>VOFJ01000424.1_pt1 | contig 249922 bp, 407 predicted proteins | sample 5384081 | NCBI WGS metagenome assembly VOFJ01 (sample SAMN12384729, study PRJNA508395) | human gut metagenome | isolation source: healthy gut I | host: Homo sapiens | reverse complement strand
TCAGTATGCTTCCGTTCAGTTACGTATTGCTAACACCTGCCGGTACGAATTAAATATTTTGGACTTGAAACAAACCCTTTGTATTTTCCCTCTTCATTAATCACAGCAGGCAGGTTCCAGGCCTTTGTATCATCAAACTTCATCACTTCTTCCATTGAATCAATGCGTGATCCGTGCCGGAGGAGAAATCACTTAGAATTTTTTCCACAGCAAAACGATGGTATAATTCCTGACGGAACATAATATTACGGATATCATCAATACCACAATGATACCACAAAAAGTTCTCCATTGACATCCACTACCGGAAACAAATTGCGTTTAGCCTGCGAAATGACTTTAACCATTTCACCTAAATCCATATCAAGGACGCACTTTCTCAAATCAGCCAATACGTAACTGGATGGACGGATCGGGCCGCCCCTTGTTGATCTGCGAATAGTAGATGGCTTCGATGATCGCCCCAAGCACCATGTTCTTGTTCCGAGGATGGAAATGGTAGGAGCATTCCGGGTACATCATCGGGCACACCTGCTTGCATTTGCCGCAGCGGGTGCACATCTGCACGGAGGCAAGCAGGCTGATGAGCCGGTCCTTATCCGGCAGGCCGCTCTGACGGATGTCTTCGATCAGGCGGTTGAAGGAGAAGGTGAACGGACGCACGGGAAGTTCACGCTGCGTGAGCTTGGCGGGGTTGAATACGTCGCGCGGGTCCACCCGGTTCTTGAACTCCCGGATGGCGTCCATCTTGTCCTTCCCGAGGAAGGCGATCTTGGTAATGCCGATGCCGTGCTCACCGGAAACGGCCCCGCCCATTTCCTGCGCCTCGGCCATGACCCGCATGGCGGCTTCTTCCGCGATTTCAAGCATGTGCAGGTCATTGGAGTTGACGGGGATATTGACGTGACAGTTCCCGTCGCCCGCGTGCATGTGGCTCGCCACCACAACGCGGCCGACAAGCATATTGTCGCTGATTTTTTTGATCTTGGGGGCAAGGCGGTCATAGCGCTCGGCCATGAGCCGGAGGAATTCCACCGCGCGTTCTTCCATTTCCTCGTCGGAAAGCTCGGAGGAAGGGACGCCGCCCTGCGCCACGCGGGTCACATTGACGAATTCGCGGTTGAGATCCTTGTCCTCCAGCGCCATGCCGGGCAGACGCCCCAGCTCCTGCAACGCCTGACGGTATGCGGTAGCCGAGCATTCCAGATTGAGCTGTTCGAGGAACAGCGCGAAATCCGGGATGCGCTGCATGGGAATGACCACGTCCTCGTTGATCTTGAATCCGGACGTCCGGCGGGCGATGGCGGAAAGACGGTGGCGATCTTCCCAGAAAAGTTCGGCTTCCTTCTCATCCTTCGCCACGAGGAGCGCCACGTTGTCGTGCGGGGCCACGATATCCACGATTTCTTGAACGCACTTCTCCAGCAGGTACGGCTCGTCGCCGTCCACCTGAATGATGATGACGGAAATGGGAATCCCTTCGTGCTTGTCCGACTTCTTCTGGTACTCGATGGCGCGCACATACTTGGCGTTGAACTCTTCCAGCGCCGACAGACGGGCGTAATCGCCTTCCTCGCGGATGCGGTTGCGCAGATCCACGATCTGGCCGATGACCACGGCGGCCTGATGCATGGAGCGTCCGTAAAATTCCAATACCATGACCCGAGACTGCGCGGGTTTCTTGTGCACGATGAAGGTCGCATCGGTGATGATGCCGTCCACGCCTTCCTTCTGCATACCCGGAAGGCCGCCGAGCGCCTTGTTGGTGACGTCCTTGCCGAGGCCCGGCAGACGGATTTCGGAACCGTGCAGCTCCACGACGCTCCGCACGCCGCCGCTGATGTCCTTGACCTCAAACACGGCCACTTCGTCAGGCAGAATCTTGTGGCGGGGATGGTTTTTGCGCTCAATGCTGATGATCTCGCCGGTCGGCGTCACCATGCGCCACGAAAGCAGGTTGTCCAGCGTCGTCCCGTATTCGAAGGCGAACGGGCCGCCGGAGTTTTCCGCAACGTTCCCGCCGATGGTCGAAGCGGTCTTTGAAGCAGGATCGACGGTAAAGAGGAACCCTTCCTTCGCCACGGCGTCGATGGCCGCCTGCGTGATCACCCCGGCATCCAGCGTTACGCTCATGTTTTCATGATCCACCGGCGACATCTTTGTGAACCGGGTCGTGCGGACGATGACGGAACGCCGCCGCATGGGCACCGAACCGCCGGTCAGCCCGGACGCTCCGCCGCGCGGGATCAGCGCGAACTTCAATTCATTGGCCAGCTTGACCAGTTCGCTCACCTGTTCCGCGTTGGCGGGCTCCACGACCATGAGCGGAAGTTCCATGCGCAAGTCGGTGGCGTCCGTGGCGCAGGCCACCAGCGCGCTCGGACGGGTGACAATAGCGTCGGGCGGCAGGAAGGCGCCCAGGCGCTCGACCAGTTCCTTGCGGAAGGCGACTTCCGCCTCATGCCCGCTCCAGAACAGGGTGATGCCTTCGCCTATGGTGTTCGCATAATGGTGCGCCAGGGCAAACACTTCCCGATCGAAGCGTTCCTTCACACTCGCCTTGACCGTGGCTGAATCCACGAAGGGGTTGTATGCAACAAGGAACAACTCTTCCGCGATTTCGGTAGCCAGATGCCGCACGGATTCCGGCCAGTCGGCAAAGTCTTCGAGATTGATGCGGAGAATGCGGTTGACGACAAAATCAGGAGCAATGGAAATGTGCGGGCCTTTATGAGGCATGTGAGTTTCCTTATGTCTGGCGGGAAATCCCCATTCGCGGATTGTGGATAAAAACAAAGGTGGAGTATAGAGACTCGGCACCGCCTTTGCAAGGCATAAACATTCCAGCCGATTTTGTCCCTCAGAGGTCATTTCTTCTCTTTATGAAAAAAATATCCGCCGACGCCTCCATTTCTGGAAACGCATCCCCCGTTACGGTTCCCTTTACCGCATATCTTGCCGCGAAGGGTTTTCTCGAAGATCTTCTTGCTTGCCGAACTCGGGGCAGGGTCATTGAATAAAGCTGCCGGGGCCAGCGTTCACGCCATACCTGGTCGATGTCGGCGCAGGTCATGCCGCACATCTTCAGGCAGGTGTCGATCATCGGCATCAGCGTTTCGCTGTGGGTCATGCCTGCGTCCAGATAGACCTCGTACAGCAGGCGGTCATCCTGCAAAAGGGCCACACCGGCCGTCTTGCCCGCCGTATCCACGGCTAAGATGTTCATAGCGTTACCCCCTCAATGGTGATCCTGCGGGTGTTCTCATCCACGCGCTGGATGTCCACCCGGATGGGGTTTTCCAGTGCCAGCAGGTCTGCAAAGTTCTCGCTCCACTCTGCTGCTACAATGGCCCCCTGATCCAAATAATCGTAAAAGCCTGCAGCACACAGGTCGTTCTCAGTGGAAATACGGTACAGGTCAAAGTGCGCCAGCGGCACTTTTGGGCCGCGGTAGTAGTTCACAATGGCAAAGGTCGGGCTGGACACCGGGTCGGTGCAGCCAAGGCCCTCGGCAAGGCCCTCGGTAAAGGCGGTCTTGCCCGCGCCCAGCCCGCCGGTGAACGCAACCAGCGAACCCGGTGCCAGCACTGCGGCCATACGGGCACCCAGCGCCACCGTCTCGGCGCGGGAGTGGGTGATATATTCTGACATGAAGCTTACCTCATTTTATAAAGGAAAAGGACGGCAGAATGCTCTGCCATCCCTTAGTATAATATACTTTGTGCAAAAGTGCAATGCCGTGTGTTGCTTACGCCGCCGCATCCACATCGCTGCCGTGTAGGGGTTGGGCAGCACGGCACTCCGGCTTCCGCTCAGCATCGCATAGGATGCCGCCGCATGGGGCCGTCTGCCGCCCTGCTCGTTGTACCAGATGATATCATCCGCACCGTACAGGTTCAGGCCGAAGTCCACGGCTTCGCGCACCGTATCCGGGATTTGGCGGACTGGGCAAAGGGCGCAGTTTTTATCAGATATTTGTCGACCGTTTCTGCAATGGAGATACCTCGAATGACGTGCTGGATAATGAATATTTTTATATTAACGAAGCGACAAAACAGATAAAGGACTGGTATCAGTATCCGGACAATATGGACGTCGGACATTTTTATGGCGGCGATTTGCAGGGCGTTCGTGAAAAACTGGATTATTTGCAGGACCTGGGCGTAGATGTTATCTATTTCAATCCGTTGTTTGTATCTCCGTCCAACCACAAATACGATATACAGGATTATGATTATATTGACCCGCATTATGCAAAAAATTGTTGTGGATGATGGCGAGTGTCTGCCGGACGGTGTAAAAAGAAAACAAGCGGGCAACGAAATTTATCAGCCGCGTCACAGACAAGCGTAATCTCGAAGCCAGCAACGCATATTTTGCGGAACTGGTCGAGGAGATACACAGCCGGGGCATGCGCGTGATTCTGGACGGTGTATTCAATCATTGCGGTTCCTTCAACAAATGGATGGACAGAGAAGGAATCTATGAAAATCAGGAAGGCTATGAAAAGGGTGCATATATATCCTGGAGCAGTCCGTACAAATCATTTTTCAAATTTTATAACGAAGAAGTCTGGCCTTATAATACAACATACGATGGCTGGTGGGGGCATGATACCCTGCCAAAATTAAATTACGAAGATTCGCCAAAACTGGTCGAATATATTCTGAATATTGCAAAGAAATGGGTATCGCCGCCATATAACGTAGATGGCTGGCGGCTGGATGTAGCGGCAGATTTGGGACATTCGGAAGAATACAATCACGAGTTTTGGAAAATGTTCCGGGATACGGTAAAAAGAAGCAAATCCAAATGCAATCGTGCTTGCAGAGCATTATGGGGACCCAAAACCATGGCTGAAAGGAGACCAGTGGGATACGGTTATGAACTATGATGCATTTATGGAACCGATTACCTGGTTTTTGACAGGCGCGTGGAAAAACACAGTGATGAATTCCGTGGTGATTTGCTTGGCAATCCCGATACATTTATGGGAGCCATGAATCATCATATGACGAGATTTCAGCGTCCGTCGCTTGAAATTTCCATGAATGAGCTGTCAAACCATGACCACTCCAGATTCCTGACAAGAACAAACCGAAAGGTAGGACGTACCCATACAATGGGACCGGAGGCAGCGAATCAGGGCGTGGATAAAGGAATTTTCCGGCAGGCAGTTGTATTCCAGATGACCTGGCCGGGCGCACCGACGATTTATTATGGAGATGAAGCCGGACTTTGCGGATGGACGGACCCGGATAACCGGCGAACCTATCCATGGGGAAGGGAAGATAAGGAACTGATACAGTTTCATAAAGATATTATCAAAATCCATAAATCGTATGAAGCGTTAATCCGGGGTTCTGTGATGTTCCTGCATGGCGCGCATAAAATAATCAGCTATGGGCGTTTTACAGATACGGAACAGCTTGTTGTTGTGATTATGAATACAAATTATGAAGATGTTGATATTAAACTGCATGTCAGACGTATTGGCGTACGAAATCATCATGTGATGAGAAGGCTTCTGCTTACAAATGAAGAAGGTTATTCCCTGGAGCCTTGCGATTATGTGATTGAACACAATATGTTATCCATGCGGTGTCCAAAGATGTCAGCGATGATTCTTGTAAATACAGGAGTTGAATCATAATATCAGCAAAAATTCCTGTAAATACAGGAGTTGAATCATAATATCAGCAAAAATTCCTGTAAATACAGGAGTTGAATCATAATGTCAGCGATGATTCCTGTAAATACAGGAGCGAAAAATAAGGAATCTGAAAAATTGAAAAGTGATTTTGAAAGAAAACGATTTATATACAGATTTTTGATAACTGCAGGGGGCGCACTTGTTGTTATGGCGGTATGGCTGTATTTCCTGTTTGACGGTGAGATGCTGAAAATGGTACTTCCGTTGATAGCTGCAGCCGCACGTCTATTGACAATCCTGTTTATCATAAGTCTGAAAGAGATAAATTATGTGTACCGGGAAGTTGAAAAAATATCCGAAGATATGGTAAAGGTGGTAGACGATGCCGGAGAATTGCCCGAAGAAGAATATGCGCAGGGAACGATAGGCATACTGTATACGAATTTTTTACAAAATGGTGACCTCTCTGAAAGCAAGCAAAAAGAACGCGAGCTTTCGGAGAAAGTATTTTTTTTACGGGATATTATGTCTGATATTTCCCATCAGTTAAAGACGCCGCTTGCCTCTCTGAATATATTTGTTGATTTGTTGTTGGATGACAAATTTACAGATGAAGAAAAAAAGAAGAAAAAATTTTAACGGAGTCCAAAAATCAGCTGACAAGGATGGAATGGATGGTGTTATCGCTGTTAAAACTTGCCAGAATAGAAGCCGGTGCGATTCAGTTTGATAAGCGGGAATGGAATCTGGAGCCGCTGCTGATGCAGGCAAGAGACAGCGTAACGTATCTCGACAGACAAGAAACATCAGACGGTTGAGATTTTGTGCGACGCTGATTTGAAACTTTTGTGCGATGGCGACTGGCTGACAGAGGCAATCATAAATCTGCTGAAAAATGCATCGGATTATTCGCCGGAAGATACCGCCATTACGATTGAGGCGGAATGGAATCCGATGTTTACACGCATTTATGTTAAGGATACGGGAATGGGAATTGCAGAAAATGAATTGCCAAATAGATTTAAACGGTTTTACCGCGTGCATCATGACGTGAATCCAAACAGTGTTGGGATTGGATTGTCGCTTACTAAGTCGATAATTGAAGGAATGGATGGAAAGATTACGGTGCGCAGTGAGGAAGGCAGTTATACCTGGTTTATCCTGACATTTGTACATGCGGGCTGAGAAGATAGAAAGGTCGCGTTATCTTACAAAATCGTAAGATAGAAAATCAAAAAAAAATTCATTGAACTGTAAGAATAGAATGAGAAGATAGATATAGCTGAAAATGCTGTATCTATTTTTTTTGCCCGGACAATCGGCGGAATAAAAAAGCTGCGGGCAGACAGGATAAAAAGCAGGAAAGGGATGAGAGGAATGACAGACTATAAGAAACTTGCCATCTACTACTTAAAGGCAAGTAAGAGGCGGAGTATTATCACGATTATTGGCGTAGCAATCACTGTAATTGTGCTTTATGCAGGACTGAATCTGGCATATTCATTTTTTTTGAACGGAAGGGAAGAAGTAAGAAAAGAAGCGGATTATGAGATTGTATTTTTGACGGAAGATAATGAGAAACTCGCGCAGATAGCGGCGGACGACAGAATTATACGGGCTTATACGGGAAGCTATGAAACGATGGAACCGGATGGCAATGGAGATTGGACAGACGTTTTCTATAAAAATGCGTTATATACTGTAACGGACCATCCGTATCAAATGGAATCCATTATGGAAGATATGATGGCGGAATATGATGTCAATGCAGAAGTAAACTGGGAACTTTCTGCTTATTATTTTCAGGACAGCGATGACGGTCTGGCTGTACTTATTATTTTTTGTATTGTTGATTGCATATATCTTTGCAATTTTTGCGGTTGGCATTATAAGAAATACAATACAGATGTTTACGCTTGAACAGGTAAAAGATTATGGAATCCTGCGGTGCGTCGGCTCAACGAAAAAGCAGTTAAAGGCGATTATTTATATTATGGGAGCTGTCCTTGAAGGAACGGGAATTGGAATTGGAGTTGTGATTGGTGTTGTTGTAAGCGTAATTATTGGTTTTGCAAAGGACATAAACGCAGGTTTCCATGTTCTTCCGATGATTCCGATTCTTATCGCCTATTTTGGAGATTTGTATTTTGTTATGAATGAAAACTGTAAGCTGGTCACAAAAATGACGCCAATCAGCGCAGTAAGAGGCGAGTACAGAATCAAAAAAGAAAAAATTCAAAAGACGCGGCAAAGGTCTGATGGGACTGGTATTTGGCATAGAAGGGGAAATATGCAAGAAAAAGCGTATTGCGGAATAAAGGACGTTTCTTAAAGACGATAGCAGCTATGATACTCAGTATTACAGCGGTTATTGCCGGATTGAGCTGTCTGAAAATGATGATAACAGGGACGATTGATAATATAAATGATATGTATGGGGACTATCCGCTGGCTTACACAAGCATGCCATCAATTCGGACGGACATTGAAGAAGCGGTGAGTTATCTTCCGTCAGCAGAGGATATGGCAGGAATGGCAGACAGTAAATATATATTGGAATCAAAAAAAGTTTATGCATGTATGACAGAATTGGTGGATGCTGACGGATTTACCGGAAAAATGACAGAAGATTACAAAACCCAGACCGTAACTGGAGATATGTACGCATATTACATGGATTATCTGGATGAAGATGCACGGAAAAGACAGGTCGGATAACCGGGAAGCACTGTCAAGTATGGCGAAAACAATTTGTTCAGAGATAACGGTTACCGGAAGCGATGAAGCGGATTTGAACTATCTTTCGAAATATTTAAAAGAAGGGACGACAGAATTAAGCGAGAATGGAATTCTGGTGGCAGTCGGGGGAAGCGTTCAGGACTACAATATTAATAGTGAAATAGTGACGCTGTACGATATGGCAAGACATTATGATGCATACAATTTCCAACTCGGAGAGACGATGGATATTGTAAATTTTGAATTGTATTCCAAACGGTGTCAGGAAGCATTTGATAAGCTGGAAGAAGAATCAGAAGATGGAACGGAAGATGATTACAGCGGTTCGACGATGAGAGAAGAATTTAAAATCCAGCAGCGGATAAAAGAAGAACTTATAAAAGAGGGGGAGTATACGACGTATGTAGTAGAAGGAATTCTTGATTTTGGGGACCGGTTGCTGCCGGTACAAAGTATTTATATGAACCGGGACGCGTACTTTGCACTGACCGGATTTACAGAGAACCAAATTTCAGGCGTTCAATATAAAATAGATACAGATAAAGCTCCGGTGTCATTTTATCAAAGTCTGATAATGTGGGATATGTCAGGATATGCAGAATCAATGATTGGTCTGCAGTCAATAAAAAAGAGTTATCCGGTATGTCCTTGCCGCAGTTATATTTATATTTTCGTTAAGCTCCGTCAATATCATAAATACCACGGCGGGCAGCCTTCATTTGCGGCGAAAAGAGTTTGCACAGTTAAGAGTCATAGGAATGTCGAGAAAACGGTTGATAAAGACGGTGATGTTAGAAGGTGTTATGACGATGCTGATATCAAATGTGATTGGCTTTGCGCTTGGAACAGGGCTGACATTTGCGGCTTACAGTTATATCAATCTGCTGATTCCGGTCAAAAGAACGATAGTATGGGGAACATTTCCGGCGGCATTTGTCGTGTCAGGACTGATTATCTGCGGCAGCATTTATATGACGATACGGGAACTGCCGGCGGCTATGGTAGACGATTTGAAAATAGAAGAATAGCCATTTGATTTGACAGTACGGAAAATGGCGGAAGATGCAGCGAAAAAATGAAAAGAAAAAAGGAAGGACGGACGAGTTATGGAAATAGTAAAAATGGAACATGTTACAAAGATATATGGCGAAGGAAATACAAGAGTTTGGGGATTGGATGATGTAAACCTGACAATTAAGAAAGGAGAGGTTGTCGCAGTTGTCGGCGCATCCGGCTCCGGCAAGTCCACCCTGCTTCACGTTATGGGCGGGGTGGATACGCCAAATGCTGGAAATGTAATTGTGGACGGAAAGGATATAACAAGGCTGACAGACGAAGAAATGTCAGTTTTCAGACGTCGGAAAATAGGATTTGTATTTCAGGCATATCATTTGATTCCGGTTCTGACCGTAGAAGAAAATATCAAGATGCCGATTCTGCTCGACCACAGAAAGCCGGATAGAGATTATATCGACCACATTATAGAAATGCTGGGATTGAAAGACAGGAGAAAATATCTGCCGAATCAGTTGTCCGGCGGACAGCAGCAGCAGCGTGCAGCGATTGCAAGAGCGCTTGCAAACCGGCCTGCGTTGATTCTTGCCGATGAACCGACGGGCGCGCTGGATTCCAAAAACGGAAATGAGGTCATTACACTGCTGCAGGATTCCGTTAAAAAACTGGACCAGACGCTTGTGTTGATAACACATAACATTGACCTTGCAAGGGAAGCGGACCGAATTGTAAAAATTGTCGATGGAAAGATTTCAGAAACAGACAAAACGGAAGAATAGAAATTTTTATTGGAAAGAAGGGAAGATAAATGAAAAATAAAAAGAGAATGAAAGGGATACTTTCACTGATTGCGGCAGTTGTAGCGCTGCTTTCGCTGTTCCACGCACCGGCTGTGGGTACGGTAATGGCGGCACAGCCAAAGGTTATGGTCGTAGATTACAGCGTAAACAAAAGTAAAATAACTGCCGGGGGCGAATTTACATTTTCCGTAACGATTAAAAATACAGCATCCAGAACTGTCAGCAACCTGGAAGATGATAGTAGCTTCTGAGGGCGGTGAAATTATTCCGGCAGAAGGCGCAGGAACCGGTTATCTGGAATCGCTCGAAGGAGGCAGCGAATACACATTTTCCTTTCAGATGAAAGCATCAGACGGACTGGAAGAAAAATCATACAAGCTTACGATAACCAATGAATATGACGACAGATATGGCGAACCGTATACGGTGACAGACGTCATTTATCTCCCGGTTTCGATTGAACAGCGGGCGGAGATAACAGGCGTTTATGCTGAATCCGATGTCGTACTGGGCGATTCCATAGAGATTATGGGAAATGTGAGCAACCTCGGCACGTCCATTCTCTACAATGTAAAAGCAAGAGTGAAAGCAGATTTTGTGGCAGAAAGCGATACTTATATCGGAAATATTGAACCGGGAAAGAATGGCTCAATTGACATTCTCACAAATACGATACATACGACTGCAGCCAATGGGGAACCGGGAAGCATCATAGTAACGTATGAGGATAAGGCAGGCAATGTCACAACGCTGGAAGATACGTTTATCCTTTCGGTTGAAGCACCGGTTTATACGGATATTGAAAAAGTAAAGGATACGACAAAGAAAGATTATTCCAAAACAATCGGCATTTCCATTGCAGGCGGCGTCATTGTGGTTCTGATTGTGGTTCTGGCGGTAAAAAGAAGAAAGAGAAAGAAAAGCGATTTTGGAGGAATTCTAAATGGGTTGGATGAGTCATCTGTGTTTGATGAACATGAAAAGAAGAAAAATCAGAACCCTGCTTACGGTACTGGGCGTCGTGATTGGCGTCATTTCCGTTGTAACGCTTCTTGCAATCGGCATAGGTGTGAAAGCGGAAATGATAAACACGATGGTAGACAGTGAAAGCATTTGTCAGATAACCGTTATGGGCGAGACAAATGGAAAGCATAAGGACAGAATGCTTACAGACCGGACGATAGAAGCGTTTCAGGAACTGGATGATGTCAAAACGGTATATCCCCTGCTACGAGGTATTTGCGTGCATCGAAACGGGAAAATATGAATGTTATGGCGGAATCACAGGCATCCCGCAAAGCGAACTTGCAAAAATGAAGTATACCGAGACTTCCAAGGAGATAGAAACAGAGATAAAACCGGTTCTTATCATGGGGGATAAGATGGCGTCGCTGTTTTACAATGCGGATACGGAAGTGACGTATGATACAGCGGAAAAAGAAAGATATCACATCCCTGATTGGAAAAAATGTGGACGTCAGCTTTCTGGATAATGATGGAACGACACCTGTCAAACTTGAAATCGCAGCGGTCATAGACAGCGGCAGCAATGAATACAGCAGGACGTCCCAGAGCATATACTGTGACATTGAAGTTCTGAAAAGCTTTCTGAAACGAACGTCCGCCAATGGTACGATTCCGGGGCAGCCATTCGATGAAAATGGAAATCCGTATCAGGAATTTGTATATTCAAGTGCGGTTGTTACAGTAAGCAGCATTGACGCGGGTGGATACGACTGTCAAAAAGCTACAGGATATGGGTTACACAACGGAAAATGAGAAGGAATACCTGGATACAATACAGAAATATCTGAAAATGATACAGCTTCTTCTGGGCGGAATCGGAATGATTGCTCTTGTCGTCGCGGTTATCGGAATCAGCAATACAATGACGACTTCGGTATTTGACCGGATTCATGAGATAGGTATTTTGAAAGTACTTGGTTGCGACCCGGATGAACTGAGAACCTTGTTTTTGATGGAAGCCGGAATTATCGGCGCTATCGGCGGCGCACTCGGCGTAGCGGCTTCCTATGGAATGAAATTTATCGCAGATAAGGCGGCAGTCAAACTGTTTGACCTTGCAAAAGATACGCATATCGCAGTTATTCCAGGGTGGCTTTCCATCGGCGCTATCGTTGGCGCGATTGTCCTTGCCATCTGCGCAGGCTATTTTCCTGCAAGATATGCGGCAAAGCTTCAGCCGATAGATGCAGTAAGAGACAGTGATAAATTTTGGGGGTAAAGAAATATTTCCGATGCCATGTATCTTTCGTATTCATTGTAAGGGGAAAGATAAATTTGGTGGATAAAGGGCGTTTTATTTTGATAGGGGAGAGCGAGAAAAGCCTGCGCATGATGTGGGAATGCGGCAGGCTTTTTATACTGTCAAATAAGTGACTTAATTAAGAGAAATTTAAATGCGAATATTTAAATCGGCTGGTTTTAATTCGTTTTTCAGCGAGCATAGCCTTTAGAGTTTCAATTTCAGCGTCCTTCTTAGCGAGTGCCAAGTCTTTCTCAGCAATTTCAGCTTCATTTTTGGCAATCACCATATCTTTCTCATCAATAGTAGCGTTCTTTGCATTAATTGCTATATCTTTCTCGGCAATCAACTCATCTTTTTCCTGTATCTCTTTTTTTTCATCTCATCTACCATATACTGTGCGGTATTATCGTCCAGTATCCGTAACGCTTCGGAAAACATACACAACACCTCCTCCGGTTTTTATACAGATAGTCTGCCATTTCCTGACAGATTCCTGCCATCCATGGATATTCAGCGACCAAACGTTCCAGGTCATCGACTGACTCAGCAGTGAACAGCGATAACCATGCATTTTGTGTGCTTTTTTCTTTAGAATACTGATTTTCTTTGAATACGTCAAGAGTGATAATAAAATATTCCTGCAGAAATTCCAGCCCCAGCTTTGTGTCAAACGTAGTTTTTCCATGATGCACATACACTTGCGATAAATCCCCTTTTTAAAGTCGGCAGGACTTTGTTCAAAGAAGATAATCGTGTACACTTTTTTCAGATCCTTATATGTAAATTTTTCTGCCCTGTTCCCCTTTTACCCGGCTGTACTGGCGAAGAACCAGGTCGGAAGAATAGCAGGACATCCGCTCCGCCGGAAAAGCATAAGGGATTTTCTGAATTTCCACATTTGCAATCGAACCGTCTTTCATTTGAACAAGGATATCCATGATAAGTATGGAATTAGCAGGTAACAGGCTTTCTTCGTTTGAAAGGATGTCGCAGACGGTAACGTCCGTACCGAGTATGCTGCTAATCAGACTGGAAAGTCGTTCCGGATAAATGTCAGGTTGAAATAGTTTCTTAAAGAACGGGTCGTAAGTAAGCGGCAGAGTTTTTCTTTCCGGTCATAAAGTCCAGAAAACGCTTTTTCCATGGTTCATTTAATTGCTGAAATTCCCGGTATAAGGATGGATTGTTTTTAAATTCATTCAATCGTTCTTGTTCCGTAAAATGGGGAATGATAATCTTCCTATTTTTTGGTTTTCGTGGTTTATTTTTACATTGTTGATTTTTTCCATAAGTAGCTTCCTCGTTTCTTTATAAAATTTGGTAGTTGTAATCTGATAGCATTTTTTCAGTTTATTTCTGCAAGAATTGTATTCAACATACATTTGGCGAGTAATGTCTGAATGCAAACATTCATCTGCCGCTTGCTACCAAGAGATGAAATAAATGCTGTTGGTTGTTGTCATGTTATCAGACAACAAACATCCGGCGCCGATTGCTACTGGAAGGAGAATAGAATCTGATGTCTGTTGCCCGACAATCAGAGTATACTGGAAAAAAAATCACAAAAAAAAGAGGCAAATGTAATAAATAGCATGTCTAAATGTAACTTTTTGCATTGATATACGATATTTGCGTTTTTGGTTTCATGATTTTAATTCGTTTTTTCAGCGAGCATAGCCTTTAGAGTTTTAATTTCAGCGTCCTTCTTAGCGAGTGCTATAGACAGAAATGTGGGAAACAAAATATGTGTACAAAAAAAAAAAAGATATGTTACAGTATAAAAGGTGGCAACAAAAAATATAGGGAAAACGAAGAAATAAGAACGTGTAAAGGAGAAATTTAAATGAAGCAAAAAACATTAAAAAGACTGGTTTCGTGCATCATGACATTTGCCATGATAGTTAGTATGTGTACATGGAACCTCGGCGGCGATGCGATAAAAGCTGAGGCGTCAGAATCAGATGGGGCGGAAATAGCAGCAACATTGTCAAATCCAAAGAGGGATGGCAAAGGAAATGTAATATATGATTGCGTATGGTTTGGCAGATATTCGAAAAGCGATGCTACAGGCGAGAAAAAGAAGCAATTAAATGGAGAGTGCTGTGGGTAAACGGAAATGACGCTTTCCTGACAGCAGACTGCAATCTCGACTGTCAGCCTTATAATACAACAAGAACAGACGTAACATGGGAAACGTCTACGATAAGAAGCTGGTTAAACGGATATAATGCAGGTTATAATGCAAACGGAATTGATTACAGTTCCAATAATTTTATCGACAAAGCTTTTTACAAGCGCAGAGCAGAATGCAATCAATCAGGTAACGATAGTAAATAATGATAATCCGGAATATGAAACAGAGGGTGGAAATGACACAAAAGATAAGGTATTTCTGTTATCCAGAGGAGATGTGACAAAATGGGATTATGTTTTTTCACCCGACAAAGGTGAATGTGATGATGCAAGATGGAGAAAGAATACCACATATGCAAAGAAACAGGGGGCATATACAGTTAGTGAAAATAATAATACGGATGCGAGCTATGATGTGAAATGTAATGACAACGGTTTTTGTGGCTCCGGACGCCGGGACGCGATGCAGGTTCTGCTGCTGTGGTCGGCATTTACGGTCATGTCAGCGATTGGGGTACTTCTGTGGATGACAGCGATTATGGTGGTATTTGCCCTGCTTTGCATCTGAATCTTTCTTCTGTGAGCGTTTGGAGCTATGCCGGAACAGTCTGTACGGATGGTACAGTCAATGAGATTAAACCGTCGGTTTCCACAGGCGGCAATACAGGAAATACCACGCAGCAGTCGGGCGGACAGGCACAAAAAGCTCCTGCAAAACAAGGAACGGTTCTTACAGCAAAAGATAAAAAGCTGAAATGCAAGGTAACGTCGTCTGATGCTTCAAACCCTACGGTATCCATTACCGGAGCGACAAGCAAGAACCGGACTGTAGTGACGATACCTGCAGCTGTAACGATAAGCGGCGTAACATATAAAGTAACCGCTATATCAGCAAAGGCATTTAATGGTTACAAGAAGTTAAAAACCGTAACGATAGGAAGCAATGTAAAGAAAATCGGCAGTAAAGCGTTTTTATGGCTGTACTTCACTGACGAAAGCAACAATAGGCAAAAACGTGACCTCTATCGGAAGTAAGGCATTTTATAAATGTAAGAAGTTAAAAACCGTAACAATACCATCTAAGGTAAAGAAGATAGGAAGTTACGCGTTCTATGGTTGTACATCTTTAACGAAAGCAACGATTGGCAAGAGCGTAACCTCTATTGGAAGTAAGGCATTTTATAAATGTAAGAAGTTAAAAACCATAACGATAAAATCGTCAAAGGTAAAGACAATAGGCAAAAATGCTTTTTAAGGGCATAAACAAGAAAAAGCAAAGATTACCTTGAAAGGTACGAAAAAAGCAAATAAATCCTTAAAGAAGAAACTGAAAAAATCCAGTGTCGGCTATGTAAAGACGTGGAAATTTAAGTAATTGCGAACCGAATCCAGTGCAAACGTCCTGCCCTGGTATGCAGCATTTGCACGACAATGATAAAAGTTTTAATGTTTCGCAATTCCTTTAGAATTTTACAGATATAGGGCAATATAAAAATATAGGGAAAACGAAGAAATAAGAACGTGTAAAGGAGAAATTTAAATGAAGCAAAAAAAAATTAAAAAGACTGGTTTCATGCATCATGACATTTGCCATGATAATCAGTATGTGTACATGGGATATCGGCGGTGATGCGATAAAAGCCGAGGCGTCAGAAGCAGGTGGGGCGGAAACAGCAGCCACATTGTCAAATCCAGGGGGATGGTAACGGAAATGTAATATATGATTGCGTATGGTTTGGCAGATATCCGCAAAGTGACGCTACAGGCGTTAAAAAAGAAGCAATTAAATGGGGAGTGTTGTCAGTATACGGAAAATGACGCTTTCCTGATAGCAGACTGCAATCTCGACTGTCAGCCATATAATACAACAAGAACAGACGTAACATGGGAAACGTCTACGCTAAGAAGCTGGTTAAATGGATATAATGCAGGATATAATGCAAACGGAATTGATTACAGTTCCAATAACTTTATCGACAAAGCCTTTACAAGCGCAGAGCAGAATGCAATCAATCAGGTAACGATAGTAAATGACGATAGTGCTTATAAAGTAGAGGGCGGAAACGATACAAAAGATAAGATATTTCTGTTATCTATAGAAGAAGTCACAAACTCAGATTATGGTTTTTCATATGGCAGCTATATATATGATAATGTAAGATATAGAAAGAATACCGCATATGCAAAGGAAAAAGGAGCATGGACACATAACGACGATGCAGATGAGTACTATGCGAAATGTAATGGTAACGGTAGGTGGTGGCTCCGGACGCCGGGCGCCGATGCGAGCCGCGCCTCGCATGTCAGCAGCAAAAAGGGTACGTCTACGGTTATGGTGATGGTAATCTTGTAAACTACGACCATACTGCTGTATGTCCCGCCTTGCATCTGAATCTTTCTTCTGCGGGTGTTTGGAGCTATGCAGGAACAGTCTGTACGGATGGTACAGTCAAGGAACCGTCGGTTTCCACAGGGGGCAATACAGGAAATACCACGCAGCAGCCGGGCGGACAGGCACAAAAAGCTCCTGCAAAAAAAGGAACGGTCCTTACAGCAAAAGATAAAAAGCTAAAATGCAAGGTAACGTCGTCTGATGCTTCAAACCCTACGGTATCCATTACCGGAGCGACAAGCAAGAGCCTGACCGCAGTGTCGATACCTGCGACTGTAACGATAAGCGGCGTTACATATAAAGTAACCGCTGTATCAACAAAGGCATTTAACGGTTATAAGAAGTTAAAGACCGTAACGATAGGCAGCAATGTAAAGAAGATTGGAAGTAAAGGCATTTTATGGTTGTACATCACTTACCAAGGGGCGACTATCGGAAAGAACGTAACTTCTATCGGAAGCAAGGCATTTTGCAGGTGCAAAAAGTTAAAGAGCATTAAAATTCCTTCCAAGGTAAAGACGATAGGAAGCTGTGCTTTTACGGTTGTACATCACTTACTAAGGTGACAATAGGCAAGAGCGTAATCTCTATCGGAACGAAGGCATTTTGTAAATGTACGAAGCTTGCGAGCGTAACAATACCGGCAAAGGTGAAAACAATCGGAAACAATGCTTTTTTGGCTGTAAGAAGTTAAGTAAAGTAACAATGACAGCAGGAAGGTTTTTAAAGAGTGTAGGAAAAGGCGCATTTAAAGGCGTAAGCAAGAAAACGACAATTACCTTAAAAGGAACGAAAAAGGCAAAGACGACGTTGAAGAAGAAACTGAAAAAAATCAAGCGTCGGCTATGTAAAAACGTGGAAATTTAAGTAATTGCGAAACATTAAAACTTTTTATTATTGTCGTGCAAATGCTGCATACCAGGGCAGGACGTTTGCACTGGATTCGGTTTTGCAGCGGTACATAAGGCACCAAAATACGGTGCCTAAGTACCGGCGACCTCATATCCCCTGCTTCTGGCATCAGCATTCTGCACAACAAATATATAAACAACATGTTTCGCAATCCCTTTAGAATTTTATAGATGAGGTTATGTATAATCTATATGGATATTTTCACAGTTTTGAAAATATCTGTTAAACAATAAAAGAAAAAAAGGGAAAAAAAACGGATAAGTATTTTATTGACTTTAGTGTATGCATGCGTTATATTATAATCGTCCGTGGGGCAGTAAGATAAATACTTTACTATATTTAGGAGGAATTTTATTATGTTCGATAAGGTTAAGGCTATATTTGAAGAACAGTTGGGAGTATCACAGGATGAGATGCAGCTTGATACGAACTTCAAAGATGATTTAGGCGTAGATTCATTAGATTTGTATGAGATAGTGATGAAGATGGAAGATGAATTTGACGTTGAGATTCCTGCAGAGGAACTGGAAGACGTTGCTACATTTGAAGATGTACTTAACTATCTTAAGAGCAAAGGTGTAGAAGAATAATTCACATCGAACGCAGACAGAGGCAGCGCAGATGTCAATATACCAGTTGAGCCCAGAGCAGATTGGCAGACGACACAGGCTGCTTCTTTTTATTACATGGAATTAGAAAATGAACAGGTGAGAAAGATGGGTAAAACAGCGGTTATTTTTCCTGGCCAGGGCGCACAGTATGTAGGAATGGCAAAGGATTTTTATGACAATTTTGAAGACAGCAGAGAAGTGATTGAGAAAGCGGACAGCGTTCTGGATATCGATTTAAAAAAAATCTGCTTTGAAGAAAATGAAGATATTAATAAGACAGAATTTACACAGCCTGCAATGGTAGCAGCGGAGCTTGCAATTTATGCACATGTGAAAAATATGGGATTAAAAGCAGATGTATTTGCAGGACTTTCTCTTGGCGAGTACAGTGCGCTTACAGCATGCGGTGCAATGAAACTTGAGGATGCAATTCAGACAGTAAGACAGAGAGGCATCCTGATGCAGAATGAGGTTCCGCTTGGACAGGGCGCTATGGCGGCAGTTATCGCGACAGACGCAGAAGTGATTGCAAAGATTTGCGAAGAAACACCGGGAAATGTCCAGATTGCCAATTATAACTGTCCAGGACAGATTGTTATTTCCGGTGAAACAGAAGCGCTGGATAAGGCATGTGAAGCGCTGCAGGCAGCAGGTGCAAAACGTGTAATCAAGTTGAACGTCAGCGGACCGTTCCATTCCAAGATGCTGGAACCTGCCGGTGAAAAATTATACGGATACTTAAAAGATGTGGAAATTGCAGAGGATTTTCTTCCGTATGTGTGCAATGCAGACGCATGCTATGTGACAGATGCTTCTGAAGTTAAGACACTGCTTATGAGACAGGTATATTCTTCTGTCAGATGGCAGCAGAGTATAGAAGCAATGATAGCAGATGGCGTTGATACATTTGTAGAGGTTGGTCCGGGCAAGACGCTTTCCGGATTTATGCGGAAGATAAATAAAGAAATGAAGTGCATCAATATCGCAACAGTTGATGATTTGAAGAAATTGGAGGAATTGAATGCTTAAGGACAGAGTAGCGGTTGTGACAGGCGCCGGCAGAGGAATTGGCAGAGCGATTGCGAAAACATTTGCAGGATATGGCGCAAAGGTAGTTATCAATTATAATGGCTCAGAGGAACGTGCAAACAGTCTGGTAGAGGAAATCAAAGAGGCAGGCGGCGAGGCAGTTGCTTATAAGGCAAACGTAGCTGATTTCAAAGAAGCAGAGGAATTAATTAAATTTGCATTGGAACAGTATGGACGCGTGGATATTCTGGTAAATAATGCAGGTATCACAAGAGATAATATTATGCTTGGCATGAAAGAAGAAGATTTCGACCAGGTTATTAATATTAATCTGAAAGGTGCATTTGACTGTATCAAAACATGTATACAGACCGATGATGAAACAGAAATATGGCAGAATTATCAATCTGTCTTCTGTTGTAGGAATTGAAGGAAATGCCGGACAGGTGAACTACGCTGCATCAAAGGCTGGAATTATTGGCATCACAAAATCTGTTGCCAAGGAATTGGGAAGCCGCGGCGTAACAGCAAAATGCGATAGCTCCCGGATTTATCAAAACGGATATGACAGATGCGATGTCAGACAAAATGAAAGATGCAATGCTCGACCATATTTCAGTAAAGCGTCTTGGCGAGGTTTCCGATATTGCAGAAACAGCAGCATTTCTGGCATCGGATAAGGCGTCCTATATTACAGGACAGGTCATTCGCGTGGATGGCGGCATGAGCCTGTAGGATATCAATAGACAGATAAAAGAAAATAAGCCTGATGCAATCAGACGATACAAAAGTGGTACTGTGACAGATAATTGTTACGGTGCCGCTTTTTTGTTGCTAACGATATTCAAAGAATGATACAATATAAAAAATGCCGGAAGGGCAATGCACTGCATAAGCGAATGAAAAAAAAATGAGGGGAATGTTGTTTGCAGATGTGGGAGATTACAAGAGAGAAAAAGTGACATGAACAAACGAAATCGGTTAAAGACCATAAGACCGCAGAATGAAAAAGCGGCAAGGGCATTCCGCAAGAAACAGAATATGAAGGTGGAGCTGAATAAAAAATGGCTCCCGGTTATCTATGTTGTTATGCTTGGAATCTGCATTTTGTTAAATGCAACAAGTGACAGCCTGGATTTTGCAAATGTGATGATTAGCATATGTATGTTTGCAATTGTAGGAGCGATATTTATATATGCATATAAACATTTGAAACATATCGACCAGATGGGGGAAAGATTTCCGGATTGCGATAAGTTATATAAAGGGCGATTATGCGAAGGAAAAGAAGCTTTTATGGGAACTTTACCGGACAGAAACACGGTACGGAATTTTTAATGAAGAACATCTCAGAAAATGCTTATGTGGATTATGTGGAGGAAATGAAACGATTAGAGCAGGATGAAGAAGGAAAAATATGCCTGCGATATTGAAGATTTTATCAATTATGAATTGATTGATAATGCGGTTGAAAAAGGCCGCCTGAGTCTTGTGCCTGGGGCAATGACCGGACTTGGAATTCTCGGCACATTTATAGGTTTGTCAATCGGACTTCAGGCATTTAACACCGGTTCTGCCGAAGAAATCACAAACAGCATCGGACCTTTGATGGATGGCATTAAGGTTGCATTCCATACGTCTATTTATGGGATGATCTTTTCTCTAACATTTAATCTTATTTTTTAAGACGGTTCTGGAACAGGCATATCACAAACTGGATAAATTTGTATCTGAATTTAAGCGGTATGTACGTCCGGATGCCGCGTATGATAATGGCAATCTGGAATTGGATTATCAGAAAAAAGCAGGTAGAGGCAATGATAGCAGCCCAGAAGTCGCTGGAGGAGACACTGGATTCCATGTTTAAAGGCAATTTGTGAGAATATGGAGGATATACGGACGCTTACAAAAAGACCAAAATGATATTTTTTCGCGGGCGGCTGAACACTTCCCGGATGATTGGACAGAGCAATGGGGAGGATAAGGCATGAGCAAGAAAAGAAGAAGACCGGAGGAGGAAGAAACTTCTTACTGGTTGTCTTATTCTGATATGATGGCGGCGCTGCTGCTGATTTTCATATTGATTATTTCCTTTACTCTGATGCAGTCCAAGAGTCAGTATGAGAGCAAGCAGGCGGAACTTGAGAAACAAAAAGAGATTATCAAAGAGCAGGAACAGTTGTTAAATGAGCAGCAGAAAGAACTGGACAGAATTGCGGGCATTCGGAGCGATTTGGTTATGGCGCTTCGGGATGAATTTACAGGTAGTTCTTTAAATATCAAGATTGATGAAAAGACAGGAGCTATCACGTTTGATGCCGGTATTCTTTTTGATGTCGCCGATTATGAGCTGACGGAAGAAGGAAAAAGCGTTTCTGAAAGAATTTCTGCCGAAATACTGCAATGTACTTTTGGATGATAAATATAACGATTACATTTCGGAAATTATAATCGAAGGGCATACGGATACGAATGGTTCCTATATCTATAATCTGGAACTATCCCAGCAGAGAGCGTTTTCGGTTGCAAAATATTGCCTGGCAGAGGGAAATGGCATCATCAGTTCGGAAGAAATGGAAATGCTTCGAACACTGCTTACGCAAATGGAAAATCCTACAGCAATCCGTCTACAAAGAGGATGGAAGCGTAGATTTGGATGCATCCAGGAGAGTGGAAATTCTGTTCCGGCTTCAGGATGAAGAAATGATTGACGAAATGATGGGTATATTGAAAGAGAAGTAATCTTGTATAACCATAGTTGTAGTTTTCAAAACCATGTGATATAATGAGCGAAAGCATGAACGCAGGATGCTTCAAGGAAACGACTGACTGCTTGCAGGCAAGGCGATTCCTGAAGCAGACTATGTGAGTGCAACGAACACCGAAGAAACGCAGTTTCTGAGGTGAGCGTTCATGAGTATGAAAGACGGAAGTCTGAAATACGAATGATTGTAAGCGCTTTTTGGGAGTTCGAAGAACGAAGAAAACGCCTACAGTATAGTTCTTTTGAAAGGAAAACAAAAATAAAATGAAGAGAGTAGTTGTAACAGGAATGGGAGCCATAACCCCAATCGGAAACAATGTTGAAGAGTTTTGGGATGGCATTAAACATAACAAAGTAGGAATCGGGGAAATTACAAAATTTGATGTATCCGAATATAAATGCAAGATGGGCGCAAAGTAAAAAACTTTGATGCGAAACAATATATGGATGCGAAAGCAGCAAGGAGAATGGAACCGTTTTGCCAGTTTGCAGTTGTGGCTACCGGAGAAGCAATAAAAAAATGCCGGACTGGATTTGGAAAAAGAAGATTTGACAAGATTTGGCACCTGTATTGAAATGGACTTGGAGGTGTTGCAACGATTGAAAAAAACATGCCAAGGTTATGGCAGGAAAAGCAAATCGTGTCAGCGTTATGATGGTTCCGATGATGATTTCCAATATGGCAGCCGGTAATGTTGCAATTGCATATGGATTAAAAAGGAAAATGTACAGATGTTGTAACAGCCTGTGCAACAGGAACAAACAGTATCGGAGAAGCGTATCGGTATATTCAGATGGGAGATGCGGATGTCATGGCAGCCGGTGGTGCAGAATCACCAATCTGCGAAACAAATGTATCCGGATTTATCTCAATGACAGCGCTTTCAAGCGCAGAGGAAGCAGACCGCGCATCCATTCCGTTTGATAAGGACAGATGCGGATTTGTCATTGGCGAAGGCGCCGGAGTTGTAATTCTGGAATCTTTGGAACATGCACAGGCAAGGGGCGCGAAAATTCTTGCAGAGGTTGTCGGATATGGCTCAACCTGTGATGCATTTCATATTACATCGCCTGCCGAAGATGGAGATGGCGCGGCAAGGGCAATGACGCTTGCGATAAAAGAGGCGGGCATTGAACCGAAAGATGTGGATTATATTAATGCACATGGCACGAGTACCCATCATAATGATTTGTTTGAAACGAGAGCCATCAAGAAAGCATTTGGCGATGCGGCTTATGATGTAAATATCAATTCTACCAAATCTATGATTGGACATTTATTTGGCGCTGCCGGAGCAGTTGAATTTATTACATGTGTAAAATCAATCGAAGACGGGTATATTCATCCGACCGTGGGACTTCGTGAAACAGAAGGTGAAATTGATTTGAACTATACAAAGGGCGAAGGCGTATATAAAGACGTGGTGTATGCGCTCAGCAATTCCCTTTGGCTTTGGCGGACACAATGCCAGCATTCTGGTGAAAAAGTGGGAAGAATAATCGGTATTGACAAAGTAAAGAATGCATGAAAAAGAAATGCATGAAAACGTACGAAAAATAAAAAAAAAAGTATTGACATATTTCAAACGGTATGGTAGAGTGTCTTTTCGATGAACTGCCGAAGACAGTAGGTGCCGGATGGCATAAGTTGAAAAACGCCTACCGAGGAATATATCGTTAATATTCATTTAACTATATGCTCTCTGTCTTTTCGACAGAGAGTTTTTCTTATTTTAGCAGAAGTGAGATGCTTTCTGTTACTATGTGCAGTCATTAGTAAAACAAGGAGGCGCGTTATGGCAAAGGTAGAGATTAAGAAGCCTATAGTGGAAGAAATCAAAGCGAACTTAGACGGTGCGCAGACAGCAGTTGTTGTCGACTATCGTGGACTTACTGTTGAGCAGGATACACAGCTTCGTAAGCAGTTAAGAGAAGCGGGTGTCGTTTACAAGGTGTACAAGAATACCATGATTAATTTCGCTATTGAAGGCACAGAGTTCGAGGGACTGAAATCATGTCTGGAAGGACCTACCGGATTAGCTATCTGTAAGACAGATGCAACAGCAGCAGCCAGAATCCTGGCTAATTTTGCAAAAACTGCTCCTGCACTTGAGCTGAAAGGCGGCGTAGTAGAAGGTACATTCTATGATGCAGCAGGTATTGCGGTAATAGCAAACATTCCTTCAAGAGAAGTGCTTATTTCCAAATTCCTTGGAAGTATCCAGTCACCTATTACAAACTTTGCTCGTGTTATTAAGCAGATTGCAGAACAGAAGGAAGCTTAATGATTTGTGCGTACAGGCACAATTGCTTTTATCTATTATTAATAGAAGCAACAATTATCAAACAATATTTTATTAATGGAGGAAAGAAGAATGACAACTCAGGAAATTATTGAAGTAATCAAAGGTTTATCTGTATTAGAATTAAATGATTTAGTAAAAGCATGTGAAGAAGAATTTGGTGTATCAGCAGCAGCAGGTGTTGTTGTAGCAGCAGCAGGCGGAGATGCTCCGGCAGCAGAAGAAAAGGATGCTTTCGATGTAGAACTTACAGAAGTTGGTCCTAACAAAGTTAAAAGGTTATCAAAGTTGTTCGTGAAATCACAGGCCTTGGCTTAAAGGAAGCTAAGGATGCTGTAGATGGCGCTCCAAAGGTTATCAAAGAGGGTGCTACAAAGGAAGAAGCTGAAGAAGCTAAGACTAAGTTAGAAGCAGAAGGCGCAAAGGTTACATTAAAGTAATTTTTCCCTGGATGAATTATGAATATTTTTTTCGACCTGGCGGGGGAATGCCTGTCAGGTCGTTTTTTCGGATTCTTGCGGCAATCTGTTACTGCCGGTGAGTTTTATGCAAATCCAGCATATCTTGGTGCAGTAAATCGAAAAATCTTTTATCTGAAAAGTTCTTGTTTTAATTTTTCCAAATTTTTTCTTGACATCTATCTTGAAAGTGTGATACAGTGTAGGATGTCTATACTATGGGTCGGTTTGCGTAAAAACCAATCATATAATGACACAGCAATTATATTTTCGTTAAATGTGAGCATTTCAACAGAATATACGCTTAAAAAAAATCTAAATTCCAAGGGGTGAATGTGTCGATGGAAAAAAACAGAATTAGTCCTGTTGAATCTGGTAAGGGTATCAGAATGAGTTACTCCAGACAGAAAGATGTACTGGAGATGCCAAATTTTATCGAGGTCCAGAAGAACTCATATCAGTGGTTCCTTACGGATGGTCTGAAGGAGGCGTTTAAGGATATTTCTCCGATTACTGACTATACAGGACAGCTTAGTCTTGAGTTTGTAGATTTCCAGTTATGTAGAGATGATGTGAAGTACTCAATTGAGGAGTGCAAAGAGCGGGATGCAACATATGCTGCGCCACTTAAGGTCAAGGTAAGGCTTCGTACAAATGATGCAAAGGAAATGCCGGAGCATGAGATTTTTATGGGCGACCTTCCTCTTATGACGGAAACAGGTACATTTGTAATCAATGGTGCTGAACGAGTTATTGTTAGTCAGCTGGTACGTTCACCTGGTATTTACTATGATATAGCACATGATAAAATTGGTAAAAAAGCTGTATTCGTGTACAGTAATTCCAAACCGTGGCGCATGGTTGGAATATGAAACGGATTCCAACGATGTGTTCTATGTTCGTGTCGACAGAACCAGAAAAGTTCCGATAACGGTACTTATCCGTTCTCTCGGAATCGGTACAAATGCAGAGATTATAGATTTGTTCGGGGAAGAACCGAAGATACTTGCAAGTATTGAGAAGGACCCTTCTGAGACATATCAGGATGGTCTTCTTGAACTGTACAAAAAAAAATAAGACCGGGCGAGCCGCTTGCAGTGGAGAGCGCGGAGAACCTGATTAACGCTATGTTCTTTGACCCAAGACGTTATGATTTGGCAAAGGTTGGACGTTACAAATTCAACAAAAAGCTGGCATTCCAGAACAGAATTGCCGGACAGGTTCTGGCGGAAGATGCGATTGACCCTGCTACCGGTGAAGTAATTGCAGAAGCAGGCACAACGCTTACAAGAGCGCAGGCAAAGGAGATTCAGGATGCGGCTGTATCATATGTTATGATTCAGACCGAAGACAGAAATGTCAAAGGTTCTGTCCAACATGGTGGTAGACCTTTCCAAATATGTAGGATTTGACCCGGCTGAAGTGGGTATTCATGAAGGCGTTTATTACCCTGTGCTTGAAACCCTTTTGAACGAGTATACAGACGAAGCAGAATTAAAGGCAGCTATCGCAAGAGATGCGGCAGACCTTGTTCCAAAGCATATAACAAAAGAAGACATTATTGCTTCTATTAATTACAACATTCACCTTGAGTATGGTATTGGAACGAAGGATGATATCGACCATTTGGGAAACAGACGTATCCGTGCAGTTGGCGAGCTTCTTCAGAACCAGTACAGAATCGGTCTTTCCAGACTGGAAAGAGTTGTAAGAGAAAGAATGACAACGCAGGATGTGGAGTCGATTACACCACAGTCCCTGATTAATATTAAACCGGTAACTGCTGCAGTGAAGGAATTCTTTGGAAGTTCCCAGTTTGTCCCAGTTTATGGACCAGAATAACCCGCTTTCCGAACTGACGCATAAAAGAAGATTATCCGCCCTTGGTCCTGGTGGTTTGTCACGAGACAGAGCCGGATTCGAGGTTCGTGATGTACACTATACGCATTATGGTAGAATGTGTCCAATTGAGACGCCGGAAGGTCCGAACATCGGTCTGATTAACTCTCTGGCTACATATGCCAGAATTAATGAATATGGATTTGTGGAAGCACCATATAGAAAACTTGACAAATCGGACCCTGCCAACCCGGTAGTTACAGATGAGGTTATCTATTTGACAGCGGACGAAGAAGACAATTACAGAGTTGCTCAGGCGAATGAACCGCTGGATGAAGAAGGCCATTTTGTAAATAACAATGTATCAGGAAGATACAGAGAAGATACGACAGAGTTCCCGAAATCAAGGGTTGATTTGATGGACGTTTCACCTAAAATGGTGTTCTCCGTTGCGACTTCTATGATTCCTTTCCTTGAGAACGATGATGCAAACCGTGCCCTGATGGGTTCTAACATGCAGCGTCAGGCAGTTCCGCTTATGCTGACGGAATCCGCAGTTGTTGGTACCGGTATGGAAGCAAAAGCGGCGGTAGACTCAGGCGTATGTATCGTTGCAAAGCGGGATGGCGTTGTTGAATACTCGACAAGCAAGGAAATTTGTATTAAGGCAGACGAGGATGGAACCAAGGATATTTACCATGTTATCAAGTTTGCACGAAGCAACCAGGGTAACTGTATGAATCAGAGACCGGTTGTATTTAAGGGCGAGCATGTAAAAGCCGGCGAAGTAATTGCGGATGGTCCGTCTACTTCCGGTGGTGAAATAGCGCTTGGTAAGAACCCTCTGATTGGCTTTATGACCTGGGAAGGTTACAACTACGAGGATGCTGTTCTTTTGAGTGAGCGGCTTGTAAAAGATGATGTTTATACCTCTATTCATATTGAAGAATACGAATGTGAGGCAAGAGATACAACAAACTTGGACCAGAGGAAATTACAAGAGATTTGGCAGGATTATCGAACGATGCATTAAAGGATTTGGATGAGAATGGTATTATCCGAATTGGTGCGGAAGTTCGTGCCGGTGATATCCTGGTTGGTAAAGTGACTCCAAAGGGAGAAACGGAACTGACTGCGGAGGAGCGGCTTCTTCGTGCGATTTTCGGCGAGAAAGCAAGAGAAGTAAGAGATACCTCTCTGAAAGTTCCGCATGGTGCATTTGGTGTTATTATGGACACCAAGATATTTACAAGAGAAAATGGGGATGAACTTTCACCGGGTGTAAATAAATCCGTCCGGGTATATATATTGCACAGAAGAGAAAGATTCAGGTAGGCGATAAGATGGCAGGCCGTCATGGTAACAAGGGTGTAATTTCCCGCGTGCTTCCGGTTGAAGACATGCCATTCCTTCCAAACGGACGTCCGCTTGATATCGTGTTAAACCCTCTGGGTATTCCTTCCCGTATGAATATCGGGCAGGTGCTTGAGATTCATTTGGGCCTTGCAGCACAGGTTCTTGGATTTAAGGTTTCCACACCTGTATTTGACGGTGCGGATGAGTTTGATATCATGGATACGCTTGAAATGGCAAACGATTATGCCAATACAGAATGGGAAGAATTCTACGAGAAATACAAAGACAGCGTATCAAAAGAAGTGATGGATTATCTCTATGAAAACAGAGACCACAGAGAAGAATGGAAGGGCGTTCCGATTGACAGAACCGGTAAAGTACAGCTTCGGGATGGCAGAACCGGTGAAGAATTTGACAGCCCTGTTACAATTGGATACATGCATTATCTGAAACTTCATCATCTGGTAGATGATAAGATTCATGCACGTTCTACCGGTCCATATTCACTTGTTACACAGCAGCCGCTTGGTGGTAAAGCCCAGTTCGGCGGACAGCGTTTCGGTGAGATGGAAGTTTGGGCGCTGGAAGCGTATGGCGCATCGTATACGCTGCAGGAAAATCTTAACTGTGAAGTCGGATGACGTTATTGGACGTGTAAAGACATATGAGGCAATCATCAAAGGTGAAAACATTCCAACTCCGGGCATACCAGAGTCATTCAAGGTATTGTTGAAGGAATTCCAGTCCCTTGGTCTTGATGTCAGAGTTGTCAAAGACGATATGACAGAGGTTGACTTGGGCGAGACTATCGAAACCTACGATGAGAATGTTAAGAATATTATTGATGCTGACAGACGGGAAGCAGATGAACGCGAATTTGAAAGCGCCGGATTCAGCGGAACGGATGAAAATGATGAGCTTACATCATTATCGGATGAAGAATATCTGGATGATTATAACGATGATTATGATGACAGTTCGGATGATGAATTTTAGAAAGGAGATTTTGTAAGATGCCAGAATTTAATATTGAAACTCCAGAACAGGAACAGGCTTTAAGCTTTGACGCAATAAGAATCGGACTTGCATCTCCTGAAAAAATAAGAGAATGGTCACATTGGTGAAGTTAAGAAACCGGAGACCATCAATTACAGAACATTAAAACCGGAAAAAGACGGTTTGTTCTGCGAGCGTATTTTCGGACCAAGCAAGGACTGGGAATGCCATTGTGGTAAATATAAGAAGATTAGATATAAAGGTATTATTTGTGACAGATGTGGTGTTGAGGTTACGAAGTCCAATGTTCGTAGAGAGCGTATGGGACATATTGAACTTGCAGCGCCGGTATCACATATCTGGTATTTTAAGGGAATTCCAAGCCGTATGGGACTGATACTTGATATCTCTCCAAGAGTGCTTGAAAAGGTATTGTATTTTGCATCCTATATTGTTCTTGACCCTGGCAATACACCGCTGACTTATAAGCAGGTTTTGACAGAGCAGGAGTACAGAAAAGCCGAGGAGGACTTTGGCTACGGTTCATTCCGCGCAGGGAATGGGTGCAGAATCCATTCAGGAATTGTTAAAGGCAATTGACCTTGATGCAGAAAGCGAAGAATTAAAGAATGAGCTGAAAAAATTCAAGCGGACAGAAGCGTGCCAGAATCATTAAAAAGACTGGAAGTTGTGGAAGCATTCCGCAATTCAGAAAATAAGCCGGAATGGATGATAATGGATGTTATTCCTGTTATCCCACCGGATATCCGTCCAATGGTTCAATTAGATGGTGGACGTTTTGCAACCTCTGATTTAAATGATTTATATAGAAGAATTATTAACAGAAATAACCGTTTAAGAAGGCTTCTTGATTTGAATGCGCCTGATATTATTGTCAGAAACGAAAAGAGAATGCTTCAGGAGGCGGTTGATGCATTGATTGATAACGGAAGAAGGGGACGCCCCCTGTAACTGGTCCTGGAAACAGAGCATCAAAATCCCTTTCCGATATGTTAAAGGGTAAACAGGGACGTTTCCGTCAGAACCTTCTTGGTAAGCGTGTCGATTATTCCGGACGTTCCGTTATCGTTGTTGGACCGGAGCTTAAAATTTACCAGTGCGGGTCTTCCGAAAGAGATGGCAATTGAGCTGTTCAAGCCATTTGTTATGAAGGAACTGACTGCCAGCGGTAAAGCAAATAATATTAAAGCGGCAAAGAAGATGGTAGAAAAGTTACAGCCAGAGGTTTGGGACGTTCTCGAGGATGTAATCAAAGAGCATCCGGTTATGCTGAACCGTGCCCCTACACTTCACAGACTTGGTATCCAGGCATTTGAGCCAATCCTTGTTGAAGGTAAGGCAATTAAGCTTCATCCGCTTGTATGTACTGCATTTAATGCGGACTTTGACGGAGACCAGATGGCTGTGCATCTTCCACTTACAGTTGAGGCACAGGCAGAGTGCAGATTCCTGCTCCTGTCACCAAACAACCTTTTGAAACCATCTGATGGTGCGCCGGTTGCTGTTCCATCCCAGGATATGGTTCTTGGTATTTACTATCTGACGATGGAGAAGGAAGGCGACCTTGGCGAAGGCAAGTTCTTCAAGTCAAAGAATGAAGCGCTGCTTGCATACGAAAATAAAGAGATTACACTTCATTCCAAAATACAGGTCAGAAGAACCGTAACAATGGAAAATGGCGAGGAAGTTACAGGCATCATTGATACAACATTGGGACGTCTTCTGTTCAATGAAATCATTCCGCAGGATTTGGGATATGTAGACAGAACCATTCCGGAAAATGCGTTAAAGCTGGAAATTGATTTCCATGTTGGTAAGAAACAGTTGAAGCCGATTCTTGACAAGTGTATTAATACGCATGGCGCAACCAGAGCGGCTGAAGTTCTGGATGATGTAAAAGCAATTGGATACAAATATTCAACCAGAGGTGCGATTTCAGTATCTATTTCCGATATGAAAGTACCGGAAGAAAAGAAACAGATTCTTGCAGATGCCCAGGCTATGGTTGATAAGATTACAAAGAAGTTCAGACGTGGTCTTATGACAGAAGAAGAGCGCTACCTTGCAGTTGTAAAGGTTTGGGAAGAAGCAGATAAGGTTCTGGACGAAAGCGCTTCTTGATGGACTGGATAAATATAACAACATTTTCATGATGGCAGATTCCGGTGCCCGTGGTTCGAACCAGCAGATTAAACAGCTGGCTGGTATGCGTGGTCTGATGGCAGATACAACCGGACGTACAATTGAACTTCCAATTAAGTCGAATTTCCGTGAAGGTCTTGACGTTTTGGAATACTTTATTTCCGCACATGGTGCCCGTAAGGGTCTGTCCGATACAGCGCTTCGTACAGCCGATTCCGGATACCTGACAAGACGTATGGTTGATGTTTCACAGGAACTGATCATCCGTGAAACAGACTGCTGTGCAGGAAAAAAAGAAATTCCTGGCATGGAAGTGGAAGCGTTCATGGAAGGAAAAGAAGTGATTGAGTCCTTCCAGGAAAGAATTACAGGTCGTTATCTTGCAGAATCTGTATATGACAAAGACGGCAATTTGCTTGTTAAGGCAAATCATATGGTATCGCCAAAGCGTGCTTCGCTGATTGTAAATCAGGGCGTTGATTCCAATGGCGTTCCATTCCTTGACCCGAAACAGGCATTGCAAGACAGAATGCAAAATTAAAGATAAGAACAATCCTTACATGTAAATCACACCTTGGCGTATGTGCGAAATGTTATGGTGCAAACATGGCAACCGGTCAGCCTGTACAGGTTGGTGAAGCTGCCGGTATCATTGCAGCACAGTCAATTGGAGAACCGGGTACACAGCTTACAATGCGTACCTTCCATACAGGTGGTGTTGCCGGTGATGATATTACACAAGGTCTTCCGAGAGTAGAGGAGTTATTTGAGGCAAGAAAACCAAAAAGGACTTGCAATTATTGCTGAGTTTGGCGGTAAGGTTCAGCTTCGTGATAACAAGAAGAAGCGGGAAGTCGTTATTACAAACGATGAAACAGGCGAGTCAAAAGCATATTTGATTCCGTATGGTTCTCGTATCAAGGTGCTGGATGACCAGGTACTGGAAGCCGGCGATGAGTTGACCAGAAGGTTCTGTTAATCCGCATGATATTTTGAAAATCAAGGGTATTCGTGCAGTTCAGGATTATATGCTTCGTGAAGTACAGCGTGTGTACAGACTGCAGGGTGTTGATATCAATGATAAGCATATTGAGATTATTGTCAGACAGATGCTAAAGAAGGTTCGAATCGAGGACAACGGAGATTCTTCTTACCTTCCTGGAACACTTGTCGATGTACTTGATTTTGAAGATACAAATGAGAAGCTGATTGCAGAAGGCAAGCAGCCGGCAGAGGGTTCACAGGTAATGCTTGGTATTACAAAAAAGCATCGCTTGCAACGGATTCCTTTATGTCAGCAGCATCCTTCCAGGAGACAACGAAGGTTCTTACAGATGCGGCAATCAAGAGCAAGGTTGACCCGTTAAATGGTCTGAAAGAAAACGTTATCATTGGTAAGCTGATACCGGCAGGTACTGGTATGAAGCGGTATCGTTCTGTTAAACTGGATACGGAGATGGAGGGAAATTAATTTCTTTTGATGATGAAGATGAAATTAATTTCGGGGACGAATCGGAAACACCGGAGACAGTAGAAGCAGAAGGCGAGACAGAAGAAACTGCAGAGGATGCTTCTGTATCAGAAGAAATGCTTCAGGAAGCGGTTGAAACATCGCAGACGGAGTAAGAATTATCAGAAAAAATGCTTGACATGGATAATTTGTAAATATATAATGGTAAGGCATGCGTGAGAACGTATGCCTTATATTTTGTAGTATAAGAAATTTTATTTTGAAAACAGGAGGTGAAAAGATGCCTACATTTAACCAGTTAGTAAGAAAGGGAAGACAGACAGTAGAAAAGAAGTCAACTGCACCAGCGCTTCAGAGAAGTTACAACTCATTAAAGAAGAAGCCTACAGAGTCCAGTTCTCCACAAAAGAGAGGAGTATGTACAGCCGTTAAGACAGCAACACCTAAGAAGCCTAACTCAGCGCTTCGTAAGATTGCCAGAGTACGTCTTTCTAATGGTATCGAAGTAACAAGCTACATCCCAGGTGAAGGACATAACCTTCAGGAACATAGTGTTGTTCTTATCCGTGGAGGAAGAGTAAAAGATTTACCAGGTACAAGATATCATATCATTAGAGGTACTCTTGATACTGCAGGTGTTGCAAATAGACGCCAGGCACGTTCTAAGTACGGTGCTAAGCGTCCAAAAGATGCTAAGAAATAAGCCGGAAAGAACATTCCAAAAATGTGCTGGTTAGGCCATGTTTTTGCTATAAAATGAGATGTTGATGCATAAAAAACAGCAGAACGTCAGATAGATAGAAATGATGGGAGATAACAGCACGAACACATTTTAAATGTGAGTACCGAAGAATTAATAAATATTAAGGAGGGAAGAACCGTGCCACGTAAAGGACATATCGCAAAGAGAGACGTATTAGCGGACCCAATTTACAACAACAAGGTGGTTACCAAGCTTATCAATAACGTTATGTTAGATGGTAAGAAGGGTGTTGCACAGAAAATTGTTTACGGTGCATTTGACCGTATTGCAACTGAGACTGGCAGGGACGCTGTCGAGGTATTTGAAGAGGCTATGAACAATATCATGCCATTACTCGAAGTTAAGGCAAGACGTATCGGTGGTGCAACATATCAGGTACCTATCGATGTAAGACCAGATAGAAGACAGGCTCTCGGACTTCGTTGGTTGACAACATTTTCACGCGCAAGAAGTGAAAAGACCATGGAAGAGAGACTTGCGAGAGAAAATTATGGATGCTGCAAACAACACAGGCGCATCTGTAAAGAGAAAAAGAAGATATGCATAAGATGGCAGAAGCAAACAAGGCGTTTGCTCATTACAGATTCTAATCTGTATGCGTACTATTAATTAAAGGAGGAAAATCCGTTGGCTCAGAGAGAATATCCATTGGATAGAACAAGAAATATTGGTATTATGGCCCATATTGATGCAGGTAAGACAACTCTTACAGAGAGAATCTTATACTATACCGGTGTTAACTATAAAATTGGTGATACTCATGATGGTACAGCTACGATGGACTGGATGGAGCAGGAACAGGAAAGAGGTATTACAATTACTTCCGCTGCTACAACTTGCCACTGGACACTTGAGGACCACCACAAACCAAAGGCTGGTGCTTTAGAGCATAGAATCAATATTATTGATACGCCGGGCCACGTTGACTTTACAGTTGAGGTAGAGCGTTCACTTCGTGTACTGGACGGTGCTGTTGGTGTATTTGACGCAAAGGCTGGTGTAGAGCCGCAGTCAGAGAATGTATGGCGTCAGGCTGACACATACAATGTTCCGCGTATGGCATTCATCAATAAGATGGATAAAATGGGTGCTGACTTTTTTCTATTCCGTTCAGACAATTATTGACCGTCTGGGCAAAAATGCAATTCCGGTTCAGATACCGATTGGTAAAGAAGCTGATTTCATTGGCTTAATCGATTTATTTGAAATGGAAGCTTACTATTATAAAAAGATGACAAGGGTGAAGACATCGAGATTACAGCAATCCCGGATGACTTAAAAGAACTTGCTGATAAGTGGCATGAGAACCTTGTTGAAAAAATCTGCGAATTAGATGATGATTTAATGATGCAGTATCTGGAGGGTGAAGAACCTTCTATTGACGATATGAAGAAAGTTCTTCGTAGAGCAACAATTGCCTGTGAAGCTGTACCTGTTTTCCTTGGTTCCGCGTATAAGAACAAAGGTGTACAGAAGATGCTGGATGGCGTTATCGAGTATATGCCGGCACCTACAGATATTCCTGATATCACAGGTGTTGACCCGGAAGGCAATCCGGTTGTCCGTCATTCATCTGATGAGGAGCCATTTTCCGCTCTTGCATTCAAGATCATGGCTGACCCATTCGTTGGTAAGCTTGCATTCTTCAGAGTTTACTCTGGTACAATGAACTCCGGTTCTTATGTATTAAATGCTACAAAAGATAAAAAAAGAGCGTGTAGGACGTATCGTACAGATGCATGCAAATTCCCGTAAGGAAATTGATAAGGTATACGCTGGTGATATCGCTGCTGCTGTTGGTTTCAAGCTGACAACAACAGGTGATACAATTTGTGATGAACAGCATCCGGTTATTCTTGAGTCAATGGAATTCCCAGAGCCGGTTATTGAACTTGCAATTGAGCCTAAGACAAAGAATGACCAGGGTAAGATGGGTGAAGCGCTTTCAAAACTTGCTGAAGAAGACCCTACATTCAGAGCGCATACAGATAAAGAGACTGGTCAGACAATTATTGCCGGTATGGGTGAGCTTCATCTGGAGGTTATTGTTGACCGTCTGCTTCGTGAGTTCAAGGTTGAGGCAAACGTAGGCGCACCACAGGTTGCTTATAAGGAAACATTTACGAAGGCTGTTGAAGTTGACAGTAAATATGCGAAGCAGTCCGGTGGACGTGGTCAGTATGGTCACTGTAAAGTTAAGTTCGAGCCAATGGACCCGAATGGCGAAGAAAACATTTAAGTTTGAATCTACAGTAGTTGGTGGTAACATTCCTAAGGAATATATCCCAGCTGTTGGTGAAGGTATCGAAGAAGCAGCTAAGGCTGGTATCCTTGGCGGATATCCGGTACTTGGTGTTTATGCAAATGTATACGATGGTTCTTACCATGAAGTCGATTCAAGTGAAATGGCTTTCCACATCGCAGGTTCTCTTGCATTTAAGGACGCTATGAATAAGGCATCTCCAGTTCTTCTCGAGCCTATCATGAAGGTTGAAGTTACAATGCCTGAGGAATACTTAGGTGATGTAATCGGAAGTCTGAATGCTAAGAGAGGTCAGATTGAAGGTATGGATGATATCGGCGGCGGCAAGATCGTCAGAGCACTTGTTCCGCTTGCTGAAATGTTCGGTTACTCTACAGAACTTCGTTCTTCCACACAGGGACGTGGTAACTACTCCATGTTCTTTGAGAGATATGCACAGTGTCCAAAGAGCGTTCAGGAGAAAGTTATCGCTGAAAAGTCAAAATAATAATTTGACAGCTTGGAAAGACATTTTGCCTTGTCTTTCGACTTAAAAGAGTATAAAGAGTCATACCGGCAGATAAAAAAGACGAAAATCCTTATATCTGCTGGTATAAAGAGATAAAAAAAAAAAGGTTGAAAATATCTTATATTTTCTATATAATGAGTTTTAGCCAATCATAGCCCTTAGGGGTACGAAATTTAAGGAGGATATTAAAAAATGGCAAAGGAAAAAGTTTAATAGAAGTAAGCCACATTGTAACATCGGTACAATCGGTCACGTTGACCATGGTAAAACAACATTAACAGCAGCTATCACAAAAGTTCTTTCAGAAAGAGTAGCTGGTAACGCAGCTGTTGATTTCGCTAACATCGATAAGGCTCCCGAAGAAAGAGAAAGAGGTATTACTATTTCTACCGCTCACGTTGAGTACGAGACAGAAAAAGAGACATTACGCTCACGTTGACTGTCCGGGACATGCTGACTACATACGTTAAGAACATGATTACCGGTGCAGCTCAGATGGATGGTGCTATCCTTGTTGTTGCTGCTACAGATGGTGTTATGGCTCAGACAAAGGAGCATATCTTACTTTCACGTCAGGTTGGTGTTCCTTACATCGTTGTATTCATGAACAAGTGTGATATGGTTGACGATGAAGAACTTCTTGAGCTTGTTGAAATGGAAATTACAGAACAGCTTGAAGAATATGGTTTCAATGACTGTCCTATCGTTAAGGGTTCTGCTCTTAAGGCTCTTGAAGACCCGAACGGAGAATGGGGCGATAAGATTATGGAACTTATGGATACAGTTGATTCTTATATCCCAGACCCACAGAGAGATACAGATAAGCCTTTCATCATGCCTGTAGAGGATGTATTTACAATTACAGGTCGTGGTACAGTTGCTACTGGTAGAGTAGAAGCTGGTGTAATTCACTTAAATGATGAAGTTGAAATCGTTGGTATTAAGCCAGAAACACAGAAGACATGTACAGTTACCGGTATCGAGATGTTCAGAAAGCTTCTTGACGAAGGTCAGGCTGGTGATAACATCGGTGCTCTTCTTCGTGGTATCAAGAGAGAAGATATCGTAAGAGGTCAGGTTCTTTGTAAGCCAGGTTCAATTACATGTCATACAAAAAGTTCACAGCTCAGGTTTACGTTCTTACAAAGGACGAGGGTGGTCGTCATACACCATTCTTCAACAACTACCGTCCACAGTTCTACTTCAGAACAACAGACGTAACAGGTGTTTGTAACCTTCCTGCTGGTACAGAAATGTGCATGCCTGGTGATAACGTAGAAATGACTATCGAACTGATTCACCCAATCGCTATGAGCCAGGGTCTTACATTCGCTATTCGTGAAGGTGGACGTACTGTTGGTTCAGGTAGAGTAGCATCTATCATCGAGTAATCATTGATTTAGTATCATAGAAATTTAAACAATTGCCGCAATCCCTTATTTATGAAGGGGTTGCGGTTTTTTTTGTGGCTCTTTGTCAAGAGCGGGGGTAAAAAATAATTTTTGACAGGTGCGAGAAATCGCACCTGTTTTGTTATGTAGTTGTAAGCATAATTCTGTTTCGGAAATTATTAAAATTCCTATAACCGTAGGCATTTCGCTTAATCACCTTAATTTTGTTATTAGTTCCTTCTGTAAAACCATTTGTGTAGGGACATTCAAAAGCATTTAATATAAATTTTTCCCAATTAAATAACATAGTTAAACAGGGTTTAAACTCATCTAATTAACTTGCATAAGCAGACAAAATAAAAGTTTTTAGCTTTGGTATCGCTTCGGCTTTGCTTTTGGAATTCATAACATTATAAAACAATTCCTTCAGATAGTAAGCGGATGCCAAATCAGGTGAAATAGAGAGCATAACCTCTAAGGCATCTTTGTTTTCTTCGCTTAATTTGTCTTTATGTGAAAGCAGAAGCTTTTTACTGCGTTTAAAGTACTTTCTTCTGGATAGATGCATGTTTTTTTTTGTATGCGTCTTCTGACGTTTTCGAGAGCCCATGTAACATATCTGACAACATGAAATTTGTCTATAACAATAGTAGCATTTGGCAAATATGTTAATGCAATATCACGGTAAACAACATTCATGTCCATAATGAAATATTTGACATCATTTCTGTTTTTAAACTCACGAATATAACTGGCAAGCAGCGATTGTGTTCTTGAGGGAAGTATGTCAACAATCGTATGCTTTTTGGATTCGTAAGAATGGCTTGGAACTTCTGACCTCCAGCATTTCCTCTAAATTCATCAATAGAAAGAACCTGAGGTAAAACGGTAGGTTTTGGATAAGAAACATCACGTAAGCGTCTAAAAACAGTGGAAGGAGATACGCCCATTTGCTTAGCTACAGTTGATACATTCTGTGTACCGCGTAGAAGATGAATAGAGAGAAAGCCAAGTCTGTTAGTAATGCGACAATTTTTAGGTAAGAGGCTAAATTTCTCAACAAAATGGTGGTTACAGGCATCACAATGATAGCGGCGTTTATTGTAATGCAAAAAAAGTATGTTTTCCCATAATAGGAGAATCTTTAATGATACTGGTTCTGTAATCGTGAACTTTATTTGTAAGAGCACCACAACAAGGACAAATATGGTCACGACGTTCAAGTTTAAAAAATATATGTATATCTTCGTAGTTATTTTCTATCTTTGTTACAATTAAATCTTTAATTTCTAAAAGAGATGATATAAAATCATTAGTAGGCATAGGCAAAGCTCCTTTCTTTTTGTTTTGTTGTGGTGACTTAATTATAATGAAATGCGGAGTCTATGCCTACTTTTTTATTAAAAATAAAGAAGTTCTAAACCTTACCCCCAAGTAAAGTTTAGAACCTCTTTTTGTATGGGCTTTAGCCTGTTGAGGGCATTGGAGTTTTCGTGTTCCGAAAAATGAAAATGCCCGAAACCAAAACCCACCTGCTTTGCGGGTGGATGAGAAAGTAAAGAGTTTACTGAAACTGCCTGGAAGATGATGAGAAAGCTATCGGGGAAAAACGTGTAGAATTTTTCGAAAAGGAAGAGGACCGTTTGTACGAAAAGATTAAGGAGGGGGTATATCAGCGGAAACAATAAAGTTTTCTACCTCAAAACGGTTGAATTGGGGTAGAAAAAAGATAAAGTGACTATAAAAAATGAATAGCAAATGTTAAATCCGTAAAGTCTATAACATAAATGCATATTTAAGTAAAAATACACATAATATTAATTGGTGTGTATTTTTACTTAAATATTGATTGACGAAAAAATTGTAAAATGTTAAAATTTGAGTAAAGATATACACAAACTAAAGTTGTGTGTATAAATACTTAAATGAAGTTGGTGGATTATGATTTTGACATATAAGCAATGTATAGAGAAGTATGGTAGCGACCATATGTTAAAAAAAAAAAAGAAATAGCGGAAGGGAACGTTTTTCAAAAAGAAAAAGAGGTATTTATTCCCTGAACAAAACTTGTTCCGAGCGATTGGACATTATTAGTGCGAAATATCCGAAGGCTGTATTTACCGGGAAGAGCGCTTTTTACTATCATGGTCTGACGGATGTGATTCCTGATTTTTATCATCTGGCGACTGTTAGAACCGATGGAAGGATAAAAGATGAGCGGGTAAAACAGACATTCCTGAAAGAGGATATTTTTGATATGGGGCAGATTAAGATGCTGTATCATAATACAGAGATATGCATCTACAACTTGGAAAGAATGTTGATTGAACTTGTAAGATTTCGAGGCAAATTACCATTTGACTATTACAAGGAGATTATCGGCTCGTACAGGAATCGTGTGGAAACTATGGATATTGCTAAGTTGGAAGAGTACACAACCAAGTTTAAACATTCGGATAAAATGATGCAGATTATTGAGTTGGAGGTGTTGTAATGAACTTATTGGATGAAGTAAATAAAATTAAAAAGGACGGATATAGCGAAGCAAATGCAGAAGCTAAGTTGTGTCAGGATATTATTATAAAAGCGATTTCACAGAGTAGTATGAATAGAAATGTTACGATTAAAGGTGGCGTAGTCATGCGTAGTCTTTCAAAGAATGCAAGACGTGCTACGCAAGACTTGATTTGGATTTTATTAAATATTCCATATCGGAGAAATCTATACGCTCCTTTATTGTGAAACTGAATTGTATGGAAGGGATTCGTTTGCAGATGTCAGCGCCTATAGAGGAATTAAAGCACCAAGATTATAAAGGCAAGCGTACTCATATTGAAATATTAGATGATGCCGGAAATGTATTGTCATTAAAAATGGATATAGGTGTACATAAGGATTTAGATATTGAGCAGGAAGAGTACTGTTTTGATGTATCTTTTCAAGAGGATGCTGCTAGCGTGCTGATTAATTCAAGGGAGCAGATGATTACAGAAAAATTAAAATCCTTAATGAGATTCGGAACCCGGTCAACCAGATACAAAGATGTATTTGATATTTGTTATTTGTCTGATATGGTGGATAATATGGAGAAACTTAGGTTCTGTATACAGAAATACATATATGCTGATACTACAATTGATGTAAATGATGCTGATGAGATAAGAAAAAAAGAGCTGAGAGAATCTTTAATAGTAGTACATACAAAAAAAAGCAGGTGGAACGCTCCAAGAAGAATTGGCTTGATTTGTCGGTAGACGAGGTATTAAAGGAGAATTTGGAGTTGTTAAATAAAATATAAGATATTATAAGTAAGTGTTTAATTTCAAAAGCCGATTATTTTGATTTGGAAGGAAAATGTGGTGGAATTATTATAACCTATATACTTCTTAATGATGCACCTTGAGGAAGCAAATGAATAGAATATCAAATCTATATCAAGTGTATGTTTCTTGAAAAATTGATTTTAAGAGAATAAGGTCGTACTGTATGGCGGTGTATCAAAGGTGAAAAAAAAAGTGTATCACGGTCTTGGAATTTGTATCACAGACCACTTTTTGGAACTGTTTTTCACTTTGATTTTTACTAAAGAATCCGTTTACATTCCTGTTCACCCATTCTATATTATTACTTAGGTGGACGGAAAACGACAAAAACCGTAACGAATAAGTTTCTAAACACAGCAAAATCAGACCGCGAAGGTGGACGTACAGTTGGTTCAGGTAGAGTAGCATCTATCATCGAGTGGATGATTGGTTATAAAGAAATAAATTCAAGGCTTCCATAGGTTTTCCTCTGGGAGCCTTTTTACGGTTGTGTAACAGTGAAAGTGTGGGCGGCTATTTTAAGTTGTGGCTTTAGACTATTGAGGACAATGCTGTCAACTTAAGCCCAATATTATAAAATATCAAAAAGGGAAACTGTAGGTATCAGATTCCACAAACTGTAATCAAAAATGAATAGGTATTCCCCAATTCCCTATCTGCCACTTTTCCGGATAAAGAGTGATAGAGTTGACGGCAAGCAGGACGTTTCGTCCTGAATCTGGGGATAATCCGTAAGCCCGTAGACGAGAACGAGAATATCGAAATTTATGTCGGAAATATATTTTCTTTCTGGTTTTGGAAGCTTTCTGGAAATTTTATTGGAAAAAGATAAAAGTTTTCGTTTTGTTTGATAGGTATTTAATGTAGAATTAACCACAGGGAATTCTCTTTTTTTTGTTTAGTATGGTTTTGTTGTGATTTTTTTTAAGGAGTTACAAATGACTATTTATAAATCTGTAACAGGGAAAAGAAAAAAATATTGAAATTATATGATGAGCAATTAGGACGATTGAAAACAACCTATTCTGATAGGTGGATTTTTACATCCTTTGGTGAAACTCACCTTATTGAAACGGGAAATCTGGCAGGAATCCCTTTGCTTGTTTTTTTTCATGGTGGAAATGCAACGACTGCATATAATTTATTGGCATGTGATTTTTTGATGAGAGATTTTCATATATACGCAGTTGATACAATTGGACATCCGGGAAAGAGTGCAGAAGTAAGTTTGTCTGCAAGAAACTATGATTATGGCAAGTGGGCGGGTGAAGTGATAGATGCTCTTGGATATGATAGTATTTGTTGCTTTGCTGGTTCGTTTGGTGCCGGAATATTGGCAAAAACAATGTGTGCTACACCGAAGAAGGTAAAACGTGCAGTATTATATGTGCCAGCAGGTATCAAGAATGCGCCGGCAATTAACAGTATGAGCATGATGTTTCCGATGATTATGTACTGGATTACACATAAAGATAAATGGCTTAAAAGTGTATGCTTCCGATGGCTATAACGGAAGAAAATATCACTGATGATATCTATGAAACAGCAAAATTAAGCATCAATTATACAAACGTGAAGGCGGGAATGCCTAGCAATGTTGCGGGAAAAGATATGAAAAATTGCAAAACTCCGACACTAGTCATGGCAGGAGAAAAAGATTGTCTGTTTCCCGCAAAAAGAGTGTTGCCCAGAGCAGAACAAATCATTGAAAATGTCACTACTTATTTGCTGGTGGGCAGAGGTCATATGAGTAGTTTGACGGAATCTGAAAAACAGATGATTATTGAGTTTTTGGAGAGAGTGAAATGAAGAAAATATATAGTTATGAACCATGGTTTTTTATATTCTTTGGCATATTTCATTTACATAGAATTTGGGGTTTTGTCGATAGAGAGTCTTACGCTGCATTTTGGATTAATGTAATGGAAAGCAAAGGAATATTCTATTTTTTGCTAATGGGCATATTAGCGGTGCTTTGCATATTAGGAATTATTACATTCTTCAGAAATCTGCATCACAATTATTGGTTGCGGTGGATATGTCTTATTTGATTTGTTTGCTATAGCAACAGGGATAGAATTTTGGCATGATTTGTTATTGGTAATGTTTGATGTGAATGCAGCTTATTGGAATCTGCTATGGAGTGGATTTATTGTGTTGGGCGGTTCGGTGTTTGTGCTGGGATGCTTACTATTAAAGAGAAGATTAAGTGAGGCTAAGTACAGTGGGAGTGAGAAGTGATAGAAGAACAGAATTTCAAATGAAAGATAACTTCTCTTATGATATAATCAGTTTGGGTAAAAGAAAACTTTAAATTTCATGGAGGTCATAATTGAAAAAATGTTAAAAAACAATGGAGAATTTGTGGAAATAAATCAACACAATATTCATATATACAGACAAGGAAATGAAAATAGCCCCAAGATTGTTTTTATGGCAGGTTCTGGCACTGTAGCACCTGTGTATGATTTTAAAATCTTATACGAGAAATTGGTACCTAATTTTAGAATTATTGTAATAGAAAAGTTCGGATACGGATATTCTGATATCTTTGATACGCCTTGTGATATAGATACACTTGTTTCAATACAAAAAAGAAGCATTGAACATTATTGGAGAATCCGGACCGTATATTTTGGCACCTCATTCCATGTCGGGATTGGAAGCGATACGATGGAAACAAAAAGTATCCTAATGATGTATGTGCTATTATCGGTCTTGATATGGCAACACCTTTAACTTATAAAAGTTGGACAGATAAAGAGGTTACAAAAAAAGAATAAAAATTATGAAAATGGCAAGAAAACTAAATATTCATAAATTACTTAATGTATGTTCCAAGAATAATCGTTGTTTAACTCACGGAGAGATGGAGCAACAAAAACTTTTAAGAAATAGGAATGCATTCAATATTTGTTATATTAATGAGGCAAATGAAGTATTAAAAAATTCAGATATTGTAGATAAAGCAGGTAATATAGAATGCCCGGCTTTACTGTTTACGTCAAACGGAAAGCAAACATCAAAAAATTGGATTGACAACCAGCAGGAGTTTGCAGCTATAATGAATGCAAAGTTGATTTGTTTTGATTGCGGTCATTATATTCATTATTTCAAAAGTAATGAGATGTGCAGTGAAATAACAGAATTTATAAATAAAATGGTCAGATAAATGTTGGAGGTTTTATGAAAATATACATATACAGAATATGGCAATGTACATGGGGAATATTACAAACTCTTTTAGGATTGGTATTATTTTTTGAAGCATTATCAGAATAAACATTATCGTTATCATGGAGCGGTTGTTACGGTATGGAAAAGTAAAACGAGTGTATCGCTGGGTATGTTTGTTTTTGTTACGGCGGAACCTTTTTTTGCAAAGAAATTTGAAGGGAAAATAAGTGTTGAAGAACTTTCTGACAGACTTTTAGTACATGAGTACGGTCATACAATTCAATCACTTATACTTGGTCCGCTATATTTAGTCTTAATCGGGATACCATCAACATTGTGGGGATTTTTACTGGGAAAGAGACGAAAAGAGAAACAGATACCGTATGGTGCTTTTTTTTTTTACAGAAAAATGGGCAAATAGCCTTGGGGAGTATGTAACAGGAGAAAAGTCTATCGGAAATCTTGTGATAGAATGAACTGGTTAGTACGAGGGTAATGTAGATGGTTTTGACGGAGTTACCATTGCTGAGTTTAATGCGGATATGAAGATTTGTGAACTGAAGGAGTTTCAATTGAAGGCACAGCATTATTATCCGTATGGGAAATATGGCTATTACAAATAGAAAAGAACAGATAATGTAAGAAGGGGATGGTAAGATGTACCAGTTTACGACAACAGAACGGAACAATGAAAAAAAAAGCAAGTGAATATGAAACGAAAGCAATGTTATATCTTTTTGGATGTCGCCAAGATAGTAGGGATATGGATGTTTTTATAATAGATTGTTTTAATGATGTATCGGGAGCAAACCGTGATGTTGATAGACTGTGGGATGTTCAGTCTAAAGGGGTTAAGTCTTTAAATCCTAAAAAAAGATAGGTGAAGCATTAGTAACGTTGTTTCAAAATTATATTTCGGATATTGAATTTGAACATTATATTTTGTTCATGCCAAAGTTAAAGGAAATGTATTTGAACGATGAGGACAGGACATATTTTCAAATTGATAATTTTAAGTTGCAATACATAGATAAAATAAAACTGGGATTAAAAAGTGAATATGGAAGAAGAAATAGTTTAGAACCACAGGAAACAGATTTAGATAATTTTCTGCAAATGGTAGAATTTGTTATTGCTGAGGAACAGAAACAAGAATATATAAAAAAGGATAACGTCATTTAGGTCATCTTTGAACTTAGAAAAAGCTTTTTATGATGCGCTGTTTGATGATATTAGAAATCAGCAAACTATTTTAAAAAAACTAAAAATATAGATGGTTATCAGATTATGAACGCAGCTGAGGTTTTACAGTATGAGAAAATGCTTTGGAAAAAAGAAATAGATGCACTGGTGATTAATAGAATATTGGGGATGGATCTTTTTAATTCTAGACAAGTTCCGAATTCCTTCATTGATGAACTAGTGTTATTGGATGCTGAGGATAGAAAGGATGTAATACAAGAATGTCAGTCAGATATTGCTAGGCTGCTATTTGACAAAAATGGAAGACATATTTTTTGGCGCTTTTTTGCCGATTGCTTAGTTATGCTGACGCAATTAGAGTAGAAAGTCCAAGAGAAATTGAAGAGCAAATACGGAGAGATAATATTGTGATACCCAGAATATTATCTCAAAAAGTGTAGTATATTTAATTTCTGCTTTAAAGGAGGGATTGAACGATGATAATTAAAAAGCATAGCATTAGGTAATATAGAAGAAGCATATGTAGAAGAACGACTTACAGATGGCGTAAATATAATTTTTAGTGACGACAACAATAAAGGCAAAACATTAGTTATGCAGGGAATGATGTATGCAATGGGAAACCAGCCTATATTTCCTAAAGGGTTTAACTATCGTTCATATTATTTTTTTATTGTAAAGCAGAAATAAATCATGAGAAAATTGAGTTTTTGCGTAGAGATAGCTCGTTTTTGGTAAAAAGACAGGGAGCACAGTATTCATTTGATAATGTTACGGAATTAAAGTATTTTTTGGTGGATGAGAATATATTTAATATTCCGCAGATAAGCAAAGATGAGCACATGGTCATTGCAGATTTAAATTTGTTTTACGAGAGGTTGTTTTTTATCGGACAGGATAAACGTAATCCGTCAAATACTATTAATTCTGGATACAATAACAAAAAAAAAGATTTTGTTAATATGCTTTGTAGTATGAATGGCTATCCGTTAATGAATATGGAAGAAATAAATGAGGAAAACAAACAGAGGATACAGCAATTAAAATCAGATATAGCGGCAACAAAGAAACTATTAAAATTATTAAAGAAAAATCCAGATGTTTCAGGATATGTAGATAAATATGGCGATTCCACGCAATTTGATACTTTTCGTATGAGGGTTAAAAAAACTGCATAACGAAATTGCTGAATACAAGAAAAGAAGAAATTTGGAGTATAATCGAAAGGAAAAATTAGAGTCCTTAGTACAAGAATTAAATTCTTTAAACCGTGAAATTGAACAGGGAAATGTTATTTGTGCAAAATGTGGCAGTGATAAAATAATATATAAGAGCAAGGGAATGTCTTTTGAAGTAAGTAATTCTTATGTCAGAAAGCAAGTTCTTTCATCAATAGCATATCAAATATCGCAGAAAGAAGAAATCATCCGTGAATATTCGTATCAGTTACAACAGTTGCAGGATGAATTAAAGAAGATACTGCAAGAGGTTCCGGTGGAACTACATAAAATATTACTGTTTTCCGAGATGATTTTGTCCGAAATTGACTACGATAATAAACTTAAGGAACTTTGTGAGCAGTTGGAAGAGTTACAAGCTAATGACAAAAGTATAAGTGATTCTGAAAAAGAAGCAAAACAAAGATGCAAAGAAATGAAGGAAGATATTGTTTCTCGAATGAATAAACTTTATAGAGAAGTTGATCCGCAAGGTAGAACATTTTTTGATGATATCTTTACCAAGAGAGATGAAACATACTCCGGAAGTGAGGAACAGGAATATTATTATTCGAGAGTATTGGCTATCAATGATTACTTTAATCATTCATATCCTTTGTTTATTGATTGCTATAGAAGTGGTGAAATTTCTTCACAGAAAGAAGATATAATGATAAAGAATTTCATTTCCAGAAAAAACAGGTTATTATTACATCCACTTTGAAAAAGGAAGAGTATACTGCTAACAAATACGACCAATATAAAGGCAATGCCAATGTCATTGATTATAGCAATAACCAATCAAGTAAACTCTTGCAATCACAGTATGTAGCAAGATTAGGGACGATTGTGGAATCTTTTGGGGTAATGTTTACTGAAGAATAATGTATTATTAGGTAGTGTCAAATAAGTTGTGAAAAAATGAGCTAAAAAAAATAGGCTCAAACGAATTTTGAAAATTGCAGATATGTATTCTAATAAGCTCTCCGAGGGAGCCTTCAAAAACGCATTGTCGCTGTTGTATCACAAGCCAATGCGTTGTCCTATATTTTGGACAAGGAAACGATGGTATCAGGAGCATGGAATTAATATTGCATATTTGCACCCATCATTTGGAACAAGGGCTAATATTGCGTATTATAACAGAAGTGCGACAGGCAAATTGGGCAGTACTATAGAATACAATAATGGTACAATAATAAAAAATACTAAGATATTCTGGAGAAATTAAAAATAATTATTTCTATTATCGTTTACAAGAGATGGGTAAATTGGATTATGAAATTGTAGGTGCGGATGAATTTTTCTCAAAATTGGTTGTCAATTATGTAAAAGAGTATAGGGTTATGGCAGTAGGGGATTTCTTCCGGGAAAGTATTTATGAGTTTCATAACGAGCGAGGTCTTCATTTTTGTAGTGAGCAGTTAAAGCTATTTGCTTATATAGCAGATTGTATTGCGTTGCATAATATGTATAAGGCAGACGATAATGAAGGGCGTATAGCTAAGTACATGGATTATTCTCTAAATTGTTTGTTGCCGTACAGATTCCAACCTATATCATATAAAGACAATCCACTATTATTTATTCTTTGTGTAGCGGATACAATTTAACCAAGCAAAAAAGTTTCCAAATTATAGTAATGAAGATGTGCTAAATTTAATATCAATAGAATATAGTTTAAGTGACAATTTTTTGTATGTAGAGGTAAATGAGGAATTGTATGATAGTGAGGCTGGTCATAAGTATGTATCTGATATAGAGGGATTGAAAGAGTGGTGTGATATTAAGACAAGAGTAACGTCGAAAAGACTCGGGGAATGTTAGATGTATGCGATGAATAACACCGTTGATTTTTGCAAAAATAAATTTATAATATGCAGTTGACACAGCCTGTTAATTGTCATATTATAATTATAGAGAGGTCTCCATTAACCTTATGGTCTTGAACCGTAGAAGAGATGAACATTAAAGAAGGTCTCCATTAACCTTCGGTAATCAATCCGTAAAGAGATGAACATTAACGAGTGGGAAGCTTAGTCTTCCCACATTTTTTAACTCAAAATACAAAGGAGCAGTATTATGTTTACACTAGAGGGAAAGTTGACATTTATCAACATTGACCAGAGCTACCTCAAAAAGCTGCATGATGCATGCTCAGAGGTATATTACAAGCCAAGCGGATATGAGAATAAGCCATACATAGGAATTTTGATAAATAAAAATGACAGAAAATATGTAATTCCATTATCTTCAGCCAAGGAAAAGCATAAGACATGGAAAAATGTCGATAAAGAATGTTACTTGGTTTATGAGATCGCGAAGAAGTCCAGTATGGGACAAGGAGATATTTGGGTGGCAGCAGAAGATGATGATGTAAAGCATATTCTTTCTGTTATGGATATTAAGAAAATGATCCCGATTGTGGATGGTGTTTACAGTAGAGTAAATATTAATCCCAAGGATGCAGATACCGATGATGTCAAAAAATATAAGGATTTGCTAAATAAGGAATATGCCTTTTGTTTGAAGGTAATTGATGAAGTTATCGGAAAAGCCAACAAGTTGTACGACAAACAGATGGCTACCGGAAAAGTGGTTAAATTCTGTTGCGATTTTAAGGCATTAGAAGAAGCGGTAGATAAATAGTTAGCGGTGAGTTTAAAAAGGCTCCGAACTATCCGCCACATCCACCCATGCCTAGCATCTCGCCATCCAGCGCAAGACGGGCATATTCCAGCGGATTATCAATTGCCAGAGCGTTCAGACACCGTTGGGAATTCAGTATGGTCCGTATCCCGGATTTTGCCTGATTACAGTCAATCCGGAGGATGTAGCCATTATAGTGGTTAATGTCGATGCTATTATGCATCGGGTTATATTTTTGCGTGCATTAATTTCATTGTTATCAGTCCTTTCATTTGAATTGGAGGTAAAAAAGTCCATGGACTTATTTTTGACTTGAAAAGTTTCTGAAATAGATATAATAATCACAAAATGTATCATTTTATAAAATAAAATATCACTAAAAATATTCAGAACAATACAAATCGTGATATTGACAGTCGAGTTGCTACTATCATTGAGTAGGCATTGAACACTTAATGATAGTAGCACGAGTTTAGTGAGAAAAAAGACATCCCGAAACTTATCGCAATCAAGCGTCAGCGCAGATTGAGGTTAGTTGAGTGGATGATTGGTTATAAAGTAAATTCAAGGTTTCCAGAGGTTTCCCTCTGGGAGCCTTTTTATGGTTGTGTAACAGTGAAAGTGTGGGCGGCTTTTTTGTGCCTTGTTATCATCTTTGCCAAAAGGAATATCCGATTCCAAAGCAGGTTAAGCGGAAGCTTACTACTGCAATTTAAATCGTATTGTTTCAACCATTTCTTTATATGATTCATTATCTAACGGGTAAAAGGAAGCCAGAGGATTATCCATATCCGGCAATTCACATCTGTATAGTCAGTCTATTTATATTATGTTATAATATGTCATGTAATCTTGTTTGCACAATTCTAATTTATGAGGGAAAATAAAAGATGGCAAATAATCGTGGCAAGGTGCCGCCAATGACACCAGTAACATTAACGATATACATAATTACAATAATTGCGTTAGGACTTTTTTTTCTTTTTTATACGAGGAGATATTGCGGGGGAAACTATGTGCATGTACGGTATGCCCGGCAATGATTATATACCTGATATATGCCTATCGTAAGGAGAAAAGGGCTGATGAAAATGCAGTGGCAAAAAATCAGCACATAGTGGACGGAAGTTATTTCGAAAGTCCTGTCTGGCATGAAAAATATATCTTATATAAAAATGAGCACCCATTTGAGAGACCGACATGTTCAAATATGAAGAAAGACTTGTTGTTAAGATTTAAAAGAAAAAGAGTATTTTGTCGGGATGTTATTTATGTTTTTCCTTATGTTCTGTGCGTGCTGCCTTATGGTGCAGCAGCAGCTGTTTATGGGGGATTCTGGGATTTCTTTTGTTTGGAGTGCTATTTTGTTGGAAATTCTCGTTATTCATAGGGATGCCGGTTAGAAAATGGCTTAAAGGAGATATGGATTATGCTGCATTGGAAACTTCATATAAAAATGCCAGATTTTTAACTTTTAAAAAGAATGGATTTGCATTTGGCTTAACTCATATTCATGCTTATACAGAGAATAAAGTTTATGCTATAGATTACAGACTTGTTGAGGGCATATCCAGAAAAATTGTGCGGTTGAAAAAGTATGAAGATAATATTTATTCTTCGGAAGAGTACCAACATTTTGCGGTGATACATGTCCGGCTGCCTCAAAGTGGAAAACTTCAAAATGTCGAAATTGAATTAAATGAGTTTCAAGTTCAGATGGCAATTGATTATTTGCAGATTTTTAAACTTGGTGAGGACCTTACAGAAGGCATAAATTTGGAACAGAAAGAAGATAATGAAGTGGTGTGAAAAAAGATACTGGTTTTCCGGTGCTTTAGGTTCAGGCTTGGGGAGAGATTGAAAGTAGCAGAATATTATATGTAAGCAAGTCAATCGTGCAGATAACAAAAAAAAAAGAATGTGTATGTGTTGTTGGTTGTGTGAATATTTTGTGGATGGTATAATGTTTGGCATAGGGTATAATTTAAAGTTGTAGAGGTTTACAGGATGTTATATAAACTCAATTCGATGCAGTATTCCAATTTGATTAGTGTCGCGAATGCCCATGATAGTGGTTGTGTTTATCCGCTTTCAGTTGCTGAAGGTATTCAGGAGGGAGATATTTTCACAAGCTTGATTGGAAATTATAACCAGGTCCTGTTTTGGACACAAAGTGGTTTTGCATATCTTTCAGGAAATATGGATGAGTGCTTTTTGGAAGATATTTATAAACTTGTGTTGGATAGAAATAAAACGAATGCAAAACGTTTTCTTTTTAATGACAAGAGATAAATGTATACACAAATATTTTGAAAACAAAGATGACGTTGTTATAGAGAGAAGATATCTGTTTGAATATGAGGGAGATAAAATCGTTAATGAATGCGATTTGCCGACAGGATATGAATTGAAAGAAATGGATAATGAATTGCTGATGAAAATTTCAGGAACGATTGTACCGTCGCTTTTTGGAGAACTATAAAAAGATTTTTTGGCAAAAAGGAAAAAAGGATACTGTATAAGCTGTGGAGATGATATTGCGACATGGGCATTTTCTGCTGCGGTCAGTTCAAAGAAAATAGACATTGGGGTAGAAACAAATCCGAAAATATCAGCGGCAGGGATTAGGGAAGATAGTTGCGAAAAAAAGATGGTACAATATACGATTGAGCAATCAAAAAAACCTGTCTGGGCATGCCATTATAAGAATGATGCTTCTGCAAAAATGGCAGAAAAACTTGGATTTGTTAAAATGTCAGAGTGTTCAGTTATAAAGAAAAAAAAAATGAAGAAGATTATGCAGCAGAATTTGATGGGAGAAGATATGAATGTAGGTATGCGAAAGCCAAAACAAAATCGTAAATGGGTGAAATAAGTAAGGATAAATGAATAGGGAGTGAGCAGATGGTACTATTAGTGGTGGATACACAGAAATTAATAACAAATCCGGATTTGTATAATTTTAATACATTTGAAACTGCTGTTAAAACACTAATTGCGGCTGCCAGAGAAAATGGGATTGAAGTGATTTATGTAAGACATGATGATGGTGCCGGAGCAGAGTTGACAAAGGGAACACCTGGTTTTGAGATATATGAAGGTTTTAGCCCATTACCGGATGAGAAGATTTTCGATAAAACGGTAAATAGTCCTTTTAAGAACACAGGTCTGTTGGAATACCTGAAGGAAAAGAATGTCCGGACGGTAGTGGTTGTTGGGTTGCAGACAGATTACTGTATTGATGCAACAATCAAGTCTGGATTTGAGCATGGGTTTAAGATGATTGTACCGGAACATGCAAATTCCACATTTGATAATGCTTTTATGACAGGTGAGCAGAGCTATAAATATTATAACGAGTTTATGTGGAAGGGCAGATATGCGGAGTGTATTTCTGTGGAAGAAATGATTGAACGGATGAAGTGAATGGATTATATAATACTTGATAATCAACTGGAGGCGGATGATTTTATTCGGCTCTTTGCAAGTGCAGGCTGGGGAGAACTTCCAAATTGGATATGGTACAAACATCCCTTGCAAACAGCTACGCAACTTTTTCCGTAAAAAGTGCAAATAAAGTTATTGCAATGGCACGCTTGCTGGGCGATGGCGCTATGTCTTTTTTTTCTGAAAGATTTAGTGGTAGAACCGGAGTATCAGGGAAACGGTATAGGTCGTGTAAGCAATGTCCAACGATTCGCTGTTTATGGTCAGGACAAAAAAGGCATAAAAATGGTATGTTCTTTCTTGGAGGTGATACAAATGGATTTAATGAAAACAGGAAAATTCATAGCGGAACTTAGAAAAGAGAAAGGACTTACGCAAGAGCAATTTGGGGAAAAGGTAGGAGTAACCAATAAGACCGTGTCCAGATGGGAAACGGGAACATATTTGCCATCTGCAGATGCGCTTCTTATTATGAGTGAATTATTTGATGTAAGTATTAACGAGTTGTTAAGCGGTAAGAAACTTACAGAAAAAAAGAATACAAGCAGGCTGCTGAGGAGAATCTTTCAGCAGACCATCAAATCGAGTCAGTTTTCACTAAAAGAAAAAATAGATTTTTATAAGAAAAAAATGGCTGAAAGAGCATATTGCTATCATGATATTTATTGGCGTATGCATAATTGGTGTTTTTTGCAGCAGGTATCATTATGAGAAACTCACTCATTTGTTATTTGGCTGTCATCATGTTGATTTTCGCGCATGGATGGAGAAACAATGCCATGATGGCATATGTTGAAAATAATGCTTATGATGGGCACGACAATAAATAATCAAGAATTAGATAATTGCGAAACGCGGAAATCTTTGTATTGGTTGTGCAAATACATTCTGCACAACCATTATGAAGGATACATAGTTTCGCAATTACCTATAATCAAGAATACTGGAAAGGATGCGGATATTTTACTGTGAAGCCTCGGTTGAAAATTTCATATTAGGGTATAATCTTTTCATCGTGTCATTGTCATATGCATCGTCTAAAAAATTTGTTCAATTCTATTTGCGGCGGCGGGTTCATGGTCGAGCCTTTTTCTCCATCGTATAACAGCGGCAGCGGAAACAATCAGGTTTGCAAGCATAAAGACCGTTGCCAATATACAAAGAACATTCCAGTATTTAGCGTGCATTTTGGCAAATAATTGATTTAAAAGAGGAAAGATTAGCCGGACAAACAGGATTCCCAGCACTCCCCATACAAATGCCATCTGCAGGCTGACTCTGCCGCTGACATTTAAAAAAATGCCTGCTATAATTCCAGGAAGTTGAACCAAGAAAGTATTCTTGAAACAGGCTGGAAAAATATTCGATTGCCGCGCCGCCAAATGAAAAGACAACGAACTGGATGATATAATTTTGCTTTCTTAAAACAAGCGCTGTGAGATAGTCCAGGACAGCTCCCAATCCATAAATTATGCAAAATGGTCCCCATAAAGTGGCAGAATGACTTTCCCATGTTCCTTTTTTCAGAATACACCAGATTCCCTCTATAACAAATCCGGCTGTGCTGCCCAGCATAAAGAGCCAAAACAAATCCTGATAAGAAACTTTATAAGAAAAAACGACTGCTTTTTTGTATGCCCTGATTTTTTATTTTGCTGCATTCCGGCATTATTGTATTCCTCCTGTGTCAGCCCCAAATCTCTTTTTTCGCATTTTGTTATAACTTGTTCGCGGAAGCATTCCGGCGTTTACTCCCTAAAAAAGCCTGCTAACGCGTATCCAAGCCATCCTGTCATAATGCCTAACAAAGCTCCGGCGAGTACATCGGACGGATAGTGGACATACAGGTAAAGGCGTGAAAAGCCAATCAATACCGCTAAAATCAGGCTGGGAATCCAAAGACGGTTTTTTTTGCTGAAATACAGGGAAGACACAGCGGCAAAGGAAGCGCCGGTATGACCCGATGGAAAGGAAAAAATCTGTAGGTTTTGAAATAAGAAGCTGTATTGTTGTATTTACATCGCAAGGTCTTGGTCTGGCGACAAATGGTTTTATAATGAAATTACAGCAAAAGCACCTCAAAAGCAAGCCCCAGTAAAGCGGCAAATCCCACTTTACGGGTTTTCGGATAAATAAGTAGTATAAGGGAGCCGGCAATCCATAAAATACCGCCATCGCCGAGCCTTGTAATAAAAGGCATAATAACGTCGAGAAAATCACATCGTATATATGACTGAATATAATCTAAAATAGTATTATCAATACTCAAAACTTCAACCTCCTGAGAAAATTTTAAAATGATTGTAATAAGCGGCACTGCTTCATCAATCTAAGTTTTAGAGAAGGGCAGAGATTTATTCCTGCAGAAGAACTCCTTCGGATAAATAAATATCTTTTAATTGCTTTCCGATGGATGGGAAACTGCGTGCTTCTGCGACTTTTCTGCCGGAGTCGGTAAGATTGGGCAATCTTTTTTTTTTCAATATTCCTGATATCAGTTTTTCAAAGTCTGTCTGCGTATTTGCTTTATAGATATTTTTTTTTCCTGAGCAAGCCACCCATGATAGACCGGGAATGTTTCGGACAATAGTAGGCGTTTGGCAAGCCAGTGCTTCCAGGACAACAATTCCTTCCGTTTCTTCCTTGCTTAAGAACGCAAAAGCATCGGCGCCGCAATAAGCATCCCGAAGCTGTTCCTGATTTACATAGCCTGCAAATATCACATTCTTCGGCGCAGATTTTATTGCTTTCTTCACTTCAGAAGGCAGTAACGATGGCTTGGTATAGCCAAACCAGAAAAAAATTCACCTGCGGCATTTTCCGGGCAAGCGCGATATAATCAAGAATTCCTTTTCGCTCAATCATATGTCCAACGGAAATTACGACCGGTTCACACTCTTTTATTGATGGTAGCGCTTTCGGAAAGCTGCGCGGTATTCCCTGCGAAAACAAAATTTCTCCGTATCAATTCCATTAGATATGCTGTAGATTGGCTTATGGATTCCATAGTCTTTCAAAAGCTGTTTGGAATATTCGGTTGGTGTCAGGATGATATCTCCGCAATTATAACAGAATAGAATCCATTTTCGGAACAGGGGTGCAAACAGGTTAGAACCCCGGAAGGAGTTTTTAAAATCTTCCATCGTCGAATGGGCATAGTAGACTATTTTTTTCGCTCCATGAAGTTTTGCTTTGACAGCGACAAATGGCGAATCCGGAAAAAACTGTATTGATATGTACAATCTGTGTTTCCCGCGTGAACTGCTCGTCTATCTTAATATGCGCCGCCCGCAGAGCCTCCTGCTGGTGCAGAATCGCCTGTCCCACACCGCTTTTTTCACAATTTTTAATCCACCTGTATAAATATAAACAGACATTATTTTACCCTCCGTTTATTTAAACCAAACAAGAATCTGGTTCCATGTAGTATTTAACAGTAAACTATATAAAAAAGGATAGCAAATGGTTTCCCCAGTAAAATAATAACGGTAAATGTTTTCCATGACATAGCAGTAGTTCCTGCCAGATAACACAAAAAGTCATCTGGCGCAACCGGCATAAAAAATTGCCAGAAGCAAAAAGTTTTTCAAATCGTTTTTTATTTCCGGTCCAGCCATCGTATTTTTGCAGCATTTTTTCTCCAAATATTTTAGGTAAAAGAGGTCTTCCGTAGTTTTTTGCAAGGGCAAAGGCAAGGAGCGAGCCAATACAAATGCCAACATAATTATAAATAAAGCCTTTTACAGCGCCAAACAGGATGACGCCCGCCAGACAACTTATTCCGCCGGGCAGGATTGGAAGAACTACCTGGACAATTTGGATTAGAATAAATAACACAGGACCTATTGCACCGTATCCGGCAACGATTTCTTCCAGGGACTGCCGGGAAGTAAATACACCACACTGAATTCCCCAGACTGCAATACCGATACATGCAACCAGCGCCATCAGGGAAATCAGCCGCCATATACTTTTTTGGGTGAAACCGTATTCATGCGATATTCCCCCTCCGGTATTCATTCTGATGAATATGAATTTGTTCTGCGTAGACCTGGACTGCGTGTCTGGCAAAAATGCTTCGACGGAAAATTTTTGACTGCTTTCCAGCGCTCTTAAATGCAATTCTGTGTATAAATCGGAATGCTCCATAAACCAAGCCAGTCTGTCGCTGAACTCTGATAAAGTTGCGTACTGCCATCCGTTTACGCCATCTGTCAGCACACCGGACAGGCAATCGTCTCTGCGGCAGAGCAGCGGAAGACCGGATGCTAAAGCTTCCAGATAAGTTAATCCCTGTGTTTCACTGGTTGATGCACTGACAAATATATCTCCGGCATGGTAATAGCGGCAGATGTCTTCCGGGCGTACCATACCGGCAAAAATCACCTGTTTTTCCAAATCGAGTTTGTGGGAAAGTTCTTCAAGCTCCGGACGACAGGGACCGTCGCCTATCATCAGGAGCGTAAGGGGTTTGTTTCGGAAACGGGAAAGCGTATACAGTAATTCACCGCAGTTTTTTTTTTTGCCAGTCGTCCAACGGAAATTAAAACGGTATTTTCTTCAGGAATACCAAAAATTTTCTTCGGATTTCCATTCCGTCAGTATCCAAATCTGTTTTGGCAAACATTTCTCGTTCAATTCCAGTAGGAATTACATAGACCGGCTTTTCGACGCCATATCCCATCAGCAGATTTTTCACTTTTTTCTGTAGGAGCAATCATACAGTCCGTCTGTCGGGCGATATAGCAGGATAAAGCCTTTACTGCTTTCGCCCCCCATTTTTTTTATTGGAGAAAAATAATGGGTATAATTTTCATAGACCGTATGATAGGTATGAATGAGGGGGGATATTCAGTTCCTCTGAAATTCTGCGTGCAAGCCGGAAGGTACTGAACTCACAGTTGGAATGAACAATGTCCGGTTTCCATTCCAAAAGTTCTTTTATCAATTTTTCGCTGGGAGTAAGCCGGAGTCTTGCGCCCGGATAAACAATTCCGGCTGGCATGGAACCAATATAAGTGACTCCGTCTTTATAGTAGGAGTGGGAGGATTGGGATAATGTCAGAATCCGTACCCATTCGTGTCCTAATTGCTCCAGACCATGCTGTAAATTTAAAATAGATGTAACCACACCGTTTATCGCCGGTATATACCAGTCAGATGTTAATAAAACTTTCATATTGATACTCCTTCCTTTTTTTCTTCATGTAAAACAGGAACTGCGGCATACAAGCTTTTTACAATATCTGGAATTACCTGCAGAGTAAAATGGATGTCCGTCTCCCTTCCAGCCATTTCGTACCGGTATTCCTGATGCTTTTCAAGGAAATAATGATACAGTTCTTTACATTCCAACACTTTGTCCGGTAAATATGGATTGGAAAGACTTTCCAGAAACTCGTTTTCCAATTCATTTTCATATTTGATATGCGCTCTTAAACTGCCCGAAAACTCCAGATTATGCGGACGGGTAAATGCGTCTGTTAAATAATGCGTCAATTTTCCCATTCGATAATAGAAAAGAAAACGCTCTGTTTCCCAATTCTGCAATTTTTGAAACAGTCTTCTGACCGTTTTGAAGCATATTTGGATAATTATGACCTCTTAACCGTTGACCGTGCGAGGCTCTCTTTAAATATGTTGTAACATTAAAATCCGGTTCCACGCAGCCGAACAAAAAATGCATATTGTTCTAACTTTGTGCAGAAATGAATTTCATACTGCAACAAAAAAAAAAAGCCGAAATAGTAATGACTTTTCGTTGTCATAGTAAATTTCCTCCATCTTTTAATACAAATATCTTTATTTTATGAAATCAGTATAAAAGACGGAGTTAAACTGGAACTTTATAGAAGTTAAACAGAAGGTAAAGTTTTCCAAAATATTTGTAAGAATGCGCCCGATATGCATCGTATCAGCCAGATTATGGTTATCATAGGTATGCCATTGCTATTCCTTGACGAATTGGATATAATAATAAAGAAATTGATAATAACGTAGAAGGTGATTTTTATGACATCAATTGTTTATCTGCTGTTTGGATATATATCAGGAAGTGTTTTATACGCGCAGGTTTTTGCAAGAGTTTTTCATAAGGAAAATATAATTGAAAATAGCAAAGACCAGAATCCGGGCGTTGCGAATGCCTTTCAGTATGGTGGTTTTTGGTGCGGTTTTTTCACGCTTTTTGGTGACTTGGCAAAGGGATTTTTTCCGGTATATTTGTATACGCATTTTGGAAATGCAGGCTATCTTAACACGCTGCAGGCAGTGCTTGTGATAGCCTCGCCGGTTATTGGGCATGCGTTTCCGGTATTTTATCATTTTAAAGGTGGAAAAGGTATTACGGTTACGTTTGGCGTATTGCTTGGACTTTTTCCAATTTGGGAACCTGCGGTTATGCTTGCAGCGCTGTTTATTATTTTTTTCATTGGTGCTGCGGATTACGCCCCATTTTTACCGCACAGGCGTCACCTACATATGCACCCTTATCGGAGTGTTTTTGTTCGTCGACGAAATGGTGATAAGGCTTAGTTTCCTGCTGATAACGGTGAATGTCCTTATGCGGCTGCACATCAGCAAAGAGGAAAGAAAAGAACCGGAGGTAAAATTATTATGGATGCGCTGATACTTTCCTGCAGCATGGGCGGAGGACATGATGCCGCCGGACATGCGGTTATGGAAGAATTGAAATACAGAGGGCATCATGCAGTTATGATGAACCCGTATAATTTGAAAAGCGAGACGCTTGCGGAGCGGATTAATAATGCGTATATTGATATTGCGCAGAAGGTTCCGCGTGCTTTTGGTGCAATTTATAAGGCGGGACAGCTTTACAGAAAACTTCCGTTTCGTTCTCCTGTATATTTTGCAAATGCTTCTATGGTCCCTGTGATGCAAGACTATCTTGCTGCACATCATTTTGATATTGTGATTAATTCACATCCATTTCCGGCGGAAATTCTGACGAATATGAAACAGCGCGGAATTGCGATTCCGCCGATGATATTTATTGCTACCGATTATACTTGCATTCCGTTTACAGAGGAGACAAAATGTGATGCATATGTGATTCCTTCGGCAGAACTTTTGCAGGAGTTTGTAAACAGAGGGATTCCGGAGGACAAATTATATCCGCTTGGAATTCCTGTTGCCAGACGGTTTCGGGAAAAATGAAACGCGTGCGGATGCCAGATTGCGGTTGGGACTGGAACCCGACAAAAAGTACATTCTTGTTGCCGGCGGCAGCATGGGCGGCGGTAAGATTGAAAAGGCGGTTGAAAGCCTTATGTCCGGGCTGAAAAACAGGCAGGATGTAGAACTGATTATCCTGAGCGGACATAATCAGAAATTGTTTAGTAAGCTGCAGTTAATTGCAGAGAAAAAAATACGACTGTTTTAGAATATACGAATGATATGCCTGGATATATGAAAGCCGCAGACCTTTTTTATTACGAAACCGGGCGGACTTTCATCTACAGAGGCAGCCGTAAGCGGTATTCCTATTTTACACACGTCGGCGATTCCCGGATGTGAAACGTCAAATGCTGCATTTTTTTCATCAACATGGTATAGAGTGTATGCTGCGATTCCTCCAAAGACAGCTTATGTGCTGCTTTGGAAAAATTGGAGAATAAAACGGTATGCGATTGTATGGTGCAAAATCAGCAGAAGGTGATTGCACCGGATGCAGCGGTGAAGATTTGTGAACTTGCGGAAACGATAGCGTTGTCTGGAAAGGGGAAGCATTCTGATGTTTAAATTGGCGGCTATGTGGCTGGCGTTGTTTTTGATGATATGATTCTTATTTTTAAGTCAACCATAAAACTATGAAGTGAGGTAGTGAATTTGGAAAAAGACCCATTTAAGGAATATTTAAAAGAAACGGAACCGGATAAAGTTAGCAAAGGCTATGCGTGGAGTACAGCAATCGGACTCAGGCAGTGGATGGACTCAAACCGTCAAAATATTTAATTGATACTGCCATTCAGAATATTGAAGGCAAAATCACGCTGAAAGAAGCACAGAGTCGTATTGACAGCTACTATGAAGAAAAACCGGTGCATGTATCGGATGATGAGCGTACTGAAGAAGCGGATAAGGTATCTTCCCCGCATTGCGGAAATACTTTCCGAAACAGCATTTTCGTTCTCTCCGAATGAGTATATTTCTATCCATCGCAAGCTCTTTCAGGGAATATATGACCACGCAGGAAAAATCCGTGATTATAATATTACAAAAAAAAGAATGGGTGCTGAACGGAGCAACTGTTATGTATGGCAGTGCCTCGGAACTTAGAGCTACGCTTGAATATGATTTTTTACAGGAAAAGGACTTTAGTTACAAAGGACTTACAATGGATGAGATTATTCATCATCTTGCAGTATTTATTTCAAAACTGTGGCAAATCCATGTTTTCGAAGAAGGAAATACAAGAACGACAGCGGTGTTCTTTATCAAATATTTGAGAACACTTGGCTTTTTGGTGACAAACGATATATTTGCTGAGCATGCGTGGTATTTTAGAAACGCACTTGTCCGCGCAAACTACACGAATCTGCAAAAAAGGTATTTATGAAACGACCGAATATCTTGAAGTGTTCCTCAGAAACCTGCTTTTGAATGAGAAACATGAACTTCACAACCGCGATTTGCATATAAGTGGACTTATGAACACTGAAAAAGTGGACATTGAAAGAGAAAAAGTGGACATTGAAAGAGAAAAAGTGGACATTGAAAGAGAAAAAGTGGACATTGAGGGCATGCTTTTCGAAAAAAGGGAAAGACTTTTCTGTAAAAACGACGGTTCATATCCATAGACTTTTTGAGAAATTTGGCTTTGATAAAGTATTTGGCAGAAACGCAGTTATGGAGTTGCTTGAACTAAAAAGTTCCGGTGCTTCCAAACTTCTTTCTAACTTGGTACATGCAGGCATTATCGAACCTGTATCCGGTTACGGAAAAGGAAAATACAAATTCAAAAAGCAAAATTAATAAATCACTGCCACCGGTTTAACCGGTGGCAGTAACTTTATTGCCGATACAAGAAAAACACATCCAGACGTTAGCCGGGATGATATGCTGTTACCATACCGAAAATATTGCCCCAAACAGTGGCGACAGAACGAGCATTATCACTGAAAATGTAAAGGATTCCACAGATACGAGCGTCGCTCTCTGTTCAGATGGAAAATTATCCTGAATTATCGCATTTGTTCGAACCTGAAGCGCATCATCGCATAACGCCGAGCAAAATCCGCCAAATGTCATGAGTATGCACACGCCGGTATGTTCAATGAGGATTCCCCCGATTACACCGAGCAGAGTCGCCAGGAATAACCATTTGTAGCGAAGCTCTTTGAATGCGAGAATCACTTTTGCACCCAGCACACCGCCAAGCTGCATGAAAAGAAGCGCACTTCCAAACAGCAGTCCATCCATTCCTGCATGGGGGAGTTTTGCCTGTAAGAAAAACAAGAGCAGGATATCCAAAGCACCGACAAGTGAATTGCATAGCATCAGCGCAAGCACCCATTTTTTGCTTTTTAACAGTAGAAAACTTGATTTTAGTACAGTGTACGCACTCGTTTTTCAAAGCCTGCCATATACTGGCTCGTTCTCTGCTTTTATAACCGCCAGCTTCGCGAAGTGTGCCAAGCAATACAAGTTGTATAACGCACATGATTATATCTGTTCCATAAGCGAGCCTGTATCCGATATAGAGTGCAAATCCGGCACACAGCGTAGAGATTCCGCTGCATAGTCTGTAAAGAATCATCTGGTTAGATATGTACCGTTCATATCGGCATTCCGAGCTCGCCTCTTTTAGTGAATCGTAGGCAAGCGCATCGCCTGTTCCAGATGAAAAGTTGTAGCTTATAGCGTGAAATGCTATCGACAGACATACCCAGAACAAATTGTTAGATAAAATCATGATAATACTTCCGAGTGTCCGCATCCCAGTGCTGAGCATCAGCATTTTTTTCGTCCAAACACATCAGCCAGGACGCCGGACGGTATCTCAAATATCAGGCTTGTTATGTGAAATATTGTTTCAACATAGCCTATTTCTACAAGGCTGAAGCCCCTCGCAGCAAGTATTGCCACCCACGCACCTGTGAGCGACAGATTTCCAAGAATGGATGAAAGGTATAACTTTTTAATCTGCTTTTCGACGTTGTTTGTCAAGCCGGCAGATTTCTTTTTATTATAAAATTTTCGAAATATAAACATAAAAAATCTCCTTTAATTTGTAATTCATAATTAAAGGAGATAATGCTTCTGATTTATAAGAATTGTAGTTCAAACGATATTCATGTCCTGCAAATCTTTCTAAAAAAAGGCGCACTATCCCCAGCAGGGGGCAAATGTATAACCTTTTTTTTCAGTTGTAGATTTGTCATTTTCCAGAACATAATGCAACCTCTTTCATGTTTTTTAAAAAACTTATCATAGCCGAATATGAAAGTCAAGATAAATATGAAATATCACTACGAAGCAAATATCAAATATCACAATATCTGCATCGGATAACTCAAAATCGACTGCTTTTCCTGCATCATCAAAAATGCCTGTTCTTATTTTTACTCCTGAATATCGGTAGATGCCGCAAGTTCAATCTGTGTTTTTTATAATCTGCCACTCGTTCCTCTAATCGTGCGATTGTGGCATGAAGCGCCTGAGAACCAAGTACCATACGAAGCGGAGCAGGGGGATTTGTCTACACTTTCAATTATGCGTTCTGCCATTTTGACAGGACTGCCCGGTGCAAGTCCCTTTGAAGCGTCCAGCATATTTAAGAAGCCATGACAGCTTTCGTATTCCGGCATAAGGGCTGCTACTTTTGCGCTTCCATAACGGAATTCCGTCCTTGCGCCGCCCGGTTCGACTATAGTTACGCCGATGTTGAACTGTGCAACTTCCTGTGCAAGCGCTTCGCAGAAGCCTTCAATGCCGAATTTAGTAGCATGATACATAGAATTTGCCGGATATGCGACCTGACCGCCATAGGATGACATTTGTATCATCCTGCCGCCGCCTTGTTTTTCTCATGTATGGAATGCTTGTTGTTTTTAAAAGCTGAATAGAGCCAACAAGGTTAGTAGCAATGATATGGTTAATCTCATCGTCGGAAAGCTCCTCAACACAACCAAATAAACCATATCCGGCATTACTTACGATAACATCTATTTTTTCATATTTTTCAAAACTGTCCATTACAAGTTGCTGTACATTTTGCACATTTGTCACATCAAGGATGCGGCAGTCAAATGTCGATGGGTACTGTGCTATGAATTGTTTCACCTTTATTTGTATTTCTTACAGTACCAATTACGGTATCTCCCTTTGCCAAAAGAATTTTCGTCATTTCATATCCAAATCCACTGGATACACCTGTAATCAGCCATGTTCGTGCCATATTTTGTACCTCCGTTTTTTTCTTTTTTTTAGTATAATAAGACCTGATGTTCCAATCAATTCTTTCTGCTTCTCTTATTGATTAGTTTTGGTAATCAATATATAATAATATAGATAGACATTAGTCAAATGGGAGAATTATCATGTTATTAAAAAAACAGATGGAGTATTTGCAGGCAGTGATTGAAACCGGTAATTTTTATCTTGCTGCCGAGAAATGCCATGTATCGCAGTCTGCTATTTCACAGCAGATTAAAAAACTGGAGGACGAGCTGGATGTGCAGCTTCTGGACAGACATAACAGAACATTTTCACTAACTCCTGCAGGTGAACATTTTTTTATAGAAAGAGTCTGGTTGTAGTCAGTGATATAGAACAGTTGATACGGGAAACAAAGCGGATATCAGACAAGAATAAAGCTGTTTTGCGGATAGGTTATTATAAAGGATACCATGGAACGGAATTATCCGAAGCGGTTGCTGTTTTTTCGGAGAAATATCCTGCTGTTGATGTAAATGTTATGGTCGGAAGCCACGAAGAATTGTATAAGGCAATGGAAAATGACGCTGTGGACCTGGTATTAAACGACCAGCGACGGGCTTTTTTCTGATTTGTATAATAATGAAATACTTTCCGAAAGCCGCATTTTCATTGAGGTTTCTTCCCGGAATCCATTGAGCAGACTGGATGTAATAGAAGTATCTGAATTGAAAAATATGCCTTGTATTCTTGTTATAAACGAAGCCGGGCAGAAGGAAGAACAGCAATATTACGAGGATGTTATCGGCATAAAAGGAGAATATCTTTTTGCTGATTCCATTCAGGAAGCAAGACTGAAAATTGTTGCAGGTCAGGGATATATGCCTGTAGATGTTATCGGTGAGCAGACATGGTATGATTCGACTGTCAGCAGGATTCCCCTGGTGCGAAATGGAGAGGCAGTACGAAAAATATATTGTGCGTTCTGGCGCAAAAACAATTCAGGATATTATATAGAGGATTTTGCAGAAATCCTGCAGGAGTGCAAACCATAATCATATCAGGATTTACAATGGAGAGGAGAAAAAACAGATGAAAAAAAAAAAGCAGGTTTATTTTAATGCTATGTTGTCTGGCGTTGATATGCTTTGGATGCAAAAGCAGTGTTCCGGACAAGGGATGAAAAGACGGACGGAAAGGACAGCGTAGGTGAAACTGAGAATGACGTTTATGTGTCAGAGAACCTGATGACAGTTTATTCTTCCATAACAGTGGACATGCTGGATGCCTGTAATACGGTTGTATCGGATTTGGATTCGTACTACGATTCCTACTATCATGACTCCTTGGTTTTGCTGAATTGGTTTAACGATGATACCAGATTATATGGAATAAATGCCGGAGAAGAATCGGCGATGCTCCTCTATGTACAGGGAGAAAAAAATTTTGATTCCATATTCGTTTTGGAATGTATATTTAGAGCCTCCGAAAATGAATGTCTGTGATTTGGATGCAGATGGGGAGAATGAAATAATCATCAGCCAGAGAATTCTGACAGGGACTGAGCTGCATCAGGATGGATTGCTGGTATGCGATTGTGCGGATACATGGAGCGTATTTAGTTATGATACGAATTTGCAGGATATAGAGAATTCGATTGAATACAAATATGACGAGAAATGCGGATGCGGTTGTTTTTTTTAACAAAGAAGATGGAACTGTTTTAACAGAGGTTGCTTTGCCGGATTGGACAGAGGAGTATCCATATTCGGGAGAAGTAGATTTTTCAAATAATATACGTTTTGATGTAGAAGAAATGCAAATGAAGGTAGTGCCTGGAATATTGCTGGAAAATTCAATGCCGTACTATCCATCTGTATCTCTAAATTTTGATTTGAATTACAGGGATGGCACATTTGAAATAGAAAAATGTGAAATAGAAAGGAATGCAGAATGAGTGAAATGAAAGAAAAAAAAATGCACACCGGAGAATTATACCTGCCGGGTGACGAAGAAATTATGAAAGAACAGGTGGTGTATCAGGATAAACTTTGTGCGTACAATCTGACAAAAAACCGTCAGAAGCAGAAAAGCGAATGCAGATGCTGAAGGAAATGCTGGGAGATTGCGGCGAGGGCGTATATATTGAAGCGCCATTTTATGCAAACTTCGGCGGACATCACCTGCCATTTTGGAAAAATGGTTTATGCAAATTATCATTTAACATGTGTGGATGATACGCATATTTATATTGGGGATTATACAATGCTTGGTCCGAATGTAACGATTGCGACCGCCGGACATCCGATATTGCCGGAACTTCGTGAACAGGTGTACCAATATAACATGCCGGTACATATTGGAAGAAACTGCTGGATTGGCGCAGGAGCAATCATTATGCCGGGCGTATCAATTGGGGATAATACGGTAATCGGTGCAGGAAGCGTTGTAACGAAAGATATTCCTGCAAATGTTGTCGCGGTTGGAAACCCATGCAGAGTCATGCGTGAAATCGGTGAGCATGATAAAGAATATTATTATAAGGACAGAAAAATAAATATATAAGAAATGAATAAACGAAAACCCAAAATGGTTATATTCTTTTTACGAAAATAAAATTTTAAGGCAGGATTGTCCATCCATTGATTTGGAAAAATCTTCTTGTTATAATAGGATAAATTTTTTTGATTTATATGGACGTTAGGAGGACGTGTCTGTGGTACCTTATAGTCAAAAAATAGAAGAACTGTTGAGCAGTTTGAATACCAATGAAAAAAGTGGTCTTACTTCTGCGGAAGTTCTGGAACGACAAAAAGAAATATGGAGCCAATAAGCTTCGTGAAAAGAAAAAGAAAACCATGATGCAGCGGTTTCTCGATCAGTTTAAGGATGCGATGATTCTTATTCTGATTGCTGCTGCAATTGTTTCCTTTGTATTGGTTTGCGTGGAACAGGATTGGAGCGGGTTATTTGAGCCTGCTCTTATTGTGCTTATCGTTATTCTGAATGCCATTATGGGAGTGTATCAGGAAGGAAAAGCAGAAAAATCGCTGGATGCGCTGAAAAATATGTCGGCGCCGCATGCCAGAGTAATTCGGAATGGAAAAGAAGAAATTGTTGATGCGGCTACACTTGTTCCGGGGATATCATTCGTCTGGAAGCCGGGGATTTTGTTCCGGCAGATGCGCGGCTTCTCCATAGCGTCAGTTTGAAATCAGAAGAATCGGCGCTTACCGGAGAATCAATTCCATCGGATAAGGATTATCTTGCAGAGGTGGAAGAACATGCGCCGATTGGGGACCGCCGCAATATGGTTTATTCCGGCTGCTCCATCACATATGGAACCGCGGTCGCAATGATTACTGCGACAGGTATGGATACGGAAATGGGAAAGATTGCGAATCTGCTGGATAATGAAGAAGAAACACAGACTCCATTACAGCAAAAAGCTGGCTCAGCTTGGAAAATATCTTGGTATAATGGCGCTCGTCGCATGTGCAATTGTTTTCATTGTTGGTCTGATGAATGGCATTCCGGCGCTTGAAATTTTTATGACCGCGATATCGCTTGCAGTATCCGCGATTCCGGAAGGACTTCCGGCTATTGTTACAATTGTACTTTCGATTGGCGTCCAGCGGATGGTAAAGAAAAAATGCGCTGATTCGAAAACTTCCGGCAGTTGAAACGCTTGGAAGCGCATCTGTTATCTGTTCGGATAAAACAGGAACGCTTACGCAGAATCGCATGACGCTGACAAAGGCGTATGTGGATGGAGATTCCGATACCGAAAATATCAGTAACAGCAATTCTGAAAAAGATAAAGAAAAACTTCTGATGTATGGTACGCTTTGCAGCGATGGTTCTGTGGTTTTCCATGAAACAGAGGAACAGCATATCGGAGACCCGACGGAGACAGCAATTGTTCTTGCTGCGCATAAAAACGGTATGCCAAAGGAGGAACTGAACAAAAGATATCCTCGTCTTGCAGAAATTCCATTTGATTCAGACCGTAAACTTATGAGTACGGTAAATAGAATAGAAGGCAAAAAATGTAGTAATTGTAAAAGGCGCCTTTGACGTTATGGCTTCCCGCTGCGTTGCCGGTGATTTGGATGCGGCAAAAAGGATGACGGAAACCATGAGCAAAGATGCATTGCGTGTAATTGCGATTGCATATAAAGAAATTGATACGATTCCTGAAAATCCAACATCCGGGGAACTGGAGCAGAATCTTACTTTTATGGGACTTGTAGGTATGATTGACCCGCCAAGACCAGAGGCAAAAGAAGCGGTTGCTGTCTGCCGGCGTGCCGGAATTAAGCCGGTTATGATAACCGGAGACCATGTTGTTACTGCATCGGCAATTGCAAAAGAACTGGGGATTTTGCTGGATGGCGATAGAGCGATAACCGGCGCGGAACTGGATGCGATGACGGATAGCGAACTGGATGCACAGGTGGAACATATTTCAGTATATGCGCGCGTTTCTCCTGAAAACAAAATCAGAATAGTTAAGGCATGGCAGCGGAACGGGCACGTTGTTTCCATGACCGGTGATGGCGTCAATGATGCGCCTGCGTTAAAAGCGGCGGACATTGGATGCGCGATGGGTATTACCGGTACAGATGTTGCGAAGGGCGCTGCAGATATGACGCTTACAGACGATAATTTTGCGACGATTGTTGTTGATGCTGTTCGTGAGGGACGCGGTATTTTTTCCAATATCAAAAAAGTTGTCGGTTTCCTGCTTGGTACGAATATCGGCGAGGTTATCACTGTTTTTATGGCGATGCTTTTGTGGCATAAAACACCGTTGCTTTCGATGCAGCTTTTGTGGATTAATCTTGTAACAGATTCTCTGCCGGCAATTGCGCTTGGTATGGAAGCGGTGGAATCGGATGTCATGGATTGTAAACCAAAGCCAAAAGACGAAGGTATTTTTGCACATGGACTTGGTGTTCGGGTGGTACTGCAGGGAATTATGTTTGGCGTGCTTTCATTGATTGGTTTTAAGGTCGGCGAGTCGATGACAGGGGATGTAAAAGGCGGACAGACGCTTGCGTTTATGGTACTGGCGCTTTCGCAGACGCTTCAGGCATATAATATGCGGTCAGAACACTCTCTGTTTAAGATTGGATTTTTCAGCAACCATAAACTGAATCGGGCGGTTTTGGTTTCTGTTTTGCTGGTGTTGTTGGTTCTCTTTACTCCGGTAAGGCATGCGTTTGGACTTATTATATTGCCATGGAAACTTTATCTGCTTGATTGGGACTGATTCTTGTTCCGTTGATTGTCATGGAATGTTCAAAGGCATTTGGGCTTATCAAGCATCAAAAATAGGAAGAATAGGAGCATAAAATGACGACAAGAGAAGAAGCGTTGGAATACGGATTGTCGTTTCCGGATACCTACCAACAGGCGCCTTTTTCATGATACAAACTGGCAGCTTGTCCGGGTGAAGGGAAGCAAAAAAGGCATTTCTTTGGACGTATGAGCGGGATGGATATATTAATTTGAATGTAAAGGTGAACCCGGAATGGCGTGATTTTTGGAGAGCCGCATTTCCTTCCGTAATACCGGGTTGGCATCAGAACAAAGAACATTGGAATACGGTAATTTTGGATGGCTCCATACCGGATGAAGATATCAGACGTATGATTGCGGAAAGCTACGATTTGGTAACGGACAGTCCATCGAAACGTATTTACGAAGCGGTAAAGAGAATTCCCGAAGGCAGGGTTGCAACCTATGGGCAGATCGCAGAGCTGGCAGGGGATAAGAAGATGGCGCGTGCAGTTGGCAATGCACTTCATAAAAATCCTAATCCGGAACAGATTCCATGTTTTCGTGTGGTAAATGCGAAAGGGGAACTTGCAGGGGAATTTGCATTTGGCGGGCCGGGCGCACAGGCGAAATTGCTGGAAGCGGACGGAGTAACGGTTATCAATGGCAAAGTCGACCTTGTGCAGTTTGGAATCTGTGTAAAAGATGGAGAACTTTATATTTAAAAATACGAGAAGAACGAAAAGGAAAAAATATGGCGGAATATCAGTATGTAAATCATGAATTTCGTCCGGTGTATGACGAAACATCAAAAATATTAATTCTTGGAAGCCTGCCCTCTGTGAAATCCAGAGAGCAGGGCTTTTATTATGGACATCCAAGAAACCGTTTCTGGAAAGTAGTGGGCAGCAGTTCTTGGTGTTACGGAACCGTTGACAATAGAGGAGAAAAAGCAGATGCTGCTTGCCGGACATATTGCTGTTTATGATGTAATTGAGCGTTGCGAAATTGCAGGCTCCAGCGACAGCAGTATCCGGAATGTGACGCCTGCTGATATCAGCAGGATTCTTGCGGAGTCACAGGTGAAAGCAATTTTTACAAATGGGAAAACTGCCGGGAAATTGTACCGCAGGTATCAGGGAAAGCAGATATCGCTTCCAATGATAGAACTTCCGTCAACAAGCCCTGCGAATGCGGCATGTTCGACTGAACAACTTATCCAAATATGGACAGAAGGGATAATCTCCTATTTGTAAAGGATATTTAGAATAATAAAAAAGTCTTTACAAAAAATAAGAAGTCGTTACAAAAATAAGAAGCCGTTATAAATATTAAAAGTTTTTACAAAAATGAAAAACCGGGACAGAATGTGTTTTACATAAATTATACATAACTTTACAGAATCATAATAATGTGATTTTACGTTTTCATGATAGCAGGTATATTTGTCGAATTGTAAAATGATAAACAGAATCAATTAATTTGACAGTAAGACAGTGATTGGCAATTGCGAAACGCAAACAAGATTTTTCGTGTTTTTGCAAATGCATAAGTAAGACAGTGAAAGTGTGAGGAAAGAGATATGAATGAAAATGTAAAAGTCATATTTGGGTTAATTGGTGGTCTGGCATTGTTCCTTTATGGAATGAACAGCATGAGTGATGCGCTGCAGAAGGCTGCCGGGGAAAAAAATGAAAAAAATTCTTGGATTTTTGACAAAAAAAATCCGATTATGGGTGCTTTGGCAGGTATGCTGGTTACAGCAGTTCTTCAGAGCAGCTCGGCAACAACCGTCATGGTAATCGGTTTTGTCAGTGCGGGACTTATGAGTCTTCCGCAGGCAATTTCTGTTATCTTTGGTGCCAATATCGGTACAACGATGACCGCACAATTGATGGCGTTTAAAATCAGCGATTATATCTATCCAATTATTTTTCTTGGATTTATCCTGAATTTTGTTTGTAAAAAAAAAAAAATAAAGAACATCGGTATGGTTATTTTCTCATTTGGACTTCTGTTTGAAGGAATTGAAATAATGGGAAGCGTGATGAAGCCTTTGGCAAACAGCGCGGTTTTTGTTGATTTAATGGCTAAGGTAGCAGAAATCCCGGTTTTAGGGGTTGTTCTGGGCGCGGTCATGACGCTGGTTGTTCAGAGCAGTTCGGCAACCATTGCTGTATTGCAGAATTTTGCATCGCAGGCGGGACCGGATGGCGTGAGCAGCGTAATTGGACTGGCAGGTGCAATTCCGATTTTGCTGGGTGATAATATTGGTACAACCATTACAGCATTATTAGCATCTATTGGACAGTCGAAAAATGCAAAACGTACAGCCATTGCTCACAGTATTTTTAACATCAGCGGAAGTATTTTGTTCCTATTTTTTGATTCCATGGTTTACAAAGTTTGGTACAGTTTATTTCACCAAAAAGGAAATGAAGTGGATATTATATCCCGGCAGATTGCAAATGCGCATACAACCTTTAATGTCGTATGTACATTGATATGGCTTCCGTTAATTCCGGTTATGGTTAAGATTGTAACATTTATCATCCGCGGTGAAGATAGAAAAGTTAAACCAGTCTGCGAGCCGGTGTATCTGGATGAAAATGTTATTGAGCAGCCGGTTGCGGCTATGTATCTGGTTTCAAAAAGAACTGAACCGCCTGTCTGATTTTACAACAGAAATGTTGACCGGATTAAAGGAGCGCATCCATAACAATCAGTCAAAGGAGAAGGGGAAAATGTTCAGGGAAAAACTGGACAGCGTTGCATATCTGCAGGATAAAATTTCAGAGTATATTACAAAACTGTTTTCCAGTGGTAATTTGACGGAAAGACAGTCGGAGCAGACAGCGGGATTGTTGTTTGTATCAAATAATATTCAAAGAATTGCAGATAGATGCAGAGATATTGATGATATTTGCGGAAAAATTGCGGATACGGGAAATCAATTCTCAAAAGAGGCAGAGGGTGAACTGGATGATTGTATCAGTATTATAGAGCATTTGCTGACGCAGTCCATCGAAGCTGTGAAGCAGGGAAATCAGGAATCTGCAGAGCAGGTATTTAAAAAAGTAAAACAAAGATTCGGAAAGCGGAGAAAAAAATACAGCAAAGCACATCTGTCCCGTGTAAAAAGTAAAGTATGCAATGCAGCAATGACAACGTATTATTCTGGCATTTTAGATAATCTTGACCGTATTGCAGAGAATTGTGCCAGCATTGCAGAAGAAGCAATGGACAACACGACGTTTGTTGAAATAAATAAAGCGGCAAAGGATGCGGACATCGAAATAAATGGTGAGGCGGTATGCGTATAAAGAACAGAAAAAAGTTCCATTTATGCTGCAACCGTCAACTGCCAGATGCTTCTGCCTTGCTGCCATAAATTTGTATATACTTCCCTGCACTTTTTAAATTTTGCAAATGCTTTTTGCGCTTCGTTTAAGTCACCATAGACTTTCCAGTCGCCCATTCCTTTGCAGTTGTTTCCGTGGTTTTCAATAAATCCCCGGACATCGCTTAGCGGATAACCGAGAAATACTCCGATTTCATGCGGAAATTCTTCGGAAGTAAGAAGTCGCTGCCTTAACTGTGCAAGCATTTGCATCATATCTCCGGCAATAAAATTTTGTTTCGATAGAAAATCAACGATTTCCGGTTTTGACAGTTCCCGCGCCAATGCATCCCGTCTGTAAACATAAATCAGCGCGGTTTCTTTGTTTTCCCGGAGAATAGAAATAGAAATTCCTTTTTTGTCAAATTGTTCATTCCAGACAGTTACGCTTTCGTACAATTCCTCTTTTGATGAGAACGGATACAGAAAGAGACTGGCAACTTTCAGAGATGCTAATGTCGGTGAGCAATGCATAATCAAATATTCTTCAAACATAATAAAACTCCTGTATTTATTTCTTAAAAATAGTATGCGTTATATTAGAATGAAATTATTCAAAATTATTTACCTGACAAAAAAACAGTAGAGCAGGCAATTTTTAAAAAGAAAAAGTTAGATAAAACTAACTTGCTTGTGAATGAATTATATCGTTACATAGCAGAAAATGCAAGCAGCCTTAATGATAAAAAATATCAGATAGTAGAGTTTTTCTTTGACTGGTGTTATAATGTTGGAAATATAATTTAATCAATGGGGTTATAGATGAATATACGTTTACTTTTTATAATAGCGGTTCTTCCGGCGATTGTTTTGCTTGGATTTATTTATTACAGGGACCGAAAAGAAAAACAGCCAATTAAATTAATTATTCTTTTGCTTGCGCTTGGCGCCGGGACGATTATTCCGGCGGCAATTGCCGAAGGTATCGGGCAGGCGGTTCTCTTTCGTAAATATGATGGTATGAATATGAATGCCGGACAATTATTTTTCCTTTGTTTTTTTATTATAGGAACGGTAGAGGAGCTTGGAAAATATCTGGTTACAGTCTGTGCGACATGGAAAAGCAAAGAGTTTCAGCATAGTTATGATGGCGTAATATATGCGGCATGCGCGTCGCTTGATTTGCCATTTTAGAAAATATAATTTATGTTCTTTTTTTATACGGTGCTGGAACAGGCATCGTGCGTGCTTTTACTGCGATTCCGCTTCATTGTACTGTTGGCGTTGTAATGGGAGCCTTATATGCAAAGGCAAGAGAAGCTGCTCATGAGCAGGATACAGGAAGTATGATTGGCTTTCTGATATGGGCATATGTTGTACCTGTGTGTATTCATGGCTTGTATGATTTTGCGGTTATGTCGGTTCCGTACGGATTTATCGGAGAAGGCTGGGTTTATGTGATTTTGATTGGGGCATATCTGATTGCCATTCTTTTGATTTTTTACCTGTTCGAAAAATGACCATAGAATTGATGGCAGACCGGAAGCTGCGGATTATGGTGTATATCGCAAAAACTTTCGCCGACCGGGGCGAAGCTATTATTATCAGAACAGCTATCCGCCATATGGGCAGAATTATAATAATGGCGGATATCCGAATAACAGCGGATATTCGAATAATGTAGGTGGGTATTCAAATAATGCAGGTTATACTGGTTATTCGAGTGGTATAGGCGGATATCCAAATAACAGCGGTTACCCAAATAATGCAGGTGGTTATCCGAATAATAATGGCTATTCGGATAGTAATGGATACCCGAATAATGTAGGTGGTTATCCGAATAACAGTGGCTATTCGAATAGTAGTGGCTACCCGAATAACGCAGGAAATGCGGATTGGGGCAACCGTTATTATGGAACACCGGATGTTTCCGGATATGCGCCATATCAAAATTCGCCTCAAAACATGGGCGTGAATCCATATAGAAATGAGAAACAGGACGAAGAAAAACAATCCATATAAAAAGAACACTTAACCGGAATGCTTTCTCCGGCAGTTTTTTCAGATTTACATTGGAATTAGAAATCAGGCAGAGAATCTATCATCTGCCTGATTTTTTATCATATAGGAAACGCAGAACGTTTTGCCCGAGGTATCATATGTTATATATATAGGGAAACTGACAGAAAATTGTGGCTTGTCTTATATAAAAAAAAGTAATTTTTCAGTTTATATATGAAATATGAATTTGACTGGAGGTGAAAAAATGCGGTTTCATAACATACCTATTCGAAATATTATGCAGGAAGCGGTACGCTATGGTGGAGTAATCGTGGATGTACGGACGGAGGAAGAATTTTTAAAAAGGACATATACCAATGGCGGTCAACGTTCCATTATCAGATATACAGAGCGGAAATCACAATCTGCCAAAAAATAAGATATTACTCACATACTGCCAGTATGGCGGAGGAAGTGCGCTTGCCTCCAGAATACTGGCGCAGGCAGGATATAAGGTAATCAATACGGTAGGCGGCATTGTACAGTACAAAGGCGCATTGACAAAAAAAAAATCGATAATAAAAATGCGTTGTTTCTTTTTCGGCGATTTCCTTCAGCCGGGTTTCTTTCCCGGGCGCTTCTTGACAGTCCCGGGGAAACAACGTATTATCAATATATCTATGTTTTGATTTATTTTGAAACGATAAGAAATGATAAAACGCCATGCAAATGCAATATACGATTGCAGGGTGTTGTGTGAGGAGAATATGAGCCGAATAGAATTGATTGCTCCATGTCATTTTGGACTGGAGTCTGTATTAAAAAAAAAAGAAATTATAGATTTAGGATATGAAATTGTTCAGGTAGAGGACGGAAGAATCACATTTGCCGGCGATGAAGAAGCAATAGCAAGAGCAAATATGTTTATTCGGACAGCAGAACGTATTATGATTAAATGCGGGAGCTTTCAGGCAGTTACATTTGACGAACTGTTTGAAGGGACAAAGAATATTCCATGGGAGCGATATCTGACGCGGGATGCAAAATTCTGGGTATCAAAGGCAACGTCGAAACAAAAGCGCATTGTTCAGTCCGTCGGATATTCAGTCCATTGTGAAAAAAAGCCATGGTAGAGCGGATGAAACAAACGTACCATGTGTCCTGGTTTACAGAAGATGGGGCAGATTATCCGGTTCGTGTATTTATATTGAAAGATATGGTAACGATAGGGTTGGACACGTCCGGCGTTTCCCTGCATAAGCGCGGCTACAGAAAACTGGTTGGAAAGGCGCCGATTTCAGAAACACTTGCGTCCGCGTTGATTCTGCTGACGCCCGTGGAAGAAAGACCGGGTACTGGTCGACCCGTTCTGCGGAAGCGGTACATTTCCGATTGAGGCGGCAATGATTGGAGCAGGAATCGCACCGGGATTGGACCGCGATTTTTTGGCGTCCGAATGGGTTAAAGTTGGCGACAGGAAAATGTGGTATCATGCGATTGATGAGGCAAACGACAGGATTGACCGTAATGTGAAAATGAATATTCAGGGGTATGATTTGGATAACGATATGCGGGTGAAGTGCGCGATGGAAAATGCCAGAGCTGCAGGCGTGGAGAACCAGATTCATTTTCAGCAGAGAGATGTGAAAGACCTGCATCATCCAAAGAAATATGGCTTTCTTATTACAAATCCACCATATGGGGAACGTCTGGAAGAAAAAGCGAATTTGCCGGAATTGTACCGGACAATCGGGGAAAGCTTCCGGAGATTGGATGACTGGTCTATGTTTTTGATAACATCCTATGATGAGGCAGAAAAATATATAGGCAGAAAGGCGGATAAAAACCGGAAGATTTATAATGGTATGATTAAGTCGTATTTTTACCAGTTTATGGGACCGAAACCGCCAAAGAGAAAGTGAGACAGATTTGAAAAAAGTTATAATAGCAGCAGTTGCGGTACTTTTGAGTGCAGTGTTGTATCTGGGCTTTTTCAGGCATCCGGATGTCAGCATTGAAAAGACGGATAATGCAGAGGCGGCTGCTGATGCCATTTTAAAAGAAATTGTCAAAGAAATGCCAATGAAGAAGGCGTTGTATTTTATATTGAAGACGGAGAGATAACCGAACCGGAATATCAGGTATATTTTAGCGACCATATGCAGTTGATGGTTCCGCTTGCAGCATTTACGGACAAGCTCAACTGCTCTGTAAATGTCTATGAAAAACGGAACGATAACCTTTGAAAAAGGGGAAAATCTGGTTAAGGTATATGGCGGCTCCAATCTTGTAAATATAAATGGAAATGTCATACAGACAATCGACAAACCAGAGAAAAAAAGAAGATAAAATATATGTGCCGGTAAATGAAATTTGTGAAACGCTGAATTATACCTGCACGATTGATTTGGAAAAAAATACAGTCTGCTTAAGCAAGATTTCGGAGGAGGAAAAAACTTCCGGCTGTTTATGATATGCGGGAATCTGACAGGGTATCGCCTGTGCGGGACCAGGGAATTTACGGGACCTGCTGGGCATTTGCATCTCTGGCGGCGCTTGAAACAACGATATTACCGGAAGAAAATATGATTTTTTCCGTTGACCATATGACGTTAAATAACAGCTTTAATGTAAGTCCGTTTGATGGCGGCGAATATTATATGAGCATTGCCTATCTTGCGGCATGGCAGGGACCGGTTCTTGAGGAGGACGACAAATATGGAGATAATAAGACGGTAGATGGACTGAAAGCGGTCAAGCATCTGGAAGAAGCAATTATTCTGAAAGATAAAAATTATCAGGACATCAAATCGGCTGTTTACAAATATGGCGGCGTCGAAACGGTTCTTTACTGTGATATGCAGAATGCATACAGCAGTTCTGTCTATTACAATGAAAAGAGAAGTTCGTATTATTATAATGGAGAGCATACACCCAACCATGATGTTGTTATCATAGGATGGGATGACAATTATCCGAAAAAAGAATATTTTCGTACAGAGCCGGAGGAGATGGCGCGTTTATCTGTAAAAATAGTTGGGGAACGGATTTTGGCGAGGACGGATTTTTCTATATTTCTTATTATGATACGAATATTGGTATGAACAGCGTTGCTTATACAAAGCTTGGAGATAGCGATAATTATGATAAAATTTACCAGTCCGATTTGATGGGCGAGGTCGGAACGATGGGATTTGACGATAAGACAGAGGCTTATTTTGCAAATGTCTATACAGCCGGAGAAAAAGAAGAATTGAAAGCGGTTTCTTTTTATGCGACCGGGGTAAAGACGACTTACGAAGTCTATGTGGTTTACAGATTTTTTTCAGGAGTTGAGGATTTGCAGAAGCGGACAAAGGCAGCGTCGGGTGAAATGGAATATGAAGGCTACTATACGATTAATCTGAATGAGGCGGTACGACTGGCGGATAATAAAAAATTTGCAGTTATTGTCCGGGTGAATACGCAGGACTCGATGCCGATTGCCATTGAGTATAAAAATGATGAGAAGACAGCAAATTTTGACATTACGGATGGCGAAGGATATATCAGCCTGTATGGTACGAAATGGTCCAAGCGCGGAAAAAAAAAATGACTGTAATGTGTGCCTGAAAGCATTTACAGAAATTTGTGAGGAATAAGCATAAGGGATTTGTGAAATTAGACCTGCGGTGCTGGTACACTTTGCGAAACTATGAATTTTCGATAATGGTTGTGCAGACCGAATTAAGTGCAAACGTCCTGCGTTGGCATACTTGCATTTGCACAACCAATACAAAGCGTTTCGCAATTACCTGAGGATAAAAAGATGAAAAGGAGTTTGTTAAAATGGAGAAATTGATTTTTGCAACAGGCAATGAAAATAAGATGAAAGAAATCCGTATGATTCTTGCCGATTGCGGATATGAAATTCTATCGATGAAAGAAGCTGGCATTGAGGCAGATATTGTAGAAGACGGACAGACATTTGAAGAAAATGCGACCATCAAGGCAGAGGCAATTCGGAAAAAATGACAAATTGTCTGGTGCTTGCAGATGATTCCGGTCTGGAAGTCGATTATCTGGATAAGGCGCGCCCGGCATCTATTCTGCAAGATTTATGGGAGAAAATACGTCTTACAAAATCAAGAATCAGGCGATTATAGATAAACTGGCAGGCGTACCGGATGAAAAGCGGACAGCCCGGTTTGTATGTGCGATTGCGGCAGCATTTCCGGACGGAACAACAATTACCAGACGCGGAACCATCGAGGGAATCATTGGCTACGAAGAACGGGGGAGAAAATGGATTTGGCTATGACCCTATTTTCTACCTGCCGGAATATGGAATGACAACTGCGGAACTGCCGCCGGAGGAAAAGAACAAAATAAGCCATAGAGGAAATGCATTAAGACTGATAAAGGATGTTATAAATGAGAATACTAATAATTAGTGACACGCATGGGCGTACAAACACAATACAGGATGTACTTGAAAAAGTGGGCGAGATTGATATGCTGATTCATCTCGGCGACATTTGCGGAGATGAAGATTTTATCTATGAACATTGCAGTTGTCCGGTTCATATGGTAGCCGGAAATAACGACTGGGCGTCGAGTCTTCCGATGGAAGATGAATTTATGATAGACAGATATAAAGTCTTTTATTACGCATGGACACCGCTATGGCGTCCATTATGGAACAGACCGGCTGCAGGAACTGGTGAAATATGACGGTTATGATATCGTTATGTATGGGCATACGCATATTCAGAATCTGGAGCGCTATGGAGGCGCGTATATTGTAAATCCGGGCAGCCTTGCATATCCGCGGGATGGCATGTATGGAAGATATATGATTTTGGAATTTGACCAGCATGGAACCCCATTTTTTGCGGAAAATGAATTGATATCAAAATCCAGAAGAAAACGTCTGTTTGAAGATTTGTGGTAGGACGGTGGATATAAATAAGTTCAAAATTTGGCAGGGATAGCGGCAGAATGCAGGAAAAAGGTTTGTTTTTGGAAATTTGTAATCATACGCTGTAATGCGTCAAATTTTAACAAAAAAAAGAAAGAGGTTCGTTTTGAAGAAAACGTGAGATTATTGAAGGAAAAATAACAGCATATGATTTCCCAAATAAGGGAAGTTTTGAACTGGATGGAAAAAAAATAATGGTGAAAGGCGCGCTTCCGGGACAGACGGTGTCCTGCATGATTTCCAAGGTGCGGAAAGACAAGGCGGAAGCACGCTTGCTTGACGTATTGGAAAAATCAGAAATCGAAGATGCAGCTCCGCAGTGTCCGCAGTTTGGCATTTGCGGCGGCTGTACATACCAGACATTAAGTTATGCCAACCAGTTGACATTGAAAGCAGACCAGGTGAAAAAAAACTTCTGGATGGCGTCATTGATACAGAACAACATCCGTATGAATGGGACGGAATTATTGGCTCTCCGGTTACAACTGCTTATCGGAACAAAATGGAATATTCTTTTGGTGACGAATATAAGGATGGACCGCTGGTTCTTGGTCTGCACAAAAAAGAACAGTATGTATGATATTGTTCCGGTCTGCGACTGTGTGATTGTCAGCGAGGGATTACAATAAAATCGTTGCTTACACGATGGAATTTGCGCGTTCACACCAGTTGTCATATTATAAAAAATGCAGCATACAGGACTGCTTCGCCATCTGGTTATCCGCCAGTCAAAGACAAATGGGGGCTTGCTTGTCAATCTGGTAACGAGTACGGACGGACTCCCGCATCTGGATTTGAATGCATATGTAGACGGACTGCTATCCCTTTCTCTTGCAGGTAAAATTGTCGGAATCCTGCATACGGAAAATGACTCCCTTGCAGATGCAGTCATCAGTGAAAAGACCACATTATTATATGGCAGCGGTGCGATTGAGGAAACGGTATTGGGACTTCGTTTTCAGATAACGCCATTTTCGTTTTTCCAGACGAATACAAAGAGCGCAGAAAAATTATATGATAAAGCGAGGTCCTATGTCGGGGAGACGAAAACAAGGTGATATTTGATTTGTACAGCGGAACCGGAACGATTGCCCAGATACTTTCGCCTTGTTGCCAAAAAAAAAGTAGTCGGCATAGAAATTGTGGAAGAAGCGGTAGAAGCGGCAAGAGAAAATGCAGAATTAAACGGACTTTCCAATTGTGAATTTATCGCCGGAGACGTTTTGAAGGTCATTGATACAATTGAAGAAAAACCGGACCTCATCATTCTTGACCCGCCAAGAGATGGCATTCATCCAAAGGCACTGCTGAAAATTATCGACTATGGCGTTGACGAAATCGTCTACATCAGCTGCAAACCAACCTCACTTGCAAGGGACCTGGTAACATTTCAGGAACATGGATATTTTGTCAGGAAATCATGCGCAGTCGACCAGTTTGTGAACACCTGCCATTGTGAAAGTATCGTGCTTTTGAGGAGGTAAGGGGTGGAATTGATAGAAAAATCCAAAGTTTCTTACCGCTTAATCAAAAATTATAATATTATATGAAGTTTCAGACTTTCAAGTCAGAAATTATTGACGTTTTGCGGGATTTGAGTATAACTTAGGAATCGTTACGGTATCGTCATCTTAAAGATTATCTGACATTTTACGATTTTGTCAGTGACAAAATTCCTAAAAGCGGGAAAGGAAAAAATATTGCTGGCGAAACAGAAGTGGATTTAGAAATATTATTATGTTTTGACGTGTATGGTGACTGCAAACTGGCATATTTTCTCAATAAAGTTTTCTTTTTCCAATTTTGCGAGGCCACTAAATATAACATACTATCAAGAACTAAAGCTGTCAAATGGAATTTTAATAGCGCTGCCAGAATACGATGGTGAATGTAAAAGGACAGCTAAAGGAATCAGATTACTTTTAATAATTTATGTAATGCCGGGTTCTTGTTTCTTTTATGATAAAAAATCCCGAAGGAAAGTGGCGCTGCATCTGTTAGTGGAACAGATACAAAATCAGGTGATTTTAAAACCAGAATCTCAGGAATAATGGCAATCCCCAGTCCTGCCGCCACCATACAATGTGCAACTTCGATGTTATCGCAATACTGAACTTTGTCTACAGGATGTTTGTTAAGCAGTTGTTGCTGAAAAGCGGCTGTAGATAATGGAGCATTTAAAGGATTGCAGGCAATAATGGACATATTCGCCAATTCTTCGCTGGAAATAGAAGATTTTGAAGCCAAAGCATGAGAGGAAGGCATCAAACAGGAAAGAGAATCTTTTTCCAGTTCTACAAAGTTTATTTCAGCTTTTTTAGACATATTTTTCTTTGTAATAGAAAAGAACATCCAGTTTATTTTCTAAAAAAAAAGATTGAGAACTATTTTATATCCTGGTACTTCTATGTTCGGGCGGATATCAGGATATGCTTCTGATAATTTTTTTTTAAAATTGGGGAGAGATAAAAAAGTGCAATCGGGTTACTGAGTCCAATCCGAATAGAATCAGAAGTTGTGTTGTGCCTTTGGACACGATTAACTGCCATTTGTGATTTCAGCACAATATCTTTTGCATCTTTATAAAAGGACATTCCAGCAGGTGTTAGTTCGACATGTCGGGTAGAGCGGATGAATAAGGTTACGCCAAGTTCGTGTTCTAAGGAATTTATCTGCTTTGTTACAGCTGGCTGAGAAATATAAAGAGCCTCAGCGGCACGGGCGAAACTCAGATTTTCTGCGACAAGAATAAAGCATTTCAAATTATCTATGGTCATCTTATTGCTCCTTTTCAATAACTTTAGGTTATCAATTATAACATATTTTCAATTCATTGTGTCAAAAAAAAATTGTGTTATATTATACAAAAATTACGGAAAGGACGATAGCAAAATGAAACCAGAAGAAAAAAATCAGATTATTGGAAGTCAGATTACAGAAACTTGAAAATAGTGAAAAAGATAATTATGGAGTTTGCAGAAGAATACGACGCGATATCAGAAACCTGAAAAAAAAAGAATATAACGTGGAATGCGTAAGTCGGAGAATAGGCTTACGCTATTTTTTGCGCAATTTTCGCAAAGGTATAAAAGATTAATTTAAAAAATGATAACTTTTTGGTTATTAACCATAACATATTTTCAATTCACAATATGTTCAAATAATGGTAAGGTTCAAATTTGAAAAACTATGAAAAGGAGGAATGAGCTATCAGAAATATACTTTGACAGATAGCTCAAAATATATGGATAAAATCTGGAATAAGAAATTTATATTATTATTTATTACGAATCTATTGATGATGGCGACTTTTTATGCATCGGTACCGATTCTTCCGATTTATTGTCAGGAAAATGGAATCACTGGTTCAAAAGATTGGGATTGTCTTAACATCTATGTCAATTGCTACAGTATTGTTCAGACCTTTTGCAGGGTATATTTTGGATAACTTTAACCGTTATCATGTATATATGCTGTTTTTTAGCACTATTTTGTCTGCCATTTTTGGGATTTGCTGCATTCCCTGTCTTTGGAATTTTAGTGCTGATTCGTTTGTACATGGGAGTTGTGTATTCTGTGTGCGGCTCTGCAACAACTACATTGGCGGGAGATGTTTCTTCCTCCAAATAAAGTAGGACAGGGAGTCAACCGTTTTGCATTGACGATTTCATTAGGAATGGCTGCCGGACCATTTATTGGAATTCAGGTACAGAACCATATGAGCAGTAAAACATCGTTTGTTGTTTTATTTGCTCTCACAGTGCTTGCTTTGCTTTGTGTATCATTTTGCAAGATTCAATATCCAAAAAGTGGAACGTAAGAAATTTTCCTTTTGCAGATGCATTTTATAAACCGGCATTACCATTTATGTTTAATATGATGTTTATTATGGTGCCATTTGGTGCTGTTATTGCGTATACATCTATTTTTGCACAGGAAAAAGGACTTTCAGCAGTTACACCGTATTTTTTATATTTTTTTAGTTGCTGGTATGTTGATTTCAAAATTTTCGACACAGAAAATGATTGATGGAGGAAAACACAAGATTTTAGTTGTGATTAGTTTGATTGTTCTGTTATTTACGATGGGAAGCTATTTCTTCATGGAGAGTGAAGTTCATTTATTGCTTGCGGGATTATTATTAGGTCTTGGATATGGTGTGCTTCAGCCGCTGTTTCAGTCGTTTGTTACAGGAACAACTCCGGGGCCGAAGCGTGGAACAGCAAATGCAACGTACTTGTTGTCGTATGATATCGGTATTGGTATTGGTTCTTTTGTCATGGGATTATTTCAGGAAAGCATTGGATTGGGAACAGGATTTGCACTGACAGCAGTGGCTTATGTTATTGGTGGAATTATTTATGCTGTTTATGTGGATAGATACTATGCAAAATTGGTACAGCGCCAGAAATAATTTTTAAGAGTCCGAACGTGGTAAAATAAGCTGGTTGGCGTAGAAATTTTTGCAAGTGTCTAAATGGCTAAGATATTCTGTGCTGCTTACGTTAAATAACGAACATATAATGTATAAAAAAATGAATGTTTTCGAATCAAACCAATCTATTGCAGCAAATTTTTTAATTGTTCCCGCTTACTTGCCAGACATACTGCATAGTAAAGTGACGGAAACTTCTTTATCAGAGAGCGCTACTGCGACACGCTCATCGGGAATGTTGTTATAATGCAGGGTAGTGTCTGTTGCAAAATAAGGCAAAATCGATGAGCGGGTAAGCTCATTAAAATCAAAACGCTCGGTTTGAATCAGAAACCGGGAATGCGGCATATGTGCAGTTACAATATCATGCCAAAAGCCGATATCAGAAAATAAAAGCATATTTTCGCCATCCATTTCATCTAAGGAAATTTCCTTCCGGTTTGCAAAACGATGCGTTTTAGGAAAAACTAAAAAAGCGTTTCGGTCCCACATTTTTTTAATAACAAGGTCTTTTTTCGGAAGGCTTGTACGGCAGAATAATAATTTGATAGCGTTCATTTCGAAGTCCGCCAATCAAATCGGAGTTACCTTTTAATTCGGATGTAATTGTCATATCTTTGTAAAGGCTTGCAGCTCGTTGGGAAAGCAGAAATGCAGGAACCGGGGCGCAAGAGCCGATGGCAATGGTATGCCTTTCTCTGTCAAGAGCGCGCACAAGTTGTATCAATTCTTTCGAATCCGACAAAATTTTGTGTGCTTTTTCTGCCGCTAATTTTCCATTTTCATTTAACTCCAATCGATTCTTTGAGCGAATAAACAGAGAAACCTGAAATTCTTCCTCCAGACGCTTCATGGTTTTCGTAAGCGTAGGCTGTGAAAGATGCAGTTTTTCAGCAGCCGCAGAAAGCGTCCCATAATCCGCGAAAGCCGCCAACTGTTCCAAATCAAAAGTTCCATATCAATATCTCCATTCTATATTTCTACTTCATGGAATTGCGCAGTGCGTTGTATTTAATATAGGCTGTGCAAATGCAATGTACCATCGCAGGACGTTTACACTTGATTCGGTCGTAGCAGTACATAAGGCACTAAAATACAGTGCCTAAGTACCGACGACCTCATACCACCTGCTTATGGCACATACATTTTGCACAGCCTATAAGAAATATTAAAGCTGTGCAATTTTTCATTTCACTATTCTTATAGAGTATAGCACATTTCCAAATAATTATTGTACTTTCTTTGTAAAATTCTTTAGAATCCTATTAGAAACAACATAACAAGCAACCATATTGTTTAGGAAGGAGTATACAAATATGGTATTGTATTTTACAGCAACTGGCAATAGCCTGTATGTGGCAAAAATGCTGGATGATGATAGATTGAGTATTCCGCAGGTGATTCAAAATGAAAAAATGGAGTTTTCGGCGGACAGAATCGGGATTGTTTGTCCGATATACGGACATGAGATGCCGGATTTGGTAAAGCTGTTTTTGAAACAAGCATCGTTTCATACGAATTACTTCTATTTGGTGCTGACATATGGAAGAATGCATGGAGGAGCCGCGGAACTTGCAGACAATTATCTGAAAACGTGTGGATTGAATGCAGATTACATCAATACAATCATGATGGTAGACAATTATCTTCCGTCATTTGATATGAATGAGCAGATTGCAATGAATCCTGAGAAAAAGGTCGAGGCGCACATCGCTGAAATTAAAAAAAGATATTGATGCAAAGAAACGCTGGAAGCAAAGTGTCACGCAGGCGGATAGGGATTGGCATAAAAAATACCTTGAAAGGAGAAATGCAAACCGATAGGAAATGATGAGATTTTTCAGGTGAAGCAAAATTGCGTTGGATGCGGAGTTTGTACAAGGGTATGCCCGACAGGGCGTATTCAGATTGAGAACCAGCATGCAGTTTATCATTCCATGGAGCAATGCCAAATATGCCTGGCATGTGTGCATCATTGCCCTAAAAACGCAATCGGTTTAACGATACCGGAAAAAATCCGAATGTAAGATACCATAATGAAAATATCAGGCTTTCGGAAATAGTAGAAGCAAACAATCAAAACAAATATCAAAGTAAAGGAGAGTGATGATGTATTGTATTCAATTTGATGGATAATCCCTTACTGGCTGTAAGGGGTATGAACCATAAATAATTATGTAATTGCGAAACGCGGAAATTTGTATTGGTTGTGCAAATGCAAGTATGCCAATGCAGGACGTTGATAAAAGTTTTAAAGTTTCGCAAACGCCTATAAATTATAACAGAAAGGATGAAAACAACATGAAGAAATTTAAAACATTATTTTTAGGTATTTTATTGGCATTTAGTTTGACAGCATGTGGAAGTGCACAAGACGGTGACACTGCGGCAAATGCAGTATCCGAAAACACGACGGAAAACACCGGGAGCGTGACAACGGAAAATTCCGAGGAAGCAGATATTGAAGAAAGTTCGTCAACAGAAAACTCGGAAGAAGCAGGTGTTGAGGTAAGTTCATCAACAGAAAACTCCGAGGACGCATCCTCAGAAGAAATGACGGAAACAGGCAGTAAGATTTTAGTTGTTTATTATTCTGCATCAGGAAATACCGAGAGAGTAGCAAACGATATAGCAGATACATTGCATGCAGATATATTTGAACTGGTTCCGGAGAATCCTTTATACGGATGAAGATTTGGACTGGACAACAGATGGAAGTCGTGTAAATCAGGAACATGACGATGAAACGCTGCGGGATATTCCACTTACGCAAAGCACAGTAGAAAATTGGGATTCGTACGATACCGTATTCATTGGCTACCCGATTTGGTGGGGCATTGCCGCATGGCCGGTCAACGAATTTGTAACCGATAATGATTTTACAGGAAAAACGGTAATTCCATTTGCAACTTCTGCTTCGTCCGGTATGGGTGAAAGCGGAACCCTACTGGAAGAAATGGCAGGAACCGGAACATGGCAGGAAGGACAGAGATTCTCTTCCGGTGCATCTGCAGAAGATGTGGCAGCATGGGCAAACGGATTGGGACTGTAATTATGCATAGAAAAGTAATTATAGCAATTCTGCTGGCAGCAGGTATAGGAATATTAACAGCCTGCCAGCAGAATCAACCGTCCGATGCTTCGAATGAAAAGGAAAACGAAATTTCTGCTGAAATGGAAAAATGGTATTTCTGCGATAGAAGACGCGATGAACCAGCCAACAACGTCACAGTCAACAACGACGCAGTCAGCAACACAGCCAACAGTGCCGCAGTCGACAACTGCTCAATCGACAACAGAGAAGGAGCAGGCAAATAAAAAAAAGAAAATGGATATAGACGAAGTGAGGAGCGGCACATCAGAAGATACCATTGCCGCACCGGATGATTTTCCGGACGCATATGATTATGGAAGCGGCAGAATAAGTGATTACTCCAGAAGCGATATGTTAATGAAAATGCCGGAGCCGACAGGAAACCAGACGGTACAAAACACAGAAGCGGACGCAGAAAACATTCAGGTATTGTATCTGTGGGAAGAAGGAAATGTCCCGGCTGCAACTGAATTTACCGAAAGTATGACAGGATATTTTGATGAATGGGATTTCCGGCCTTATGTAACTGCAATTCCGGTCAGAAAAGGAGTGCAGGCACAAGGAGCGGTTGTCCTGATGGCAGGCGGGAGCATATCAGTTCCGGGGCAATTATACCGACGCCCTTCCGACTGCAGCGGCGCTCAGAGAGCAGGGATTTCATACCTTTATCGTGGACTACAGGCTGCGTCCATACACACAGGAAGAAGGGGCGCTTGATGTAGCCAGAGCAGTCCGTTTTATTCGGAAAAATGCAGAGATATATGGAATCAATCCGGATGCCATTGCAGTCATGGGATTTTCCGCAGGCGGCATACAGGCAGGAGAATTTCTTATGCACTATGATGAAAATGTAAATGGGACCGCAATAGATGCATACTATGTTCCTGATGAGCTGGATGAAGTTGCAGCTCATGCATCAGCGGCAGGCATGATTTATTCTTTCTATGGCAGGCTGAGCGTTGGAAATATGGATGTGGATTGGCTTTCCGAAGGAGATTTGCCGCCGACATTTTATGTGTATGGCACAGAGGACCCATTTTACAGCCAATTTGAAACGCAGTATGACATCATCTGCAATATGGGCATTATTCAGACAGGAAGAATTGTTCTGGATGGCTGGCCGCATGGCTTTGGCGCGGATGGAGGATGGGTTGCAGATTATGCAGACTGGCTGACAGCAATATTTAATAATCAATAACAGAACATGCTGAAATTTTTGAGAAACGATTGTTTTTGGGAATTTCAGCATTTTTTGAATCCGACTAGTTTTTTTGGTACATTCTTGGAGAAACTCCTGTTTGGCTGACAAATGTTTTATAGAAGTTGGAATATGTGGTGAAGCCGCATTTTTCACTGACTTGATGAAGCGGTATGTCCATATTCAGCAGTTCTTTAGCATAATTAATCTTTTTCATCAGAATATAGTTGTGTACCGTGGTTCTTGTGTATTCTTTTGAATTTGTGCGATAGATAGAATTTGGATACAAAAAAGCGTTCTGACAGTTCATCGAGGGATGGCGAACGAATAAAGTTATCATTGATGTATGTTATAACCTGACGGATAATATTGTCTGATGAAGAATCAACATAAGTGGGCGTTCAGAAAACTATTTCGTATCATGTCAAGAATGAGAGTAATACAGCTTTGCGTGGTAAATGCAGATATTGGTTCTTCTGACTTGTAGTACATGATTGTCGCATCCAGTAATTTGCACAAATATTCCATAGTTGTTCCATCAAAAGATATAAGTCTGGTATTTTTCTCTTTTTACAAGCCGGTTAATTTCGGTTAGAAAATCATGAACGCCATTATCCCTTGTCAGATAGGAACGATAAATCCATAAAACATATCGCTCATAGGGAAGATTGTTATCAATAACCGGACGGTGAAGTTTGCCGGGCGGTATGATTAAAATGTCGCCGCGCTTCATTTCATAGCTTTCATTTTCAACATAATAAGATACATTTCCATTTACAAAAAAAATAAAATTCATAAAAATCATGGCTGTGAAAAAGTATGTTATTCATGTAGATATCTTTGTTGTGGGCTATAAAAATCCCATTTTCCATTCTTGTCACCTCATACGAAATTTAGAAAAAGCAAAACCTGAAATTGCTAATTCTCTGCCTTGCTTTAAATTATTTTATAGCAATATTTGAAATGTTTCAAGCCGATAACAGCAAAATTTGATATTTTAATCTGCTCTTTCGCGTTGTAGACTGATGATATCAGAAGGGTAGTAATGCCTGGAAAAATAACAAATAAGGAGTGTGTAGTTTATGGAAAATTATGAGCGTGAATTTTTTTGATAAGATGATTACTGCAGATACTATGGTGTTTGACCGAAACAGGTTCAAAGAATCACTGAATGGTCCGTGGAATTATACGGTTGACCAGTATGATACATGTTTGAGACAGAGGTGGTTTGATGAAATATACTATGATGAGGAAGGGAATACACTTCCGGTGGATTTCTCATTTGAACAATGGGAGAGTATGATGCTTCCGTGTTGTTGGAATATGACAGATAGAAAATATCAGATATATGATGGCAGCATGGTATTTACAAGGAAATTTACTTATGAAAAAAAATAAATGAAAAAGAGAGAGTGATATTGAAGATAGGGGCAGCAAATTATTTGTGCAGAATATTCATTAATAAAAAATACGCCGGTATGCACAGAGGCGGTTCAACACCATTTTATCTTGATATTACCGAATACCTTGAGCGTGAAAACAGAATTATAATTCAAGCGGATAGTACAAGACGTCACAATCAGGTGCCAACTGAAAATACAGACTGGTTTAATTATGGCGGCATTTACAGAGATATTGAGCTTATCCGCCTGCCGGATATATTTATCAAAGAGTTTAAGATTGCACTGGAGCCAGGTTCGGAATTTAAAAAGATATGTGCGCATATAACAATGTCTGAGAAAATAAATGCTACAGCAACGCTCACGATAAAGGAACTTGGAATATCTGAGAAGATTCCGATTGCAGATGGTGTTGGAAGTCTTGATTTCTTTGCTGCACCTGCGTTGTGGTCTCCGGCGATGCCAAAACTTTACGATGTAGTAGTTGAATGTATGGACGATAGAATTACGGACCGTGTTGGCTTTCGTGAAATCCGGGTTGATGGTATGGATATTGTATTAAATGGAGAGCCTCTGTTTCTTCGGGGTGTAAGTTGTCATGAGGAGAGCATCACAAATGGGAAGGCGCTTACGGATGAAGAACGGAGAGAGAATATCAGGATAGCAAAGGAACTGGGATGCAATTTCATGAGGGTTGCTCATTATCCGCATAACGAACGCATGGCACAGATAGCAGACGAGGAGGGCATCCTGTTATGGGAAGAAATTCCGGTTTACTGGGATATAGAATTTGACTCGGAGGACACCTATAAGGATGCAGAGAATCAGTTAAGAGAAATGATTGTCCGGGACCAGAACAGAGCAAGCGTTATCATATGGTCAGTAGGCAATGAGAATCCGGATACTGATGAAAGATTACGGTTTATGAGCAGGCTTGCCGCGTGTGCGCGTAAGATGGATTCCGGCAGATTGATATCGGCGGCATGTCTTGGTGAATAACGAGAAGAACAAAATTGAGGACAGACTGGAACAATATCTTGATGTTATAGGACTGAATGAATATTGCGGCTGGTATACTGCAGAGTGGAGCAAGCTGCCGGAACTTCTGGACAACAGCAGTCCGGATAAACCGGTTATTATTACAGAATTTGGAGCAGATGCATATCCGGGTGCGCGGGGAACGATTACGGACAAGGGAACCGAAGATTGTCAGGCATATGTATATGAACAGCAGATTGCGCATATTCGCAGGATGCCTTACATAAAAGGAATGACGCCTTGGATATTGTACGATTTCAGATGCCCAAGAAGGACTTCTGTAAAACAGAAATTTTACAATACAAAGGGATTGCTTTCTGCAGATAAAAGATATAAAAAATGGCATTTTATGTCTTGCAGAATTTTTATAAGTCTATGGATTCTGAGAAATTATGAGTGCAATATTTATGATGCTGACAGTGGCGGCGTGCTATACGATTACATCCATGAGTGAAACAAGTACGCTGTTGCTGAAGCAAAATTTACAAATGATGAGTTCACGTTTCTTATGTGTTCGTCAATGTCGGTATTTTTAATATTAAGTCTGCCATTTCAGAAGATATATTTTCATATGGGATGGCAGTCTGTTGCCGCCATTGGACTGATTGCCATTTGTAAGATGCTTGAATTTCAGATGAGTGCGCGTGTCCTAAGGGAATTGTCGGCATTTGAACTAAAGGCATGGTTGGGAATTACCTTATTTCTTTCATATATAATGGATGTGGTATATGGAGAAAAAATGAGATGGGCAAAGCTTGTATGCATTTCTGTAACTGTGGCAGGGCTTGTTCTTATTGCAAAATCGGCAAGGGACAATAAAGTGAATTACAGAAAGATTGCTATTCCGTTGCTGTTATATCTTATTTCGAAATTCGGATATGGACTTGTAATAAAAAGCATTTACGCCTTATGTATCTTCCATTATGCAGCTTCTGCCGGCTATGGTTATTATATCTCTTTTGCTGCTTCTCCCAAAAGTATCATTCGCAAAAATGTTCTCTGAGAAACGAAACAGCGCATTGAAAGTAATATGTGCCAGAATCCCAAATACAATTGGTATGATTTTGGAAAATATGATAATAGCAATAAGCTTGTCAAATTATTCCTTTATTCAGCCGATGGTGTTGACTACATTGTTTTTGATAGGAGTCATACGCAGAGAAAAGCGTACCTGGCTGAATCTGGCAGGAAGCCTGGTGGCAATCATCGGAATCGTGATGTTTCAATTTATATAAAAAGATATCCCCTTTCAATTAACAATTCTTAAACAAAACAGAAACAAAAGGGCAACAGACACCTGCTAAGATGTGATATAATTTCAGTATCTGGGAGGTGTTATGTTGCAAACGGAAAAAAAAAAAAAAAGCGGCAAAGCGCGCTTTTTGTCGTTCAGACAGCAGATACCCCGGCTGTTGACAAAGAGAAATCAATGCATTCTATTTTTTGCTTACGTTCGTTTTGGCTGCCGCTGCTATCTTCGATGCTGTTACACATTTCTTCCCGGAACCAATCAGTATTACGCTGTATGCGTTTGCGGCTGTTGGGTTTGTATTAACCTGCAGCTTGTGGGTAAAGGCAATCCGATTTTTTTGTAAAAGCTGTGTTTCTGCCTTTCACAAAAAACAATACAATCGCCAATACTCTGATTACAGACACTCGTCTGCGTACTGTGCTGACAACTTTGCCGGGGATGGGGCTGAACCTGATTTATGCTGTCTTTAATGGTGTGGTCGGCATTACAGATAAATCCGCATGGTATGTATCCCTTTCCGTCTATTACTTTCTTTTTGTGTGCGATGCGCTTTTTGTCCGTTTCTTATGCGAGACAGATATATTTTAAGAAAGATTTCAGTGGAAATGGAGAGAGCAAACAGACGAAGGGCAGGAGTCTGAAAAAGAAAGAGAGCGGCGGGTATACCGGAATTGCGGCATAATGCTCTCCATAATGAGCATTGCGCTTGGCGGAGCTGTGATTATGCTGGTCGAGGGAGAAGGCGGAAAATCCTATCCCGGTTTGATGATTTATGCGATAGCAACGTATACTTTTACAAGCTTACAATGTCAATTATTAATATGGTAAAGGCGAGAAAAGAAAAATCCCTCCTGCTGATTACGCTGCGAAATATCGGTTATTCAGATGCACTGGTTTCGCTGCTTTCGTTGCAGACAGCACTATTTGCAGCCTTTGGACAGGCGGAAGATGAGTTTATTCCTGTTATGAACGCGCTTACCGGGGCGGCTGTTTGCCTGATGGTACTGGGATTAGGAATCTACATGGTTCATAACGCAGGTGAAAAAAAGCTAGCATGGTTGTGCCAAATGCATGATGCCAAAAGCAGGTGGTATGAGGTCGCCGGTACTTAGACACCGTACTTTGGTGTCTTATGTACCGCTGCAGACCGAATCAAGTGCAAACGTCCTGCGCTGGTATCCATGCATTGGCACAACCCAAACAAGATTTTTCGAATTTCGCAAATGCCTAATAAAAACAGAAGGGAAAGGAGTATAAAAATGGTACACATACTTGTAGTTGATGATGACAGACATTTAAACCAGACCGTATGCACATACTTAAACGACTGCGGATTTCAGGCAAAAGGGGTTTTTAAGTGCAAATGAGGCTTATGATGAAATGTATAACAATCTGTATGATTTGATTATTTCTGATATTATGATGCCGGAGGTGGATGGATTTGAATTTGCGGAAAATGTGCGGCAGGTCAACCGGCATATCCCGATTCTTTTCATGTCGGCAAAAGATGACCTTCCATCGAAGAAAAAAGGATTTCAGTTGGGAATAGATGATTACATGGTGAAGCCGGTAGAACTGGCGGAACTGGAAATGCGCGTGCGCGCGCTGCTGCGCCGGGCAAATATTGAAATGGACAGGAAGATTACCGTTGGAAATCTGGAATTGGATGCAGATGGCATGACCGCTTCCATTGATGGAGAGGAGATTCCAATTACAACGCGGGAGTTTAATATTTTATATAAACTGCTTTCTTATCCGAAAAAGACGTTTACCAGAGCGCAGTTGATGGACGAATTCTGGGGGATTGATTCCGGTACAAGTCTGCGTGCGGTTGATGTGTATGTAACGAAGCTCAGAGATAAATTTTCGGATTGTGATGGATTTGAAATAAAAACGGTCCGGGGACTTGGGTATAAGGCGGTGCTGTTATGAAAGAAAAAAAAATTCCTATGGAGATATTGTTCGGGACAGTCGGTTCCCGCCTTCTCTTTTTTTGTATATTTGCTGGTTTTGCTGCTGATGTCCGGCGTTCATACCGGGGTGATTGTGGGAATGGACCGTTTGGGTTGGAATGAGCTTGCCCAGACGGTAATTCCGATTTTATATTGGTCGGTCGTTGCTTTTGGCTTGACGATTTTTACTCGTAGACAGGTGCGTAAGACCTATGAGGAGCCAATGCACAGATTGGCGGAGGCGACAAAAAAGGTGGCAGAAGGCGACTTTTCGATTTATGTTGCGCCGGTGCATACGATGGAAAAGATGGACTATCTGGATAAAATGATGGTCGATTTCAATAAGATGGTAGAGGAGCTGGGCAGCATTGAAACGCTGAAAACGGACTTTTTTCAAATGTTTCCCATGAAATTAAGACGCCAATTGCGATTATTCAGAACAACGCGGAACTGCTCTGCCGGGAAGAACTGACGGAACAGCAGCGGACGTATGCAGATTCAATTTTTCGGCGACAAAAAAAGGCTTTCCGATTTAATCAGTAAGATTTTGAAGCTGAATAAACTGGAGAAACAGACGATTACGCCTGTGATGGAAACATATGATTTATGTGAACAGCTTGCGGAATGTGCGATAAATTATGAGCCGGAGTGGGAAAAACAGGGGATTTCCTTTGAGGCGGATATGGAAGACTATGCAGAGATTTCCGCTGATGCGGCGCTGATGGAACTGGTTTGGAACAACCCTGTTTTCCAATGCTGTTAAATTTACAGAGCCGGGCGGAACAATTACTCTGACAGAAAAGTCGGATGAAGAAACAATCCGCGTATCGGTGCAGGATACCGGCTGCGGTATGACGGAAGAAACGAAAAAAACATATATTTGAAAAAATTTTATCAGGGAGATACTTCCCACTCCATGGCAGGAAACGGTCTGGGACTTGCGTTAGCACTGCGTGTTTTGCAGCTCAATGGGTTCCGGATAGAAGTGGAAAGTGAGCCGGGAAAGGGCAGTCTTTTTACTGTTATTATTCCAAAAGCGAAAAAAGGAGGATTTACCGGAACATGAATGAGCATAAATTTGACAGTTTTGACTATTTTACGGTTACAGTAGAGGAAGAACTGCTTTCACAATATATGGATGGTTATGAAAAATTCGGCTGGCATATGGATGAAAATGTGCAGCCGGAAAAAAGCATGGGAAAGGTTACGCTTCATATGAAACGGAGCAGAAATATTATCAAATAAGGTGGAGCTTACCCGTCTGCAAAGGCACTATGAATCTTGTATGGAAGAAATCTGTACGCTGGAGGCATCCAAAAATTCAGTGCCAACAATGGTATCGCTGACGTGCGGACTGGTTGGCTGCGGCTTTATGGCAGGCTCCGTATTTGCAGTAACAGCAACGCCGCCGATTATCTGGCTGATGGTACTTCTTGCGATTCCCGGTTTTTTGCTATGGGCAGCATCCTATTTTGGATATAAAGCAGCAAAAAAATGGAGAATTCAAAAAGTGACTCCACTGATTGAGGCAAAATATGATGAAGCCTGTGAAGTGTGTGAAAAAAGCATTCCATCTTTTTGCATGGGTAGGGAGAAAGGGACGAAAAAAACGTCCCTTTTTCCTTGCATTTCGTTAGCAGTTTTCGTGCGTTTTAATAATTCAGAAACAATCTTCAAACGAATTTCAAATAAACAGATTCTATATTATAACTACAGTCAAACAAAGGAATTGCGCAGAACATGATATTTTTTTGTATGTTGTGCAGGATGCTGATGCCAGAAGCAGGGGATATGAGGTCGCCGGTACTTAGGCACCGTATTTTGGTGCCTTATGTACCGCTGCGAACCGAATCCAGTGCAAACGTCCTGTACTGGCATGCAGCATCGGCACAACAATGATAAAAATTTTAAAGTTTCGCAATTACCTATCAAAAGAAAGTGAGGTTTTATAATGGCAAAGTCAAAGTTGGTACAGGCAAATGAAAAGATTGCCGAAAAAGTGGTCGGCGGATACAAGAAAGTAGAGGAATCTGTTGTCGGTGGATACAAGAAGGTAGAAGGAACCGTTGTTGGCGGTTATAAGAAAATTGAGGATGCCTTCGTTGACCGGTATCTGACGCACGAAGGAGAATCCGTTGAGGAAGCCAAGACGCGGCTTCAGAAGGAACGGAAATAAGAAAGAGAGGAATGTAAGTATGAAAAAAAGTAGTTTTGTAGCATTAATTTTAGGAACAATAAGCGGTGTATTTTTTGCACTTGAATGTGTATGGCGCTTCTGCCGGAGTGGGGCATGCGGACGCAGGGAATTGTCTGTGGTGTAGTTGGAATAATCCTTACGCTGATAACAGTAGGCATCTGGCGTAAGATGGAAGGTAAGGCACCAATCAAAATCAGCGGAAAAACAATCGGCGCTACATTACTGGGCGTGCTTGGTGCGCTGCTGCTTGGCGTAGGCATGTGCCTGTCCATGGTATTTTCAAAAATGGTTCTCGGCATCGTGATTGGCGTAATCGGCATTGTGGTGCTGCTTATGCTTATCCCATTGTTAAAAGGACTAAAATAAAGAAAAATAATTTATTTTTTCATCTTTCTCTTGACTTGGAGCCAACTCTAAGTGATATGCTGTCTATGGATATAGAAAATTTCAAAATTGTGGAAATTATCAGGTGTTGTGCAAACGTCCTGCGTTGGTATGCTGCATATTGCACAACACCTAGAAATAACATAACTTTGAAATTGCTTTGCTATGATATAGAAAGCGAGGTTATTATGACAATCAAAGAGGTTTCTGAAAAATATAACATTTCCCCGATACGCTTCGTTATTATGAAAAGGTAAAAATGATACCGAAGGTGACACGAACGCCGGGCGGTGTTCGGGATTATCAGGAAGAAGATTTAAAATGGGTGGAACATGCGATTTGTATGAGAAATGCAGGACTTCCGATAGAGACTTTGACAGAGTATCTTGATTTGTTTCAACAGGGAGACGAAACGATTCCGAAAAAGGCTGGAATTGCTGAATTCCCAAATGGAAGTTTTGAAAAAGCAAAAGGAACAGATTGAGGAAACGATGCAGCGATTATCATACAAAATTTCATGCTATGAAGACGCAGTAATAACCGGAACACTTGTATGGGAAAAAGAAAGGAGAAAACACAAAATGAATTATGTAACATTGAATAACGGTGTGAAAATGCCTGTTATGGGAATTGGAACATATTTACTTGTTCCAGATGATGCAGAAAATGCAGTAGAAATTGCATTAAAAAATGGCTATGAACTGATTGATACCGCGAATGCTTATGTAAATGAGAAAGCAGTCGGCAGAGGAATGAAAAAGTCCGGAGTTTCAAGGGACAAAATTTTTTCTTGAGACAAAGCTTTGGCCATCCTTTTATGAAGATGAAACAGCAGTTGATGAAACATTAAAACGATTGGATACCGATTATATTGATTTGATGATTCTCCATCAGCCTGCCGGAAATTATATTGAAGGTTATAAGAAACTGGAAAAAGGGTATAAAGAGGGAAAAAATCAAATCAATCGGTATTTCCAATTTTACCATTGGTGAGATAAAAAAATTTGATGGCAAATTGTGAAATTACACCTTCCCTGATTCAGGTGGAGGCACATCCATATTTCCCGCAGACAGAACTGAAGAAGTTCTTGAAAGAATATGACATTGCAATCCAGGCATGGTTTCCGCTTGGCGGCAGAGATAATAAATCCATTTTGGAGGATGCGGTCATTGTGGACCTTGCAGAAAAATATGGAAAAACTCCGGCGCAGATAATTTTGAGATGGCATACGCAGATGAATCATGTTGTGATTCCGGGTTCAAAGACAAAAGCACATATTCTTGATAACATTTCTATCTTTGATTTTGAAATCAGTGAAGCGGATATGCAAAAGATAGAAACGCTTGACAAGAAACAGCCATTTTTCATTCGTAGCGATGAGATGCTGGAACAGTTTGCGAGCTGGTGCCCGGATGTAGCAGGACAAAAATAGAACACGCAAACGACCTGCGTTGGTATACTTGCATTCTGCACCACCAATACAAAGATTTCCGCGTTTCGCAAACGCCTATTATTCTTTCCTGCCGGTGTGCATTTTTCTGTATTCCAAAGGCAGACATTGGTATGCTTCCTGAAATGCGGCGGAAAAGCGGCTTTGACTTCCGTATCCGACCGCATTTGCAATCTGCGCAATGCTGTCATTTGTGCCGGAAAGCAGAGACGGCAGCCTTTTCCAGCCGATGTTCTTTCATATGTGCGGCAAGAGAATCGCCATATACCGCTTTAAATACGGATTTCAGGGTGGTCGGATTCATCAGATATTTTTTGGATAATTCCTCAATGGTTATCTTTTTATCCATATGCTGCAACAAGTAGTCATGAATTTCGCGGATGACCGCTATTTGGTCTGCCTGATATTTCCCCGGTTCTTTCTCAGAACGAATCGTCTGCTCACTCAGGTAAAGAAGAAGTTCCAGCGTTTTCAACACAAAATATGTCTGTTTCAGTTTTTCTGATTTATCGTAATATCCGGCAAAAATAGCGTCGGTCTGCTCGTTTCCTGTAAATGTGGTAAATGTTCCATGCGGACAGAATTTTTCAGAGAGCATTTGCCCGGTAATTTCTGTTTCAGCAAGCAAATCCGGAAGCGCCCCATCAAATTGGGGAAGATGGATATGGATGGAAAGCCCTTCATAATGACGGTTTGGAAGCGTCATAACGGGAACCGGCGCAAAGCTGTCTCGTATGAATGGAAAAATCACCGGGACCAAGGTAAATGGAGTGCCCGTCTTCCATATTCCAGCCAATTCGCCCAAATCGACAATAAGTAATTTCCAGAAATCCGGCATCCGGATCATGGCAGCAGGAAATCTGGTCTGCAAGATATTCCTGAAACACAACATCGACACCCGGAAAAACGTTCCATGAAGCGATTCGTCCCTTTCCGTTAAAAAGTATTTCCGCATGTTCATGCGGAATAGCGCCGGGATTCGGATATATTTGTTTTAAAAGAGTGCCTTCCGGTATTCCGGAAAGATGGTTCTGCATTCGCGTAAGAGATTGGTTATACATAGTAAAGTCCAGACTGCCTTTCTAAATAGTAGGAAATAAAATTCATTTGCAAAATTATTTTGGACAGGAAATTTCCATAACTTTTTCAATAACCAGATGCAAAAGCTGGCTTTCTTCCGTTTCTGCGGCTTTGTAATAAACTTCTTTTCCCATCCCTTCGGCTTACGACCAGGCCGCTCGCTTTTTAATTGTCTTAAATGATGGGATACCGCAGGACTTGTCATATCCATCATCGCGGAAATGTTGATAACACATTCCTCACAATGGCATAACAGCCAGAAAATGCGTACCCGGCTGGTATCATCAAGCAGTTTAAAAATGTTGGCGACGGACTGAAAGCTTTCCTGATTTGCCAGTTGTTCTTTTTTAAGGATTCCTCCTTGTGTCCTTCACCATGATGATGCGGTAAAGATAATACATTCATCTGCAACGTCTCCTTTTTAGAAATGATTTTCGCCTTTTCGGAAAGAAAGTGCAAAATCGGTTGACTTCCGTTTCTTTGAACAGTATACTACAGTTACAACGATTAAACAAGTGCTTAATTATTGAAAGAATAAAATTTTATGATTGAAAATAAAATGAAATGGAGGATTTAAAAATGAAGAAAACGTATAATATTGAAGTCGATTGTGCAAACTGCGCGAACCTGATGGAGGATGCCGCGAAGAAGACAGCAGGCGTTGCTTCTGCAACTGTAAATTTTATGACACAGAAGATGATTGTAGAATTTGAAGAAGGACAGGATGAAAAGAAGGTTATGAAAGCAGTTTTGAAGGCGTGCAGAAAAGTAGAGCCGGACTGTGAAATTGAACTTTAATCCACATAACATTGCGTTCCTGATAAAAAACAGCAGGAACGCTGAATTAGAACTTAAAATTTAACAAATAAGCAATTGTTGAAGTATTTTAAGTAATTGTGAAACTATGAATCTTTCATAATAGTTGTGCAGAATGCATGATGCCATAAGCAGGTATATGAGGTCGCCGGTACTTAGACACCGTACTTTGGTGTCTTATGTACCGCTGCAGACCGAATTAAGTGCAAACGTCCTGCGTTGGCATACTTGCATTTGCACAACCAATACAAAAGATTTCCGCGTTTCGCAATTACCTATTGAAATGTAAAAAATGAAAGGAGAAATCGGTATGACAAAGAAGCAGAAAAAAAATGCTTGTTCGAATTCTGATTACAGCGGCAATGGTGATTGCTTTGAACATTTTGCCAATAACCGGAATTTTAAGAACGATACTTTATATGGTAGCCTATCTGCTTATCGGTTATGACATATTAAGAAAAAAAGCAGGCAGAGGAATTTTAAATGGTCGCGTGTTCGATGAGAATTTTTTAATGGCGGTGGCTACGATTGGCGCGATTGCTCTTGCTGTGTATGAAAAGAGCGGCGATTACAATGAAGCGATTGCAGTTATGCTGTTTTATCAGATTGGTGAATTATTCCAAAGTTATGCGGTAGGAAAAAGCCGCAAAAACATTACAGCTTTGATGGATATTCGTCCGGATTATGCAAATATTGAGCGGGACGGAAAGCTGGAACAGGTAAGTCCGGAGGAAGTTGCAATTGGAAGCGAAATTATCGTACAGCCGGGTGAAAAAGTTCCGATTGATGGAATTATTCTGGAAGGAAGTTCCGCACTTGAACACCAGCGCCCTGACAGGCGAGAGTCTGCCGCGGGAGGCATCCGCAGGAGATGAGGTTATCAGTGGATGTATCAATATGACAGGCGTTTTAAAAATCAGGACGACAAAGGAATTTGGCGAATCCACAGTTTCGAAAATTTTGCAGCTTGTGGAAGAATCCAGCTCCCGTAAATCAAAATCGGAAAATTTCATTTCCAAATTTGCAAAAATTTATACGCCTACGGTATGTATTGCAGCAGTGCTGTTGGCAATTTTGCCGCCATTGGTAAATTTGATTATTGGAAATCCTTTGAACTGGACGACATGGCTTTATAATGCATTGATATTCCTTGTTATCAGTTGCCCATGTGCATTAGTCGTCAGCGTGCCGCTTAGCTTTTTCGCCGGAATTGGCGGAGCCAGCAAGGAAGGTATTTTAATCAAAGGCTCGAATTATATGGAAACGCTTTCACAGACAAAAATAGTTGTGTTTGATAAAACCGGAACACTGACGCGCAGGGTGTATTTGAAGTGAATGGAGTTCATCACAATCAAATGGATGAAAATAAGCTTTTTGGAATATGCTGCGCTGGCAGAATGTTCGTCGTCCCATCCAATCAGCAAAAGTCTGCAGCGGGCATATGGAAAGGAAATAGACAGAAGCCGCGTGACAGATATAGAAGAAATCAGCGGTCATGGGTTGATTGCAAAGGTGGATGGAAGGGAAGTTGCCGCCGGAAATGCAAAACTGATGAAGAAACTTCATGTTCCATATTCAGATTGTCACAGCGTCGGAACAATTATTCATGTTGCGATAGACGGAACATATGCCGGACATATTGTAATCTCAGATATTGAAAAGCCGGATTCAGGAAAAAGCGATTGCCGCATTGAAAAAAAAACAGGTGTGGAAAAGACGGTTATGTTGACTGGCGATGCAAAGCGGGTAGGCGAGAAAGTTGCGGCAGACCTCGGCATAGACGAAGTACACAGTGAACTTTTGCCGGGCGATAAAAAGTTGCGCAGGTAGAAAAACTGCTGGAGCAGAAAAATCCGAAAGATAAACTGGCGTTTGTGGGAGATGGAATTAACGATGCGCCGGTACTTAGCCGGGCGGATATTGGAATCGCAATGGGAGCAATGGGTTCCGACGCAGCAATTGAGGCTGCTGACGTGGTGCTGATGGATGACGACCCGATGAAAATTGCAAAAAAAGGAATTAAAATATCCAGGAAATGTATTTCCATCGTATATCAGAATATCATCTTTGCATTAGTCGTAAAATTTGTATGCCTTGTGCTGGGTGCATTTGGAATTGCCAATATGTGGATGGCTATTTTTTGCAGACGTTGGCGTTACCGTCATTGCAGTTATAAATGCAATCCGGGCATTGCGGGTTCATAATTTATAAAAATTTTGGGAGACAGTATTTTAATCATTCTGTCTCCCCAATAAAATGAGAATCGTGCAGAAACTGCATAAAATCAGTGTTTTTAATATTCCAGTTCAATGTCGCCCATGCTGTTTTTTATAGTCAGGGTGGCGGTTCCGGTACCATCCTGTTTGAAAGTGGTTCCGTACTCATGTCCATTTACTTCGATATCACCCATGCTGCATGAAGCATCAATCGCATAATCGGACAAATCATAGCCGGAGATATCAATATCACCCATATCTATTTTAACGCCAAGCATTTGGAAGGTACTGTTTTCGATATCGCAGTCGCCCATATGGTTGGTGATGTCTGATGTTCCAAGCGAGCATCTGCTGATATCAATATCGCCCATATTGCACTCGATATTAAAATTATCTGCAGTTATATTACTGAGATTGATGTCGCCCATGTCAAGGGCAATTTCCATATTTTTTATCGTCACATTCTCCGGAATTGTAAGGACGATATCGCATTTTGTTTTTCCAAATGGCGATATGCTGGTGCCATTATTCTGCGTCAGATAAAGTGTCCCATCGCCATAATTCAGACTTGGCACAAGCTTTTCACTGCAAGTATAGTTTATTCCAAGACGACTGCCTTTTTACGATGCTGATATCAGCCACCTTTAAGTCAATTATGACAGTGTCAATTGTTTCATCATAATTTTCAATATAGTTTGAATCCGTTATGTTGCTGCCGGAATTCATCCAGTTAAACCATCGGCTGTTTTGCCCAAAATTGAATACATGAAACAGAGTTCCGATGGTGATACATGCTATGGTAAATATCCATATTGCTGCAAGGTAAATTCTTTTTTTTTCATGTCAACCGCCTCCCTTTAATACTGCTTTCCAAATATTGCCTTTACTAACACCTGAATGATGCCTGCAAGCACCCAGACAATCCATGTGATGTGCCATGAAAATGTCAGGAAACTCCATGAAAGGTAGATGCATGTCACTGTAGGCCAGTAAACGGACATAATTTCATCTACGATTTTACTTTCATAAACCACAGAGCTGCTTTTTGCAGTTGTATAACTGCTTCCGTCTGCCGACGTATCGCTCAGATGAAGAAGGGATGCTGTATCCGCCCCATCTGACCGACGTATAAACGATGAAAAAAAACCGACTGCCACATACAAAAACAAAAATGCCGGAGAGATAGCGGTCCAGAATGGCAGCAGATTTTTCAGCGCATCAAAAAGGATGACAGGTACAACGGAAATAACGCACAGGATAATTCCGATTGTCATACGAATCACATGGGCTACACGCGCATCCTCCCTCGCCTGCTTGACGTAATCGGTAGTTCCAAAATCTATCTGACAATTTTTCCTCTTTCAGGTAATTCCATTTGCTCATCAGAATGCCGGAGCCTACGATAAATCCGACGCCCAACGCAATAATCAGAAACATACAAACAGTGCCAAGTCCATATGCAATATCAGAATCCGTCATTTGATGATAACTGACATAGGCGTCGGCAATTATCGGCGCGCAGATGGACAAAATGCAAAAAGGCGATGCCGAGCGCCATCATGCAGGACAGCCGCATTCTGGAATTGAGAAATTGTTTTTGACTTCTTCAAGACTGATTTTGCGGACATTGTCGCTGTTTGCCTCTGTCATGATATTTCCAATGCCAAGGTCGTCTGCGAGTTCATCCAAATTGCCAAATTCGGAAATGACGATGCCGATGGCTTCATTTTCTGTTTTCCCCGCTGCTTTTAACTCCATATATTTGTCTTCCATCATCTGCAAAAGTTCCTGTTTCGCTTTTAAAACTGCAGATGTATTTGGATATCGCATAAACATATTTTCAAGATACGTTTTAATTGTTTCCATAGAAATCCTCCATTTTTTTTATTATTTTCCTGCCCGGATTATCTTCCCGGTCATTTTTGCGAATTACTGTTTTTGAATAAACTTCTCTACGACCTCTTTCGTAAGCTGCCATTCTTCACATTTGCTGTAGTAATAATTTCTCCCTTCTTCTGTTATTCTGTAATAGGTACGTCGTTTTCCGTTTCCTTTGTCCTCGTCTGAAAATGATTCGATATAACCGTTTTTTTCCATTGCGGGTAAATGCCGAATACAGCGTCGTTTCTTTTTATGATATACTTTTCTTCCGACATTCCTCTTATCAGTTTTGAAATTTCGTAGCCATATGACGGTCTGTTCAGTAATATATATAAAATCATTGTGTCATTATAGCCTCTGATTACGTCACTGCTTATTGTTGACATAGAGCCTCCTTTCCCTACGACTGTCGTACTATGTCTGTCGTACTACGACTATCGTAGTAATAATAACAAGAGATACTGTACTTGTCAATAAGATATGGATAATTAATAAAAAGATAAGTAAAAAAATAAAATGCGTATTCGAATAAGAAATGGAAAATAAAAAAAAATACAATGCAAATATAAAACATGATATGCAAAATTCAGGGAAAAAATGGAACCGATGTAACAAAGTCTTTTACAAAAAATCCTGATGTGTTATGATTTATCAAAATCAATTGACGATTGAATAATTAATTTCGGAAAGCAGGTGAGGACGTGACATTACAGCAATTAAAAATATGTGACGACTGTGGCGGAAACAGGGACGATAACGGAGGCGGCAGCCAGGCTTTATATATCCCAGCCAAGTCTGACAAATGCGATTCATGAATTAGAAAAAAAGAAATGAATATCCGGATTTTTAACAGAACCAATAAAGGCATTAGTCTGACAAAAAGAAGGAGAAGATTTTTTTAGGATATGCCAGACAGGTATTGGAGCAGGCGGCGATTCTGGAAGACAAATATAAAGGCGGCGACGGTGGGAAAAAAGCAGTTTTGCGTATCGACACAACACTATTCCTTTGCGGTCAATGCATTTGTGGATTTGATTAAAGAATATGGGCAGGAAGAATATGATTTTAGTCTCTGCGGGAAACACAGACCTATGAAATTATAGAAGATGTAGCACGGATGAGAAGTGAAATCGGAATCTTGTTTTTGAATGATTTTAATGAGGCGGTTATTAATAAAATCCTGAACGCACATGATTTGGAATTTCATCCGTTATTTGTTGCGGCACCGCATGTATTTATCAGCAGATATCATCCGCTTGCGGAGAAAGCGCAGATTACAAATGAAGAACTGACGCCATATCCGTATTTGTCGTTTGAACAGGGTGAGCATAATTCATTTTATTTTTCAGAAGAAATTTTTTTTCTGCAACGGAGCGAAAGAAAAATATACGGGTGCGGGACCGGGCGACGTTGTTCAATCTTTTGATTGGACTAAACGGATATACGGTATGCAGCGGCGTCATTGATTATAAGCTGAATGGGGAGGACATTATTGCGGTTCCTTTGGCAGAAGAAAGCAATATGCGTATCGGGTATATCACACATCGAAAAGGATTCCTCAGCAGATTGGGCAGCAGTTATCTGGAGGCATTAAAGCAATATGTGAATGTAAAACAGCCGAAACGGAAGCTGGAACACAGAGGCAGATTTAATGAACTTGGCAGAAATGGTGAAATGATATGCGATATAACGGATAAGGTAGACGAACATATGAAAAAGTTAAAATAGCATTTTTAAACGGGTTAGTTATAGATTGAAACTATGGCTAACCTGTTTTTTTTTATGTATTATACAGAAAAAATTGATGCATTTATAATGAAACAGACAGAAATTACAGGATTTGGAGGAGAATATGAAAACATCAGTAATTGGATTTCCAAGAATTGGAACATTGCGGGAATTAAAGTTTGCTTTGGAGAAGTATTTCAGAAAGGAAATAGAAGCAGAGGAACTGTTGAAACTTTTGCGGCAAATTTAAGAAAAACACATTGGGAAACACAGAAAGATGCAGGGATAGATTACATATCCGGCAACGATTTTTCTTATTATGATATGATGCTTGATACAGCGGTTCTGTTTGGCATAATTCCAAGGCGATATCAGGAATTGGGCTTGTCGGAAATGGATACTTATTTTGCAATGGCGCGTGGTTATCAGGGACCTGCAGGGGATGTCCGGGCGCTTGCAATGAAAAAAATGGTTTAATACGAATTACCACTTATATTGTTCCTGAGCTGGAAGACGATACAAGCATAAAACTTTCAGGCAAGAAGCTGTGGGAGGAATATGCCGAGGCAAAAAAACTGGGAATCGAAACAAAACCGGTTGTAATCGGCGCATATACGTTGTTAAAGTTATGCCGGTATACCGGAAAGAAATCCATGGAAGATTATCTGGATGCGGTAATTGGTGCATATCAGGATTTGCTGAAAAAATGTGAGGAATATCAGATTGCATGGATTCAGTTTGATGAACCGTCGCTTGTTTGCGATATGACACCAAAAGATTTGGAAGTATTTCATAAAATCTATGATGCTGTTTTTTACCGTCTGCGAAGCAGTGCCATGTCTTATTGCAGACTTATTTTGGCGACGTCAGGGATGCCTATTCCGATTTGATAAACATGCCATTTTCAGGAATTGGTCTTGATTTTATAGAAGGAAAAAGAAACGTATCATTTAATAGAAACCTATGGTTTCCCGCAGGACAAATGGTTGTTTGCCGGTTTGGTGAATGGAAAAAATATTTGGAAAAATCATTATGGGGAGACGCTGCGAATTTTGGATGCATTGCAGAAAAAGGGCATTCAGACGGTATTGTCAACGTCCTGTTCCCTTTTTGCATGTTCCATATACGATAAAGCATGAAACACAATTGCCGCAGGAATATTTGGCGTATTTTGCTTTTGCAGAGGAAAAAACTGGTTGAACTGGCAGAGTTAAAAACACTGATTGAAAGTGAAAATTATTGTGCGGAACCTGCTTATCAGCGAAATGAAGCGCTGTTTGTAAAAAAGCAGAAACTGCGAAAATCTGGAAGTAAAAGAGCGCCTGTCACATGTAAAAGATACGGATTATGTAAGGCTTCCTGTACGGAAAGAACGTCGGAAACTGCAGAAAAAGAGGCGCTTGCACTGCCATTGCTTCCGACAACAACGATAGGTTCTTTTCCACAGACAAAGGATGTAAAAGCAAATCGCGCGGCATACCGCAAAGGGGAGAATATCCGGGGAATCATACATAGAATTTAACCGGAAAAAAATTGAAGAATGCGTCCGGTGGCAGGAAGAAATCGGACTGGATGTATTGGTTCATGGCGAATATGAAAGAAATGACATGGTTGAATATTTCGGGGAAGCATTAGGCGGCTTTCTGTTTACGGAAAAAGCGTGGGTACAGTCTTATGGTACAAGATGCGTAAAACCACCTGTTATATGGGGCGACGTATACAGGAAAAAGCCGATAACCGTTGATTGGTCCGTTTATGCACAATCTTTGACAGAAAAAAAAATGTAAAAAGGAATGCTGACAGGACCGGTCACAATTTTAAACTGGTCGTTTCCGCGTGAGGATATTTCAATAAAGAATCCCTTTCTCAAATTGCGCTGGCAATCAGAGATGAGGTGTTGGATTTGGAGAAAAATGGAATCCGCATCATACAGATTGATGAGGCGGCGCTTCGGGAAAAACTGCCGCTTCGAACATCAGATTGGTACAAAGCATATCTTGATTTTGCAATTCCGGCATTTCGCCTGACGCATAGCGGCGTAAAACCGGAAACACAGATACATACGCATATGTGCTACAGTGAATTTACAGATATCCTTCCGGCAATTGATGATATGGATGCAGACGTTATTACGTTTGAAGCGTCCCGTTCTGATTTGCAAATATTGGATTCGTTAAGAGACTGTCATTTTGAAACGGAAGTCGGACCGGGTGTTTATGATATTCACTCGCCGCGTGTGCCATCGGTAGAAGAAATTGCAGATGCGCTTCATATCATGATTTCTAAAATAGACAAAGAAAAAAACTCTGGGTTAATCCGGACTGCGGCTTAAAGACCAGAGGAGTGCCGGAAACGAAAGCCAGCCTGAAAAATCTGGTAGAAGCCGCAAGACAGGTACGGAAGGAAGTGGGCAGAACTGTATAAAAAAAAATTAAATATCACGAATATCAATTTTTTTTTAATGTTCGATAAATAGAAAATGACGGATTTTTTTATATCAATTACAGAATCACGCATATTATTCTCAATCCAACGGACAATGAGATTCCATATAGCGCCAATATTAAAATAAATAATATATTCTGTAAGTAATTTGCTTTCCGAATGATTTTCTTGTGATTCGGAGAGATATCTGTTGTGTTCATTCAGTATTAACGCATTTAGTTTTTCAAGCAATAGATATAAAAGCCTGTTATCCCGAAGAATAAAAAGTAATTCTTTGTTATTTTCGCAAAAGAAAAAAGATGACATCTAACGTTTGGATAAGTGAAAAATTCTGCTGCGGCTGTTGTATAGCATTGACATAATCTTGCAAAATGGTGTCAATATAGGAATTTAACACATCATCTTTAGACGAAAAATTACGGTAAAAAGTTTTTCGGGATATATCCGTTTCTAAAAGGATTTGCTTTACCGTTATTTCTGTGTAGGGATATTGCTTCATAAGGAGCAGAAGGGATTCAGTAATTACTTTCTTGGAACGTAACGCACTGGGATTTTATTGTGTTGGATTCATGCAACTCCTCTCCGACACTTTTATTTAAAACAGTGTCACTTTTCGTATCAGTATTGCTTTTTAGCAATGATTATTCTACCATAAAGAGAAAAAAGGTTACAAGTGTTTACTTTTTTGAAAAATATAAACGAAAGGACAGACAGGAGGAAAATATTATGTTGTCATATATCTGGTTATTTCCATTGTTGTTTATAGTTCACGATATGGAGGAAATAATAGGCTTTATTCCGTGGCTGAATCATAATCAGAAATTTCTTAGGGAAAAAGTATCCTGCAATTATAAGACAATACGAGCAGGCATCTTCAGAAGGCTTTGCTCTTGCTGTATTTGAAGAATTACTTTTATGTATTCTCTTTTGTCTAATATCTCTGTTTACAAATTGGTATGGACTATGGTTGGGAGGATTTATTGGCTGCACATTTCATTTTCTGATACATATTGGGCAATCCATCGTGATAAGAAAGTATATACCATGTTTAATTACTAGTATTGTCGAGTTGCCCATAAGCGTATATGTAATTTACAAATGTATATATCTGCTTGAATATTCAATTTTTCAAGTGCTGTTTTACAGTCTTACAGGAATTTTTGTCATTGAGTAAATCTTGCTTTTGCGCATATGTTGATGATATATTTCTCAAAATATTTAAAGCAGTACAGCAATGAAAACTGAATAAATCATAGAAAATATTACAAATAAGATATGTTTCTTTCAAAAAAGTATGCTAAAATATTGAAAAACGTAAAAAATCCGGCAATTGCGAAACGTATAATTTCTTGTAAGGTTGTGCCAGATGCATGATGCCAGAAGCAGGTGGTACAACCCAAACAAGATTTTATACATTTCACAATTGCCCGGACAGCATGGACAGAATGAAAGGGGAATATCGAATGAAAAAAGAAAGACAGAAGCGTGAATTTCAAAAAGATAGCTGCGGTGGTAATTGCATTTGCGGTGATGCTTTCCATGATAACCATTCCGGAAAAAACAGCATATGCTGCGAGTGGAACCGTAAAAAAAGTATTACTGTTACAAATGTTTCAGATAAGCAGCTTACATTGAAAAAAAGGAAAAACATTTACATTAAAGACAAAAAGTTAAGGTTACCGGAAAAGCGTCCAAAAAAGTTATCTATAAAACCAGTGACCCAAAAGTTGTGACTGTAAATTCAAGGGTAAAATTACAGCAAAGAAAAAAACGGAAAAGCAACCGTTACAATTATATCAAAAGCAAATTCTAAAAAGAAATGCAAAATTACAGTCATGGTAGGAACTGTAAAAAGCGTTTCCGTTACAAATCTTCCGGCAAACCAACTGACGCTGAAAAAGGGAAAGACATTTACTGTAAAACCGAAAGTTGCAGTTACCGGAAAAGCGTCCCAGAAGGTCAGTTACAAATCCAGTAATAAAAAGTTGCGACTGTAAATTCCAAAGGTAAAATTACAGCGAAGAAAAACGGAAAAGCAACGATTACGATTTACATCAAAAGCAGATTCCAAAAAGAAATATAAGATTTCAGTAACGGTGGGAACTCCGGTTACCAGCGTCAAACTCAGCGCGTCTTCCGTTCCATTAATCACAGGAAAAAGTATGAAAGTCCAGTCGGTCATCACGCCTTCATCGGCAAGCAATAAAGGACTCATTTGGACGAGTTCAGATTCTGCGATTGCAACCGTTTCCAGTTCCGGGGTTGTATCAGCGAAAAAAGCAGGTACAGTTACGATTACAGCAACAGCCAAAGATGGTTCCGGAAAGAAAGCAGCATGCAAGATAAAAGTGATAAATCCGTTAAAAATTACGTCATTAAAAGCGACAGATGCATGTACGGTTCAGATTAAAATATCAGACGCCTATAAACTGGCAGCAAGCGATTTTGCTGTTATGACAAAGGAATATGGAGTTGGAAGTTACAGGAAAAACTGTATCATTGATACGGTATCGACAACAGATAATCAGACGTACACGATTGTTCTGAATAAAAATACGCCGATTGTCGAGAATCATTATGTACAGGTTCGATTGACAAATCATAATACTGCAGGGGAAGGCACTTACAGTAAAGGAGTTTTTAACTATACCAGTGCAAGCACAACCTCGCAGAAACTGGGCGTTATGATAGAACCGATTGAATATGATTTGAGCGATTTTGGATTTGCGTCCGTTTCCGTAACCGGTGTTCCGGCAGGCATCCAATACGAGGTGTTAAGCGAGGGAACCAAAGAATCCGTCTGCTTTTCTGGAACACCATCAAAGCTGGGCAAATTTACGACAGTGATTAAACATACGGATGAACTTGGAAACACATATACAAGAAATATGACATGGTTGATATATGACGATACTCATATGTATGCGACGTCAACGACTTCATACGTTGTTGCGCCGACAGCAAGAAGATTATACAACGGAAAAATTACAACCAAAGGGGGAAGCGGAAATTACAGCTATTCATTTGAGGATGATTTGACAACGCTTACACCGGCGACGGATATAAAGTTGAGCTGGTTGGAAAAAAAAATGTTTATGGAAAATTTGAGAAAGCGGGAGTTTATACATTCACAGTTATCATTACGGATGAGGAGAATGCTGCGCTGAAAACAACGACACAAATAGTATTCGATGTAACGATGGGCAGAGAAATAACAACCAATATTAAGGATTTGAGCGGAAATCCGATTCCAAAAGCATATATCTGCTGGGAAAATTCGGATTTGGCAAATAAATATTCAGCGGCTCTTTACGGTTATGCAAGTTCGAGCGGCATTTTAAAATCAACGCTTGACGATGGAACGTATACGCTGATGATAAAATCAGATTACTATACGCATTTTCGTTATGAGTATCTGCTGAAAATAAATGCGGATAAGGAGATGGATATAACGCTTCCGTTATACAAAGTAGAAGTCACGCTTGATAATGCAGATATACCAGCCGACGATTACGGAAGATGGTATGACGAAACCGGCGCATGTGTAGGCGAAAGGAAATACACTGTATCTCGAAAAAGGCACCTACAACCTGCGTATGACAACGACAGGAACAACCAAACAGGATGCAGTCCTTTCGATAACAGTAAACGGAGCATCTTCAGCAACCGCGGAAATAGTAGAATAAAATTTTGGTAATTGCAGAACTTTGATTTTTTTACTGGTGGTGCAAATGCACGGATACCACCGCAGGACGTTCGCACTTGGATTCAGTCGCAGCGGTACATAAGGCACCAAAATACGGTGCCTAAGTACCGGCGACCTCATACCACCTGCTTATGGCATCATGCATTTTGCACCATGTACTACTTGTCATAAAGAAAACAATGCGTTTTGCAATTACCGGGAGTATAAAGGACATTAAATTGTATGGACAGAGAAAACAGAGCAGACATAGCGATTATAGGGACAGGTCCTGCCGGATTATCTGCGGCAATCAACGCCAAAATCAGAAAGAAAAAATTTTCTGCTGTTTGGCAGTCCGGATTTAAGCCACAAGGTGGAAATTTCGCAGCGGCTGGATAATTATCCGGGATTGATACAAATTACCGGAAAAGAATTAAATCAAACGTACAAAGCGCAGCTTCAGGCAATGGATATTTCGATTGAGAATGCGCGCATTACAGGAATATATGATATGGGTGGATATTTCTGCTTATCCACCGGACAGAAAGAATACGAGGCGCTTACAGTGATTCTTGCAACAGGAAATGAAACGGTAAAACCGCTGCCCGGCGAGCGGGAATATTTGGGCAGAGGCGTAAGCTATTGTGCGACCTGCGACGGAAACCTGTATAAAGGCAGAACGATAGCAGTTGTATGCGACAACGAAGAAATGGAAGAAGAAGCAGTGTATCTTTCGGAACTGGCACAGACGGTTCATTATTTTCCGATTTATAAAAGCAGTCTTACAGGTAGCAATATCATCCGGCATGATTCCGCAGTGAAATCGGTACATGGCGGAGAAATGGTAAATCGCATCGTGCTGCAAAATGGCGAGGAGCTTGCGGTGGACGGTGTATTTTTTTCTGAAAAAATGCGGTGGCGGCTGATGTCCTTCTGCATGGACTGGAAACAAAAGACGGGCATATTGTAGTTGACAGGTCGATGGCTACCAATATAAAAGGCTGTTATGCGGCGGGGGATTGCACTGGAAGACCATATCAGATTGCAAAGGCGGTCGGCGAAGGAAATGTCGCCCTGCATAGCGCAATCTCATATCTGGCGAAAGCATGAACGCTGCGACTGAATCAAGTGCGAACGTCCTGCGATGGTATCCGTGCATTTGCACAACATAGATGAAATTCTTTCGGCGTTTTGCAATTGCTTATAAGAAACAATTTTAGGAGGATGTATGGAACTATCAGGAATCTTAAAAAACAAGACATTTTTATATCTTACGGAATTTTTTGCCGGCATGTCAGTTATGGCGGTAGAACTTGGGGCGAGCCGCCTGTTGGCGCCATATTTCAGTTCCTCGCAGATTGTGTGGACGTGATTATCATTGGAACGATAATGATTGCAATGGCGCTTGGAAATATCTATGGCGGAAAAAGCGCCGATAAATCACCAAATCCGGATAAGCTGTACGGAAGAATTCTAATTGCCGCCATATGGATAGCGCTGATTCCGGTTGTTGGAAAATATATTATTCTTGGAATATCTGCATTGCTTGTTTTTACAGTAAACAGCAATTTCCTGATTATTGCAGCGTTTGCCGCGTGTATGGTAATCTTTGTTTTTCCACTGTTTTTACTTGGTACGGTGACGCCATCCCTTGCCAAATATTCGGTGGATAGTCTGGACGACAGCGGAAAGACCGTCGGAACGCTTGGAGCTTTTAATACAATCGGAAGTATTATTGGAACCTTTGTACCAACGTTTGTTACGATTCCAGCGGTGGGAACTTCCATTACATTTCTTATTTTTGCGGGAATTTTACTTCTTCTTTCCGCCATTTACTTTTTCAGCAATCATACTGGGAAAAAAGAGAAGTAATTGCATCCATTGTCGTATTTGCGTTATGCTGCGGACTGGGGTATTCGGATTCGTTTGCGTTCTGGGAGAAAACCTGACCTATGAAGGAGAGTCCGTTTATAATTATCTTCAGGTTTCAGAAACAGAAAACCGCGTCGTACTTTCTACAAATGTACTGTTTGGCGTGCAGTCGGTTTTTATGAAGCAGGAAGGACTGACCGGAATGTATTATGATTATGCGATGGCGGCGCCGCTGATGGTTCCGGAAAAGAACCCGGACGATATGGATGTTCTGATTCTCGGAATGGGAACCGGAACGTATGCGGTACAATGCAGAAAATATTTTGGTGATATGAATGTCGAAGGCGTTGAAATTGATGAAAAAATAACTGACCTTTCCAGAGAATACTTTTCTCTGCCGGATGATATTGCTGTTACGACGTATGATGGCAGGGCATATTTGAATGCAGTGGATAAAAAGTATGATGTGATTATGGTGGACGCGTATCAGGATATATCACGATTCCATTTCAAATGTCTTCGGTGGAATTCTTCACATTAGTTAAGGACCATTTGAATGAAAATGGGTGTTATGGTAGTCAATATGAATATGCGCGGCACCGATGAGGGAAATATCAATCAATATCTGTCGGATACGGTTGCTTCCGTTTTTGGAACGGTCTGTACAGTGGATGTTCAGGGTTCTACGAACCGGGAATTGTTTGCATCGGACAATGCGCAGATACAGGAGATTTTGAAAGAAAATGCGGCGGAGCTGGAGAATCAGGAATTGCAGGCGTTCATGCTTCTGACTGCGGACAACTGTAACGAATATGAAGCAGGAACCTATATTTTTACTGATGATAAAGCGCCGGTAGAACTTTTTAGGCATGGAAGTTATTGATGAATTAATCAAGGACGAAGTGACCTATTATAAAGACATATATGAGAGAGAAGGCATAAAAGGCGTGTGGGACAATCTGTAGAAGCAAATGACAGAAGAAAGTTCAGGAAGCCTTTTGCTGACGCGGCAAAGCGGAAACCGGCGGAATTGAATATGGAGAAATAAAATCCAAGAAGATGAAGAAAATATTTATTGTAGAAGATGATAAAAAGCATATGCATGGAACTGGTGCAAATCCTTGAAAATGAAGGCTACAAAGCCGGGTATTTAACGGATTTTCGCATGCCAAAGAAGATATTCTGGCGGCGGCGCCAAACCTGATTTTGATGGATATTAATATTCCGGCAACGAATGGAAAAGCCTTATTAAAGGAAATTCGGAAAGAGTCGGAAGTACCTGTCATTATGGTTACGAGCCGAACCTCGGAAATGGATGAAGTTTTATCCATGAGCTATGGAGCGGACGATTATATCACGAAACCGTACAATCCGACGATATTGCTTCTGCGCATTGCGGCGGTGCTAAAGCGGATGGAAGGAAGCAAAACCTCTGCCTGCTACAGAGATGCGGAAGTGAATTTCAGCAAAGGACTAATCAAACAGGGCGAGAACAGGAACAGGTTCTTACCAAAAATGAGATGATTATTTTTCAACTGCTGCTTAGCAATATGGAACGGATTGTTTCGAGAGACGAGATAATGACAGAACTTTGGGACAATGAGGAATATGTAAATGACAACGCGCTGACAGTCAACATCAGCCGCCTTCGGACAAAACTGGCGGAGCTTGGTTATGACAATGCGATAGAAACGCGGAAAAAAAGCAGGGGTATCGGTTAATATGAAATTGCGTGATTATTTGAAAGACAAAGCAGGCGTGCTGGCAGGTTATTCAGCTTTTCTTGTGATAACACTTGTTTTGATGCGGCTGTTTCAGACACCATTTGAATTGCTGGTTATCGTTTTTGTTCTGGGGGCGCTGTATCTTTTTATTGCTGTCGCAGTTGATTTTGGAAAACGAAAGAAATTTTATGATGCTTTGTGCGGGCAGTTGGAAGGTCTGGATAAGAAATATCTGATATTAAATACGCTCGAGGAGCCGGATTTTTATGTGAAGGAAAACTGATATATGACGCATTGTATGAAATCGGAAAATCCATGACAGAGCATGTGAACGAATACCGGCAGCATGTGGATGATTTCAAAGATTTTATTGAAATGTGGGTGCATGAGATTAAGCTTCCGATTGCCAGCCTTTTGCTGATGGCGCATAACAATCCGGAAAAAATGCCCCGGAAATATATGGAACAGATAAACCGCCTGGATGCATATGCAGACCAGGTTCTTTATTATGTCCGCGCGGAGCATGCGAGTGAAGATTATCGGTTCGATAAGACAGCGTTAAAAACGGTTATCAGTAAAACAGCGCTGAAAAACAGAAGACTTGATTCTCGAAAATAATATTTCCCTGTTGGTACATGATGTGGATTTTGATGTCGTAACGGATGGAAAATGGCTGGAGTTTATCGTAAACCAGATTATAAGCAACAGTATCAAATATATGGATGTAACCGGAAAGACGGAACGAAGCATTGAAATCTGGGCGGAAAAGGGAAGAAAACAGGATTACGTTACACATAAAAAGACAACGGAATTGGGATACCGGCGGCCGATATTCCAAGAGTGTGTGACAAATCCTTTACCGGGGAAAATGGAAGAAAGTATGCAAAGTCGACAGGAATGGGGCTGTTTATTGTAAAGCAGCTTTGCAATCAGCTTGGACATAAACTGGCGATAACATCCAGAGAAAAAAGGAATATACAGACGTCAGTATTTCATTTGGCGGAAATGAGTTCTATTTTGATGGGAAGCTGAAGCATTAACGCAAAAAAAAAGCATTGTAAAAAAAAGAAACATTGTAAAAAGAAACATTATCAAGAATAACATCGGGACATTACAAAATTGTAACCTTCCGTAATATAGGATAGACGACACTGATGGAACGAAATCGTATACTGCATATGAAACATGGATAGTAAATCCAAACGTTATCAGACAGAAAAGGAGTATATCAGTGGAGAACATATTAAAAAAATTGAACGAATCGAAAAGTATTATGGAAACAAATCAAATATGACAAAGGCAATCGACAATATTTCCTTTGAAGTAGACAAAGGAGAGTTTGTTGCAATTATGGGCGCTTCGGGAAGCGGAAAAACAACGCTTCTGAATTGTATATCGACAATTGACAGAGTAAGCAGCGGACATATTTATGTCAGCGGAAAAGACATTACCGGTTTGAAAGGCAATCAGTTAAATGAGTTCCGAAGAAACGAACTTGGATTTATTTTTCAGGATTTCAATTTGCTCGATACGCTGACTGCTTATGAAAATATTGCGCTGGTATTGTCCATACAAAATGTATCTGCAAAAGAAATTGACAAACGGGTGCGCGCGGCGGCAAAAAGAGTTGAACATTGAGGAAGTGCTGAACAAATATCCATACCAGATGTCCGGCGGACAGAAGCAGCGTGTCGCATCCGCGCGTGCAATTATTACAAATCCAAAGCTGATTCTGGCAGACGAGCCGACGGGTGCGTTGGATTCCAAATCAGCAAAGCTGCTGCTTGAAAGCCTGCGGCATTTGAATGAGCAGTTTGCATCGACGATTTTAATGGTTACGCATGATTCTTTTACCGCGAGCTATGCAGGCAGGGTTTTTGTTTATTAAAGATGGAAAGGTATTTCATGAACTGCGTCGTGGCGGCGACAGCCGAAAGGTCTTTTTTTAGGCTCTTTGTCAAGAGCGGGGGTAAAAATAATTTTTGACAGGTGCGAGAAATCGCACCTGTTTTGTTATGTAGTTGTAAGCATAATTCTGTTTCGGAAATTATTAAAATTCCTATAACCGTAGGCATTTCGCTTAATCACCTTAATTTTGTTATTAGTTCCTTCTGTAAAACCATTTGTGTAGGGACATTCAAAAGCATTTAATATAAATTTTTCCCAATTAAATAACATAGTTAAACAGGGTTTAAACTCATCTAATTCACTTGCATAAGCAGACAAAATAAAAGTTTTTTAGCTTTGGTATCGCTTCGGCTTTGCTTTTTGGAATTCATAACATTATAAAACAATTCCTTCAGATAGTAAGCGGATGCCAAATCAGGTGAAATAGAGAGCATAACCTCTAAGGCATCTTTGTTTTTTTTCGCTTAATTTGTCTTTATGTGAAAGCAGAAGCTTTTTACTGCGTTTAAAGTACTTTCTTCTGGATAGATGCATGTTTTTTTTGTATGCGTCTTCTGACGTTTTCGAGAGCCCATGTAACATATCTGACAACATGAAATTTGTCTATAACAATAGTAGCATTTGGCAAATATGTTAATGCAATATCACGGTAAACAACATTCATGTCCATAATGAAATATTTGACATCATTTCTGTTTTTAAACTCACGAATATAACTGGCAAGCAGCGATTGTGTTCTTGAGGGAAGTATGTCAACAATCGTATGCTTTTTTTTTGGATTCGTAAGAATGGCTTGGAACTTCTGACCTCCAGCATTTCCTCTAAATTCATCAATAGAAAGAACCTGAGGTAAAACGGTAGGTTTTGGATAAGAAACATCACGTAAGCGTCTAAAAACAGTGGAAGGAGATACGCCCATTTGCTTAGCTACAGTTGATACATTCTGTGTACCGCGTAGAAGATGAATAGAGAGAAAGCCAAGTCTGTTAGTAATGCGACAATTTTTAGGTAAGAGGCTAAATTTCTCAACAAAATGGTGGTTACAGGCATCACAATGATAGCGGCGTTTATTGTAATGCAAAAAAGTATGTTTTCCCCATAATAGGAGAATCTTTAATGATACTGGTTCTGTAATCGTGAACTTTATTTGTAAGAGCACCACAACAAGGACAAATATGGTCACGACGTTCAAGTTTAAAAAATATATGTATATCTTCGTAGTTATTTTCTATCTTTGTTACAATTAAATCTTTAATTTCTAAAAGAGATGATATAAAATCATTAGTAGGCATAGGCAAAGCTCCTTTCTTTTTTGTTTTGTTGTGGTGACTTAATTATAATGAAATGCGGAGTCTATGCCTACTTTTTTATATAAAAATAAAGAAGTTCTAAACCTTACCCCCAAGTCAAGTTTAGAACCCTTTTTAATGCAATCATAGATGTTGTGACATTACTGGGAGGTGACTTAAATGACGCTCTTTAAGTTATCGCTCAATAATATGAAAAAAAGCATCAAGGACTATGCCATCTATTTTTTTACGTTGGTGCTTGGCGTAGCAATTTTTTTATATCTTTAATGCGATAGAAACGCAGTCGGCGATGTTAAAAATTTCAAAGGATACCAGGGAAGTCATAGAACTGATGACAAGTCTGATTTCAGGCGTCAGTGTGTTTATTGCATTTGTGCTGGGTTTCCTGATTGTATACGCCAGCCGGCTCCTTATGAAAAGAAGAAATAAGGAATTTGGATTATATCTTCTTCTCGGCATGGGAAAACGGAAAGTGTCCATGCTGTTGTTTTTAGAAACATTGATTATCGGACTTGTATCGCTTGCTGTCGGTCTTTTGGTTGGTCTTGGACTTTCTCAGCTTTACAAGCCTTCTTGTAGCAAATATGTTTGAGGCAGATATGTCCTCGTATCAGTTCGTTTTTTCCAGCCAGGCATTTTTTAAGACTTGTCTGCATTTTGCGATTATTTATCTTGTCGTTATCGTGTTTAATACGATAACGATTGGAAAATGCAGACTGATTGACCTTTTTCAGCGCGGCAGAAAATCAGAAACCGTAAAGATGAAAAAATCCATGGTTGTCCGTGCTTGTGTTTCTGATTGCAGCTGCAGGTCTTGCATATGCATATCACAGGGTAGTGGCTGAATATGATGAACTCTATGGAAAAGATATTTATATATGCGTAGCAATCGGCTGCGTATGCACGCTGTTGATTTTCTGGTCCATATCGGGGATGCTGTTCCGGGTAATTTCTTCGATAAAAAGCGTCTATTACAGAGGACTGAATTCATTTATCGTCCGTCAGATGAGCAGCCGCGTCAATACAAATGTAGTATCGATATCGGTTATCTGCATTATGCTGTTTTTTACGATTTGTATTTTATCCGGTGCGCTTTCTATCCGAAATGGCTTAAATGATGGACTAAAGAAGTACGCGCGGGCGGATGTAAATCTGTCGAAAAGCTTTCTGGATTTGACGGAAGCAGATTTGAGCGAAGATGAAAAAAGCACAGTATGCCGCATGGAACGATGCGAGCATTCTGGAAATTTATAAAGGTCTGGCGACAGATATAGAACCGTATTTTTCAGAGTATGAAGACGTCTATGTATATGGAGCAGAAGATTTAACGGTACGGGATTCTTTAGGCGATGCGGCATGCGCAGAGCTTTTGGGAGAAGATTCGGCGCACGCAGACTCGATGGAAGCAGTGATGGCGGTATCCGATTATAATCGAATTGCAAAACTTTATGGAAATGAAACCATTTCTTTAGAGGAAGATGAGTATGCTGTCATTGCCAATTATGAGGATATGGTAACATATCGGAATCAGGTGCTTCAGGCAGGAAAGACAATTACGGTTTTTATGGGCAGGAATTAAAACCGGGCGTTTCAGCCTGTGTGGATGGTAATTTGGAGATTGGAACGCAGGCGATGGAAACCGGAATCTTTATTGTGCCGGATAGCGTTGTCGAAGGGCAGACGCCGAAATCGGAATATCTGGCGGCAAATTATAACACAGAAGATAAAGCAGAAATTGATGTGAGAAATGAAACATTGGAGGAGATACAGGAATGGTTTGATGCACAGAATTTGAGTAATCCGCGGCTTTTTATCGGTATTAATACAAAAGCAAATATTATGGCGGCAAGTGTCGGACTTGGGGCAATTGCATCATTTCTTGGAATTTATATCGGATTTATCTTTTTGATTTCCGGCGCGGCAATTCTGGCATTAAAGGAATTGTCAGAGAGTACCGATAATGTGGAACGGTATCGGATGCTTCGAAAACTTGGGGTGGATAGAAAAATGATGAACCACGCGCTGTTTTCCCAGATGGGCTTATTTTTTCCTGTTCCCGCTTGCACTGGCAATCGTGCATTCGGTATTTGGACTGATGTTCTGCAAAAAAATGCTGAAGCTGATGGGAACCGGAGATATGGGGGTATCCATTTTAATGACTGCGATTATAATGGTTGTTATCTATGGCGGATATTTCCTGATTACCTATCTGTCCGGAAAAAAGATAATCAATGAATAGCAGATAGAAGATTCACAGACAGAAGTTTCTCGACTGGACGTTGACGGTAGAACCATACCGCGGTATAATCAAAACCAGTTCAAAACGATTGCAAAGCTATGAATATATTTTTTCGGTTACGCCAAGTGCGAACGTCCTGCAATGGTATTATGCATTAGCGTAACCCAAAAAAAGGACACTTTTTTGCAAGTGTTTATTGGATAGTTATAGGATAAGGAGACTTTTGTTTTTATGAGCGAAATTATTTTAACAGGCGACCGACCGACCGGACGCCTTCACGTTGGACATTATGTTGGCTCCCTTTCTGAGCGTGTAAGACTTCAGAATTCCGGGAAATATGATGAAATCTATATTATGATTGCAGATGCACAGGCGTTGACGGATAATGCAGAGCATCCGGAAAAAAGTAAGACAGAATATTATTCAGGTTGCGCTTGATTATCTTGCCTGCGGAATTGACCCGGATAAATCAACGATATTTATTCAGTCGATGGTTCCGGAACTGACGGAACTAACCTTTTATTATATGAATCTTGTAACGGTATCGCGGGTTCAGAGGAATCCAACCGTTAAGGCGGAGATTCAGCAGCGTAATTTTGAAGCCAGCATCCCGGTTGGTTTCTTCTGTTATCCAATCAGCCAGGCGGCAGATATTACAGCCTTTCGGGCAACTGCAGTTCCGGTTGGAGAGGACCAGCTCCCGATGCTCGAACAGTGCAAGGAAATTGTTCATAAATTCAATTCCGTATATGGTGAAACTCTGACGGACCCGGAAATCGTTTTGCCATCCAATAAGGCGTGTCTGCGTCTGCCGGGCATTGACGGTAAGGCCAAGATGAGCAAATCACTTGGAAACTGTATTTATTTGTCCGATGAAGCAGAGGATGTCAGAAAAAAAAAGTAATGTCAATGTATACCGACCCGAATCATATTCGTGTAGAGGACCCGGGACAAATAGAAGGCAATTCTGTGTTCACATATCTGGATGCATTTTGCCGACCGGAACATTTTTGCAAAATTCCTTCCGGACTATCAGAATCTGGATGAATTGAAAGAGCATTACAGACGCGGCGGACTGGGTGATGTGAAAGTGAAGAAATTCCTGAACGCTGTATTACAGGAAGAACTTACGCCGATTCGCGAGCGCCGGAAAATGTGGGAAAGCCGGATACCGGATGTCCTTGATATCTTAAAAGCCGGATGCGAAACCGCGCAGAAGAAGGCTGCGGCAACGCTCCATCATGTTCGTTCCGCTATGAAGATAAATTATTTTGATGTCGATGGATTAGAAAGCGATTACAAATAAATGAAAAAGAAACGATGGCATAATAGGAGCAGCGATGATATTGCTTCTGATGACCGGCTGTGCAGATGAGGGCGTTACGACAGACTTTTTGGAATGGATGGCGACGTCAGAGGTCAGCCTGGATGAAACAACAGAAGAATTTCAGGCAACAGCAGCCACCACAGCAACAGACGCAACAATAGCCGATGACACAGCAGCCGATACAACAATAGCCGGTACTACAGCAACAGATACAACAGCAGAAAGGACGGAGTCAATGACGGAATCGGGCGAAAAACGATATCAGGGTGAAAATTATACATTTTATGAAGCCCCAGACGATGTTTCGATGGATGGCAGTTTTCTGCTGTTCAATGTATATGAAGAACAAAGCCGGGCAGAGTATCATGGATTGTTTGTCGGTCAGGTAATTACTTTGTTTGGCGACAAAGGAACGTCAGAAGATAATGAAGCGCTGTTTGATTATACGATTGCGGCGGAGAATAAAGAGGGCGACGTGATTTATCTGACGCTTTTATTATGGACCGTCGGGACCGGCAATCGGTGGGTATGATGGCGATAATTATATGGAAAGCAGCGAAAGAGCTGGAGGAAATCGTAAGAAGTACGGAACCGATTGATTTTGAATGCGCAAGCGTATATGAAGACGTTGGTGTGACAATTCGGATGGGAACCCGGAATGGACAAGGCTTCTATGAAACAGAGATGCCGGAAGACTGGGAATCTGAATTCAATAGAAATATCTATAAAAATTTAGAAATTTTTTTCTAATTGTAAGAAAATTTTGTGAAGTGGCTTGTACTTTCAGTCTTTTTTACATAAAATAGTTTATGACGTGATAATCTGAAACGGTAAAAAGGAGACGAAGATGAAAAAAAAGGAGCCATTTATTTGTAACAAAAAGAGATTGCAGACCAGGTTCCAAAGAGTAAGCGGAAGTGGCTTTTGTTTGGAAGCATTCTGCCGGATATTCTGGTCTACACTTATATTAAAAAAACATACATGGATGAGTTCTTATGATGTCACGATAAAGCGGATAAAAAAGTTAGAAGAAAAGGGAACCGACAGTTTTCTTTCTTATCTGAAGCTTGGGTATGTGCTGCATTATGTTGAAGATTTTTTCACATATGCGCATAATTGCGTATTTGAAGGAGATTTTTCAGAGCATGTTGCTTATGAAAATGCATTCCAGAATCACTTGTTTGGCGCCGGACATCCGGCAAATTGGGATGCGGACGAGCAGAAAAAAGAAGTGATATGTTCTACGGAGGAAGCAATCCGTTATCTGAACCGAAAGCATGCGCAGTATCTGAAAGAAGCCGGAACGATACAGACGGACGCCAGGTATATCCGGGAAGCAGCCGGAACAATCGGAATGTTTCTGGTACGGGCATTTGCAATTAACAGTATGGAAGAAACAGAAGAAGTGTACATGCCATCGTATGTCCTGTTAAAAAGCACGAGAAGAATATAATTCCTATACCGCAATAAAAAAAAACGCACCGTCAGGGTGCGTTTTTTGTGGCACAGAATCTCATTTGGCATCAGAAATAATAGATTATAGTATCTGTTAATATGTGGTTCCATTGTTACCGCGCAGATTCCATGATAACAGAAACAACAATTCCAAGTACGGCAGACAGTATAATCAGGGAAAAAAGCAGAAAGCTTCTTTTTTCTTTTTTAAACCATAGAAAGAAGTAAATTGCTGCAAGCAAAATCAAAATGATAATTGCAGAGATATTTACATCATATTGTTTCGGACTGACATAGCCGGTAGATTTCAGGAGCATAATGATACCCGTTGAAAAAATCAGAGCAAGAATCACTGGCTTGATACCATACAGGAAACGCTGTACATATTTATTTTCTGTAATATTTTTTAATAAAGAAGCAATTAACAGAATAATACAAAAAAGAAGGAGTTATGATTCCCAATGTGGCGATAATGCCGCCTGCAATGCCCGCCTGCGTAGAACCAACGTAGGTTGCCATATTTACAGCGATAGGACCGGGGGTTGATTCACAGATGCCGATAAAATTGTAAAAGGCTTCTTCTGGCATCCAGTTGTGTCGTGAAATGGCATCCTGAAGTAAAGGCAGCATACTGAAACCGCCCCAAAACTGAATAATCCGATTTTAAAAATTCAAGAAAAAGGGTAATATAAATCATTTGTCTGCACCTGCCTTTCTGGCTTTTTTTGTAAAGGAGCAGGAAAAAATTCCAATGATGCCGCCTATGAGAATTAAAAGGATAGCGCTGACGGACCAGGAAAGGAATTCCGAAAGCAGCATAATTACAAATACCGCAAGAAACATAATGACAGGAAGCGCCTTTCGCTCCATAGATTTTATCATACTAATTCCGGTAATGATAATGAGAAATGCGACTGCGCATTTAATTCCGGTAAAAGCGTAAGCAATGTATTTGTTTGCAAGAAAAGCATCAAAAAAAATAAAGAAATAATATAAATAATAATCACAGACGGAATGGAAACACCAAGCGTTGCGAGCAGACTTCCCCAAAATCCTTTTTGCTTATATCCGACATAGGTTGCCAGATTAATTGCAATGGGACCGGGTGTAGATTCGGCAATGGCGATGACTTCAATTAATTCATCCTCGGTAAGCCATTCCCGTTTGGTAACAATTTCTTCACGAATCTGGGCAATCATGGCATAGCCGCCGCCAAATGTAAACAAACCGATTTTCAAAAAATAAAAAATAAAGAGTGTAACATCTTATATTCCTTCCTTCTACATTATCATGTAATTGCGAACCCCTAAACAGGTTTATTATATCAGTCATGCAAATGCGGGATACAGAAACAGAACACCTGTATTTCGACAATGTATCGCTATTATAGCATCTTTTCTTTTTTTTAAAAAGAGGAATTTATATTTTTTTTTTATAAATATTGAAATCTTGCAAATCTTTCAAATTTTTGAAAATATATCTGTACATATAGAGAAAAAGGTGATAAAATCAAGGATGGTAGAATTGCGAATAAAGACGATTTGCTGACAAGATGGGAACAATATCCGGATAATAGAGAAATGTACGGAGATGAAATTATTAAAAATGCCTGATGTGGAGGTAAGGAATGTTTAAGCAGCGAGGCACGAAGAAGACAGGTTTAAATATTTTAATTATAGGATGCGGAAAGGTTGGAACAGCATTGACCAGCCAGCTTTGCAAAGAAGGACATGATATAACGGTTATTGATAAAAATGCAGAGAAAGTGGAAATGAATGTAAATCAGTATGATGTGATGGGCGTCAATGGAAATGGCGCAAGTTACAGCGTTTTGATGGAAGCCGGTGTGGAAAAATGCGGATTTGGTAGTTGCAGTCACAAATTCAGATGAACTGAATCTGCTTTGCTGTACAATTGCAAAGCAGGGGCGTGATTGTGCAACGGTAGCAAGAGTAAGGAATCCGGACTACAGCAAGGAAATTAAGTATTTGAAAAAAGTCTTGGTCTTACGATGGTGATTAACCCGGAGCTTGAGACAGCGATAGAAGTTGCCAGAGTTCTTTATATGCCGACAGCATTAGAGATAAATTCCTTTTGCACATGGGCAGGCAGAGATGACAAAAATAAAGATACCTGACCATAATATGTTAGACGGATTATCCGTCGCAAGTCTTGGACAGCAGTTACAGGACAGGGCAAAAAAATATCAATATTCTGATGTGTGCAGTCGAGCGGGATGGAGAGGTGTTTATACCATCCGGTCATTTCAAACTGCGTGCGAAGGATGTGTTATCCTTTGTTGGTTCCCGTCCAATGACAAGAGCCTTTCTGGATTTTATCGGATTTAAGACGAACCGCGTCAATAATACGCTGATTGTCGGCGGCGGCGACGTTGCGTTTTATCTCGCAAACCAGCTTATTAATATGGGAATCAATGTAAAGATTATAGAAAAAGAAAAAGAACGGTGCGAGCGATTGAGTATTCTGCTTCCAAAGGCAGTTATTATCAATGCAGACGGAACTGACCAGGAAGTTTTTAAAAAGAAGAAGGTCTGAGCGGGGCAGATTCCTTTGTTGCAGTCACTGGAATTGATGAGGAAAATATTCTGCTGACGCTGCATGCCCGTCATGTTTCCGATGCAAAGACAATCACAAAGATAAATCGAAGCAATTTTAAAGAAGTTATCAATAATCTGAATCTTGGAAGCGTTTTTTATCCAAGTTTTATAACTGCGGAAACAATTACGGCGTATGTACGGGCAAAATCAATACCCGTTCCATGAACAGCAGCGTGCAGACGCTTTACCATATGTTTGATTTCCGTGTGGAAGCAATCGAGTTCCGCGTCGAGGAAGCGTCCGAGGTAACGGATAAACCGTTAATGGATTTAAAATTAAAGAAGGATGTTCTGATTGCTTGTATCAATCGAAATGGAACCATCATTATACCATCCGGTCATGATATGATTGAAGTCGGCGATACAGCTATGGTCGTTACCGCGCATACGGGATTTAATGATATCCGGGATATACTGGAATAAAAAAGAAAAAGTCTGAACTGTTAAAGGAAATATAGGAGTTATGAATCGGTCAATTATAATATATATTGTTGGATATGTAATTTTGCTGGAAGGCGTGATGCTGCTTCTGCCATGTCTGGTTTCATTGATTTATCAGGAACCGGAAGGTCTGGACTATCTGGTTATGGCTGTAATCTGCATGCTGCTTGGAGCGATAATTGTAAAACGAAAACCAAAAAGCAATGTATTTTATCTGAAAGAAGGCTGTATTGCAACTGCGTTAAGCTGGATTGCGCTTAGTATTTTTGGCGCGCTTCCAATGACGATTTCCGGCGATATTCCATCTTTTTTACAAATGCGTTATTTGAAACCATTTCCGGTTTTACAACGACAGGCGCCAGTATATTAAGCGACGTAGAAGCGCTTTCCTTTACAACGTTATTCTGGCGGAGTTTTACGCATTGGATTGGCGGAATGGGCGTGCTTGTATTTTTGCTTGCGGTACTTCCGTTAAGCGGCGGTTCCAATATCAATTTAATGAAAGCGGAAAGTCCGGGACCATCGGTTGGAAAACTCGTTCCGAAAATAAAATACACAGCGCAAATCTTATATATTATTTATATTGCATTGACACTGATTGAGATTATTTTATTAATTGCAGGCAAAATGCCGGTATTTGATGCGCTCTGTACTGCATTTGGAACAGCGGGTACCGGTGGATTTGCAACGAAAAACGACAGCATGGCAGGTTATTCTCCATATCTGCAATGGGTTGTCACAATTTTCATGATATTATTTGGCGTGAATTTTAATGCATATTACCTGCTGTTATTCGGGCATATAAAGAAAGCGCTGAAGATGGAAGAAGTGCGCGCTTATTTTGCCATTATTGCAGCCGCTATTTTGGTTATTGTTTTAAATCTGATGCAGACAATGAGTAATTTCTGGGACGCGCTTCGGCATGCCTCGTTCCAGGTCGCATCGATTATTACAACAACAGGATTTGCGAGTTTCTGGACTTTGATAAATGGAATCAGACTTGTAAGACAATTTTAGTTATGCTGATGTTTATTGGCGCGTGTGCGGGCAGTACCGGCGGTGGTATAAAAGTTTCCAGGTTCCTGATTGTGATTAAAAACGTTGTGAAGGAACTGAATTCCTATCTGCATCCAAAGAGCATCAAGAAGATAAAAATGGATGGAAAGCCGGTGGAACATGAAGTTGTCAGAGCTGTCAATGTATATTTTATAACATTTTTAGTTCTCTTTGCATTTTCCGTGCTGCTGATTTCCTTTGAGGGCAAAGATATGACGACGAATTTTTACAGCGGTTGCGGCGACAATCAATAATATCGGTCCCGGACTGGAACTTGTCGGACCATCGAAAAACTTTGGAATATATGGCACATTTTCCAAATATGTCCTGATGTTTGATATGTTGGCAGGACGTCTGGAAATATTTCCATTGTTATTATTATTCTATCCGCCGGCATGGAAAGAGTTGTTTGCATGCAGAAAGAAGAAATAAATTCGCCGGATTACAAAGGAAACGATGACAGATAATTTTGAATCTGAAAAGCAGTCATAAGTTCAAATTTTGCTTCCGGATTGTCCAGAGCAAGATGCAGTTCTTCTTTTAATATACGAATTCGATAATTGACGGTGTTTCTGTGACAAAACAGAGCGCCGGCAATTTTTTATATACTGCCATCGCAAATCAGATACTGATACAGCGTATCCATATAGAAGCTGTTGTGACGTTTGTCATAATCCGCGACAGCGCCCAGCTTTTCATTGACATAGTTTATCAGGACATTCTTGTCCTCTACCGATAATAATACCTTATAGAACCCCATGTCGTCAAAAAAAGGACAGGGTTCTGTTTTTTTGCCGCGCCAGAACTGCGGCGGCTTGTCCCTGAAAGAAACTTTTGGATAGCGCGGGAAGATTTTCGGCTGTATTGCTGATGCCGATATGAATATGCTCACAGGGAAACGATTCTTTCAAATGGTAAAGCAGAACGGAAATATCATTTTCCATTATAAATCGGGTGTTCCCTTTTTGAAATCAGCAGAATAAAACCATTTCCGGGAACAGGCGTGCAGGAAATATTATTTAGCTTTATCAGGCGCTGCAGAGCGGAAAGAAGATTGGAAGGCGAGATAGCAGAGTCATAGGAAACATAAGCAAGACTGTATATCTGATTCCTTTCAAATCCATGTTCGGCAAGGACCGGGAGACTGATTTCTAACAGCGCCGGTTCGTCCGGATGTAAAATAACGCGCGAAAATGCGGTAGAAATCGCCTGATTCGTCTGGGTATCCTGAAAAATCCGGTTGTAATAATCATGCGTGATATCAAAAATATGGGTTTCCCATGGCATCAGGAACAGTGGAAATCCTGCCTGGTCGCACATTTCACGAATCGGTGCGGTAATTGCATCTTCCAGCAGGTATCTGCCGATATTGATAATAAGACCGCAGGTTTTGCGCTGCATCAGACCGGAAATGTAAAATGCTCCAGCCATTCTTTTCCGTTGCAGAGAATACCGGTTGTGATAATCAGTTCGCCGCCCTGTAAAAATTCCAGCGTGCCGGGGTCTTCCGATATATAAACCCAGCTCATCGTGTGGTCGAGTCCCGAACTGCCTGCCACAAGCTGTAGTCCATATGTTTCTTTTGTCTCTTCATATAATTCTTTTAATAGAATCGCCATCGTATACTCCTGTGCATTTTGTTGCTTATAATGGTAATTTATCATATGTTTTGTACGACTGTCAAATACAATGTTGTGCTGACAGCACAAATAGATAGAAGATTATTGTGCTGTTGGAATATGGAATTTGAGTCAGGCGGGTGGCATACTATAGAAAAAATTGAAACAAAGCAATGAAACAAAGCGATGAAGCGACGCAAAGCAAAGTAACAAAAAGCAACGTAACAAAAAAGCAATGCAAACGAAAAAGCAAAGCAGCAAAGTAACAAAAAAAGTAAAGCAACAAAGTTATGAAACAAAGCAAAAAAAAAAATAGTACAGAAAGATGGAGGATGATACCTATGTTGAGATTGGATTTACCTGAAATTATTACAGAAACACTGCCGGGACCAAAGGCGCAGGAAATAATTGACAGAAGGGCAAATGCGGTGCCGGATGCGATACGCTGCGGATATCCCGTTGTAATTGCGCGGGGCGAAGGCGCGATGATTGAGGATGTAGACGGAAATAAATTCCTGGATTGGATTGGCGGCGTCGGCGTATTAAATATTGGATTTTCCCAGCCGGAAGTGGTAGAAGCTGTAAAAAGAGCAGGCAGATAAATATTTCCATGGAATGTTTAATGTCGTTACGCATGAAGGATATGTAGCATTGGCGGAGAAACTTTCCGATATCGCGCCGGTAAAGGGCAGCAGGAAAAAAGCCTTTTTGCAAACAGCGGTGCAGAAGCAGATGAAAATGCAGTAAAAGTCGCAAAAGCATATACAAAACGTCCGAATATCATCGTATTTTCAGGCGCGCGTTCCATGGCAGAACACATTTTACAATGGCAATGACTTCAAAGAAAGCATATGCAAAAAGATATGGGACCATTAGCAGCCGGCGTATTCCGGGCGCAGTTCCCATATTTCTACCGGAATCCGGAAGGAATGCCGGAGGACAAAGCAGTTGCCTATTATATCCAGTCCATCTATGATGTATTTGAACAGTGTGCAGCAGCAGATACAATTGCGGCAATTGTTGTAGAGCCGCTTCAGGGCGAGGGTGGTTTTATACCTGCACCGATTGAATGGATAAAAGCAGTCCGGAAGATTTGTGATGAAAATGGTATCTTATTAATTGCCGATGAGGTACAGAGCGGTTTCTGCAGAACAGGAAGAATGTTTGCATCCATGTACTGGCAGGAAGCAGGCGTGGAGCCGGATATTATTGCAACTGCCAAATCCATAGCGGCAGGCGTTCCGCTTTCTGCAATTATCGCGCGTGCAGAAGTAATGGATGCAGTACCTGCAGGCACGATTGGCGGAACGTATTGCGGCAATCCGCTGGCATGTGCGGCGTCCTTAAAAACAATTGAAATCATGGAGCGTGACAATCTTGCAGAGCGTTCCTGTGAGATTGGCAAAATAGTAACGGAACGGTATCTTGCGATGCAGAAGAAATATCTGGTTATCGGAGACGTCAGGGGACTTGGCGGTATGATTGGTATTGAATTTGTAAAAAATCCTGAAACAAAAGAACCGGATGCAGCTTTTACGTCAAATGTAATCAATGCCTGTGCGAAAAAGGGACTTCTTGTAGAAGGCGCCGGAACGTATAACAATGTTATCCGTTTCCTTTGCTCCATTGGTTATAACAGATGAACAGCTTGCTGCCGGACTTGACATTTTCGAGTCTGCAATTGTAGAATGTATAGAAGAATAAATGCAGTCTGACAAACACCGGAAATTCAAAGGAGAGAAGATGGATTATTTATCACAAAATGTAGCAAAAAATTTAAAAAGAATCCGCATCTCCAGAGGAATGAGTCTGGATGTCGTTGCAGAACAAACCGGAGTCAGCAAAAGTATGCTGGCACAGATTGAAAAAGGAACTGCGAACCCATCGCTCGGCGTGCTGGGAAAGATTACCAGCGGACTTCGGATAGAATTCCAGGAATTGATATCGGTTCCGCCGATGGAATCCTGTCTGGTCGATTTGGCGCATGTTTCTCCTGTAAAAGATGTACCGGAACAGTATCGGGTATGGAATATTTTTCCGTTTGAAGACAACCGGCTGATTGAGCTTTACCGGATTGAGATAGAACCGGGCGGCGTATATGTCAGCGGCGGACATGGGGAAAAAAACGCGGGAATACATTGCTGTGTTAGAAGGGGAAATGCACATTGAAACTGCGGGCGAAGTGCATAAGATAGTAAAGACCAGGTGCTCCGTTTTGAAACGGACCAGGCGCATATTTATCATAACAAAAGTGATAAAACCGTATCCGCAATCTGTGTGTTTCTCGATTATAACAGAAATGCGATTGTAAGAAACGTCAAAAAATAAAAAACAGAAATACCGCTTATCGGATTACAGATAGGCGGTATTTTTTTGTAAAATGATGGAATTTTGATGCATTGCAATGATATAAAACATAGAGTGAACTCCAAAAGGGAGAATTTTCACAAAGGATGGGAGGTATATGGGAAAAATGAAAAAACGGATATGGATACAGATATTACTGTTTTTGACAGGACTTGCAGGGTTATTCATATTTATGATGCCCTTAATCGCAAAAAAAGAATAAAAAATGTAGGGAATCTGACAGGCATCGTCATCAGCATATGCCTGATTCTATATGCAATTCTGTTTCACAAGATGAATCATAGAATAAAAAGAATGCGCTGCAAAAAAATGGGGTAAGATTTTTTGGTATATGCGTCCTTTTCGTTATTACGCTGATTTTGGCATTGGCAATAGCAGGAACCATATGCATCATCCGGGCGGCAAACCGGAAACCCGACGGTGAAGCAGTTATGATTGTGCTTGGATGCGGCGTGAATGGAGAAAAGGCAAGTCTGATGCTTACGGAACGACTGGAAGCGGCATATTCGTATTTGACGGAGCATCCGGAAACCGTCTGCATCCTTTCCGGCGGACAGGGAAAAGGGGAAGCCATCAGCGAAGCAGAATGTATGTACCGGTATCTCGTCGAAAAGGGAATCGATGAAAATCGCTTATATAAAGAAGATACGTCAGCATCCACGCGGGAAAATCTTGCATATTCAAATGAGATACGAAAAGAAATGGGATGGGATGAAAACGTTGTGATTGTGACAAATGAATTCCATGAATACAGAGCGTCGATTCTTGCAGAAGAACAGGGACTGATACCATCTGCAGTATGTGGAAAAAACAGCATGGTGGCTGCTTCCGACGTACTATGTAAGAGAATTATATGGAATCGTTTATGAATGGGTATTTTAGATTTCTTAAACAAAAAACTTAAGAATCTTAAAAAAAAAATAGATACAGATTATATATGCAATTAACTGATATAACTTGACTTAACAAATCTTAATAACAAGACGCAGACGCTTAATTTTCTTTTGTCTGTGCTATAATGGGCAGGAAAAAAAAGGAGACCATCAGGCGGGACTGCCGGGGCAGACGACAGATAAGATGACGTTGTTAGAAGATAAAATCAGGGACATATCAGGCAAGAAGGAGAGAATATGGATATGATTTTAGGTGATAACAAGAATGAAAATGAAAAAAATCCTTGTTGTAGATGATGAAAAAGACATCCGGAAACTGGTTGGTATTTATCTGAAAAAACAGGGGTATGCCGTAGAAGAAGCAGAAAATGGCAAAATCGCCATCGAACTGGTAAAAGAAAACCCGGACTTTGATTTGATAATTATGGATATCATGATGCCGGAAATGTCAGGCTTGGAAGCGTGTCGTGCGATTCGTGAGTTTTTTTCTTCTGTTCCGGTTCTGTTTTTAACAGCAAAAACGCAGGAGCCGGATAAAAATGATGCGTATGATACAGGGGAGATGATTTCCTCAGCAAGCCATTTGAACAGAGTGAACTGATTCGAAAGGTAAAAGCGCTTATCCGACGTTACAACGTCTATAAAGGCAGAGAAGACAGTACAGAAGGAATCTTAAAAGTTGCGAATATTACAATTGATTCTTATAAGCGGGTGGTTACAAAAGATGATACGGTGATACATCTGACAGATAAAGAATTTGCGCTGCTGTTTTTCCTTGTGAAGAATCGCGGAAAATCCTGGAATCTGGATGAATTATACGAGAATATCTGGCAGGAAAAGTATTTACCGTCATCTTCCAATACAGTCATGGTACATGTATTAAGGCTTCGCCAGAAAATAGAAAAAGAATCCGGCACAGCCTGAAATTATCAGAACCATATACGGAAAGGGATATCAAGTCGATTAGATTGATATGGTTGCATAGGTATGAAAGGCAGAAGACAAGAGGCAAAACTGGATAGACAAAGGAAGAAAGCGGAAGGAATCCGGACGTTAAATACAAAGCTTGTCTGGATAGTTGTCGGAAATCTTCTGCTTGTGATTTGTCTCTTTTTTATCTGGTCGAAGGTAACTGTGTATGGAATAGAAAAAAAAGTATTTGAATGAAAGCGCCGCAAACAAACGGACAGAAGCAAAAATCAATGATTTTTCCGATTATGTCAGTGAAAAAAATTTGCGTCGAATGATGTAAATGCGATTTTAAAATGGCAGAGACAGGAAAAGAGACGTCTACATTCTGGTGTATCAGAATGAAACAGTTATTTTTGATTCGTCCAAACAGAAAGATATATCCATTATGCAGCGGCTGATAAACAAATTGTCAAACAGTAACAGCGGCGGACGAAAACTGGTGGACTCAGAGGATGAAAAGAAAGAAATCCTCAGTAAGATAAAAAATAAGCGGTTGGTGGAAAACTATCAGAAATCGCAGGAAGCAGAAAGCGGCGATACGACAGAAACGACCGCAACAGAGGCGGTAAACGACAGAAGCAGTTAAGGCTGAGACGACCGCGACAGAAGCAGTCACAACAGAAGCTGCGGCAGAAGTTTCGCTGCCGGAAAAGGATGAAGTGGAGCTTGCCGCGCAGTATCAGAATTATGCATTTTATCCGGTGCGTTTTGCAGATGGATTGTATGATGTCTGCATCGTAGATTACTCGGAGAAAAAGGTTTATTATATCTCGATGATTATCGGTTTTCTGGTCTGCATGTTCCTGTACGTTGCACTGATAATGTTTTACAATGGCAGGATTGTACGACGTGTCAGACGACTGACGCATGAAGTATCAAAAATTAAAAATGATAATATACAGGCAGAAATTACAAAGTCCGGCAATGATGAAATTTATATCCTTGCAGAAAATATTGACAGCATGCGAAATTCGATTATTCAACAGATGAGTAAGGAAGAAGAAGCATGGCAGGCAAACCGGGATTTGGTGACTGCCATGGCGCATGATATCCGGACGCCGCTTACGGTGCTGAACGGATATCTGGAACTTCTGCAGGAAGGAGCATTTGAATCCGACGAAGAATATCAGCAGTATATTGAAACATGCGTTGACAAGGCAGGTCAATTAAAAGATTTGTCCGACAAACTGTTCCGATACTTCTTCGTTTATTCAGGTCATACCGATAAACTGAAAATGGAGATGTTCGATGCAAAGGAACTGTTCCAGCAGATGGTCGGCGAATATATCATCCTGTTGGAAGAAAAGGGCATTACATTTCACAGAAAAACGGATGCGGCATCGTTAAAGATAGCAGTGGATGTCTCTTATCTGAAGCGATTGTTTGATAATATTTTTACAAACATACGAAAATATTCGGATTATGGAAAGCCGGTGGATGTGATTTACGAAGTGTCAGAACATACGGTAAAACTTGTCATCAGCAATTATATCCGGAAGGATAGAAATGGTGCGGAGAGTACCAGAATTGGGATAAAGACCTGTGAAAAAAATCGCACAGGAAATGGAATATTTCATTTTCCGTAAAAGAAGAACGCCGCAGGTATACAGTGACATTGATTTTTACTGAAGCAGAACAGAGAAAGACTGGAAAAAAGGAGCCGGAAAAATAACATGAAAAACGTACTGGAATTTATTGAAGAATCAGCAAGAAAATATCCGGATAAGCTGTCCGTCGCAGACATAAACGGTGGACTGACGTATCAGGAACTGGAAACGGAAGCAAAACAGATTGGCGCATGGCTATACGAAGATTTGGGTGGCTGTAAAAACAGACCGGTTGCAGTATTGCTGGACAAAGAGCCGAAAAGTGTTGCGGCATTTATGGGCGTCGTATACAGCGGAAACTTTTATGTTGTCATTGATGCGGAAATGCCGGTTGACAGAATCAATAAGATATTGGTTACGCTGCAGCCGAAAGCAGCAATTACGGACAGCAGACATATCGAAAAAAGCGAAAGAACTGTATGTGGACAGAGAAGGAGCCGGTTACACACCGCGGATTTTCAATCTGGATGAAAGAAAAACGGATGCGGATGTAAGCGTACTTGCTGAGGTAAGAAAGCACATGATAGATACGGACCCGGTATATGCATTATTTACATCCGGTTCGACCGGAGTGCCAAAAGGAGCGGTGATTACCCATGCCAATATTTTATCTTATATTACATGGTATTCAGAAGCGTTTGACATCAATGAAACGACAGTGTTTGGAAATCAGACGCCATTTTATTTCAGCATGTCCGTATCCGATTTATACAGTACATTGAAAAACGGTGCGACGCTTTACATTATTCCAAAAGCATATTTTTCATTCCCGATTAAGCTGATGGAATTTTTGAACGAAAATAAAATCAATACGATTTACTGGGTACCGTCTGCACTTTGTATTGTTGCAAATTATCAGATGTTCCGGTATGCAAAACTTCCGGAGTTGAAAAAGGTTTTATTTGCCGGAGAGGTTATGCCGACAAGACCGTTAAATTACTGGATAGAAAATCTGCCGGATGCAATGTTTGCAAATCTGTTTGGTCCGACCGAAACGACGGATATCTGTACATATTATGTCGTAAACCGCAAGTTCCGGGACGACGAGCCGCTGCCGATGGGAAATGCATGCAACAACTGCGATGTGTTTGTACTTGGCGAAGACGGACAGGTTGTTTCCAAAGAAGTCAATGCGGAAACAGGGTTCAGCGCAGAAGGCGAGTTATATGTCAGAGGTTCGTTTGTGGCGCCGGGATACTATGGAAATCCGGAAAAAACGAAAGAAGCATTTGTACAGAATCCGTTGAATACAAAGTATCCGGAGCCGGTATATAAGACCGGGGACCTTGTAAAATACAATGCATATGGCGAACTGGTTTATATTTCCAGAAAAGATTATCAGATTAAACATATGGGATATCGGATAGAGCTTGGGGAAATTGAAGCGGCTGCCGGTGCCATGGAAGGCATTCGAAGCTACGCCTGCATTTATGATGATGCAGAGGATAAGATTGTATTTATTTACGAAGGAAAGAAGCTGGAGGATGCGTTTCTTCTTGAAGCGTTCCGGAAGAAGGTTCCGCATTATATGGAACCGAACCGGTTTATACGGATAAAGAGCATGCCGCACAATCAAAATGGAAAGATTGATAGAAAGTGGCTTCAAAATAATTATAAAACTATAAATGAAAAGAAATGAGGAAAAGAAATGGAAGAATTATTAGAAATTTTACAGGAAGTAAAACCGGGCGTTGATTTTGAGAATGATACAGACTTAATTGGACATGGCGTTCTCGATTCTATTACAATGGTAACGCTTGTACTTGAGTTAAATGATGCATTTGATATTGAAATTACGCCGGTTGATATTGTGCCGGAGAACTTTAAAACGGTTCAGACGATACAGGATATGATACAACGACTGAGCGAGGAGTAAGAACCATGTCGTATACATCAATCGCATACTTAGGATTTATTTTAACAGGTTCTTTCTTCTTTTTACTCGATTGTGCAGCCGATGAAGCACAAATGGAAAGTTCTGTTAATCTTCAGCTATCTGTTTTATTTTATCAATTCAGGAAAATATATTGTATTTATCCTGTTCAGTACCCTGTCGATTTATGTTGGCGGACGTTTGCTGAACAAGATAGACGATGGATTTGCAATGGCAAAGCGCTGCCGCGGGAAAGCAAAAAAAGAGTACAAGGCAGTTATCGGCTGGCAGAAAAAATGCGTCTGCGTTTCCATCGTATTGCTGAATCTGGGAATTCTTGTCTATTTGAAATATTCCGTTTTCCTGGGTGAAGTATTCGGGGATATCTTGCGCGTATTGCATATTAACGTTTCCACTTCGATGCAGAGCATGATTCTGCCATTGGGCATTTCATTCTATACGTTATCGGCAATCAGTTACATCGTTGATGTTTACAGAGGCAAATACCGGGCATCGGATAATCTGGGAAAAAGTTGCGTTGTTCCTTGCATTTTTCCCGCATATTGTAGAAGGACCGATTGGACGGTTTGATTTGCTGGGAGACCAGTTGTATGAAGGTCATCCGTTCAGCTACAAAAAAATGCAACGATGGGATTGCAGTTGGTATGTTGGGGACTTTTCAAGAAAATTGTCATTGCAGACCGCGCAAATATGTATGTAAACCAGATTTTCAATTTCCATTCAGAATATGACGGATTATACGTTATCGTCGGAATGCTGTTTTACACGCTGCAGTTATATGCAGAGTTTTCCGGCTGTATGGATATTGTGAAGGGAAGCGGGCAGATGTTTGGCATAGAAATGTCGGACAACTTTGAACGTCCGTTTTTGTCAAAGACTGTCAGTGAATTCTGGCGCAGATGGCATATGACGCTTGGCGCATGGTTTAAGGATTATGTATTTTATTCGATTTCCCTTTCCAGACCGTTCCAGAAACTCAGCAAAAGACAAGAGAGAAATGCAATGCATTTTTTGCTGTATTGATTCCGACGTCGATAGCGATGCTTGCTGTCTGGTTTTGGAACCGGTATCTGGCATGGAGCCAGCTGGAAATATATTATGTACGGTATTTACTACTGTGTCATTATGATTCTGGGACTGCTGACAGAACCGTTGTTCAAAAAGTTGTTTGAAAAGCTTCATGTAAACCGTGAAGGAAAAAAATCTATAAGGCGCTGCAGGTGGTGCGGACATTTTGTTTTGTAAATATCGGTATGCTGATGTTCCGGGCAGATAATCTGAAAGTGTTTGGCGAAATGTTTGTATCCATGTTTAAGAATATTTCGTTTGATGCAATCAAATACGGAAATCTGTTTGAAGTTCGGATTGATGTTTATGATTTTGTGCTGCTTCTATTTGGTGCGGTTGTGCTTCTTCTGGTTGGACTTTACAAAGAACAGGGGCATCACATTCGGGAAGAAATTGCTTCAAAAAATATAGTATTTCGCTGGGTATTGTATTATGGATTGATTTTTTCGGTCATAATTTTTGGCGCATATGGAAGCGGATACGAAGTCGCAGGATTTATTTACGCACAATGCTAGGGTAGAAGGTGAAGGACATGAAAAAAAAAGAATTCAAAATATAATAAAAGTCATTGTTTTTATGCTTATCTTCTGCGGACTGATGGTGCTTGGCTCGATAATGCTCTATCCAAAGACCAGTGACCCGGAAAGCGGATTGTCAAATCCAAATGCCAGAGGATTTTATGGAGAACCGAAAAATTCGATTGATTTGGTTATCATGGGAAACAGCAATGCCTATAGCGCATACTCGCCGATGATTCTCTGGAAAAAGTATGGCATTCCGTCTTATGTTGTGGCGGAAGGCGCGCAGAATATTGCGGAGACAGTGAATATTCTTCAGGAACTACTGACCTGTCAGACGCCAAAGCTGATTGTGCTGGACGTCGACCTTTTGTGGGAAGGAAAAAACGCAGGTTTCCAGAATTGAGGGAAATGTCAAATCGTTGATTTACAAATACATACCGATTATGAAATATCATGACAGGTGGGAAAGGATTTGCGCTCGGCGATTCATTTAAGACAAGAAATTATACCTACCGTTCTTCGACAAGAGGACAATATCTGAGCCGGGAGATTGTGCCTTATACAGGAGAAGATTTGATGGCGGAAACGGACGAGATAGAGCCGGTACCGAAATCTTCTAAATTTTTTCCTGAACTATTTTCTGAAAATCTGTAAGGAGAAAAATATTGACGTGCTGTTTGTGGAAATGCCGACTGCAAAATCCTGGAATTATAAAAACACAACGGTATGACTGCGTATGCAAAAGAGCTTGGAATTCCATTTGTAGATTTGAATACAATCGAAGGAAAATATGCGGTTGACTGGAAATATGATACCAGAGATGGCGGTAAGCATCTGAACTGTTATGGTGCAAAGAAAGTCACAAAGTATCTTGGCAAGTATATAACAGAAAATTATACGTTTGAAAATAAGAAAGACAACCGGAATATGAGAATTGGAATAAGGAATATAAAAAGTACAAAAAAATATATGAAGAAAACCAAAAAATCAAAGAAAGCCGGGAAAGTAAAAAAGCAGCAGCAAAGACAACAACAGAAAAGACAACAACAGAAAAAACAACGACAGAATAAACGAAAACTGCAAAAACAACAGCAGATAAAAAAATTGCAACTATAACCAAAACAGAAAAAATGTCATCCAAAGTTGATACAGTCAACATATAAACATTGTAAGTATAGCAAGCTGTTGAAAAAAGTCTGCATGAAAGGGACCATGTGCGAAACGCTCTCCGTAAGGAAAGACGCTTCAAAGTCATATGTGGTCCCTTTTCAATTGATAAAATAAATCGGCAAAACAGACTGGCAAAACAAATTGGTACCTGAGAAAAACAAGTCTATAATATTTTTGGTTTGTGTGATAGAATAATACAAAAATGGAAAGAATAGTATTTGCAGAATAAAGCATTTTATAAAATGGAGGTCGTTTGTATGAAGATTTTATTTTATGATACAAAAAGAAATATGACAGAGATTCGTTTGAAAAAATATTATCCGAATATCCGGAATTAGAGGTAGAATTTCTGGCGGCGGATTTATCTGTCCGGACTGCAGCGCTTGCAGAAGGCTATGACGCCATTTGTGCTTTTGTAAGTTCTGATGTAAGCACAGAGGTTGTAAAAAGCCTTGCGAAGCATGGCATTAAGCTGATTTTGATGCGCTGCGCCGGATTTAACAATGTCGATTTGGAAACAGCAAAGAAATGCGGAATCACAGTTCTTCGTGTTCCAGGATATTCACCGGAGGCAGTTGCGGAACATGCGATAGCACTTGCGCTTGCAGTGAGCAGGAAGCTGCATAAGAGCTATATTAAAGTAAGAGAAAATAATTTCAGCCTTGTCGGACTGACCGGCGTTAATTTTTATGGAAAAACAGCAGGTATTATCGGTACCGGAAAAATTGGCGCGGCTATGTGCCGGATTTGTCATGGGTTTGGCATGAAAGTACAGGCATATGATATTTACCATAAGAATCCGTCGCTTGATTTCGTCGAGTATGTAGATTTGGACACGCTTCTTTCAACAAGTGATTTGATATCCCTGCATTGTCCGCTTACCGATGATTCGTATCATCTGATTTGCACAAAGACGATTAAAAAGATGAAGGACAATGTAATTCTCGTCAATACATCAAGGGGCGCGTTGATTAAAACAGAAGATTTGATTGCCGGTATCAGGAACAAAAAGTTTTTCGGCGTTGGTCTGGATGTTTATGAAGAAGAAACAAAGAATGTCTTTGAAAACAGAGAGGATGATATTCTGGAAACCTCCATCACAGCAAGACTGCTGTCGTTCCCGAATGTTATCGTTACGTCGCATCAGGGATTTTTTGACCGAGGAAGCTTTGGAGGCAATCAGCCGGACAACGCTCGATAATGCCAAAGATTTTGAGAATGGCACGATAAAGGAAGCCAATATGGTATAGACGCTGTTTTACGGAAAAAAAGACGTGGCTGTCAAATCTGCCGCAGTGAGGATAAAAAAATGAAAAATTACAGATTCCTGATTGCCTATGATGGAACGCGGTATCATGGGTGGGAGCATAAAAAGGATGTCGTTACTGTACAGGGGAAAATAGAAGCTGTTCTTTCCCGTATGGCAGATGCGGAAGTTCGTATCAATGGCGCCGGAAGAACGGACGCAGGCGTTCATGCGCAGGCGATGGTGGCAAACGGACAGATGGATACGGACATGACGACAGAGGAAATACGGGATTATATGAATCAGTATCTGCCGGATGACATTTGCATTCGGGAAGTGGAAGAAGCGCCGGAGCGGTTTCATGCCAGATTTAACGCAAAAGGAAAACATTACCGGTATACCTGTTATCGCGGCAATTTGAAACCGGTCTTTCAAAGGAAATATGTATGGGCGTTAGAGGATGCGGTTGACTGTGAAAAAAAAATGCGGCAGGCAGCAGCATATCTGGTTGGCGAACATGATTTTATGAGCTTCTGTGGAAATAAGAAAAATGAAAAAGTCGACCGTCCGGAAATTATTTTCAATTGATATCCGGGAAGAAGGCGATTATATCATTCTGGATTTTTATGGAGCCGGATTCCTTCAGAATATGGTGCGGATTCTGACCGGAACGCTGGTCGAAGTCGGAGCAGGAAGAATGGAGCCATCATATATGGAAGATATTCTTTCCGGCAGGAACCGGCAGCTTGCAGGTCCGACTGCGCCGCCGCAGGGACTATGCCTGATGCAGGTGGATTATTAAGCGTTTTTCTTTTTTAGTTCCGAAGGAAAGTGAAGTTATGCATATGAGGAAATTTTTATTTTCAAAAGTGAAGTTATGCGGATGAGAAAATTTTTTATTTTCAAAAGTGAAGTTATGCGGATGAAGAAATGTTTAGTTTCAAAAGAAAGAGAAGTTGTACAAATGAATGAGTTTAAAAATGGACTGAAGGATGGAATTCCGATTGCGCTTGGTTATTTTGCAGTCAGTTTCAGCTTCGGAATCCTTGCGTTAAAGGGAGGACTGTCTGTGTATCAGGCGGTGCTTACGAGTATTACAAATGTGACAAGTGCGGGACAGTTTGCCGGACTGCAGATTATGATTGCCGGCGGTACGCTGGTGGAAGTGATACTTACAGAAATAATTATTAATCTGCGGTATGGGTTGATGAGTCTTTCGCTGACGCAGAAGCTGGCAGATGATGTTGGAATCAAAGAGCGTCTTGTCATTGCATTTGCAAATACCGATGAGATATTTGCAGTTGCAATGGGACATTTTAAGGCGGTTACGTTTCGTTATATGCTTGGACTTCAGATTCTTCCGGTGCTTGGCTGGGGTGCGGGTACGTTTGCAGGGGCAGTTGCCTGTGATTTGCTTCCGAAATCCATTTGCAGTGCATTGAGCCTTGCCCTTTATGGGATGTTTGTTGCAATTGTTGTGCCGGTAGCCAAGAAATCCAAATCCGTTTTGTTTGTTGTTTTTCTTGCCGCCTTTTTTTGAGTATTCCTTCTTTATTACGTTCCTGTATTTGATGTTATATCGACAGGAATTTCGATAGTCATATGTACAGTTGCAGCGGCAGCAATCGGAGCTATCGTCGCGCCTGTTCGGGAAAAAGGAGAAGAATAAAAATGAGTATCTATACATATATAATTGCAATGGCTGTCGTTACCTATCTGATACGGGCAGTTCCGCTGGTTCTGTTTCGGAAGAAGATTCAAAATCAGTTTATCAAATCGTTTTTGTACTATGTACCATATGCCTGTCTGACAGCGCTTACACTTCCGGCTATTTTTTATAGTACGGAAAGCGTCATCAGTGCGGCGGCAGGATTTGTAGTCGCTGTGATTTTGGGAATCCGCGAAAAGGGACTTGTTGTTGTAGCGGCAGCGGCATGTGTGACGGTATTTGCCGCAGAACGGATATTGGCGCTGATTTAATATAGAAGATGCATTCCGGTATGTACCGGCTGCGCGTCAAATCAAATGCCGGAATGGTATTTATAATAAATATAGGAGAGAAGAAATATGAAGTATCCGGAATTTTTAAAGAAAAAATGGAACAATTGGTTTTGTTGCACCGTCGTTTGGCTGCAACATTGAACCATATAAAACCGCATTTGAACATGCGCTGACAAAGTTTGACGAGCAGGGGTTTCAAACAGAGATTGGGTTAAACTGTTATGAAGGAAAGGGAATCGGTATCAGCAATACGCCGGATAAATGCGGACAGGAAATCAATACGATGTATGCGTCAGATACGAATGACCTTCTGATATCCTGCGGCGGCGGAGAGCTGATGTGTGAAATCCTCGATTTTGTTGATTTTGATTTGCTGAAACAATCGAAACCGAAGTGGTTTATGGGATATTCGGACAATACGAATCTGACGTATCTTCTGACGACAATCTGTGATACAGCATCCATTTACGGACCTTGTGCGGCGGCATTTGGCATGGAACCGTGGCACAAATCCATCGAAGATGCATGCGCGGTCCTTCAGGGAAAAAAAGCAGAAGCTGCAGGGGTATCGCGGATATGAGAAGGAATCTTTGAAAACGGAAGAAAATCCGCTGGCGCCATATCATATTACGGAAAAGAAAGAGCTGAAATTATTTGCAACAAATTGGGAAAAAAGGAGCGTCGCAGGTAGATGAGATATTTATGTCCGGACGTCTGATTGGAGGATGTATGGACTGTTTGGTAAATCTTCTTGGAACCCGCTATGATAAAACAACGGAATTTCTGGAAAAATATAAAGAGGATGGATTCATATGGTTTCTGGAATCCTGCGATTTAAACGTAATGGCGATTCGCCGCGCAATGTGGCAGATGGAGCATGCCGGATGGTTTCGTTATGTGAAAGGTTTTATGGTAGGACGACCGCTTGTGCATGGACAAGTGCTGATGGGACTGGACCAGTATCATGCAGTGCTTGACGTAATTCAAAAATACAATGTTCCGGTTATTATGGATGCGGATATCGGACATATTGCACCGATGATGCCATTGATATGCGGAAGTTATGCAAGATATCACCGCATCCGATAATAATCTTGTAGCAGACATGAAACTGAAATAAGCGGCAGGGCTGGAAGCGCTTTCAATATTGTGATAATTTTGTCAAATACAATATTCGTCGCCGGCTTTCGGCTGGTTGCTGCAAAGGTCGGCGATGGTGGTTGTATCGACAACGCTGCATATCGCATCGTATAGATTTCGCCATAAGCCATAAGTGGAGCAGATAGATTCCCGGCTGCATGCAGGTGCGTCTTCCTCAACGCAGGAAACCGGAGCGAGCGTGCCTTCGGTCAATCGTAGTACCATGCCAACCGTTATATTTTCCGGCGCTTTGCGAAGCAGATATCCTCCCTGCGGACCTCTGACGCTTCGGACAAGACCGCCGGAATTTAAAATAGAAATAATCTGTTCCAGATATTTGTCAGAAATATCTTCGTTTTTTCGCAATATCTTTTATGCTCACCGGTTTTCCATTTGAATGTTGTGTGGCAATATATATCATCAGCCTGAGTGCATATCGTCCTTTTGTTGATATTTTCAAATGTTTCACCTCCCAAGTATTCATACTGAAATAATATGAATTAATTATACTATAGAACGTGAAAAAAATCTATATAAAAAATATTACCAAATTCCTATTGACAAACTAGGGTTTAAGGTATATGATACACCCATAAATCATTTTCATAGTATTTTGATAGGAATAAAAGGAAAAAATAAAAAAGAGAAAAAAGGAGATTGGATTATGGCAAAAAAACTTACAGTGAAAGAAATTTGAAATTTGAAACATTGCAGCTGCACGTTGGACAGGAAACACCGGATGCGGTTACAGATGCAAGAGCAGTACCGATTTATCAGACGTCATCCTATGTATTTCATAATTCGCAGCATGCGGCTGACCGATTTGGATTAAAGGACGCAGGAAATATTTATGGACGACTTACAAATCCGACAGAGGATGTATTTGAAAAAAGAATTGCAGCGTTAGAAGGCGGAGTTGCGGCGCTTGCAGTAAGTTCGGGCGCGGCTGCTGTTACATATACAATTCAGAATCTGGCCCATGCAGGGGACCATATTGTAGCGGCAAAAAATATTTATGGCGGCACATACAATCTTTTGGCACACACACTGAAGGATTACAATATTTCAACGACATTTGTTGACCCGCTTTCTCCGCAGGCATTTGAGGATGCTATCCAGGACAATACAAAAGCGCTTTTACATCGAAGTGCTTGGAAATCCAAATTCAGAGGTGACAGATATTGAGGCGATTGCAAAGATAGCGCATGCACATCGCATACCGCTTGTCATTGACAGCACATTTGCAACACCGTATCTGGTAAGACCAATTGAATATGGCGCAGATATCGTTGTTCATTCGGCAACCAAATTTATTGGCGGACATGGAACCACTATCGGCGGAGTCATTGTTGACAGCGGCAAATTTGACTGGAAAGCATCCGGTAAGTTCCCGCAGATTTACAGAACCGAATGCAAGCTATCATGGAATCAGCTTTGCGGATGCGGCAGGTCCGGCGGCATTTGTTACGAGAATCAGAGCCATTTTGTTACGGGATACAGGCGCAACGATTTCTCCGATTCACAGTTGGATTTTTCTGCAGGGACTGGAAACATTATCGCTTCGTGTAGAAAGACATGTGGAAAATGCACTGAAAGTTGTCGACTATTTGAACCAGCATCCATTGGTTGAGAAGGTAAATCATCCTTCCGTTTCAACAGACGCCGAGCAGCAGCGGCTTTATAAGAAATACTTCCCGAACGGAGGCGGTTCTATCTTTACATTTGAAATTAAAGGCGATGATAAGACCGCAAAGGATTTCATTGATAATCTGGAATTGTTCTCGCTTCTTGCAAATGTAGCAGATGTGAAGTCGCTTGTAATTCATCCGGCTTCTACGACGCACTCAGAACTGAATGCAGAAGAACTGGCAGACCAGGGCATCAAGCCAAATACGATTATTCGTCTGTCGATTGGAACAGAAAATATTGCGGATATCATTGAAGATTTGGATGAAGCATTCCGGGCAATTTCGTAATATGAATTTTCGGGTTGTAAACAGAAATAAGAAGGCATAAAATAAAAAAAAGAATACGAGCCGAATTTGGTATAAACGTTCTGCGGTGGCTATAGGATTTGTACAATGAAGATAATGCATATGACTGTGTAATTATCGGCTCGGTTAATAAGTAATTGCGAAACTTGTTTAAGCAGAAAAAGGAGAATTGGAAATGGGTAGAATTTTTAAGGATGCAACAGAGTTAATTGGAAACACACCATTGGTAGAGTTTACACATATTGAGGAAAAAGAGGGCTTGCAGGCAACCATTTTAGCAAAACTGGAATATTTTAATCCGGCGGGAAGCGTGAAGGACAGAATTGCGAAAGAAATGATAGAGGATGCGGAAAGAACAGGAAAATTAAAGCCTGGCGCAACGATTATTGAGCCGACTTCTGGAAATAAATAACAGGGATTGGTCTTGCATCCATTGCAACCGCGAAAGGATATAAGGCAGTCATTGTTATGCCGGAAACCATGAGCGTTGAACGCAGGAATATTATCAAAGCGTATGGTGCGGAAATTGTTCTTACAGATGGCGCAAAGGGTATGTCCGGTGCGATTGCAAAGGCAGAGGAGCTTGCAAAGGAAATAGATAACAGTATCATTGCCGGACAGTTTGTAAATCCGGCAAATCCGGAAGCTCACAGAAAAACAACCGGTCCGGAGATCTGGGAGGACACGGACGGAAAGGTCGATATCTTTGTGGCGGGCGTGGGCACCGGCGGAACGATAACCGGCGTTGGTGAATATCTGAAGAAACAGAATCCGGAAATTCAAATCGTTGCTGTGGAACCGGCTACATCACCGGTCCTTTCCAAAGGAACAGCAGGCGCGCACAAGATTCAGGGAATTGGAGCAGGCTTTGTTCCGGAGGCTCTGAATACTGAAATTTATGATGAAATCATTACGATTGAAAATGATGCTGCATTTGAAGGCGGCAAGGAAATTGCAGCTACAGAAGGAATTCTGGTCGGTATATCATCCGGCGCGGCATTTGTTGCGGCAAAAGAACTTGCAAAACGTCCGGAGAATGCCGGAAAGACAATTGTGGTACTGCTTCCGGACAGCGGCGACAGATATTACTCCACACCATTGTTTGGATAATAATGTTAAGCCAGCACTTATTCTTATAAAGACAGAAGGCATCGGCTGTATCTACATTTCGTTCGCAAGTCGCTTTCGCTTTATTCTCATGTAACAGCACTAAGTTCGTCGTTCCGACTCACTAAGGGCTGACATTCGAACAGGCTTGCTGCACGAAAATAGATACAGCCGATGTCTTCTGTTTTTTACTGAGGATATTCTGTTGGTTAATCGGAGAAGATAGAAAATGGCTATATCTACATTTCGTTTCGCAAGTCGCTTTCGCTCTATTCTCATGTAACAGCACTAAGTTCGTCGTTCCCGACTCACTAAGGGCTGACATTCGAACAGGCTTGCTTCACGAAAAATAGATACAGCCGATGCCTTCTGTTTTTTTTGCTGAGAATATTCTGCTGGTTTATCGGAGAAAAACAAAATGATTGTATCTGCATTTCGTTTCAGGAGTTTTTTATTAAGAAAAATTTAGGTTGTGTGGTTTGCATACCTGTCTTATAATACAAGCATGCCGACAGGCGATGGATAAGGATTGCCGGAGTGAAAATAGAAGCAGGTAGGTTGGAATGAAAAAATTAAAAAGACGGACAGAAAAAATTTATTGAAGTGGGCATTTGTTCTGATTATTATAGGACTGATTATTTATGTGTTTCGTGATATGGCAGGTCCAATTGCAAAGCAGTTGATGAAAACAAGTCCTTGGATAATTGTGCTTATTATTTTGGCTACGTTATTATATGGCGTGGGGGAAAGTACGGTTACAATGCTGTTCGCAAGACAATACAATCCTTCTTTTTACATTCAGACAGGCGTTTGGCATGACCTATTTTGTTTCATTTTACCGGACTGCTACGCTTGGAAGCGGCGCAGGCGTATCTGCATTGGTTTATCTGAATCATCATGGTGTTAAGACCTCCGAAGCATTTGGCATGTATATGATTGAATATGCAATACACAAACTTAGTATTGGACTGATGGCTGTAGTTTTGTATCTGTGTTATTACCGGTATATGGATGAAACGTTTGGACAGTATAGCATTTATATGACAATCGGATTTGTAGTTACGATTGTTATTACCATTTGTCTGATGTTATTTGTCTGTGCCGGATGGTTTCATCGACTGTTGAAAAAATTGATGGACCTAGTTAATTTTAAAGGGAGATTTACAGAGAAATTCGATAAAATTAAGGAACAATGCGACATTATGGAGGTAGCGTCAAAGCAGCTTTTGCGGAAAGGAAAACTGATTGTATCTATTATTTTACTGAATTTCTGCAAGCTTTCCTGCTGGTTTATTATTCCATTATATCGTACTTTATAAGACGGGCGCATTTTCGCCGCTTCTTGCTTTGAGTATTACAGCGGTTGCAGTTATGCTTGCGGCAGTAATACCAACGCCGGCAGGAATTGGCTCCAGCGAATTTGTTATGATAGCAATGTTTGGCACGGTGATTGGAAGCACAGAGGCTGGCGCGATGGCGTTGTTGTACCGATTTGCAACATTTGTTTTTCCTTGCGCACTTGGCGCGGTATATGCCGGAAAATTTGCACTTGGAAAGAAAAAGAGTGTTTGATACGAAAATACGTTTAGAGTGATAATAAAATATTGTTTCTGCCAACGATTACTTGACAGAAACCTGTGCCTACGGACGTATCGACGAGCGTCCGTTTCTGTGTTATGATAAGAAAAGTATTATCACAGACGACAGAAAGGCCATTTTCTATGGGAGATACCTCAGAAAACAGAAAGAGTAACATACAAAAAGCAAAAAAAACATATCTGTGTCGGCATCCTTGCCCATGTGGGATTCGGGAAAAACTACATTATCAGAAGGAATGCTGTTCCTTTCAGGCAAAATTCGAAAATTGGGGCGTGTTGACCACAGGGACGCGTTTCTTGATATGGATGCGCAGGAACGGGACAGAGGAATTACGATATTTTCAAGCAGGCAGAATTTTCATATGGCGATATGGAAGTGACGCTGCTTGATACGCCGGGACATGTGGATTTTTCAGCAGAGATGGAACGCACGCTGCAGGTACTTGATTATGCCATTCTTGTTATAAATGGCATGGATGGCGTTCAAAGCCATACGGAAACCGTATGGCAGCTTTTGAAACGGTACCATATTCCGGTGTTTCTGTTTGTAAATAAAATGGATATGCCGGGTACGGACAAACAGGCGGTATTTCAGGAAATAAGAAACAGACTGGATGATAACTGCATTGATTTTTTATGCAGAAGACATGTACGAGCAGGCAGCGGTTTCGGATGAACGGTTGCTGGAACAATATCTGGAAACCGGGAAAATAAGAGCGCAGGATTTGGCAGATGCTATCAGGACGAGGACGATATTTCCATGCTTTTGGGGTTCCGCATTAAAGCTTACAGGTGTAGAAGAATTGCTGGAAGCAATGGAACGGTATATGGAACCGCCATCCTTTGGAAATGAATTTGGCGCGCGTGTATTTAAAATTTCCAGAGATGAAAAAGGGGAACGCCTGACTTATTTGAAAATAACCGGCGGCACGCTGAAATGCAGGGCGCAGCTTAATAATCATGAAGGAAAAGTGACGCAAATCAGGCTGTATTCCGGTGCAAAATATGAGACGACAGAGGAGGCTTCTGCCGGGATGGTCTGTGCAGTCACAGGATTTGCAGATACCTTTGCAGGGGAAGGGCTTGGTTACGAAACTGGCAGTATCATGCCTGTTCTGGAGCCGGTTCTTTCATATAAGCTGATTTATCCGCCGGAGAAAGACGCTGTTGTCGTGCGGAGAGATATGCGGCAGTTAGAGGAAGAAGAACCGGAGCTGCATGTTGATTTTGAAGAAACAACCGGAGAATTGTTTGTAAAAGTTATGGGACAGGTTCAGCTTCAGGTTCTTGCGCAGATTGTAAAAAGACAGGTTTGGCTATGAAGTTTCATTTGGAACCGGTAAAATTATTTATAAAGAGACGATTGTACAACCAATCATGGGGGTTGGACATTTTGAACCATTGAAACATTATGCAGAGGTGCATCTGCTGATGGAACCGTTGGAGCCGGGCAGCGGATTGCAGGTTGCTTCGATTTGCAGCGAGGATGTGCTGGACAGAAACTGGCAGCGGCTGGTTATGACACATTTGGAAGAAAAGGAGCATAAAGGTGTTTTAATGGGTGCGCCGCTTACAGATGTAAAAATAACACTGACTGCAGGGCGGGCGCATCAGAAACATACAGAGGGAGGCGATTTTCGGCAGGCGACATATCGGGCGGTTCGGCAGGGACTGATGATGGGGGAATCCCGATTACTGGAACCTGTCTATTCGTTTTGCCTTCATGTGCCATCGGAAATGACGGGACGGGCGATGCATGATATCACCAGAATGCATGGACGCTTTTCTCAGCCGGAACTTGAGGGAGAAAACAGTGTGATAACAGGAACTGCGCCGGTTGCCTGCATGCAGGATTATCAGCAGGAAGTTACAGCATATACAAAGGGCAGGGGAAAATTATCCTGTGTTTTAAAGGGATATGAACCTTGTCATAATCAGGAAGAGGTGCTGGAACCTTGCGGATATGTACCGGAGTATGATACGGAAAATCCTGCGTCTTCCGTATTTTGCGCGCATGGAGCCGGTTATATTGTGGAATGGTATGATGTATATGCGGCTATGCATGTAAAAGAAGATGCAGGATTTGCATTGGCAGGGATGGAAGATTCCCTTTTGATGGATGATGAAAATACAGATAATGCTGCAGAAGATAACCGCAGGCGGATGGCGCGGGCAAGACAGATTGCTTCCGATGTGTCAATATGATGAAAAAAAAGAACTGGAAGCCATTTTTAATCGAACCTATGGAAACAATTCTCGTGAAAATGCGTCCGATAGTCCGGCGGGATTTAGCAGGTTTCAGAAACGTACGTCGGAAGCCGATTGGTATGTGAAAAAAGCGTCCGGTAAGAATACAGCAGGGAAAACACCTGCGGATATGGGCATTGCAAGACCGGGAGCATATAGAAAGCAAAAAGGAGACAAAGAATACCTTTTGGTAGATGGATACAATATCATATTTGCGTGGGACGATTTGAAGGAACTTGCTGAAGAAAATATTGACAGCGCAAGAGATAAATTGATTGATTGTATGTCAAATTATCAGGGGTATGTCGGCTGTGAATTGATTCTTGTATTTGATGCCTATAAGGTAAAACAAAATGGGGGCAGTATTACAAAGCATGGAAATATCTATGTGGTCTATACTAAAGAAGCGGAAACAGCAGACATGTATATAGAAAAAAAACAACGCATCAGCTGGGCAGAAAGTACAAAGTAACGGTAGCAACTTCAGATGGACTGGAACAGTTGATTATAATGGGACAGGGAGCGCTCCGGATGTCGGCACGCGGTCTGCGGGAAGAAGTTGAGCGTGTGAACCAGATAATCAGAAATAACTATTTAACCTAAAAAAAGTTGCACAGAGAATTGGAATTTTGTTCTATTTTTCAAATGGACGGATGAAATTTAATTGAAATGTAGAAATATTTACCAAAAAAAATACATATATTTCTTGAAGTCGCTGATAAAATCTGCTAAATTGATTATATGAGTTTGTTTCAAAAAATATGAAGGAGGAGACATGGGAAAGAATAGAGTTGTTAAGTATTTGAAAAAGACAGTGGCATGCATTGCAGCCACAGCGATTGTTTTGTCTGTGAATCCTGCAGGAATTCCGTATCTGGGAGAAACCGGCATAGGAACTGTGGTGGAAGCAGAAACAACAGTTGTTGAGATAGGGACATATGAAGCATTTCAAAACGTTTGCAGAAACAGTGAATGCAGGAGATACGCAGGGAAAATATGCCAGCGTAAAACTGACTGCTGATATTGTGATTCCATCCGGAACAGAATGGGTACCGATTGGTTCCGCAGAAACACCGTATACAGGCTCGTTTGATGGCGATGGACATACGATTTCAGGGCTTACTTATACCAGTGAAGCGACGCCGGCTAGTGAGAAGGTAGCGTTTGGTTTGTTTGGATATGTAAAAGACGCTGCGATAAAGAATGTAACCGTATCGTCATTTTCATTAAATGGTGCGGGATATATTGGCGGATTATGCGGATATGCCGATGGTGCAGTTATTGAAAACTGTACGGTAGATAAGAGCTGTACAATTACAAGCAGCGCTTCGTTGGTAGGCGGATTGGTATGCATGGTAGACAATGGTACAGAAATGTTAAATTGTACGGTAGCTGCAGATATTATTTTAACAGGACAGGGACCAACAGGTGGATTCACATATATGTTACAAGGTGGTTCTGTTATTATGAACAGTGTATTTTCCGGTTCAATTGAAAGTACGGAGATGATTGCCTGGACAGGTGGTTTTGCTGGAATTATGCAAGGTGCGGATACTGCGATATTGAACTGTATGTATACGGGAAATATTTAAGGTTTGAGTTTTGAAAACTGCGGCACATTTGTAGGCGGACAGGGTCTGGGAGGTACTATCCTAAATTGTTTCAGTAATGGCAAATTAACTGAAACATCCGGGACTTCAGCAACAGTGGGTATTTTTTTCGAGGAGGAAATAGCGCAGGTACATCGATTAAGAACTGTATTGCCGGTCCTTTAAATGCAGAGTATCCGATGGTTACAACTGCCGGTAATATAAAAACACGGAGCGGTATACAGCGGAAGAAATAGCAAGCGGAAAAGCAGAGTATACGTTGAATCAGTATGGTTCTACTTTATCAGAAACAGAGCAGAGTAATTTCTCTGTGGATAAATGGAAATCTTTCGTACTGACAGAATCCGGTACGTTAAAGCTTTCGGATACGTCGAGAAATATTCGCAAGATAGTGTTCCATGATGCCGAGGACCAGGTGATAGCAGAGGAATATCTGCCGCAGGGAAGCAAGCTTATTTTTCCTGAGACTGTTACATATACAACCTGCCGGGATTCGCAGGGAAATATGCAGAGTACAGATTCTTTGGTTGGAGAAAGCGATATGATGCTTTATCCTTTTGATGAAGATGCTGCGAATACAGAGTTAAATACCACGCAGATTAGTCTTTCGTTAAGCAGTGATATTTCGATTATTTATGTTTTAAAAGATGGCGTATTAAATCATTATGCGCGGGTTTGGGCAGAGTTTACGGATGCGTCCGGACAATCGCTTGGTTCTGCGGATGCAAAAGTAGAAACGATTGATGGCGTTTCTTATACCTGCGTACGATATAACGGAATTACAGCCAAGGAAATGGCAAAGGAGATTACAGTTACCATTTATGGCTCAAATTCGGATGGAAACGAGCGTATATCACAGTGAGGAATATACAAATAGTGTTGCAGGTTATGCCAAGCAGCTGCTTGAAATGGACAGCACTGGAAATGCATTAAAACAGTTGGTTGTAGATATGCTGAATTATGGTGCGGCTGCACAGAATTATTTTGGATATCAGACATCGAAACTTGCAAATGATGGATTTGATGCATATCAGAGCTATGCCAGCGCTGCATATGATTTGAACAATATAACCGGAAGTACAGCAAGTGCATATCACAGATTTCAAGAAATAAACTTTGTAGGAAGAACGCTGGTTCTTAAAAACAAAGTTGGTATTGCATTTATTCTGGATACATCCGATTATGAAGGCGATATTGCTGATATAAGCGTAGTAGTAAGAGATGATGATGGTAATCTGGTTGATACGATTTCCGGAAGTGAATTGCAGGAATATGGAAGCGAAGGCAATAAATATTATGGCATAACATATGCGATTGCTCCGGCGCGGATGCAGGAGCGGCACATGTTCCAGGTAATGCTTGACGGAACGCAGATAACATATATGGAGTATAGTGTTTCCGCATATGCAAACAACATGAAAGACAATAGCAATCAGAAATTAGTTGCATTATTAACAGAACTGATGGAATACAGTGATTCTGTTAAGGCGTATGCCAATGGCGGTCAGTAAAGGTGCCGGAAGTACAGAACAGAGTTTCCCGGCAGATTTCGGAAAAAAACAAGGAGGACAGATAGAATGAAAAAGGAATACAGAACACCGGAAATGGAAATTGTAGCGTTTGAGACAGAGGATATTATAAGGACTTCTAACGAAATTCCGGATGGAACAACTCCAGAGATTATAGGAAGTTATGACGACTCCATCGATGAAGAACTTGTCTAATCGTTGCATTTGAGATGTGTTCGTTCAGAATAAGAGAGAAACGAGAATACGGGGGCAGGGAATGACAGGAACCCTGCTCCCGTATTTTTCTGCAAAAAGCGCTTTCTTATAAATCAGGGAGAAGATGCATATGAAAAAAATATATTATGGCGCTTGACCAGGGGACAACCAGTTCAAGAGCAATTTTGTTTGGAAGAAATGGGGAGATGGAGGCTGTCTCCCAGAAAGAATTCACACAGTATTTTCCGGAAAATGGATGGGTGGAGCAGGACCCGCGGGAAATATGGGCATCGCAGATGAGCGTGATGATGGAAGCAAGAGAAATGCTTGGAATTCCGGTTGAGGAAATAGCGGCAATTGGAATTACGAATCAGAGAGAAACAACGATTGTATGGGAGAAAGAAACCGGGGAGCCGGTTTATCCTGCGATTGTCTGGCAGTGCAGACGGACAGCCGACCGGGTTGAGGCGTTAAAAGAAGAAGGATACGATGCGGTTATCCGGGAAAAAACAGGCTTGATTGCGGACCCGTATTTTTCTGCAACAAAGATTGAATGGATTTTGGAGCATGTAGAGGGCGCACGCGAAAAAGCGGAAAAAAGGAAGCCTGTATTTTGGAAACCGTAGATTCCTGGTTGATTTATAAGCTGACCGGCGGCAAAGTTCATGCGACGGATTATACAAACGCTTCCAGAACGATGCTGTTTAATATTCATACTCTGGAGTGGGATAAGGATTTGTTAGAGAAATTCGGAATCCCGGAGAGCATGCTTCCGGAAGTGAAAAATTCCAGTGAAATCTATGGATATACGGATGAAAAATTATTTGGCGGTTCGATTCCGGTTGCAGGCGTTGCCGGGGACCAGCAGGCGGCGTTGTTCGGACAATGTTGTTTTGAACCGGGCGATACAAAAAAACATATGGAACCGGATGCTTTCTGCTGATGAATACAGGGGAGCGGGCGGTTTATTCGGAACATGGACTGCTGACAACCATCGCTATTGGTCTTGATGGCAAGGTTCAGTATGCATTGAAGGCAGCGTATTTGTTGCCGGTGCCGCCATTAAATGGCTGCGGGATGAGATGAAACTGATTGAAAAAGCAAGCGATACAGAACGCATTTCCCTGTCTGTACCAGACAGCAATGGCGTCTATGTTGTGCCTGCCTTTACCGGACTTGGAGCGCCTTATTGGGACGCTTATGCCAGAGGCGCGGTTCTTGGACTGACAAGAGGAACGACAAGAGCGCATATGATACGCGCAACCGTAGAATCGCTTGCGTATCAAACCTATGATGTATTAAAAGCGATGGAGAGCGATTCCGGAATCAAACTGGAACGACTTCGGGTAGATGGCGGCGCCAGCAGCAATAACTTTCTGCTGCAGTTTCAGGCAGATATATTAAATGGGGAAATTGTACGTCCTGTTGTTACGGAAACAACTGCCCTTGGCGCAGCGTATCTGGCAGGACTTGCAGTCGGCTATTATGACAGTATAGAAGAAATCCGGGACAACTGGAAAATGGAGAAAGTTTTTCAGCCGGAAATAGACGAAACGAAAAGGCGTATGCTTCTTCAGGGGTGGGAAATGGCAGTAAAACGTGTATTATTGTAAAGATGATGGAATCTGCGAGAGTGATAATTTTGCGGAATGCATAGAATAACTGTAGATATATTGGTGAAGAAGGCAGGAGATGATAATATGTCAGAAAAAAATACCTGAAATAATAGAACAGATGACAATAGAAGACAAAAGCCAGTCTTGTATGCGGCGCAGGAGATTTTCATGTGTCCGGCGTTCCGCGATTGAATGTTCCCGCGTTCAGAATGCTGGATGGCGGAACCGGTATGAACTATGAACAGCTGCTTGGTGATTTGTTTGCTGAATGGAGAAACCATCCGCAGGAAGATGAGCAGTGGATGAACGAAATTACCTATACGGAAGAACGCAATGTCATATTCCAGTATTTCCGTCCGGACAAATTGTCGGAAAAAGAGAAAAAGAAACTCTGGAGAAAGGTTCGGGCATATTTTAAGGAGCAATTTATTCAAAATACAACCAATCAGGAAACAACGCTTGCTTTTGTCGAAATGGCAGGGGATGCGGCTGCTGATATTATTATGTCGCCTGCATGCTTTCCGGCAGGTATGATGCTTGGGGCAACGTTTCATCCGGAGATTGTAAAAATGATTGGAAAAGCACTTGGCAGAGAAGCACGCGCATTTGGAATTCATATGCTTCTCGGAACGCCGAATATCAATATTCACCGCGACCCGTTAAATGGACGTCTGTTTGAAGGAATTTCGGAGGACCCATGTCTGGTATCTACGCTTGCGCCGGAAATGGTTAATGGCGTGCAGGAAGAAGGCGTTGGCGCTAATATCAAGCATTTTGCTGCGAATAATCAGGAAAAAAGAACAGGCAGGGCATCAATGAGACAATATCGGAGCGTGCGCTGCAGGAAATCTATTTCCTGGATTTCATGCATGTGGGAAAAAGCGCAGCCAGCGTCGGTGATGGCGGCCTATAATAAGATAAACGGAGTTGCATGTACAGAAAATAAATGGCTTTTAGAAGAAACGTTAAGAAAAGACTGGGGTTTGAAGGTATGGTCGTGTCCGGACTGGGGCGCAGTTTACAACCAGATAGCCGCATTAAAAGCCGGAAATGATTTGAATATGCCGGGCAGAACTGCAAATCCGCAGGAAATAATAGACGCTGTGAAAGACGGTACGCTGTCGGAAGAAGAACTGGATAAAAATGCAGCCAGCGTTTTGAAATTGATTGAAACATATGTATCGCCGGAGCGGTATGATATGTCGGCGCAGTATATTATGGATATGTCAAAACAGGCGGCGTATAAAGCGGCTTGTGAAGGCATTGTATTATTAAAAAATGAAAACGACATCTTTCCGCTTGAATCGAAAGGAAGACTGGGAAATGATTCCGTCTTTTCAAACGACGAGGAACCGGGACTTTCCGGTGTTGTTCTCTGTGGAAGCGGTGCCGTTCGTTTATACGACTGCGGAACCGGAAGCGCGGGCATAACAACGGACAAGAGCAGCAGTATATATGAAGGACTGATACAAAATGGTGTAGAGGTCAGCGTAGGAATCCCTGTGGCTGGTAAACGAAATGAAATCTCAACCTGTATCTGTGTGGCAAGGATTGCCGGAATGGAAGGAAATGACAGGAAGGACATGAAGCTTGCGGCAGAGGATATTCAGGTACTGAATCAGATGATGGATTTAAAACGGGAAAATCCGCTTGTAAAACTTGGACTGATTTTGAATGTCAGCGGACCGGTTGACCTTACATTGTGGGAAAAGGAACTGGATGGAATTTTCTGTATGTTTCTTCCAGGCATGGAAGGCGGACATGCCATGGCAGATATCCTGACGGGACGCGTCAATCCGTCCGGAAAGCTGCCGCTGACATTTCCGAAAAAATATCAGGATACGCCGACCTATTTGAATTTTCCGGGAGATGGTTATCAGGTGAATTATGGCGAGGGAATCTATGTCGGTTACCGGTATTATGATAAAAAAATGGTGGAGCCGCTTTATCCATTTGGACATGGTTTATCTTACAGCAAATTTGAAATCAGCGATGAGCGTGCGTGCTTTTAACAGAGGCTGTTCCAATTGAACTGGTATATCCGGATGGACGTGTAGAAACCAGAAAGCTTCCGGTTTTTACTGATACGATAAAAAATATCGGTAGATGTAACAAATCTGGGACCGGAAACATTTTCCGAGGGGATGGAAGTGGTTCAGTTGTATATCAGTGACCCGCATGCATCGATATCAAAACCGATAAAAGAGCTGAAAGCATTTCGGAAAATCCGTCTGGCATGCGGAGAGCGGGGGAGACGATTACGTTTACATTACAGAAACAGGATTTTGCTTCCTTTGACAGCGATGCGCACAAATGGATTGCGGAGGAAGGCGTATATAATATTCTGATTGGAAACAGTTCCAGGAATATTGTGTGCAGCATGCCGGTTTATCTGGATTGCAAAACGGAATATAGTTATAGTGTAAAAACGCCGGTCAAGCTCCTTTATGAGAATACAGTTGTGAGGGAGCATATGAATCATCTGTGGCTGCGGCCGGGACAGGATTTGATGGACATTGTAAATAAATATGAATACGAGCCTGGCACAAGACTGATTGATTTCATTTATCAGAAATGTGATGCGCCGGCAGCAGACGCGATTGAAGAATTCAACCTGCGCGTTGCCAGCCTGAAGCGGGCGTAAACCGGGCAAGATAGAAGGAACCCCAATTGAAATAAAATAATCAAAAATCATTGACAGGAAGAATTAGTTTACCGCGTTGAAGTAAAAAAGTGCTTGCATTCTTTCGAAAACCTGCTATACTATACACACGTCAGTGCTTTAAAGTGCAAAAACACAACAAAGGATACTGAATGAAGAAAATGCCTGAAAAAAATTGCGGATAGCAGCGGTGGAAGGCAGAAAGTTAAGGAGGAAAACAAAGAATGATAGGCGGAGATATGATTACCTACAGACCTGATATTCAGGTGTTGGATGCTACAATTCGGGATGGAGGACTTGTCAATGATTTTTATTTTACAGATGAGTTTGTAAAAGCGCTTTATCCAGGCAAATATAAAAAAGCCGGGGTTGATTATATGGAGTTTGGTTACAAAGCTTCCAAAGAGATGTTTGATGTAGAGAAGTTTGGAAAATGGAAGTTTTGTGATGAAGAAGCGATACGGAGCATTGTCGGTGAAAATAATACGGATATGAAAATATCGGTTATGGCAGATGTTGGACGGTGCGATTACAAGACCGATATTATAAATAAAGCAGACAGTGTGATTGATTTGATTCGGGTAGCAACCTATATCAATACAATGCCTGCAGCGATTGAAATGATTGAAGACGCACATGCAAAAAGGATATGAAACAACCTGTAACATCATGGCTATTTCCAAGGACCAGGAATCCGAGATAGATATTGCACTCGATATGCTTGGAAAGTCAAATGTAGATGGAATTTATATTGTAGACAGTTACGGTTCATTATATCCGGAACAGATTCGGCGCCTGACGGAAAAGTATGTGGCGATTGGCGAAAAATATGGAAAAAAGATAGGGAATTCATGCGCATGACAATATGAAACTTGCATATGCAAATACAGTAGAAGCGATGATAAACGGTGCGTCAATGTTAGACGCAACGGTCAGCTGTATGGGAAGGGGCGCCGGAAATTGTGCGCTTGAACTGCTGCTTGGTTTTCTGCGGAATCAAAATATAACCTGTACCATATTCTGAAATTTATCGAAAAATATATGGTTCCGTTAAAAGAAGAAGGAACTGCTGTATGGGGATATGATGTACCGTATATGCTGACCGGAATGCTGAATCAGCACCCAAGAGATGCAATTGATTTCATCAAACAGAACAAGCATTCCTATGCGGATATGTACAGCTACCTGCTTTACAGAGATTAGTCTTTACAAAGCCCCTGTTTTACTTTAAAATTAATTCATAGAATTTGTGTGTAAAATGGGAGGAACATAAATGAAAAAACGAAGCAGATTCATTTGTATTCTGCTTACCGGGGTATTAATGCTGATGTCATTTTCAGGATGCAAGTAAGCAGGATGATTATGAGGACTTGCTGGACGAGAAATCGCCTGTCACAATTACAATCTGGCATTATTACAATGGTGTGCAGCAGACGCAGTTTGACGAGATGGTAGCAGAGTTTAACAGTACCGTTGGACTGGAAAAAGGGATTATTGTAGAAGCAATTTCAAAAATTCCATCAATGAGCTGGCAGACAGCGTGAAGGCATCGGCAGCGAAAGAACCGGGCGCGGAGGATATGCCTGATATTTTTTTGCATCCTATGCAGAAACTGCTTACATCATAGACGAGATGGGATATGTAGCAGATTTGAAGAAGTATTTTTCAGAGGAGGAACTCGATGCATATATAGATGAATATATTGAGGAGGGTTCCTTTGATAAGGGCGAGACGCTCAGGATTTTTCCAACTGCAAAAAAGTACCGAGGTTATGATGCTGAATCAGACGGACTGGCAGAAATTTGCAGACGCAACCGGCGTATCTTATGACGATATGACGACATGGGAAGGACTTGCAGAGGTTGCGGAACAGTATTATAACTATACGGATTCACTGACGCCGGATGTAGAAAATGATGGCAAGGCATTTTTTGGGCGGGACTCGATTGCCAATTATATGAATATTGGCGCCAAACAGCTCGGCGCTGCTTTTTCTGCGCCGGATGCGGACGGAACGATAAAAACCAACATTGACAAAACTGTAATCAGACGACTGTGGGACAACTATTATGTTCCGTATGTCAAAGGATATTATACTGCGGAGAACCGATACCGCAGCGATGATGCGAAGATAGGCTCCATTATTGCGCTTATCTGCTCCACATCAGGCGCGATATATTATCCGACGGAAGTTACGATTAATGATGAGTATACATATCCAATTGAAAATGTGGTATTACCGATTCCAAATTTTGAAGGCTGCGATTCCTGTGTTGTGCAGCAGGGCGCAGGCATGTCAGTTGTAAAATCAAGTGACAAAAAAAAGAATATGCAAGCTGTGTATTCCTGAAATGGTTTACGGATACAGAGCGCAATATACAGTTTTCTATCAATTCCGGATATCTTCCTGTAAAAGAGGAAGCCAATGATTTAGACAGGATAAGGTCCGTAAGCGCGGACACTGGTGTAGCGATTGACGATACAATGGAACGCACAATCGCAACAGCAATCGACGAAATTCATACACGTAATCTATATACAAGTCCTGCATTTGAAAATTCGACCGAACTCAGGGACTATATAGGGGATACAATGCAGGAAACGTCAGAAGCTGCCTGCAAAGAAGCATGGGAACGGATTGCTTCCGGCGAGGACAGAGAAACGGTGCTGAAAGAGTATACGGATGATGCGGCATTTGAAACGTGGTATGCAGCATTTGAGAAAGGCTTTCTGGCAATATCAGAATAAAAAGATATTACACAGGACCATATCGGGAGTGATAAGTGGAATGAAAGATAGAAAGACGGATGTGCTGCCTGTAAAGAAAGGGACGCATCTATTTAAGAAAATTTTTGTTCCGATGATTTGTCTGGTTTTTCTGCAAATGCTGATATTTGCAATTGTTCTGATAGTCAGCGGCGAATTTTCATATTTGAAGATAAATGCTTATAATTCGATATCCGAAAAGACGGAGAATCGAAAAAAATTATGTGGAATCAAGTCTGAATCAGGCGATGTTAGATACCAGGGATACCGTAATGGAGATAAGCACGATTGTATCTCAGATTCTCGCAGACGAGAAAAAAAGAAGCGGTTGATATTGGTATGGACAAAGAATTGGATAAAAAAAATCATTAAGGAGTCTGCGGAAAGTCTTATTGAACTGGTACGGGTAGGCTCTATTAATGATGCGTTTATTATCCTTGATTCCGATGGATTGTATAATGAAAACGGTGCGGAACGGAAGACGGGACTTTATATCAGAGATACGGATGTAAACGCAAACAGTAAAATTGATAACAGCGACATTTACATCGAAATGGGAAGTTCCGAAATATCCCATGAGATGGGGCTGGCTCTGGATTTTGAATGGTCGTTATATCTTGATATGACAAACAGGGAAGATTTTGCGTTTTTCTATGATACGATTGCGGCGGGGGAGGAGAATCCGGGTATGAGTCCTGACTTGCTGGGGCATTGGACCGAATTTTCGAAGATATCACGTTCTGCGCAGAAAAGTTTTAAATATACCGTTCCATTGATTTCCGAAGATGGGAATGTATATGGAATTGTCGGAATTGGTCTTTTGGAGAAAACGATTCAGCAGGATATCCCGTCCAATGACTTTTTGAATGAAAGCGCGTGCTATGTGCTGGCTGTGGACTATGATGACAATGGAAAATATACGATGATTATGCATTCCGGACCTGCGTATAAGCGGTTGATAGAAGATGGAGTGAAAATCAGCCAGGGTACAGCTGACAAATATAACATGTATGATTTTTCTGATTCCGCAAAATTGGAATGCATCGGAAGTATTCAGGATATCAACTTATATAAAAAGCGGGTTCTCCGTTTAAATATCAAAGATGGGTGCTTATCAGCGTTGCGGATAAGGATAAAGTGTTGAGCGCGTATCTGACAATCATTAAGACGTTTGGCGTTTCGCTTGTATGCTCGCTTTTAGTCAGTATTCTTTTGTCGATGGTAATAAGCGGCATGATTAATTCTCCTGTTAAGAAAATGATACATACATTGGACAGCAATAAGGAAGCCAATGAACTTGTACAATTTGCATCTTCGGGCATTATTGAGATGGATGAACTTGCAATGTCCGTACGGGATTTGCAGGCGAGAGTCATGGAGAATGCGTCGCGTGTGTCGCGGATTATCAGTATGGCGGGCAGCGGCATCGGTGTGTTTATGTATGATTTGGATGAAAATAATTTCTTTGTCGGGGAAAGTCTGATACATTTATTTAAGTTCGATGCACCGCATGCCGGCGATATTACGATTGGGGCGCAGGAATTCTGGGAGATGATGCGTCAGGTGGATGCAGCGGGAGCAGTGAAAAACAGCCCGGTATTTGCCGACGGAAATACAGAAAGCGACAGCCTTGAACTGGAGTATCTGGATGCGGCAGAAAATGAAACAAGATGGGTACGTCTGAACATGTACAGGGATTCCACATCTGTAATTGGACTTGCGCAGGATATCACCGATTCCGTAGTGGAAATGAGAAAAATAGAATATGAAAGAGATTATGATATCACGACAGGACTTTTTGAATCGGCGTGCATTTTATTATAAATTTGGCAGGCTGTTTTCTGCAAAGAAAAAACTGAAAACTGCGGCATGCTTTATGTTTGATTTGGATAATCTGAAATATGTCAATGATACATATGGACATGATTTTGGAGATGATTATATCAGAACTGCCGCGAGTGTGTTCCGTTTGTTTGAATCAGAAAGAAGTATTGTTGCCCGTTTGTCCGGAGACGAGTTCATTTTATTTTTCTATGGGTATGACAACCGTAAGGAAATAGAGAAAATCAAGCAAAGACTGTGCAGGAAAAACTGCGGGAAAGTTATTGCGTTCTTCCGGATGGCGCGCATTACAAAATGCGGGCGAGCGGAGGCGTCGCATGGTATCCGAAAGATGCAGTCGACAGTGATTTGCTTATTAAGTATGCGGATTTTGCAATGTACACGGTCAAACATTCGACGAAAGGAAATATTGGTGAGTTTGATAAACAGGCGTATAAAAATGACGCGGTGCTGGTGACGGGTATTGAAGAATTGAACCGGATTATTGACGAAGGCAGCATCCGGTATGCGTTCCAGAGCATTGTTTCTGCGAAAACAGGCGAGATATATGGGTATGAGGCGTTGATGCGGCCGGTATCCGATATGTTAAATACCCCAAGAGAATTTATCCGTATTGCAAAGGCAGATGCAAAACTGAATGAGGTAGAGCGTTTGACCTGGGTGTACGGATTAAAGGAATATAAGAAACAGGTAGATTGCGGAAATATCGGAAGCGATGCAAGGATATTTTTAAATACGATACCGAATAATATGATTGACAGCGAAAGCGTTGCACTTTTTAGAGAAAGCGTGTGGCGATTGTCTGCAGAATATTGTGCTTGAAATCCTGGAGAGCGAGCAGGTAAATGACGATTTCATTCATAAAAAAAAGAAAAACTGATATCAAAATGGAATGGCTTGCTGGCGTTGGATGATTTTGGTACAGGTTATAACAGTGAATATGCGCTGCTTGAGCTTTCGCCGGATTTGATAAAGATAGATTACTCCCTGATAAGCGGATGCGATAAAGATGTTGGAAGAAGTAATATGATAAGAGATATTGTAAATATTGCAAAAAGGAGTAATATAATAGTGCTTGCCGAAGGAATTGAAACCTACGGAGAGATGAAGGCTGTGATGCAGTGCGGTGTAGATTTGCTGCAGGGTTTTTATCTCAGCAAGCCTCTGTATGAGCCGGTTCCGCTGGCGGAAGACAGAAAGAAAGAGATTTGTGAGTTGGCAGAAGAAAACATAGAAAAGGTGAAGAAAACATGGAATACAGTAAATTGGCAGAATTAATTTTCCCGGAAATAACAGGAACGGTGGAGGAACTGGAGGAACGCTTTCCGAAAAGAGCGCTGCCAGAGGGTGCAAAGGTAACAAGATTTGCGCCAAGTCCGACCGGTTATATGCATATCGGCGGTCTGTATGCGGCAATGATTTCCAAAAAATAGCGCAGCAAAGCGGCGGTGTGTTTTATCTTCGAATTGAGGATACCGATAAAAAACGTGAAGTGGAAAATGGCGTAAATGAAATTATCCATGCACTAAGACGTTTTGATTTGGAATTTGACGAGGGACCATTTGAAGGCAGCCCGGTTGTTTACGGACCGTATAAACAAAGCGAAAGAAAAGAAATCTATCAGATTTGCGTAAAAGCTTTGATGCAGAAAGGCCTCGCATATCCATGTTTCTGCACAGCAGAGGAACTGGATGCAATCAGAAAGAAGCAGGAAGAAGCAAAAGCAGATATCGGATACTATGGCGAATATGCGATTGCAAGAAATCTTTCTTATGAAGAAATTGAAGAAAAAGTAAAAGCAGGCGTGCCTTATGTTGTCAGACTGAAATCGCCGGGAGATGCCGGCAGGCATGTGACATATACGGATGAAATCCGCGGCAATATCCAGATGCCGGAAAATATTATGGATGTTGTGCTTTTAAAATCGGATGGCGTGCCAACGTATCATTTTGCGCATGTTGTAGACGACCATTTTATGCGGACAAATCTGGTGATTCGCGGCGATGAATGGCTGGCTTCTTATCCGCTTCATAAGCAGCTATTTGATATCTGCGGATTTGAACAGCCGGAATATGTGCATATTTCGCCGATTATGAAAGCAGAAGGAACCGGCAAGAGAAAACTTTCCAAAAAGAAAAAGACCCGGAGGCGGCAGTCGGTTACTATCAGGAACAGGGATACCCATCCGAGAGCGTGCTGGAATACCTGATGACGATTGCAAACTCGAATTACGAAAGAATGGCATGCGGCAAATCCGGACAAAACGATTGATGATTTTACATTATCCCTCGCGAAGATGCCGGTGTCCGGCGCGCTGTTTGATATGGTAAAACTGAACGATGTCAGCAAAGAAATGATTTCAACATTTTCCGAGGAGAAATGTTATGAAAAAATCATGGAATGGGCAAAGGAATACAATCAGACATTATATACATTTGGAATGGAAGACAAAGAGGGATTTTTAAAGACAATCAATCTTTGGAAAATGTCAGGAAATAAAGTGCGTAAGGATGTTGGAAAATGGTCGGATTTGACAGACTTGTTTGGTTATCTTTATGTGCCTGAGAACGAACTGAAGCTGGAATACGAAATTGATGAAAAATACCAGGCGCCGCAGATGGCTGAAATCATCCGGGAGTATGAAAAGGATTTGTTCCTGGATTCCGAAAACTGGTTTGCAGAGATGAAGACGATGGGTGAAGCGCTTGGATATTGTCCGAACGTAAAAAGAGTATAAAAAGAATCCGGACAATTACAAGGGTTCGATTACAGATGTCTGCACAATCGTTCGTGTGGCTGTTACCGGAAAAAAGAACTCGCCGGACCTTGCAACGATTATGCGTGTGATTGGAGAAGAACGTACAAGAGGAAGACTGGAGAAATTCCTTGCGGCGATTTCTGAAAATTAGTCTTTTATAGTTGTGCCAATGCAGTAAATGAATGTATCATATGAATATTATCATGTAATTGGGAAACTATGAATCTTTCATAATGGTTGTGCAGAATGCATGATGCCATAAGCAGGTATATGAGGTCGCCGGTACTTAGACACCGTACTTTGGTGTCTTATGTACCGCTGCAGACCGAATTAAGTGCAAACGTCCTGCGTTGGCATACTTGTATTTGCACAACCAATACAAAGATTTCCGCGTTTCCCAATTCCCATTGAATAGTACATGAAAAAGGAGGTGCGACAGACCGGGAATATAAAGAACGGTCTGCTGTTAAGAATATGAAAAAGAAACAATACGAAGGATATACTTATGTAGATGGCGGCGTTTGCGCAGCAAAGGGATTTGTGGCAAATGGTGTGAACTGCGGACTGAATGCAGATAAGAATAAAAATGACCTTGGCATGGTATACAGCGAAACGGTGTGTCATGCGGCAGCAGTCTATACGCAGAACAAGGTAAAAGGCGCGCCGATTCTTGTGACAAAAGAGCATTTAAAAAGAAACTGGCGGCAAAGCGATGGCGGTTGTTGCAAATTTAAAAATGCAAATACCTGCAATGCAGATGGTGTTGAAAAGGCAGAACGAATCTGCGAGCTGGCGGCAGAGGCGCTTGGTATTGATAAAAATATGGTTATCAATGCATCAACAGGCGTAATTGGACAGGTGATTCCGATTGAACCATTTGAGAAGCATATGAAGGAACTGGCAGACGGATTATCGGTGGAAGGTCATGACAAGGCTGCAAATGCAATTATGACAACCGATACCGTAGATAAACAGGTAGCGGTAGAGTTTGTTTTGGATGGGAAGAAATGCCGCCTTGGCGGGATGGCAAAGGGAAGCGGCATGATTCATCCGAACATGGCAACAACCCTGAATTTTATTACAACAGATGCAGCAATTTCATCCGAAATGATTCAGAAAGCATTGAGTGAAATTGTAAAAAGTAACATACAATTGCCTTTCCATTGATGGTGACACCTCTACAAATGATATGATTAGCGTTATGGCAAATGGTCTGGCAGGAAACAAAGAGATTACGTCGGAAAACGCAGATTTTGCGGTATTTCAGAAAGCGCTCTATATTGTCATGGAGTGTATGACGATGATGTTAGCGAGCGATGGAGAGGGCGCAAGCAAAATGCTCGAATGTACAGTTGCAGGAGCGCCGGATAAGGAAACCGCAATTATTGTAGCAAAAAAGTATTATTCGTTCTCCGCTTACCAAATGCGCGATGTTCGGCGAAGATGCAAACTGGGGACGAATCCTTTGTGCAATCCGGCTATGCAGAGGCAGACTTTGATATTGATAAAGTGGATGTTGATATCGCATCGGAAAAAGGCAGAATTGAGGTTTGCAGAAATGGAGCAGGCGTTGTATTTTCGGAAGAAAAAGCAGCAGAGGTATTGTCAGAACAGGAAATTTTTATTGACGTAAATCTGAATCTGGGAACTGCATCTGCAAAAGCGTGGGGTTGTGATTTGACATACGACTATGTAAAAATAAATGGCGATTACCGTTCATAGAGTAGTGTGTCATGCGTAAATGCAAATATACCGTGCAGAATGTTTGTACTTCATTTGGTTGTTAAAAGGAATGGCTGTCGGAAATCGGGAGAGTAACCGGTATTCGGCAGCTTTTTTTTTGCGCTTGATGCCTGAAATATGCGGTGCATAAAAAAAGAAATGAGAGAAATAATTTCCAAAAATAGCCAAAAAAATCAAAAAGTTCAAAAATATGATTGAAAATGATTAAAACATGTGTTAATATAGACTTACGATTGAACGGTTATGATTGATTTTGGACGAATAATCCAGTATAATGCATATATATAGTTAAATTTGAGAATATTATAGTATATATCGAAAATAAGGAGAGTATATATGTTGACAGAAGAAAGACACAATAAAATACTGGAAGCGTTGAAAACCAAACGCACTGTAACGGTCGCTGAGATGACGGAATATACCGGCGCATCCGAATCGACAATACGACGTGATTTGACTGCTCTTGACGAGATGGGAAAATTAAACAAAGTTCATGGCGGTGCAACTGCAATTGCGCATCAGTTTATTGCAGATGAGATGGCGGTCAGTGTGAAAGAACAGCTTTGTGTGGAAGAAAAAAGGCAATTGCCCAATATGCGGTAAATATGGTGAATGATGATGATTTCATTTTTATTGACGCAGGAACAAGCACGGATGGATGATTGAATATTTGGATTCTTCCAGAGCAACATTTGTCACAAATGGCATCGGTCATATCAAACGACTGCTTGAACAAAGGATTGCGGGCGTATATGATTGGCGGACTGGGAAAACCGGTTACAGAATCTACGGTAGGCGCGGAAGCGGTAAACCATATGAAGATGTTTAATTTTTCAAAATGTTTTCTTGGAACAAATGGAATACATACCGAGTATGGATTTACAACGGTGGACGTCGAGGAAGCGCTTGTAAAAATGGAAGCGGTAAACCGTTCGTATGCAAGCGTGGTTCTGGCAGACCATACGAAGTTCGACAAAGTGACGGCTGTTACATTTGCGGGAATTAAGAAAGCATGTATTATCACGGACAGACTTGTAAATGATAAGTATGCAGATGCGACAATTATAAAGGAGGTAATGAAGGGATGATTTACACAGTGACTTTTAATCCGGCGATTGATTATATTGTCAGGATGGAAAAACTGGAACTCGGTTCGGTAAACAGAAGCGAAGAAGAAGCGATGTATTACGGTGGAAAAGGCATCAATGTTTCCATCGTGCTGAAAAAATCTGGGGATTGATTCGGCAGCGCTTGATTTGTTGCCGGTTTTACCGGTAGAGCGATAGAAGAAGGAGTCGCTGCCCTTGGTGTGAAAACGGATTTTATCACTGTGAAAGATGGCGTAAGCAGAATTAATGTCAAACTGAAAGCAGGAGAAGAAACCGAAATTAACGGAAAAGGACCGCGAATCAGCAAAGAGGAACTGGAGAACCTTTATAAGAAACTGGACGGATTAAAGGATGGTGACTGCCTCGTGCTGGCAGGAGCGATTCCACCATCGTTACCGGCGGATGTTTATGAAACCATCATGGCAAGACTGGCAGGAAAAAAGGTGGATATTGTAGTTGATGCAACAAAGGAGCTTTTGTTAAATGTACTTAAATATCATCCGTTCCTTGTAAAACCGAACAATTTTGAACTGGGTGAAATGTTTGGCGTAACGCTTCATACCGATGAGGAAATTGAAGAATATGCCAGAAAATTACAGGAGCTTGGTGCAAGAAATGCCGTTGTGATATCCATGGCAGGCAATGGTTCTATGATGATTACGGAAGATGGAAACGCATACAGAATGGGCGTGCCAAAAGGAAAAGTCGTTAATTCGGTAGGAGCCGGCGATTCTATGGTTGCAGGATTTATCGCAAGCTATTTTACCGAACATGACTATCAAAAAGCATTAAAATATGGCGCGGCAACCGGAAGCGCAACTGCTTTTTCCGCAGGACTTGCAACAAAAAGAAAAAGTAGAACAACTTTTAGGACAATTTTAATCAGACCGATAATGGGAAACAGGTATTTTGATTTTTGAGTAAAGGAGAATGTGTATGAGAATAAGGGAATTGTTAAAAAAAAGAAGGAATTGCCCTTGGAGTCAAGGTAGATTCAAAAGAAGCAGCAATTGACTACCTCGTAGGACTTCATTTTAAATCAGGCAATATTTCTGACAAGGCTGAATTTAAAAAAAAGCATTCTGGCAAGAGAAGAAGCTGGTTCGACAGCAGTGGGGGGGAAGGAATTGCGATTCCGCATGCAAAGAATGCAGCAGTTAAGAAACCGGGACTTGCAGCAATGACGGTTCCGGCTGGCGTGGATTATGATTCATTAGATGGGCAGCCATCCAATTTGTTCTTTATGATTGCAGCGCCGGAAAAAGGCGGCGATGTACATCTGGAAGTATTATCCAGACTGAGTATGCTTTTAATGGATGAGAATTTCCGGGCAGAATTGCTGGCAGCAAAGAATGCGGATGAATTCCTGGATATCTGCAGCAAATATGAGATGGAAAAATTTGCAGATGAACTGGGTGCGGAAACGGAGCCGCAGGCGCCTGCAAAGACAGGTTACAGAATTCTTGCTGTAACCGCATGCCCGACCGGTATTGCACATACATTTATGGCAGCGGAAGCCCTTGAGAAAAAAGGAACGGAAATGGGATATACGGTGAAAGTAGAAACAAATGGTTCCGGCGGCGTAAAGAACCGGCTGACTGCAGAAGAAATTGAAGCGTGCGACGGTATTATTGTTGCAGCAGATAAAAAAATGTTGAAACTGCAAGATTTGATGGCAAACCGGTGCTTTTTACAAAGGTCTCAGACGGTATTCACAAGCCGGAGGAATTAATTAATAAGATTATTGAAGGCAAGGTTCCGGTACATCATGAAAGCGGAAAGAAAACAGCAGACGAAACAGCAGCAAATGGCAGCGTCGGAAGCCGGATATATAAGCATCTGATGAATGGTGTTTCGCATATGCTTCCATTCGTTATCGGTGGTGGAATTATGACCGCGCTGGCATTCCTGATTGATACCATCTGTGGATATGGTGCAACAGGCGGCGGCAATTTTGGTTCCTGTACACCGCTGTCGGCGTTCTTTAAATATGTCGGCGGCTTATCCATGAACCTGATGGTTCCGGTTCTTGCAGGTTATATTGCATACTCTATCGCGGACCGTCCCGGACTTGCAGTTGGTTTTACCGGCGGTTTACTTGCATCATCCGGAAATGCAGCAATAGCTTCTTATATATGGGCAGACGCAGACCTTTCTGCATTCCAGAATTTCATTGCGAAATTCGGATTTACAGGAGCTGATTCCGGTAATACGGTATCCGGGTTCCTCGGTGGAATTCTTGCAGGTTTCCTGGCAGGCTATATTGTGCTTTTGTTAAAGAAACTATGCTCGAAGTTCCCGCAGTCGCTGGAAGGAATTAAACCTACGTTGATATATCCGCTGGTCGGCATTTTCCTTATCGGCGTTTTGATGGTATTTATCTTTAATCCATTGATTGGACTTGTAAATACAGGACTCAGTAACATGCTGGCTTCCCTTGCAGATAAGAATCTGCTGGCGCTTCTGGGATTGATACTTGGCGCTATGATGGCGATTGATATGGGCGGTCCAATTAACAAAGCCGCATATGTATTTGGTACCGGAATGTTAGCAACAGCAGCCGATTTGGTTGCCCAGGGAGCATCACAGAGTGATGCGGCTGTTCAGGCATGCTACATTTCGATGGCAGCAGTTATGGTTGGCGGTATGGTTCCGCCTATGGGAATTGCACTTGCATGTAAGCTGTTCCCGAAGAAATTTACAAAAGCAGAAAGAAGTTCTGCAGTTTCCAACTTCGTAATGGGCTGCTCGTTTATTACAGAGGGCGCAATCCCGTTTGCAGCGGCTGACCCGCTTCATGTAATTCCTTGTACGCTTGTTGGTGCAGGTGTAGCAGGTGCGTTGTCGGCAGCATTCAAATGTACGCTGATGGCGCCGCATGGTGGAATATTCGTATTTGCAACAGTAGGAAACCCATGGCTCTATATTCTTTCGTGGGTAATTGGTTCTATTATAACCTGCCTTCTGTTGGGATTGATTAAGAAGAATGTAGCAGAAGAATAAATAAAAATAAAAAAAATCAGGCAAAATGACAATATGAATAAACAGTATATTTGACATTTGCATGTAAGAAATGGGAAATAGGTATTTGCGAAACTATGAATCTTTCATACTGGTTGTGCCAGAATGTATGATGCCATAAGCAGGTATATGAGGTCGCCGGTACTTAGGCACCGTATTTTGGTGCCTTATGTACCGTTGCAGACCGAATTAAGTGAAAACGTCCTGCGTTGGCATCCATGCATTGGCACAACCGATACAAGATATTCCGCGTTTCGCAATTACCTGAAGAAATAGAAAGGTGAAAAAGGAGAAGATTATTATGGTATCACAGACAGTAAAAAAGTTATTAATGAACAGGGATTACACATGAGACCGGCAGGTGTTTTTGCAAAGGAAATGACAAAGTTCAAATCCAATGTTACGCTGGATATTGCAGGTAAAAAGAATTAACGCAAAAAGCGTGATGCTGATTATTGCAGCATGCGTGAAATGCGGAACAGAAATGACAATTGAATGTGACGGTGAAGATGAACAGGAGGCACTTGCAAAGGCAGTTGAATTAATTGAGTCAGGCCTTGGCGAATAATCCGAAGATATTGAAAATCCGGAAAGCGGGGTAAAAAAAAATATGTTAAAAGGAATAGGCGGCTCAGCCGGATATGGTATTGGACGGGTTGTAATCATCAGTGATGGCAAGCCGGAATATAAACAGCATACAGTAACCGATACGGAAGCGGAACTGCAGCGATTTGAATCTGCGATGGAAGTGTTTATCAGTAAAACACAGAAAATGGCAGATGATATGAAAGAAAAAGTCGGAGCGCATAACGCTGAAATACTGGAAGGACATATTGTTTTAATGAGCGACCCATTTATGCAGGACCAGATAAAAGAACTGATTGAAATGGGGAATGCGCGGAAGCGGCAGTAGATAGTGTCTGCGATATGTTTGTTTCGATGTTTTCACAGGTGGATGATGAATTAACCAGACAACGTGCAACCGATGTCGGCGATATTCGAATCCGGATGTTAAAAAATCCTGACAAATACGCCGGACGTGAATATCAGTGAAGTTCCGGCAGGAACAATCATAGTTGCAAAAGATTTGACTCCGTCCATGACTGCGGGAATTGTAAAAAGAAAATGTAGTTGGAATTCTGACGGAAATTGGCGGAAAGACTTCCCATTCTGCAATTCTTGCAAGAGCGCTGGAGATTCCGGCGGTATTGAGCATCGATGGAATTGTCGATAAAGTATCGGAAGGTATGCTGGCAGTTGTTGATGGATGTGACGGTATCTGTATTCTGGAACCGGATGCAGACGTTGTTGCAGAATACGAAGCAAAGCGTGAAACCTATTGGAAAGAGCAGGAACTGCTTCAGATTTATAGAGGAAAAGAAACCGTAACTGCAGATGGAATCAAAGCAGCGCTTTTATGGAAATATCGGAAATCCGGAGGATGCAAAAAAGCGTTTTGGATGCGGATGGAGAAGGCGTTGGTCTGTTCAGGACAGAATTTCTGTTTATGGGAGCAGACAGTCTTCCGTCGGAAGAAGAACAGTTTGCAGCATACAAGGAAGCAGCGATGACGATGCAGGGCAGGGAAGTTATCATTCGTAACGCTGGATGTCGGCGGAGATAAAGAGATTCCATATCTTGGCATGGAAAAAGAGGATAATCCATTTCTTGGATTTCGTGCGGTAAGGTACTGCCTGAAAAATGAAGACAGCTACCGGGTGCAGCTTCGTGCGCTTCTTCGCGCCAGTGCATTTGGCGATATTAAGATTATGGTTCCGCTTGTGACATGCGTGGATGAAATCCGGCGCGTAAAACAACTGGTTGCAGAAATAAAGAAGGAACTGGATGCGGAAGGAATTGCATACAACAAGGATATTCAGGTCGGCGTTATGATAGAAACCCCGGCAGCCAGCTTAATTGCAGACCTTCTGGCAAAAGAAGCTGATTTCTTCAGTATTGGAACAAATGATTTAACGCAGTATACGATGGCGGTAGACAGAGGAAACGCAAAGGTTGCATATCTCTATTCCGCATATAATCCTGCAGTGCTTCGTTCTATGAAGAACATTATTGAGGCAGGAAATGCAGAGGGAATTATGGTTTGGAATGTGTGGAGAAGCAGCCGGGGACCCGCTTCTGATTCCATTGCTTCTTTCCTTTGGACTGGGCGAATTCAGCGTTTCCGCGACTTCGATTTTAAGAACTAGAAGCACGATTGCGAAATGGTCCAAGGCGGAAGCCGATGCGCTTGCCGCACAGGCACTTTCACTTGCAACAGAAGCAGAGGTTGAAGAACTTCTAAAATCAGCTGCAAAATAGAAACTTACCGTATCTTATTTGTACAGGAAAAGAAAAGTCAAGATACAAATATTACTAAAATTTAAGAATTTGAGTGGAACATTTTCACGAAAATAAAAAAAAATACTGGAATTAATTTGGTTTTTTTTTTTGGTAATATTAATATAGAGCAGACGTAAGACCGTTTCGCACATAGTTGCTGAGACGGTTTTTACGTTCCGCAGATTTTCAGAGAATCCAAAAAGCAGCCGACGACAGGTACACAGAAGCAGAAAGACATTCAGAAATGTTTTCAGAGGTTAGAGAGGAAGATAGGTTATGTTTGAAAACGAAAAAAAGTAAGTCATGTAAAGTTTGGTGAAGGAAACGTAATTGAATGTGATGGCACTCATATCCGTATTTTATTTAATTATGAAAATGTGGAAAAAGACATTTGTTTATCCGACCGTGTTTGAGAAGTTTGTGACATTCCAGAATCAGGATGCCCAGTGTAAGGTGAAGGATGATTTGAATAATGCAAAGGAAGAAGAAGCCAAGCTGAATAATCTGAGAAAGTTATTTATGGCAGAACAGGAAAAGAAACGAAAATCTGCAAAACTTACCAAAGCAACCAGGAAACGGTAAGAAAAAAGTTGAAAAAGGAAAAAATAAAAATCAAAACTTGATAAGTAAAAAATAATAAGCATATGCTGGCAAATGAACCGGCATATGCTTTTCTTAGATTTTGGCAAATGCATTTCTTAAATTATTTCTTTTTTAGCGTTTATTGATAAATGCTATAATGAGACAAATTGTGCAATTAGGAGCTTGCAGAAGTCATTTGTTACCATGCATCCGTAAGGAGCCGGCGGTGGCAACTCCTGCAGGTGAAGCAGCAGGAAGGTAGAAAGGAAGGATAAAACAGTGTTTAAGATTGTGAAAACAGAGGCGCTGACAGATGCGATATATCTGATGGACGTGGAAGCACCAAGAGTAGCGAAAAAAAATGTCTTCCGGGTCAGTTCGTAATCGTAAGGGGTTCAGAAGATGGGGAAAGAATTCCGCTTACGATATGTGATTATTCAAGAGAAGCCGGAACGGTTACAATTGTATTCCAGATAGTTGGTGCAGCAACAGAGAAGATGAAGGATTTGAAAGTCGGAGACAGTTTTACAGATTTTGTCGGTCCGATTGGATGTCCGTCAGAACTGGTGGAAGAAGATTTGGAATCATTAAAAAAGAAAAAGATTTTGTTTGTTGCAGGCGGTGTTGGAACTGCACCTGTTTATCCGCAGGTAAAATGGCTTCATGAACATGGAATCGAAGGCAGACGTTATTATTGGCGGAAGAACAAAGAATCTTATTATACTGGAAGAACAGATGAAAGCAGTTGCCGGCAATTTATATATAACAACCGATGATGGTTCTTATGGAAGCAAGGGTGTTGTTACAAACGAGATTCAGAAGCTGGTTGACGCTGGAAATCAGTATGATGTTTGTATTGCGATTGGTCCAATGATTATGATGAAGTTTGTATGCAAACTGACAAAGGATTTGAATATAAAAACAGTTGTGAGTCTGAATCCGATTATGGTAGATGGAACTGGCATGTGCGGCGCCTGTCGAGTAACAGTAGGCGGCAAAGTTAAATTTGCATGTGTTGACGGACCGGAATTTGATGGACATTTGGTTGATTTCGATGAAGCAATGATTCGTAAGCAGATTTATAAGACAGAAGAAGGCAGGGCATTTCTGGCTGCCAAAGAAGGCGATACGCATCATGGCGGCTGCGGACAATGTGGAGGTGACAAGTAATGGACGTTTTTTAAATAAAGTACCAGTCCGGGAACAGGACGCGGAAGAAAGAGCAAAAAAAATTTTAAAGAAGTTTGTTACGGATATAATGAAGAAGAGGCGATGGCGGAGGCAGCAAGATGTAGTGGATGTAAAAATGCACAGTGCGTAAAAGGCTGTCCGGTTGCAATTGATATTCCGGGATTTATTGCTCATGTGAAAAATGGCGAGTTTGCGGAAGCGTTTCAGGTAATCAGCAAGTCGTCTGCACTTCCGGCTGTATGTGGACGTGTATGCCCGCAGGAAACGCAGTGTGAAGGAAAATGTATCAGAGGAATTAAAGGCGACCCGGTATCTATCGGTAAACTGGAACGGTTTGTAGCTGACTGGGCAAGAGAACATGGCATAAAGCCGGAACCGGCAGCGGAGAAGAAGGGAAAAGAAAGTTGCGGTTATCGGTTCCGGTCCGTCGGGACTTACCTGCGCGGGCGACCTTGCCAAGATGGGATATGATGTTACAATTTTTGAAGCGCTTTCACGAAGCGGGCGGCGTACTTGTCTATGGTATTCCGGAGTTCCGTCTTCCAAAAGAAGATGTTGTAAAGAAAGAAATTGAAAATGTAAAAGCATTAGGCGTTAAGATTGAAACCGATGTTGTAGTTGGAAAGTCGGTTACAATTGATGAACTGCTTCATGAAGAAGGTTTTTCTGCGGTATTTATTGGTTCCGGTGCAGGACTTCCAAAGTTCATGGGTATCCCGGGCGAGAATGCAAATGGCGGGTTCTCTGCAAATGAGTACCTGACCAGAAGCAACCTGATGAAAGCATATAAAGAAGATTCCAATACGCCGATTATGCTGGGAAAGAAAGTTGCGGTTGTAGGCGGCGGTAATGTTGCAATGGATGCTGCAAGAACCGCGTTACGTCTTGGTGCAGAAACACATATTGTATACAGACGTAGCGAGGAAGAACTTCCTGCCAGAGTAGAAGAAGTGCATCACGCAAAGGAAGAAGGAATTATATTTGACCTTCTTACGAATCCAACCGAGATTCTTGAAGATGAAAAAGGCTGGGTTTGCGGTATGAAATGCATTAAGATGGAACTTGGCGAGCCGGATGCCTCCGGAAGAAGAAGTCCGGTGGAGATTCCTGGTTCCGAATTCGTTATGGATGTAGATGCGGTTATCATGTCGCTTGGTACTTCACCAAATCCGCTGATTTCTTCGACTACAGAGGGGCTTGAAACAAATAAGTGGAAATGTATTGTTGCGGATGAGGCAAATGGACAGACCACAAAGACGGGCGTTTATGCCGGTGGTGACGCTGTTACAGGAGCTGCAACTGTTATTCTTGCCATGGGCGCCGGTAAGGCAGCAGCAAAAAAAGGAATTGATGAATACCTGAACGGACTTTCATAGAATTAAAGATAAAAAGTCAGCATATAGTTATAGACTATGCAGACGGTTCCAAACGGATTTTCATAGAATTTGATATAAAAGACGAGTAAGAAGTGAATGCTTTTTGCTCGTCTTTTTTTTTGCACAGAAACTTAAGAAAATCTTCTTTTTTTTGAAAAAATGATAAAAAAACTTTGCAAATATTGTATTTTTTTACTTGATAAATGCAAGTTCATTGTTTATAATCTTAAGTGGACTGTTTCAAAGAATGAAAGAGTACGATATACAAAATGAATTTCGCAGAATCTGCGATTTGCTTATAATTACTTTAAGTTTTAAGGAGGATTTTTAAGATGTCATACGTTGATGAAGTGCTGGAGATTGTAAAGAAAAAGAATGCTGACCAGCCAGAGTTTTTACAGGCAGTAACAGAGGTTCTTGAGTCACTGAGACCTTGCATTGATGCAAATGAGGAACTTTACAGAAAGAATGCAATTCTTGAGAGAATTACTGAGCCGGACAGACAGATTATGTTCAGAGTACCTTGGGTAGATGATAATGGACAGGTTCAGGTAAACAGAGGATACCGTGTACAGTTTAACAATGCGATTGGACCGTACAAGGGAGGATTAAGACTTCATCCATCTGTAAACCTTGGTATTATCAAATTCCTCGGTTTTGAGCAGATTTTCAAAAACTCCCTTACAGGACTTCCAATCGGTGGAGGTAAAGGTGGATCTGATTTCGATCCTAAGGGAAAATCTGACAGAGAAGTTATGGCATTCTGCCAGAGCTTTATGACAGAACTTTGCAAATATATTGGTGCTGATACTGATGTTCCAGCAGGAGATATCGGTACAGGCGCAAGAGAGATTGGTTTCATGTTTGGACAGTACAAGAGAATCCGCGGTTCTTTTGAAGGCGTTCTTACAGGTAAAGGCCTCACATACGGCGGTTCCTTAGCTCGTACAGAAGCTACAGGTTACGGTCTGCTGTACCTGACACAGGAATTACTGAAATGCCATGGTATCAGCATGGAAGGAAAGACTGTTGCTGTTTCAGGCGCTGGTAATGTTGCAATTTACGCAATTCAGAAAGCACACCAGATGGGTGCAAAATGTGTAACATGTTCAGATTCAACAGGATGGATTTATGATTCTGAAGGAATTGATGTTGACCTTCTGAAAGAAGTAAAAGAAGTTAAGAGAGCGCGTCTTACTGAGTATGCTGCTGCAAGACCAAGCGCAGAGTATCATGAAAAGAAGAACGGTGAGCATGGCGTATGGTCTGTAAAATGCGATATCGCTCTTCCATGTGCAACACAGAACGAACTTGATATTGATGATGCAAAGGCACTTGTTGCAAACGGATGCATCTGTGTATGCGAAGGTGCTAACATGCCTACCACTCTGGAAGCTACCCAGTATCTGCAGGAGAACAAGGTTTACTTCGTAGGTGGTAAGGCTGCTAATGCAGGTGGTGTTGCTACATCCGCTCTTGAGATGAGCCAGAACAGCGAAAGACTTTCCTGGTCCTTTGAAGAAGTTGACGCAAAACTTCAGAACATCATGGTTACAATTTATCATAACATTGATGATGCTGCAAAGAGATATGGCGTTGAAGGCGACTATGTTATGCTGGTGCAAATATTGCTGGATTTGAGAAAGTTGTTGACGCAATGCTCGCTCAGGGTGTTTGCTAATCAATAGAAATTTGAAATAAAGATTATATGGAGAAGTCCTGTAAACCTGGTGTTTATGGGACTTTTTTTTTGTATTGGTTGTGCAAATGCAAGTATGCTAACGCAGGTCGTTTGCACTTGATTCGTGAAAGTAATAAACATTTTTTGACGAATGCTTGCAATTGCAAGCAAAAATAAATATAATATAGAAGAAAGGAGGCGATATTATGGCAAATACATCCGCTGTTTATGCAAGAATAGATACCAATCTCAAAAAATAACGCTGAAAGCATTCTTTCTCAGCTTGGCATTTCTCCGTCTAGTGCAATTCAGATGCTTTATAGTCAGATTGTACTGAAAAAAGGGTATGCCATTTGAATTGCGTCTTCCTTCTTCCCAACCATTAGCTGTTGGTGCAATGACCAGAGAACAGCTTGATGCAGAACTCCAGAAGGGTGGTCGATTCCATCAAAGCAGAAAAAATATATTCTACTGATGAAGTTGATGCGGCACTTGCAAAGGAATTTGGTATATGACGGAAAACTATAAGGTCGGCTACTCTGCAGATGCACTTGATGATTTACGGGAAATCTATGCATACATTGTAAACGAGCTCCTTGTTCCGGAGACTGCCGCTGCTCAGGTGGGGCGCATCCGAAAAGAAGTTCGTTTATTGGATTTCATGCCAGCTCGTTATGCGTTAGTTGAATGGGAACCGTGGCATTCTATGAAAAATGCACCAGCTTCCAGTGGATAATTTTATTGTGTATTATCTGGTCGATGACGCTGGGATGGTAGTTACAGTAGTTCGAGTATTCTACGGTGGTCGTGATATCGAAGGAATCATAAATTCAAATAAATAAACAGTGATGGCGCTTTTGCGCTAGTTAGAGATGAGTAAATGGCAGAGGGAAGTATGTGGTTATGGATATTGAGGACTATGAAGGTGAGAAGGCTGAGGAAAAGCTGATTATGAAGCTGCGGGAGGCAGAAGAAGCAGTTAAGGATGAAAATGCATGGATGAGTTTAGATGAACTGAAGAAATCTGTTGGGGTATAGCCTATGATGAAATTGCGGATTAACCCTATTTTAGCAGAAGATTTAAAGAACATAAAAGCGTATATTGCTGAAGATGCAAATATAGCGAAAGTCAAAGAGCAGTATAAACAGATGATTATGACAGCAACGAAAGATGTTTCAGATGAATAACAAAAAAAGGAGTAACGTATTATGGAGAATAAACTGCAAAATGTCGGGCAGAATATCATTATGGATAATTTTGTTAAAACAGACGACATTTTAAAAGAGATGTGTGGGATTCTTGAGTCCTCACAAAAGGCGGCATATCAGGCGGTTAATGCTGCGCTTGTTCAGAGAAACTGGCTGATTGGATACCGAATTGCAGAGGAAGAATTTGGCGGGGAAGAACGTTCTGGTTATGGACTTCAGGTTATTAAGAAGCTGTCAAAAGAATTAACAAATCGTTATGGTAAAGGATATGACAGAGGTACTCTTTACCGCTGCTTAAGATTTTACAGAACATTTCCTGAGATTGTTGCCTCACTGAGGCAACAATCCGGAGCAATACTTTCTTGGACACATTATCGTATTCTTTTTTTGCAGGTCGAAGATAAAAAAAAGCTCGTGATTGGTATGAGAAAGAAGCCGCAGAACAGATTTGGAGTGTTAGAACTTTACAGCGCAACATTTCCTCACAGTATTACAATCGTATGCTTCAAACGCAGAAGCAAGAGCTTGTAGAGAACGAAATGAAAGATTTGACCTCACAATATCAAAATGATAAGCTGGAATTTATTAAAAATCCGGTTGTGGCAGAGTTTTTAGGACTGGCTTCCAATACTGATTTTACAGAAAGTGATATTGAAAAAAAGTATTTTGACAAATTTGCAGAAGTTTTTGATGGAGCTTGGCAAAGGGTATGCGTTTGTTGCAAGACAGCAGCATATTCATACCGAGAAACAAGACTATTTCATCGACCTTGTATTTTACAACTATATTCTCAAATGTTTTGTTCTGATAGATTTGAAAACACAGAAAAAATCACACATCAGGATGTCGGTCAGATGGATATGTATATCCGTATGTATGACGAACTGAAGCGTAGTGAGGGAGATAATCCGACGATTGGCATTGTCCTTTGTTCCGACACAGATGAAGATATTGCAAGATATTCAGTGCTACATGGGAATGAGCAGTTATTTGCTTCCAAATATAAGCTGTATCTGCCTACAGAGGAGGAACTGAGGGCAGAGATAGAAACGCAAAAGGCAATGTTCCTTTTGCAGCAAAAAGGAAAAAAGAAGAAGATAGAGATGAGTAAATGGCAGAGGAAAGTTTGTTTTGCAAAAAAATTTGGAATAGGATTCTGGAACAAGTTCTATTTGAATTGTTTATGTGGTTGGCAGGACTGCTATTATTTGATATTATCAAATAGACAGTAAAAGGTTGAAAAAATGCCATATGGCAGAAAGAATCATCTTATGAAGAAAAAGTTAGAAAGGTATAGAGTGATTTATGTATTATTATGCACCGGTAAGATAGCAATGGCTATCACAAATTGAAAATGTTATAGCCATTGCATTCCTAATAGAAAACAAATTAGAGGGTAATATGAGCTATATTCGAGCAGAGGAGATTTTGCCTGAGGAGGTTCTTGCCTCAATCCAGCAATATGTAGAAGGACAGATGATTTATATTCCAAAAAAAGTCCGACAGCAGGAGAAAATGGGGGACAGGAACCGACACCAGAAAAAAAAATCTGGAGATTCGTAATGCACGCATGTATGAGATGTATTGTAAAGGCGCGACTGTAAAGGAATTGGCAGATGAATTTTTCCTGACAGAAAAGAGCGTGCAGAGAATTATCAGAACTATCAAACCCTCCGGGAAGATTTAGAAATAACAGCGGTAATCTTTAGGAGGAAGAAAAAAGTGAATAGAGAAAATAAAAAGAAAATTGTATGAAACTGGCTATTATAAGAACCATGCCTGCAACGAGGTATTTACCTGCAAGGTTTGCGGAAGGGAGGTTGTTCCGGCGGGAGCCGGCAGCAGTCACAGGAACCATTGCCCAAATTGTCTGACAAGTCTGCATGTCGATATTACGCCGGGAGACAGGGCGTGTGATTGCGGCGGATATATGGATGCGATTGCTGTTTGGGTTCGCAAAAAATGGTGAATGGGCAATTATTCACAGATGCAGACAGTGCGGTGAACTGAGTTCCAACAGAATTGCAGCAGATGATAATCCAATGAAACTTATGTCTATTGCAATGAAACCAATAGCAGTACCGCCTTTCCCAATTGAGCGTATTGAGGAAATGACAAGACTTATGGGCGGAGATGGCGTCTGAAAACACAGCCGGTCGCATGCAAAAAATATGTGAGTTTAACGAACGCCGATGAAACGAAGTTTCTCAGGTGAACGTTTATAAAAAAGAAAAGTGATATAATGAATATGAAAATGGGGTTTCCGTTTAACGAAGGGAGCGTATCAGAATGCGATTCGTTAATGCGATAACCCCATTTTTGTGCGTTTTGTTCTGTACGTTTTTAGAAACTTTCAAATTCAAATGTATGAATCGAATTCGAAAAGAAGAATTTGTACTACATATTAATGCTACATATTGTTTAAAAGCGTTTTTTAATTGTTTCAAAATGCGTTTGTGCCTGTAATGCAGGGTCGATAGCGCCATATTTTTATCCTTTGCTATGGAGCGAAGGGATTCTCCGTCAAAATACAACCGAAAAATAAGTTCATGGTCAAATGGTGAAAGCATGGCAAGGGCGTTCTTGAGTTTGCTTATTTCCATGTTTTGAATCACCTGTTCATCTACAGGAATGCATGCTTCATCCTGAAAAATATCGTTTCCATTGGTTTCGTCGGTATCCAAAGCATCATAATATAAAACGTGATTATGGATATCGCTTTCCGCAAAATATCGTTCTTTCCGATTCCCTTTCCAATATGCTTTGTATACGTCTTCACTGACATGAATCGGATTTTGATTTATCCATATATAAAAATCATTCATAAAGTAACTTCCTCCTTATCGTTTACATATAATTTTCAGCAATTGCAAAATTATAAAATTTTTATTTGTTGTGCAATTACATATTTTTTAAATAAATAAGGGGGATTTGTGTAGTATTTTCATTATGAGGTATCAAAGTGCTTGGAAAACCTGCCAGCGGCAGATTCTGCAGGAAAAAGGAAGAACAAATGTTCTATAAAATGGTATCAAAAACGATGAAACTTGTCAAGCAAAAAATCTATTTTAGCAAAATTGACTTTTTATGCTTGAAAATGATAAAATTACAAGCATGAAAGTCAAGGAGAGCGATAAAATGAATGTGTCAGAACAAATTATACAACTTGCGAAAGAAAATAATGGAGTAATTACTACTGCTGATATTTCTAAAAAGGAATTTTGAGAGGAAATTTTTGAAAAATTTGGCTGATTCAGGAAGGTTGGAAAAAAAACAACAAGAGGTGTGTATATTTTACCTGAAATATGGGAAGACGAGTTTGTAAATTTACAGGCTCGTTTTAAAAAGGGTATTTTTTTCGAATGAGACTGCGCTGTTTTTATGGGATTTAACAGATAGAACTCCGAATAGGTATGATATGACATTTCCTGAAACATATAATCTTACGAATGCAAAGAAAGAAGGAATAAATTGTATGACAGTAAAGAAAGAATGGTATGCAGAGGGGAAGGTGCAAGTAAAAATCCCCTGGTGGAAATGTCATTACTGCATACAATATGGAACGAACATTATGTGATATTTTGCGTAAAAAGAATTGGAGTTGATACTGGTATTATTACAGAAGCATTTAAACACTATATAACCAGAAAAGATAAGAACATTCCTCTGTTATCAGAATATGCAAAAGAAGTTTCATGTAGAAGAAAAAGTAAGAAGATATCTGGAGGTGCTGATATGAAAAATGCGATGCAGCTGAAAGCTGTTATAAAAAATATTGCAAAAGAGAAAAACATTTCAGCGCAGGTAGTAATGCAGAATTTTATGTTGGAGCGATTATTGGAAAGAATTTCTGTTTCGGAGTACAGACAGAGTTTCATCTTAAAGGGCGGATTTCTAATTGCGGCAATGGTAGGATTAGATACTCGGGCAACAATGGATATGGATGCGACTATCAAGGGTTGGGCTGTAAATGAGAAAAGTGTTAAGAGAATGTTTTTTGATATTTGCGAAATCAATTTACAGGATGATGTGACGTTTGAATTTAAGAAAATAGCAGAAATCCGAGAAGGCGATGAATATACTGGATACAGAGTATCACTGTCTGCAAATTATCCACCAATGTCTGTTCCTCTTAAATTGGACATTACAACAGGAGATAAGATTACACCAAGAGAAATTGAGTATCGATTCAAACTGTTATTGGAAGATAGAGAAATATCAGTACTTGCTTATAACCTGGAAACAGTTATGGCAGAGAAATTGGAAACAGTTATTTCAAAGAGGTGACCAGAATACAAGACCAAGAGATTACTATGATGTATATATTCTGGCAAAACTACAGTATAAAAAATATTGATATTGAATCTTTGAAGACAGCGCTTAGAGCAACTTCAGAGAAACGTGGTTCAACAGAAGTCCTAAAGGATTATGTTCATATTATTGATGTAGTAAGAAACAGTGAAGTAATGATACGACAGTGGAAAACTTATCAAAAAAGATTTTGAGTATGCTAGCGATATCAGTCATGATGATATTTGTGATGCTGTAGCATTGATGATGGATTTGTGTTATGAGTAAACTGAGATTCAGTCAATAATTAATGCTTTGCAGAAAAAAGTACACAAGTTTTGTAAAGACGACTGGGAATGTAGTATTTTTGTCAACCCCCAAAATGCATTTTAGCAAAATAGAGTTCAACCATTGCAGTAAAAAATTCAAAAAATGTTGAAAAAATAATAGAACACATGTTCTACTTAACGGATGAATAGTGTAGATGAGACGTCACATCAAATAAAATTAAATTAAAAGGGGGGATTTCATTATGAATCAATTAAGTGTAAAAGAGGAAATGCAGTATAAGGAAAAATGTATGGAGGTATTTGCCGCAAAAAGCAGCAGAACTGAAGAAACTCACAGACGAAGTTACAAAGAAAGTTAATGTACAGGTAAATGCAAATGACATTATGAAGTTAAAGGATAATGGCTACAGAATGTGCTTTGCAAAAAAGGTCGGTACGGAAAACTACAATGTTATCTGGCAGTCATATGAGGATTTCAGTGAATTCAATGCATTTTCATGGACGCCAAAATATCAGATTTTCAGGACAGATACATTCCAGGCAGGTGTGACAGTAGAAACGTCTTCTATGCCGCAGGATATCGGTCTTGGGGAGATTACGATAATTGATAAGTATGGTATACTTTCATCGCCTGTAACAGGTGGAGACAGTACAGCTATCAATGTGGATAATGAGTATAAGGCAACACATGTTGGTATTTCTCAGCTTTCAACAGGACTTGATGGTAAAATGGTTTCAACACCGATATATGTTTCTGAAAATGAGTGCATGATAGGAACTGCAAAATTTAAGCCGGTTGAGAAGGTATTAATCTGGTTTGAAAGTAATGCGCAGACGAGTACCATGTTTACTGACATGAAGACAAATAGTATCGAAGTTGACCTGACACAGACAAATGCGATTAATCTGAAATACGAGAATGAGAAGTGGTTTGTGATTTAAGGAAACTGCAGATAACGAAAACAAATAGGAAATTGCGAAGACAGAAATGCAGCCTGTTTCGCAATTTCCGAAACAAAAATGAAATGTGGGGGGATAAAGATATGAGCAATGTTACATATGAAGCGGCTGCCGGGAAAACACCTGTTACAGAGGAGAAACTGTGGACATGTCTTATAAAAGACGGACTTGCAAAGGAGCAGGGAAGTCTCGGATGACAGCGCTATCGCTGCACTTTCAGGTGTTGATGTATTTGAAAATACAGCAAATGCCGGTACGATGGACTGCAAAGACAGTCAAAATGGGGGAAGACGGTCGAAGCAGTCATCGGTACCGACACAAGAACAGCAGTGCTTGATTTGAATGCAGAACCATATAAATCCGTTGTGCTTCTGATTATGAAATATGGAGATAAAACATACAGAGGCACCGGCTTTATGATTAAGGACGATGTTGTGCTTACCGCAGCACATAATATTTACGACAGAAAGAAAATTGCTGCGGCTGATGAGATATATGTGATTGGAAATCAGAAAGATAAAGCACATGTAAGATGCTACAGCAAATTCAAAGTACCTTTTGATTATGTGGCACAAACATCTCAGGATGGACATTATGATTGGGGACTTATAAAGCTGAATGCACCAATGCGGGATTTAGGGGTTATAGAGGTCATGAAAGCAGTACCTGGTATCGTATCTGAAACTGCGCTGATAGCCGGATATCCGAGTGAAGTGAGGAGTGTTTCGACAACAGATATGTGGGAGGCTTCCGGAGCGTTTGACAAGTATGATATGACAAGCCAAACGCTAAAGTACAAAATAAGTACATCGGGAGGCAACAGCGGTTCACCGGTTGTAGTCGACTATAATAGGAGAAAAGCAGCGGTCGGTATTCATGTGATGGGAAGTGTTGCAGAAAATACCGCAAAAAGCAATAGACGACGAGGTAATAGCCGCAATAAACAAGTTCTATTAATAGGATTGTTCTTTCTGGAATGCCCTCATATGGCAGATTTAAAAGTCTGTCATATGGGGGTTTTTCAGTTGCCAAAGAATGTGATATAATGAACGAAAGCATGAACGCAGCAACGTAGAACAGTCACTGCTTGCTTGCAAGCAAGTGAGTGTTCAAGGTGCTATGTGAGTGCAACGAACACCGAAGGAACGAAGTTACTGAGGTGAGCGTTCATGCGAAAAAGGCGACATGAGTATGAAGGACGATAGTCCGGAATACGAATGGTTGTGGCGATTGCAGAAGCGCGAAGTGCGGCAATCGCAATTATTATAATGTGAGTGCAACGAACACCGAAGGAACGAAGTTGCTGAGGTGAGCGTTCATGCAAAAAAGGCGACATGAGTATGAAGGACGGTAGTCCGGAATACGAATGTTTGTGGCGATTGCAGAAGCGCGAAGTGCGGCAATCGCAATTATTATAATGTGAGTGCAACGAACACCGAAGGAACGAAGTTACTGAGGTGAGCGTTCATGCAAAAAAAAGGCGACATGAGTATGAAGGACGGTAGTCCGGAATACGAATGTTTGTGGCGATTGCAGAAGCGTGACATGGGGTATCAGGACAACGTGCAGAAAAAAGAATTGGAGAAGAATATGGAAATAAATACAGCTTTTCGTATATTGGAGATTGAACAGACAAAAGATGAGGAAAAAATTGCAGGGGCATACCGCATGCTTTTTGCCGAAATATAACATCCGGAGGATGATGCGGAAGGATTTAAAAACCTGAGAATGGCATTTGAAACAGCGATAGATTACGCAAGGGCAACGGATGCAGAGGAAGAAACAGCACCGGAACCAAAAACAGCGATTGATTTCTGGATGAAAAAGGTGGAGGCGCTTTATCAGGATATTTTATCAAGGGGAAATTTGGAAAAATGGAAGCAGCTTTTAGAGGATGATGTATGCGTTGCGCTTGACACCTCGATAGAAGCAAAGAGACCGGCTGCTTGTATTTTTGATGGATAATGTCTGCCTGCCGCATGAAGTATGGAAAGAGATTGCAGACACCTTTCAGATTATAGAGGAAATAGACGAGCTGGAGGAATATTTTCCGCGGGATTTTCTGGATTATATCAAATATCATGCAGAAAATAAGAACAGCATCCCATTTGACTTATTTGAATACAGAGGACTGGATGGGGAAGATGCAAATCCGGATGCATATATCCGGGAACTGTTGAGTGTTAAGCGGAAAATCGATATGGGGCAGACCGAGGCATGCATGGATGCGCTTGATAACCTGAAAGATTATGGTATCTATCATGCGTATGAGGATGTTGAAAGACTGAAAATATACATAAAGCAGCTGGAGGAAAATGCGGCAGAGGATACAGCGGAAATACAAAAAGAAATGTGCTGCTTTGATTGAAAAATTGGCAGAACTGCCGCCGAAACATGTATATGCGCATACTTATATTGGCGAAGCACTGTGGCATTGCGGACAAAAAAGAGCAGGCATATGCTGTGTGGAAATCGGTTCTTGAAACATCGCCGAGTGTCGGTCAGGCTAAGTATGGCGTCGCAAGGTATTTATTTGACAAAGACTGCTATGAAGACGCAGACAAATTGGTTGACGAGCTTTTACAGATGCATGATACAGATGAGACAATTCAGGAGCTGATGATTCCGGTAACGGACGAAGCGCTTCATGCGTTTATGATGCAGATAAATGATGTATTGATTGAAACAATATAAAAATCAGATTGCGCGGGGAGAAGAAAATCCGAGACATCCAGGACAGAAGCTGATACTGGAAGTGGGTTGGAAACTGTGGCAGAATCAACGGGAAGACGAGGCGTTAGAGCTGTTAAAAGATGTAACGCCGGATAAAGATTGTGAGTACGGTTATTACAATTTGGTTGGCAGACTGCTGTATTACAAAAAAAGAATATGAAAAAGCGCTGCCATATCTGAAACGGTGGAATGAACTGCTTCAGGATTTGGATGGGGTAGAGCCGGAGGAGAAGAAAAGACGGATAATCAGACGTCCAATGTCCCATAGCTGCATTGCGGGCTGCCTGTATGAGTTGTCGGATATGGAAGGCGCCGAAGAAAATATGAAACAGGCAATTGCGCTTTTAGAAGGACAAAAGGACAGCCGCTGTATATGCAGCAGTATGCAGAAATGCTGCTTGTATGGGAGCGGTATAATGATGCGGTAGATGTCTGCGATGCTATTTTAAAACTGGACAGAACCTATTATCCGGCGTATCTGGTGCATCAGAAAGCATGCTTTGAACTGGGGAAAGCACAGGAAGTTGTGAACGATTACCAGATGGCAGTTTCCATTGTAAATAATTACTACAGACCGTATTTGTATGCGGCTTTGGTATATTATTATTATGGGCAGTATCAGGCAGGAGCAGATGTATTAAAGGAAGCCAGGGAAAATAATGTGGAATTTCCATGTTCAATGATGCTTGTCGATGAGAAAATACAAAGAAGGCTGGCAGAGGATAAGAAGAAACGTGAAAAGCTGCATGCGCAATTAGAAGAAATAGCAAAAAGCTGGATACGGAGGAATTGGAAGAAGGTCAGGACCAACCTTCCATTGATGAAATTTACTGCGAAAGAGCCTATTTGTATTGGGATGATTATGATTTTGAAAATGCCCTTTTATGGATAGATAAGGCAATCAGGGAAAACAGTCAAAACGCGCGGTATCATTTAATAAAAGGGGATATGCTTTTCGGACGATGCGAACGATATAGGAGATTCCCGTTTTGCGGATGCTGTTTTTATGTTATCAGGAAGTCCTTTCCAATGGAAGTACGGATAATCCGTGGGTGTATTATTCGCTTGGCTACTGCTATGAGAGACTTGACAATATGACAGAGGCTGTTTCCTGTTATGAGAAAGCGCTTGAAATAGAAGCGCCATATGAAAATATTTGCAAGCGGCTTGTCGACTATTATTTGAATCAGTATATGCGGACATATGACACGTCGAATTTGAAAAATGCGATGAAATATGCGGATATTGAGGTGGCTGACGAGGAGAGCGCTTACAGCCTGTATCATAAGGCGCGAGTTTATGAATATGGAACAGAATTTGACAAGGCTGTGGAGTTGTACGAAAAAGCGCTGCAATTGATTGCGGACGAGGAGGAGCCGCGGGTAGAAAGCTATGATATTTGGCAGCAGCTTGGAAACTGCTATCGCAGACTGATGAAATTTGAGAAAGCAGTTTTCGTGTTTAGAAACGTCTATAAAAAAACTGGAGGGAAGAAAAAAAAGAACAGCGCCATACTGGAATCTTGCGATATGTTATGAATCTATGGCAGAATATGAAAAAAGCCATTGACTATTATAAGCGTGCATTGGCAAATACAGCAGATGTAGAAATGGTATGGCAGAATATCGGCGACTGTTACCGTTATCTGGGACGCTATGAAGAAGCGCTGAGAGCGTATAATAATGCAGAGGAGAGTGACAGAAACGCCAACTATGGGGGAAGTGCTGTATGCGAAAGGCGATTATAAAGCGGCAGAGCAGTATTATAAAAAGTCCGTTACCAAAGCGCCAAAAGAGGAATTGGCATCGAAATATATATTGCTTGGCGATTATTATCTTGAAAATTTGCAGGATTATAAGAAAAAGCGATTTCCTGCTTTGAAAAAGCAAAGTCGCTTAGCCGCAGGGAAAGTGATTTGCTGAGTGCAAATGTAGATTTGGTTAAGGCTTATTATATGCAGGGAAAGTACAAGCAGGCGAAAAAATATGCAGCGCTTGCTATGGACAATTTTAAAAACATGTATCATGTATCGGAAGAAGAATTCCTCAGCGCCGCGCCTTACAGGTCGATAGAATTATACCGATTTGCGTGGATTTATCTGGGACTTGGCGATGTGGAAAAGGCAAAACGCTATTTCCACCGGATGGAAGAAGGAACCTTGTGCAGGAACTGTAAGTTTAAGGGTTGTTATGAAGCGCAGCTTTATCTGGGTATCCTGTATTATATGCAGGGCGAAATGGATGAGGCGGAAAAAAGCGTTTGAAGAAGCAAGCAGACGGAATCCGCATGATGCATTTTCAAAACAGATGCTGAAAAAAGTAAAAAATGGATAGTGCAAAGGAAAGTAATGGTGAAATAGGAATGATAGTTGGAATTGACCTGGGAACTACAAATAGTCTTGTAGCATATTATACGGAGGATGGGCCGAAACTGATTCCCAACCGTTTTGGGAAAAAATCTGACGCCTTCGGTTGTCAGTATGGATGAGGAGGAAAATATTTACGTCGGAGATACAGCGGTTGAGCGGAATCTTCTTTATCCGGGAAGTGCGGCAAGCGTTTTTAAAAGAGATATGGGAAGCCGCAGAAAGTATAAACTTCAAAACAAAGAATTTACTGCGGAGGAACTTTCGTCATTTGTCCTTCGGTCTTTAAAAGAGGACGCTGAAAAATATCTTGGAGAAGCGGTGACGGAAGCGGTTATCAGTGTGCCTGCATATTTCAATGACGCCAGAAGACGTGCAACGAAAATGGCGGGAGAACTGGCAGGTTTGAAGGTAGAGCGGATTATCAGTGAACCGACAGCCGCGGCTATTGCCTATGGTTTGTATCAGAACCGGGAACATGCCAGATATCTTGTATTTGACCTTGGCGGCGGAACCTTTGACGTATCCATATTGGAGCTGTTTGATAATATATTAGAAGTGCGGGCTGTGGCAGGCGATAATTTCCTTTGGCGGAGAGGATTTTACCCGTGTAATTGAGAACTTGTTCTTTGAAGCATATCCGGAGTTGGACAGACTATCCATGGATAATAAGACAATCAATCATATTCACAAACAGGCGGAGCGTATGAAGAAAAAGCTTTTCAGATGAAAAAATGCGGTTATGACGTGTACGATTGATGGCAAGCCTTATGAGTATAAGCTTTCAATGGCGCAGTATGAAGAGGCGTGCAGCGATTTGTTTGAAAAAAAATCCGTCAGCCCGTGAAAAAGAAGTCTGTCCGATGCGCATATTCGTCTTGCCGATATTGACAAGGTTGTTCTGGTTGGCGGCGCAACAAAAAGTCCTATTGTGCGTCGCTTTGTCAGCAAATTGTTTCGGAGCATACCGGATACAAATATCAATCCGGATGAGGCGGTTGCAATGGGAGCGGCGATACAGGCTGCCATGAAAGAGCGGCGGGATTCCATCAAGGAAGTCATTCTGACGGATGTATGTCCGTTTACGCTGGGGACGGAAGTTGTGCGTGAATGGGAAGCAGGTCATCTTGAAAGCGGATTGTTCTGCCCGATTATAGACAGAAATACAGTAATACCAACGAGCCGCACCGAAAGAGTTTATACAGCGCACGATAACCAGACAAAACTGCGTGTGAACGTGCTGCAGGGCGAGAGCCGGTTTGCAGCAAATAATTTGTCGCTTGGTGAAATTCTCGTAGATGTCCCGGCAAAGAAAGCAGGTGAGGAGGCTGTCGACATCACCTATACTTATGACGTGAATTCGATTCTTGAGGTAGAAGTGAAAGTCGTGTCCACCGATAAAACCATCAAACGTGTTTTTAAAGGCAGAGATGTAGATATGACGGACGAGGAAATAAAGGCAAGATTTGAAGAACTGGCATATCTTAAAATTCATCCGAGAGACAGGGAGGAGAACAAATATCTGTTGTATCTGGGTGAGCGTATTTATGAGGAAAGCCTTGGCGACAGACGGTATCTGATTGAGCAGGAACTTCACAAGTATGAAATGGCGCTTAACACATATGACAATGGAAAAATCGAGCAGGCAAAACAGGAGTTTAAGAAATTTTTAGAGTCGATTGACGAGATAGAGTAGATGAAGGAGAAATCGTATGAAAATAGAGCATATAGCGATGTATGTAAATGATTTGAAGGCGCAAAGAATTTTTTGAAACGTATTTTGAAGCAGTTTCAAATCAGGGCTATCATAATAAAACAACTGATTTTAAATCGTATTTCCTGACATTTGAGGATGGCGCAAGACTGGAGATTATGAATCGCCCGGGTATGCAGGATGATGCAAAGGGACTTTACAGAACGGGATTCGTGCATCTGGCATTTCGTGTGGGAAGCAAGGAGCGGGTTGACAAATTGACTGAAAGACTACAGAAAGATGGATTTGAAGTTATCAGCGGACCGCGCACAACCGGCGACGGTTATTATGAAAGCTGCATTGTGGGTATCGAGGGCAACCAGATAGAAATTACAGTATAAGCTGCAAACAATTGCATTTTTTAGGCGGCGTGTAATTTGGAAAACTATGCGAAAGGAAACAGGATGGACACAGAAAAACGGATACTTGTAGTAGAGGATGACAATGAAATAAACTGGATGATAAACGAAGCCTTGATTAAGGCGGGATATAATTGTGTGGGCGCGCATACCGGGACGGAGGCGCTGCTTCGGCTTCAAAACGAGCATTACGACATGGCGATTCTGGATTTGATGCTTCCGGGGTTGGATGGAAAAGAGGTCCTTACGCAGGCAAGAACTTTTACAGATATTCCGTTCCTTGTACTGTCTGCAAGAGATGAACTTGACACAAAGGTTGATTTGCTGACGCTTGGCGCAAATGACTATATGACGAAACCATTTGAATTGGATGAACTGTTGGCAAGAGTTTTGGTACAGCTTCGATTTCTGCAGCAAATGGCAGCTTTCACGAGTGCGTTTTAAGCCACCAGGAGTTGAAACTTGATTTAGATAAAAAACAGTTTTTTGTATGTGATGCGCTTGTGCCGCTTACCGCCCAGGAAATGAAAATCATGGAGCTGTTTTTGAAACATCCAGGGAAAGTATTTTCAAAAGACGAAATTTACCAGTATGCATGGAACGACTCTTATATGGGGGAAGACAAGACCATAAACGTGCATATCAGCAATATCAGACAGAAAATAAAGAAACATACGGACAGAGATTATATAGAAACAGTCTGGGGACTGGGATTTAAATTGTAATACAGTTAAAATTTTTTCGAAACTGGAGGAAAGTATGGTACTTGAAAATAAATTAGGAATAAAAAAATTCTGCTGAACTTGCCCATGAAGAAGAAAAAAAAAAGCAAGAAAAAAAAAAGCGCGTATGTTATTTGAAAGCGGATTGCTTGATAAAATGGAAGCTGGCAAATTTTTCTTCTCTCAAAGCGATTCACAAATATCTGTTTTGAAGATATTTATGATTTTGCTGGGAAAATACGAAATGTTAATATTTTCAAAAGGCAGTTTTCGTTTTGCTCCGCTTATCTATCTGGAAGCAGCACTTGAAAATATCGATAAAATGCCACAGTCAACCTTTGACGAGATCATCGAAAAATATGTGGAAATGAATATTGCCCACCCCTTTCGGGAGGGCAATGGGCGCAGCACGCGTATATGGCTGGACCTGATGCTAAAAACTGAAATTGCCAAAGTAGTGGACTGGAGCAAGGTGGATAAGGAGGATTATCTCCTTGCAATGGAGCGCAGTCCGGTAAAGGATATTGAAATTAAATTTATATTAAAAAGCTGCGCTGACGGATGAAGTTGACAGCCGCGAGGTCTATATGAAGGGCATCGACCACAGCTACTACTATGAAGGATACACAACATTTAAAACGGAGGATTTGGAGTAACCAATCCTCCGCTTGTTCGTATAGAAGTCTTAAAAAAATGACCTGTTAATATAGTAAGACTAAAATTTTGTCGTGTAAGACGTTAATGATAAAATTTATCAATAAGAAGAAATGTGTAGAAGTACATTTTTTAGGAAGGTATAATATATATCCAAAGGAGGATTGTCAGATGAAAAATATTTTAAAAAAAAACTTGATAGAAAACATACGGGTATATTTGCAGCAGGGGTTCTATTTGGAACAGCAGGTATTAAAATTTTATCCAGCAAGGATGCAAAAAAGTATATACACACTGCACTGCGGCTGTTCTTCGGGCAAAGGAATGTGTGATGAAAACGGTTTCCAATATTCAGGAAAATGCGGAAGATATTTATGCTGAAGCACAGCAAATGAATGAAGAACGTGCTGCAGAAGAAAATGAATTTCCGGATGAAAGCCAGACGGAAGTTGAAAGCGATGATATGAAAGTTGAATTGAATAAATGTAAACAGACACCTGCAGGAAAATTGCAGGTGTTTTCCATTCTAAATATTTAGGTAATTGCGAAACTATGAATTTTTCATAATGGTTGTGCAGAATGCATGATGCCAGAAGCAGGTGATATGAGGTCGCCGGTACTTAGACACCGTATTTTGGTGTCTTATGTACCGCTGCGACCGAATCAAGATGCAAACGTCCTGCGTTGGCATACTTGCATTTGCACAATCAATACAAAGATTTTTGCGTTTCGCAATTACCTATAATAGATATTTAAAGAAAGGTTGCAGAATAATGAGGTTTCAGATTTTACATGAAATAAAAGGACGAATGAGAATTCATATCATTCAAAGCAGAATGACGGATGTTGAAGCGGATACTTCAGAATATTATTTAAATCAATGTAATGAAATTTTGTCTGCAAAGGTATATGAGCGGACACAAAATGCGGTAATTTGCTATGAGGGAGACCGGAAAGAACTCATTTCAATTTTACAGAAGACTGCGTATCAGGGTATTACAGTACCGCAATCGGTTTTGGAACTTTCCGGGAGAGGTACTGGCAGAGAATATCAGGATAAAATAGTTGGAAAAGTTCTTTTGCGTTTTGGAAGCAAAAAGCATTTCTCCCATATCCGATAAGACTTGCAGTTACAACCGTGAAGTCTGCAAAAATATATCTGGAAGGGAATTTGTTCTGTTTTCAAGGGGAAAATAGAGGTCGCACTTTTAGATGGTGTGGCAATTGGTGTATCAATGCTTCGGGGTGATATGGAAACGCAGGTTCTGTGATGTTCCTACTGGATATAGGAGACACTGGAGGAATGGACACATAAAAAAAAAATCCGTTGATGATTTGGCAAGAAGTATGTCCTTAAATATCAACAAGGTGTGGATGTTGGCAGATGGAAAGGAAATTCTGGCAGATGCAAATCAGGTAAATGCGGGAGATTTGGTTGTAACACATATGGGAAACCTGATTCCTTTTGATGGTATTGTCGTAAAAAGGGCAAGGAATGGTTAATCAGTCATCCTTGACAGGAGAGTCTTTACCTGTAGAGAAAAAGGAAGGCGGGTATGTCTATGCCGGAACCGTATTGGAGGAAGGAGAACTGACGATGCAGGTTAAGGTCACATCCGGCATAACGCGTTATGAAAAAATTGTAACGATGATAGAAGAAACAGAGAAACTGAAATCCGGCATGGAAAGCAAGGCGGAACATTTGGCAGACAGACTTGTTCCGTACACCCTGCTCGGAACAGGACTCGTTTATCTTTTTACCAGAAATGTAACGAAGGCATTGTCAGTTTTGATGGTGGATTATTCCTGTGCATTAAAGCTTGCTATGCCGATTACAGTTTTGGCAGCAATAAAGGAAGCAAACAGGCATCAGATAACTGTAAAAGGCGGTAAATTTTTAGAATTGATGGCAGAAGCTGATACCATTATATTTGACAAAACCGGAACCTTGACGAAGGCGCAGCCGATTGTAGAAAATGTTATTTCTTTTAATGGGGAAAATCCGGATGAGCTGCTTCGTTTAGCTGCCTGTCTGGAGGAGCATTTCCCGCATTCTATTGCAAAAAGCGGTAGTGAATGCAGCAAAAGAAAAAAGGACTTATACATGAGGAAAAACATTCCGAAGTGGAATATATCGTTGCCCATGGTATTTCATCAAGGATAGAAAATAAGAGAGTGGTAATTGGCAGTTATCATTTTGTTTTTGAAGATGAAAAATGTTCTGTTCCAACAGGAATGGAAGAAAAGTTTGAAAATCTACCGGAAGATTGTTCGCTGCTCTATCTTGCCATGGAAGGAAAAATTGGCGGCTGTTATTTGTGTTTCTGACCCGGTTCGAGAGGAGGCTGCCGATGTAATTACTATGCTGCGGAAACAGGGATTTACGAAATTAGTTATGATGACTGGAGATAGTGAACGCACTGCAGTTTCTGTTGCAAAGAAAATAGGCGTAGATGAATATTATTCGGAAGTTCTTCCTGAAGACAAAGCAGCATTTGTGGATAAGGAGCATAAAGAAGGCAGAAAGGTGCTTATGATTGGAGATGGAGTAAATGATTCTCCGGCTTTGTCGGCAGCAGACATAGGTATTGCAATCAGCGATGGCGCACAAATTGCAAGGGAAGTGGCAGATATTACAATAGAGGCAGATAATCTGTATGAATTGGCTGCATTACGCGCGCTCAGCAGGGATTTAGTTAAAAAGAATTCATAAAAAATTATATACGAATTGTGGGGATTAACTCCAGTTTGATTTTGCTTGGAGTTGCAGGAGTGATACAGCCTGCAACCGCAGCCTTATTACATAACACATCGACAATTATCATCAGCATGAAAGGTATGAGCGGATGGAAAAAAGATACGACTGACATTTTAAAGGAGGAGGATTCAATTCTCGTGTGAATTATGCGCTATGGCGTTGATTGTAATGAAATGGCGGGAAAATATTGCTTGAAGTTAAGATATAAGCTATCATTAATGAGTGAAGACGAGCAGTTATAAGGAGGATTACTATATGGTGTTTGATGAAATATATTGTATATATGAACAACAAATATTAGCATCATTTGAAGAAAAAATGACAGAAGACGAAATTGAAAAGAATTGATTTGTTCCGGCATGATTCATGACAAGATATTAAAAAAAAGACTGGCAAAAGCATTAAGTGTTGTAATATATAGGAATGGAAAAATAGAAGATGTACATTCTGGAAAATGTGAAGGAGCAGATGATTTTTATGGGATTCCGGACAGTTGTATGAAAGAAATAAATATTGATGTATGTAATAAAATGTACACGATGTTGAAATTGTTATTGAGCTCCGATGAAGGTGATTTTAAAATGGCATTTGCCAATATTTTGAATGGCGAATTATGCGCCTCCGGCTGGAATGAACCTGAAAATGATGATTCTTTATGTAGTGACGAATTACTAAAATTACTGGAATCGGCAGAATCTGACGCGTTGTAAAGGTTGTGACACTATATCGCTATCATTGCAGGGGGAGACGAGTATGGCAAAAGGAAATAATTACTGCGCTTGAAAGCTATGGAGTCAGTGCAGAACGCAAAAAGTATTTACAACGATATAGAGAATTTGCGTCTGTTCGGCATGGATATTATAGGAGAACAGAGAGAACGAACTTTTTATTATCATGTTGGAAATCGGCAATTTGAACTTGCAGAATTAAAACTGTTGGTGGACTCCGTTCAGGCGGCAAAAAAATTTATTACAGCAAAAAAATCAAAAGAATTAATCAGGAAAATAGAAGAATTTGCAAGCGAGTACGAGGCTTCCCAGTTACAAAGACAGGTATATGTGTCTGGGCGTATTAAGACCATGAATGAGGGCATTTATTATAATGTGGACAAGATACATATAGCAATTAGTGAAAATTCCAGTATTACATTTCAATATTTTCAGTGGGACGTATATAAAAAGATGGTTTTGCGTAAGAATGGAGCATTGTACGAGGTAAGTCCGTGGGCGTTATCATGGGATGATGAAAATTATTATCTGATTGCATTTGACAGCGATGAGGACAAAATAAAACATTTCCGCGTAGATAAGATGCTGCATATTGAAGTAACAGGGGAGAAACGAGAGAGGGGAAAGAACGGTTCAGAGAATTTGATATGGCGGATTATGCGAAAAAACAAGGAGCCGCAGGCAACATGAAATAATGAGCCTTGCGGCAATTTTTTATAATATTTATATCAAGTCCGTTTTTTAGGACATGCAGTGTGATATATTTATAATCAGAACAAATAAATAAACTTTTAGGGGATTTAACCAGGAGGAAGTGGATGCGGTAGAGGAATTTTTAGCGGTTGAGTATTTGGGAAGGTGGACGTATGGAATATGGTAGCAGAGAAAGGAAACATTAAATGGTAAAAAAATACATTATTATGTTAAAATATAAATGTTGAAAAACCGCGCGTAAAGCGTAAATATGATGTCCATGAGAAAATTGGGAGTATGTACATTTTGGAAAAAGGAGGGAAGAATGATGTTTCATTTCAAATTACAATTCAAGCTTGAAGCTGCTTTTTTACCAAAGGAAATGGATAGATTAGTTGTCAGTTTTTTAAAAGCGGCGACATTAAATTACGACAAAGAATTGTATGATAGACTATATGATAAATCAAAATCAATCATAAAACAGTATACATATTCGTGTTATTTACCGGGAGCAAAATTTAAAGAAAACAGGATAGAGCTTGGGAAAAAAGAATTTATAATATTTTTTTCTGATGCTAACCAAACAGAATTATTGCAGTTATTTAATGCTTTTCAGTTAATGAAATTCAAGAAATATCCTATGCGGAATAATTCAATACAGCTTGTGTCTATTTCAATGCAGAAGCTGGAGGAAATAAAGGACAATGAGATTATTATTAAAATTCAAAGTCCTTTGATTGTCAGACACCATAATCCGGAGGATAATTCAGATATTTATTATACCTGCGGCATGGCTGGATTCGAAGAAGCATTAAAGGATAATGTTCGGATTTTTATTGAAAAAATGGATATGGATGTTTCAACTGAGGATTTTTCCATTCAGACTATTAAAGGGAAAAAAAGTGGTAGTGCCTGTGTTTGGAAGAAATACAGATGCATCAATCGGTATTTATAAACTTAGTGGTTCATGCAGACTGCTTAATATTCTTTATTTAGCAGGAATTGGCGTAAGACGGTCAGAGGGACATGGTAAATTTGAGATTATTGCGTAGAAAGGAGGAAAGCATTGGATAGAATTTATATTACGATTGGAGATTTTTTAAAGAATGCAGGAATCGTCGGATTGAAATATTTGCTTGATGAAGCTGGAGCAAAAAGAGAATGTTGATTTTGGTATAGATGAGCAGGCGGTTTGGCTGAATCGTGAGTTTGCGGCAACAGCGGACTGGACGGATATGTATTTTAAGGCTTTTGTAAAATACTATGGTCCATCTACAGTTTATAAAGCTTCATTGGACAAGATTGATGCGATTCTTGAAAAATTCATGCTAGACGAGTTGAAACAAAGTGACTGTAAGGACGATTTAAAATTTCTTAATGATAAATTGTTATCGAACAGTTATAAATCAGGGTTTGAAAATATAAAGGATAAGATAAATAATCCGCAGGTTTATGAGTTGTTAAAAACAAGCAAATTAAAGGAAAGCATGGAAAAGGAAGAATTGCGGGGGCGCTTAACAGAGCTGAAAGCGTTTCTTGAACAGCCATTATGTGCGGAAACCTTTTCTATGAAAAGCATTATTTATAATTATATAAACAGATTTTGGGATGGAAAAAGCTTTTTTACTTAGAGCAAATGCTTCTAAAGATATGCGTATGATATTTGATTGTGATTTCTCTGAGCCTTTAAGGAATTATGTTAAGAAAAGTCATGTAAAATCAAAAGATATGTGTATTGACTGCAATGAATTGATAGATTCAAAGGAAAAAGTATCCATTGCATTTATGAAAGAACAGGCAGATGACTTGAATAGAAAGAGGTCGGCATTTTGGAATTGTAAAGTAGATGCATACTTATGTCCTGTCTGCGCATTTGTTTATGCGTTGGTGCCGCTTGGTTTTCAGCTTATAGGCAATAAATTTTTATTTATTAATACAAATATTAGTATTAATGAATTGATAGCAGCGAATAAGAAAAGTGGGAAATCGGCAAATGATGCGGAAAGAGAAAATGGAGAGAAATATTCATCATGGGTAGCAAAAGCATTGGATATATTGCTGCAGGAAAAGGCAAGGGCGTTAAGCAATATTCAGGTGATAACGAGAGGAAAAGATGAAAGCGACCGTTATACATTTGATATTATAAGCAAAGATATTCTTGAAATATTTAATCATGGCAGTGTTCAAAGAAATTTAAAAAAGTTGAGCGAATCCCCTTATATTAAGATTGGGAATGAGTTTTTAAATGTTCATGAAAGCGTGGTAATGAATATTTTAAATTATCGTAATCAATATGCGCTTATTAATAAGATACTAAAGCAGGCGATAGAAACAAATTCTTATGTCTACTGGGCAAGTCTTGCTTATAATATTCAAACAAGTGTGAACATGTTAAAAGGAAATCAAATAATGAATATATAGGAGGTGTAAAGATGGAGGTTAATAATGTGAAGGATACTGGTTCTGAAACATCAAAAGAAAATGTAAAAAGCTAAATCAAACGAGTTATATTATGTTAAAAAAAGTGGGTATGAACTACGAAACGAATTATTAGCAACAAAAGGAGCATCTGGTGACGCTAGTATAAGAGGCATGATTTATAAGTTGCTGAATGCTTTGGCAGTATGTGATGTAGACCGTTTTATGGATGTTATTATGAGGGTCTATTGTTCTACAAAGCTGTGCGTGCCAAATTCTTTTTATCAGGCTTTTTGGATAACAAGGAAACATTTCAGGAATATGGATATGCATTTTTAATTGGACTACAGGGTGGTCATTATGAAAAGGAGGATAAAGTAAATGAATAAAAATGGATTAACATTAACAATGATTATTCTTGCAGAAAGTGCAAACTATGGGGAAGGTGTTGGAAATATTTCAACGCTGAAAAAAAAATGTCGCGTGGAGATTATAAGCAAGCATATTCATACATTTCAAGGCAGGCGATACGGTATAATATAATACAGCAGCTTGGCTGGGATAAAACGCCTGTAGATGGGAAAAGTGGCGTAGTACAATTCGCTCCATCGGCTACAATTGCGGATTATCCGGAAATAGATTTATTTGGCTATATGAAGACAAGCGCAAAAAGAGGATGATAAAAAAGGAGGAGCCGCAACGAGAAGTGCAGTAGTACGACTTAGTAATGCAGTTGCATTGGAACCATATCAAAGCGATTTAGAATTTCTTACAAATATGGGACTTGCCAGAAGACAGGATATTGAAAAGGGCATTGCCCAGAGCGAAATTCATCGTTCCTATTATACATATACAATTACAATCGACCTTGATAAAGTGGGAATAGATGGTGAAATTGCAATCTCGAATGAGGAGAAAGCTGGCAGAGTAAAAGCGCTACTTGATGCAATAGCATATTTATATCGAGATATAAAGGGAAGACGTGAGAATTTAAGTCCTATTTTTTTTGCAATAGGAGGTCGATATGCGAGAAAAAAATCCATTTTTTGAAAATCGTGTTAGAGTAAATGAAAATAAGTTGGCAACCGATATTTTATCAGAGATTATTGATAGTAATGATGATATTAAGGAAAACACTACTGCAGGCGTGTTGACAGGAATATTTGATAATGATAATGAGATAAAAAAGGTGTTAAATGCAGGCGCAGTAACCGATGTGTTTGTTCATTTAAAGAAGGAAGTGGATGAATATTATGGAGAGAGCAATTAGAATAGAGTGTTTTCAAAATCTGGTTAACTACAGAAAACCAAGCAGCTTTATTATCAAGGAATCTTATCCGTTGCCGCCATATTCTACTGTGCTCGGAATGATACACAGGGCATGCGGATATGAAAAAGGAGATTTCCATCCTATTAAAATCAGCATACAGGGACAAAATACAGGCTCTGTATCGGAATTGTACACCAGGTATTCATTTTCTATCGGTGCAAAATATGAAGCGGGAAAGACATAATATTTGTATAAGCGAAGAAGATAAAGATTATGGTGCATTTAAAGGTATTGCCCATGTTGAACTTATTTGCAATAACCGTATGATTATACATGTTGTACCGTCTGAGGAAGATTTTGATACGGTTAAGAAATCACTGGAAAATCCACCTGTATATTTAGCACTTGGCAGACATGAGGATATTCTTGATATTTGTAAGGTAGAGGAGGTAAAACTTCGGAATGCTGAAGATGTGTCGGTGAAAAATGACATATATATACCAGTTGATTCTGATATTGAAATAGATAATATAAGTACAACGATATATACACTTACAAAAAAGAATATGAAATAACCAAACAGGGGTTTAGACGATGGAAACCGGATGGAGGAAAGGTTAAGGTATATTACTATCCATATGGCGAAGCGTTGGATTATGCAATGGTTGATGATTATAATGATATAGTTGCATTGGCATAAGTCATAAGTAAATGAATAGATACATAGTGGAAATATTTATTTATTGAGGATAGGTGGTGATAGTTTTACGGGTTATAGTTAAGGAGGAAATATGGAATATTTTGCAAAATCGCCAACAAAGATTTTGTCAATGATGGAACGAAAAGCGTTGATAGATAAAGTTCATGAAGTGAGAGCGGAGTTGGAAAATGAATTATCGGAAAAAGAAATAGCAATATTAGCTCATTACGAAACAGATTTGAAAAAAGAACAAAGTTATGAGCATAAGACGTTGGCGGAGCATTTAGATGAAATAGTTAAATGTGCGGAAGAATTCTTTGCGTTGTATGGAGATTATTTTACTGATAAGGAAAAAAAGCTTATTTTGATGGCATGCAAGGAGCATGATGTGGGTAAAGCCAATTATATTTTTCAGACAAAAAGTAAATCCTCAATTGGGACATGTGAAAATCAGTGATATACCGCATGGCTTTCTTAGTGCGTTATGTTTGAATAAGGGTGAATTTGAAAAAAATAATCCTGATTGCACGAAAGAGGATTTTAGTGTTTTGCTGACTGCTATCTATTTCCATCATAACAGGAAGGATATATACGATGAGAAATACTTTGAAAGCTATTTTCAAGAATATTATTTAGAGCATGTAAGGACTTTTAAAGAAGATGAATCCTTATCTTTTTAGAAAAACATTTCATAGAAAGCTATTATTTTCTAATAATAACAAATTTAATTATAGAAGTATATCGAATGAAACAGTTTGGCATGAATACATACTTGTAAAAGGACTGTTGAATAAGTTTGATTGGACAGTGAGCGCAGGCTATGATGTGTCAGAAATGGAGCCTGACAGAAATAAGAAACTATGTAATTCGATAAAGAATCAGATACAGGACTTAAGACCCGCTCAGGAATTTATGCAGAGTAACAGTGATAAAAATGTTGTGGTTATAGCCCCTACCGGTTCAGGAAAGACGGAAGCGGCGTTATTATGGTTAAATGGTGAAAAAGGCTTTTATACACTTCCGCTGAAGGTTTCTTCAAATGCAATTTATAAGAGGGTTAAGGAACGCTATCAATTTGAAAATATCGCATTATTACATTCTGACAGCATGAGTATATATCTGAAAGAATCTGACGGAAGCGTTGATGATGGTTATAAAAAAGTTACGAACAGGCAAAACTGCTATCATATCCATTGACGGTATGTACGGTCGACCAGTTGTTCAAGTTCGTATATAAGGCGCTTGGGACTGAAATATTTGGAGCAACGCTTAAATATTCAAAGGTCATCATTGATGAAATACAATCGTATTCTCCTAATATTGTTGCGGCGCTTATATATGGGTTAAGCGTAGTCAATAAAATGGGAGGTAAATTTGCCATTATTACTGCAACATTTCCGCCGGTTTTAAAATATTTTATGGAAAAATGCAATCTGATAGAAAATACGGATTATATATTTGAGAACTTTTCAAATGCTGCCGATTATAAAAGGCATAAGATACATATTGTTGACGGCCCTTTTTGATATTGATGAACTGGTGGAAAAATCCTATTCTAAAAGGTACTTGTAATATGCAACACTGTTTCTAAGGCTCAGAATTTATATGAAGAAATCAGAGATAAGTGTGAGAATATTGGATTATTACATTCAGATTTATCAGGAAGCATAGGGAAATGCTTGAAAATGAAATTATGGCATTTTCAAATGATGAAAAAGGCAACCGGTATTTGGATTACAACGCAGATTGTAGAGGCAAGTCTTGATATTGATTTTGATGTATTATATACGGAAATGTGTACAGCGGATAGCTTGCTTCAAAGAATGGGAAGATGCAATAGAGCAGGCAAAAAAAGTACGGACGAGCCGAATATCTTTATATTCAAGTGTGGAACCCCTAAAAAAAGGGAAATATGATGGTATTTATGATAAGGATATTTATGAACGTTCCGTCGAATTTTTAAAACCGTATGAGGGAAAAATATTTACGGAAACCGATAAAAATTCATTTATAAATGCGGTATATGATACGGAGCAGATAAAAAAAAAGACTGCTTATTATGAGGAGATAGAAAAGAATATTGAAAAATTTAAGGAGACCGGCGTGGTGGAATATACATTAGATGATGCGAATGAAGATTTTAGAGGGATTCATAGCGTTACAGTGATGCCGGATAGTATTTATAATAAAAATAATGAACTGATTGATGGGATTGATACGTTTTTAAAAATCCCAAATCTTCATAAGGGCGTGAGAAAAAATACTGAAAGCAAAGATTACTTCGCTTACCTTAGAAGTAAATTTAATAAATAAAAAGAAATATCCTGAAAATGTTGATTATGCAGCTATTAATGATACATTGGATATCCATCGGGCAAATTTGAAATATGATTTTGATGAGGAAACAAGGCGAGGAGCAGGTTTGTGGTTGAATAAACCGGAAGATGAAGTTCTTATGGTATAGTTCGCCTAATAAGCTTGAAAGAACCTACATTGTATACGTTTCTTTTTATACTAGGTTTGACAATAATCTTGCAAAGTGTAAAATTTATCGCTAGTGTCGTTGGCATGTATCGTGCTAAGAAATGGTCTGCCTACTATTTCATGCATGCAGGGTAACATAAATGACCAAAAGATGGCGGCTAAGTATTCGTAGCAAGGAGGAATATATTGGGAGAACATATAACAGGAGTAATGGTTTATTACTATTTTGTGTGCAAACGGAAATTATGGTATTTTTCTAATGAAATTCAGATGGAAGCTGAAAATGAAAATGTAATGCTGGGGAAACTTTTAGATGAGAATAGCTATAAAAAGGATGATAAGCATATTAATATTGACAATGTAATTAATATTGATTTTATCAGGGAACATCAGGAACTTCATGAAGTAAAAAAGAGCAGAGCAATAGAAGAAGCGGGTATATGGCAGGTCAAATATTATCTGTATTATTTGAAGAAAAGAGGTGTTCCGGATTTAAAAGCGAAGATTGATTACCCATTGATTAAGAAGAACATAACCGTAGAACTAACAGATGAGGATTTGCTTTGCCTTGAAGAAATAATCGGAGAAATTGAAATGATAAAAAAGCAACCATTGCCTCCGGAATTTGAGTCGAAAAGTACATGCAGGAAATGTGCATATCATGATTTGTGTTATATATAGGAGATGAAAAAAAAATGGGACAAAGCTTTTATGTGTATAATAGTGGTGATTTAAAGAGAAAAAGATAATACACTTCAATTTACTTCATATGAGGGGGAAAAGAGGGATATTCCGATAGAGAGAATTGATGAAATATATGTAATGTCAGAAATGACATTTAATACGTCGTTTATTAGTTACATATCGCAGTTTGGTATACCAATACACTTTTTAATTATTACAATTTTTATGTGGGAAGCTATTATCCAAAGGAGAAGCTGTTGGCTGGTCAGCTCCTTGTCAAGCAGGTTGAACATTATACAAATGGCGATAAGCGGCTTGTGATTGCCAGAAAATTTATTGAGGCAGCAGCAGATAATATTTACAGAAATCTTAGGTACTATAATGGCAGAGGAAAAAGATGTGTCGGTTTATATGACAGAGATTGACTATTTGAGAAGACGGTTGCCTCAAACGCAGTCAATAGAGGAATTGATGGGTATTGAGGGGAATATAAGAAAGTATTATTATTCAGCGTGGAATGTAATTGTAGACCAAAATATTAATTTTGAAAAACGAGTAATGCATCCGCCTGATAATATGATTAACTCTCTGATTTCTTTTTGTAAATTCACTGATATATTCAAAGGTACTTTGTGAAATATATCATACACAACTGAATCCAACGATAAGTTATCTGCATGAACCGGGAGTCAGAAGATATTCATTGTGCCTTGATATAGCAGAAGTATTTAAGCCATTAATTGGCGACAGATTGATATTTTCATTGTTAAACAGGAATCAGATAACAGAAAGTAGCTTTACAAAGGAGTTAAATTATCTTCATTTGAAAAAAGAAAAAGCTCAAGGTTAATTGTTCAAGAATTAGAGAAGCACGTTTAAAAAAGACGATTATACACAATGAACTTGTCAGACAAGTTTCATATCAGTATCTGATACGACTGGAGGCGTATAAATTAATAAAGCATTTAATTGGAGAGAAGGAATATGAAGGATTTAAAATATGGTGGTAAAAGATTGTAACATTTCTTGATGTAGAAAGGTCGAGAAATAATAGCTAGGAATGTGGAGGTAAAAAATGTATGTGGTGTTGGTGTATGATATAAATCAAAATAATAATGGTCAGAGAAGATGGTCACATATTTTTAAGACCTGTAAAAAGTATTTGACACATATTCAAAATTCTGTGTTTGAGGGTGAAATATCCAAAGTTCAGCTAATGAAGTTACAACAGGAGTTGAAGCCTTATGTAGATAAGGAACATGATTCTGTAATAATATTTAAAAGCAGACAGGAAAAGTGGTTGGATAAGGAGTTTTGGGGAAAGGAAGATAATAGGATTAGCATCTTTTTGTGATTTTTGTCAACCCCTAGATATGGAAAAAAAATAAATGGGAGGTTGACAACTAGATACTTGTTAAGTTTTGTAGATTTAGTTGTATTAATTCAGTGGTTATAAAGATGTATTTGACATTGGTCGACAAAAAGCGGTTGGATAGCCGGTGATTAATAAGGCTTTTTTGAGCATGGGTTTTAATAGATACATAGTGGAATGTAAAGTAATATCGGCAAGGTCGAACTTTACTCTCTCAATAGTTTTAATAGATACATAGTGGAATGTAAAGTTAGATAGGGATGGCACATATTGCAAGGAATGTAGGTTTTAATAGAAACATTGTGGAATGTAAAGGAATATTTAGATATAAATTTCAAGTTATGAAATCCGTTTTAATAGATACATAGTGGAATGTAAAGGTGTCACCTTCCAGTACCCGGCTTGACCACATATCAGGTTTTAATAGATACATAGTGGAATGTAAAGGTGTGAACTTCTTTTTTGTTTGCACCACAAGCCTTGTTTGTGTTTTTAATAGATACATAGTGGAATGTAAAGACCAGTCAGTCTGGCAGCTTCGATGAATATTTATAGTTTTAATAGATACATAGTGGAATGTAAAAGTGCATACAATAAATCCCAAAATCTGTAATTTATACGGTTTTAATAGATACATAGTGGAATGTAAAGCAATGCGTTTGCTGGTGGGTATACACATGGAAATAGTTTTAATAGATACATAGTGGAATGTAAAGAAAACAAGAGAACTATATGTTATAAAATCCACTTTGTTTTAATAGATACATAGTGGAATGTAAAGATTTCTAAAAAGCATCACGAATCGGTTCGCGCTGAAAGTTTTAATAGATACATAGTGGAATGTAAAGATTCCCTTACATCCTAATAATTCACAGCACTTTGCGTTTTAATAGATACATAGTGGAATGTAAAGAAGAAATATGTAAAAGTTATTTCTGGTGGTGCAAGAGTTTTAATAGATACATAGTGGAATGTAAAGTATAATTCAAACACAAAATACATGGGATTGTATGAGTTTTAATAGATACATAGTGGAATGTAAAGTTACATAAAGATGCTTCGGCGGCAACTCCCGGCAACGGTTTTAATAGATACATAGTGGAATGTAAAGGTCTTACCATGTAGTAGACATCATAATCATCCAAGTTTTAATAGATACATAGTGGAATGTAAAGTACCGTACTGTTTAAGCAAGTTAAAATCTGTCTTAGTTTTAATAGATACATAGTGGAATGTAAAGTGGAATTTTGACCTTTGGACTTGGACTTGAAATTGCGTTTTAATAGATACATAGTGGAATGTAAAGGAGAGTATTTTGTTCTTGTTTTAATTCCGCAAGCGGGTTTTAATAGATACATAGTGGAATGTAAAGACCACAGATAGAGAAGCGGAACAAGCTGTTGCAGAGTTTTAATAGATACATAGTGGAATGTAAAGCGCAAATCAAGGTGAAATCATGGGGCGTTTTGACAGTTTTAATAGATACATAGTGGAATGTAAAGTAGCAGGCTTGCCAGCTCGTCGATTGCGCCCAGCGGCGTTTTAATAGATACATAGTGGAATGTAAAGAAGATTGTACAACCTGCGCCGACAACCGGAACAGGTTTTAATAGATACATAGTGGAATGTAAAGTTACAGATTGAAAATATGTATGATGCTTTAGATAATGTTTTAATAGATACATAGTGGAATGTAAAGTGCGATTGAACAAGGCAACAGCATTTGCATCTGCGTTTTAATAGATACATAGTGGAATGTAAAGTCGTTTTCGTGTCGTCGGTACTCCATAATCCGCTGCGTTTTAATAGATACATAGTGGAATGTAAAGTTCACCGGATGCTTGAAACGAAGCAGGCATGGGGGTTTTAATAGATACATAGTGGAATGTAAAGGACAATCTTCCCCTTTATAATTATCTAAGGGGTCATTGTTTTAATAGATACATAGTGGAATGTAAAGTCAATTATAGCATTTTTATTAATTAGTGCGTGACATTGCGCGTTTTAATAGATACATAGTGGAATGTAAAGTAAGGCTACACCTACCTTTCATTAGATTTATATTCGTTTTAATAGATACATAGTGGAATGTAAAGTATTCTATGATAGGATTCTTTATTGGCTGGCTTAGAGTTTTAATAGATACATAGTGGAATGTAAAGCATGATGGAGAAGTATTTGATTTTGATTGGAATATAGGTTTTAATAGATACATAGTGGAATGTAAAGTAAGGTCTATTGACTGCAAGCAGAATATCCGTAACCGTTTTAATAGATACATAGTGGAATGTAAAGAGATATTCTTCAAAACTGGCATAAGGTTTCATTTCGTTTTAATAGATACATAGTGGAATGTAAAGGTACATACCGGATGACATCCTGCGGCTCACAGTCTGTTTTAATAGATACATAGTGGAATGTAAAGTCTTTTCAGCAATAGCCTGTTGAATGTTGGGTTTTGTGTTTTAATAGATACATAGTGGAATGTAAAGTATGGACGTAGACATATTATTAATTTTTGGCAAGAGTTTTAATAGATACATGGTGGAATGTAAAGTGATGTGGATGCAGTTTTTCAATTTACAGCCGAAAAAGTTTTAATAGATACATAGTGGAATGTAAAGAATGAATCTTTTAAAGGTTTAACGGATGCAGCATAGTTTTAATAGATACATAGTGGAATGTAAAGAACTTGAATCATCAGGAAACTTGTTTGATGGGTTCTGTTTTAATAGATACATAGTGGAATGTAAAGTCCAGTGGGTCGTTACTCCCGGAACTGACATAACAGTTTTAATAGATACATAGTGGAATGTAAAGAGAAAAAAAAAGAGAAAAATTGATTGCTTTTTCTATTGTTTTAATAGATACATAGTGGAATGTAAATTACTGTACTTTATTCATTGCTGTGTGACTATTGCAGTTTAATAGATACATAGTATAGAAAGTAAATTTATGAGGAGATAAAGTCACGTTATAATAAATAAGATAAACAATATAGAAAATTTAGTGACGTGTAAAAGAATATATCGGATAGCATTCTTTATGATTCCAAAGGGTAAAATGGCGTTATAGGACAGAAGAATTGGTTAGAGGAATCGTACAATCCGCTTTTAAAAGATTATCAGGATTTTTAACTATTCCATATTGAACTTAAAATGAAAGTTCAATATGATATGTCTGAAAAATGAGAGATTGACAAGAGAAAATCAAAACCTCACAGAAACCATAAAAATTATGAAAGCAGAACTTAAAAAACTAACGAGACAGAGGAAAAGGTAAAAAAGGGTTGAGAAAATTGCAATTGATGACAGATTATGGTGAAATCATGATTCATGGAACCCATGACAGGGTGATAGCCTCCTGAGCCAAATGACCGGTTTAACGGAATACATAGGAAGGGAGGAGGTGTAAATGACAACTTATGAAATCATTATGGTTTTCTTGGGGGATTTATAAAAACAATTTTTTTGTAAGATATTCGTTAAATGATAATAACTTGAAACTTACCATGAGCTATATTGTTTTTTTGTTAAAGAAAAAATAGTAGCTGCTTATCATTCCCCCCCACTTCCGATACTGGGATGGAGAACAGCCTTTCTGCTTCCGGAATAGTCTGCTGAAATAGAGTGGGTTATCGTATCCGACGATTCTGGCTATTTCATTTATGGCATAGTTTGTGGTTTCCAGGAGCATTTGGGCATTGGTAATGCGGATGGATGTGATAAACTGCATTGGCGTGGTTCCGGTGTATTTTTTAAAATTTCTTATAAACCAGCTTACACTCATACCTCTGGAGGCGGCATATGCTTCTATATTAATGTCGCGGTTATAATTTTCGTTAAAGTAGGATACAGCAGTATCCATTTCATGGTCTAAATATTCATTTTTTAATGCATGGTCCCGCTTCAGTTCCCGATGAAACAGGATAAGAAGATGGCGCAATAATAGTGCCAACATTTCTTCGTAGTCTTGCTGACATCTTTGCAGTTCCAAAATAATTTGTTTGAAAATATGTTCATATTCCAGAGAGGTGCCTACCGGGAAAATATGCTGATTATCAGCAAAACCATGTTCTTTTAATATCGTTTTCACATCACTTCCTGTAAAGTGAATCCAATAAACTTCTGTTTTGTCTGTTCCATAGTATTCATATTTCTGAAATTCCTTTGGGCGAAACAAAACGATATTTCCGGCGGCAACAATGGTTTCATTGTCGACATTTTCAAAATGAAAGTGGGCAAGTCCGGACGCAATGTAAATGATTTGAAAATCAAGGCGCCCTTTTTGGACGGTAGGTTCGCATCTGAGGATGCTCGAAAAGGCGATAAGTTCCACAACTGCCAACAATCAGCGATTTGCTGTTGTCTTTAAAATCGAGCATGGAATGATTTTTTATAACCGGAATTTATATACATGACAGATACCTCCTTTGCAGTAAACGCTATTTCAAACCATGCATTTGCTAATGCCAGTGAATATTATTTCAAACTGTGCATTTGCTTATGCTGGTGAATACTATCTCAAACTGTGCATTTGTTAATGTAGGTGAATGCTATTTCAAACTGTGCATTTGCTAATGCCAGTGAATGCTATATTAAAACTTGTATTTGCTCAATTGTATCATTTTGTGCATATTCTGTCCATTTATGTTTATAGACATATTTTGTTATCAAAGGTATGATTAGAAGCAAATATAAATAATTTCAAAATGCCTGAAAATAATTTTTAGGCAATTGCAAAACGTATTATTTCTGGTATGGTTGTGCCAAATGCATGCTGCCACAACCCACACAAGATTTTTCGCATTTCGCAAACGCCTGTGAAAATAAATTATATAAAAGGAGAAAAACCATATGATTGTACCACGTTATTATGAAAATCTGAATATACTGCATGAAAATACGATGCCGGCAAGAGCATACTACATTCCGGCATCAAAGAGAATGGATGATTTGGTGGAGCATCGGGAAAATTCTGACCGTTTTCAAGTTGTTGAACGGAATATGGGATTTCCAGTATTTTAAAAAAGTATCTATGATGTAAAAGATGCTTTTTATCAGGTGGGTTATGATACTTCTGAATTTGACAAAATAGCGGTTCCGGGTGTGTGGCAGATGGCAGGTTATGACAGCCACCAGTATACGAATATCCGTTATCCATTTCCATTTGACCCGCCATATGTGCCGCAGGATGTTCCATGTGGAGCTTATGTGCATACCTTTTGTTATGAAAAAGATGCGGAAGCGCCAAAGGCATTTTTGAATTTTGAGGGTGTGGACAGTTGTTTCTATGTATGGCTCAATGGTGTTTATGTGGGTTATAGTCAGGTATCGCATGCGACGAGTGAGTTTGATGTAACAAATGTATTACAGGAGGGAGAGAACCGCATTGCTGTTTTAGTTATGAAATGGTGCGACGGTTCCTATCTGGAGGATCAGGACAAGTTCCGCATGAGCGGCATTTTCAGGGATGTTTATTTGTTGAAAAGACCGGAACATGCAGTGTGGGATTACCATATGACAACGAAAGTGGAGCAGGACCGTGCCATCGTAAAGATGAAACTGTTGTTTACAAATCCGGTAGAAACAAAGATAACATTGGAAGACAGGTGCGGAGTCGTTGTGGCAGCGGGCAGCGCTTTTGCGGATGGAACAGTGGAGCTTACAGTATTAAATCCGGTTCTCTGGAATACGGAAAATCCATATTTGTATACGTTGGTGATTGATGCGAAAGAGGAAGTAATTGTTGACAGGATAGGATTTCGCACGATAGAAATTCGGGATAAGGTAAGTTATTTCAATGGTGAAAAGATTAAATTTCGCGGAGTGAACCGCCATGATTCGGACCCGAAAACCGGTCCCATCGTTGGAGTAGAGCATATAAAAAAGGGATTTCAAATTGATGAAACAGCACAACTTCAATGCAATCCGTTCCAGCCATTATCCAAATGCACCATATTTTTATCAAATGTGCGATAAGTATGGATTTATGGTGATTGATGAGGCGGATATTGAAGCGCATGGACCATTTATGCTGTATCGGAAAGAAGATACCGATTGGAACCGTTTTAACCGATGGAATGAAGCGATTGCGGATAATCCGGCATGGGAAAAATGCAATCGTGGACCGTATACAGCGTATGGTGCAGAGAGATAAAAATCGTTCCTGCATTGTTATGTGGTCGATGGGAAATGAAAGTGCTTATGGCTGTAATTTTGAAAAAGCGTTGGAATGGACAAAGAAATTTGATTCGGGAAGAATCACACAGTATGAAAGTGCCAGATACCGCAATTATAGTGTGACGTATGATTATCATAATCTGGATATTTACAGCAGAATGTATCCGTCGCTGGCAGAAATAGAAGAATATTTGGAAAAGGACGGAAGCAAGCCATTTTTGTTGGTGGAATATTGCCACAGCATGGGAAACGGACCGGGGGATTTTGAGGATTATTTCCAGATGATTCATAGGGATGACAGAATGTGTGCGGCGGTTTTATCTGGGAGTGGTGCGACCATGCAATTGCAAATGGCAAGGCGGAAAATGGCAGAACCATTTACCGGTATGGCGGCGATAGTGGTGAAGCAATTCATGACAGTAATTTCTGTATGGATGGACTGGTGTACCCCGGACCGAACGCCGCATACGGGATTGCTGGAATATAAAAATGTTTATCGCCCGGTGAGAGTGGTTTCCTATGATGAAAAGGGTGGTAGATTGGTACTCCATAACTACATGGATTTTGATGATTTGAAAGATTATGTGGAAATTGATTATGAAATGACGCAGGATGGACGGACTGTAAATAAAGGGACTTTGGCGGACCTTTCCGCGGCACCGCACAGCGATACGGAAACGGTGTTAAACCTGCAGATTCCGGAGCGTGGAAAAATTTTTCTGAAACTTCGGTATCGTTTAAAAAAAGGAAATCCCTCTTTTGGAGCCGGGTTATGAATTGGGATTTGATGAAATAAAACTTACCAATGAAGATGCAAGAAATTGTCAGGCAGTGAGATGGTTGGAAATGGAGGATGCAGCAGATAAAATAACAATCAATGAAACGGATACCGAAATTTCGCTGTTGGCAAAAAGACTTTCATTATATATTGGATAAGCGTACCGGATTATTTACGCAATTACAGTACGCCGGAAAAACGTATTTGAACCATCCAATGGAATTGAATATTTGGCGGGCTCCGACGGATAACGATATGTATATAAAAAAAAGAGTGGAAAAAAGCGCATTATGATGAAGCATATGCAAGAGCATATTCTATAGAAATACTTTCAACCCAACAAGGGGTGCAGCTTCTTGACGATACGGACGAGTGTGCAGAACAGTTGACGGTTTCAAACCAACAAGGTGTGCAGCTTATCGAACATATCGGAATCGTGGCAGCGACCGTACAGAAGATTCTGGACATCAAACTGATATGGACGATTCATGCAAGTGGCAAGATTACATGCGATATGACTGTTACAAAAGATGGAGAGTTTCCGGCGCTTCCACGATTTGGCGTTCGTTTCTTTCTGGATAAAGAACTGGAAAATGTCAGTTATTTTGGAATGGGACCGCAGGAAAGTTATCGGGATAAGCATCAGGGGGCTTCGCATGGATGCTATCAGGCAAAGGTAAGTCAGATGCATGAGGATTATATTCGTCCACAGGAGAATGGAAGCCATTATGACTGCGATTATGTGGAAGTGACGAATGCACAATTTGGAATTGCAGTCGTTTCGGAACAGACATTTTCCTTTCAGGCGTCCGTTTATACACAGGAAATGCTGGAGCAGGCAGCACATAATTATGAATTGGAAGAAGCAGACAGTACGGTATTATGTGTTGATTATGCAATGAATGGTATCGGTTCGAATAGCTGCGGACCGGAGGTTCTGGATAAATATCGGTTTGAGGATACCGTATTTAGCTTCCGTTTTGAATTGGTTCCCCATGTGGTTCATGAAGCAGTAAAAAGCTGAGGATACCGGTCGTGAAATATGTTTAGGAATTGTTTAGCTTTTTAGATATCTTTTGTTTAATCGTGGATTGTATGATAGGTGCATGAATAAACGGGAGGTATTAAGATGTTAGAGAAATGGAAACAACGAATTATTCAAATGAACTTTAAAAAAGGCGGTTCTTGTTTTTGTAGTGGTCGGCGCTATACTGGTTTTGGGATTTTCCACCGCGCTGTATGGAAATTTCAGAGGCAGAATGGAGCAATGGGAATCTGCTGCAAAAAGCAAGCCGGACATATCAGGAAGAAAAAGGAGATGAGCATGGCGATAGAAATGAATTTGACAAAGAAAATTATAGAAAAGAGTATCTTGAAGAACATTCAGGCAAAAGAATCATACAAAGAATCAGACAAGGAATTAGATAGAGAATCTTACAAAGATTCAGATAAAGAATACAACAAAGAATCAGAAATTGATTTTGAGCAGGTATGGGAAGCAATGCATTTGTCAACAGGAGATATTGCACTTATAGCAGCCTGCGGTATAATAGGAATTGGGCTTGCGGTGTGGTATTGGCTGCTCTGTATGGTATGGGCGTACCGGAAATCAAACCGTATGGGATTGAATTGTACGGTGTGGGTTTTGGCAACCTTCTTTTTTAACCTTGCAGCGATAGCGATTCTTTACGCCTATGATCTGTGGAAAGGCACCTGTACGGAATGCGGGAGAATCCGTACCGGCAGCAGCAAATATTGTGACAGGTGCGGAAAGTCATTTGTAAAAGAATGCCCGGATTGTGGGCAGGCGGTAGATAAAATGGCAAATTACTGCAGCAATTGCGGGAAAAAAGCTGGAGAATGACGACAAGACAGAATAAACAATTCCTATGCGGAGAATCAGGCGCAGAAAATGAGAAAGATGAAAAGTCAGAATAAACTATCCAGCTGTAGATAGAAAAATGCGCTTGCCATGGAGATGCCAATATAGAAATTTTATCAGAACAAAAATTCTATCAGAATACACAAGGGAAGGAAATCGGGAGGTTTCCTTCCTGTTATGGGTTACGGAGGTTTTATGGAAAAAAAGAACGGTAAAAAGAAGAATCTTTCTGTCAAATGCATGCATGGTTGTAGTGACGCTGTTTATTTTTTGATGATAAATATGTTTGTAGTTAAAGTTTATGCGGAATCTATCGAGGAGGAGTTTCGGATGTCGGTAGAGCAGGTTGTAGATAAGAATGGGTTAGACGATTTGCTGGAAGACTGGACAGTTCACAGAGATGAATTTATTTTGATTTTTGGGGCGGATGGAATTCTTTGTATTATTGTGCTTGTGGTTATCAGCCAGCTTTTTACAAAAAAATCTGACAAATCATATTATGGAGCCGCTGGACGCTCTGGCAGAAGGAACGAAACGAATTCAGGAAAATGATTTGACGCAGAAGATTGCGTATGAGGGAGAACTGGAGTTTGAAAATGTCTGCGCCGCTTTTAACGATATGCAGGAATCTATATTAGCAGAACAAAGGAAAAAAACCGAAAATATGAAAAAGCGAGAACAGACATGATTGCAGGAATTTCTCATGATTTGCGTACGCCGCTGACTGCGATGAAAGGAACACTGAAAGGGCTGATAGATGGGGTTGCATCTACCCCGGAACAGCAGGAAAAAATTTCTTCAGGCGGCATATCGGCGGACAGGAGATATGGATATGCTTTTGAATCAGCTTCTTTTCCTGTCCCGAATGGAAACAGGAAATATGCCGGTTTCGATGCAGACTATCGAAATTGCCTCTTTTCTGAAAAAATTATGCGTTATCGCGCAACGCCACTCTGGACGCAACCAGTGGTCGCAAAGGCTCGGATGGAGATACGAAGGAGAAAAAAGGGAAGAAATAATCATAGAAACAAATGAAATTACAGCAGAGGTTTCTATAAATCCGGAGCAGTTTCAGCGGATACTGGATAATCTTGTCGAAAACAGCAGGAAATATGCAGAAACAATGCCGCTTCGAATGAAAATTGAATTGGAGAGAACGAAAAAAAGGAGTAAGTATTTGTTTTCGCGATAATGGCGTCGGTGTGCCGGAAGAAAAACTCCCGTTTATATTTGACGAGTTTTACAGGGGAGATGAATCCAGAAACAAAAAAGGAAGGAAACGGACTTGGCTTATACATTGTAAAATATTTAATGGAGGCAATGGGCGGCAGCGTCCGGGCAGAAAAATGCGGACGGATTAGCGGTGTATCTGGAACTGCCCATTTTTCAGGAGAGGAGAAATTAAAGATGGCGGACAATAAAAAAGAATTTTGATTGTAGAAGATGATGCAGATATCAGCATGGTGGAGGAGGCCTATCTGGAATCAGCCGGATTTGAAACAAAGATTATAGCGGACGGAACGCAGGCGGCAGAAATGCTGGAACAAGAGCATTTTGATTTGGTGCTGCTGGATTTGATGCTTCCGGGGAAAAGCGGATATGAAATATGCCGGGAAATCAGGGACAGCATCGATATTCCGATTCTGATGGTGACAGCAAGAACGGAGTCGATAGATAAAATTCGGGGATTGGGACTTGGCGCAGATGATTATATTGCCAAACCATTTGACCCGGCGGAATTGGTAGCAAGGGTTCATGCAAATCTGCGGCAGTACGAGCGGCTGCGGAAATCGGCTGAGCAAGAAAGCAAAAAATGAGCCGGAGGAAATACGAATTCATGATTTGCGGATTCTCGTCAACAGTTGGAAAGTCTACAAAGGAGAGCGGGAAATCAAATTCCCAAACCGGGAGTTTGAGATTTTGAAATTTTTTGCAATGAACCCGAATATCGTATTTTCCAAAGAACAGATTTTTGAAAAAAAAATATGGGGATATGATTATGTAGGCGATAGCGCGACGGTTATGGTGCATATCAACCGCATACGCGAAAAGATTGAAGACGACAGTAAAAATCCAAAGATTCTGGAAACAATATGGGGAGCCGGATACCGATTGAATGTTTAGGAAATGTTTAGAAAATTACCTCTTGTTTGTTTAAGGTGGGCAGTTAAGATACCCACAGAAAAAATAAACAGGAGGTATTTTTATGCTGAAAGAAGGAATCAATGGATTTTGTATGGCATTGGCAGACAGTGTGCCGGGAGTGTCAGGAGGAACTGTTGCGTTTATCATGGGATTTTATGATAGATTTATTGGCTCTATTCATAATCTGGCTTTTGGAAAAATGAAAGAGAAGAAAGAAGAGGCGCTTGTCTATCTGGCAAAGTTGGGGATTGGCTGGGCATCCGGAATGATTTTGGCTGTACTTGCCCTGTCTGCGTTGTTTGAGAGCCAGATTTATATTGTCAGTTCCTTATTTATCGGATTTATTGCAGCATCGATTCCGTTAATAATCAAAGAGGAAAAAAGACAGCTTCCTTGAAGTTGGAAAAGGAATCTGGTTTTGCCTGTTGGGCATCCTGCTTGTTGTGGGAATTACATGGCTGAATGGAAGGGTTGGCGGAAACTCAATGGATTTGAGCCAGTTCTCGATTGGACGTGGGATTCAATTATTTTTTATCGGAATGATTGCAATTTCCGCAATGTTTCTGCCCGGAATTTCCGGCTCTACGCTACTGCTGATTTTTTGGAGCATATATCCCGGTGATTTCTGCGGTAAGAGGATTTATGGGCTTGGATTTTTCCTATTTTCCGTGCCTGCTGTTCTTTGGATTCGGAGTGCTTGCCGGAGCAGTTACGGTAGTGAAAGCAATCAAGGTCTGTCTGGAAAGATTCCGACCACAGGCGGTTTATATGATTTTGGGTATGATGCTTGGTTCGTTCTATGCAATCGTACAGGGACCGACGACATTGGAAATACCAAAAGCGGCAATAAATTTCGGAAACTTTCAGATGCTGCCATGTCTGGTTGGCGCTGCGCTTGTGGCAGGTATGCAGATAATAAAAGAAAAAAAGTGCGAAACGACAGAAATAAGTAGCATAGGAGACGCAGTATTTTTTCTTAATAAAATTAGGTTATCGGGGATGAATTCTTACTTTAAAAAAATTGTCCAAAAAATCAAAAAAGATATAATAAAGTCAAAAGTATACCAAAAAGGAATAGGCGCATATGGACATCAGAGATATGAATTATTTTCTTCAGATAGCAGAATATGAAAATATATCAAAGGCGGCGGAACAACTGCACATTTCCCAGCCGCCGCTCAGCAGACAACTTAAAAAACTGGAGGAAGAACTGGGAGTAGAATTGTTTACAAGAGATAATGGCAGACTGCAGCTTACAGAAGCGGGTTATTACTTCAAAGAACGAGCGCAGGAAGTGCTTGCTCTTGTAGAGAAAACCAAAGGCGAGATGGATGAAAAGTACAATGGGCATAGCGGAAAGATTCGAATTGGCACGATTGAAACGTTAAGTGCGGAGAAGCTTCCCAAATGGATTGCTGAGTTTCACGAGCTGTACCCCTGACGTGAAATATCAGATAGTCAACAACAATTCGGAGGAAATTGTTCGAATGGTTGATAAAGGACTGCTGGATATGGGAATCGTGAGAGAACCGGTAAACAGCCAGTATTTCGAGAGAATACGGCTTCAGGAAGATTCTTGGATAGCATATATACCCAATAGAAATCCGTTATCGCAGAAAAACAGACGAACCATCGAGATTGAACTGGCGGATTTGCGGGATGAGCCGCTGATACTTCCGTCCAGAGGAATCCATGAGAAACAGATTAAAACGTGGTTTGAGATGATAGGCGCAGAACCAAGAATCGTATGCTGGTATTCTTCTCTGGTAAATGGCATGGCATTGGTGAAAAACGGACTTGGAACGATGCTCTGCCCAAAGTCCGCGCAGTCGATACTGGATTATAGCTGCGCCGCGGTGAAAGAGATAGTAAACCCAACGATGACAACGGGTTCTGTGATTGTCTGGAAGAACTTCCACAACCTGTCGGAAACAGCCAGACGATTTATTGATTATGTCAAAACAAAGGAGTTAAAGGATGAGATAAAAAATCAAATCAGGTATAGAAAACAAATAATCATACCTGTAAAGTATCGAAAATTTAAAAAAAAATCGAAAAATGGCGATTTGACATTGGATTTTGATACTGCTATGATTTGCCCAACGAAAACGAAATGCAGTTGTTGAGGCAAAGGAGCCGCTCTTTAGGGAGAGGCTCTATTTTTTTTTCGGAAACTCATCCTGTGTTGTTCGTAGTTTGGAGGGAAGAATATGCATGAGATGAAGCAATGCGTGAGGGAACAGGTGAGATGGATAAGAAATCTTTCATATGAAAAAATTCCCGGAGAAGTAGCAGACAGGGCCAGATGGGTACTGCTTGATTCCATAGGATGCATTTTGAATGGTCTTGCAGGAGAACCGCTGCCGGAAGATACAAATGCAGCAATACTGAAATGCACATCAGCAATGGTATCAACAGAATTGTATGAGGGCAATCGATTTGCTGTTGGACATCCGGCATGTCATATCGTACCGATTCTGTTGGTTGAGATGAAAAAAAAGAAGATGCTTCATATGCGGACATGCTTCGCATCTTCATATGTGCATATGAGATAGCTTCGAGATGGGGCAGCGCAGTCCGATTTTCAAATGACATGCTTGGACATGGCACTATCATGAATGCCGGAGCCGCTGTTGTGGAGGGACTGCTGGAAAATCTTGGCGAGGATGAATTTGTAAACTATATCATGACATGTGAGGCGCTGCCGGAGGTGTCAACCTGGCAGTCGGTATTTGAAGGAAGCGCACTGCATGATTTTTATCCGGGCATAGCGGCGGTAAATGCCAGGAACGCGCTCTATATGATAAGCAACGATGCAAGAAGCAGCGAAGAACTAATCCGCAGTATATACAGCAAGATAGAGGGAACGCGTGTCATAACAGAAAATCTGAGCAGAGATATAAGCGACTGCTGGTATCTGCCAAGGAACTATTTCAAGGTTCATTCCGGATGCCGGTTTATCCATCCATTTGCTGATGTAATAGACGCTATGATGCAGGAAGGCCTTACAAAGGATGATATAGAAGAAATACAGGTGTCTACCTATAAAAAAAGCTGCACGCATATCCAGTCGTAAAGTAACAAATACGCTGGCGGCGAAGTTCTCTACATCCGTATCGCTTGCGATATTGCTTGTGGAAGGCAGACTTTACCCGGAGAACATAGAAAGGGCGATGACAAACGATGAGGTTCAGCAACTGGCAGAGCATATCTATCTGACAGAGGATGAAAAGTACAATGAACTTCTTCCGGATGTCAGAGGCGGACTTGTCCGGGTGAAGAAGAAAAAAAATGGAGAGGTTCTGGAGCGTGAAGTATTTCATGCACATGGTGATTTTGATGCGCCGGAAGGGTATTCCGAAGATGAGTTGGTGGACAAATTTAGAAATGTTACATACAACAATCTATCAGGAACGGAGCAGGACCGGTTGATAGATAAGGTACTTAGAGGCAGTGAGAGCTTGATGGTGTCAGAAATATTCAGAGAATATTTTGAACATGTGTCAGATAGGAGGATAGTATGAGTAAGACAGAGTTTTTATTTTTATCAGAAGACGATTTGCTGAAAACCGGGGTGCTGGACGCGGATAAATGCGTGGATACCTGCGAAAAAAGTATTTGGCATATTAAGCGATGGCGATTATCTGATGGGAGGATTGAATCACAATGAGCATGGCTTGTCCATTGTATTTCCAAAGGAGACTCCATTTCCAAAGATGCCTGTAGCGGGACCGGAAAGAAGGTTTATAGCGATGCCGGCATATCTGGGCGGAGAATTTGGAATATGCGGAGAAAAGTGGTATGGCTCAAATGTAAAAAAAATCCGAAAGAGCGGGGACTTCCGAGGTCGGTGCTGATGATTACGCTCAATGATACGGAAACCTGTGAACCGATAGCGTATATGTCAGGTAATCTAATCAGTTCGATGAGAACAGGATGTATACCGGGCGTATTTCTGCGGTATTTCGGAAATAAACATGCGGAAGCAGCAGGTGTAATCGGAGTTGGACCGGTACAGAGGGCTACGATTCTTGCATTGCATTCGGTAATGCCTGATGTGAAGAAAGTATATTGCAAGTCCGCGCACATCGACCATGCAAAGGAATTTGCTGCATGGGTAACGACGGAAACAGGGATGATGGCGGAAGCAGTGGAATCGATGGAGGATTGCATATCGGCAGCAGATATTGTGAGCATAGCGGCGTCGCCAAAAGAACCGCTTTTTATAAAGAATGAGTGGATAAAGGAAGGCGCAAGCGTGCTGCTTACATCGCCGATAGAGGCGGCTGATGATTTCTGGCTGAAAAATCATTTGTGCTTTGATAACACCAGAATGCATATGGCATATTACGATGAGGCGATGGGAATCGGCAGTATCCTGAAAGCAAACAATGGCTGGGGCAAAATGTATAAGCTTATGGAAGATAAAAAACTTGCACCGTTATCAGCACAGATAAGTATGGGTGATGTAGTGAAAGGCAAAGTACCCGGAAGAACAGAAGATAACACAAAAGAGATATTTGTCACGAGCGGACAGGTGCTGTTTGATTTGGGCTGGGCGTATACATTGTATCAAAAGGCGCTTGCCGGGGACACTGGAACCAAACTCAAAATATGGGATACCCCATATTGGAAATAAACAAATAAACACACAGAGAGGAGTTTTTATTATGAATAAGAAAATTTTTAAAGCAGCAGCAGTAAACATGGATTGTGTACTTGAGATGTGAAAGCCAATCTGAAGAAGATGGCAGAGTTTTGCAAAGAGGCATCAGCAAAAGGTGCGCTTGCAATATGCTTTCCGGAATTGGCAACGACAGGCTACAGCCCGACAATATTGGGTGAAAAGTATTATGAAATATCGGAGCCGATACCAGGTCCTACGACTAATTATCTGTGCAAGTTAGCCAAGTCAACAGGCTTGTACATTGTTACAGGTATATCAGAAAAAAAGCAGCGTTCCGGGCAGATTGTTCAATTCCCAGGTTGCGATATCACCGGGAGGGCAAAATCGTTAGTGTATACCGCAAGATTCATGTATGGGGACTGGAAAAACTGACATGGAGAGAAAGCATCACCTGTGAGTACGGAACCTTTGATATGCCAATGTGCAAAGCAGGACATATGATTTGTTATGATACATCATTCCCTGAGACTGCCAGAGTGCTTTCGCTTATGGGAAGCAATGTGATATTTGACTCGGCAGCATGGAGAAACCTTGAGGCAGACATTTGGGAACTCAATACAAGGGCGCGCGCGGTTGAGAATCATGTGTTTATGATTTGTTCCAACCGATGCGGCGTGGAAGGAGATTCAACGCTGAATGGTGAAAGCCGCATTATCGGTCCGAGAGGAAATGTCCTTGCGGCGGCAGGTCATGAGGAAGAAATCATATACGCGGATATTGATATTGATTCCTGCATCAAAGATAACGCAATGATGCTTTCCTACATGAAGGACAGAAGACCTGAAGCATATTCACTGATTTCAGATACAAGGAAATTTCTGAAAGATTCCGGAAAGGAGCAGACACATGGAAAGTAATACTTATATAGTAACAATTCAGCGTCAGTTTGGAAGTCTTGGAAGACCGATAGCCAAAAAAGCTTTCAGAAATTCTTCAGATTGAATACTATGACCGGGATATTGTAGAAATTGCCAGCAGGGAAATGAACAAATCAAGAGAAGAATTGAGCGATTATGATGAAAAATCCTATTCCAGAATGAAATATCCGATGGGAATAGGAACACCGAAAATGCAGAATTATCTGTTCAGTGTTCAGCAATGCATTATATCAGAGATAGCGACCTATGACAAATCCTGCATTATCGTTGGAAGATGCTCTGATTATATACTTAGACACTTGAAAAATACCATTAACATTTTTATATATGCGCCATATGAAAAGCGGCTGAAGAACTGTATCGATGTGCTTGGTATGAGCGAAACGGAGGCAAAAAGACATGATAGCCAAGGTCGACAAGGCAAGAGACAATTATCATCAGTATTATACAGGGATGTCGGCAGCTACAATAAACGGACGCCAAATCATGATTGATTCCAGTTTTGTCGGGGTTGACCAGACCGCCGAGATGCTGGCAGACATGATTAAAAAAAAAGAGAGTGGCTATGGGATTTGAAGAATAAGTGCTGGAACAGGAGGTGAAAGCCATGGAAGGTGCATTGGATATTGAAAGAAAAAAGGCAATAGAGATAAAAGGTCTGGGAAAGAAATATGAAAGCTTTAATGATGGGGAAAGCCAGTATGTACTGCATGATATCAATATAGACGTAATGGAGAATGAGTTCGTATGTGTGCTTGGCCCATCCGGATGCGGTAAATCCACGCTTTTAAATCTGATATCCGGATACATTAAACCCTCGGATGGTGAGATAGATATATTTGGCGAAAAGGTGACAAAAGCCAGCGGAAGGGCGGGAATGGTATTTCAGGAGCATGCGCTTATGCCGTGGCTTACGGTGAAGAAGAATATTATGATGGGACCGAAGCTTCATCATAAGAGCAGGAAGGAATGCGAGGAAACAGCACAGAAGTACATAGATATGGTAGGTCTTAGCGGAATTGAGGACTATTATCCAAGGCAGTTATCAGGAGGTATGGCGCAGAGAGTTGGCATAGCCAGAGCGCTTGCAAATGAGCCGAAGATTATACTCATGGATGAACCGCTTGGCGCGCTGGATGCGATGACCAGGGAAAATATGAGAAGGGAGCTTTTGAATATATTTCAAAAGACGAAAATAACGATATTTTTCATCACACATTCCGTACAGGAAGCAGTGTATCTGGCGGACCGGGTAATTGTGCTGAAGAATGCGGCTGTTGACTGCGACGTGAAGATAGCGCTTGACAGACCAAGAGATATGAAGTCCCCGGCGTTCATAAAGTATCTTGAGTATTTTGAGAACCGGTTGGGAGATATCCCTTTGACGAGTGATTGAGGTGGCAGATATGAAGAAAAAGAAAAGAAATAAAAAAGAACTTATATTGAGCATTACATCACTGATATTGTTTTTTGCGCTGTGGCAGGCTGCAACATATCTGAATCAAAGGTATGAATGGTTCAATCCGAAATTCCTGCCGGCGCCTACAGACATCATCAAAAAAGCCATTGAATATGCGGGAGATGGAACCCTTTGGCTGCACACATCAGTATCTATCAGGCGAATATTGATAGGATTTATGATAGGCGGCGTTCTCTCGGTAGTCGTGGGAATGATATTTGCGAATCAGAAACTGGTGGAGGCATGGTTTTCACCTATCATCAATCTTCTCGGACCAATACCGCCATATGCACTTCTTCCAATTATCATCATATGGTTTGGAATAGGAGAATCATCGAAGATTGGGCTGATTGCATATTGTACATTTATGACAATGCTTCCATATATAACGGATGGTCTTAAGAATACACCGCCGGTACTTATCCGAGCGGCAACCTCGCTGGGAGCCACGAGCTGGCAGATATTTACCAGAGTCATGATTCCAAATGCGATTCCGAATATATTTGTCGGTATGAAGGTTACGCTTGCCATGACATTTGGTGCATTGATGGTATCGGAAATGCTTGGAGCATCAAAAGGACTTGGTTATATGATTATAAATGCAAAACAATGGTTCAAAATGGACGATATGTTTCTGGCAATCATCATGATTGGACTGATATATATTATTATGTTCAGTATTATACAGTTTGTAGAACATATTGTTTTGAAATGGAAAACGGATGTCACAAATGCCATTGAGAAGTAGGCGCATTTGAGCATATATAAAGCAGAAGGAGGAAACTATTATGAGAAACAGAAGATTAACAAAGAAGGCGGCAGCATTACTGATGGCTGCAGCAATGGGATTGTCGCTTATGACAGGCTGCGGTGATTCAGAACCATCCGGTTCGGATGGAGGACTTACACCGGTTACAATCTATGGTGTTACGGACCCGCAGGAGGCAGCCCAAATCATTATTGCAAAGGAAAAAAGGGCTATTTTGAGGAAGAAGGTCTGGATGTTACAAATGTACTGATTGAGTCCAGTTCCGACCTCCCGGCATACATTGCCAGCGGTGAAGCTCCTGTATCGGCTGAGTCACAGTATACCTGTACAGAGGTTGCTGCACAGGGCGTGAAACTCAAAACGCTTATGTCCAACAGCAACACATCAAATACACAGGGACTTATCCTTGGTAAAGGACAGACAATAAACAGCGCCAAGGACCTTGAGGGCAAGACGCTCGGAATCATGAATGGCGCCGGTTTCATGCTGGCAATTCAGAATATGTGTGATGAGATGGGCGTTGACCTCAGCAAAATTAACATTGTGTATCTGTCACCATCCGAACAGGTAGCGGCTCTTGAAAATGGCTCAATTGACATGATGGCATGCTGGGAACCATATATGAGTCAGGCAATAGACGCAGGCGGACAGCTTCTGTTCACAGGTGTAAAGGCTTATTTCCCGGAAAAGACCGGTGATGTGGACTGGCTCAATTTCTACTCAACCTTTGAAGTGACAGAGGAGTATTACAATGAACATAGAGATATTTGCGTAAAACTTGTGCGGGCAATGACAAAGGCAACGGACTATATCAATGAAAATCTGGATGAGTGTGCCGGAATCATTGCTGAAGAACTGAACAATGACAAGGATGCCATCTATGCGATTATGTCGCAGAATACATATGAAAATATATTTGATGACACATTTGCAAAGGCAGTAAATGATATGGCACAGTACATGAAGGATGCAGGCAATATAGACAATGTGCCTGAATTTGATTCCTACTGTGATCCGTCGGTTCTTAAGGAAGTAAAGCCGGAGAATGCGACATATGAAGCAAAGTAATGTATCTGCAATGGGGCAGAATACATACATGAGCCTTACGCCGGTGTCTGCAAGTGTACATCGGCATAAGGCGAAACATACAAAATCGAAAGACGACGTGTATGCTCGTTGGTAAAACAAAAATATGGTTTAACTGAAAATACTACAACGATGCGGGAGCCGACGTGTATGTTCGTTGGTAGAATAAAAATATAGTTTAGCTGAAACACGAAGGGACTGGCACTTTAATGAATAAAAAATCGTAAAGCGGCAGTCCCTTTTAATTATTATTTTTCAAGACGGTAAGCCTTATCAGCTTTGGAAAGCTGGGCGTTAATATCAGGTATCAGCGTATCGTCAGAATCTTTTTTTCCATACTGCGTCAAGATAGAAAGTAGAACCATTTGCCAACCGGTTAGCAGCAAATGCATCGGTAGTTTCGTTATTTTGAAACAGATAAACGTCCATTTCATCATGCGTTAATATTTCAGTAGCAGTGTGGAAATGTCCGTCCGTACAATACCATTTCGGTATGTCTTTCTGAATGCTTTTTCCATACCAGCCGACTAACGTATGGTTTTTATATGAAAAAGGCTGTTTGGTAATCGTAAGACTGCTGTTGTCCGGAATACCTTCCGACTGCACCAAACAGATGGCATTTTTTTTCCTTTTTTTTTCAAGACCTTTCAAAAACCAACGACATTTTAAATCCTCATTTTTTACAGAAGAAGAATAAATGACCTTGTAAGGCTCTTTTTGGAAGAATGGAATTTTCATAATTGTATTTTTTCTCCACGTCATGGATAGCGTTCAAAAGGAAATCGCCGGAAAATTTGCGTTTTTCCTCAAGGATGGCTCTTATCGGCTCATAGTCGATAACGTCGTCTGAGAGTGTGCAGTCGTATTCCTTAGTAAAACGCCTTTTCTCCAACTGAAAAGTTTTTAAAACGGTATCCACCTTGTCGCCATGTCTTGAACCAACATAAAATTCTTTTTTTCAAAAAAGAATAGAAAAAGCGCAGGAATGGAACGAGTTGGTTATGACATATTCGGCGTTTTCAATATAACCAAGCCATTCTTCCGGTCCTAAATCATATATAATTTCGCAATCTGCGTCGGATGGAATCGCTTTGTTGCCCTCATATGAGGAAAGAACTATTCAATTTCAGTCCCTTTCTCCTGGCAAAACTGAAAGCAGTTCTGACAGAGTCGGCGGCTTTTTCCATAACCGTATATAAAAGGACGTATTTTTCTGTTGTTTTTGGGGGTATGGCTATTTGATGCCAAAAATCTTTATCCATTAAAAAACGGGGTCTAAAACTGTAGGGATGTCCCTGTGAAGCAGTTCCGAAATATGTTCCGCAAAGCTTTCTTCTCTGGCTGCAATCGCTTCATAAGGACTGGTAAGTTCAATGAACTGTTTAATTATTTCATCATTCCAGCCTTTATATACGCCCCGGCTTACGGAGTAACCAATTTTAGGTTTTTCCCTCCATGGTTTTTCCGGCAAGAAGGAATCCTTTGTCAAAACCATGTCCGGCGGTATATTGCCAGATAACGTCAGTAACACAGATATAGCAGTCAAATCCCGGGTCTTTTTATCAATGTCATTATGATGATAGGATTTATCCGTCATATAATAATGAGAATCCATGAAATTTCTGGAATTTTTTGAAACGCAGCGGCCATTCATTATACAATGCGGAATATTTCTCAATAGTAATCATCTTTTTTTTGAGTGATTTGTTTTCCATTCTTTTTTTTGCGCTTTCTTCTACCAGATTTGCCGGCATGGTTTCGTTGATAATCTTAGAATACCCATGGCTCAGATACCAGTGCAGCGGGTATTCGGGATTGTAGCTTTTTGGATAATATACAGGCATATAGTCAATAATTGTGCTTTCAATTCCATTTGCCAGTAGAAATTGCTGAAATGCATAAGTATGCAATGGGCATGCAAAATTCAATGTTTTTGTATGAGCATTTATTGAAATAATTCCTATCTTCAAAATTATTATTCCTCCTGGATATGGTATATTGAAATTTTAAATATTCGACATTATGTTCCTGATATAACAAAAAAAACAACATAATACAACAAAATATAATATAATATTTTATAGTATAACAAATTTTTAGTCAAGCTGTGTTTCCGTCGCCTGTTGGGGCCATGTTTGTTTTTTATGCATAGAAAGTAAGCCAAAGCTTGAAGTTCTTACAGTGAAAGCGAGACCATTTTTTCCTTTGTGTATGTAAAGCACATATCATTTACGCATGAGTTTTTCTGCAGAAGTATAATATATTGTATATCATAACCCAAAGAGCGAATTGATATGCCGGTTTTTGCTATATGCATTTTTTGATGCGATTATAAATATCTAATCCTTTAGCAGAACCGTATTTCTGAACAAGGAGTGTATGTATTGTTTGTTTCGCTTTTTCATCTTTGCAGTGTTGGCATACAATAGAAGCGACATCTGTAATAATGCTGTTTTTGAAATGAAGCTTTGCTTAGGATATCTTGAACTTCATTATTCCGTTTGACAGAAGGATTTTGCTGCAAGGTGTCAACGAGGTATTTTTTGCAGGATTGGCTTAATCGCTTTGTATATGTCAAGATAATCTTTGTAGTTGCTCCTTAAATCATTATGGACAAGATTAGCGAAACGTTCTTTACCATAGTGTTTTAAAAACGATGGAAACAACCTGATTTATGACGCTTTTGTCATAACCCTTGGAATAAAGTATTTGTTCAATTTCAGTTCTAAGCTGTGTATTTATATTTGCTGCCTTAGCGGAATCGGTCTTTTCGGCAGAGGTCGTCTTTGGCTTGTCTGATGCAGCTGTTTCCACCTGCTCGGCGGAAGCCGCCTTTGCCTGATTGCTTGCAGATGCTTTCCCTTTTTGGGCGGCATTTCAATTTTTGCTTGCCGGATAATTTCTGAATCAGTTGTCTGATTCAGAAACGAAATAATATTGTCGTAATCAGTGTCGTTGCTGACAACGATATATTTGCAATTTTCTGCTTGATGCATTCCGATTAAATAGCCGAGGTAAGCAGTCAAATGCATATCCAGAGATTGTTTTCCGGCAGGAATGATGTGCGATTCTAAATCACTGGAATTAAAAACAACCAGAGGTTCGAGGCTGATTTTTGGAGCGTTCTCAGTTGAAAATATGTGAATATGGTCATGAGTGTTTAATTCTCTGGAACAGGAAAGACCTGCTTCATGTACATTTTCAAAATCAATTAAATAGTAATTTTCGATAATGGACGTCGCGTTATCTTCTATATAATTTGATTGGTTTTTGTCACTGTTTTTTTCTTCCGGTAGTCTTTTTTGCTGGGGTTCGTGCGGAAAAATTTCCAGTGTCGGATATTGATATCGCCAGTTATCGTATTGTTCTTTTTTGTAATCGCGCCAGCATTCAGTTCCTTCTTATGCTGAAGCCATGCGGATAATGCCTGTTCCAGTGAAAGACTGGAAATCGAAGAAAAAGTCGGACTAAGACATGGCTTTCCGTCAACCTCGGTAATGGATAGGTCGTACATATCTTCTAGTGCAAAAAAAAAGTATGCATAAGACCTTCGTCTGTATCAATGTCCGGGACGGTAATTGCATGCGTGCTGACATCCAGCAATTGCGCCATTTCATAGCTTAAGCAGTTCCTGTCTGGGAATGCGTGCCTCTGATTCGTACTGCGCTATTCGCACATCGGATGTTTTATCTTGAAAGCCAAGTGCTTTGCCAAATTGTTTTTGCGTAAAGCTTTTTGCGGTTGCGAAAAAATTTAATTCTTTGACCGATTGCCATAGGATACCTCCATTTTCGTTTTGCTAAGATTTTCTATTACAAAGTTGTATTTGAACGCTTGCCAATTCATAAATCACAGATAGTCGTTTGAGCAGACGAAAAACGCATCGGGGCGTTAGTCAAAATGATAAAATGAATATGACAAGGCAAAAATAAATAAAAATATGAAAGATATAACAATAATAAACAAAATAGGTTAATAAATGTTAAAGCTAAAAACAATTCATATTTTAACATAAACAGGATAAATGGCAATGCTTCATTTATAAAACAAAAATAGTTAATTAAAAATAGCAAAAACAGTTAATGAATAGAAACAAAAATAGTTAATACAGAAAAGAGAATTAAACATATTGAGTTAAAACTCGATGACAGCAAATGGAAATGCAGCTGCAATGCCCGAAATTAGTGTTCTTGAATGACGCGCGGGCGTGTCAGCTACGCAACAGTTGAATCTTTCTTGACTAGTTCATATTTAAAAAATATGATTGTTAGTTAATTTCCACTGAATTTATTTAACAGAGATTCAGTTGTAGGCGGCAGATATGTTTGATATGATTAGTTTAAAGTATTGTTGTGTAAATGCATGATGCCATAAGCAGGTGGTATGAAATCGCCGGTACTTAGGCACCGTATTTTGGTGCCTTATGTACCGCTGCGATTGAATCAAGTGCGAACGTCCTGCGATGGCATACTTGCATTTGCACAACAAACATATGGGAACCATCGCAGAATGTTTGCAAACGCCGGACTACATTGGAATAGGAGAGGAGAGATTATATGACATTGGGGAACGTGATTCGAAAATACAGAAAAATCAAAAATTTAACGCAGGAGGAAATGGCAAGACAGCTTGGAGTATCTGCTCCGGCAGTAAATAAGTGGGAAAATGGAAATTCTTATCCGGATATTACGCTTTTAGCGCCGATTGCCAGATTGTTGGGTATTTCATTGGACACGTTGTTGTCATTTCATGAAGATTTAACAACAGAGGAAATAAATGCGATTGTTCGTGAGGCAGATTTGAGACTGAAAGAAGAACCCTATGATGAAGCGTTTCAATGGGCAAAAAAAAAATACTGGAGCAATATCCGAATTGTGAACAGTTAATTTTGAATCTTGCAGTTATTTTTGACGCACAGCGAATAGTGCAGGAGATTTCGGAAGAGGAATATGACGACTATTTTTGCTCGTTGTATACTCGCGTATTGGATAGTAAAGACGAAGCAATACGCATTCGGGCGGCGGATTCGTTAGTTGGTTTTTATATGAGAAAAAAAAGCAGTACGACAAAGCGGAGAAATATCTGGATTATTTTTCTATACAAAACCCGGAGAGAAAAAAAAAAACAAGCGCAGATTTATGCGGAGACAGGGCGGATAAAAAGAAGCGTATAAAACGTATGAGGAACTTTTGTTTTCGGATTACCAGAGGGTAAGTATGGAGCTGCATGGTATGTATATGCTTGCATTGCAGGATAACGACAGGCAAAGAGCGCATAAATTTGTAGACAAACAAAAAGGAATTGGCAAGGTGTTTTGAAATGGGAAAATATTATGAGATTTCAAGTGAACTGGACCTTGCGACATTGGAAGAAGATGCCGATACGGTTATTGCTGTAATGGAAGAAATGCTTTCCTGCGTGGAGCAGATTGGAGATTTCAGAAATGCGCCGCTTTATGAGCATATGGATTTAAAAAAAATGAACGAAGAATTTTTGACAGAATTAAAAGAAAATCTGTTAAAATGTTTTCGGGATGAAGAAAGCTTCGGATTTTTAAAAAATGACGCAAGATGGCAGCAGTTAGTAAAACAGCAGTAAAACAAGAAAGCCTGCGAAGACAGTAAAGCCTGCAAAAACTGCACCAAGCTGGTGCAGAAAAATCGGTGAAGGAGAAAACATATGAGATTTACATATTGCCCGCATTGTGGAACGTATTTATCAAAAAAGAGAAATTGGTGACGAGGGGAGCATTCCGTATTGTGAAAAATGTCAAATTCCATTATGGGATATGTTTACGACAAGCATTATTACGGGCGGTAGTAAATGAATACCAGGAGGTAGCGCTGCTGCGCCAAAATTATGTTTCAGCGACAAAGTATGTATGCGTTGCCGGTATTATGAAAATAGGAGAGTCTGCGGAAGAAACTGTAATTCGGGAAATAAAAAGAAGAAATTGGGTTGGATGTTAAGAAATTGCAGTATATAAAAAGTTATCCGTATGAGAAAAAAAGGAAATGCTGATGTTAGGCTATAAAGCAGTAGTAGAAAAGTCGGAATTTGTGTTATCCGGGGAAGTGGATGCGGCTGAATGGGTAAAATTTGAAAATGCACTGGATTTGCTGCCGGAAGGAAGTATCGCCCGGAATCTGGTAAAAAACGTTATATCTGACGACAACGCAACCGCTTGTTAATGTCCAAGCGGCTTGCGTTCCAGATTGTCTTTTCCGGCATTCAAATCATCACGAATCAGGGCAATGAAAAAGAACCGCAAACGGGATAAGCGTTATCCAAATTGCCTTTCCCAAAAAGAGATTGCAGAATACCGTTCCAATCGTTGCGCCTATTAGGAAAAATGATACCATGAGAAAATGTTTCTCCCATTTTTTTTTCTGTAGCTTTTATCCGGTTCCCGATGATGCAGGATTTCCTTTGCGAGTCCGACGCCAATCTGGCGGATATGGTTTGTTGCAAAAGTTGTAGCTACCGGTTCGCCTTCTGCCTGTCGGAACGTATTGTACTGCATCGAAGCGATAAAGTTGATTGCAACCTGTGAAATCTGAACCGGAGCGCTTTCCGGGATAAATCCAAGAAGAATAACAACTATCATTTCAATAGCAATTAATAAGGTATCCCAGCGAATCGCAAGCTTGTGTTTTACAGGATTCGGAAGAAGTTCTGAAGCAAAAGCTCCGAATAAATAGGCTGAAATAGGAATCATATAGTAAAGCGCCTGCATCCATTTTCCGGCGCCCAATGCCAGTCCGAGAAGAACAACGTTTCCTGTCTGAGCATTACAAAATACATTTCCGCGAAGCAGATAGGTGTATGCGCCAAAAAAGCCTGCAATTGCAGTCAATGTATAATAAACCCAGTTTTCTCACATGTTAAATATGTCTTATCCGATTTCATTTTCATTGTCCTTCTTTCGTTGCATATCAATTTTATCCATACAAATCAAACATAGTTCAGCAAATCATTTCTGCCATCTTCCGGATGCGCCGCAAGGCAGGATAAGTCCGGATGCGGTGCAAGGCAGTCCGATTTCATCTGACACAACCGTTCCGCCGAAGCGGGATTTGATTTCCGTAGAAATCATATAGGTAAGTACCGCTGGCTTCTGTAAGCCTGTGGTATAGGAATTTACAAGGAAGAAAAGCGGGTTATCGCACAATACCTGACTGCACAATTTGATAAATGGATGTATCTTTTTCTTCTATTTTCCAGATTTCGCCCTTTGGACCTCTGCCATAGGAAGGCGGGTCCATAATGATTGCGTCGTATTTGTTCCCGCGACGGATTTCCCGTTCTACAAATTTCACACAGTCGTCCACTATCCATCGGATAGGCGCATCTGCAAGACCGGACGAAGCCGCGTTTTCCTTTGCCCATGTTACCATACCTTTTGATGCGTCGACATGCGTCACAGCGGCGCCTGCCTTTGCTGCAGCACAGGTAGCGCCCCCGGTATAGGCAAATAAATTCAGTATTTTGATATTCTTTTTATCTGTATTTCGGATTAAATCACCAAACCAGTCCCAATTGGCTGCCTGCTCCGGAAAAAGTCCCGTATGCTTAAAACTGAATGGTTTTAGATGGAAAGTCAAATCTTTATAGTGGTATGGACCACTGCTGCGGAAGATTAAAAAACTCCCATTCGCCGCCGCCTTTATTGCTGCGGTGGTAATGTCCGTTCAGCTTGTTCCAGTTTTCATTTTCCTTAGGCGTACTCCACAGTACTTGAGGGTCCGGACGGAGCAATATATACTTTCCCCAGCGTTCCAGTTTTTCTCCTTCGGAACAGTCTATTATTTCATAATCTTTCCAACCGTCTGCAATCCACATAAAAATCTCCTTCCCATACTACGATGTTTGTAGGTAATTGCGAAACGCGGAAATCTTTGTATTGGTTGTGCGGGATGCAAGTATGCCAACGCAGGTCGTTTGCATATACAACCATTATTATAGATTCATAGTTTCACAATTCTCTATTCAAATTTCTATTTATAATATAACGTCATGAACGCTTTTTGGTTCAACATCCATTTCTGAGAGTTTATGATATAATTCATCGACGTCAACGCCATTTCCATTTTTAATGCTGGTTTCAATCTTGTCTATTTCCTGCTCGCAAATATTCAGGCGTGACAGTATTCTTGCACAGTATGTAATTGCCTTTTCGGCAGGCAGGATATTGTGTTTATCCGCATAGGCAGTACAGATTCCTTTGGCATGTATCAGATATTTGATGATATCGATAATTTCTTTGTATATCAGCCAGCAAATGACAAGAACAACGATAATTCGGAAAAAGATGCCAAATACACCGCTTCGTTCTGTCGCAAAAAATATGAAAATGAGAAACAAAATGCATCCCAATGTGACAAAGACGCCTGCTCCCGCGAGTTTTGTATTTCGTTCCATTGCATTTATCGTACCCTGAAATTCAGTTTTGTGAAGCTGAATTCTGCCGCGTTTAAAATCTATCAGCGTAAGCAATTCCCCATGCGAATGTTCTGTACTTCTGTCAAATTTTTTTCCCCACCGTAAGAAACAGTTTCTTCTGGATTGATAGTTTCATTTGCAAGCTTCATCATAAGCGGTCCCCCATTTCATAATTTAATATCATCGTCTATAAAAGAATGCATGCTTTGTATCCATCATTTTTCCATGCATGAAAGCAACATATACAAATCAAATCCACTTGATAGTACCATGTTATTTCGATTAATTCAATATGCATTCTTCCCAGGAAAAAGTCTAAAGGATGGGTTCGATTACGCTCCGGAAATAGGTATCCAATTCTTTGGGCGTCTGTTTCATTTTACCTTTTATCCACCATAATATCATTTCAACAAAACTGCCGGAAATGTGATTAACTAAAAAATCCTGCGGAATATTCGTATTATGATTTCGATTTTGATTTATGAATTGTGTTTTCACTAATTCATTCAGGCTGTCTTTGAAATACCGCAGAAAAAAGTTCGCTGCTTTCACAGGAAAGCAGACCGAGAATATTGTTGTCATTTTCCTGCAAGTGCTGCAGCAAGTGGCAGAAAACAGATTCCGGCGCATTTCCATCAGAATAGAGTCCATGCGTATGGGAACAGTCTAAGGCACTGCCGATAATATGTCCAAATAGTTCTTCACATAATGCCTTTAACAAATCGTCCTTTGTTTCGAAATGTGCATAAAAAGTTGTACGTCCTACATTTGCCAAATCAATAATTTCCTGTACGGTGATTTTGGTATAGCTTTTTTCTGCTAACAAAGTGCTGAACGCATGAAAGATAGCGGCTCTGGTTTTTTGTTGACGTCTGTCCATAATACCTCCTGAATGCAGATAACAGATTCGTTATGAAATGTACAAATTTGTTGATTTGTTCGGTAATGAACATCCCAATAAATTTATCTATTGTATATCTACGGTGATTTTCTTACAATAGAAACAGAACAAAATGTTCGGTATCGGATTTATTGTACTGTGGTATATTTGAAAAGTCAAGTTAGGAGGGTATGAATATGTTAAAGAAAATAAATGATTTTTTTGGCAGGATTGCCAATGACAATTGTTGGCGGTGCTTTTTGGTTTTCAGCTTTGTTCTTCCGAGAGCAGGCGTAAAAACTACCGGTCGACCCGGCATGGGTGACTGTTATTATAAGTGGTATTCCACTTTTATATCTGGCAATATGGCGGATAATACATAATCCAGGTATCAGCAAAATATCGTCTGCGCTTCTGATTTGTATTGCTATGTTTGCAGCTATCGCAATTGGAGATTTATTTGCTGCAGGAGAAGTTGCATTTATCATGGCAATTGGCGCAATTTTGGAAGATATGACGACCAACCGGGCAAAAAAAAGGATTGAAAAAGCTGATTTGCCTTGCACCGACGCAGGGTAGAAAACTGGAAAATGGAACTGAAAAAAATGGTTGCTGCTACAGCAATTCAATGTGGCGATATACTGCGCGTTCTTCCCGGTGAAGCGATTCCGGTTGATGGCAGGATTATGAGCGGAGAAACTTCTGTCGACCAGTCGATTATGACAGGAGAATCTTTGCCGGTAGATAAAGGCATTGGGGAAGAAGTATTTTTGTGGAACAATCAACAGATTTGGAGACAGCAATAGACATTGAGGCAACGAAAGTAGGCGAGGACAGTTCATTGCAGAAATTGATTCGCATGGTGCAGGAAGCTGAAAATAAGCAGGCGCCAATGCAGCGTATTGCGGACAAATGCGCAAGCTGGCTTGTTCCTGCTGCATTACTGATTGCGATTGCTGCCGGACTTTTTACACAGGATATTGTCCGGGCGGTAACTGTCCTTGTGGTATTTTGTCCATGTGCGCTTGTGCTTGCCACCCCAACTGCAATTATGGCGGCAATCGGGCAGCGACGAAACATGGTGTAATTATCAAATCTGGTGAGGCTCTTGAAAAAATGGGCAAAGTTGATACGATTGCGTTTGATAAAACAGGTACGCTCACTTATGGGCGTTTGGAGGTCTGCGATATTCTTTCTTTTGATGCAGCGTTATCGGAAATGGAATTGCTCGCGCTTGCTGCTTCTGCCGAGATAAAAAGTGAACATCCGCTTGGCAAAGCGATTGTGGCGTCAGCCAGAGAGAAAAAGCTTTCCATGCAGAAATCTTCCGAATTCAAAATGTTTACAGGCAAAGGCATTTATGCTGTAGTCGCAGGGCATGAATATTATTGCGGAAATGAGAAATTTCTGCGGGAAAATGAAATCGCAGTTGACAATTCTGCAATTCATCAGGCATTGGAGCAGCTACGGACTGAAGGTAAAGCATCTATTTTGATAGCAGATAAGAAACAATGTCTTGGTATTGTTGCATTATCCGATGTACTGCGGTCGGAGGCAGAGGAAATCATTTCACGATTGGCTGCTATGGATACCCATGCGGTTCTTCTCACAGGTGATAATAAAAAGACCGCAGATTATTTTGCAAAGCAGGTGGGAATTTCTGAAATTCGTGCGGAACTTCTGCCGGAAGAAAAGGTACGGAATATTGAAATGCTGCAGGAAGAAGGCAGACAAGTCTGCATGATAGGGGATGGCGTCAATGACGCACCTGCGCTCAAGACTGCAAACGTTGGGGTGGCAATGGGAAGCATGGGAAGTGATATTGCTGTGGAGGCGGCAGACATTGCCCTGATGAGTGACGATATTTCGAAGCTCCCATATCTTAAACGACTGTCAAACGCTACGGTAAAGACTATAAAATTTAGTATTGCATTATCTATGTGTATTAATGTTATCGCAGTTTCTCTTTCTGTTATGGGCGTATTGACACCGACGACAGGTGCTTTGGTGCATAATGCCGGTTCCTGCTTTGTCGTTCTGATTGCCGCATTCCTATATGACCGAAAATTTGATTGATGGCTGCAAGTCGGTAAATTTTTATAGTAAACTGCCCACATTACAGTTCTCTGAGTGGTTAGTTTGCTGGAATCCTTGCTTTTTTTAGAAAGTAGGGTATAATATCTATTGAAAAGTAGCACGATATTATGCATAAGTTTTCAATGGAGGATAATTATGGAGATTAAACGCGACCGTTATTTGAAGAAACTCATTTCTTATATGTGGGATGGGCAGGTTAAAGTGATTACCGGTATAAGACGTTGTGGGAAATCGTACTTACTGAAAAAGCTGTTTCGGGCTTATCTAATTTCCACTGGCGTGGCAGATGACTGTATTATTGATGTGGCTCTTGACTTAACAATTGATATTCGTTATCGAAATCCTTTAGAATTGGCGAAATTTGTGCGGACGAAAGTGGAAGGCAGAAGCGAGCAGTTTTATCTTTTTTGTTGATGAAATTCAAATGTCCGATGAGGTTGTCAATCCTTACAATCCCGCTGGAAAGAAAATTACCTTTTATGATGCTCTAAATGACATGAAAACTTTGTCAAATCTTGATATTTATGTGACTGGCAGTAATTCAAAAATGCTTTCTTCCGATATTCTTACAGAGTTTCGTGGCCGCAGCGACGAGATTCGTGTTCACCCTTTAAGCTTTGCGGAATACTATTCTGCGGTGGGCGGCGATAAAGCAGACGCTTTTGACGATTATGCTTTTTACGGTGGAATGCCGCTGATTTTTATCCCGTCCAACAGAGGCGGCAAAGATGAATTATTTGCAGTCGCTTGTTTCCGAAGTCTATTTGAAGGATATCGTTGAGCGCAAGAAAATTAAAAAGAGAAGATGTTCTGGCGTCCATTCTTGATTTGCTTTGTTCATCTGTCGGCTCTCTTACCAACCCGGCAAATATCGCAAATACCATCAATTCAAAACAAAAGAGAGAGCAGGCGAAAATGTTGTGGCTCACAATACGGTAAAGGCGTACATTGATTATCTGGCGGATGCGTTCCTGTTCAGCGAATGTAAAAGGTGGGACGTGAAAGGCAAAGATTATTTTGATTATCCCAATAAATACTATTGTGAGGATATTGGTTTAAGAAATGCAAGAATCGGTTTTCGTCAGCAGGAAATGACGCATATTATGGAAAATATCCTGTATAACGAGCTTGTTATCCGGGAATGTGCGGTTGATGTTGGCGTTGTTTATTCAAACGAAAAGGATGCAAAAAGGGAAAATGAAAAAGGGTTGCAAGAGAAATTGATTTTATTGCAACCAGCGGTGGAAAAAAGGACTTATATTCAATCTGCCTATGCGCTTCCGACGGAAGAGAAAGCAGATACAGAAAATAAGCCTTTTGCGTTGACTGGAGATTCATTTCCGAAAATCATAGTTCGTCATGATATTCGCAAACGATGGTATGACGATAATGGAATATTGAATATCGGTATCATTGACTTTTTGCTGGATGATTCTCTGCTTTAAGCGGGAAATCTAATGAAAGGCTTCTGTGGGCAGGTTGAGAAAATTGTAATCGATGACAGATTGTGGTAAAATCTGTTTATGGAAAAGCGCTCATGACAGGGTGGATGCCTCCCGAACTTATAAAACCGTATTTCTTTTGAATTGCGGAATACATAGGAAGGGAGGGATGCGTATGACAGCCTATGAAATCATTATGATTATACTTGGGATACTGGCATTGCTGGTTTCCTTTGGAGGTTTGATTATAGCATTGCTTTACTTACCTTTCTCGATAAGAGAAATCGTAAGAAAAAAAAAAAATGCCTATCCTGTCTGCCAACAGGATAGGCGGCGTCCATAAGGACGTAAAACCCTGTCCGAGAGGCATCCACATTTGGAGTGGGTGCTTTTCTTTATCCTTACTATAGCACAGTTGGTTCTTTTGTTGCAAGTGATTTTCAACGAAGATATCGAGTGTCGGGTGGCAGGCAGGAAGGGATTGGAGATGACGAAACAATATAAAATTATTGATAATATTACTACTCTGTATATATTTATCATGACTTTTGCAGTCAGTTTCATTATTTCATTAGTTCAGAGTAATGATACGAATCTTAGTGGAAAAAAATTTATTGATTTTTCTCTGCGGTTTTTGGGGGAGTGTGATATGTATTATAATACGATATGTGTTTTTGTTTTATAAAGCAATATCTCAAAATAATGCAACGAAAAAGATACTTATGGTAGTGTATTTGATGGTGGGAAGTAGTATTTTCGGTACTATTTTTTTTTGCAGCACTTTTAAATTTAAGTGGCTTTTCCATAAAACATGATGTCTTATCATATTATAATGATTATCAGATTTTTATGTTGATAATATTACTATCACAGTGGTTAGGAGAAAAGTTATTAGAAAATAGTTTGAATAAAAAATAGATTAATCCAGATTTAAAATAAATTAATCCAGATTTGAATGCGCTTGACTTTTTGCACGAAATTTTATAATATACATATACCCCCTAACGGTATGGAGGAATGTTTATGAAACAATGTATGGATGCGGAAAATCTGCATCGAAGATTAAAGAAAAATAATTGGACAGGTACAGGCAATTGACAGAATGGTAGATGAAGATGTCCCTTTGCGAGGATGTTCTTTCACAGATTAATGCAGCCAAATCAGCACTGCACAAATGTGGGCAGGTGGTGCTTGAAGGACATATCAGGCATTGCGTGAAAGATGGAATCGAGAATGGAGATGCCGACAAAACCATTGAAGATTTTACGAAGGCAGTAGAACGTTTTGCAAATATGAGTTAGCTTGATAGTTGTTTTGAAAATGGCGGTGCAGGAAAGCTGTGCCGCCATTTTGCATGCGCGTTGTGGAAAGAGTTTACTAAACTTCTTGACAACCTATACCCCTATATGTATAATGTACCCATGCCCCATAGGGTATAAAAGGAGGCGCGTATGAGAAATTCAATAAAAAACTGGAAAAACTACTTGAACTTGGCGGAACAAAGAAGGATATTATATTGCTGATTCTTTCAGGAATTGCGTTGATTTTAAGTTTGACAAAAATGGTGCATCTGCCTTTTGATATTGCCTGGGTTTCCATTATACTTTGCGGAGTCCCGATTATTTTGGAGGCAATTATCGGTCTTGTGACAGCATTTGACATCAAGGCGGATGTTCTGGTATCGCTTGCATTGATTGCGTCCGTCTGTATTGGAGAAAATTTTTGCCGCAGGCGAGGTGGCCTTTATCATGCAGCTTGGCGGCGCATTGCTTGAAGATTTGACGGTTGCGAAAGCCAGAGCCGGAATTGAGAAGCTGGTACATTTGACACCGCAGACTGCGAGAATCCTGCGGGATGGAGTGGAAGAAGTCGTACCGGCAGAATCGGTAAAGGTTGGAGATATTCTGCGCGTCCTGCCGGGAGAGCGTTCCGGTAGACGGTATGATTGTTTCGGGACAGACGTCGATAAATCAGGCAGTCATGACCGGCGAGCCGATTCCTGTAGACAAAACGGTTGGAGATGAAGTGTCCAGCGGTACGCTCAATCAGTTTGGTGCATTTGAAATGAAGGCAACGAAAGTCGGAGAGGACAGCTCCATTCAGAGAATGATTCGTTTGGTGCAATCGGCAGATGCGGGAAAAAGCAAAAATTGTAGGTCTGGCGGATAGATGGGCGACATGGATTGTTGTGATTGCATTAACTGCCGCGGCGCTTACATGGCTGATAAGCGGAAAAATAATTCGCGCGGTGACAATTCTTGTTGTATTTTGTCCATGTGCATTGGTGCTTGCTACGCCAACTGCAATTATGGCAGCAATTGGAAATGCTACGAAGCATGGCTTTCTTGTTCGTGAAGGAGATGCATTGGAACGTTTGGCTGGCGTAAACAAAGTTGCATTTGACAAGACGGGGACGCTGACTTTTGGTAATCCGAAAGTGACTGCAGTTTACCCGGCGCAGCCTTCCGTTTCGGAAATGGAATTATACCGGTATACAGCCTCAGCGGAACGGTTATCGGAACATCCGCTTGGAAAAGCGATTGTTCAATGTTTTCGGGAACAGTCAGATGAAGAACTATGGAGCGCAAAAAGAGTTTACAATGCTGCCCGGTAAAGGAATTCGTGCAGTTGTAAATGAAAAACAGGTATTTGCCGGAAATACAACGCTGCTGCAGGAACAGGGTATAGTGCTTTCGAACAAGCTGCTTTCAGAAGCAGAGAATTACCTTGAAAATGGCTCTACTGTTATTTATGTGGCGGTTGACGGTGCAGCGATGGGCTTCCTTGTCCTTTCGGATACGCTTCGTCCGGAAAGTGTCGGAATGATTGATGCCATTTGTGAAATTGGCGTGCAGCCGGTTCTCCTGACCGGAGACCACGCAAATGCCGCTCATGCGATTGCGCAGAAACTGCATATTTCAGAAGTCCATGCAGACTGTTTGCCGGAAGATAAGCTGGCGTATATAGACGACTGCCAGCAAAATGCGGGCGCTGTCTGTATGATTGGCGATGGAATCAATGATGCGCCTGCGCTTAAAAAAATCAAATGTAGGAATTGCAATGGGCGGAATTGGAAGCGATATTGCAGTAGACGCAGCGGATATTGCATTGGTGGACGACAAAGTAGAAGAATTGCCGCATTTGCTTGCTTTATCCAGACGGATGATGACAACCATCAAATTAAACCTGACATTTTCCATGACATTAAATTTTTGCAGCAATTGCATTGGCGATTGCCGGAATTTTGAATCCGGTTGTCGGGAGCGTTGGTACATAATGCCGGTTCCGTATTGGTTATTGTCAATTCGGCACTGCTTTTGCGATGGAGAAGAAAATAAATTGCATGATAAGCGATGTTGTGATGCTCCTCCGTTTGTAGTATAATGCTGACTGTGAAAAAAATATGGACAGACAAAGAAGATAAAGGAGCAATCGAATGAAGGACATAAAGAAAAAATTGCGGTATTGACGAGCGGTGGTGATGCGCCGGGGATGAATTCAGCGATTCGGGCAGTCGTTTTCAGTGCGTTAAATGCCGGAATTGAAGTGACGGGTATTCTTCGCGGATATGACGGTTTGATTGACTGGGAAACAAAAAGACCTTGGCGTTGAGGATGTGCGGAACATAAATAATCAGGGCGGAACGATTCTCTATACCAGCAGAAGCGAACGGTTTTTTTGAAGCAGGAGTACAGAAAGCAGGCAGCAGATAATTTGCGAAATAACAATATTGACGCGGTTGTCGCTATTGGCGGCGACGGTACCTTGCGTGGAGCGATAGCATTTCAGGAAGAAGGAATCAATATCGTTTGCATTCCGGGTACGATAGACCGCGATGTGGCATGTACCGAGTATACGCTCGGATTTGATACTGCGGCAAATACAGCGATGGAGGCAATCGACAAAATCAGGGATTCTTCCGTTTCACATGGCAGATGCAGTGTTGTAGAGGTTATGGGAAGAAAACGCGGCTATATTGCATTGTGGGCAGGCATGGCTACATCCGCAGATGCGATTGTTTTGCCTGAAAAGTGGAACGGTGATTTTGACAGTATCACAGATGCAATCAAAAAGACGACATGCCGACGGAAGAAACAGCTACCTTGTTGTTGTAGCGGAAGGCGTTATTGATGCGCCGGAACTTGCAGAGATGATTCGTGAAAAGACAGGGATAGAATCAAGAGTATCCGTTTTAGGCTATATTCAAAGAGGCGGACAGCCGACAGCCAAAGACAGAATGTATGGTTCGCTGATGGGCGCCGTATGCAATTGAAATATTGAAGCGCGGCGGAAAGAACCGCATTGTTGCAATTAAAAATGACATTCTGATAGATTTTGATATTACGGAGGCAGTTTCACTGGAGAACAACAATCTGGATTCGTTCCAGTATGAATTGAGCCTGACATTATCAGAATAAAAAATTGTAGAAATTGAGCAAGCACTAACTATGGAATGTAGAGATAAAGACACACCATAAAGAAAAAATATTAAAAATATGTAGAACAGGGACTGCTGCAGCAATCCCTGTTTGCTTTTGCCATGTATCCGTAAGAATCTGCAATGGAAAATTTTGTAATGGAAAATTCTGCAGGAATTAGCCGGATATCGATGGCAGATTTCCGAGGTTGTTGTTTTCCGAACCGTCCGGAATGGATTTCAAATATTCCGTATCTTTTCGATGGGCGATGCCCACATTTTTTATTTCACCGTCTTTTGCAAGCGCAACGCCTTCTTCTTTTGTTACCGTTTTGCCATTGGACCAATTGATATCCGGTAACACGTCCGCTGCTTTTGACAAGACCGATAATTTCGTTCGCATCACTTTTCGCTGTTGGAATATCGTCCAGCGTGTTTTTGGCGAGGGCTTCACTCATTGTATTTTTTTTGCTGCATTTGTTAATCCTCCTGTTGCAATTTGATGGTTATGATTTATAGTGTGTATCGGCGGATAAAATTTATTCAGCCGGATATTGAAAAATTTAAATTCAGTTTGTAACTTTTCTTTCTCTGAAATCGTATTATTAGTGAAAGGCTTTTTCAAATAAATTACGAAAGGACAAACGCATGCGGGAACCGACGGAGATACTGATAGAACGGTATAAAGATGCATTATTTGCAGCAGCGTTTCATATCTGTAAAAACAGCGCGGATGCAGATGACGTCGTTCAGGATACATTTCTGCAGTATCATTTGACAAAGAAACAATTTGATAGCGAGCAGCATATTCGTGCATGGCTTATCCGGGTTGCAATTAATAAAGCGAAAGATTGTACGCGTTCGTTTTGGAGACAGAAAGGCCAGCCATTGGATGAATATATAGAAACACTGGCATTTGAAACGCCGGAATCCGAGAATTTGCTTGAACAGGTGTTGGCGCTTCCTGAAAAGTATCGCATTGTCATTCATCTTTTCTATTACGAAGACTATTCTGTTCGGGAAATTGCCGGGATTCTGAATCTGACGGAAGCAAATGTGAAAGTTCGTTTATCAAGAGGAAGAAAGCTGTTAAAAGCTATTCTAAAGGAGGAATGGAATGATGACGAATAAAGACAAATATAAGCAGGCGTTTTCTGTACTTCATGCCTCCAGAGATATGGATTTGGAGGTGTTGATGATGAAGAAAGAGAAGAATAAGAAAAAAATATAATTAAAAAAAATGAGTGTTGCGATTGCAGGACTGGCATTTCTATTTGTTGGCTCAAATGGCATTGCATATGCGGCAACCGGCAGCACATGGGTATCTAAAGTTATAAGTTTTACAACCGGAAATGGTACGGATGTTGAAATTGTGCAGGAAGACAATTCTTTATCGTATCAGATTTCCAGAGAAGGAGATAATAATTATGTTTCCGTTCAGGATGGAAAACTGTATTTTGTCTTTGACGATATCAAAGAGGACGTAACGGAAAAATGCAGCGAAGAAAAAACTATTACAAATACGAATATACGGATGAACAAAAGATGCGTCATGTCATTTTGATTGGCGGAACACCGGATACAGCAGGCTGGGCGGAATTAATATTTGATGAAAATGGTGAATATCTGATCAACCAGATGAACGTAGGAACAGATGACGCGGAGGAAGAACCGGCCTGGCTGTTAAAGGGAATGCATGACCAGGGCGTAGAAACCGGAACCCCGGAATATGATAACAAGCAATCCGGAAATATGACAACAGAAAATCCAGAATATGACAACAAGTAATCCGGTGATTTGCAGGATATAAAACGATTTTGATAGAAAATGGGGCTGGCGTACCAGAGATAATCAGTGCGCAGCTCCTTTTTTGTGCAAAAAAATAACTGCCGGTTTTTTGTGGAAAAAATAATTGTCGGACTATCGAAAAAATCAGGCAGTTGTTGTAAAATTAATATATGACCAAACATATCAAATTAAAAAGTAAAAAATGTACCAAAGACAAATGATGCGATGGAGTTGTTTTAAATCCATCCATTTTGTCAGGTTAGAAAAATGAAAGGTTATACTGCATGAATAATATTTTAATAGTAGAAGATGACAGTTCGTTAAATGCAGGTCTCTGTCGGGCGCTGCATGCGGCGGACATTCATACGGAAGGCTGCGATACGATAGAAGTTGCAAGAAAGCGGCTGTACCAAAACGAATATGATTTAGTGATATTGGACGTGAATCTGCCGGATGGCGATGGCTTTGATTTGCTGGCAGAGATAAAGAAAAAGTTATACATGCTCCGTTATTATGCTGACAGCAAATGATTTGGAGTCGGACATTGTAGCAGGACTGGAATTGGGAGCGGAGGATTACATTACAAAACCGTTTAGTCTGGCGGTGCTTCGGGCAAGAGTCCAGACGCAGCTGCGTAACAGACAAAAAGTGGCAGGAAACGTCAGAAACAGAGAAATCCGGAAATCGATTTATCTGCGACGATTATGTCTTTGATTTCGATACGATGGAATTTTTCAAACAGGGGGACAGAATTGAACTTAGCAAAACAGAACAGAAGCTGCTGCGGCTTTTAACTGCAAATGCAGGTCTGACGCTGACAAGAGATACTCTGGTTGACAGGATATGGACGGATGGAGCGGAATATGTCGAAGAAAACGCCTTGTCAGTTACGGTAAAACGCCTGCGGGATAAGTTAGACGCAGGGGAGTATATAAAAAACAATTTACGGAGTAGGCTATTCATGGACAAAGGAACAATCATAATCATAATTGTATGCGCCATCATTACAGTTGCCGCTATTGGCGCGGCAGTTTACCAGTATTACAATTCGAAAAAAAATGTTAAATCGGATAAATCAGATGCTGTCCCATGCGATAGATGGAAATTTTACAGAGATGGATTTTGATGAAAGTCTGCTGTCAGAGATTGAAAACAATATGGCAAAATATTTATCAGCGTCGGAGCTTTCGGCAAGAAATGTCGAGGAAGAAAAAGAAACGACTGCATCACCTTATTTCCGATATATCGCATCAGACCAAGACGCCGCTTTCCAATATCAAACTTTATACGGAACTGCTAAAAGAAGCAGATTTGGATGGGGAAACTGCTGACAATGCGGAGCGCCTTTACAGGCAGGCGGACAAGCTGGAATTTCTGATAGAAACGCTTGTCAAAATGTCACGTCTGGAGTCCGGAATCTTAACGCTTCATCCGGAAAAAAGGCTCGCTTGGAGAAATCATAAAAAATATTTGTGCGCAGTATAAAGATGCGGCGGAGAAAAAGAATCTGAATTTGAAGTCGTGCCAACTGACTGCGAGGCATTTTTGATGAAAAGTGGACGTTAGAAGCAGTTGGGAATGTCGTTGATAATGCAATCAAATATACAGATAAGGGAAGCATAAAAAATAAGCGCAAAAAAGCTATGAAATGTTTGCCTGTATTGAAGTAGCCGACACCGGACGCGGGATTCGGGAATCGGAGCTTGGAAGTATTTTCGGACGGTTCGTGCGTTCGGCTGACGTGAAAAAATGAGGATGGCGTAGGTATCGGTCTTTATCTGGCAAGAGAAATCATGCAGCAGCAGGGCGGATATATAAAAGTCAAATCGGAGTATGGACGCGGCTCTGCATTTCTGTTGTATTTCCGAAGAAATTAGCAGACGACAAAAAAGGAATCGCATGTATGAAATGGTAGGATTCTGCCCAATACATGCAAATCTTTCAAAACTGAAAGAATTGTTTTTGCATCTGAAAGAATCTGGAAAGAAGAACCGTTTAAAATCTGTATCATCACCTGTACAAAGTATGGAAATGGAGATGATTTTATGGTAATTATGAAGGCAGAAAACCTGAAAAAGGTTTATGGAAATGGTGAAAATGAAGTCCGCGCGTTAGATGGCGTCAATCTGGAGGTGGAAAAGGGCGAATTTGTCATGATAGTTGGAACGTCAGGAAGCGGAAAATCTACATTGCTGCATATGCTTGGCGGACTCGATGTACCGACATCCGGAAAAGTAATAATAGATGGAAAGGATATTTTTTTTCGCTGAAAGACGAGCAGCTTACAATATTCAGACGACGGAAGATAGGATTTGTATTCCAGAATTACAATCTTGTACCAAATCTTTCTGTCTATGAGAATATGATTCTTCCTGTGCAGCTTGATGGAAACATGCCGGATAAAGATTATATGAAGCAGATTATTGATGTTCTTGGTCTGGAAAAGAAATTGAATTATCTGCCGAACAATCTGTCGGGCGGTCAGCAGCAGAGAGTTGCGATAGCAAGGGCGCTGCTGTCTAAAACCGGAGGTTATATTGGCGGATGAGCCGACCGGAAATCTCGACAGCCGAACCTCGCAGGACGTAATCGGTCTCCTGAAAGTAACAAGCGAGCGTTTTTCCCAGACGATTGTTATGATAACTCATAATGAAGAAATTGCGCAGATGGGAAATCGGATTATCCGAATTGAAGACGGAAAAATCGTTTAAAGGGGGCGGTATACATGAAAGTGGCAAACAAAAAATGTATCCGCCATCTGGCAGTACAAAATGTAAAAACACAAAAACCAGAAATATCATTGCAATCATTGCAATTATGCTTACGACTGTTTTATTTACTTCACTATTTACAATCGCCATGTCCATTATCAGTGGATTTCAGGATTCGAATTTCAGAATGGCAGGTTTAAAATCCCATGGAGCGTTTGAGCGGTTATCGGAAGAACAATGCAAATTGTTGCAGGCAGATTCCGATATCAAAGAAAGCGGCGCGCGGATGTTTGTAGGAACTGCAGAAGATGCAAAATTTAAAAAAGCGCGCGTGGAAATAAGTTGGG
>VOFJ01000497.1_pt1 | contig 257316 bp, 280 predicted proteins | sample 5384081 | NCBI WGS metagenome assembly VOFJ01 (sample SAMN12384729, study PRJNA508395) | human gut metagenome | isolation source: healthy gut I | host: Homo sapiens | reverse complement strand
TGTTGCGTAGCCATTTATGTTAAACTTCTAATCTTTTTTGTATAAACAATCGCTTCATTTTTCTGCACAACATAACGTTTCTACGCAAAGTTGGCATAATATCACAGACTATCCATCCATTAGTGTTTTTATCGTCCTTCAATGGCTTTTCACTTTTCAGCAGCACTCTGTCTCTGATTTCACAATTTGACGCTTTCGCCTTCGTTTCCATGACTAACTTCCAGCAGCTCTATAAATATTGACGGAATTAGTGATTAATGGATGCATGTCAGGCCAAGCTCTGATAGTATTGATATCAACACCTGATTGAATTAGATGGGTTGCGATTTGTATGTCTGATTGGCGCGGACTTTGCCTTCTTTTTAATTGTGAAGCATCTTATCTTCTATCTTTTCTTGCATAACGGGTTACCCCATCTCACCGCCAAAGCGGAGTTGTTGGTTACGTCAGCTCGGACTTAAAGAAGACATGATGGTCATCCCTCTGTTCTGTTTTTTGATAATGGAGATAATTGCCTCACACGGGTATGTTGCCATAATGGACATCTTCTTGTTTTATTTCCCTTGCCGTTATAGTCACTACAGCCAAGCCCTTTTTTTCTTGGGTAGGGATAAATCCTTATCAATAAAGTAGCTTCTTCTTCTGCCCGCGCTCCCGTATTATACAAAAAAAAATAAGAGGGCATAATCTCTCCACCCTTTGGCTTGTACTTTTTATCTGGTGCGTCCAGTAGTGCATTCATTTCCTCTTTTTCAAGGTACGTTATCAAAGTCCTCCTGGTCTTCTTGACAGGTATGTTTCTTATATTTCGACTCCATTCTATATGCTCCGGACTGTTGGCGGATACATACTTTGCAAGAGAACAAAAAAGCAGCCAGTCTGATATTTCTGGTCTTGATTGAACATGACCTGTCTTTTCAAGACTTTCCAGGAAGTCGGCAACCCTGGTATCTGTAATATCAGTAAGGAGTATCTTGTCCACTTCTTTTTTTTTTTTTTTTTTTTTTTCACACTTGGCAATAAAAGGCATCAGCAATCTGATCGCATCCCGGTACGGTGATTTAAGCGTATTGGCAGACAGGTTACGTATATTTGTCAGATATTCACAAAGAAACCTTCGTATCCAGTATCTGGCATAAAACTTATTTTCTTCATTCATCTTTTCCTTGTTTTATGTATGATTCAAAACGGTTGTTTGCTTCTCCCAGCAGTCCATCGGTCATGGTCAGGTAGACTGACGTATGGGATAAATGTGTATGTCCAAGATATGTGCTCAACACAGGGAGCAACTGTTGGACGTCCTGATTCTCCCTATACCATGAAGTAAGCCGATGGACGGCGAAGGTGTGCCTCAGGTCATGTAATCTTGGCTGGAAGGGGGATTTATCCGAACGGGAGATACCGGCATGTTCCCTGATTCTTTCAAAAGCACCTCTCACGGTGTCTATATGCATGTCCAAGCCTTTCTTATCTAAAAAGAGTTTGCTTTCGGGTACGCAGCACATGCCTTGTTTCTCTCTCCATTTCAAAAAAGTATCAATCAACTCTCCAACCTTATGGTTGTATGTGACAATCCGTGACTTGTAAAATTTCGATTCTCGTATATGCACATACAAATCCGGTTGGTTCAGGTCTCTTATTCTCAAAGACATCGTTTCGTGGAGCCTCAATCCAAGAAAATAGGTCAGTTGCAGTATCATCCTCATGCATTCAGGATGGATTTTACTCCGGTTTTTCTGATATTCCATGGCTGAGCGGAACAACCGTTGCAGTTCCGGTTTGCTATAAATATAAGGTGTCATGTGCTCCAAACGCTTGGGCAAGTCTGCGGGAAGGGTACATTGTTCATTATACCCGTGACATGGCCCATTGGAACATGCCCTTTAAGGCTGTGCCTTATGAACCAGCCGGCAGTGACCGTTCCACCAATGGGGATAATATAGAAATAAGGGTTCGACCTGTCCTAGCCAATGCCCAAACAGGTTATCCAAAATCTGCTATCGGTGACGTATACGCCTATATCATTGAAGAACTGGAGAATGTAGTAGCTAACGGAGTACTCGAAAAGTCCACAGCGCAAAATGGAGGAGGACGTGCAAGTCTAGAATCAGCACGTGCATTACTGGCTAAAACTTATCTGGCGGCAGCCTGGGACCTGGATAAAAAAGAATATTTTTTCTAAAGCAGCTCAAACAGCAGATGATGTAATAGCCAAACGTAGTCTGGTTACTCCTTTTGCAAATCTATGGAGGGCAGATTATAGCGGGGATGATAATGAAGAATTTATCTGGGATGTAGAATATGATTATGCGACGGCAACCAATACAGTCAGTGGCGGACACCCCTGGAGTTCTTTCTATTGTAACCATATTGGCGGACAGGAAGATCACGGAAAAGGAAGTACATCTGCCTTTATAGCAACCTTACATGCCTTGCAATGCTTTGAGAAAGGGGATGTACGCTATGAAGTGACATTCATGAAAGAACTGCCGGATATCGTTACTGCCTCAAACTATTGGTATTGGGATTGGTACAAAAACGGAGAAACTTTTATAGGCATTCCTTTGAAACGTTATTACCCGGCTTGGTATGAAACAGAAGAAGATATAGAGGCTTGGAAAGCCCTTGATCCTGAAAACCGGAAAAACACATGGATACTTCCTATGTCCGACCACACCCGTGACCCTCAAGAATATATGCCGGGAGAGATTAATTACGAAGCATTCGTAACTTACTCCTATGGAGGAAGCCCATGTCGTAAATTTGACGATTCTAATACGGGAAGCTACTCTAATAAAACGGATTACCGTGACATACACATCATTTACTCTATCGGAAGTTTATCTGATAGCAGCGGAAGCCTATTTCAAAGCAGGAAATAATGAAAACGCTTTGGCACGCCTGAATGAAGTACGCCGCCGCGCGCAACTAAATGCAGTTACTTCCATTGATGTGGACGCTATACTCAAAGAACGTGCATGTGAATTATTTGGCCAGGACTCCAGATGGATTGATTTAAGACGAACCCGAAAACTTGTGGAATATAATAATTTATATAATCCTCAGATAAGAGGACGTGCCCAACAAGCGATAGGGAACAAATTACTTCGCCCAATCCCTCAGGCAGCTATTGATGCCAATGAATTAATGAGTGCTGAAGACCAGAATCCGGGATATTGACAGGATAACAAGGAAACAGGATGTATAAAAAGACAGGAATCCCACGCAAGTGGGTATTCCTGTTATTGGAAAAAGTTTTAATTTAAACAAGATAACTGATGAATTTGAGATTTGAAAAGAAACGCCGTATTACTGGGAATGGTTATTGTGTGTGTTAGTTCGTTTATAGGTATTAGAACTGTTCATGCAGCAGAGAAACCTGAAATAGCAAACAATGAATTTGTCTGGTTCAATGGGCAGCAAGCTGTCACTTATTCCATATCCAAATCCATATCTCCTGTAGTGACCGTTGCATTGGATATGTTTGCCAATGATATAGAACAGGTAACAGGCATATCACCGAAGAAAGGTTCGCTAGAGACTTCGACCCTTCGTATTGTCCAATTGGACAAGGACAAAGCCGCAATAAAGGAACTACGGAAAGCAGGAGTTCCAGTAGACAGCCTTAGCACTAAAAAAGATGCCTTTTTTATCAAAGTTACAGGCAATTCCAATAAAAAACAGTTACTGATAGCAGGAAGTGACGGACGCGGAACTGCCTATGGAATACTTGAACTTTCTCGTCTGGCAGGAGTATCCCCTTGGGTATGGTGGGGAGACGTGACGCCGATGAAGCAAGAAACACTGACGGTTCCTGCCAATTACACCACCTTCCAGAGCCCGTCGGTGGAATACCGTGGAATCTTCCTGAATGATGAAGACTGGAGTTTACAGCCTTGGAGTTGGAAAAACTTTGAGCCATCTGATATTAAAGGGCGTATCGGTGCCCGGACTTATAAAGAAATCTTTAAATTACTGATGCGCCTTCGTGCTAATGCCATTTGGCCGGGTATGCATGGGATTACCACCCCTTTCTACTTTGTACCGGGAGCCAAAGAAGCAGCCGATAGTTGCGGCATCCTAATTGGTACTTCGCATTGCGAACCAATGATGCGCAATAATGTAGGTGAATGGAAAGTCAGCGAGCGAGGCGACTATAATTACATAACCAACCGTGAAGGAGTGCAATCGTATTGGATAGAACGGCTGAAAGAGGCAGGACCCTATGAGAATTTCTATACTATGGGCATGAGAGGTATCCATGACAGTGGAATGGAAGGAGTCAAGACCCTTCAGGAAAAGACCGATGCCCTGCAACAAGTAATCAACGACCAGCGTAAACTACTGGCGAAATATGTAAATAAGGATGTAGAGAAAATCCCCCAAGCTTTTGTCCCTTATAAAGAAGTACTTCAAATAATGGAGAATGGCTTGCAACTGCCGGAAGACATCACTTTGATATGGTGCGATGACAACTATGGCTATATGACCCGTTTGAGCGACGAGGAACAGCAAAAGCGTAGCGGAGGTGCCGGAGTGTATTATCATCTCAGTTATTGGGGGCGTCCGCACGACTACATGTGGCTATGTACTACCCAGCCGGGATTGATTTATAGCGAAATGAAACAGGCATACGACTGCAATGCCCGCCGCTTGTGGGTGGTCAATGTGCACGACCTGAAACCGGTGGCTTACGATCTGGAACTCTTTCTGGATATGGCATGGAATATCAACTCCGTATCTCCATCTACGCTTGTGGAGCATCAGAAGAACTGGCTTTGCCGCGAGATTCGGAAAAAGAAGCAGGAGAAAAGCTATTGCCCGCCATGTTAGAGTTTTATCGCCTGTGCGGCATCCGTAAACCGGAATTTATGGGTTGGAATCAGGTGGAACTTGACAAGAAGAAGTATACTAAAGGTTGGTCTCCGGTTAGAAACACAGACTTTAGTCTGACTGAATTCGGCGGAGAACTGGACCGTTATCTGGAATCTTATGAAGCCATTAAAGAAATCTTATCGGAAACGGAAGCAATAATTCCTCAGGAACGCAAAGATGCTTTCTTTGCCCAAATCAAGTATCCTGTGTTTGGTGCCGCAGCTATGAGCACGAAGATATTGGAAGCACAAAGAGCACGTTGCATCTCTCCGGGAAGCTGCGACACGACTTTATGGACCCGAGAGAGCCAATTAATGGCTGCCTGTGCCAAAAGCATCAAGGCTTATCAGGAAATCTGCGATTTGACAGATTACTATAACAATGAACTGGCAGATGGCAAATGGAAATACTCCATGTGCCACAATCCGCGGGATTTATATGTGTTCTATCCGCCTAAAGTCCCTGTATGGCTGACAGACAAAGAAATAGAGAAGTATGCTTCTTTAAAAAGAACGAAATCATTACCTTTGGCAGAAGCAGTTAAAGATAGTTGTATCGTTTCTAATGCTTGCGATTATGCAAGAGCGTCCGAAGGTGTCATGACAATTCAATCATTGGGGCACAGCATGAATGCAGTTTCCGTACCGAAGGGAAAATCAATTACTTTTTGAATTTGATTGCTCATGGGATGGAGAAACGACACTGCGCACCGCCGTCATTCCTACACAACCTAATGATAAAGGAGATATTCGTTTCAGTGTCAGCATAGACGGTGAAAAGCCTCAGATATGCTCCTTTAAAGAAGGTTTCCGCACAGAGGGCTGGAAACAGAATGTGCTTCGGGGGGCAGGCTATTCGTGAAACCAATCATCGATTGGCAAAAGGAAAGCATACTTTATCCATCACTGCTTTTGGATGATCATGTCCTGATAGATCAATGGATGATTGATTTCAAACCAGACAGAATGTTCTATGTATTTCCAGTTCAACCAACCTATTAATGTAGCATGAATTATATGAAAAGAATTATTGGATTATTCATTATTTTACTGTGTCTTTGTTCTGCAAAAGCTCAACAGACAGAAGTGAGGTATCTTTCCGGTACAGGACCGGATCATACTGTGAAGTGGAATTTCTGGTGCTCTTCAGGTATGAACTCTCAAAAGTGGAGCAAGATAGATGTTCCGTCTTGCTGGGAACAGCAAGGTTTTGGAGGCTACACCTACGGGCGCTATTATATTTATAAGGAACACGAGAAAGGAAAAAAGCAATATGATGCCTACAGAGAACATGATTTTTGCGATGAATACGGCATTTATCGTCACCGTTTTGACGTTCCGGATACTTGGAAAGGCAAACAGATAAGTATTGTATTTGAAGGTGTTATGACTGATGCTGAAGTGAAAATCAACGATGTTATCGCTGGCCCTGTTCATCAGGGATCATTCTATCGTTTTTCTTATGATATCACGGACAAACTGAAATTCGGGAAAAAGAATTCAATGGAAGTGACGGTGAAGAAGCAATCGGCTAATAAATCAGTTAATGCAGCGGAACGCCGGGCTGACTGGTGGCTCTTCGGAGGTATCTACCGCCCCGTATATCTGATGGCAAAACCTCGTACGCAAATAGACCATATAGCGGTGGATGCCCGTGCTGACGGTACATTGCGCACAGATGTCTATCTGAAAAATATTTCCAAAGGACAGCAAGTAGAGCTGTCGCTCATGTCCTGCGATTCACAGCTTTCCATAGGGAGACAGGTATGTGGACTTTCGACGGGAGAGAAACAGACACTTACCACACATTGGGAAAATATCAAGACATGGGATCCTGAACATCCTAACCTTTATCGACTTACTATGCGTCTTCTTTCCACAACAGGAGATGTTGTGCACGAGATTACGGAGCGCATAGGATTCCGTACCATTGAATTCCGTCCCGAAGATGGCATATATCTGAACGGTACACGGCTTTTAGTAAAGGGGAACTAACCGCCATTGCTTTGATTCTGAGACGGGTAGGACAATCAGCCGGGAACTCAGTCTGAAGGATGCTTTGCTCATTAAGCAGATGAATATGAATGCCGTGCGTTCACATTATCCTCCTGATACCCATTTCTTAGAAGTATGCGACTCCATAGGGCTTCTTTATCTCAATGAATTGTGTGGTTGGCAGAATAGCTATAGCACTGAAATAGCAGAAAAGTTACTGCCCGAAATGATGTTTCGTGATGTAAACCACCCGTGCATCTTTATTTGGGCAAATGGTAACGAAGGAGGATGGAATACCGCCATTGACAATCGTTTTGCCAACTATGACCCGCAAAAACGCCACGTCATTCATCCGTGGGCAGACTTCAATGGTTTGGATACACGCCATTATCCCAACAGTACGGATAACATGTATCGGTTGGAACGCGGACATAAGGTTTTCATGATGACGGAGTTTCTACATGGTCTCTATGACCGTGGACAGGGTGCAGGCCTCAAAGGACTATGGTCAAAGTTTAAGGCGAATCCACTTTTTGCCGGTGGCTTCCTTTGGGCATATGTGGATGAAGCTATCCGCCGTACAGACACCGGGCAAATGGATACTTACGGTCCTAATGCTCCCGATGGTATCGTGGGGGCAAATCGCGAAAAAGAGGGCAGCTTCTATACTGTTCGGGAGGTATGGTCGCCCATTCAAATAAATCCGTTTAAAATAACTTCTTCCTTCAAAGGAGATTTTTATGTAACTAACGATTACTTATTCAGCAACTTAAGCGAATGCCGAATGAAGTGGAAGGTAATGCGTTTACCTATTCCACAAGCGTCCGACAGCCCCATCTGCTTAGCAGAAGGTAGCGTACTGCTACCTGCGATTCAACCTGGTGAAAAGGGTACAGCCCACTTCGATCTGCCTGAGAAAAAATTCTTCAATGGAGACATCTTGGAATTGGAAGCCTACAGTGCAGCGGGTGACACGGTATGTAACTGGGCGTTCCCCATCAAGAATAATCGCAAGTACTTTGCAGAATACAGGCATTTACAACCGGCAACAACAACTGCCGCCAGATATCAAACAAACGACAACAGTGTTACACTGATGGCGAATGGAGTTGCAGCAACATTCAACAAAGCAAATGGCAATTTGGTAGAAGTGAAGAACGGTAGCAAGATCATACCATTGTCTGATGGTCCTCTCCCGGTCGGGATGAAGATGCTTTTCTGTTCTGCTAACCTAAAGATGCAAGGTGATACTGCCATTTATACCGTAAAATATAAAGGTGCGGCCGACTCCATTGTCTGGAGAATGGCACCTGACGGATTGCTTGGAATGGATGCATTAGTGCTGAATTACAGAGCAAAGAACAAGTTTGACGGTGTATACTTTGACCGTCCGGTTCTTAATTTCGGTTTTTCATTCTCTTTTCCTGAAAAGAACATCAGTGGGATGCGTTGGTTAGGCAAAGGTCCTTACCGGGTATGGAAGAACCGTATCGAAGGAACGAATTATGGCATTTGGCAAAAGGACTACAACAACACTGTGACGGGAGAATATTATCATCCGCTTGTCTACCCAGAATTCAAAGGGTATCATGCCAGTCTCTATTGGGCGACACTCCAATCACAGACAACCCCGATGACGGTTTATTCGGAAACTGACGGTATTTTCTTTCGCGTCTTCACTCCGGAAGAGCAGCGCGACCGCGAAAGCCGTGGAATATCAGTAAAGGAATATCCTGCCGGAGACCTCTCATTCTTATTTGAAATTCCTGCTGTCAATTCTCAAGGAACAGGAGGAGAAGCCTCTTATATTAAAATCAATAAAGGTGACGAGGGCTTCAGGATGAAACTTTGGTTCCAGTTTTGAATAGAGTTATAATATGAATATGAAAAGAGTTTTAGTATTATTCTTATGGTTTGTCTTCTTCCTTACAAGATAGAGCTTACGGCAGACAGAACACAACTCGCAGCAGATGGAAAAAGATTTAGCATATATTACTGTAAAAGTAACCGACAAGAATGGCAATCTCTGCCCACATGACAGACGATTAATCAAGTTTTCAGTAAAAAGGAACGGAAGCTACCGCGCCTCGGTCAACGGAGACCCTACTTCGCTTGATTTATTTCATTTGCCCCAGATGCATGTTTTTAATGGTATGCTGACTACCATTGTGCAAGCAGGAGAAGCTGCTGGAAAACTAACTCTTGAGGCAAAGGCTTTTTGGGATAAAATCGGGCAAGTTAGAAGTTACAACCAAGTAAAACGTAATATGAAGAACCTCGCCGAAGGATATTCAGTAGTTGCAACGTTTACTTCCTAGAAAGACCATAAGAATAAAAGGAACAAAAACAGTGGGTATTTATCTCCCTTTTGCATAAAGGATTCACAGAGCGGTGGCTATTTTTTAGTATAGCCACCCGCTGTGAAGAATTGTACAATTTTAATGTCCAAAGGAAAATTGCACATAAAAAAAGAGGAACTTACAGTCACATCTCATAAAACAATCCTCAGCTTGTTGATATGCTTCAGTCGATTTTTCCGTCAACACCTGATTAGAATAAAGATTACACAAATCCTCATAAAGCATTCCTTTTATCCACAATTCTTTTTTATCCGCCTCCCCAAATTCTTTCAATATTGCAAAGTAGTTTTCCATAGCCTCCGCATGCATATTCATCCGAAACAGCAAACGCCCTTTATACATCAAAGCTTTCGCACAATTTATACCGTTACCATAGTAATGAAAGCTTCATTTAGCAAAGAGTCACATGCTAAGAGAGGAAGATATTTCTTATCCGTTGCCTCAGCCAAAAGCAATCTGTTCGGACTTGGAAAGGGCATCGGGAGAAATGGATTACAGAATCTGATAACTACTGTCGGGAGAAAAAGAGATTAAAATCTCGGCACGAAGCAACTGTTTGTCTTCTACTTTGTTCTTATTGCAGGAAACAAGCAGCAGAAAGAGACAAAGGACAGATAATAAGTTTTTCAATCGGGTTAGCATAAAATGATTCTATTATTAGATAACAAAGAAAACAAAAAGGAAGAGATGGGGCAACATATATATCAGAAAAATTCAGACTTATCCACCGCATCATTCACAGCTCTACTTTATACCTTCTCTAAAACCCACCTTAGCCTAAACAATGATAAGAAAGAGAAAAAATAAAGGAGTAGCAGTTTTTTTCGTAACTTTGCACAGTTTTAAAGACATTGAATGAATGGAGTTTAAATACGACGTTATCGTGATTGGAGCCGGACACGCCGGTTGTGAAGCGGCTGCGGCTGCGGCAAATCTGGGCTCAAAAACCTGCCTTATCACCATGGACATGAATAAGATAGGGCAAATGAGTTGTAACCCTGCCATAGGCGGTATTGCCAAAGGACAAATAGTACGCGAAGTAGATGCTTTAGGCGGATACATGGGATTAGTAACCGATCAAACCGCTATTCAATTCCGTATATTGAACCGTTCCAAAGGGCCCGCCATGTGGAGTCCACGCGCACAATGCGACCGCAATAAATTCATCTGGGCATGGCGCGAAATATTAGAAAACATTCCTAACCTACACATCTGGCAAGATACTGTACGCGAAATTCTCGTTGAAAACGGAGAAATTACCGGGCTGACTACTTTCCTTGATGTGACTTTCCATGCCAAGTGTATCATATTAACAGCCGGAACTTTCCTAAACGGGTTAATGCACATAGGACGTACCCAGCTTGCAGGTGGACGTATGGCAGAGCCTGCATCCTACGAATTAACTGAATCCATCGCAAGACATGGTGTCGAATACGGACGCATGAAAACCGGTACCCCTGTACGCATAGACGGACGAAGTGTACACTATGAATATATGGAAACCCAGGATGGGGAATGTGACTTCCACAAATTTTCGTTTATGGATACCAGTGTGCGTCACCTGAAACAACTCCCATGCTGGACTTGCTTTACGAACGAAGAAGTGCATCGTGTGTTACGTGAGGGACTGCCGGATTCTCCCCTTTTCAACGGACAGATTCAAAGTATAGGCCCCCGCTATTGTCCCAGCATTGAAACCAAGATTGTGACCTTTCCTGACAAGGAGCAGCATCAGCTTTTCTTGGAACCGGAAGGAGAGACAACACAGGAACTTTACTTGAATGGTTTCTCTTCATCACTTCCGATGAGCATACAAATAGAAGCTTTAAAGGAAGTCCCTGCATTTAAAGATCTGGTGATTTACCGTCCGGGGTATGCCATTGAGTATGATTACTTCGATCCTACCCAACTTAAACACACGTTGGAATCGAAAAAAATCAAGAACTTATTCTTTGCTGGACAAGTAAATGGAACCACTGGATACGAAGAAGCTGCCGGACAAGGAATCATTGCTGGTATCAATGCACATATTAATTGCCATGGCGGAGAACCTTTTACGCTGGCACGCGATGAAGCATATATCGGCGTATTGATCGATGACTTGGTAACAAAAGGTGTGGATGAACCTTATCGCATGTTTACTTCACGTGCGGAATATAGAATCTTGCTGCGCATGGACGACGCGGACATGCGACTCACTGAAAAAGCATGGAAACTCGGATTGGTGAAAGAAGACCGCTATGAATTACTGAAGCGAAAACGTGAAGCTATCAGTAGCATTGTAGGATTTACTCAAAACTATTCGATGAAACCGGCATTAATAAATCCGGTACTCGAACAGTTAGGAACTACTCCCCTGCGCCAAGGATGTAAATTAATAGATTTGATAAACCGTCCGCAAGTTACACTTGAAAATATGGCGGAACACGTCGGTGCTTTCCGTCGAGAACTGGATAAGGTTACCGAAAGAAAAGAGGAAATCATCGAGGCTGCCGAGATCCTTATTAAATATGAAGGCTATATCGGACGGGAACGAATTATAGCAGATAAGCTTGCCCGTCTGGAAAGTATAAAAATCAAAGGGAAGTTTGACTATAATTCCATTCAATCCCTTTCCACCGAAGCAAGACAGAAGCTGGTAAAGATTGACCCGGAAACCATTGCTCAAGCAAGCCGAATTCCGGGAGTGTCGCCAAGCGACATTAACGTTCTGCTGGTACTTTCGGGCAGATAACTCGGAACGTTCCACGTGAAACAAAAGAATTCAATAAACGCATTAAAAATACTGATTATGAGCAAAGAAACTCTTGCTAAAAGCATTCGGGAAATTCCCGATTTCCCAATACCAGGGATTTTATTTTACGACGTGACTACATTGTTCAAAGATCCTGCAAGACTACAGGAACTTTCGGACACATTGTACGAGATGTACAAAGACAAAGGCATTACGAAAGTTGTAGGCATTGAATCAAGAGGTTTTATTATGGGTCCTATCCTTGCCACTCGTTTGGGCGCAGGTTTCATTCCTATCCGCAAGCCGGGGAAACTTCCGGCAGAAACCATTGAAGAAAGCTACGATAAGGAATACGGGAAAGACACAATTCAGATACATAAGGATGCTTTGAACAAAAACGACGTAGTTCTGCTTCACGACGATTTACTGGCTACAGGTGGAACAATGGAGGCCGCTTGCAAGTTAGTACAAAAGATGAATCCGAAGAAAATTCATGTTAACTTCATTATCGAGTTGAAAGAATTGCACGGAAAAGATTTATTCAGTAAAGATGTAGATGTACAATCAGTACTTTCTCTATAAACAGATAGAATAGCCTCAAGCAATATATGGAGAATAACCCGGAACTTAAAACCAGCGAATATTTGAAAGGGATAGTATTAAACCTTCCCTGAAAGCCCCGGTATTTATCAATACCTGAACACCGAAGGAGTTATTATATACGTAGGTAAAGCTAAAAACTTAAAGCGAAGGGTTTCCTCCTATTTCAATAAAGAGCACGAGCCGGGAAAAACAAGAGTGCTCGTCAGCAAGATAGCAGATATACGTTATATCGTTGTAAATACAGAGGAGGATGCATTGTTGTTAGAAAACAATCTAATCAAAAAATACAGACCACGATACAACGTTTTATTGAAGGATGACAAGACATATCCATCTATTTGCGTTCAAAACGAATATTTTCCCCGTGTATTTAAAACTCGTAAGATTATACGCAACGGCTCCTCCTATTATGGCCCTTATAGCCATATACCTTCTATGAATGCGCTGCTCGACCTGATCAAGCATTTATATCCGTTGCGTACCTGCAATCTAAATCTTTCACCCGAGAATATCAATGCAGGCAAATTCAACGTATGCCTGGAGTATCACATCAAGAATTGCGCTGGCCCTTGCATCGGAAAACAATCATTGGATGATTACTTGAAAAATATCGGTGAAATCAAGGAAATCCTCAAAGGAAATACGCAAGAGATACAACGCCATTTATTCCAGCAAATGCAGGAATTGGCAACCGATATGAGGTTTGAAGAAGCACAGAAAGTGAAAGAAAAGTATATGTTGATTGAGAACTATCGCGCAAAATCAGAAGTTGTAAGCAATGTACTGCACAATATCGATGTATTCACCATAGAAGAAGACAGCGACGGAAAGTCAGCATTCATCAACTACCTGCATATTACGAACGGAGCTATCAACCAAGCATTTACATTTGAGTATAAGAAACGCCTTTACGAAACAAAAGAAGAGCTTCTCGAACTAGGTATCATTGAAATGAGAGAGCGATACAAGAGCCTTTCACGCGAAATCATCGTGCCTTTTGAGGTTGATATGGAACTAAAGGATGTGGTTTTCACAATCCCCCAGCGAGGAGACAAGAAGAAACTGTTGGATCTTTCTATTCTGAATGTAAAACAGTACAAGGCAGATCGCATGAAGCAGGCCGAAAAGTTGAATCCCGAACAACGAAACGTCCGCCTGATGAAAGAAATACAAGATGAGCTGCACCTCGACCGCCTGCCCATGCAAATAGAATGTTTTGATAATTCAAATATCCAAGGTTCCGATCCCGTTGCTGCCTGCGTAGTTTTCAAGAAGGCCAAACCCTCCAAACAAGACTACCGGAAGTATAATATAAAGACTGTAGTTGGTGCGGATGATTATGCTTCCATGAAAGAAGTCGTAAAACGTCGTTATCAGCGCGCTATCGAAGAGAATAATCCTCTACCCGACCTCCTTATCACCGATGGTGGAAAAGGACAAATGAACGCCGTAAAAGAAGCCCTGAACGAACTAAATCTGAATATACCTATTGCCGGACTTGCTAAAGACGGTAAACACCGCACATCAGAATTACTTTACGGTTTTCCTCCACAAACCATCGGACTGAAGCAAAAACACTCCCCTTTTCCGCCTTTTGACACAGATACAGGACGAGGTACACCGCTTTGCCATTACTTTCCATCGGGATAAACGCAGTAAACGGCAAATAGCGTCTGAGTTGGATGAGATAAAAGGTATCGGAGAGAAAACAAAAAGCTGCCTTGCTAAAAGAGTTTAAGAGCGTAAAACGCATTAAAGAGGCATCTTTGGAAACACTTGCAAAGGTGACAGGAGAGGCAAAAGCAAAAGTTATTAAAGAATACTTCAGACAGGCTACAAGCTAAATCTCTTGTCGATTAAAAATGAATCATACGCTCAAATTACAGGCAATCACGAATTTATTCGTAACTTTGCACATCGGAAAAGATTAAAAAGATTAGGATAAAAAGAACATGAGAGTAGTCATACAACGTGCCGGACACGCTTCTGTTACGATTGACGGAACGTGTAAATCCGCTATAGGAAAAGGACTTTTAATATTGGTAGGTATTGAGGAGACAGACGGGCAGGAAGACATTGACTGGCTTTGCAAAAAAATTGTCAATCTGCGTGTCTTCGACGACGAGAACGGAGTTATGAATAAATCAATCCTCGACATTAAGGGTGAGATACTGGTAGTCAGCCAGTTTACCCTACATGCTTCTACAAAAAAGGGAAATCGTCCCTCCTATATACGGGCGGCCAAACCTGAAATTTCAATCCCTTTATATGAACAGTTTTGCAGGGAATTGAGTTCTTCTTTAGGTAAAGAGATAGGCACCGGAGAATTTGGTGCCGATATGAAGGTAGAATTATTGAACGATGGTCCTGTGACCATCTGTATGGATACAAAAAACAAGGAATGATGACATTAGAAGAGGCTCAGCATCAAGTAGATTGCTGGATTAAGAAGTATGGAGTACGCTACTTCAGCGAACTCACCAACATGGCTGTTCTTACCGAAGAAGTCGGAGAACTGGCCCGAGTGATGTCCCGTAAATACGGTGACCAATCCTTTAAAGAAGGAGAAAAAGATAATATTGACGACGAGATAGCAGATGTCCTGTGGGTACTCCTCTGCATTGCCAACCAAACAGGTGTAAACGTCACAGAAGCGTTTGCCCGGAATCTGGAGAAGAAAACCCAACGGGATAGTGCCCGACATATCAATAACCCTAAATTGCAAGACCATGGAGAAGAATGAACCTAACCAGAACAAGTATGATGCCGCATTGGCAAAGTACAACACACAGCTGGACGATACGGAAGTAGCTGCCCAGGTAGCGAAGCTCATTGCAGAAAAAGTACCCGGAAACCATACGGAAGAAGTTAAGAAGTTCTTGTTTCACTGCATTGATCTCACCACGCTAAACACCACGGATAGCGATGAAAGCGTAATGAAATTTACGCAAAAGGTGAATCAATTCGACAATGAATTCCCCGATTTAAAGAACGTAGCTGCCATTTGCGTTTATCCAAATTTTGCAGAAATCGTAAAGGATACCCTGGAAGTGGAAGACGTAAAAATAGCTTGCGTTTCGGCTGGCTTCCCCTCTTCGCAGACTTTCACGGAAGTAAAGGTGGCAGAAACTGCTATGGCATTGATGGAAGGTGCAGACGAAATAGATATTGTTATCTCTGTAGGTAAATTCCTGAGTGGAGACTATGAGAGCATGTGCGAAGAAATTCAGGAACTGAAAGATGTCTGCAAAGAACATCACATGAAGGTTATTCTGGAAACAGGAGCACTCAAGAGTGCTTCCAACATCATGAAAGCCTCTATCTTATCCATGTATTCAGGAGCAGATTTCATCAAAACCTCTACTGGAAAACAGCAACCTGCCGCAACCCCGGAGGCCGCTTACGTAATGTGCCAGGCCATTAAAGAATATTACAACAAGACTGGCAACAAAGTAGGTTTCAAGCCTGCCGGAGGAATCAACACCGTAAATGACGCAGTTATTTACTATACGATCGTCAAAGAGATACTTGGAGAAGAATGGTTGGATAACCAATGGTTCCGTTTAGGTACCAGCCGTTTAGCTAATCTTTTACTTTCTGAAATTAAAGGCGAGGAAATGAGATTTTTCTAAAATAAAAATAAAACTATAAGAAAAAAAGCCTGATAGAGATCTTCTATCAGGCTTTTTTCTTATATCATTAACGGGGTTATTCTCCAACTATTTATCACGATCTACCACATAATCCAGATAGGCAGTAAGAGCGGCTTTCACATCAGAATCGGGTAAGGACGCCAATAACGAAAGTGCTTTTTCTTTAAAAGTAAGCATCGTCTGCACAGCATACTCAATGCCGCCCTGCTGCTTGGCAAACTCAATTAAATAGTCGATTTCATCGGTAGTAGCCGAACCACTCTTCACCTTTACGGCAATTTCTTCAGCAGCTTTATCTTTGGTTGAATTCAGAGCATAAAGAACAGGAAGGGTCAATTTTCCCTCTAACATATCATTTCCTGTCGGCTTACCTATCTTCTTGCTATTATAGTAATCAAAAATATCGTCTTTAATCTGAAAACAAAGACCGATGTATTCGCCGAACTGGCGTGCGAATTCAGCCTGTTCATCGGTCACCCCTACCGAAAGAGCCCCGGATTTAGTGCACGCAGCAAAAAAAAGAACAGCTGTTTTCTTACGGATTACATCAAAATAAACTTCTTCGGAAAACTGAAGACTGCTCACATTGGAAAGCTGGAGAAGCTCCCCTTCTGACAAATTCTGTCCCAGACGGGAAACCACCTCAATAATAGCATAATTATGCGTTTTGCCTACTTGCACAAGTGAAGTTGCCAACAAATAATCGCCTACCAACACTGCTACCTTATTATTATAGATTGCATTTACCGATAACTGACCACGACGTTCAGTGCTTTCATCCACCACATCGTCATGGACCAAACTGGCCGTATGCAATAATTCAAGGGATACCGCTGCATGAAGTGTTTCGGGACAGATCCTGCCATACAGCTTTGCCATAAGTAACAGCAACATCGGACGCATCATCTTCCCATTCTTTTGTCGAATATGAGATATAACTTCATTCAACAAAAAGTTGGAACTGGTAAGTGAGCTGTCGAACAGCTTTTTGAAATCATCCAGTTCTGCCGCAATCGGAGTTTTTATGAGTGATGAGTTGTCCATGCATCGCTATTTTCCCACAAAAATAGTAATAAAACACTTAATACGGTATTTTTTTGTACTTTTACCATGAAAAAAAGGATAAATATATGAATTCTGACGATAAACTGTTTCTTCTCGATGCTTATGCATTGATATATCGCGCTTATTACGCATTTATCAAGAACCCACGGATTAACTCCAAAGGTTTCAACACTTCTGCCATTCTGGGGTTTGTAAATACCCTTGAAGAAGTACTCAAAAAAGAAAATCCATCACATATTGGTGTGGCGTTCGACCCGGCAGGTCCTACCTTCCGACATGAGGCCTACGAACAGTATAAAGCACAGCGGGAAGAAACTCCGGAAGCAATCCGTCTCTCCGTACCCATTATAAAAGATATTATTCGTGCCTATCGCATCCCCATCCTGGAAGTACCGGGCTATGAAGCGGACGACGTCATAGGCACGCTTGCTACTGAGGCAGGTCGCCAAGGCATCACAACTTATATGATGACACCGGATAAAGACTATGGACAACTGGTATCTGAAAATGTATTCATGTACCGCCCCAAACATACAGGTGGTTTCGAGGTCATGGGTATAGAACAGGTAAAAGCTAAGTTTGATATCCAATCGACCCAGCAGGTAATTGACATGTTGGGACTAATGGGTGACGCATCCGATAACATTCCCGGCTGTCCCGGCGTAGGAGAGAAAACCGCACAAAAGTTAATCAACGAATTCGGCAGCATCGAAAATCTTCTGGAACACACCGACCAACTGAAAGGTGCCTTGAAGACTAAAGTCGAAAACAATCGCGAAATGATTACCTTCTCCAAATTTCTTGCAACAATCAAGATTGATGTTCCCATCAAACTTGATATGAAAGCACTCGTTCGTGAAGAACCCAACGAAGAAGAACTTCGGAAAATTTTCGAAGAGATGGAATTTCGTACACTCATTGATCGCGTACTCAAAAAAAGTAATGCCCCCCTCTCCTTCTTCCGCAGCTCCCGATCTTTTTTTCACCAGTCCGCTTTTTGCCCCAAATAATGGCCCGGTTCAAGGCAATTTGTTTGAAGAATTTGCGGGCGACCGACCGAATGATGAAAAAGAATCGAATCTCGCGCGTTTAGAAACCAGCGATTTCAACTATCAACTCATTGATACAGAAGAGAAAAGATCCAAAATTATTAAAAAGTTACTTACAACGAAAATTCTCTCAATAGAGACCGAAACGACCTCTGCTGAGCCAATGGAGGCAGAATTGGTAGGAATGAGTTTCAGTGACACCGAAAATCAGGCCTACTATGTTCCGGTTCCACCTGAACGGGAAGAGGCGTTAAAAATAGTAAATGAGTTTCGACCTCTTTACGAGAATGTAAATTCAACGAAAGTCGGACAAAACATCAAGTACGATATTTTGGTTCTTCAAAATTACGGAGTGGAGGTGAAAGGTGAACTTTTCGACACCATGCTTGCACATTATGTATTGCAACCCGAACTTCGCCACAATATGGATTATCTGGCAGAAATTTATCTGCACTATCAAACTATCCATATCGACGAACTTATCGGACCGAAGGGAAAGAATCAAAAGAACATGCGCGACCTCCCACCGGAGGAAGTTTACAAATATGCTTGCGAAGATGCGGACATTACCCTGAAACTTAAAAACGTTCTTGAGGAAGAATTAAAGAAACAAGGCGTGGAACACCTCTTCTATGAAATAGAGATGCCACTCGTACGTGTGCTTGCCAATATGGAAAGCAACGGAGTGCGTATTGACACCGAAGCACTGAAACAAACATCCGAGCACTTCACTGCCCGCTTGCAGGAGATCGAAAAAGAAATCTATGAGCTGGCAGGTGAGACATTCAATATCGCTTCACCTAAACAGGTAGGTGAGATCCTTTTTGACAAGCTGAAGATTATAGATAAAGCCAAAAAAGACAAAGACAGGGCAATATGTCACTTCGGAAGAAGTGCTGGAGAGTCTGCGCAATAAACATGAAGTCATTGGAAAGATACTTGAATATCGTGGACTGAAGAAACTGCTGGGAACCTATGTAGATGCTCTTCCTCTATTGATCAATCCACGTACCGGGCGTATTCATACTTCTTTTAACCAGGCAGTCACAGATACCGGACGACTCAGTTCCAGCAACCCGAACCTTCAGAACATCCCTATCCGTGATGAGGATGGAAAGGAAATCCGCAAGGCTTTTATTCCGGATGATGGCTGCGAGTTCTTCTCTGCCGACTATTCGCAAATAGAATTGCGCATTATGGCGCATCTAAGCGAAGATAAGAATATGATCGACGCATTCCTTAGCGGTTATGACATTCATGCCGCCACCGCCGCTAAAATATATAAAATAGATATCAAAGACGTCACCCCCGATATGCGCCGTAAGGCAAAGACCGCCAATTTCGGTATCATCTATGGTATTTCTATCTTTGGTTTGGCGGAACGTATGAACGTGGACCGGAAAGAAGCTAAAGAACTGATTGACGGATACTTTGAAACTTACCCGCAAGTACGCGAATATATGGATAAAAGTATCCAGGTGGCGCGTGAGCAAGGGTATGTGGAAACCATTTTCCATCGCAAACGCTTCTTACCTGATATCAACTCGCGAAATGCAACCGTACGCGGATATGCAGAGCGCAATGCTATCAACGCACCTATTCAAGGAAGCGCTGCCGATATCATCAAAGTTGCCATGGCACGCATCTATGAACGCTTCCAAAGTTACAAATTGAAAGCTAAGATGATTTTACAGGTCCATGACGAACTAAATTTCAGCGTTCCAGAGGCTGAAAAAGAGTTTGTGCAACAAATTGTAATTGAAGAAATGGAACGTGCATATCGCATGCACGTACCCCTGAGAGCCGATTGTGGGTGGGGAAAGAACTGGTTAAAGGCCCACTAAATCCAACTATAACTTTATTTAACTTACAATCAGAAAGCAACTGAAGTAATCTATTCAAAATACAGTTTGCTCACCAGAATATCCGGCAACATCACTGCCGGATATTTTTTTATCATTAATATTGGCAAAAAGAAAACATAGCAAACCCATTCGCACTAACATTTTGACTATATTTAATCTATTTATCGCTATTATGTCAATTTAATCCGTACCTTTGCAGCGAATTTAATGACATAATGATAGAATATAGTAAGAGATAACTTAAAAAACATATAGAACCATGAAAACAAAAGTATTTTTAAAAAACAGTTGCATTATCAGCAGTTATTCTATTTGGTGGCATTGCAGCTTCTGCAGCTAACAAAAACAACCTCATTTACAATTCGGAAGAGAAAGATGGAGTAATGGTTGGACAGACCGTTTACAAAATGGACGGTGGTACTTTAGCAAATTATATGAAGCATAGTTATAAATATGATGACCAAAAACGCATGACTGAAAGCGAGACTATGAAATGGAACAGCGGAAAGAATGCTTGGGAAAACGACCTTCGCGTTTGCTACGCTTATCAAGGAAAAACTCTCACTACTACTTATTATAAGTGGAATAACAAACAAAAAGCATATGTCCTTGTTCCCGAAATGACGGTTACAATGGACAATCCAAATCTGTAAAAACAGCAGATACTCTCTTAAAAATCTAACAAACAAATTGAACAAACCGAAACCTTTATAAGTTTTGTACACCAAGTGAAAGCCGGAATACGTGATGTATTTCGGCTTTTTTCATAACTTTGCCTGCCTAAACAAAACCTATTTATGATACCTGCTACCCTCACCCACTACATTGAAACAGAGATTATTCCCCGTCACGAGCACTTTGACAAGGCACACAACCTCGCACACGTACGTACTGTTATAGAAGAAAGCCTCGCACTTGCCAAGGAATATAATGTGAACGAAAGCATGGCATATACCATTGCCGCATACCATGATACAGGACTTTGTCGGGATCGTGCTACACATCATCTCATCTCAGGAGAGATTCTGAAACAAGACAAAATGCTCTGCCAAGCCAAATGGTTCAGTGAGGAAGAAATAGAAACCATGAAAGAGGCGGTGGAAGACCATCGGGCATCTACCGATCACAAACCGCGAAGCATTTATGGCAAAATAGTGGCAGAGGCAGATCGTGTGATTGACCCCGTAATCACCTTACGCCGCACCGTGCAATACGGATTAAAACAGAAACCGGAAGCGGAAAAAGAATGGCACTACCAACGTTTCCGCCAGCATCTGATGGAGAAATATGCACCGGGTGGATATCTGAAACTTTGGTTTCCGAAATCAAAGAATGCAGAAAAGCTGAAAGAACTGCAAAAGATTATCGCAGACGAAGCACAGTTGAGGAGTATCTTCCAACAGTTGTTTGCCGAGGAAAAGTAATAAGCATGAATAACCGCACTTAATATATTCTTTGCCTCATTCTCTTTAAACTATGCCCTCTTCTTCTTTAATACTTCCACTTACCAACACCCCCATGTAAGCAATTACGACACCCGGGTGTTAGTAGTACTTCCTTACATCCCCATGTTGGTATTACCAACACCCGGATGTAGGTAAGTATATTTTAGCATAATAACAAAGACATCTTTAAAGGACATGCAGAGTATGTTCTACTCCACATCCTTTCAAAAAGTTAAATCTATCCGCATTTACTACTAATCCTCAGAGTAAAACCAATACCCCCAATGGTAAAAAAGTACAATCCATAAGGCAATAAACAGAAGAATACCTATCTTTGCAGACAGAAAACAAAGTAATAACGAAATAGATAATGGCTTTACAATGTGGTATTGTCGGTTTGCCGAATGTAGGCAAGTCGACGCTTTTCAACTGTTTGTCCAACGCAAAGGCGCAGGCGGCAAACTTCCCTTTTTGCACAATAGAACCGAATGTAGGTGTAATCACCGTGCCCGATGAGCGCCTAACGAAGCTCGCCGAACTGGTACATCCGGGCCGCATCGTGCCCACTACGGTGGAAATCGTGGACATTGCCGGACTCGTAAAGGGTGCCAGCAAAGGCGAAGGACTGGGTAACAAATTCCTCGCGAACATTCGTGAAACGGATGCTATCATCCATGTACTGCGTTGCTTCGACGACGAGAACGTGACACACGTGGACGGAAGCATCAACCCGGTGCGCGACAAGGAAATCATCGACTACGAGTTGCAACTGAAAGACCTGGAAACCATTGAAAGCCGCATCCAGAAAGTGCAGAAGCAAGCACAGACTGGTGGCGACAAAGCTGCCAAACTGGCTTACGATGTACTGGTGCAGTATAAAGAAGCACTGGAACAAGGCAAAAGCGCACGCACCGTGCAGTTCGAGACCAAAGACGAACAGAAGATTGCCAAAGAGCTTTTCCTCCTGACCAGCAAACCGGTGATGTACGTCTGCAACGTGGACGAGGCAAGTGCAGTGAACGGCAATAAATACGTGGAAATGGTGCGCGAAGCAGTGAAGGACGAAAATGCCGAAATTCTGGTTGTAGCCGCCAAAACCGAAGCGGACATCGCAGCTGGAAACGTATGAAGACCGCCAGATGTTCCTCGAAGAAGTAGGATTAAAGGAATCCGGTGTGAGCCGCCTGATTAAATCGGCCTACCAATTGCTGAATCTGGAAACCTTCATCACCGCCGGAGAAATGGAAGTGAGAGCATGGACCTATCAGAAAGGTTGGAAAGCTCCGCAATGCGCCGGAGTTATTCACACCGACTTCGAAAAAGGATTCATCCGTGCCGAAGTTATCAAGTACGAAGACTTCATCCAGTATGGCAGCGAGGCCGCCGTACGCGAAGCCGGAAAGCTGGGCGTGGAAGGCAAAGAATACGTGGTGCAGGATGGAGACATCATGCACTTCCGATTCAACGTATAAGGGGCTTTTGGGCAAAGAAGAAGATGCAAGAAGTAAGTGAAATAATACTTTATCAGCCCGAAGAGACTTTTAAGTTAGAGGTGCGATTGGAGGATGAGACCGTATGGCTGACACAACAGCAAATGGCGGAGTTACTCCAGACTACCAAACAAAACATAAGTCTGCATACGAGTAATATCTTCAAAGAAAAAGAATTGGAGAAAGATTCAGTTGTCAAGGATTCCTTGACAACTGCCCAAGATGGTAAGAAATACCGCACAAAGTATTACAGCCTCGACGTTATCATCTCTGTTGGTTACCGTGTGAAGTCGATGCGAGGAACTCAGTTCAGGCAGTGGGCAAACAAAGTATTGAAAGAATACCTGCTCAAGGGATATTCCGTCAACAGCCGTATGGAACGACTGGAAGAACGCGTTACTAAAACAGAAGAGAAGATTGACTTCTTTATTCGCACCGCCCTGCCGCCGGTAGAAGGCATCTTCTTTGAAGGACAGATATTTGACGCTTATGCCTTTGCCACCAATCTGATAAAATCAGCCAGGAAGAGAATCATCTTGATTGATAATTATGTGGATGAAAGCACACTCTTAATGCTCAGCAAACGGGAAAAGGATGTAGAAGCCGACATTTATACGGGAAGGCTAAACAAGCAATTACAGCTTGACCTGCAACGTCATAATGCCGAATACCCTCCCATCTCCATTAAGGAATACCATCAATCACATGACCGTTTCCTTATTATTGATTCGGATGTATTTCATATTGGAGCTTCGCTAAAAGATTTAGGGAAGAAGTGGTTTGCTTTCTCACGTCTGCACTTCAATCCTGAAGAGCTTTTGGAAAAGATAAATAACATATGGAGAACAATAATATGAAATACCTTATAGCCGGCACAGGCGGCGTGGAGGCAGTATCGCTGCCTTTCTTTCCCTTGCCAGAAAAAGATGTCACCTGCATTGCCCGCGGTGAGCACCGGCTGCCCTGCGCGAACACGGATTGCGTCTGCACTCCGACCTGAAAGGCGAACATACACTACCCATCAAAGCCTATACCGCCGAAGAATATACAGGCAAAGCCGACGTCATCTTTGTATGCGTCAAAGGCTATTCCATAGACTCGATAACGGAGTTGATAAAACGCTCCGCCCACAAGGACACGGTTGTAATCCCTATTCTCAATGTCTACGGCACCGGTCCCCGCATCCAACGCCTGGTGCCCGGAGTAACGGTTCTGGATGGCTGCATCTACATTGTCGGCTTCGTGTCCGGCAAAGGGGAAATCACGCAAATGGGGAAGATATTCCGTCTGGTTTACGGTGCACACCAAGGCACGGTTGTTCCCCGTGGAACGTTGGAAACTATCCAACAGGATTTGCAGGAAAGCGGCATCAAAGCCGAGATATCTCCCGACATCAACCGGGATACTTTCGTGAAGTGGTCTTTCATCTCCGCTATGGCTGTCACCGGAGCCTACTACGATGTGCCTATGGGCGAAGTACAGAAGCCCGGAGAAGTGCGCGATACGTTTATCGGACTGTCCCGTGAGAGTGCCGCACTGGGCGCTAAACTCGGTATTGACTTCAAGGAAGACATTGTAGAATATAATCTTAAAGTTATAGACAAGCTGGACCCGGAAAGCACCGCTTCCATGCAGAAGGATATGGCTAAGGGACACGAAAGTGAAGTGCAAGGATTGCTCTTTGATATGATTGCTGCCGCAGAAGAACAGGGGATTGATATTCCGACGTACAGGATGGTGGCGGAAAAGTTCAAATCTTGAAGTCGCAAATTGCGACTTCAAATAAGGCAGTAACCCATGAAATACTATTTATACATCTCAGTATAAAAAAAGACAAATGGAATTAACAGTAATCATACAAAGTAAGATATACGAGATAAAGGACAACAAGTAATGTTTGACTTCGACTTGGCGGCACTTTATCAAGTAGAAACACGCATACTTAATCAGTCCGTTAAGCGTAATATAAAGAGATTTCCAGAAGACTTTATGTTTCAACTAACCGTAGAAGAATGGCAAAACTTGAAATCACAATTTGTGATATCAAGTTGGGGAGGGGTTCGTAAACTGCCTTATGCCTTCACAGAGCAGGGAGTAGCTATGCTCTCTTCTGTGTTGAACAGCGACATCGCCATCGAAGTAAATATCGCCATCATGCGTACCTTCATCGCTGTTCGCCGCCTCATATCCACTCCCCCCACCGATAGAATAGGCAAATTGGAAGAAGAACTGAAAGAACTTAAATCCTACATCGAAGAAGTCTTCACCGATTACAACGACATCAACGAAGACACTCGTATGCAACTGGAGCTAATCAACCGAACCCTTGCCGAACTGCAAGCCCAGAAAAGACTGGCCGACAACCCCAGAAACCCTATCGGCTTCATAAAACCAAAACAATAAATCATATAATCAGATACATTTATGCCATCACTGCTCACTATCAACTGGAACCCCGATCCCGAACTGTTCAACCTCTTCGGAATCTTCCCCCATTCGCTACTACGGCCTACTGTGGGGTATCGGCATCGTACTTTCCTGCATCATAGTCCAGCGCCAATACCGGGATAGGAAAATCAGTGAAGACAAGTTCACCCCGCTCTTTTTCTATTGCGTAATCGGCATCACCCTCGGAGCAAGGTTAGGGCACTGTATCTTCTACGATTGGAGCTATTATCAGAATCATCTCATAGAAATGATACTTCCCATCAGGCAGTTTCCGGGCGAAGGCTGGAAATGGATAGGCTACAAGGGACTTGCCAGTCATGGCGGCACCCTCGGACTAATCATCGCCCTGTGGCTATATTGCCGCAAAACCAAAATGCACTACATGGACGTACTGGACATGATAGCCGTAGCCACCCCCATCTGCGCCTGCTGCATCCGCCTTGCCAACCTGATGAACTCCGAAATCATCGGCAAGCCAACCGATATGCCCTGGGCTTTTGTATTCGAACAAGTAGATATGCTACCCCGCCATCCGGCACAGCTTTACGAAGCAATCGCCTACTTTATCTTCTTCCTGGGAATGATTTACTTATATAAGAAATCAGACCATGGCCAAAAGTTGCACCGAGGTTTCTTCTTCGGACTTTGCCTGACAGAGATATTCGTCTTCCGCTTCTTTGTGGAGTTCCTGAAAGAAAACCAAGTGGATTTCGAGAGTACAATGACTCTCAACATGGGGCAATGGCTCAGCGTTCCGTTCGTTATCATCGGAATATATTTCATGCTCTTTTATGGGAAAAACAAGCGATAATAAAGTAAATAAACTCATTTGTAAACCAAATATATTGAAAATATGCTCTCATTACTAACCATCAACTGGAACCCCAACCCCGAACTGTTCAACCTGTTCGGTCATGTACCCGTCCGTTATTACGGCCTGTTGTGGGTCATTGGCATCGCATGCTCCTATTTTGTAGTTCGTTACCAGTATAAAGACAAAAAAATTGGTGACGACAAGTTCGAACCGCTGTTCTTCTATTGCTTCTTCGGTATTCTCATCGGAGCACGATTAGGGCACTGCCTATTCTATCAGCCAGAATATTACCTACATCATTTCTGGGAAATGATATTACCCATACAGTTTCTGCCCGATGGTGGTTGGAAATGGACCGGTTATGCAGGTCTTGCCAGTCATGGCGGAACACTCGGATTGATTATTGCCTTGTGGATGTACTGCCGCAAAACTAAGATGCACTACATGGATGTGCTGGACATGATAGCCGTGTCCACCCCTATCTGCGCCTGCTTCATCCGCCTCGCCAACCTAATGAACTCCGAAATCATAGGTAAAGCAACCGATGTACCCTGGGCTTTCGTATTCGAACGGGTAGATATGCTCCCCCGTCATCCGGCACAGCTTTACGAGGCCATCGCTTATTTCATATTCTTCCTGATCATGATTTTCTTGTATAAGAATTATAGCAAGAAATTACACCGTGGTTTCTTCTTCGGCCTCTGTCTCACAGAGATATTCGTGTTCCGCTTCTTCGTGGAATTCCTGAAAGAGAACCAAGTAGATTTCGAGAATAGCATGTCACTGAATATGGGACAATGGCTCAGCGTTCCGTTCATGATTATAGGCGTGTACTTCATGTTCTTCTACGGAAAGAAGAAAGCATAGAAATAGAATGAATGAGGATGTATCAAAATAAGATTTGTACATCCTCATTCATTCTATTTATGCTGCCATTTACTCTTTGAAGCATGTTCCCGCTTCAGAATATCACTCAGAGGCACCTCAAATATCTTAGCCTCAACCCATGCCACAAAGTCGAACTTACGCAGAATCTGAGTTTCATATTTATCTGCATACAAGGCATGGACTTCTTCCGCCATACTTTCCCATATCTCCGCACGCCTTTTCCGATTCGTATCAGCGAAAGAATAATTCAGGAACTTAAGCAAAAAGGATTCCACCTTCAGATTATATCCCTTGTTTTTGGACATTTCCCGCTTGATAGAGCGAATTTCAGACTGAATATAGTCTACATCCCCCAATTCATAATGAATCATCACATTCACGATCCTAATGGTACGAAACAACGGAAGAGAATATAGATGACCTCTACCGATAGTCGCACTCAGCCGTTTCCGGGCTTTCCTGTACTCCCCATTTCCTAAATGGATCAGAGCAATATACAATGACATTTCCGCCTGTTGTTGCTCCTTCAGCAATAGCATCTTATCAATCAACGAGGCTTGATGTTCAGCAATCCATATTCCTGCTTTATCGAAATCACCTGCATCAATAAACGAAAACAACCGGTAGATAAAAATCACATACGTAACATTCAGCTGGAAACTGGATGATGGCGAAGACAGCTTAGTCAGCTTTTCAATAAAATAATTCATGCCCTCATAATTGTGCATGATACGCAGACTTTCCAGCATACCTTCCACCGTCATCAGGTAATAGACCGGAGGATTATTCCATAAATGACTGTTCTCTTCAAAGAGCTTGTTCAATTCTACAAACGAGTTAAATGCTGCTTTGTAATCCCCTACTGTGATAAAGTAATTCGCCTGAAATAACTGATGATTCTTTTTTATTTCAAAGTTCTCAACGCCTGCACTTGCTACAATACTGATTTCACTGGTTACCAAGTCATCTAATTTCTGAGTTTCCTCAAGTGACCTCGAAGCCCCTCTGTTTATCATTCTATACTTCAGCAGCTCATACAGTGAAGACTGCTCATTCAGTTGGCGGATACTTTTTAATGTATTATTCATCTTATATTGCTTATTCAGCAGCTTTTGTTCATCCATATCTTCAAAATCCAATGTCAGAAGATAGTTCAGTTCCAGCCTGTGCGCTACCAACAACGCAAAGTGATTCTCATAATACACCGCTTTCTCTTTTACCTTTTTCAATACCTGAAAGCATTCCTGATACATGGATTTCTCATACAAAACCCTTGCGTGCAGCAATTCATTGAACAAGAGATAATAGCTGTCCTGCTCTGTCCGCAACCGGGTCAATATGTCTATCAACAAATCAAATAAATAAATAACTACCGTATTAAATGAAGAAGTAGGTTTAGCTGCCAGAAAAGACATCTTCAATTCTTAGGGATCACTTACTTTTTTATCATCAATCAACCCTGAAAAGAAAGATATAATCCTTCTCCGGTTTATTAGAGATATACAGGGAGAATTCTTTCTTCTCCTGTTTAGTGAGATTATTAATCAGATGAATGAGGGATTCGGACTTTAGCATAGTATTAGCAGATTTTTTTAGATACACATCTTTTACGATAGCAAGGTAGAGAAAAAAATGAAAGCAAGCAATATTTTCACGGAATAATATAGGCTTTACCAATATTACTAATATCATATTCATTACGATCAACCATTTATTATATATTTATATATCAATTATTTAAATGTATCAATTTATAATTATATTCATTTTACCAGTATTAAAAATAATAGTTTTTTGTTTGCTTATGTACTAAGTATCGCATACTTTTGGAATAGAAAAAGAAAGCACAGTATCCAATATTCAATTATTCAATCTTAAAACTAATAAAGTAACCATGAGCAAAAATATCATTGTAATAGGCAGTTGTAATACAGATATGGTCATCAAAGCCGATCGTCTTCCTGTACCAGGAGAAACAATCATAGGCGGTAGTTTCATGATGAATCCCGGAGGCAAAGGAGCCAACCAGGCCGTAGCCGCTGCCAGATTGAAAGGAAATGTGCATTTCATTGCCAAAACCGGAAACGACCTGTTCGGCAAACGTTCCATAGAACAATATGAAGACGAAGGTATCCATGTTGAAAATATCTATTCAGACCCCACACTCCCCTCGGGCGTAGCATTAATTATGGTGGATATGAACGGAGAAAACAGCATTGCCATCGCTTCCGGAGCCAATGGTTCATTGAGTCCCGAAGACATCCGGAAGGCACAGTCTACCATAGAAAAAGGCGATATCCTGCTGATGCAATTGGAAATCCCTATTGAAACAGTGGAATATGCCGCCCAGATAGCCAGCGAACAAGGCACCAAGGTGATACTAAACCCAGCACCTGCCCGTGCGCTCTCCAACAAACTACTACAGAACCTGTACATGATCATCCCCAATGAAACGGAAGCTGAAATCCTCTCCGGCGTCAAAGTAACCGATTGGGAAAGCGCACGCAAAGCTGCGGATATTATCAGTGCCAAAGGAGTGGATATCGTAGTTATCACTCTTGGTTCCAAAGGAGCATTGATTAAAGAAAAAAAGATACATTCCATGAAGTACCCGTACCCAAAGTCAAAGCCGTAGACACAACAGCAGCGGGAGATACTTTCTGTGGTGCATTGTGCGTTGCTTTATCCGAAGATGTAAATGTGTTGGATGCAGTTAAATTCGCAAATAAATGTGCATCCATCACTGTGACCCGAATGGGAGCCCAGCCCTCCCTACCCTATCGTAAAGAAATTGATGTTTTATAAATAGTAATTTAAAATCTAATACCATGTTTATAGTCGACAGTTATTCATTAGCAGTTATTTTCTGCGTTGTCACGATGCTCTGCTGGGGCTCGTGGGGTAACACCCAGAAACTCGCCGGCAAGACCTGGCGTTACGAATTGTTCTACTGGGATTTACGTAATCGGTATCCTTGCCTTCTCTCTCCTCTTAGGTTTCACTCTGGGCAGCACGGGAGATGCCGGACGCGGTTTTGTTGAAGATTTGAAGCAGATCAGTATGGAGAACTATGCAAGTGCTTTTTTGCAGGAGGCGTCATATTCAATCTGTCCAACATCCTTTTATCAGCTTCCGTCTCTATGGCAGGGCTTACGGTAGCATTCCCGTTAGGAGTCGGCATAGCCTTGGTATTAGGTGTTTTCGTCAATTATTTCGGTGAACCTAAAGGCGATGCAGTAATCCTGTTCAGTGGTGTGGCACTCGTCGTATTGGCTATAATATTTAATGCCATAGCTGCCGGAAAGATGAACCAGAAAGGAAGCAGCACCAATAAGAAAGGGATTATCATTGCCATTATAGCCGGTGTACTGATGTCTTTCTTCTATCGGTTTGTTGCTGCCGCCATGGACTTGAACAATTTTGAGTCACCTACCCCCCCACAATGGCTACTCCGTATTCAGCATTCTTTATATTCGCAATAGGTATCTTCATAAGCAATTTCATTATCAATACCATCGTGATGAAAAAGCCATTTGTAGGTACTCCGGTGAGCTATAAGGAGTATTTCCAAGGCAAGTTCAGCACACACATGGTCGGAGTGCTGGGAGGAGCTATTTGGGGACTGGGTACGGCTCTCAGCTACATTGCAGCAGGAAAAGCCGGTGCAGCTATCTCTTACGCATTAGGACAAGGAGCACCCATGATTGCAGCCCTGTGGGGCATATTTATCTGGAAAGAATTCAAAGGTTCTTCCCGCGCGGTAAATATTCTTCTGGCTTGCATGTTCGTTCTGTTTATATCCGGTTTAGGAGCAATTATCATCTCCGGAGCCAATTAACCGGCTCCTCACTCTTACTAAATAAACGCTTTCTTTTTCTACTTCTCACGGAGTGAAAAGGAGAAGGGAATTGCCTGAACTAAAATATATTTTTCGTTCAACCTCTAAAATTTTAATACATGAGACCGATTCAAATAATAGTATTCTGTCTTTGCATGTGCTCGCTCAATTTGTACGCACAAATCAGCGTCACAGGCACTGTAAACGATAATACCGGGGAAAGTCTTCCCGGAGTATCCATTCTGGCGAAGGACGGTGACCGTACCTTTGGAACCACCACTGACATCAACGGTAGATATGAAATAAAAGTGAATCAGGGTGCTACCCTTGAATTCAGTTTTATCGGATTTGCTAAGCAAAAGGTGAAAGTAGGCACTAACAATGTCATTAACATCACATTAGAGCCTGAAAATGAAATGTTGGATGAAGTAGTTGTAATTGGTTACGGCTCCGTCAAGAAGAAAGACCTGCTCGGTTCCATTTCTACGGTAAAGGAAGACGCTTTGGCCGAACGTGTTTCGGGCAATGTGGTGGAAGCCATGCGCGGACTTACTTCGGGCGTAAAGATTACAAGTAGTGGACAGCCGGGTTCCAGTGCCACCATCAACATTCGCGGTCCTGGGTAGTTTGACCAACAACAACCCGTTATTCATCATCGACGACGGTGCCTATGGTGGCAGTGATTTGGGTGTCAATGTAGAAGACATTGAGTCTATTCAAGTATTGAAAGATGCCTCATCAGCAGCCATCTATGGTTCACGTGCAGCAAATGGAGTTGTAATCATCACTACCAAGCAAGGTAAAGAAGGTGACCTGAAAGTGAAGTTTGATTCACAACTGACACTAAGTTGGCTCCCCCGCTACGACCTGATGGATGCAGAGACTTACAAGATTTATAACGACCGTGCTTATGACGAAGCCATCCTCGGCCGGAGTTTCAGGCGTTACAAAACGCCAGAACCACTATGATGGAAATACAGACTGGCAAGATGAAATGTTGGGTACAGGTGTATTGCAGAACTACAATGTATCCCTTTCCGGAGGTTCCAAAACTGTGAAGTATTACGCATCTCTGAATCGCATGGTCGATGATGGTGCTCTCTACCGTACCGGTTACGACAAATACGGCTTCCGTATCAACACCAGCGGACAGAAAGGTATTTTCTCATACGGTGAGAATTTCTACTACACCAAATCCGACAGGAAGATACTGAACGGTAATCCCTGAGCGACTTCATCGGTATGCCACCCACTATTCCGGTATATGACGAGTCACATGTCGGCGGATACGGATACGGCGATGTAGACCGTGCCAACTCTTACGGCCTGAATTCAGTAGCCATGCAGGACTTGTATATACGAAACAATGAAGAGGAATACCTGACCGGAAACATCTACGGGCAGATTTCACTCTTTGGAATGTTCGATGCAAAACTGAATGTTGCCTATAAAAAGTTATATGGGCGTTACGAACTCCCTGCGCAAGAAAGGTAATTGGGTTATGGGACAAGGTGACGATGCCGCGCATCTGGGTTACGATAGTGCCAAGAATCATGATATACTGATTGAGCAAACCTACAATTTTAAGCATAAATTCGGTAAACATGATGTGAATGCACTGTTTGGTATCACTTACAATAAGTTCCACGAAGAAAAACGTTGGATTACAAAACTCGATCCATTGATGATAGGCGACAAATACATCACATCTCTGGATGCTGCCACCGGAAATACCACCGCAGGCGGTAGCTATGGCGAATCAGCATTGATATCTTATCTTGGACGCATCAACTACTCCTATGCCGACAAATACCTGGCACAAGTAACAGCCCGTCGTGACGGTACTTCCCGCCTACCTAAGAATGACCGTTGGGGAAACTTCCTTTCCGTTTCATTGGGCTGGCGTATTAGTGGCGAGAAGTTCTTCAATGTACCTTGGATTGATGACCTGAAAATACGTGCCAATTACGGTACTCTCGGTAACAGTAGTATCGGTTATTGGGACTACCAGTCCACCATCAACACAGCTCCGCGCGCCGTATTCGGAAGTCCAGAAAACATATTGATTGGTATGACTCAATCTCAGTTAACCAACAATGACCTGGTTTGGGAAAAAAGAAAACAACCGCTAACGTCGGTTTCGACCTGGTTGCATTCAATAACCGTTTCCGTTTAAGTGCTGAGTATTTCTATTCAAAGAGTAAAGACCTCTTGGTTTACCTCCCCATCCTGATGAGTTCGGGTAATGAAGGTGGTGCACCTGCCGTGAATGCTGGTAGCCTGGAAAATAAAGGATTTGAAATGGAAATCGGCTGGAACGATCAGATTCGCGACTTTGCCTACTCCGCTTCACTGAACATTTCACATATCAAGAATAAAGTACTTGATTTGGGATACGGGCAAACAGTCTACAATACGACTCTTGCCAAAACCGTAATCGGTGAACCGCTCGGTATGTGGTATCTCTACAAAATGAATGGTATCTTCCAGTCAGAAGAAGAAGTACGGAACTATGTAAACTCAGAAGGCAAGATCATACAACCTAATGCTTTGCCAGGTGATATTAAGTATGACGACTACAACGGCGATGGCAATATATCATCCGAAGACCGCCAGATAGTAGGCAGCCCTTGGCCCAAACTTGAATTAGGAATAAGTCTCGGTGCATCCTACAAAGGCTTCGACCTGAACATCAACGGCTACGGTCGCTTCGGGCAGAAAGTATGGAACGGTTCGGCATCAGCAGCCGGTGACTTTGCCAACAACCAGAACAACTTCAACGGCATTATCCCCTGGACACAAGAGCACCCGGTTAACGACCGTCCACGTATTGTATACGGAGACTCCCGCAACAGTCGAAGCGATCAGGACCGCTGGTTGGAAAACGGTTCATTCTTCCGCCTGAGCGATATTACGTTAGGTTATACAGTACCTACCCGTTACATTAAGAAGATTGGATTAGAAAGACTCCGTGCATCGGTTACTTTACAAAACACCTGGTGACCTTTACCGGATACTCCGGTCTGGATCCTGAATTTGCAGACAGCGGCATCTTCACTATGGGAGCAGATTATTGTTCGTTCCCTAACCCACGCGCTGTTCAGTTTGCATTATCATTCACTTTCTAAATACTGCTGAAATGAAAAAAATAGCTCTTTATATATTATGCGGTGTCACGGCATTATTCACGTCGTGCGACCCCTCTTTGCTCGATCTGCAAAATGAAAATACCCTGAGTACAGGCGTATACTGGAAGACGGAATCTGACGTCGAGGCCGGTGTAGTAGCCGTATACGGAATGTTCTATCGTCAGGGAACCTGGACACGTAATATCTATACACAGATGATAGGTATGGCGGACGAAGGCGTAAGTTATGCCGGATGGACCGAATTGAACGAATACACCAAGTTCATCTTTACCGACTATAACTTCTCAGAAGTCAATACCAAGATATGGCGGGAACACTATACTGCCATTTTCCGTGCTAATCAAGTATTGGACAATATAGGTAACGTACCGTTCGGTAATGCAACGCACAAGGATGACCTCATTGGGCAAACTAAGTTCCTGCGTGCTTTCTATTACTTCTACCTTACTGCCTTGTGGGACAATGGTACCTCTCGTGCTAAATACCTCTTCAGCAGCTGATAAGCCCATGCAGGCTAGCGCTGACGAAGTTTTGATACAAATAGAAGAAGACCTGGAAGATGCCATCACCAAGCTCCCTTCCACACGTGACGCCAATAACTACGGCCGCCCAACAAAAGGCGCCGCCTACGGATTACTGGCCAAAGCTTATGCACAGCATCACAAATGGGAAGATGCCAAAAGATGTCTCGAATGGCTCGTTGATGGCGAAGGGAAGAACTACTACACACTGGTACCCAACTGGGCTGATAATTTCAGCAACTATACGGAAGATAACAAAGAGTCACTGTATGAGATTCACTTCTCTCTGACCAACAAGGTGGGCTTCGACCAGACAGACAACTACCTGGACCCGAATGCGCAACTGGGTACACAGATTGAAATGAACCAGGCTCCTACCGGAATCGGCTGGAACAACATCGAAGCAAGACGCTGGCTGGTGGACTACTACAAGCGCGAACAAACAACGGATGGAAAGAACGATTCCCGCTTGTTCTACACTCTGTGGTATGACGGTGCAGCCTCCGACTTCCCCGAATATCCCAACCAGTTGATATACGGCTCTTCATGGAACAGCGACTGGGGCAACCGCGTCTTCATCAAGAAGTATAGTACAGATGCCTCCCCACTGTATTACTGGAATGATAATAACTTCCGTTCCCTGCGTTATGCCGATATGCTGTTATTGTATGCCGAAACACTCAACGAACTGAATACCACACCGCCTTCAAAAGCCATTGAATGCCTCAACCGCGTACGCAACCGCGTCAATCTACCCAACATAGAGGACAGTAAATATTACAACGGCTCCCAGATCAGCACCAACAAAGATGCTTTCCGCGAACACCTGAAGATAGAACGCGCCCTTCGGAGCTTGCCATGGAGTGTGTGCGTTGGGTTGACTTGAAACGTTGGGGTATCAACGACCAGACCACATTGAACGAACTGAAAGCACGCGACAGCGACTTCAATAACTTTATAATCGGTAAATCCATCCGTATGCCAATCCCGCAAAGCGAAGTGGACAACAATCCGAATTTGAACCAAAATGACCAGTACTAATTGAAGACATTTGAGCTATGATCAATACAAAATATTTAATAGGAGCAGTCATTGTACTGCTGACGTTATGGGGATGCGGAAATGATTCCGATTACGTCATCGAAAGCAATCCCAATGAGTTCGCCATATTTCCGGTAGCCATACCTGTAAGCGCTGATGGCGGAACTTATGAACTGACAGTCAACGGCAATGAATCGTGGACAGCCGAACTGACAAATTCCAATAGCTCAGCCCAGGGCTGGTGCACACTGAGTGAAACGTCAGGAAGCGGCAGAAAAGTAATCACCGTTACTGTAAAGCCGACCACCTCTTTCGTAAAGAACCGTTCGGTCATCGTTGAAGTAAGCTCCGGTACCCGGATATTAAAGTCAAAGGTGTTGCAAGAGACAATGGTACTGGGTGAAAGACGAAGTGCTGATAAACGGCCTTATATGGTCTACCAAGAATGTAGGCACTCCGGGAACTTTCGCGGCCTCTCCCGATGATATAGGGCAACTCTATCAGTTCAACCGCAAAGTAGGTTATCCAGCTGGCCCGCAGGACGATCCGGCACCGGCTAACTGGCCTTCAAGCTATACCAACGACGGTACCAACTGGACTACCGAAAACGACCCTTCTCCCGAGGGCTGGCGTGTGCCTACCACGGAAGAAATGGTAGCTCTTTGGGAAAAAGGAGCAACATGGGTTACAGCAGCCCAGACCGGATTCAAAACCGATGGCATCATTATTGGCGTTGACGAGGTTACTGCCAAACGTGCTACAAAAAGATAATCTAAAACAACTCGGTTGCCTCTTCCTGCCTCAAAGCGGTTGGAGAAATGAAACCGGAATGATGGACCGCACCGCTCTGTGCCGTTCGCAGCGGAAATTCATTAAGTCCTACCCACGGTGGCATGTCACTGGGAGACTCCGGCGGCTACCGCGACACATGGGGTTGGGGTGACGGACAGAAAGCACGTGCAGCCATGATCCGACCTGTCAAGAACATACAAGTCGAGGATTGATTTATGGCATCTATATACCCGACAACTCAATTATTAACGAACTAAATTTAAAGAGATGAACAACTATAAGACCTACATATACCTTACCTTGCTCACACTTTTTTTGAGTTGCAAGGGCAATGACGGCAATGAACCGCAGAAACTCACACCGCAAATCCGGTATGAATTCAGCGGCGGTGCCGGCCATTATAACTATGCTCCGAGCATCATAGAAGACCAGTACGGCATCCGGTACGGCTTTGTATGTGAGAATCGTGATCCGTTCAAGATTGTGGACTATGTTTATCTATACAAAGGAATCCCCACGGAGAAAGGCTATGTATGGCAACCCGGCACACAGATCATCGAACCTTCCGAGACAGGCTGGGATAACTGCCACATCTGCGACCCGGACGTACGTGAGTTTAAAACGACTTATAAAGGAGAAACTTACAACTGGATTATGACCTATCTGGGCGTAGACCGCTGGGACTGTAACCACAACCAGATAGGACTGGCCATTTCCAAGAACATCGAAGGCCCGTATATCAAGTTCGACCAGAATCCGCTGGTAGCTTACGAAGATACTACTAAATGGGGGGTGGGGCAAAGTACAACAATCGTCAAAGACTCTACGACCATACAATTATTCTATCATTCGACTACGGAGAACGGACCTTTCTGTATGCGCGAAATAAAATTGAATGATCTGGATAATATCATATTGGGCGAAGAGAAAGCAATTCCTTTCCTGAGCGCCAACAGCTATCCTGCCATGTCCGACAAGAATATATATATGGTTTCGAAACCCGTGTATCCCCCATCAAAGAGATACCGACTTGGGTAGGAGATGTCTGCCGGCTGGCATACAAACCAAGAACAGAAAGTCTCTTTACCGAAGAAGACGGATGGATTGAAATCGGTCATGCAGGACCGGAAGAAACAGGATTCCCAAGAAATCACAATCCGGGTATCCTGACGGATACGAAAGGTTACATGCTTAATGACGATGAACTGGTGATGTACTTCACTCCTGCCATGACAGGCGAAAACTGGCTATGGTCATACGACCTATATTCGGCTACGTTTAATCTCAAAAACTATTTCAAATGAATAAAACAATCCTGCAAATAGTATGCATTGCTCTTATTCTTGCCTTCCCCTGTGGGAAGGCATCAGGGCAATACAAAAAGATTCCCGTAGTGGTAATTACCGACTTGTATCATCCGTATCAGGACCCGGGAGATAACATGGACCTCATTATGGGCTTCGACTGCCCGATGTAGACCTGAAAGCCGTCTTATTGGACATCACAGACGCATTCAGGAAAGATACTGCCGACCATCCCACCCTGTGGAAAGACCCGCGTGGACCGAGAGAAGCCGGAATTATCCCTGTGGAACAATTAAGTTATATCTTCAACAAAAAGGTACCTTATGGCATTGGTCCGTTATCCATGATGAAATCGGAAGAAGATCGGATGGAGTATCTGCCAGGCTATGAGCAGGAAGCAATCGATATACTGCTGGAAGTTCTGAAAAAGAGTAAAGAACCCGTAGAGGTATTGTCATTCGGTTCGGCAAGGATACTGGCGGTTGCCTACAACCATGCCCCCAAGCTGATGAAACAGAAGATACACAAAATTCATCTGCGTGCCGGGACAGCAAGCAAGAACCATGAATTGGGAAGCGATGCCGGGGCAAATGCTATTCCGGGCGGTGAGTGGAATGTAGCACTGGACGTGTTCGCTTTCAACAGAATATTAAAATCAGATTTACCCGTAGCCATCTATCCATGTGCAGGCAAAGACGGAGGCTTCGTAAAAGACTGTAACAATACCTACTGGAAATTACCCGATATGGATTTTATCCGAAAGATGAATCCCCAATTGCAACGGTATCTTGATTTTGCTTTCACCCAGAAAACTGCAATATGACTTCCTCCGTGCCATGAATGCCGACTATCCGGTTGATATAGACCTCAACCGTTACCCCCGTCCATTCCACGTATGGGAAAGTGCCATCTGGCTGAAAGCAACACAAAGGGAGATCATTTGTACTCCCACCGGAGAATACCGCCTCGTCAAAGAAGGGAAAAGCAACAAAGGCGACCGCATTGTAGCAAACGAACTACGCCGCTGTAACCTTGATGAGATAAGAGACGACGGACGATTCCAGTTTTCATACACCGATAAATCCTCCGATAAAGAGATTTACTATCGTCCAGACCTTGACGAGAACGAGAAAGCACTCCAACAGGTGATTCCCGAACTCTATATATCCATTTCACCCAGTCACTAATTTTTTAAATATACCGTCATGAGAAAGAGCAAACTTTATTTGATTGGCTTGTTAGTATTGGCTCTATCAAGCTGCACTTCCAAGAAACAACAAACTGCGGAAATCACCCCGAGTGTACCCAAAATTATTCTGGAAACGGATATAGGTAACGACGTGGACGATGCACTGGCACTGGATATGCTTTTTACAAGTATCTGGACGCAGGAGATATCGACTTATTAGGCATCACCATCAACAAAGAAGGAACTTATCCGGCCGAATACACCGACATCATAAATACCTGGTACGGCTATCCTCAAATCCCTATCGGAATCATACACAACGGAGCCGACTGTGAGAACGATGCTACAAACTATGCCAAAGCCGTATGCCTCATCCAGAAGGATAACGGTGAACTGGCTTTCAAGCGCTCACTGAAAGGTGACTATAACCAACTGCCGGAAGCGCCTGCCCTCTATCGTAAGCTATTGGCACAGCAACCGGACAGTTCTGTTACCATCATCTCCGTAGGTTTCTCCACAAACCTTGCACGCCTGTTGGATACTCCGGCTGACAATGTATCTCCGTTGACCGGAAAAGAGCTTGTTGCCCAAAAAGTAAAACTGCTGTGTACCATGGCAGGCTGCTTCAACAATCCCAACCTGTTCGAATATAACGTAGTGAAAGACATTCCGGCGGCAAAGAAGATATTCTCCGAATGGCCTACCACACTGGTGACCTCTCCTTTCGAAGTAGGTATCGCCATCAACTATCCCGGCAGCAGCATTGAAAACGATTTCGGATGGGCTCCTATGCACCCAGTGGTAGAAGCATATAAAAGCTACCAGCAGATGCCCTACGACCGTCCTACATGGGACTTGACTTCCGTACTATATTCCGTTGAAGGTCCATCCTATTTCAACGTTTCTCCGGCAGGTAAAATAAACGTAACAGACCAAGGTGCTACTGAATTTACTCCCGATGCCGCAGGAAACCGTTACTACCTGACAGTAGATTCCATTCAGGCTGAGAATATCAAACAACATTTCGTCCAGTTACTGACCAAGCAACCGGCTCACTTCAATAAATAATAAGCATTATGACTAAATATCTATTGGGTCTCATAGGTTTATGGCTCATGTGTTTCCTGTTCGGACACCGACTCCGGAGAAACCCCTCCGATAGACCCGCCAACACCTACACCTACCGTAACCATCACAAAACCTGAATTTGTATTCGGCTTCCAAGGCCAGAGCAAGTATTCTTATTGCCCAAGTGCCTTGAAACAAGCTGATGGGACAGTTCATCTATACTTCTGCGGCAATCCGAAAACCTGATCATGGTCGATAATATCTTCCATATCAAGATCAACCCGGATGGTACACAGACTGCTGCCAAAAGTGTATTGCAGCCTGGTGTACCAGTTCATGGGACGATCACCATACCTGTGACCCTTCTGTTATCGAAGGTAACTTCACTTGGAAGAATACTACCTACAAGTATGCCATGTTCTTCCTGAGTAATATGTACGGAGTATATTACAATGAAATCGGTGTCGCGTTCAGCAACGACCTTGATGCAGATAGCTGGGTGAAGTATCCGCAGCAGATTGTAAAGAAAACATGGTCGAGCGAAGGTGACCAGGAAATAGGAGGCGGCGGTAAGTCATGGGGAGTAGGCCAGCCTTCTGTCGTATCTCTGGATGGAAAAGGTAAGCTACTGCTGACTTATACCGTAGGTGATATCGGGGGTACGCGCATCGTCTGGACCGAAGCGGATTTCAGTAATATGGATACATATTCCATCAGTACCCCGCAAACAATTGTACAGACAGGTTTAAAGGCCATTGACAACCAGTCAAGGGATTATACTTGTAACTCGGAATTTGCAATTGACAAGGATGCGGATAAAATCGTCATGATACGTCCGGTACAGCCTATGCCCAATGATTATCCCAATTATTTAAATTCTTCATTGGAAATAGACTACATGAACCTTTCTGACTTCACCAATCAAAGAGGTAACTGGACACCGATTTACCGGATCACCCCGGATGATACCGGCTATCCGAGAAACCACAATGCCACTCTGTTGAGGGATAATTTCGGCCACTTGCAAGACTGGGAAGAACCGGAATTCTACTTTACAGTCAGCAAGGCAGCCCCTGATGTACAACCTTCGGGCAGCAGCCATGCGGAGTGGACGTACCATATCTGGAAAAGTAAGGTAGTAAAGAGTAAATAAAAAGTAATTCCGGTAATCAACCGAATTTAGTAGTTTCAGTTGATTACCGGAAAAATAAGCTTATTATCATTGCTAAACATTCAAACAAGAAAGATCTTCCTTGACTATACATAAAAAACAGTAATCATCCGACAGTATATTTAAACCCAGTTGATCAGGTTCAATAGCACACCATGTATCTAACAACAAAGTACGAATAGCTTCAAACTCAGCCAATTCATATCTATGTTTATAGTAAAGTGCCTTTTCCCGCCAGTAGTCCGTTTCTTCACATAAACCTCTCCAATTTCTATCAGCCACACAATCTGTCAGTCTTTTTTGCTTATCTGTGCCAAATCATTATTTGGTACATAAGGCATATCTTCTACAAACTGAATCAGATGATTAAACTCATCTACAGACAAGACAACCCATACATGACATACTCCTCCTTCTTTCTTTTTTCGCTCCGCCCAGCTTTTTAGCCTGAGCCGCCACTCCGTCTCTAAAGATAAAGTAGTTATTCTTGTCTATACGATGACCCGACAATAGATTTTCGGAATGGCTTATCTTATTTTCCAATGAAGATGCACTTAAATTATCTACATTATCATACCCCATTCTCAACTCTACCAGCATCAACCGGGAAGTAGTAACACGATTATTCGCATAATTACCTATTCCAATGGCAGCATCCATTGTACAGTCATTACTCCCTTTAAGTACTTTAGCCTCATAGTCATCCAATGAAAGACAAGTGATACGTGGATCGAACCATCCCGTTCTCTGATAATCTTTTGCAGCAACATCATTCAAAGTAGCCTGACAATGACAAGCAAAAAGGGTGGCTGACTATAATATCATTCTGACAGACCAGTTGAACCATAATCCTGTATACGTGAAATAGCAATATTGAATGAACTTAAAGATTTCACTTATATCGCTGCCTAAGTTCTTATAGACATACTGCATGGAATCTTCTGAAGCTCTCTCTGCCTGATAGAAACAGGTATTCTGTAATACGCCCTCTTTACGGGCTATTGACTGAATAGCAGATACCATATCAGGATTATGGCTTGCAACTATTATTTTGAGCCCTACTTGTTTATGAAGCAACACCAGTAAACGAGCAAATTCTACAATCCATTGAGGATGAAGATGCGCCTCAGGTTCATCAATAAGCAAAAAGAGACTCTTCATTCAAGTATCCATTTTCAAGCAAACGTTGCAAGTAAGCGAATGACTTGATTCCGGTGGCTGTAGACGCAAGCGTGATATCCAATCCATCAGTACGATGATAATGTAATTCGTCATTCTTAAACCATCCCTTATCCACTGAAATCTTACCATTAATGGAACGCATTATCCGGGCTAAAAGAAGTCTATTCCGCTCCGGTATATTAGTTCCCGTGGAGCTAAGCATCATATTCGCCAACTCTTTCCAATGATTTAACTCTGATCCTTCTACTGCTAATGCCATAGGGGTATCAATATATATTGCTCTATGCAACATATAAGGCATACTGAAACACCGTTCTGCCAAAAGAGGAATCTGGTCTTCATATAACTGAATAGAAGCAGGAGGATCAAAGATTCCTTCTTCAATCAAATATTCATAGATATACCCTTGTAATCTCCCAACCGGATGCATCCTTAAGTCATCTAAAAGATTGATGTATGCAGCCGTAACAATATTCTCTAAATCATCACAGTAATCATCCAAAGTAATACCTCCATCCAATGGTATAGCAAGATATGTCAGAATTCGATTTTTATTCCCCTTGTCACCACTATTCATATAACTTACTAACTCTTTCCGGAAAGAGGCTAACACATCCAAACTCGCATGAAAAAGACTTTCAATATCCCCATATACAACTCTGGTCTCCAGCAAGCGGCTATAGGTAACATTGATATTCTCATCTCCTCGATTCACTATATCCCTACGCACTCGATCCGGTTTACGCAAGCAATCTTGTATCTGCTTCAACAAGTCGTTATAAGCAAACTCATCAAACCTGTTAAAACCATTAATCAGATAATAAAGCCAACGGGACAATGTACTTTTTCCACATCCATTTTCTCCGGCAAGCACAGTTATGCCATTAATAGCAATATCTGCTTCTTTAATCGCATTATAATCGGATAATGTATATCTGTAATTACTCATAAGTCTTCATCAAATCATTGAACACAACAAAAATAGAGTATTTATTTGAATTGATAGATAAACTCATTAGATTCTTTTCTTTCAAACTTCATCATTAAACTTTAGCCATACAACCATTTTGCCAATCTGTCAATTTGATAATCCTATCGCACGAGAAGCTTCCCTTTCCACCTTAAGTAAAAGAAAAAGAAATAATCGCAGGGATTTCATTTCGCATGATTTCCCCTATCCTTTCTCCTTTACGCTTTTATGACACATCTATCTCCTTTTGTGTCATTCCCTCTCTGTAGTACATTAATGTCGCGAAATCGTATATCGTTTTACAGGTCGGCGAGTAACTTTGCATATCAAGAAAAAGTTTTGCCGACTGAAACAAAAATATTAACCCAATAACAATCTAAATTAAGAATGATGAACTCAAAACAAGTATTCTTCGGGCTATTGGTATGCATAGCCGCACTGACCGGTTGCGACACCCAGAAACAGGTAGTCGTAGGCAATGAACTCTCCCCTGACACGGGCCAAGCAAACATTGGATTCCCTATACCAGAACTACTCTGCTCCCGGCACATGCCTGCTTCGCGAAAATTATCCTTCGAATGTTGGCGACTACACCGCAACCTATCTGGCATCCGAAGAACAAAAAGAATATACCCAACCAATATTCCTACTTATGGCCTTATTCCGGCACCTTCTCCGCAGTAAGTGCCTTATATGAGGTTACACAAGATACCCTCTACAAATCACTGCTCGACAAGAAGGTATTAATAGGCTTGGAAGAGTATTTCGATACCCAGAGAACACCCGAAGCTTACGCTTCCTATATCCGCACAGCTCCCCAATCCGACCGTTTCTACGATGATAATGTCTGGCTGGGCATTGACTTCACCGACACCTATTTAGCAACTAAAGAAGATAAATACCTTCAGAAAGCAAAACTCATCTGGAAGTTTATAGAAAGCGGCATGGATGATAACTTAGGTGGTGGCATCTACTGGTGCGAACAAAAGAAGGGATCCAAGAATACCTGTTCCAATGCTCCCGGCTCAGTCCTCGCATTGAAACTCTTTAAGGCTACCCAGGATAGTGCTTACCTGAAGCAAGGGGAACAACTGTACAAATGGACCCAAGCCCAATTACAAGACTCAACAGACTACCTGTACTTTGACAATATATCCCTGAATGGGAAAATAGGTAAAGCCAAGTTTGCCTACAACAGCGGACAAATGATGCAATCCGCCTCTTTACTATATCAACTCACCGGAAAAGAGGAGTATCTGACCGATGCACAAAATATAGCTCAGGCATGCCATAACTACTTCTTTACGGACTATACCCCGGAACATGGCGAAGCATTCAGAATGATCAAACAGGGAGATGTATGGTTTACCGCCGTCATGCTGAGGGGGTTCATCGAGCTTTATCATATAGACCACAATAAAACCTATCTGGATTCTTTCAATAAGAGTCTGGACCACGCCTGGGAACATGCCCGCGATGAGAAAGGTCTTTTCAACACCGACTTCACCGGCAATAACCGGAATGAACGGAAATGGCTTCTCACACAAGCTGCCATGGTAGAAATGTATGCCCGCCTTGCAGCTATCCAATAATAATCATACTAATAAAATATCAATACTTCAAGAATATGAAAAAGAAGAAGATCGGCCTATGCGCAGTGGCACTATTATGTATGAGTGGCACTGCCAAAGCAGCACTGCCTGCTCTGAAGCAAGATAACACGAAAGTAGTAAATCATGCTCAAATAACCGCTGCTTACAAAACAAATCGTCCGGCAGTAAAGAACCGCCTCTACACATCACAAGCAGTAGAAGCGGAAATCCTGCGGGTAAAGAAGTTACTGACCAATGCCAAACTGGCATGGATGTTCGAAAACTGTTTCCCCAACACATTGGATACCACCGTACACTATCGTCTCTTGAATGGCAAACCGGATACTTTTGTCTACACCGGTGACATCCATGCCATGTGGTTACGTGATTCCGGTGCACAAGTGTGGCCTTACGTACAACTTGCCAACCAGGATCCGGAACTGAAGAAGATGCTGGAAGGTGTAATCCGCCGTCAGTTTATGTGCATCAACATCGATCCTTATGCCAATGCTTATAATGATGGTCCGGTAGGCGGCAGCTGGATGTCGGACCTGACAGACATGAAGCCCGAACTCCATGAACGCAAGTGGGAGATCGATTCACTCTGCTACCCGCTTCGTCTGGCCTATCAGTATTGGAAAGAAACCGGTGATGCCAGTGTCTTCGATCAAGCCTGGATTGAAGCGATTACCAATATCCTGAAAACGTTCAAGGAACAGCAACGCAAGGATGGTGTAGGTCCTTATAAGTTCCAACGCAAGACGGAACGTGCTCTCGATACCCTGAACAACGATGGTCTGGGTGCTCCTGTCAATCCTGTCGGACTAATTGTGTCCTGCTTCCGTCCATCCGATGATGCAACCACTTTCCAATATCTGGTTCCATCTAATTTCTTTGCCGTATCTTCTCTAAGAAAAGCGGCCGAAATTCTTTCAACGGTAAACAAGAACAACAGCTTATCGCAAGAATGTACAGCACTTGCCGATGAAGTGGAAACCGCACTGAAGAAATATGCTACTTACAACCACCCGGAATTCGGTACCATCTATGCTTTCGAGGTTGATGGTTTCGGCAATCATCTGCTGATGGACGATGCCAATGTACCGAGCCTGCTCGCTATGCCTGCCTTATCTGGGTGATGTAGATGTAAACGATCCCATCTATCAGAACACCCGCCGTTTCGTATGGAGTGAAAGCAATCCGTATTTCTTCAAAGGAAAAGCTGGCGAAGGAATCGGTGGCCCGCACATCGGCTACAATATGGTATGGCCTATGAGTATCATGATGAAGGCATTCACCAGCCAAGACGATCAGGAAATCAAAGAATGTATCCGGATGCTGATAAACACAGATGCAGGTACAGGTTTCATGCACGAATCCTTCCATAAAGATGATCCGGCAAACTTCACCCGCGCTTGGTTCGCCTGGCAAAACACACTTTTCGGAGAATTGATTCTGAAACTGGTAAACGAAGGAAAACTGGATTTACTGAATAGTATTTAAAAAACAAGATGCAAAAACAAATGAAAAGTCTATTTACAACGATGTTGGCAATCGGACTGTTCTGCCAATCACAAGCAGCCGACTTGTTCACACCTGTACAGAAAACGGAACTTCGTGCACCATTCTGTGCCACTGATTACTTCCGATCCATACCTTTCCATCTGGTCACCCTACGACAAACTGAATGAAGGAAGTACCGAACACTGGACTGGAACCGAGCATCCGCTTATCGGAGCTGTCCGTGTAGACGGAAAAGTATATCGTTTCATGGGAAAACAAACGTTGGAGGCTATACTCCCAATGGTTGAAGATGAAATATGGGAAGGTAACTACACCTTCCAACAACCCGCCGGAAGCTGGACAGACATCGAATACAATGCCAATGGTTGGAAAGCCGGAAAAGCTGCTTTCGGAAGTTCAGACAGATCTATGATCGGAACCCCTTGGAAAAGTGAACCGGACATTTGGGTACGCCGTGAATTCAATCTGAACGAAGATCTGAGCAACCGTCCGGTCTACCTGAAATACTCGCATGATGATGTCTTTGAACTCTATCTGAATGGCGAACGCTTGGTAGCAACAGATTATTGCTGGAGAGATAACGTACTCTTGGAATTGACTGACTGCTGAAACCAAAAAGAAGCTTCGCAAAGGCAAAAATGTAATTGCCGCCCACTGTCACAATACAACCGGAGGCGCCTATGTAGATTTCGGGTTATTCGTGCCTAACAACCAAACGACTGCCTTTGAAAATCTTGCCATACAGAAATCTGTTTCCGTATTGCCCACGCAGACTTATTATACATTCGCTTGCGGACCGGTAGAAACTGAATGTCGTGTTTACAGCCCCCTTGATGCTGGACGATCTGGATCTCATCTCTACTCCGGTCAACTACATCTCTTATCAGGTGCGCTCCATCGACAAGAAACAGCATGATGTACAGGTATATATAGAAACCACTCCACAACTGGCAGTGAACAAACCCATACAACCTACAATTGCTAAAGTGATCCGCCGCAATGGTTTGAATTATATACAGGCCGGAACAATCGACCAACCCGTCACAGCCCACAAAGGCGACCTGATTTGTATAGACTGGGGGTATGCTTATATTGCAGGCAATATGGAATGCAACCACAGCAGTCAGCTTGGGCGATTACAATGAAATGAAATCGACATTTGCCTCAAGCGGAAAGTTACTTCCCAGCAAAGGGGAGATCGTCACACGTCAGGCAAAACTGATGCCTGCCATGGCATACACCGACAACTTGGGAATGGTATCTGCAACCGGAAAGTCCGGATTCATGATGGTAGGTTACGACGACATTTATTCCATCGAATACATGTACCAGCGTCGTATGGCTTACTGGAAACACGATGGTAAAGTAAGTATCTTCGATGCATTCGAACGTGCCAAAGAAAATTATGAAAGCATCATGCATCGTTGCCGTGCCTACGATGCCATGATTCTGAATGATGCCGAACAGGCTGGCGGTCGCAAATATGCCGAACTCTGCGCATTAGCTTACCGTCAGGTGATTGCCGCCCATAAGCTGTTTAAAGATGAAAAAGGCAATTTGCTGTTCTTCTCTAAAGAAAACAATAGCAACGGATGTGTCAATACGGTTGACCTGACTTATCCTTCCGCTCCCTTGTTCCTGATATATAATCCCGACCTCCAAAAAGCAATGATGACCAGTATCTTCGAATACAGTGCAAGCGGACGCTGGAATAAGCCGTTCCCTGCTCACGACCTGGGCACCTATCCCATAGCCAACGGTCAGGTGTACGGCGGTGATATGCCACTTGAGGAAGGGGGGTAATATGGTAATTCTGACAGCAGCCATTGCCAAAGCAGAAGGCAATGCCAATTATGCCAAACGGTACTGGGATCTATTGACTATCTGGACCGACTATCTTGCAGAATACGGGCAGAATCCTGAGAACCAATTATGTACGGATGATTTTGCCGGACACTGGGCACACAATGCCAACCTGTCCGTAAAAGCAATCATGGGCGTTGCCGCTTATAGCGAAATGGCACGTATGCTTGGCATGAATGATGTTGCTGACCGATACGCAACAACTGCAAAGAAGATGGCCGTAAAATGGGAAGAAATGGCACGTGAAGGTGACCACTACCGTCTGGCTTTCGACCGTGAAAACACTTGGAGTCAGAAGTATAATATGGTATGGGACAAGATGTGGAATTTGAACCTATTCCCCGGTGTTGCTGAAAAGGAAATCAAATATTACCTGACCAAACAGAATGCTTACGGTCTGCCGCTGGATAACCGCAAGACTTACAGCAAGTCCGATTGGATTATGTGGACAGCCACCATGGCTTCCGACCAAAGGCTACATTTGAAAAGTTCATTGATCCCATTTACAAATATGCCAATGAAACAATCTCCCGTGTACCAATGAACGACTGGCACTATACCGATACAGGTACCGGGTTGGTTTTAAGGCTCGTTCTGTAATCGGAGGTTACTGGATAAAAGTACTGATGGACAAAATGCAGGAGAAATAAGTATCTCCTGCACCATACCTGAGCCCTATCTGAAGCACACTTGCTCCGTACCTTCTCCATCCAGAGGTACCTCTGAGTGGAGAAAGTACGGCAATGGTACGAAGCAAGTATGTTTCAGATAGGGGTCAAATAGAAAATCCCCGATATCCCGTCATGAAGAAGGATACCGGGGATTTTAATTCAAACGCCTTTATTTAATACACATTAAATTCATAGATACGCACTGCATTCCCATTTTTGCTTTGTGTCGGTCTAGTTACCAAGAGACGAACATAACGCGCTTCTATCGGCTGCGAAAGATTTCTGGATACTTCGTTACCTGAGTTACCAAATATTCCGTCTACCGTCTTCCATTCTTCGTTAACAGCATTTTTCACCTGTAGGAAGCAGTCACTTGTAATCCAGGATTGGCTTTCTTGTCCGGCATTGAGTAATTTCCAGCCGCTGATAGTCTTGTTTTCACCCAGGTCGAAATCCACGTAGTTGGGTAAGATACTGGTATCACACCACTTTGTTTCGCTATTTCCATCCACCATCAGACGGGGGTGTTCACCTTCACGCGTATATCCTGACCAACCCATCACATGGGCTTCTTTCAAGATGTTCTCCTTGGGAACGGTAGCTTCCTTGATGGTAACTGAACCTTTCACGGCAGTCCTGAATAATTGGGTAGCTACTTCCACTGGTTCCATTGTTTCTTTTACAGCAGTAGCGGCAAAAAGAACGATCTTTTCGTTTGCAGGCAATATAACCGTAGTGGCACCCTTAGGAATATCTACCCCTATCTTAAACATATAGGTAAATTCATAAGGAAGATCTTCGGTAGCTCCATGGCGGTGAGTACCTACATAGGCTATTTCAGCTTCTTTCAAATACCCTTCTGTATGATTCGTATGTCCCCATTGACCGATAAATCCGGTATAACAAGGGACAAAGGCTTTCTGCTGTGTTTTACCGGTGGTAAAGACAGCTTCATAATCTGCATCGGTGGCAGCTGCAAGGAAATAAATACGGTTATATCCTTTGCCTACAGGAATTTGCAGGGTATCTCCGTTACAAGTCATACCGTTGGCAGCATCTTTCTCACCCAGCTTGAAAGGAATCTGATTCACAGTCAATGATTCAGGAAGCAGTTCGGCTGCATAGGAATAGCCGGATTCAAAATTTCCTTCATTACGGAATTCGTTCCATGAAGCACATTTACGGTTATAATTCAACGCGAGATATTCTGAATCCAATGTGGCAGCCACTGACCCGGAAGGTTTCAACTTGATCTTGAATGTCTTGACAGAATAGGGTTTTAAAAGAAACCTGCAAGGTGTTTCCTGCGAATGAAGCATTACCGATCTTCTTCTCCGTTCCGTCTGCTTCACAAGCAGCGGTTATCTCTCCGGCAAAAGTCAGAGTAGCTTTCTGTTCCTGCTTACCCTCAGTTTCGTACACACGTACCACATATTCATCAGAACTTTCAGCTTTCTTCAATGCTTTAAGCAGTACATTCCGATTATCAGATGAAGCGAAAGAGAAAGTTTTGCCTAATGTACCTTTATGACTATCAGTCTGGAAAGCCTTCAGACGCTGATTCAACAAATTCTCCTTGCTGAACGGTTTCCGCTTTATCCAGCTTACCGTCATGACCTATCAAGCTATAAGTAAAGCTATGGAAACCAAAATCCTGACGATTCTGATAAGCATAGTTTCGCTTTGTTTCCGGTGTGTGCAATAGCGTGAGACGAATCGTATTGTCATTGGGCTTATCCCATCCGTATTTGCTGTCATTCAATATAGAAACTCCATAACTTTCATTCTTGTCGGTCAGATCGGCCCAATAATGTGCATATACTTCATAGGCTGTAGGGACATTATTGCCTCTCTGTATGCTGCCGATACCCAAATCATAGGTCGCCTTCTCATTAGAAACGTTCAGAGGAAACTCTGCTTTCAGCAGGGCGTTGGTACTCTGCCATTCTATTTCGTTATAGAAATCGATACGAGGTGCCTGACTTCCTTCATAAAGCCGGATGTATTGGCAGAAAACTGATTCATCATGCTGCTTCTTGATACGGATTGTTTTACGTAGCGGACCGTTTTCCACTAGTGTAACCTCAACATTCTTATCCGTAATGGAAATAGGTTCTTTATCTATGGTTTCTTTCAGAATCTCCCAAGCCGGCCAGCTATAAGATTTGTTCTCCGTAAAGAGAGCCAGACGGATAGCCTTTCCGGGCTTCACAATCTCTTTATCGTTTTTCTTGTCCAGCAAAGAAATGATATCTCCGTTAGCATCCAGCTTCATACTGTATACGGAGTTTTCTACCCGGTAGTTTTTCGCCTTCACGGACCGGTGCAGAGAGCTCTGTAGCCTTTTCACCGGAAGTACGGACATCATATACAGCATAACCTACCGGAGGTACCACAGCATCAATCAGCAGATTTGCTTTCCCGTTTTGATAAGAAAGCAATTGAGAAGCCACCTTCTTTCCCGCCTCATCAAAAACAGATACGCCTTTGGGAGCGCGCGGCATACTGACTTCCACTTCCACCACACTCTTTGCAGAGAAACCCAACGGATTATAAAGTACTACAGGAATACCTTTTACGCGGGTATCCAGTTGGCTGGCAACGCCACGTACCGAGGATGTCAGCACATCTGAGAATTGAGAAAGAGAAATTAATTCATCATTCCATGAGAATTCATAGGCACGGGGAATACTGGTTCCCGTCAGGTCGTCATGGAACTGATGATATATAAAGCGTTTCCACGCATCAGTCAGGAAAGTACCGGGATAATCTGCAAGATTCAGCCACTCGGCACCTACTGCCGCACGTTCGGCTGCATCACCCAGAAGTTCGTTCTGGCGGTTATAGAGTTTCATAGCCGCTTGCGAAGTATAACATCCGGTACCATGTACGTCCATCAATAGTTCACCATCGTACATAGGAAGTTCAGGATGTTCTTTGTAAGGCTGATAATCCTTGAACAACTGGTCGCTCGTAGCACTTATAATTTGCAATGGACCATTACCCTTCACGCCTTTCTCTACGGAACGTACGGAACCAATAGTAGGTGAACCGCCGATGTCACCTGTTCCATAATAACGGTAAACAGTTTTCAAAGGGGTACGCTCCGCTAATTCCATCAGCTCTTTATTTTCAGATAAATCTACATCATTCCATCTTTTACCATAGCCGTAACCATGAGCCAGCATGATAGAAGAACCATCTATTCCTTTCCACACTCCAATGGTGAAAGGATGTTTACTCTTTCCAAAGAAAGGATGTACACGCCAGTCCAGCTTTTGAGAGGAGAAACCTATCAGACTACAATGAGCGGCAATAGTGGGTAAAGTCCAGCCGAAACCGAAACAGTCGGGAAGAAAAATATCGGTACTCTCCACCCCGAATTCCTTCCGGTAGTATTCCTGACCCAACATAATGTTACGGATGAAGGATTCGGTGGAAGGAACTAAAGCATCATTGGCATCCCAGCTACTACCGGAAATGTGCCAACGTCCTTCTTTGATGTACTCCTTCAACAATTCGTATTCCCGGGGATAAAATTCCTTCATCCAGGCATACTTTACACCTCCCTTCAAAATTAAAAATATAATTGGGATATTGCTTCAGTAGAAGCAGGTTCTGGTTTAATGTGTTCCACACATATTCTTTAATGGTGGTTTGCACATCCCAATTCCATTGGGTATCCAGATGAGCATCAGCCACAGTATATACTTTTGCCGTTTTCGTAGCAGTAGTCTGGGCTGAAACGACTCCGTTTGTCAGTGCCAGAAAAGCACCACATACCATAAGAGATTGTTTCAAATTCATAGCATTCGCATTTAATGTTTTTAGTGTGAGGTAAAGATAGGGCGTCATGAGGTCATCCGGTATACGGATATATGACATTATTGTATATAAAGCCCGAATGTCGCAAAAAAAACACATAAATGTCACGAATACATAAAGGATAATCTACACAACGCAGTACTTTTACACCGAAACATAAAACAATTATTTACCATGAAAAAATACCTGTTGTTACTTTGTGCATTTTGTGTATCTTTATATGGCCATAGCCAAAAGATATATAAGTTGTCATCCCCGGATAAGAATATCGGTATATCCATCAGTCTTTCGAATAAAATCGACTACGACATTACCTACCAGAATGAAACATTACTGGAAAAAGGCAACCTGCAATTGGAAATAGGCAACCTGCAATTGGGGGCTAACCCCAAACTGCTAAAAGCAACCTCCAAAAGCATTCAGGAAGAATTAACCCCTATTGTACCACTTAAGTATTCAACCGTCTCCAACAATTACAATCAGCTCATATTGAAATTCAAGGGAGATTATTCTGTGGAATTCCGTGCCTTTAATGACGGACTTGCCTATCGTTTCATCACCAACAAAAAAGGAATTGTTGAGGTAAAGAATGAGACATTCCAAGTGCATTTCCCGGATAATTACTTACTCCATACCCAACAACCGGGTAGCTTCAAAACAGCTTATGAAGAAGCCTATCAACACATACAAAGCAAAGATTGGAAAGAAACCGACAAGATGGCTTTATTGCCCATCCTGATCGATACACAAAAAAGGCTATAAGATCCTGATCAGTGAATCGAATCTGACGGACTATCCTGCCCTATTCCTCAAAAAGCAATAATAACAATGGAATGTATTCCGTGTTTCCGAAGGTACCGGTGGAATTCGGAGAAGATGGAGACCGGAGCCTGAAGATTCTCAAAGAAGCAGATTATATAGCCAGGACGAATGGAAAACGTGATTTTCCCTGGCGTTACTTCGTCATCAGCAAGGATGACAGGCAACTGATAGAAAATACGATGACCTATAAGCTGGCAGACAAGAATCTATTGGAAGACGCATCATGGATTAAGCCCGGATTAGCCAGTTGGGAATGGTGGAATGGTGCCACTCCTTACGGTCCGGACGTAAACTTTGTAGCCGGATGTAATCTGAACACCTACAAGTACTTCATCGACTTTGCCTCCCGTTACGGAGTGCCCTATATCATCATGGACGAAGGCTGGGCAAAATCTACAAAAGATCCGTATACTCCCAACCCGGACGTAGACCTGCATGAACTTATCCGTTATGGCAAAGAGAAAAATGTAGGCATTGTACTTTGGCTGACATGGCTGGCAGTAGAGAATAACTTCGAGCTTTTTGGAACTTTTGAAAATTGGGGAATAAAAGGCGTCAAAATCGACTTTATGGATCGGAGTGACCAATGGATGGTTAACTACTATGAAAAAGTGGCTAAGGAAGCCGCAAAACATCATTTATTTGTTGATTTCCATGGTTCATTCAAACCGGCCGGGTTAGAATATAAGTATCCTAACGTACTGTCGTATGAAGGCGTAAGAGGTATGGAACAAATGGGCGGATGTAAACCGGATAACAGTGTTTACCTGCCTTTCATGAGAAATGCAGTGGGTCCGATGGATTATACCCCCGGAGCCATGTTCAGCATGCAACCGGAAGTATATCGTTGCGAACGTCCTAATTCCGCCAGCATAGGTACACGCGCTTATCAGATGGCCCTGTTCGTCATCTTTGAAAGCGGACTCCAGATGATGGCAGACAATCCGACACTTTATTACCGTAACGAAGAATGTACCCGGTTCATTACTCAGGTTCCACAGACTTGGGACGAAACCATCGCACTGGAAGCTAAAGCCGGTGAATACGCCATTGTTGCCAAACGCAAAGGAGACAAATGGTACATTGGTGGCATGACTAACAACCAGCAGAAAGAAAGAACTTTCGATTTGGACTTCAGCTTCTTAAAAGAAGGAAAAACATATCGTATGACTTCTTTTGAAGATGGAATCAATGCCGGCCGTCAGGCTATGGATTATCGCAAAAAAGAACGTACGCTGAAAAAGGGAGAGAAAATCAGCATACGTCTTGTACGGAATGGCGGTTTCGCTGCTGTTATCGAATAGCAGGGAACAAAAAGCATCAGCGCCGGTATGCCCGAAGCGGAATAACTGTCAACCACTACATCGGTTGACAGTGCTTGGGTATACTCACCGCCACAAATGCCACGTACTTCATCCCTGTTGGACCAACCGGAACAAATATTGCGGTGCAGATATGGAAGATATTGAGTCTGCCCGCAATCATATACCAACATAGCAATGTACTGAGCAAAAATAGCAGTATAAATACCTTGCTCGATTCCATGCTCAAAAGGTAGTATATGTTCCGCAGAAGACATCTCATTGAAAGTATAGTCAGCTGCCAGGAGCGCATGATCCAGATAGCGTTTTTCACCTGTAGCTTTATACAATAAAACGGAGGCTCCGATAAAAGTAGCCTGATTATAAACATGTGCTTTCCAATTCGGAGCACCCTTGCCATGACGGCTATCGGCAACGCGACCCGTTTTCTGATCCAACAGATTCTCAACTCCCCATTCATAAATCTCTTTACCCTTCGCCAGATATTGCCTCTTTGACTGGCATTCAGGAATTTGTCCAGTTGGCTCCGGTCTTCCTTCCGGTACATTGTTATAGAGAGTCAGGGCGGCTACTACAGTGGGAAAATTGATACAGGCCATCTTTCCATCTCCGGGTTTATTGGGATTAGGATTCCGTATAGGTTGCCATTGCCAGAACATACCTCCATCCTCTTCATCATAAGATCCTGTGTCTCCTACCTTATCCGAGCCATACCATACCCGCTTAAAACTGGCTTCTGCCAGTCGAAGATATTCTTCCTCCCCAAATAGCTCATAGGCACGCGACAGAGCAATAGTCCACCACATTATATCATCATAAATGAACCAACCTGTGTTTTCATTATTATCATCAAAATCAAAATGTGCATAATGTGCTTTGTTTCCAGCAAAAATCTTCTCACAAAGCTTTTTCATCTCTTTAGTTCTCCTTTTATCTTTCTCCGACTTAGCCAGCTTATATGCATTCATAGCCATTTCCCAATAAATGGGTTGGCACCAGATAGCTGCGGCACCATTACCGCGGTCAACCGCCTGTTCGAAGGAGGTATCCGTTTTATAGATATATTTGTTTGAATCCAGAAAGGTTTTATTAAATCCGTCATAAGCCATCCAGACTTCTTTCTGAGTATACCCGGATGTCTGATCTGTTTTCTTTCTGAAATCCTCTGCCTTGCATATAGCAGTCGATGTCAGCAATAAAATCATTGCCACTCCCAAAGAGACTCTTATCATATCGATCTGTTTTCTAAATTTATAGTACTAATTTTCTGATGCAAAATTAAGCGTTCTCCATAAGAAAAGATATACAGACTTTGGACATAAAAGTCCGACTATAAGACAATATCCTGCCATTATTCCTTATCTTTGTGACGTCTAACGAATATATGAATATGAGAAACATCCACAAAGTATTCCGGTTTATATGGTTGCTTTCATGCTTTATATGTTGTTTCCCTTTGGCGAATTATGCATATAGCCTACGACAGTTCTCCAATAAAAACGGACTATCCAATAGTGCTATCCTGTCTCTTCACCAAGATCATCAAGGAGTCATCTGGATCGGTTCATGTGACGGTCTGAATGTTTTCGATGGCACCCGCATACAGGTATATACCCCAGTCTATTCTTCAGAAACATTACTTTCGGGAAATCTGATCAACCATATCATGGAAGCCGAAGAGAACGTATTATGGATACAAACCAATTACGGATTGGATAGGTTGGACACCAAACATCAAATCTGCCAAAGTTTCCCGGACTTTAAAGACAATAACTACATCACCAAAAGTGACGATAACGAACTCTTCATCGTGAAAGATGACGGATATCTTTATCATTACCAACGGGAAAAACAGGATTTCCGGAAGTTGGAGGTTCCCCCAGTTGCTTTTGAACATGTATTATCCACGATTATCGATGAAAATAATATTCTCTGGATTTTCACATCAGATCATGATACCCGTAGCTACCAGATTCATAAAACAGATCAGGGAGTGACCCTAACTCCTAACAATCTGTTCAAGCATGCCGGAAAACTGCTATGGGCTTTTGCAGAAGATCACTTAGTCTATTTCATTGACGATACTTTACTCATTATACGAATATAATTTCAACAATCAACAAGAGTACTATATAGCCGACCTTAAAACCGAAATCGAGTCACGTGGAGAGGTATCTTCTATTATCAAGCAACAGAACGACTATTACATCGGCTTCAAGAGCAGCGGACTAATTCTATTAAAATACATGACCGACCAGAAAGTGAAATACCAGATGCAATCTACCGAAATACATTCGGGAATCTTCTGCCTGATGAAAGACAAGTTTCAGGATATCGTATGGATAGGAACAGACGGTCAAGGCGTATATATGTACTTTAACGATGCTTTTTCCATAACAAACACGCTGCTGGATACCCCTGTTTACCAGATTAACAACCCCATACGCGCACTTTACTGTGATGAGGAACAAACATTATGGATAGGAACTAAAGGAGGTGGCATAGTACGTATCAATAATTATTCTTCTGATAAGGAGCCGCTAACTTCCTTCAACCGTATTTCTGCTGCTAACAGCACACTGACTGATGTAATGCCGTCTATTGCTTTGCTCCCGGCGCTACAGGCAAACTATGGATAGGTACCGAAAACGGCATTAATTATTATTCGTACCAAAGCAAACAACTAAAGGAGTTTCCAGTCGTTGCCGATAATAAGAAAGTGAAATACGTACATTCTATCAATGAACTGAATGATACTACCTTATGGGTATCTACCGTTGGGGAAGGTATCGTAAAGGTAATTCTGAATAATACCGGAAGCTCGCCAGCCGTTAAATCAGCCACCAGGATTGTTCTGGATAAAGGGCGCATGGCATCCAATTACTTCTTTACCTCTTTCCAGAAAGTGACTCCATACTCTGGTTTGGTAATCGTGGCTACGGTGCTTACCGGCTTAATGTAGAAACCGGTGAAATGACTCCCTACAAGTTTGATGATGTTGTAAAAAAAGTCAGACTGCCAATGATATATTCGCTATTTACAAAAACGAAAAGGGATATTGGCTAGGCACCAGTTCAGGATTGCTGCACTTGAATCAGGATTACTCTCATCGGCATGACCGGGCGGACCTGTTCTCAAACAACACCGTACACGGCATTTTAGAGGATCAGCAAAACAACCTCTGGATCAGCACGAATCAAGGGCTGGTAAGATTTAACCCGCAGACAAACACCGGACAGACATACGGCAGGGAAAACGGCCTGGAAGTCACCGAATTCAGTGACGGAGCTTTTTATAAGGACTTACGAACCGGAACCTTATTCTTCGGAGGTACAAACGGCTTTGTAGCCATCAAGCCTAATACATACAGGATGACAGACTATATGCCTCAGATAAGCCTGAAAGGATTGTCTATCTTCGGAAAAGAATATAATATATATGACTTTCTCCATAAAAAGAAAGAAAAGGAAATACTCCAACTGGATTACAGCCAGAATTTCTTTTGCATTAATTTTATGGCAGTCGATTACATAAACGGCAACAACTACTCTTATTCTTACAAACTGGACGAAGTTAGTAACCAGTGGATAGAAAGTGGAACATCAGCCAGTGCCGTATTTTCCAATCTTCCACCTGGACAATATACGCTGTTAGTAAAAGACAGAAATAATATGAATGGGAAAGAGTCTGAACCTCAGACACTTCTAATTCAGATCACTCCACCGTGGTATTTAAGTATATGGGCATATATCTTCTACTTTATAATCATAGCTTTACTCTGTATTCTTGCTATCTACAGGATTATCGGTCAATATCGTCGGAAACAACACCGCATCATCGAAAAGCTGAACCGGGAAAAAAAAGAAGAAGTTTACGAATCCAAACTTCGCTTCTTTACCAACATTACACACGAGTTCTGTACACCGCTCACACTGATTTACGGTCCATGCGAAAAGATACTTGCTTACCCGCAATCAGACTCATATATCCGCAAATACGGAAAGATGATACAGCAGAATACGGAGAAACTGAATAGCTTGATTCTGGAATTACTTGAATTCCGTAGGCTGGAAACCGGTCATAAGGCACTTTCTATCCAAAGGTTACCGGTATCGGACAAGCTCCGGAATATTGCAGAATCATTCTGTGAACTGGCTGAGAATAAGAACCTGAATTATCAATTGGATATTGAACCGGATATTGAATGGAATACGGATATCAGTTGTTTCAACAAGATAGCCAATAATCTAATCTCCAATGCCTTTAAATATACTCCGGAAGAAGGTACTATTAACGTTAGCCTGAAGACAGAGAATCAACATCTGACCCTTAGCATATCCAATTCCGGAAAAGGTATAGCGAAAGAAAACCTCTTGAAGATATTCGACCGCTACAAGATATTGGATTCCTTTGAGATGAATGGGAAGAATTCACGAAACGGTCTCGGATTGGCTATTTGCAAAAGCATGACTACTTTGTTGAACGGAGAAATCAATGTCAGCAGTATCCAAAACGAAGTAACGACATTTACAGTTACCTTACCGGAACTATCACCCACTACGCAAGAGACAGATATCCCTCGGAAAGAATACGGAAACAACGCCTGTAAGCACCCTCACGGAACCTATGGCACTGGAACAGACCGCCACCGATTTCGATACTTCCAAACACACGATTATGATCATTGATGACGATCCTTCCATGCTGTGGTTTGTATCGGAGATATTTGTGGATAAATACAATGTACTATCTTTCGACAGCGCCCAAGAGGCTCTGGCTAATTTAGAACAGAAACAACCGGATTTGATTATCTCGGATGTGATGATGCCTGAAACAGACGGGCTTTCTTTCGCCCAGAAAATCAAGCAGAATAAGTTATGGAGCCATATTCCACTTATTTTATTATCCGCGCTTCATCACGAAGACGATCAGGTGAAAGGTATTGAGGCCGGTGCGGAAGTATACGTAACGAAACCTTTCAACGTAAAATACTTAGAAAAGGTGGTCTACCGATTGATTCAGCGCGAATCGGACTTAAAAAGAGTATTACAGTTCCATATTCAGCTCTTTCACCGTAGAAAATGGGAACTGCATCCATAAGGAAGATCAGGAATTTCTGGATAAGGTTCTGGAAACCATAGAAAAGAATATCACAAACCCTGACTTATCCGTTGAATTGCTGAGTAGCGACCTAGGATATAGCACTCGCCAATTCTACCGGAAACTGAAGCCGATAACAGAAAAGTCACCGGCTGATATCATCAAGGAATATCGTCTTACGATGGCCGAACGTTTGTTACTGACCAAGAATCTCACCATTGAAGAGATTATGGACCGGACAGGGTTCAATAACCGCGGCACCTTCTATAAACTGTTCTCTTCACGCTTCGGTATGCCGCCCCGGCAGTATAGAGAAACAACAGAAGGACAGTGTGAAAAAGGAATTGACTGAAGCAAATTCTATCAATGATTTATTCAAACAAAATAATAATAAAGGGAAGTAATTACTTCCCTTTTACAATCCTCTTAATATCATTCAATTTATTCAACGCCTCCAACGGCGTCAGGTTATTCACATCCAGATTCAATATCTCATCCCGTATCTGGCAAAGAACCGGATCTTCCAATTGGAAGAAACTAAGCTGCATGCCGCCACGCGTTTCTCCCACTTCCGCCATCGGCTTACTTGCAATACCTTTGCTGGCGATTATCCGCTTCCAGTTGCTTCAATATGTCATTCGCACGTTTTACAATGCTTTTCGGCATACCCGCCATCTTTGCTACATGGATACCGAAAGAGTGTTCACTGCCGCCACGTTCCAGTTTACGCAGGAAAATGACCTTATTATCCACCTCCTTAACGGAAACATTGTAGTTCTTGATACGCTTGAAGCTTTTCTCCATCTCGTTCAACTCGTGATAGTGCGTAGCAAACAATGTACGTGCTTTTGCTTTAGGATGCTCATGGATATGCTCTACAATCGCCCAGGCAATAGAAATACCGTCGTAGGTAGATGTACCTCGTCCCAACTCGTCAAAAAGCACCAGACTGCGCGAAGAAAGGTTATTCAAAATATCAGCAGCCTCATTCATCTCTACCATAAACGTAGATTCGCCAACAGAGATATTATCGCTGGCACCCACGCGGGTGAATATCTTATCCACCAAACCGATATGCGCACTCTCGGCAGGTACGAAGCTACCGATCTGTGCCAACAGCGTTATCAGAGCCGTTTGCCTCAACAATGCAGACTTACCAGCCATATTCGGACCGGTAATGATAATGATTTGTTGCGAACTGCTATCCAGCATCACATCATTGGCAATATATTTTTCCCCTATAGGAAGTTGCTTCTCAATAACCGGATGGCGTCCCCTGGCGGATATCCAGTACATCGTTATCTTCGATGACAGGACGTATATAGTTATTCTCACGTGCCACATTGGCAAAAGACAGCAAACAGTCCAGACGCGCGATCTGGTTTGCATTGACCTGGATGGCAGGGATAAACTCACTTAAAGCCTGTACAAGCTCTGTATAAAGCTGAGTCTCCAGGATCAATATCTTATCCTCGGCGCCGAGTATCTTTTCTTCATACTCTTTCAGCTCCTGCGTGATGTAACGTTCGGCATTTGCCAGAGTTTGTTTACGTATCCACTCCTGCGGAACTTTATCTTTGTGCGTATTACGGACTTCTATATAATAACCGAACACATTGTTGTAACCAATTTTCAGACTGGGAATTTCAGTCAGTTCACTTTCCCCTTGCTGTATCTGTAGCAGATAATCTTTACCGGAATAAGCTATCTGGCGTAATTCATCCAATTCGGCATTGACGCCCGACTTCATGACACCACCTTTGTTTATCAGCAACGGAGGATCATTATTAATCTCTTTTTCAATGCGGTCGCGAATGGACTTACAGATATTCAGTTGTTCACCGATACGGTTCAGACTAGCATTATCCGCCTCCATACAGGCTTCTTTGATAGGTTCGATAGCCTGCAAAGCCACCTTCAACGCAACTACTTCACGCGGAGAAACACGCCCTACAGCCACTTTAGAGATAATACGTTCCAGATCGCCTATCAGATGCAGCTGTTCTTCGATCAGTTCCTTGAAATCCGGCTGACGGAAGAAGTATTCCACCACATTCAGACGTTCATTGATAGGCAACACATCTTTCAACGGAAACACCAACCAACGTTTCAGCAAACGGGCTCCCATAGGGCTGATAGTCTTATCAATCACGTTCAGCAAGCTGCTGCCTCCATCATTCATGCTGCCTATCAGTTCAAGGCTGCGAACGGTGAACTTATCCAAACGGACGTATTTATCTTCTTCAATACGTGCCAAAGAAGTGATATGTCCTATCTGGGTATGCTGCGTCATAATGAGATATTGCAGGATAGCTCCCGAAGCAATAATACCATTCTTGAGATGCTCTACACCAAAACCTTTCAGATTCTTCGTTTCAAAATGCTTCAGAAGTTTCTCACGGGCAGTGGTCTCTGTAAATACCCAGTCGTCCAGTTCAAAAGTAAACAACTTACTTCCAAAGTTACCCTCAAACATACCCCGTTTTCCACGTTCAAAAAGCACTTCTTTAGGAGCGAAGTTATTCAATAGCTTGTCTACATAATCGAAAGGCCCTTCTGCTGTGAGGAACTCACCCGTAGATATATCGAGAAATGCCACACCGCACGCTCCTTTACCAAAGTGTACGGCAGCCAGAAAGTTATTTTCCCGGTAATTCAGTATATTATCATTGATGGAAACACCGGGAGTTACCAGTTCCGTAATGCCCCGCTTCACCAGCTTCTTGGTCATTTTCGGGTCTTCCAACTGATCACAGATGGCCACACGCTTCCCGGCACGCACCAGTTTGGGCAGATACGTATCCAATGCATGATGAGGGAATCCCGCCATTTCAACAGTCTTTCCTTTGCCATTGGCACGCTTAGTCAGAGTAATTCCCAGAATTTCGGCTGCAACAACAGCATCGGTAGAATAAGTTTCATAGAAGTCGCCGCAACGAAACAGCATAACGGCATCAGGATGCTTGGCTTTCAGGTCCAAGAACTGTTTCATCATCGGGGTAAGGACAATATCTTCTTCACTCACAGTAGTTGTTCTTTATAAATTTATTAATAGGCAAAAGTGCAGCTTATTTTCGCAGCCATGCAAAGATAATTCTTTTTTTAGAAAACAAGTACTGAGGGGGCTCAAATCCTTAGTAAGCCTTAACAAAAACAACACTTTTACTAAAACATGTTATAAAACACTCTTTTTTTATTTGTTTTATTTGCAGATATCCCAAAAGTCCGTATCTTTGCACTGTGTTTTTCATAGTATTAGATTTAAGGTTAACAAAGGTTGGAGTACAGCGGTACTCCTTTTTTTATGTCCATACGTGACATCATACCCTAAAATAATCTTCACTTGAACTGATTTGTCCCCCTTTTTGCGCCTTTTGTACACCGGTAATAGCAACTATTTTGCTTAATTTGCATTCAAAAGATTTATTACCATGAAAAAAAGAAAAAATGAAAAAAGTAGTTCTCTATTGTCTGGCAGCCATCTTTGCCACCGGAACCTACGCCCAAACTTATAACTGGGTGAGCAGCACAGAAGCCAACATCTGGCAACAATCTAAAGCAAAGTTACAATTGAGTACTAAACAGACTCCGCTCTTAGAAATCAGCGGAACGGAAGAAGGCACCATATTCAAAGCATGGGGAACCACCTTCAACGAACTGTGCTGGGATGCCTTGAACATACTCACCCGTGATGAACAGGATAACCTTCTAGAAAAAATGTTTTTTTCCCCACAAGGAGATTTACGCTTCACAAGAGGAAGAATTTCGATGAATGCGAACGATTATGCCCGCGACTGGTATAGCTGCGACGAAGTATCGGGCGACTTCCAACTGAAGTATTTCAACATTAACCGTGATAAGCTGGCAATCATTCCTTTCATCCGTGCGGCACAAAAAGTACAATTCCGGGATGACATTCTGGATTTCTCCCCGGTCTCCTCCCAGTTGGATGAAAATCAACCATGACTACCCGGTGCGTAGCGACAAGACCAATAAAATGTCCCCGGAATCGAACATAGCCCTTTACGAAGACAATACTGAAAAACGTGAAGACGTGTTCCCCAAACAGCTGGCTGTAAACGACTATATGATACAAGACCCCCGCTATCTGCAGACGTATGCCAACTATTTCTGCAAATTCATTGATGCCTACAAAGAACAGGGAATTCCCATTGATATGGTCATGTATCAAAACGAGGCATACAGCTACACTCCTTATCCCGGTTGTGCCTGGACTGCCGAAGGCACCGTGCGCTTTAATGTGGAATATCTGGCTCCTACACTGAAAAAGTATCACCCGGAAGTGAAACTATACCTCGGCACCTTCAATACGAACCGTTACGACTACGTCGACAAGATACTTTCCGACCTGCGTATGCCGCAAAGCATCGAAGGCATAGGTTTCCAGTGGGAAGGCGGACAGATATTGCCGAAAATCCGCAAAAAGTATCCCCAATATAAATATGTACAGAGTGAAAGCGAATGCGGTGGGGGTACCTTCGACTGGAGAGCGGGCGAACACACCTTCCATCTGATTAACCACTACCTGGGTAATGGCTGCGAAGAGTACACCTTCTGGAACAATACCCTCTGCGATAATGGTGAAAGCCCCTGGGGTTGGAAACAGAATGCTTTGATACATGTTGATTCAAAATCCCGTACGGCAACTCTTACACCGGAGTATTATGCTGTAAGACATTATAGCCAGTTCGTAACACCCGGTTCACACGTTATAGCTTACAAGCCTTCAACAGAAGGAAGAACACCGATTTTGGTAGTGGAAACTCCGGAAAAGAAAAAGGTAGTGATAGCCGGCAACTTCAACAACGAAGCCAAGAAAATAACCCTGAAATTAGGCAACCGATATCTGAATGTAGAGCTCCAGCCACATTCGTTCAATACGTTCGAAGAGAAATAAATTGATAAAAGTAATCATTATCCGGGTAATCGTATCCGAATAATGATTACTTTTGCCATGAAATTCAATCGTAGTCATCACAAAAGAAACACTGAACTTCTATTTTGAATAAAGATAACTGCCTTGGAAACAACAAAACAACCATGGAAGAAGAACATCATTTTACGAACGTACCCTACAATTACCCCTTATGCCTCAACCGTCAGTGTCCCAAAGCATCTACCTGCCTGCGACAACTGGTAGAGCAAGAAGTACCGGACAGCGCGGAGTACTGGGTAGTCATCAGCCCCAAATACCAGGCTAAACTGAAGGGTGCATGTCCCCATTATCGCTCCAGTCAAAAAGTGCAATATGCCAAAGGCTGCATGAATATCCTTGATAACCTGCCCCACAAGCAAAGACAACTCGCCATAATCCATCTGATGGAATACTTCAGCCGAAGAACCTATTACCGCATTCGCAAAGGCGAACGCCTCCTCAGCCCGGCCGAACAAAGGGACGTACAGAAAATCTTAAAACAGTGCGGTGCAACCGGAAAACAAGAGTTTGATGCTTACGTAGAAGACTACGAATGGTAGCAATCTCCCCTATCTACAGGTTAGTGATCTCCCATCTATAGATCCATGTTTTTGCCATGCCTGTGGCACTACTTTGCCATCGCAGTGGCACAACACTGCCACGCCTATGGCACGACTGTGCCAATGCGGTGGCAAGAAGTTGGCACATTGTATTATTACCACCTGTCCCCTTTACGGCTGTTTCAGATAATCTGAAGGTAACACCCCGAACTCCTCCTTAAAACACTGCCGGAAGTAAACCACACTATTTATGCCTACTCTGAAAGCAATCTCGGAAACATTATACCGACCTTCCAGCAATAAACGTTCAGCATACTGCATCTTTATCTTACGAACATACTCATTGGTAGACAACCCCGTCAATGCCTTCATTTTACGATACAATGTAGATTTACTCATACACATGTTATCAGCCAGATAACCTATATCTATCTTTTCGGACGACAAACGGTCCTCTATCAACCGGTTTATCTTTTCAAGGAACTCATTATCCAATTTGTTCAGGGAGTCTGCCAGTAAAGCGCGTTTCTCATCCATATTGTGATGCGGGGTATTGGTATTAAGACGCTCTGCCAATCGCTTGCGAGATTCAAGCAAGTTGTTGATGCGACTATGCAGAAGGGTAGCACTGAAAGGTTTTGTCAGATAAGAATCAGCCCCTACTTGATAACCTTCTTCCCTTATCCTGCAGAGAGTCTTTAGCAGTCAACAGGATAATGGGGATATGACTGGTACGTACATCTTCTTTCAACATTTTACACATCGTAATCCCGTTCATTATGGGCATCATAACATCACTTACGACAATATCGGGAATACAACTCAAGGCTTGCTCCATGCCTTGCTGCCCATTTGCAGCTGTTTTCACTTCAAAATCATCGGAGAAAGATTCAGCAATATAATTACAGATGTCTTGATTATCTTCCACTATCAGCAATATTCGCTTTCCGTTGGAGGTTGACTCCGGAACTTCCTCTTTTTCTTCCTTTCCATCTACTGATGTCCTCTCCGGTGAGTCGGCATGCAATACATGAGGGTAGGTATTGTCCGTCAATAAATAAACATAGAAAGTACTGCCTGTTCCCAAGATGCTTTCCACCCGTATCTCCCCCTCATGTAATGTCACCAGATTTTTCACTAATGCCAGCCCGATACCTGTACCCGAAGCCTGATGATCGCCTCCTTCCTGATAATAACGGTTGAAAATATTGGGTAACGCCTCAGGAGTAATGCCAAAACCTGTATCACTTACTTTTATTTCGGTATAATTGATATTATCCCGTACCACATTACGTAGTCCCAAGCCGATAGAGCCTTTTTCAGTATACTTAATGGCGTTGGAAATGAGATTATCTAGAACAATAGTCACTACTTCTTTATCAAAATACAGAGGCATATCGTCTTTTTCCAATTCGATATGGAATTCAATGTTCGGCTTACGGTTCAGTTCTTTATACTTAAGTCCTATTTCGTACACCAGATGATTGGCTATATTATCATGAGCCACGCAAAGTTTCTTATTCTGCGTTTCCGTCTTCCTGAATTCCAGTATCTGATTGATCAGATTTAGCAATCGTATCGCACTCTGATGGATAACTGATATCTTTTGAGCATCCTTGTTAGAAAGCGAATTACTCTTCTGCATATCTTCCAGCGGCCCCAGTATTAAAGTCAGCGGTGTACGAAGCTCGTGCGTGATGTTGGTATAAAAACGCAGACGCTCCTGATTCAATTCTTGTTCCTGCACATGGTTCTTCTTTTCCAGATCGTAGAGAACTTCCATGTCGAGCTTTTTTTTGTAAGCATAAAGAATAAGGAACAGAATAGTAGCACTCAACAATATATAGCTGCATTTTGCCCACCAAGTCAGCCACAAGGGAGGAACAATATGAATATCCAGCGTTGTAACCTCATCGGACCATTCTTGGTTCTTAACACGGGTTTTTACCATGAAATGGTAATCACCGGGAGGTACATTACGGGAAAGTAACGCTATTGGGGTCTGTCACCGTATACCATGCATCTTCAAGCCCTTTCAGCATATAAGCATACTCCACCTGATTGACCAATGCATAGTTCCGTATATTAAAAGTGATATTGAAGCTGTTCTGCATGTAACCCAGCCTTACTTTCGACTGTCCGTCAATAGCTACCACTTCTTCATTGCTTCCCGCATTGCCTAAAGGAGCAAATATCTTCATCTCTGTAATGACAGCCGCAGGAGCTTCACGTTTTGCCAGAACAAAATCCGGATTAAAATGGCACAATCCGTTAATAGAGCCGAAATAAATCTCCCCATTCTGATCTTGCGCTACACTACCACTCATAAAGTTTCCCATCGGCACATTATCCCAGTGGTCATAATTATAGAAAATTCCTTTATCCTGTACTAAACAACTGATGCCCCTATTTGTACTCACCCAAATATTATGGTTAGCATCTTCCGTTATAGCAAGTATGTGAGTATTGGTCAAACCTTCTTCACGGCGGTAAACCTTATATTCCCAATCGGGCAATGAAGAAAAACAGACCAGCCCTTCTCCTGTTCCGACCCATATATTCTTTCTGCTGTCTTCATAAATAGCATTGATAGTATTGGAAGGAAACAGGTTCTCAATATTAAAAAGCTTGATATCCTGTAACTCACTATCTCCTACTCCCAGCCCGCTGCCGAAAGAACCTACCCACAAATGTCCCCGGGAATCTTTCAGGACACAACGAACCAGATTATTCTCAAATTCATAATGGCCTATAATCTTTTTATCAGCCAAATCGACCTTGTAAATACCACGGCTAGTACCAATCCACAAAATACGCTGATCGTCTTCATAAAACGAACGGATATCCTCATATTCTATTTCTTTGAGGAAATTCCGATAAAACATCTTTCTTTTTGCATCGTAATAATTCACACCACCCATAAACAAGCCAAACCACAGATTATCTTCCGAGTCACGCAATGAAGCCAATACGGAATTTCCTCCCATATCTTCTGTATCTTCCTGATAAACGGATACCCGTTTACCTTGATCAAAGACATTGATTCCTCCCCCATCTGTTCCAATCCACAATTTACCTTGGCTATCCACACAAACGCTGCTTGCTGTTTTTATTATTCAGGCGACTCATTGAATTCTGATTGGGAGAATAGTAATAACCGCCAAACAAAGGTGGCTCATAGCTTAGAAATTTATGCCACCACCCCATACACCCGTCCAGATATTCTTAAATGAATCCTGAAAAATGCACCTCGCACTTGAGTTAGACAGACTGTATCCATCGTCTCCTTCCCTGATATAATGAAATTGGGTCTGCTCGGGCAATAGAAACAAACGTTGCGACAAGTCCATTATAGCTATTCCACCAAATTCCATGGCTATCCACAACTTATTGCCGTCAAGCTGCCGGATGTCATAAATATAATGTGAAAGATTCCCATCTGAATTAAACTGGATAAAATTTTCCGATTCCGGATTAAACAATGCCAATCCCTTATTCGTACCTACCCAGATATTATGGTTCATATCCTTATACACACATCTCACTTCATTACCCGGCAAACTATTCCGGTTATTCGGATCATGAACAAAGTTTCTTACCTTCTTATCTTTTATGGAGAGAATACTGAAGCCGTGATGTACATGTCCTATATACAGTTTACCATTACCTCCGTCAGCCACAGTCCAGATATTATCACTTGCCAGTCCCGGTACGGTTGCAGTATTGTAATGAGAAAAATGGCCGGTTCCTTTATCAAAGTATTCTATTCCTTTCCAATAAGTAGTTACCCACAAATTTCCATCATCTGCAGCAATAATATTGGTAACATCATCCGTAATGATACTTTCAGGTACAGCCTCATTATGCCGATAGAATGTAAAAGTATCGTTTACATAATCATAGGCATTTAGTCCGGCTCTTTGCGTACCAATCCACAAAATGGAGTCCTTCGGATCGTCCAACAGGCAGTTCAATTCATTTCCTGTAATACCATATCCGTTCCTTGTTTCATTCTTATAGTAAGTAATGAAACGTGTTCCGTCGAATTTATTCAAACCTTCTTCGGTTGCAAACCATAGAAAGCCCTCCTTATCCTGGGCTATACTAACTACATAGTTATTAGATAATCCCTTCTCTATCCCTAACTGCCTGACAGCATAAGGCTGTGCCGACAAAAGGATAGGTATCAACAAGAAATAAAGTAAAAATCTGCTTTTCATGACATCAGTTTTCTATTGCAATTCAAAAATAGAAATAAAATCTCTATTTCAGATACACAAATCGTTCATTGCACGATTTACATCCCCTTACTGCAAGATTTATACAGCTTGAGAAGCTAAACATAGCTTATATTTGCATTATCTAAAAGTGATATTTTAGTAAATAATGTATCAATTGTTTAACTTTAAAAGTAATATTTATGAAGAAGCATTTATTCAATGCCGCCCTACTCTGGGCATTGTTATCGCTGGCTTTATGGACTACAGGATGTAGCGACGACGATGGCTATCCTGATGTGGACGGACAAAGCCCAACAATGACATTGGCTACAGACCACATCGAGTCTGGTGCAGGTCATCGGTTTACGATTGAAGGCACACTGACGGATAAAGATGGAATCGCATCCATCAATCTGTTGTGTACAGACCTTCATTTGAACAAAACCATCGATTTAATCGAAATCTATGGCGCACCCAAAGAAACGTATGATTTAAGTTACTACTATGACATCAAGAGAGACGAGATTGGCGAACGTTTCACGGTGAAAGTGACGGTGACCGATGTAGGCGGACGCAGCGTTTCGCAGGATGTATTGGTGACGATGGACGGAGACTTTGCAAAACCAGTCTTCACAGTTGCCCCCGATAAAGAAGTGACTGTGCTGATGAAGAGTGAGACAAAGTACAAACTCAGCTTTACAGTGACAGACGACCGCATACTGGACTATGTAATTGTCAACATTCCCGGCATCAACGGGTTCGACAACCGACGTGTGGACGCTGCCGATGGACAAAGTACTTTAACCTTTGCCGAGAAGATAGACCTTCCGAACGAGGTGAAAGATTACGACGTGACCCTCACTGCCGTTGATACAAAAGGAAATACCACTGTCACAACTTGCGTGCTTAAGGTGTCTGAAATGCCCGACTTCCCCAAAATGTATCTGGCAGATGTGGCAACCGTAGAGGAATTGAACAGTGATATTTTCGGTGTACCGATGGTAATCACCATACGGCTCCCCTATCAGTACAAGGCCAACTATTATAACCAGAAAGCCGGTACCGAAATCTTCTTCTTACCGCAAAAGAGCGATTTCGCTCCGATTTGCTTCGGTTTGATCCGGAAGACAGCAACAAGCTGACGGACGACCCCGAATCGGCCAAACCAATTGTGCTGGATCAGGCAAACGTTTACTATGAGATTACATTCGATGTAAAGGAGGGTAACTACAACGTGAAAACGTATTCAATCGCCGAGGCCATTGATCCGGTACCTCATGAATTCGGTTCAATCAGCCTTGATACCGGGGGAGACGGCGGTTCTTGGTTGCAGGAATTCTATTTCGGCTACATGACGAGCGGTCCGAAAGAAATCCAGCGCTTCACGCAGGATGCCACGAATCCGCATCTCTACACTCTGGATACTCCCTTATTCCTCCGGAGGCAGGCACAACGATGAACTTCGTAATACACAACTGGCATCATGACGGCTGGTGGAACTACTGTACCGGCGTGCCGACGACTCTGCCAATCCTGAAATCATGGGCTATTACGGAAATACAGTCAACCCCGAATGGAGAGAAAAAAGTGGAACCGAAGAACTGGGTAGGAGATAACTGGGTGAAACCGGCAGTCAATGTCACCGGTAACTATAAGCTGATATTTGATGCTCATCTGGGACGTGCAAAAATAGTTCCCGCCAATTAATTAAGTAATATTAGATTGAACAATATGAAAAAGCAAATATTATTATTGTGTCTGGCGTTGATCAGCCTATGTGGCTATGCACAGACCACAGTGAAGGGTGTTGTGACTTCAGCCTCCGACAAGGAACCGCTGATTGGAGCAACGGTACAGATAAAAGGCGCCGGAACAGGTACCATTACCGGTATAGACGGTGATTATTCGATAGCGAATGTTCCGGCCGACGCTGTGCTTGTATTCTCGACCATAGGTTATGAAACACAAGAAATACAAGTTGGCGGACGAACGGTTATCAACGTAGTGCTGAAAGAGGCTGCCGAATTGCTAGACGAAGTGGTGGTCATCGGTTACGGTACAGTGAAGAAGAGTGACTTGACCAGTTCCATTTCTACCGTGAAGGGTGAACAGATCACTGAAACAGTGACCGGCAATGCCATGGATGCTTTGCAAGGCAAGGTAAACGGCGTGCAAGTGATTGGCGGTGGTGGCCCGGGTACTACTCCGAAAGTAATAATTCGTGGTGTCACTACGGTAAATAAGACAGCTCCCCTTTATGTGGTAGACGGTATGCCGGTAGGGGATAATATCAACTTCCTTAACAGTAACGACATCAAGTCCATGGAAGTACTGAAGGATGCTTCGGCTGCCGCCATCTATGGTACACGTGCTTCCAACGGTGTTATCTTGATTACGACCAAGAAAGGTATCGCAGGAAAAACAAATATCAGCTTTAGTGCCTCCGCCGGTTTTCAGACGATAGCCAAGCCTTCTGTTGCAGGTGTGGCTGAATACAAAGAGGTGTTCAACACGCGCTTCACCAATGATGGTACTCAACAGTCTCAGTGGAAAGATACCGGCGCTACGACCAATCCCGGTGGTACAGACTGGTGGGACGAAGTGGTGAACAAGACTGCTTTGGTGCAGAATTATTCACTCGGCATATCCGGAGGTACGGATAAGTTGGTTTATAGTCTTAGTTTAGGCTATTTCCGGAATAACTCACAGTATGATTATGGCTATTGGGACAAACTGAACGTTCGACTCAATACAGAATACACATTCAATAAATATGTAAAAATGGGCTTTGACATTGCTCCACGTATGGAATCGTGGGACAACACTCCCAACTTATTCTCCGCTGCCATGTCTATGGATCCTACTACGCCCGTTTTTAGACCTCAAGACCAATGGGTAGACAATGAATTCAACAATTACGAACGCTCTTACAATAATCAGGAATGGAATCCGATGGGATCATTAGCCCGCCAGAATGGCCATTCACGTGAGATGGGGGCCATTTTGAACAGTTACTTACAGGTGAACCCTATTCAGAAGTTGACTTTGCGTACTCAGTTTGCTACCAATGCACACTATCGCCGGTCTGACGACTTTACACCGAAATTCTTTATCGATACTTTGGAAAAGGCTGACTTGAGTAGTGTTTCCCGCCAGTCCCAAGAGTGGCTCGACTGGAACTGGACGAATACAGCCACATATATGGATACGTTTGCCGAAAAGCATAACATTAATGTAATGGCCGGTTTCACCGCCGAACGGAACGCTTGGTTCAACACCAAGGCTTCACGCGATGATGTCCCCAACAATATGGGCCTTTTGCATGAAGTGAATGCTGGTACAGACAATCAGAAAGGAGAGGGAGAGACTTCTTATAATTCGATGATCTCTTATCTGGGACGTGTAATGTATAACTACAATGACCGTTATTATCTGACTGCCTCTTTGCGTGTCGATGGCTCTTCACGTTTCCCTGTCGGAAATAAATATGCTTTCTTCCCTGCTGTATCAGCGTCTTGGCGTGTCATCAACGAAGACTTTATGAGAGACCAGAAAGTCTTTGATAATCTGAAATTACGTGGTGGCTGGGGACGTGTCGGTAATCAAAATATCAGTAATGATGCAACTCTGACTTTGCTTGGCCAGAGCCGATTATGTGTTTGGTGTAAATCCCAATCGTGTGACTGGTACCATGGTATCGAATGTAGGTAACAATACGTTGATGTGGGAAACTGTGGAAGACTGGAATATAGGTGTAGATATGTCATTCCTGGATTCTCGCTTGGATATGACTTTCGAATACTTCCAGAAGAAATCCAAAGACATGCTTTACGAGAAGCAGAACTTGTTCGCCATCGGCTACCCAAGCTGGAACAGTAAGGTATGGATGAACATCGGCAGCATGAAAGCAAGTGGCTGGGAATTGAGTTTGAACTGGCATGACCAGATAACTAAAGATTTCAAGTATAATGTAGGTGTGAACCTTTCTACCGTGAAAAATGAAGCTGTGAAATTCTCTGGTGACGGCCCTATCCTGACTGGCGGGTTCAATGGTGACCAGATTATCCGTAACGAAGATGGTGGTTTTATCTCCCGTTTCTACGGTTACGTGGCCGATGGCTTGTTCCAGAATTGGGAAGAGGTATATGCTCACACCAACGAGAACGGTAAATTGGTGCAAGATAAGGCAAAACCGGGTGACATCCGTTTCAAGGACTTGAATCATGACGGTACGTTGGACGAAAAGGATAAGACTTGGATCGGTAATCCTTATCCTGACTTGATGCTTGGCCTGAACTTAGGCTTCGCCTATAAGAACTTTGACTTTACTGCCAATTTCTACGGTACGTTCGGAAATGATATCTACAACAAGACTAAAGGCATGTATTCCGGTGCAAGCGGACAGAACGTATGGGCCGGTACATTGCAAAAGGCATGGCACGGTGAAGGAACAAGCAATGACATCCCGCAACTATCCTACGCCGATTTGAACCTGAATTATAGCAGAGTATCAAGTTTCTTTGTAGAAGACGGTTCGTATATGCGCTGCAAGCTGTTGCAATTGGGATATACACTTCCCAAGAATTGGGTTGGTGGAGCAGACCTGCGCATTTCATTCTCTGCACAGAACCCGTTCACCATCACCGGTTATTCCGGTATGGACCCCGAACGTCCATTGATGGATGGCAGTGTGATTGAAACCGGTATCGACGGCATTGCTTACCCGAATCCGCGTACTTTCTTGTTTGGCATTGACTTTAAATTTTAATCCGTGATACAGATATGAAACAAATATTCGTAATATTGACATTGATTGCCTCGCTGACATTCACTTCTTGTGATGACTTCCTGAATGAGGAAGTGCGGGGAAAACAAAACTTGGATACTTATTTCCAAAACGAGGATGAAATCCAGTCATTTATTACCGGTTGCTACCAAGCCATCACTTTCGGTGGATGGTGGAACATCAATACGGTATGGCTGCTTTCTGAAATGTGTAGCGATGATGGCTGGATGGGAAATACTACCCAGAGCCAGAGCGATTATATTTCTTTGGCGCATTATCAGGGTACAGGGCAGAGTAATGGAGCCATCTCCAATTTCTGGCAGTATCGCTATAAGGGTATTTTGCGTTGCAATGTAGCCATTGACCGCATACCGCAGGCCACTATCTTGAATGAGGAACTGAAAAACCGCCTTATAGCCGAGGCTCGCTTCCTACGTGCTTATTTCTACTTTGAACTGGTAAGAAACTTTGGTGGTGTGCCTCTGATTACAGGCTTCTTGTTGCCTGAAGAAATACAGGGCATCGAGCGTGCTTCTACGGCAGATGTATATAAATTCATAGAAGATGACTTGAAAGCCGCCGCGGCAGCATTGCCGAAACGCAGTGAATATGCAGCCACTGATATGGGACGTGCTACAAGTGGTGCGGCTCAGGGATTGCTCGGCAAGGTCTACCTCTATCAGGAAAAGTGGCAGGATGCACATGACGTATTAAAGACGGTTATCGACTCCAAGGAATATAAGCTGATGGACAATTTCGGTGATGTATGGAGCGTAGACCACAACAACAATGAAGAGAGCCTGTTTGAAGTGCAATACATGTACGATGGTACGTATGCTTTGGGGGTGCCCTGTCCGTGATTACCGGTTCACGTAACGGTCCCGGCGACGGATGGTCCTGGGGACAGCCGACCGCTAACCTTGAACAAGCCTATATCGATGCCGGTGATACGGAACGTCTTCGCTGGACTATCATCAAGACCGGATGTACAGAGATTGCCGGTGAGAACAATTTCGACGAGTTTGTGGAGAACAGTAAAAATATGGCTCTTTACGATACTTATATCGAGAGATACGGTTGGGATCCCGAATGCTATATCATTGACCCGGCGCAGCATAAATCCGCACGTATTGTACGCAAGTATTTCGTACCCATCGAAAAGCGTCCGGAAGTTTATAACATTGACAAGATTCCCTTAGATCACCGTATCCTGCGCTATGCCGACGTATTGCTGATGTATGCCGAGGCTTGTAACGAGCTGTCTATAGACACTGATGCCCGCACCGCCCTCAATGAAGTGCGTAGTCGTGTCCATCTGGCAGATGTGACAGCAAGTGGCAACGAACTCCGTAAAGCCATTCGGCTGGAACGCCGACTGGAACTGGCATGGGAGCAGAACCGCCTCTACGACATCCGCCGCTGGACCGATGATAACGGAAAAAAGATGATTAGTAACCTGATGGGACCTGACGGAACATTCGTGAAGTGGAATACCGACGAAGCAACCCGTGACGCCCTCGAATGGGAGAACCAAGGTGAAGCAAGCGACAAAGGTCGTGGCTTTACGGAAAGCCGTGACATGGTGTTCCCCATCCCTTTGTATGAAATCACGATGTCCAATGGTTCTATTATTCAGAATCCGGGCTGGAACTAATCCTTTTCTATAAAAATAGATTGCTTCAGAAATTATAAATCAGTAGGTCTTTATATCTTTGTCGCGGGTAGTTTGTTGAGGATTATCCGCGACATTCTTTTTAATCCAATTATATATGAAACTAAAACATTTGCTTTTTCTTTCGACACTGCTCTCCCTGATGGCATGCAGTGACGATTCTCCCGCTACCCCCGACAGCCCTGAAACACCGGAACAGCCGGATATAACGAACAGTGTAGAAAAACTGGTTACAATGGACGTAAGCCAGACTTATCAGACGATTGCCGGTTTCGGGGGCATCGGACTGCTGGGCTCCCTCCTTTGTAGGCAAATCGTGGACTTCGGGACGTGCAGGCATTACAGAACTGCTCTTCTCTTCGGAAATAGTGAACGGCAAGCCGAAAGGAATCGGCCTTTCCCAATGGCGGGTGAATCTTGGTGGCGGCAGTGCCCAGCAGGGAGATGCAAGCGGAATCGAGGACAAGTCGCGAAGAGCAGAGTCCTATCTGAAAGATGACCTGACACTGGACTGGACCCGTTGCGAGGGACAACGTTACTTCATGAGCCGTGCCAAGGAGCTGGGATGCGACAACTTCATCCTTTTCAGCAATACCCCCCCCGTGCAGTACACTTATAACGGAAAAGGTTTCTCCGTCCAAGGTGCTTCTTCCAACTTAAAGACAGAACACTACGATGACTTCGCCGGATACATGACTGAAGTAGCTGCTCATTACACAGGCGAGGGCTACAATGTGACTCACATCTCTCCTGTCAACGAGCCGCAATACAATTGGGACGGCGGTCAGGAGGGCAGTGGCTGGACCAATGACGAAGTGGCGAAATTAGTTCGTGAACTGGATGTTTCGCTAACAGCTTCCGGCTTATCTACCGATATTTTGCTTGGAGAATCCGGTGACTGGGAATATCTTTACAAGTCGAAAAGCGATGCCAACCGCAGCAATGTGATCAATGCTTTCTTCAGAGAAGGTTCTTCGGCTTATGTAGGCAACCTTCCACATGTGAAGAATCTCATTTGCGGACACAGCTATTGGACTGACGGCACATGGGACGGTATGCGCAACGTGCGCAAGCAAGTGGCCCAGGCTGCCGGACAATATGACCTTGAGGTGTGGCAAAGTGAGTGGAGCATGTTGGGAGACGGCTACAGTTCTTCCGAGTTTGTAGGCTATGAACAAGCCTCGGAGATGGATATCGCTTTCTACATGTCGAAGGTCATCCACAATGACCTCACTGTGGCTGGAGTGTCTTCCTGGAGTTACTGGACATCGATGGATGTTTCCCGTTGGGGGCATAAGAACCGTTTTCTCTTGATTTCGCTGGTACCTGCCGGTGGCGAGTATGGAGACATCGAACAGGAAGGTACATATCGGGCTACACCGACACTTTGGGTACTTGGTAACTACAGCCGCTTCATACGTCCGGGCTACAAGCGCATTGCACTTACGCTGAATGAGACGCGTAGCTTTTTCGGCTCTGCCTGGATTTCTCCGGAGAAAGACAAGATTGTGGCGGTCTATACAAATATGTCGGAAAGAAACGTCCGTCTGGGCGAAACGCATATCGGTTGGAACGAAGCTAAGTCTGTCACTACCTATACTACCACAGACAGCAAAAACTTGCAGGAGATCACAGTAGCAAGTGGCAGTCCGGTGGTGTTAGAATCGGGGAGTGTGACTACCGTTGTTTATAACCTCAAATAGATTGTTTTATATGAAGAATGCAATGTTTATGGTAGCCGTCTTCATGATGGCGCTTTTCTCTTCGGGCAATGCTTCGTTGCTTCGTTGCGGGCGCAAGTCTCATTCGGCGATGCCGTGAAATTCAATGACGAATGGCTGTTCCTTCAGAAAGATGATTCCACAGCCATCCAAGTCTCTTATGACGACAGCGAGTGGCGTAAACTCAGGCTACCGCACGACTGGTCCATCGAGGGACAGCTATCACCCTCCCTGGCAAGTTGTACCGGTTACTTACCGGGAGGAATAGCCTGGTATCGTAAACATTTTAAGATCACAGATGATGCCGCGCGTCATTATATCTATTTCGAAGGGGTATATAACCGGAGCGAGGTTTACCTGAACGGGCATCTGCTTGGTAAACGCCCCAATGGTTACATCTCGTTCCTTTACGATATGACCCCGTATTTGAAAGAAGGTGACAATGTATTGAGCGTACGTGTGGACCATAGCCGTTATGCCGATTCACGTTGGTATACGGGATCGGGCATCTATCGCGATGTATGGCTAATTGCCGCTCCTGAAATACATCTTGCACAATGGGGCACAGGCTGGTATGCTACTTCTCTGACTGACCGACAGGCCACCATAGCCGTTGATATGGAAGTACAGAAACATATAGTTACCCGTGAGAAACTGGAACTCTCTGCTACACTATACGATGCTGCGGGCAAGCAAGTAGCACAACGCCGTACTCGCGTTTCCGACGGGAAAGAAGGTATCACCAAAGAAACCCTCACACTGAAAGTAACTAAACCCCACCGCTGGAACCTGAATGATCCCTACCTCTATACACTGAAAGCTGAATTACTCAGTAACGGAAAGCGCATTGACGGCTGTGAAACCAAAGTAGGACTCCGCACACTGGACTTTGACCCTAATAAAGGATTCGCACTTAACGGCAACTGGATGAAGGTCAAAGGTGTATGCCTGCATCACGATGCAGGTGTACTTGGCGCAGTAGTGCCGCCGGAGGTATGGGAACGCCGCCTGAATAATCTCAAAGAAATAGGTGTGAATGCCATCCGTATGAGCCATAACCCACATGCTCCCATCGTATACGACCTGTGCGACCAATTAGGTCTGCTTGTCATGGATGAAGCTTCTGATGAATGGGAATTTCCAAAACGTAAATGGATCAAAGGATGGAATAAAGGTGAACCGGGCTTTGATGGCTCTTTTGACTTCTTTGAAGAGTGGATAGAACGGGACGTAACCGATATGGTACGTCGTGACCGCAATCATACCTGTATTTTCTTGTGGAGTATCGGCAATGAAGTGGATTATCCGAACGACCCTTATTCGCATCCCGTTCTTGATGGAGCTAAAATCAATCAGCCTATGTTCGGGGGCTATAAGCCGGATGCTCCCGATGCCATGCGCATCGGAGTGATAGCCAAACGCCTGGCAGCCCGCGTATGTGCTGTCGATACTTCTCGTCCTGTAACAGGAGCTTTGGCGGGTGTCGTGATGTCGAATGAAACAGAATATCCCGATGCTGTGGATGTGGTGGGGTATAACTATACGGAAAACCGCTACGATTGAAGATCATGCCACTTATCCCAAACGTGTCATTTACGGCAGTGAAAACGGTTCCGGCCTTGATGCCTGGTATGCAGTGAAGAACAAAAAGAATTTATCTTTGGACAATTCATCTGGACAGGTACGGATTATCTTGGTGAATCGGGAGCATGGCCTTCCCGAGGGCTCTACACCGGATTGCTCGATTTCGGTAGCTTCCCCAAGCCTCGCGGACATTTCCGTGCTTCACTGTGGAGTGAGAAGCCGGTTACTTATATCGGTACCTATCCCATACAAGCCAGATTCAAGAACTCCCAACGTACTTTCCTGTCACCCGATGCATGGGATATCTGGAACTATGATTCCGGTCAGGAGATACGCGTAGTTTGCTATACCAATGCACCACAAGCGCGTCTGTTGCTCAACGGGAAAGTAGTAGGCGACATGAAGCCCTATGACGAAAAGAGTGGTATCATATACTGGGATATTCCCTATCAGACAGGCGAACTGAAAGCTGAAGGTTGCGACACCAACGGAAATATTGTTTCAAGCTATTCGATTCAATCTTCCGGTCGTCCTTATGCCCTTCGGGTCAGTGCAGACCGCACTACTCTTTCCTACGACCGTGCCACGGTGCATCTCATTGTAGAAATCATTGACGAGAATGGCACAATCGTGAAGCTTGGAGACAATGATATCACTTGCACTATCGAAGGTCCGGCACACCTGTTAGGGCTCGAAGGTTCCGATAACAGGGATATGAGCGACTATACCGACAACCATCACCGTGCTTTCCACGGCCGTTTGCTTACTTATGTACAGACAACCGGTGAAAAAAGGTCAGGTTCGTGTAAAGTTCACTTCACCGCTCCTGCAAGGAACAGAAGTTCTTTTGAATGTTGAATAACCTTTAATATATAAAACAGAAAATGATGAGATACAAAGTATTATTACTCGCTTTAGCAATAACTACTTCGTGTTCGCCACAAGCAAATATAAACTACCAGATTGTTCAGGAACAGCCCCTGCAAGTCATGGAGCATTTCAGTGCTTCGGATGCTTGGAGCATGCACATCATAGGCAAATGGCCCCAAGAGAAGCAAAACCAAGTGGCAGACTGGTTATTCAGTACAGAAAATGATGCTAATGGAAAGCCCATGGGAATCGGGCTTTCCCTGTGGCGCTTCAATGTAGGTGCGGGAAGTACCGAACAGGGCGAGGCGAGCCAGATAGGTTCTCCCTGGATGCGCACTGAATGTTTCTTACAGCCGGACGGAAGTTATAACTGGGACAAGCAGCAAGGCCAGCGCAATTTCCTACGGTTGGCAAAAGAACGGGGAGTCAATAAATTCCTGGCATTTTTGAACTCTCCCCCAGTCTACTTCACCCAAAACGGACTTGCTACCAATACCGGACGCAACGGTACACTTAACCTGAAAGATGAACATTATGAAGACTTCGCCCGCTTCCTGGCCAATGTGATAAAAGGAGTGGAGGAGAAGGATGGCATCAAGTTCGATTACCTTTCGCCTTTCAATGAACCGGACGGTCACTGGAACTGGATAGGTCCGAAACAAGAAGGTACCCCAGCCACCAAAAAAGAGATAGCACGTGCCGTACGCCTCATCAGTAAAGAGTTTGTGAAAGAAGACATCGATACGGAAATCACCATTTGCGAATCATCGGATTACCGCTGTATGTTCTCTACCCACATGACTAATCACGAACGCGGATACGAGATACAGTCTTTCTTCTCACCGGACAGTGTGGATACTTATCTGGGAAATACCCCGAACGTATCGCGCCTCATCGCAGGACATAGTTACTGGACAAATACACCGCTCAATAGCCTGAGAGATTACCGTCGCCAGTTGCGTGATACATTAGATAAATACAAGGTTAACTTCTGGCAAACGGAAACCTGCATCATGGGAAATGATGAAGAAATTGGCGGTGGTGGCGGGTTCGACCATACTATGAAGACAGCACTTTACGTAGCACGTATCATTCATCATGATGATATTGTTTACGCAGGGGCGCGTAGTTGGCAATGGTGGCGAGCCATAGGCGGTGACTACAAAGATGGATTGATACGTGAATACACGAATCCGGATTTGCAGGATGGAAGAGTAGAAGACTCTAAATTGATGTGGATCTTAGGGAACTACAGCCGTTTCATCCGCCCAGGCGCTGTACGCATGGCTATTACGGCAACTGATAAGTCCGGACAGATTGTTCCTGAAGGAGATACCAACCAGAAAGGTCTTATGTGTTCCGCCTATAGAAACACGAACGGGCAATGGGTGATGGTAGTCATCAACTATGCTGATCAGGAGCAAGAGTGCACGTTACGTGTGAATGACCCGAAAGTCAAGTCATGGCAAGGTTACCGTACATCCGATACACCAGGTGAAGACTTGCTGCCCATTAAAAAGCTGAACAAGAAACAACTGGCAGTTATCCCTGCACGTTCTGTCACTACTTTCGTTTCCGGGGATTGAGAAGAGTTACAAGCTACAAGCTACAAGTACCTTTCGACGTGACAGCACAGCCACTCGTAGTTTGTAGCTCGTAGCTCGTAACTTACCCGCAAACACTCGCGCGATGAATATCTACTACCGGGCTTACTTTATCCATTCTTCCTAACAGCGTTTCCGCATTATGGGCAACCTTGAAATTCATTTCCTCTTCATACAGCGGAATTACCTGATAGAAGTTCACCTCTTCACCATTAGGTAACCGGCAGACATCCGCACCTTTCTTCACAGTCTCAGGATTAATCAGCATCACACCGGAGAAGCGGGTGTTTTCGGCAAACGGTTCACCATTCGGCACTGTATGCCCCCCAACCCAGCCAGAGTCTTCTCCTATCGGCAGGCGGGCAAGTATCTTCAACCAACGCAACGGCCAATAATTCTTTTTCCGAATGGTCATAGACATTCCAATCGGCAGGAAGGTATATCACCAGCTCCGCACGTTCCAATTTATACTCCGCCAGTTCTTGGGGCACATTCATCCGGGTGAGCGCCCATACCGCCGGTAATCAATGTATAGTAATTCCTCTTGCGCGTGGGCTCGATAATATAAATATCCACATGAATATCGGGTGAGGCTATTTCATGGAAGACATTCTTCGATTTTCCGAAATACTTGTCGATATGAGCTTCAAGGGCATCCATTTCTTCGGCCTCATACATTTCAGGATTGTAGGGCGATTCTCCGCTTTTACACAAATCAACGAATTCCTTCACATCGTCATCATCCGGGTCCAACTCCAAAGAACGTTCAAAAGCTTTCTGTGCCTTTTCCAACTGATTCATATAATAATAAGCATATCCCAGACGATAGAACCAAAGTGCGTCTTTATCTTCTTCTTCTACAGTAAGAAGGCAATCAATGGCCTTGAGATACTCTTCCTGATTATTATAAGCGCGTGCCAGAAGACCTATTAACTCTGCATTCCACTCTTCTTCGGGAATTGCCAGAATGGCATCCACTATCTTCTGCTCCTCATCGTCCGTATGCCATTGCTCTATCTGTTCAAGCAGTTTGTCATACTTATCTTCCTTGCTTGCAGTCAGATGTTCGACAAAGTCTGTAGAGAAAGCCATAGTTTCTCCTTTTCCTTCACACGAGATTGTGAAAAGGGTAAATTGATGTTCGGTGATAATCTGGCATTGGCACACATATTCACTGTCGCTTCCATCCTCTTCGCCACCCAGGTCGTAAAGCCTGCATTTACCGTTATTGAAGAATTTCTCCTCAACCAGTACATTCTCATTATCTTCCAGATAGTTCACCTCATCATCAGGAATGGAATAAGCCAGCGTACGCACCACATGCCAGTTTTCATCTACTCCATCATAATAACCACGGGAATCTTCTTCTTCAAAATAGAGGTAATGGCCCGGAAGATCAAAACTGAGATTCCCCAGTTTATACGTTACTTTTCCTTTACGGTAACCTATCGGAAATTCATGCACATAGTCCGGCAAGAAAGAAACATCTACCGGTTCTTGCTCTGCTAAACGGCAAAGCAACAGGTAATCTTCTTTCGGAAAAGGAAGGGAATCATCCATTTCGACAGCTTTCTCAAGATTCTTGATAATAAAGGCATTGATTTCCTCATCTGCATCACTGCGGGCGGAAGGCATGAAATAACAATCTTCCCACAAGGCACTCAAGGCAATATTTCGATAGAACTGAGCATCACGTTCTTCATTATTCCACATAAAAAACTCATTTGCCAGTGTTTCAATGCCTTCGTTTTCTATTCGCTCCATGAAATGATGAGGATTAATACGTCCGAAAGGTGAAACAACTGTTCCTTTCACACCCTGAGGTATGTACTTATTGTAGTCCCAACAGATGGCAGACATATCAGATCCCTGCTCCATACGTTCGCAGCAAAGTTTCATAATGGCCTTTAGCCATGGATAGAAATGCTCGGAACGCATCCGCTCAAAAATCTCTGTGCTCGTAGTATTCCGTATCATCCTCCACCTCAAAAGGAAGTTCGCTTTGTCGTATCAGTTCACAGGCAATTTCTGTAGCGTATTTGTGAAACCCCGCTCCCAGCAGATTAGTCTGACAATCGCCTGCAATGACTATCTCATCTCCTTCCGGTTCATAATTAAAGAATATATTTCCCAAACGACAAAGAGATAACTCAGAATAGTCTTCTGTATGGCTGGCAGATATATTGTTCCGGGCTGCAACCGCATCCAGAGATTCCTGAAAGGAAGAGATATTTTTGCACTTTGTTGTTAATCTGAAACCTATGCTCATAATAGTAATATCTTTATTATTAACGATTTATTATTTAATCTTCTGATTCGTCATCCTCCGTTTCAAACAGCCTGTACAAGTCGCAATCCTGACGGAAATCAGAAAGATAGAAGCGATATTGAGGATAATCCTTCAGGAAAGGGATTATCTTTTCCATAAATGCCGGCTTATCGAATAGCAAAAGGTCGATGTAACACGTACCTGTACCAACGGCACCGCCTAATAAAAGTCCCAGGCCTTCCGGAGAAAGCAGTTCTTCTGAAAGCCGGTCTTCCAGTTCGTAGCGGAAATCCAGGGGCTTTCTTTGCATCTCCTTCCTTTTCGTTCTTGAACGGGAAGGCAATGAACATAGCCTGTGCACCGAACCGGTTCAGTTGATCGAACAGCTCAGTAGAACCGTTATAATAATTAGCTACCAAAGGTTGGAAGCATGAACTGCCTGCAACTACATCAAAACGCAGTTCTTCGTTCTCCTGCGGCTCAAAACGATAGCTTATATAGACTTGCTGCGGATTATCAAACACTTCCTTATCGTGGGCTTTCAGAGTATCTACGATATATGTCCTCAATGCAGGAAGAGATATTGCATCTTCAAGCGGAGCATCGGCACGTTCCACATCGGCAATATACTGGTACGACAATCCCTCACCCAGCATAATTTCCATCATGATATAATAGGCATTGTAACTTTGAGCTTCTTCCAGCGAACATAAGTCTTTTTCATAAAAACGGATACTGAAAGCATTGATATCTTCCTGATAAGTAACGGCTACCTGCACCTGATCCATAGCCACATTTACGCCATACATGCCAAATGAGAAACTCGAATCAGTACCTTGGTTGAAAGGGAAGAAGTGCCATTTGTCCTTGAATTGCTCAGGCAACTGCGACACAACATAGGGATAGAGATAGAACAGGGAAGAATGACCTTCAACAGAGAAAGTAAATTCATAGTCCCCGCCCAGATTGAAGTGTACCTCTTCGTTTATCAGATTTGTTCCGGCCGCGATAAACTCCACTGCATTTTCACTATCCGACTTCCCACGATTCTCAACGATCTGCGACAGCTTCTTTTCATTATCAGTAAACCATTTCCAGAAGTCCTGTACACGTTTACGAAAAGGAATCTCAGTATGCTCATCAGTATCTGTCCAAGCATCAATTTTCTCTTTTAATGTCTTATCCATTATTTATTGCCATTTAAGTTACCAATTCATAATCTCACTCATCCCCAAAGATAATGATAAGAGTTAAATAGCAAAAACATTCACATAACAATCAGAAATAAAAAAATAAATTCACCTCTGCAAATGCCCTCAGAGCACTTACAGAGGCGAAAAAAATCGTTTCTTTTAAATAATCCGTCCCTCCCTTTTTGACATTTTGTTTTTTTTTTGCATATTAAGAATGCTTTCTTTGTGTACGGAAAGAAGGGAAAACGTAAATTCACAAGTGAAAATCCATAGTCAGCAGATTAATAATCCGATACAAAAATACCAACAACTCTAAAAAAGCGAAAGTATCATCTAAAAAGTGCCTAAAACAGCTTCTTTCTGCCGGATATACAGATGGCTTGTTTCCGATATATAGATCGCTTGTATCCAATCTATATATCGGATGTGTTGCATCTATAGATACTGTATGCCGGATGTATAGATCCTACGTGTTGGGAATAGTGATTCAATGTATAAAAAGCGTATAAGTTGTACATAGAATGCAGAAATAACGTATTTGTATGCATTAATTCAGAAGTAAATTCTCTATTCTCTGCTTTTTATGAGGATACGCTTGTCAGTAAAAAAAGATTTTAGCGACACTTATTTCAATATTTTGCAATCTTTCTGACATTGATTAAAAATCCAATTCCTGTCCCGCTAACTTTATTTTGTACTTGCCAGCATCAAGACGGCATTGTTATCGTTCAGTTCGTAAACAGTCTTTTCAATATTGCTATCGTAAGCGTTGCTCTTGGAGTTCCAACGAGCATAACTAAGTTCAACTTCATCGTTTGTATAGGAAACATTCATTTTGAAGTAGGGAACCCAAGCTTCTTTTACGCTGTCCCACTTGGAAGCTTCCTTGCTGGCTACGCGGTTTTCGTTATCGTAAGTGTAGGTGTAACGGAGGTGGCGGAACAAGTGACCGTCTTCGTTCTTAAAGATGGTCTTCGCGGTCATCAGTTCACCGGTCATCTCTTCGTTCTTTACGTACTGGGTAGGATTACTTGCACTTGCAGAGAAGTTCATTACACTTGCCATTACTACTACCATCATTACCACTGCTTTAGAAATTAAGTTCGTTTTCATAATCGTTATTTTTTTATTGTTATTACTTCTTGTTTTTTAAAGGAAGTTTTTGTCAACCGCCTTCGACTATATATAGTCAATTGCCGTGCCAAAACAATAAAATGCTGATTATCAACGATTATACATTTTCAGGGAGTGTTCGTAAACGGACAAGTGTCCGCACAAAAAAGCGAACAATAAATTATTTATATCGCCTAATATACCTATCCCTACCCGATTCTCCCCTTACTTCAATAGAGCATCAATCTTTGCCGCCGTCTTCGGATAACTGGGTCGCAATGCAGTGCCATAATCCACTATAACCCCATCACGGTTAATCAGAAGGAATTGCGGTATGCTGTTCATGCCCCAATGCTTCATGATGCGGTGATAGTCATCGGAGGTCGCCCAATCTTCCGAATAGACGCACTCAATATTCTTCCCCTGCAGAGAGAAACGCTCCAGAACCTTATGGTATGCCTCCCTGTCTCTACTTCCACAGATACTCACCATTACCACATCTTCGGGAGAATATCGTTTCCGTAATTCCTTCAAAGGCTCCATTTCTGCCAGGCAAGGGGGACAAATCACTCCCCAGAAATCAACATAAATCACCTTGCCTGCATACTTTTCCAGAAGATTATATACGGGAATCATAAACGGCATGTCCTTCCTGGCAGCCGCCTCATCAGCATTATTGCCATAGAGCATCTGGTGGGATACCTTTCCGGGGGCTTTCAGATAATCTGCTTTATCCTCATATAATTCAAGTATGGGTTGCCTCAAATGGGGAGCCTGCACTATAGAGTCGAACTGGAGCCTGTAATCAGCCAGACAGAGCGTATCGTTGTGGCATAAAGGAACGGCCACATGTTGGAGATATAAATAGGGCAGGATAGCATTATCCTTGCAATCCTTCATAAGATCTGCTAACTCAAAATCGCTATATTTTTTTCTGGTGTGATTGCAATAGAGGAAAAAATTCACCTTTTCAGTAAGCGGAAACAGACCGGCAAAAACGGTTTTCCCCGAAAAGAGAGGATTAAGTTTTAACAACAATGCCATATACAGACTAACGTCCTTACCCTCCGACGCCTGTGACGCAGCATATCTAAAGAGTGCATTGTAATAATCTATCCACAGCAAATCCGCCGTATATTCTTCAACCTCGGCACCCGGAGAATGTTCCTTCAGGAAGTCGGCACGGCGTTCCCAACGGCTGGTATGCTCTTCTCCCAATTCCTTTTCAAATTCTTCGAAAGTGCTCCTTGGATTACAATAATAAGGGCCACGATAATATCCACCTAAAGTGAAAAGAGCCATATATTGGTTCAGATCGCCGGAAGTTCCCGTAATTTTGGGAGACAGCAAATTACTGAAGTCAATCTCTACAAACAGACTATCGCCCGGATGTACAAACAAGTGCTCCGCATAATTGCGAAGAACAACTTCGCGAACGGGAGCGTAAGGACTAAAACGGAAAGTGAAAGTACCGTCATCCGCTATGGGGGAAGTGTAAACAGTCTCCATTTCAGACAGATAAGGTATCACAAGCGTCACCTCCTTTTCCTTCGGATAGACCTCCCTATTCAAGACACGGCCCGAGATTATCACCTCTTTTGCCAAATCCTCATTATCCTTCTGAGCCTTACAGCTAAGGAAAGATAAAAAAGCAATCAGTAAACATAGATGCTTCATACGCATTTTATGATTAATCAATGAATAATAATTTCAACGCACCGTTACAGACAGACTCTTTGTATGTCCGCCAAACTCGGGTGCATAAGCCGATTGCACGGTAGCAATACCGGTCTGATAAGTTCCCGGACGGTCTATATAGACTTTGTATTCTATCTGAACAATGCCCTTCCTTAGTTTGTCAATAAAGAATTCGGCAGAAGCATCACGCATCACCTGATAATAGCCAATAGCATCGGAATGGCGATATCCCGACAACGCCTCCTTTGGCTCCATGCAGGCGGCACGCGTATCTTTTATCTGAATGAAATCCATATCCCGGTCTGCTTTCACTGTCAGCCGGACGGTAAGTTCATCTCCCACATGCAAATCTGTTTTTGAAGAAACTTCCTTGCCATCTCTATAATAAGTACGGGTGATTTTCAAGCCGTTGCCTTTTGCGGATTGCAATTGATCCATATCTTCCAGATATTGGGCATATACAGCCCCCCAGCCTATTCCTGCGCCCGTGTGCGCTATTTCTATTTGCCGGGTTTCAGCCTCATCGCCGGAGAACGAACGGCGGGCATAACCTAATGCATCATCGGGAGTCACCACTTCTGTTCCGGATATTTCCGCTTTCATAGCGCTGCTCTCTGCCAACTGATTATCATCTCTACCCAGGAAAGCATACACAGCATCGGCAGTAGCTACCGGATTGTCCCAGGCCTGCACTTGCTTCTGTTTAAGTAACCATTGCTTCATTTCGGCAATCGCCAACGGTTTTTTCAGAATGGCGGACAGGGCTTCGATGGCGGCCACTTGCGTCGGAATTCTATAACTGTTTCGGGAGTAGCGGGCTTTCGGAGTATCGAAATAACGTCCCATCCCGGGTGTGGCAACGGAATATTCCAGAATGGAGCGGGCAAGTTCGTTCGCTTTGGTTGTTTTACCAGCTTTATGCAGTAGGGTAGCGATAAGCGCCCTGTCATAAATGGCATCAGCCGGAGGGGCTGCCTCCAGTTTGCCAATCATATACGAGTAGGCTGTTTTATCGGCCCGCTTCGCAACTTGTGCATCCAAAGCACAGATATACAGGTAATGCAGGGATTGCTCGCCGGGCAATCTATCCTTATCGCCCTTCTTTTCACTTTCCTTCATCTGCCTGTATTCATCCAGCCATTGGGTATGGAGATAATTCACCGCCTTTTCGTACATTCCCTGTAGCGGAGCGACAGATGCGCCCATCGTCCGGAGCCGTGCCAGCATTTCTACAATCCGAGTGGTGACGTAGCGGTTACCCGACATCCCTTTATACCAACTCCGAGCCGTCGGGGAGTTGCAATGCTTCCAAACGGGATGCTGCAACCTGATTACGGTTGCCCATTGTGTTCAGGTCGAACAGAAGCGCTATGCTCCTTTTCTGCTCCGTCTCATTGAGGGCATCCGCCAGCCAGGGAGTTTCTTTAAGCAGCAGGTCTTTCAGGTCTTCTTTATCACTGAGATTGCCTGATGATGAACCGCCCTGCGCTTTCCAGCTTTCGAACACCTGCCGGATGCGGGGATGGGTATTGATAATGGTTGTGGACAATGAATTGGCATAGTAAGCACTTGCCCACGACAAGGCATCTTCATTCAAAGGATTACCAATGACGGGCAGAGCTTGTATGGCATACCAATCGGGATTGGCAGTCAGTTCCACCGTCAGGCATTTGTCGGTAGCGGTTTTGCTTCCGTCATTAAACAAGTCGTCCAATGCAACCGATTTACTTTCCGCACCGTTCAATTGCACGGGTATTGCCTCAGTCACCCATTGTTTATCAGACAGAACCGGAAGATAATGCTGCTCGCCATCACTGAAATTGCCTCCCTCGGCAATAATCCGGCAAATCCAGACCGTAGCTTCATCCGGGGTTTCCAGATCAAAAGATACGGAAACGGTTGCTCCGGCAGCCGCACTGAATTCGTGTTCACGGGTTGACAGAACCCGGTTTGTTTGCGGGTCAACCAGTTCCATTCGGGCTGTTCCCCGGATGTTTTCTTCCGACAGGTTGGTTATTCCTGCACTGATGACCGGTTTATCGTTCACACGGATAAAACGGGGCATATTGGGCTGCACCATAAACGGCTTGACAGCTTTTACCCGGGCTGTTATCTGCCCGTAATCCATACCACGGGTATGGGCAAGCCCCATGAACTTCCATTCGGTCAGGCTTTCAGGCAAGGTGAAAGACAGGCTTACGACTCCATTTCTATCCGTACGGAGGGCGGGATAAAAGAAAGCTGTTTCTGCAAAGTTTTGCCGGAGAGGGACGTATGGAGAACCATCGTCCAATGCCACAGCGTCAGAGCATTCAAGCACGGCTTCAATGGAGCTTCCGTCTTCTACTTCAAAACCGTCATCAGACAGAGTTTCAGCATCAAGGCTGATAGCTGCGGGCTTCATCATCCTGCTATCCTGCTTTACACGGAAACCGTTCTCCGGATGCGGAACCCGCCAGAACGGAGCATTCAGAGTGCTATACACATCCCACCAACGAAGACCGCGCAAAGTGCTGCCCATATATGGGAAGTTGCTGTATATCCAGATGGAATGACCTGAGAATATCAGGTTTGCACGGACACCGGGAGTGGAACGGGGAAAGTTCAGGTTGAAAGCCCAGTCATTGACGTACAGTTTATCGAGGGAAGCGTCATAAAGAGTGGCAAGCAATTGCGCATCGGCCGCTTTCTTGTCGGGATGCGTGATTTGGAGTCGCCATTCTTCCTTTCCTCCCGGTTGCAACTTATCACGGAAAGTTATCCATTTCAGTTGCAGGCTCTTATCCGGGCGGGGACGGGCTATCTGCACTTGCTTGGTGTATAGTTTGCCCTCGCGCATAAAGGCGAAGTTCACGGTGATGCCATCTCCATATTCCGGTTTATAGGGATAGGTGAACTGCCGGATTTCATTATTGAGAACCATCCGTTTGGATTCAATGCGCTTGTCGCCACAGAAGACATCGTACAACAGATAGACATCTTTCTCACTGCTGCCCACATACAGGCTGACGGGATGCCCGTCATTAAACTCTGTCCCATCCTGATAAAACCACTCCGGTGAATGTACCGGCAGGTGACGGTCTGCCAACGAAAAGAGAATGAAATCCTGCCTTGCCGTGCAGGTTCTTCCCTGCCCGTCGAGGGCTGACACTTCCATAGTGTAACGTCCCGGAGTAAGGGCCAGTATATCGTCGGGAACAACAAAAGACCGGCGGGTTTCTACTGTACGGCGGCATACCTCATTGCCTTTGTTTCCTTTTTTTTTCGTCCAAACCATACACCACGCAAGTGGCTTGAAGCGTCACGGGCTGCCGGCTTAGATTCATAGCCAGCACCTGTATGGACTCCCGTTTCTCGCGAGCCACCTTTGGGCGCAGACCTTTAATCTGCAAGGCTACGGACTGTTGCCCTACCGGTAACGACAAAGTACCGCTTTCCACCTCTCCGGTCAGGTTGATGACCTCAGCCGTTATTTTATAGGTGTAGTAACGCCCCGGTCGGTCGGGCTTGAAATCATCCGGTTTGCGCAGAAAGACCGGGAAGCGGAAGTTACCGGCTGCATCAGTCTGCACTTCACCTACTGCCAGGACAGTTTCATGGTCCGAAATCCTCCAGAATTCATTCTCCGAACGGGTGAGTTTATAATTGAGTCTGCACAATCCTACCGGAGCGCCTGCAAATGTTTTTGCTTCGCCGCTAACTAATACGGTATCTCCCACGTTATAAGTAGCCTGATAAGGATGGAAGACTACATCAAACGTCGGTCGCTTGTATTCATCCACACGGATATAACGGTTTTTCACCGCTTTCTACCGACAGTTCAAACTCTCCCGGGAGAAGTGTTTCGGGAAGCATAAAGTCGCCGTAAAAGGCCCCGAATTCGTCTGTAGCAAGAGATAGTTTGCCAATCTCCTGCCGGTTGGCATCCCGCAGCACCACATCCTTGCGGACTCTTGAGAAGACACGTATCGAATCACCCGATTGCTCATACGCTATCCCCGAAACATGCACCACCTGCCCGGGACGGTATAAAGCCCGGTCGGTGAAGAGGGAAACATGCCTTTCCCACTTCCGGGAGGCGGGCACATTATATCCCGCACCCGAGAAACCGGCATAGCTGATTTCCATATAGTCGGCACCCGGCTTACGGACGTTTATTCCCAGCCAGTTTCTTTCATCGGGCGGGGTGAGGGTAACAGTTCCCTTTGCTGTCCGCAGGATATGCTTTGACCAAACGATAACCTTCTCCCTGCAACACACGGTAATAAGCTACTTCCGTGCCTGCCACCGGATGTCCCGTCAGGCGGTCGATGATATTGATTTCCTGTTTTCCGCCGGGCAATCCCAAGGATATGGCTTGCAGGGAGGAAACATAAGCTTTTCCATAAGCTGTATACTTGCTATGGCCGTCGGGGATAGATTTTAATATGTAAATGCCTTCGGTGGGAAATTTATAACGCAGCAAGGTATCTGTTTCCATATAATCCGGGGTGGCTGCCAGTTGGTAATGGCGGGTGCCGACCAGTTTGCCGTATTGACTTACGGTGGAAGCTGTTATTTCCCTTTCCAAAATATTGCTCGTGACGGGCAGGTTCATCCGGTAAAGTTCTACGGTCAGCCCGGTCAGATTGCGGTATTTTACTTTCAAATCCACTTCCCTTGCCGGGTAGGCAAAGGGGATTTCTACCATCAGCCGGGGAGTGAGCACTTCGGCAGCTTGTTCTTTCAAATCATTGGCAGAGGGTGATTGGGGGGGTTTTTTTAAGTCCGGTTTGGGCGGCATGCAGTTTGGCGGTATAATCCTGCATTCTGTCGTAGCGCTCTGCCAGTTGGCAATATACCTCTCCGCAAAGCGGGGAAGCGGAGAACTCTTCGGCCCATTGTTTCAGGAGGATTATTACTTGTTCGTCGGTCAGCCTCAGCTTTTCATTTACACCGCCGCGGCTGATGTCATTCCCTTGGTAATTCAGTTTATCGAGCATTAGCAATAGGCGGGCATCCGTCATGCCTTGCTGTTGGTAGAAGTCAATCAGCCCGTCATAAATGGACAATATCTCGGTTTGTATTTTCTCGGCTAACACGGGATTGACAATGAAATAACCACTCAGCCGCGAGATGGCCTGCCGGGCAAGCAACTGATACATATTGTCGCCGCAATACTTCCCGCTCAGCTCTTTGCTGACAGTCATCGGGTGGTAATCCGCAGCGGACTTCCGTGAAAGCAGGCCTTTATCTTGCAGTGAAAGGCGGAAATAAGCAATGGCAGCGTCTATGGCAGCCTCATCCCTCTTGCCGGTATCGAGAGTGTAGTATCCCAGCAGATGATTCAGTATAGCTTTATAAACCGGGTCTTTTTCTTCCGCCACCCAGGTTTTCAGTCCGGATAATTCACGGTCCAGACTATCGGGGGTGACGTTGATAGATAAGGATGCTTTTGTCAGATGGGCTCTCATCATCTGGGGCATGTTCTTTTCCTGTTTGGCGTGCTCGTAAATCTTTTGCAATTCTTTGATTGCAGATTTAGGTAACTGCTTTTGTTCCAGAGCTTCAACTTGTTTCCACATTTGTTCGTACGACTGAGCGGAAACCCGAAGCGGCAGGCAGATAAGAATGCTTATGATGCCAGCCCAATAAAACATATTTTTCATCTGTGTTTTGATTAATGTCCGACAATTAACAGGTTCATTCACAAAGATATATTTTTTATCCGTAGGGTAGTAAAGCTGTTCAGACTTAATAACATAACAAATGCCAATAACATGTGTCCTCATAAAAGCGAACAAAGAAATTTACTACAGTCTCAATGAAGGAATACTCGTTTTATTTCCGGAGAATGATTTGCATAATGTATAATATAATAAGACAGAAAAGGTTATCTGTGTTTCAACATATAGAAGCAAAAAGGTTACCTTTGCAGCACAAAAAAAGAGCCATAAATAAGAGTTCTAAAGAAACAACCGATATGTATAACAAAATTCTATAGAGCATGAAACATTTAAAAATTGCATTTATCGTAATAGCCGTATGCGCCGTTGCCTGGTGCGGATTACGCATTTATGCCAAGCATTTTTACAACAAAGAACCTCAAGCGGAGTATTTCTATCTTTCGGAAATACCTGTGAAACCTTCGCAGTTTGAGGCTGATTTTGAGGAGATACACCAGATAGTAATGGAAAACTATTCACTATACCAAAGCCAAACATCTGAATATGGATTCATTATACCAGACATACATCACCCGTGTCCGCCAGGCACAAACCACCACAGACTATGGATTGGCAGTACAAGAGTACATTTCCGCCTTACAGTGCAGTCATGCCATTTCCTGCTTCAGGACGTACACGGCGAGACAATTTCCGGTCCTCATACAAGATTCCTTATACATCAACAAGCCCAATGCCTATCTGGCACAACACGGGTTCAAGGATAAAGACTGCATCATAGCCATCAGCAAAGTTCCTTATAAAGAGTGGATTAATCAGCACAAAAAATATGCCGAGTCGTCAACTGACGCATGGAGGCATCTGAAATCAGCTCGTTACGCATTCACCAGCTATGCCGACACCCTCCGAGACTATACGTTACTGAGAAAGGGCGATACACTGACAATCTCTTTACCCTTGAAACGAAGAGACTACTTCTCTGATGAAAAAGAGGTAACCGTAGAAACCAAAGTTTTGCAAGACAGCATCGGCTATCTGGCCATCAACACCATGATGTCCCCCGTGCTGGAAGATTTCAAAACAGCCTATCCTCAAATAAAAGACCTTCCCTATCTCATTATAGACATCCGCCAAAACGGAGGAGGCAACAGCGGCAACGGGCGGGATATTTGCAAATATTTTATCCGGAAAGAGCAACCGCATTGCGTCAGCAGGCAACAGATAATGCAACCCGAAGCAGATGCTTATAAAGGGAAAATCTATCTGCTGACCGGCACTTTCACCTGCTCTGCCGCCGAAAGTTTCACAATAGATATGAAAGAAAGCGGAAACGTAACACTTGTCGGTGAAGCCACTGGAGGAGACACCGGCAATGGTCCCCGCACATTCAGGACAAAACACGGTACTTATTTGCGAATACCCACCCGTCAACCGGATTTATCACCAAAAGGATTTCCTATGGAAGGGATGGGAATTCCTCCCCATCATCAAGTATCACAAACAATTGCCGACTTCATGAACGATGAAGACACCGCTTTGAAATATACCTGCGGGCTTATAACCAAAAGATAAGCTTCTTTCTCTATACAGATAGTGGAGGAGCATAGTGAAAAATAACAAAAAGCCGGATACCCGAGAAATACATTCTCCGTATCCGGCTTTCAATAGTGCTTGTATACTTATTTTGTACTTGCCAGCATCAAAGTCGCATTGGTATCGTTCAATTCGTAAACACTTTTTTGGATGTTGCTGTCGTAAGCGTTGCTCTTGGAGTTCCAACGGGCGTAGTTCACTTCTATTTCATTATTGCTATATTCCATATTCATTTTGAAGTAAGGAACCCAAGCTTCTTTTTACGCTGTCCCATTTGGAAGCTTCCTTGCTGGTTACGCGATTTTCGTTATCGTAAGTATACGTGTAACGGAGGTGGCGGAACAGACGTCCGTCTTCGTTCTTGAAGATAGTCTTCGCGGTCATCAGTTCACCGGTCATCTCTTCGTTCTTTACGTACTGGGTAGGATTGCTTGCACTTGCAGAGAAGTTCATTACACTTGCCATTACTACTACCATCATTACCACTGCTTTAGAAATTAAGTTCGTTTTCATAATTGTTATTTTTTTATTGTTATTACTTCTTGTTTTTGAAAGGAAGTCTTTGTCAACCGCCTTCGACAATATATAGTCAATTGCCGTGCCAAAACAATAAAGCATTGATTATCAGCGATTATATATTTTCAGAGAGTGTTCATAAACGGACAAGTGTCCGCACAAAAGCGAACAGAACAAGAATAAAAAGCGCAGGAAGAGCAGGATAAAACAAATTAGCTACATTTGCAAACTCAACATAGAACAATACTTAGAATATGCAACCTGACTTAAAGGAAATCGTAGAACAATATGGCGTCATGGTATCTTCCATAGCACACCGCATGATACAAAACAAGGAAATCGCTAAAGAAGCGGCTCAGGAAGTCTGGTACGAAATCATCAAAAGCATAGACTCCTTCAACGGGGAATCCGGGTTATCGACATGGATATATACAATATGCAAACGCACCATACTGCGGTATGCCCGGAACGAAAGAATAGCCACAATGAATGAGTTGAGAGAATTTCGCGAACTTCCCGCCATTGATTATAACGGGCAGGACCGGGACGAACAGGAATGGATAAAAAGCATGCTGCGACTGGTGTCTGACAGCCCAGAACCATTGCCTGACGAACGATGCCCGGTTGATATTCATATTCAAGATAAACCTCAACCTGCCGTACAAGCAAATCAGTGAAATCATGGGCATGACGGAAGAGAGCGTCCGTCAGATTTCCTCCCGCTCCATCCGCAAGATTACCCACTTTATGAATGACACTTGTCCGCTATACAACCCGCAGGGAACCTGCAAATGCCGGATATGCAAGCAAGTCACCTCGCTCAATCTGGAGAAAGAATATACTGCCATCAAGAAGATTATTCGCCTCGTCGACGTTTGCCAACGGCTCGAAAAAGAACTTCCAAGAAAGAACTACTGGGGAAAAAAAATTATTCTCTGAGCTGTCACAGAATGGAAAGCTTGCTCACTAACTACTATGTATAACTTAAATAAACTAATTATGAGCAAGATTGATTTTTTAAAAGAACAGATTATTGAATCGCGGAATTTCGTGAATCGTTTAGTATCAGAAGTTCCTGAAAATCTGTGGTACACCATCCCCGAAGGCACTGACTCCAACTTCGCATGGCAAATCGGACATCTGATTATCAGTCAGAACTTTCATGCCATTACCTGCATCACCGGAAGGAATGAAACCGTCAGCAAACTTATTCCGGTAATTGATTACGTGAAGGTTTTCAATGGAATGGGTACATTGCATCGCTCCGCCGAAAAGAATTTAATTCCTGTAGCAGAGCTAAAAAACAACTGGATGCTGTTCATGAGATATGTATCAGCAGCCTGTCCCGCCTGGACGACCGTATTTTATCAGAAGATTTAGAGCCTATTCCCTTCAAACATCCGGTTGCCAATAATAAGTATGAAGCCCTTGCCTGGTGCTTCAAGCATGAGATGTGGCACAGTGCCGAGATGGAAGCGATAAAACGGGCATTGGGGCATCCTATCAAATGGATGTAAACATACTCAATCAACCAATGTCTCTTTCAATAATTCAAAATAGTGCGCATCACAAAATGCATCATTCTTATAAATGGATTTATGCATGATACCTATTTTGTTGAATCCGGCCTTTTCTAATACACGCATTGAAGGAAGATTATATTCGAATACAAAAGCAAACACTCTGATTATAGGAGTATGCGCAAAATAATAACGGATGGCTTCTTTCAATGCGTCAGTAACAATACCCTGCCCCCAATATGGTTCACCGATAAGATAGCCTACTTCAGCATTGAAGCGCTGCACATCACTTTCGGGCATGAAGCCGATATTGCCTACAGCTTTCCCATTCACTTCAATACAAAAATCATGAATACCTTCTTTCTTGCCGATAATTTCCAGTACAGCCTGTGCTATTTTCTAACTTATAAGGATGCGGAAGGGCATCCCGGCAATTATCCCATACCTTTTTGTTATTGAGTTGAACCGCTAATGACTCGGCATCAGATGCCTCCCAGGTACGAAGGATATAATTTTCTTTTTGAGCAATAATCATAATTGTATTGTTTTATTTCATCATCTGCAAAGTAAGCATAATGCCCTTACAGTTCCTAAAGATTCTCGTAAAACCTCTGATAACTCAAGGATATTTTACAGACAAAAGCCAGAGAGCCTTTCAGCCTCTAAAAGTTATACAGCAGTTCTTCCAGTGTAATGCCACTATCCGCCCCCATCTTCTCCATACGGATACGTTTCAGGCGCTTCTTCACCGAATCCCTCTCCAGATGCATCACCTGCGCCATGCCCGACTGGGATAATTGCATTTTCACCATACAGCAATAGCGCAGATCATCTTTATTCAGACTCGGATAGGTCTGTTGCAGGCGTTTCGTGAAGTTATTGAAGATGATGTCGGCATTCTGCACAATATCATCCCAGTCTTCATCGGAGAGAATCACATTTCCGCCTCTTTCTATCTCCTGCACCACCTTCTGGCTGAGTCTCCTAAAGAAAGTTTCTTTCAACTTAGCTTCCTTCTGCTCCATCTCCACCATACGCCGGAGGTTTTCGGAAGTGATCTCACGTTGCTGCGCCAATTCTTTTTCCTTTTTTACAAGCTGATGCTGCTGCGCCATCAGGCGATTACGGTTACGGCGATAGATGAAATATACCGCACTTGCCACCCAAACCAGCAGCAAAGAGATTGTAGTCATCCAATACACATTACGCTGCCTTTCCGCAGCCCGGGTGCGCCAATACAGGTTTTCCACCGAGAGCTGTTCGTGTTTGTAAAGCTCTTGCAATGCAATGGCTTCCTCAGTATGACGATACTTGCGTATGGTATCGGATAATTCAATGAAGCGTTGTAGCATAGGATAGGCATCTGAAGCACGGCCCATCTTATGATATAGTTTTTTCGCCATATTATTATAGGCATCGGCCACCGAAGAAGGATTTGGACTGGAGATAACTTTCTGAAAATAGTGATATGCCGAATCATATTGTCCCAGTTTCCCAAACAACTCCAACTTTACCCCATAGAGCGAAAGAATTCTCACAGTATCCTTAGCCGGACGAAGAGCTATTGATTTATTTATATAATCCAGTGCTTTGGCAGGCTCTCCTTGCTGGGAATAGATACTACCCAGATTTGTATAGATGAAAGGAAGCTGCTGAGGAACAGAATCGGCTAAAGCCGCCTCATAGGCCGCCTGAGCATAGTAAAGGGCGCTATCCAATTGATTCAGAAACAAATATCCGGTAGAAATATCGCACAAGGCCATATTCTTATAGAACATGTTTCCCAAATCCAAAGCCGCCTTCAAGGCTTCTTTGGAATAACGTACCTTGCCGGAATATTCTTCCTGATTCAGGCAGACAACTCCCAACCAGGTATTCACCCGGTAGAGCTGCTCATGATTACCACTATTTTTTGCAGGAAAAGCAGAGCTTTCAGAAAAGATTGCATGGCATCGCTCATCCGGTTAAGCCGTCTGTCCAGTGTGCTTTGCAGTAAAGGGCCCGTTCGGCATAAAAAGAATCGCCCGATTGGCTGAAATATTTAATAGCCGGTAGCAACAGGGTATCTGTAGCTGCATTCAACTGTTGCTTCCTGTGGACAGCCTCGGACATCAGCAAGGCATAAAGTGCATAGTCGCGCTTCGATAAGTTATGCAACGGTTCTTTAATCTCATTCATCACTACTATGGCACTGTCTGTCTCCTTTTCTGCCATCAATTTCTCTGCCAAGACCACGCGATTATCAGGTCCACAAGAAACCAACATACCGCCCCACAGGATTATTCCTATCAAACTCTTCAATCTCATCTTCAATATCGTGTTATTCGTATGAATCCATCATCACTTCTCCAGTCTCTCCATGAATCAATATCACTCTGGCCATATCCGGCTGAATGGAATCGCGTATATCAATCTCCCATACCGGAATACCTTTTTTGCCCGTCTATATACTGATTTACACTGACGTGGGTAGTATCTGATAAATTAATATTTCTCAGTTTGGCAAAGATATGAATATCCCTCCATGTATACTTAAAAGCTTTTTCACTTTTTTCGTGCAAACAAGAGTCAGACGCCTGTGTCTGCTCATCTTCAGGAAAACGAACTTCTACTTTTTCCGATGCTTTTGTTGTGGTCACCGAATTGATCTTCCGTATTACTCCCCATCCCAGCCAACCGTCTTCCAACTCTATTTTAAGATAGATGCCTCGTTCACCGCTGAGCCGGTATGCAGAGTCAATGGGCAAGTAGATGCGAGTGTAACGGTCACCTTGTATAAATATCTCCCCGTAAGAAAATGTATTCAGCAACCATGCAGCAGAACGTGGATTGTGACTCTTACGCGTCCTGTCATGGGGAACGATATTGACAATCATATACTCACGGGTTCTGTACCCCGGAAGTAAAGCAACTGTTCAGCCAGAACAGAAAGACGACCAGCACATTGGTACATAATCCCACTACAATACCTCCGCACATAAAGGCATAGACGAAGTTTCTCCAATGATACCACTTCCCAGTGCTTTTCTTATAGATATAAACCATCCAGCTACACATCGTTATTGCCATAAGGAGAATAACGATTTTCCGATTCAATCCTAAATAGCTGCCGGAAGAAAATGCAGTATGCATCAGCATTTCCTCTTCTATATACCACATCCTGCAATGCAACAGGAAAAGAAAGACAAAGACAGGCACCGAGGATTTTCCATAGTGCCATTCTTTTCTTCGGCTGCTGTCGGGAGGCATCTTCGCCCTGAACCGGTTGCTGTTTGGGCCTAAATTTCTTTCTACTCATAAATACAGAAAAGCGAGCGGACATTCAGAAAGACAAAAGCAAAAAAGCAAAAGGCCAATAAATAAAATCAGCTTTTTCATTATGTCCTACAATTTAAGAATCAGTCGTTTTCCGCATCCTTGAGCATCTGCCTTATCACATCCGCATGATCGAGATAATCGTTTCCTGATAAGGTCAGGACATTGGTCAGACCGATAATATTGCTGTCAGAATCATAAGAAGTCAGTAAGCAATACATCTCCTGCCCTAATTTATCCTCTTCCACATGAATCTGAACCGGTGCGCTGTATGCTCCGGGCAACTCTGCCAAATACTCAAAGTCTTTTCTGAGAAACGCTTCCAGGATTCTGTTTATATCGGTTTCATCGCGCTTGAACTTCTTCAAGCCCACCTCTTTGATCTTACCCCCCACTCTCACTATTATAATAATCGAAATTGCTCAAATACGCCGCAAGCAAGCATATTAATACAGCAATTACTCCGACCGTCCGAACCAACCAACCCGCTACAGGGATAAAACCAGGAAAAATAACAATAATAACAGCAACTACAGCCAATCCATAATAAAGCATCGGCTTAACATTGTTCTTTCTTTTTTTCAAATTTCACCGGGTTTGCTGCATAGAATTCACCCATATAGCTTGGGTAGAGTTTTGTTTGATTTTCCATAAATATTACTTTTTATAATAATTAATAATAGTTCCATCTTTCCTGGTTATCGTATGAAAACAAAAGTAAAAAAGTAACCTGTAAATAATGAAACAATCGTGGGGGATAAATGAAGGGGACAACCCACAAACTAAACAACTGTTTTTCAAATGATAACTCGATAGAAAGGATAGACAAATAAGGGGACATTTGCATAAAGGAACTGATTCCATCAATAGCTTTTCATAAAGAACCAATGAAGGAGCAACATTACCTGCTACCAGACATATACTTTCTTGCTTGTCCCCTTATTTTTTATAATTACTACTATCTGATTCACTTTCCCGAATCGGATAACATCTTTTTCTAGAATCAGATATTTTCTCTGATTCATCTGCAAGAAAAGCAACTTCCTTTATAACTTGTACTCCAAAAAAACGGGATGATGAAATTTATATCTCATTATCCCGGTATTTACATTCTTAATTACTAATGTTTCATTCTTCCAGCATCAGCCCCACACCTTTCACCGTTTTAATGCTGACTGATGAATCTTCAGCTATCAACTTACGGAGTTTTGTGACGAATACATCCAGGGCTGCGGGAAGCAAAATAATCATCTTCCGTATTCCAGAACTTATCAAGAATGGCTTCACGACGTACTACATCACCTCTGTTCTCACAAAGCATTTGCAACAGTCCTGCTTCACGGGCGGTCAATGTCTTGTTTTCACCGGAAGAATGTTTCAATATGGCGTGCGTAGCATCAAGCACATATTCCTTTCCAATCTTATAACATTCGCTTTCGTCCTTACTCTTTTCACCTTTGGAGAGTTTCAACAAAGCATGAATATGGGCATCCAGTTCTTCGGGAATGAAAGGTTTCTTGATATAATTGTTGGCTCCCAACTCATAGCCTTTCAATACATTTTTTGGGAGAAACCAAACCGGAAGAAAAGATTATAGGCGTCTCTTTATCCACCTCACGGATGCGCTTCACCATCTCATAACCATCCATGACGGGCATTTCTATATCCGAAAGAATGACATCGGGACGATGCTCCCTCCACATTGCCAATCCTTCTTCACCATTGGCAGCTGCCAACACCTCATAGCCCTCTATGATATCTTCCAATCCGCTCTGAACGATGTAACGCAGGCTGGGATCGTCCTCAACTAACAATAACTTTATTGTATCCATGTCTTTGATATGAATTGTATTAACTTCCGGTTGTATGCCACAAAAGTAATAAATTATTCGTTAACCCGAAGATAACATTGCGATATCATTCATTCTTATGCTAATTATCGCAAGCATGCTCTTCACAATAGGATATGCACAACAGACTTGCTCAACTGGCACATCTCAATGATCCGGTACATATCAAGAAAGATTTAGGAAATCATTTTATCGGAAATGAAAACTTTGGCGGTCTAATCGTAGGGCCTCCACCAAAATCACCGCCGCCGCGTTTATCAAACACCGCGCTGCGCAGAATCTCGTACATTATTCCGCCTACATCCAGTCCCAGCTTAAACTTCTCGAAGCGATAATAGGGTATCACAACGGGAACCGTCTGCCAACCTCCACGCATGGCATCGTAATAGCGCTGGGCACCGACCTCCATACCAAAACGTTCGGACATATCAAGAGACATCGTAGCACCATAACTATTAGTGCTCATCCCGTAAGAATTACCGATATCATACGAACCGAAGACATTGAAGGCAACCCGGTCGGAAGCACGATAAGTCAGCCTACCCGCAGTACTGAAGGCTTGCCCGGTGATGCGAGACATATTTATCTTCATGGCATTGGCACGAAGTTGCAATGATAGCCGATCATTAAAGATATGCTGATATCCTAACGAAGCATTATTGAAACGCCCGATGCCCGGAAGACTGGTCTGGCTCCCGGAACCGAATACCGCTCCATGAGGAAATTGCCTTAATACGCCTCCCGTACTATAATCGCCCCGGAATAGCGGAGAAGGATTTATATGATAAGGGATACGGAGTTCCTCTTTCAAGGAGAAAGAAGGCAAATCACCTAACTGTATAGGATTTATCAAAGGATATACGGTTTTTTCGGGAAGCAGGTTGACGGATGGAAGCTGAAATGTAGCTTTCGGCTTTATCAACATACTATCAAGAGTGAAGCGTGTACTATCTTCCTGTGCAGAAAGCAACTGCAAACCAGAAATGAACAGAAAAAATAATCCCCAACGAATTGGGAGCCAAGATATGCCAACCCTGCGTGTCATAATCTACCTCCTTTGTTTTTACGGACTCTGTATACAAAAAATAGTAAAAGGCTATCTGAATAACAAATAGTTGAGCACATTTCATCTTTGCCAGCAGGCTTTTTTAACGCAAGGGGAATTGTAGCGTAAATTCACTGTAACTCCCTTCCATACTTTCTACCTTCACCATACCGCCGTGGGCACTCACCACCTGCAACACATAATTCAATCCTAACCCGAAACCTGATGCACCCGTCTTACGACTACCAGAAGCAACCCTCTCGAACTTATTGAATATCTTATGCTGTTCGCTCAAAGGGATGCCAATACCGTTATCATGCACTCTAACAATGGTTCCATCCTCTGTCTTTGTACCTGAAAGAACGATCAGAACCTCTTCATTAGAGTACTTGACAGCATTGTCCACCAGATTGGAAAGTATCTCACGCAGACAGAAAGCATCCGCATAAACACTACATCCTTCTTCACAATCGATATCGAAATGAACCGTCTTCGCCGCTTTCAACTGATACTTTTCCGCTATATCCCGCAGCAACGGTCTTAGGGCAACTTCTTCTTTATGTAGTTCCAATTCTCCACGATCTATCTCTGTCAGCATTACTACACGATTGGAAAGTGTCAGCAGATGTTCGCACTCATCTTCCATCACTTGCCTGTAGCGGACCAGCTTCTCCGGCTTATCCGCCAACTTACCACCTGCCAGGATATGCGCTCCCATCATGACAGACTGCAACGGTGACTTCATATCATGTATCATGGAGTAAGTAAAGTCCTTCTGAAACTGTTCCAACCGACGCTGTGCCCGCAACATACGTATCTGAAAGAAAACACAGAGAGATACGAAAAGGAAAGCAATAAGCAGCGGCACCTGCATATACCAAGTGGTACTCATAATAGTACGTTGTGGTGAACGAACCACAGCAAAGATGCAACTCGTACTATCCTTATCCAACGGAAACAACCGGGTAGTGATATCCCCGAAGTCAACAGCCGGACTACCTGTATAAAGTATCAACTCCCGGGACGGATATCTGATCCAATGGATATCCGCCCTATCCGGAAAACCTGTTTCCAAAAGCTGTTTTCTGAACACACTGTCGGCAAACTGCAAGGAAAAACGGAATAGGCACACGGCTATGTAGACTGATCGTATCCTGTATATCATAAGCCATCTTCATACGGAAGCCTTCATCAAACTTATTGTAAAGATGTCGTATGACACTCAACTGTACCCGGTAACGATAACCTTTCTCCAGATATACCTTATAAAGTTCATTCATCATACGCCTCGGATAAGGGAGAAATTCTCCCGGTGAACTATCCCAATTAAAATCAGGATTAGCCTTAGTAAAAGCGGATACCTATGTAAGTCTGCCTCCCGGTAGAAAGCCTCTTCTAATTGCTCCTCCGCCTGATACCGTATCTTTTGAGAGGTCGTATAATACAAATATCCCGACCAGACAGCCAGCAACAGGAATACTCCCACCAAGCTGACCATAGAAATTGCTTTAAGAGAAATAGACCGGCCCGTAGTTTCTTGCCGTACTTCTGCTTTGGCATGTGCCAGAGTAGCATTGGTTCTCTCAAAGAGTATGTTGCTTTGTGCCTCTATCTCTTGCCAGTTTTCTGTGGTTATCAGATTTTTCATCCGACTGACGGGATGTTTCATTTTTCTCTTCGGCCAACGTATAGAAGTCCTGTTGTTGTTTCTGCAAGTTATGCCGTTGGCGGAATACCGACTTCATCTGTACAATCAAGGCATAGACAGCCGTACCCAGCAATAGCCATGTAATGAATGACAGTAACAGGAGTCTCTTCTCCATCTCCCTGGCAGGGAAAGAAAGAATGGCACGGACAGCCTCCCCACGGGATTTAAAGGTGAAAGCTGTTTCGGAAGTAACAGCGGCAAAGTTACGGATACTTACCTGAGGATTGGTACTTGCCAGCACCTCATTTGTATTTACATTAATGCGCTCCACGGTCAGCGTTCCATCCATGTCTAACTTCCGCAACTTATTGTGCAACACACTATCTATGGTGGCTAACGGAATTTCTTTTATTCCATACACCCGTTGCAAAGCCTGTGCCGCCTGCTGGGAAGTACGCTTATTCCTTTCATCCCCATCCATCCGCTTGTATTTAGGGTTGGGTGCATACGCTATGACAGCTATTGAATTATCAGGATAAGGAAGGTTGTTCACCAGATTATCCACTGTCTCCGTGAAAGACATCCAGAAGCACTTGTTCAGTGATTTCTCCGCTTCCTGCATCTGTGCATGAAAGGCATAAAGCATTCCGCCCAACTGTATCAACACAACAGCAATCAGACTCACAAGTGAAAGAGAGATGACAGTACGTAATTTCATCTTATCCGTTTATATTCGCCTGCAAAAATAGCAAATAACTATGGATCACGAAGTAATGCACTACTTTTTATATCAGACGAGAATGCGCTCTTTCCAGCCAATGGCAAGGCATGATGAAAAGAAACGAACGGAAATCAGCATCTTACTGATTAAAAGAGGAATACAAAAATACATACAACTCTAAAAAACAAGAGAGCTCTCCAGAGTCGCAAAAGTGTCGTTAACCTAACGATAACATTACGATAACATTCATCCTCATGCCCCTGCCCTATCTTTGCAACATCAAAAGTAACGAAATGTATAACTTAAAAAATAAAACGATTATGAAAGCTTTAGTATTATCAGTAGTATTCGCATTGACATCAGTAGTAAACGCAGTAAGTGGCAACAATGTAAAGGACTTCGCTTACAACAGTGAGAAACAGGAAAACGGGGTAGAAACCCAGACAGTCTACAAAGTAAAAGAAGGCAAGTATCTGGAACGCCACCTGCAATACAACTACACACATGATGAAAAAGGACGTGTATCAGCCAAGGAAATCCTGAAATGGAACCAAGACAACAGCCGCTTTGAAAAGCAGTATTGCCTCAACTTCAGCTACACCGACAACGAAGTAAACGTGGAATATGTAGCATGGAACAATAAAATCGGTGACTATACAGACGTAAAAGCCAAAGCTGTTTACCAGACGAACGAACAGGGAGTAAACTACACTGCCTACAACTGGGATAAAAAGGAAAACGCCTAGAATCTAACCGTAGGACAAGATAACCGCTTTACTCTCTAACCGGAAAATAAAGCGTGAACTCACTGAAACGCCCTTCTTCGCTCTCTACTTCCACCCGGCCCTCATGTGCTAACATCACTTGCTGCACATAGTTCAGTCCCAGACCGAAGCCCGTAGCTCCTCCCTTACTGCTGCGGGCCGCAGCGACCGAACGCTCAAAACGGTTGAAAATACGTGCAAGGTCTTTCACAGGAATACCCAAGCCATTATCACAGATTTTAATCTTGCTGAAACCTTTCTCCGACTCACAGATGATATCAATCTTTACTTCGTCACGGGAGTATTTTATTGCATTATCCAGAAGATTACTCAGCACTTCACGCAGGCAGAAAGCATCTGCATAAACAGTTTCACAACGATGATAGAGGGTATTGAACTCTATTTTCTTACCGGCTTTCAAAGATATCTTAGCCAATAAATCATCCATCAGCGGACGCAAAGGAACTTCTTCCTTACGCAACTCCAAACGACCTTTATCCAACTGTATCAACATCAATACCCTGTTCAGAAGTACTGATAAATGCTCACATTCATCAGTGATCGCCAGCTTATACTTATCTTCCTTCTCCGATTTCTCCGCCAACTTACCACTTGCCAGAATTTGACTTCCCATAATAATGGAACTCAACGGAGACTTCATATCATGTATCATAGAGTAAGTAAAGTCCTTCTGAAATTGTTTAAGGCGGCGTTGTGTACGCGAGATCTGTATTTGGAAATAAACACAAGCACCCATAAACAGAAAGATAATGCCCAACGGAAGAAGCATATACCAGTTGGAAGCGATAATATACCGCTGAGGAGCATGTAGAATGCCCTGTACACAATACGTGCTATCCTTATCCAGTGGAATCATTTGGGTTGTCATATCCAGATTCGCCACATATAGACTATCCGCATAAATCGTCTCGCCACCCAACGGATACTTCATCCGGACTATGCTGCTCTTATCCGGAAGTCCCTTTGCACGAAGCACATCCGAGAAAACACTATCGGCATATTCCATCGAGAAAGGAATGGGTACGGATGCCTTTGCATTGATGGTATCCTGCATAAAATAAGCCATGGATAAACGGATACTCGCATCTTCATAATCATTATAATTCATACGAGTGATATAAAAAGGATAGGGTCTGACGTTATATTTCTTCTGTATGTCCTGTTCACGGATAGCTTTCACCAATTTGCGGGCATAGGGCGACATACCTGTAATCTTATTAGGCATCGGATATTTCTGGTCAAGCAAAAGTGAGGCAAAGCGATGGTAAGTTGTTTCACGAAAAAAAAAAAGCTTCTTCAAAACTATCCTGCACCTGGAGTTCCAGTTTTCTATAACCGATGCGGTACAAATATACTGACCAGATAGACAATAAAAGGAATATCCCCACTAGAGTGACAATAGAAAATGTTTTCAAAGAAATAACCCTACCGATATGCTGCAGCGATGCCTCCGCTTTCACTTTCGAAAGCATCTTCTCTATCATTGTCAGCAGCGTAGTGCCGTCATTTTCTATTTCATTCCACAATTGTCCGGAAATCTTTGATGACATTTCGTCGACCGGCAGACGCATTTGTTCCGTCAAGACATAAAAATCCTGCTTCTGTTCCTGTAAGTTAAGCTGCTGATAGATTAATGATCTCATCTGCAACACCAGCACATAAACTACTATCCCTAATAAAAGAAAAGTAATGACGGATAATACCAATACATTACGCATCATTTCTCCGAAAGGAAAACGAACAATGGCGCGTACAGCTTCCCCTTTTTCCTTATATACAAATACTTTTTCAGAACAGACTGTAGTAAAGCCACTATTTCCTATGTCCGTATTCGTAGTTTCAAGTATTTCCCCCGTATCGACATTAAAACGTTCAATGGCTACTTCGCCTTTAATATAGACACGTGAGAGTTTTTTATGTAATACACTATCCAACTCGGCCAAACGAAATTCCACACCATAAGCTTTCTGCATAGTCTGAACACATTGTTGAGCCAATCGATTAGCATAAGCATTATTGATGTCCTTATTCAAAGTATTAAGGAAGAAAACCGATACAATGGTCCCATCAGGATAAGGCAACCGATCTTGCATTATATTCGTCATATCCGAAAAGGCCAACCAGAAACACTCATTGAGCGTTTGTTCCGCCTCTTTCATCTGGGCCTTATAGGCATAATACATTCCACCCAATTGAACAAGGACAATAACCAGAAGACCTGCAATGGAAAGGCGAATAACGGAACGAGCTTTCATATTGTTTGTATTTTGGCTGCAAAGGTAACAAATTAATCTGTTAACCTAACGATAACATTACGATAACATTCATCCTCATGCCCCTGCCCTATCTTTGCAACATCAAAAATAACGAAATGTATAACTTAAAAAATAAAACGATTATGAAAGCTCTAGTATTATCAGTAGTATTCGCATTGACATCAGTAGTAAACGCAGTAAGTGGTAACAATGTAAAAGACTTCGCTTACAACAGTGAGAAACAGGAAAACGGGGTAGAAACCCAGACAGTCTACAAAGTAAAAGAAGGCAAGTACCGAACGCCACCTGCAATACAACTACACACATGATGAAAAAGGACGTGTATCAGCAAAGGAAATCCTGAAATGGAACCGGGACAACAGCCGCTTTGAAAAGCAGTATTGCCTCAACTTCAGCTACACCGACAACGAAGTAAACGTGGAATATGTAGCATGGAACAGCAAAGCCGGTGATTACACAAATGTGAAAGCCAAAGCCGTTTATCAGATGAACGAGAATGGCATGAATTACATGGCTTACAACTGGAATGAGAAAGATAACTCCTGGAATCTGGTAACAGAACACAATGCAACAAATTGGAACAACGCTTTGCTGGCAAACAGATAATTACTCTAACAAGAATTCTCTCTTACAGTTTCCAATGAAAAAACGCGGCTGCCAAAAGATAATCTTTCAAGCAGCCGCGTTTGCAATTATTACTTAAAGTCAGTCTTCGTGTTTAGAATATTCAGAGAATTCGCAACCAAACTCTTCTACCATCATATTATCCATCTCATCGGCTTTCAATGCCAGATTCACCAGATTAGTCAGGATTTCATCTTCCGATGCATCCGTAATGTCAGACAGATGTACGCGATATGCTATGTAGATCTGGCGTCCTTCAATACCCAGTTTGTAAGGACTGAAATCTTCACCCAGAATATAATTGAGCACCCTTTTCCACCTCTTTCTTTGGCAACAGATTGATAGGAGAAACAGCAAACAGATAAGTATTTTCATAAACAAAGATACGCACTTCGGAACTGCCTTTATGGAATGTCCAGGAGTCATAACCGTCACGCGCAAGAACCGGATTAACTCCCATCTCACGGATGGCACGTTCGCAGAAGGTACTCAATGAAGACGGTTCGCGCTCTTCAAAGATACCCTCGGGCAGCTTTTCGCCGCATGAAGGGCAGAATTCTTCCTCTTCCGATATCAGCTCGTCACAACTGTCGCACTGCACCTGAAAAGCTGTACGGTCCACAGCCTCCACAAATTCAAGCAGCTTCCGTAATGCTTCCACACGGATGCCGAAACCCATATTGTCGGCATTACTCAGCTTACTCACCGTTACACCTACCACTTCGTTCTTTTCATTGAAGATAGGACCGCCGGAGTTACCGGGATTCACTGCCGCATCAGTCTGTATATAGTACTTTCCATCCACCAGCTGTTTGGGCGAAGACACAGAGCCTTCGGTCACCGTAAAAGGCATGCCATAAGGATAACCGGCCACACAAACCTTTCCACCGATGGACAAGGAATTATCTCCTGCCAGATTCAGGGAAGGCAGAGCTGAGAAATCACCGTCTACGAACAGCAGGGCTATGTCCAATGAAGGGTTCACCAGTACCACCTTAGCCAGATAAGGATTCCGGTCATTATCATGTACCGCCACTGCATGAAAGCCTTTCACCACATGGTAGTTCGTCACAAAAAGATCATAGTCTTTCAGATAGAAACAGCTGCCTGATCCACCTGCATGGGTTACTTTGAAAACCAACTGATATATATTGTTCTGTTCCATTGATTCATTGTTTTTAATCTGTTATTGTTGTCCGCCAAGTGCCTGTTGCATCATCTTCTGTTGAAGTTCCTGAGCCAGACGCATATACTCGGCCATATCTCCCCTCATCATGGCAGCCTGCATATCGGCCTGCGCCTTCATGATTTCCTCTTGCAGAGATGCTGCCATACCCTGTATTTGCTCGATGGCTTCTGCCGATATCTCTTCCAGGTCATCTTCATCCGGTTCCGGTCACCTTCCATTATTTTATCCATCGCATTGTAAAGGATTTCAGATGCATCCTCCATCGGCTTGCCGCTTGCTTTTTCAAGCGCATGCGAAAGAATTACGTTAATGTCATCCTGCACATCATTATAGAAGTAAGCCTCATAGAAAATATAGAGCAGACGTACCGCACTCCGCTCATAATTTTCCGTCTGAATGGCTTCAGTAGCTTCTTTATAGACACTCATAAAGTTCTCCTGCATATTCTTCAGAGACGAACGGCGCTTGGTAGACACCAATGTATCTACGAAATAAAGATCAGCCGCCAGTTCCTCCTTAGGCATGGCGAGCAATTTCTCAAGGAAAGCCTTTCCTTTCGCTACCACCTCGGCAGTAGGCAGTTCGGCATCCATATCGTCCACCGCTTTATCAAGATCATTCAATAACTGGCCTTGCGGACGGGCAAAGTAGGAAATCTGATAGAAAGTTGTATCGAGCACATTCCAGGAGTAGCCATATTTCCGGTCGGCATCATACTCTTTCACAGCTTCCAGTGTTTCGCGGCCCAAGATTTGCAAACCTTCATAAATGCGGTCTATCTTTTCCTGCGGATAAGGGGTGACCTGCGGCTCATAGCACCGCGTAGCACCGAACTTCGTACAGAACTCGTCATCATATTTATCACCGATATGGCAGATATTCTGTAACACGAAGTACATCTTATGGGGATGGCTCTGCGAGAGAGAACACGTGTACTCCATTCTCAACTTATCGTTGTCCTTCACAAAGCGAGGCAACAGCAGCTTGTTCAGATTCAGGTCTGCAATCTGTCGAAGCATGGCTACACGCCCTTTCTCGGGCAAGTTCAGGAAGTCGGCACTGATACGGTAAAATCCGTCTTTTACAGAAATATGCACCAGGATAGAACCGTGGGGAATATGAAATTCAGTACCATCCGCATTGCCATACTTCGTCCGGAAGTCCGCATTCAGGTAATCCAGCAAACTGTGGAAAGCTTGCAGATACTCGCCTTGGTTATACAAGTCCACGCTCTTTTCGTAAGCCTCCGTATGAATGGAACTTTGCGTGGAGTCCACTACGGGAGGAATAAATGTAAGTGTTTGTTTCATGTTATAATATGGTTTTAAAGGATATCTGTCACCTGACAGGCAAGGTTTATGTCATTATATATCTCTTCAAGCAGATGTTCATTGTCCAGTGCCTGTTTGCGAAGACAGAGGAAGCCGTCGGGCATCACTCCCGCATAGTAAAAAGTATCTTTGCTGAAAGAGAGCATCATATCGTGCCCGAATGTTTCGCGCAGACGGGTAATCTGACGCATGATTGCCGGTGTAAGTATCATACGGGCGGTTATTTCGTCATCGGCATAAACCACGAAATACTTTTCGAAATCCGGGTCTTCCAGATGAACGAAGCGGGCATTATAGCGTCTCTTCAAGCCCTGGATATTCTTTGCCAGATAGCCGGCCTTTTGTTCCAGATGGTCGGGCAGGATAATCGTGCTGCCCTTAAAACTACGCTCCAGACGGCACCAGCCAAACATCCCGCGGAAGTTATGCGCACTACTTTCGTACCTGGAGGCGAACAGCGGACGGAGCACATAGCGGTAAAGCATCACGAAATAGCCTGTTACAGAGTTCAGTTCCAACTTATTCATCAGTCCATAGGAAACCCCTATATCGGCTATATAAAGGGTACGATCTCCCCGCGGCACTTCCAGATAAGCATAGGTGGTAGCCGCCAGTGCCGGATCAGAGAAAGAAGAATTAAAGAGCCTGCTACCGGATAATATACGCTGGTCCAGTTGCGAAGAGAAGGAGAAAAGAACGGATGGAAACATAGCAGACATAATGCTGCGCATGATATCATTTTCCTGCCCTTGGAATTTCATAAGAGAGCGGCTGAATGCGAAGTTCAGCACAATAAATCCCATAAAGACCGGGAAAATGTATTGCGTAACCACACTGTAGTTCTCTAATCCGATATATCCAACAAGATAGCCCCCAAACAGGACGAACATCATCCAGCAAAACACAAAGAGATAGACTATAATGCTCAGAATACGAACAATCTTCTGCCAGAAATATACACGGGAAAGTTCGGTACGAAGCCTTTCGGAAAGGTTTCTGAAGTCAATTGATTCCATATTACGTCTACTACTTTAAAAGTGCACTGACATCCACATTCCGTTGTTCCTGTTCGGGAATATCAATCAGTTCTTCCTGATGATGATTCTGCCGGCCGGCCACGATGGAAGAGGGAAACATCTCAATGGAGTTATTATAGTCGGTGACCGCAGCATTATAGGTGCGGCGTATGGCTTGCAGTTGCAATTCCATATCTTCAATGCTCCTTTGCAGTCGGGTGAACTGCTCGCTTGCCTTCAGTTCCGGGTAATCTTCTACGGATAATTGAAGTTTGGAGATTAAAGAAGAAAGCTCATTACCGGTTCTTATCTGTTCAGTCTCCTGTGAAGGCTGAAAAGTTCGTGAGCGAAGTTCTGCGATACGGGTCAGCGTCTCATTCTCATGCCCCATATAGGACTTTACGGCAGCTACCAAATTCGGTATCATATCGTTCCGCTGTTTCAATGCCACACAAATGCCGCTACGGCATTGCTTTACCCGATTCCGTTTTGCAATCAGATTATTGGCAGTCCAGATATACCAAAGTACCAATAAGATGATAAGGGCTATTCCGATATAAAGAAGTATTCCCTGGTTTTCCATAATTTTACTTTCTGATATAGATTAATAATAGTTATATCGTATCTACTTACGAGAACGGAACAAAAATAAGAAGATAGACATAAAACAGGAAAGAAACAGGGGGGACAAATAGAAAGTAACATTTTCACTATAAACCTATGTTTTTCAACTGATTATTATCATCAGGCAGAGAAGAGGCAAGGGGATATTTTCAATGATAAGGGGAATGGCCCAATAGAATAACAAACAAAACCAGGGATAATGATCTAATTCATGCTTGATAAAAAATGAATTAAATGCAATAGCTAGCTCCGTTCTTAGGCATTCCTATACTTTTCCCTTCCAACGGTTAGCCTTTTCCATCCGAACGTTTATTCTTTCCACCGTGGAGTTTCTTTCTTTCCACCATGGTGGAAAGAAAGTTTCCCTGTGATGGAAAGCAACTTTCTCCATGGTGGAAAGAATAAGTACCTACTACAATTTTACTTAACCGTCGCAACAAAAAGAGATAAAAGTGGCAATGCGGCGGCTTAACCTTTGAAACTTATATTATTCATGCGAATCAGGAGGGGAAAGTATGTTCATATCCCGTCAGAAAGGATTTATTCAGCCAGCAAGTTTTATTAGCTCTTTATACCTTACTAAACTTGCATGCCGACTTATAATCGTTAACCTAAAGATAACATTGCGATAACATTCCTTCTCTGCTCACCGCCTTACCTTTGCAACACCGAAATAAACCCAATGTATCACTTAAATAATAAACAAATCATGAAGAAATTTCAGAAAATAGGAATCGTACAGGCAAAAGGCATTGCAATCGTTTTGGCAGTTCACGTATCAATGGTTGTAGTCAATCCTATATATACAGGACTGAAACACGCTATTGGAAATATATTCTTCAATTAATAAAAAGAACAGATGATGAAAGCGGATATCTCAATTGTACAAAGCAAGAAAGGAACCGAAATCATGGTTTCGGGAAATAAGATCAATAAGTATGGAATGCTGGCTGGCTGCAATCCTTTTTACAGTACCCATACTGCTCTTATTCCGATGGATACATGGAGAAAATATGGCTCATGTATCATTGCTGATATTCTGGTTGTGCGCTCTGGCAGGTTTTGGAGTAAATCTATTGCTTCATGCACTTTTCTTCGGAATCTTTTCGTCCAAAGGTTTCCGGTCTATCTCTTTCGTAAAGCATAAAGGGAGGCATACGCTTCTGCCACTGCAACGAACCCATCAGAATGTGGCAATATCGCACAACTTGCTTCTTACCTATTCTGTTGTTAGGCATCCTTCCGCTTTTGTACGGCATGGCAACAGGGAGCTATTATTTCACATTATTCGGAACATTCTTACTTATCGGTAGCATAGACGACATCTGCATCCTCTGGAAACTGCGTTCATTCGGCAAAGATGCATTTATCAACGACTGTTCACAGGAGTTGCGTTTCCATATATGGTAATGTCAGGATCGTACCGGAAAATAAAGAGTAAACTCACTGAAACGGCCTTCTTCACTCTCCACTTCTACCCTGCCATCATGTGCCAGCATCACTTGCTGCACATAGTTCAAACCTAAGCCAAAGCCTGTGGCTCCCCCTTTACTACTGCGTGCTGCCGCCGCAGAGCGTTCAAAGCGATTGAAGATACGCGACTGGTCTTTCAAGGAGATACCCAACCCGTTATCGCATACTTTAATTTTGCAGACTCCCCTCTCCGACTCACAGATTATATCTATTTTCACCTCTTCACAAGAATACTTGATCGCATTGTCCAATAAGTTTCCCAGCACTTCACGCAGGCAGAAAGCATCCGCATAGACCGTCTCACAGCGATGATAAACCGTATTGAATTCCACCCTCTTACCGGCTTTCAGAGAAATCTTCGCAACCAGATCATCGAGCAAGGGGCGCAGGGCGACTTCTTCCTTATGCAACTCCAAATGCCCTTCGTCCAATTGTGTCAGCATCAATACCCTGTTCGATAAAGCCAGTAGATGCTCGCTTTCTTCCGTCATCACCCGTCGGTATTTCTCTTCTTTTTCAGGCTTATCCGCCAGTTTCCCCCCTGCCAGCACATGTGCCGCCATCAGTATGGAGTTCAACGGAGACTTCATATCATGAATCATGGCGTAAGTAAAGTCTTTCTGAAACTGCTCCAGGCGATGTTGCATCCGAAGCACTTTCACCTGACCGAAGATACAATCGAGCATTACCAGGAATGTAATCCATAAGGGCAGCAAAAAGATACCAGATAGAAGTCGCCACATAACGATAAGGGTTCTTCACAACTCCCTGCACGCAAAGCGTACTATCTTCTTTCAAAGGAATAAACTGAGAAGTATAATCACCATACTTCCTGGAGGCGTATCCAACCTGTACAACCGTACTATCCGAAGAACGGAGAAACTGACGAATACCACTACGTGACTTCATGCCCAACCGGCTCAAATGCCCGGCAAATACCGAATCCAGGAAGAAAGAAGACATAGGTATCTCTATACTGTCCTGATTGATTCTCTGCTGCACGATCAAGGCTGACCGAAGGCGATAGTTTTGGTCAATCGTGTTATAGGTATGTACTACAAACAAACGGTTTATCACATACTCCGATTCCTTTCCCCTCAGAAACTTCTGTTGCTCTTTAGCGAAAGGAGTCTCTTCTAAAATGCTCACATCTTTGTATGCCCCTACTTTTGTGACATGTGAAAGGAAATGTCGATAACGATTATACATCACCTCATCATAGAAAGCTGCTTCAAAACAATCATTCACCTGATAAGCAGTCTCACGGGCAGCTGTACGGTACAAATAGGCAAACCAAGCTACCATCAACAAACAGCTTGCCAACAGACTGACTATGAAGAATACCTTAAATGAATGTTGTTTACGGGCCTGACGTTTCCGTTCCTCTTCTTTAGCCATGGAAAGTGTTTGCTCCGTCATATCCAGAATCTGCCTGCTCGATGTTTCTATGGCCTCCCACTGTTGTTCGGGAATCTGCCTGCGCACCTTACCTATCGGCAATCTCATTTTCTCCGCCAGAGCATAGAAAGCAGAGCGCTGTTCCTCAATCCCCCGGCGCTGGCTGATGATATACTTCATCTGCTGTGCCCAACTGTAAATGAGGAAAGCAGTCAACAACAAAGTAGGAAGGAACAGGAAAAACACATCCTTTACAAGTGGAAGGAAAGGAGAAATGATGGTAGCTTCTATCGCTTTACCCTTACCTTCATTCAGCCATGCTTGCTCCGAAATAACCGTTTTGAAATGCCTGTAAGCGGAATATTTACTGTGATCTTCTACCGAATCAATCCGTACGGTCCTATCGATGTTCTTCCATTTCAGCTTCTTTTCCAACACCTTCTCCATCTCATCCAAAGGTATCTCCACATGATAAGCATCTTCCAGGAAAGAAGCCACTTGCTGATATCCCAGAAATACCAGTTCATCATAAGACATCTTTTCATCTCTGCGGATGTACGAATAACAAGGTATGGTATTGTCAGGAAAAGGCAGGTTATTCACCTGGTTATCCACCGTTTCTATAAAAGCCTGCCGGAAACATTCGTTCAGTGTACGCTTCGCCTCATTTTTATAGCTGTCATAAGCATATATCATGCCTCCCAATTGTATCACCACAACGAGAAACAATCCTATGATGGAGAGGATATAGAGTGAGCGAAGCTTCATCTTGCTATTGTTTTGGGGACAAAGATAGCGTTTTTAACATCCACTTCCATGCAGGAAGAACATGAATCGTATATTCACCGGCATTTTTACCCTTATAGTAATGCAGACTTACTTGTACCGGCAAATTCCGGCGTAAATGAAGATAAACGGCATTCTCAAGCAACTTACCATTATCTTCACTTTGAAGATTAAGCAATACAGAGCGTAAACCATAATCAATGCAATAATATTTTTATCTCCACTACTCTCTTTCACGAGTGAGGGTTCATATTTCGTTAACGGGAAAAACAGATATATACTTCCACAGGTAATCCTGCCTGGAAACCTGCAATCAACTGTTTTAGTAATTCCTTCTTCTTCATAAAGACATTCTATTTAAAATTTTCCCTTCTAAAAAAGACAAAATATAAAAAACTTTCTTTTTGGAAAAAGAAGAAATCTAGGAAATTCTAAAAAACATCAGATTTAATAAGATACAAAGCTGCATTTGCAGTTGATAAAATCACCGGAATTTCTACGTTAACCTAATGATAACATTGCAATAACATTCATCCTCATGCCCCTGCCCTATCTTTGCAACATCGAAAGAAACAAAAATGTATAACTTAAAAAATAAAACGATTATGAAAGCTTTAGTAGTATCAGTAGTATTCGCATTGACATCCGTAGTAAACGCAGTAAGCGGTAACAACCTGGAAGGCTTCGCCTACAACACGGAGGAACAGGAAAACGGAGTGGAAACCCCAATGGTGTATAAGGTAAAAAAAAAAAAGTATCTGGAACGCCATCTGCAATACAACTACACGTATGATAAAAAAAGGACGTGTTTCTGCTAAAGAAATACTGAAATGGAATCAAAACAACAGCCGCTTCGAGAAACAGTATTGCCTGAACTTCAGCTACACCGACAATGAAGTAAATGTGGAATATGTAGCATGGAACAGCACTTTACTAGCTAACAAATAACTTTACTCTAACAATAAATTCTCTCCGTGCGGCCGCATTCTTTATTCAACCAATATCCTGTTAAATCACGCAAAATATTTTTGTTATGAATCCCCAATGTTAAAAAAAGCATCCACTCCATAAAATATTCCCCGAAAAAGAATCACCCTATTCTGTTTATTACTACCTTTACTATATATTTCATATATAAGTATATCACTTGTGAAATTTGTTTAAGATAAATAATTATTTAGATATAAGTTATTTAGAGCAACAATTGATTGGACTTTATTATGTATACGATGAAATCTACAAATTTAAAGTATATAGAACATGAAAAAATTATTATTATTTTTAACTATTGCAGCCGGCTTGACTGCTTGTATAAAGGATGATGTTTATGTTGAGCCAACTATGGAGCAATATAAATTGACTACTGAGTGGACAGTTCCTGTTCAAGATGACTGCATAACAGTCGTAGAATATAATGGAGAGGTCATATACGAAGGAAATGTTCCGATGAATATAGATGTACCCAAAGATAATTACGGCTCTACGCGAAGCCTAGAAGGTCTTGAATGGCATTTTGTTCCAAATGGTAAGCCGTTACTGGGTAATAGTTACTATACGGAGTATAGAAATGGTATTTTTGCATTTGAAGATGCACCTAATGGAGATAATGATTATAATGACTTTATCTGTTACTTTAAAGAAGCATATTCTGTATTCCTTAAGGGAGAAAATCAGATTGATCATATACTCTTCAAGAAATTAGAAATATTACCCAAGGCTTTAGGTAATTCAATTCCCCTGAGTTTCGGAATAGAATTAGTTAATGTAAATAGTGGCGACATGATAGCCGATATTATTATTTATAAAGATATTAGAAAGGAAGCATTTAATGGTGCTACCGGCTTTATTAACACAGATAAAAATATCCCGGAATTCGAACTAAACAGTAAATGTGACAAAATAATCACAGAACAAGCATTCCGTCCGGAAAATGATCTTAAAAATAGTGAACTCGGAATTAACTACTACATTATAGCTAATGGCAAGAAGTATTATACAGCTGATAGCAATAGGGCTAAACTTACTGAAAATAAGACTCCTTATGGTTTATATATACCTACAACTTCAAATTATTGGGATTATCCTATCGAGAAATCTCCTATTTGGGAAGGCTATCCGAACTTTAAGAACTGGATACTTGGGAAAAAACAGGGACCCTTTTCTGAAAGAAAATCTAAATATTTATATTCAATGCAAAAACATAGTCAAAATTAGTAATTTTACACCCCGGCAACTTTTAGATGCAGCTCATTCATTGAGTTGTCGGGGTGTTTTTTAATTTAATGATATTTGGATTTATCTTTCACCCAATGAAAGATGTTCTCATTTACTAAATAGTTCTACAGACATTAAATATGAATTATAGGGTAGCCACATAGACATGATAAAATAGAGTGTATCGCCTTTGAGTGATAGCGGGTGAATATACGACCCATAGAGCTGGGCATATTGCCAGCCATCCACTATCTTTGCGGGTTCACTCCACGGACCTGTTATATAATCGGCCGCACGGAAAGAAATCTCATAGCGAAGGCCATTAAAATAAAGCAATATCCACTTATTAAATTCCGGATGATAAGCCACGGAAAGTTCCCCGGCTACATCATCGAAGAGCGGGACAGCCGCCTCCTCATTATCTTTCACCCAGCCGCCACCGTTCCAGAATTCATATTCTGCTTGGTTTTCAATGTCTTCTTCACGGAAGCGGGCAAGGTGGGGTTTATTATCACGTCCTGTGATAGTACCTACCATATAGACATAACCGTCTTTCTTAAAATAGCCCACTTGGCCGAAGTTGCTCATTGAACCAAACTTTACATCCTGACAACGCTTCCAGGTTACTCCATTATCCACAGATTTATAAAGGCTTGAATAATTGGTCACCCAGCCCGTCCAATTACGGATATTCATATAATGGACATAATCGGCACCATTGGCACGAATAGCGGCTGTAGGAATGGAAGTCCAGTCTCCATTGCCACTGCCATCCTTACCCCCGTAACAGATTTCACGGGCACTTTTACCACTTTCATCCATAGCCGCACCATTGATGGCGAGCCCATCAGAAAGATTGGTGTCCTCGGAAAAGAGCAGCACATTGCTTCTCCAACTGCCACCATTAGGTCCCGGATTAACAAAGTTAGGATAGAAATCACTGCCAAACGTATCACCAAAGAAAAGGCCATAACGTCCCGGTTGAAGCTCCCAGACAATTCCCAAATCGGTGCCACCCACATTATACAGCTCATTGGTACGGTTATTCACCTCAAACTCCACAGCAGGCAGTCCGTTTCACTCCATTTACTTCTGCACCGGTAACCCGGGACACACATTTCAGGCCAGTAAAAGCTAATGCTTTCGATGTATTAACAGTGCCTTTATTCACCATCAATTGAACGGCTTCTGATGATTTATTGTCACTGCCTACAGCTACAAACTCAAGAGCAAGCTGAGCGCCATCATTTTCCTTCACAGTATATTCATAGATATACTTTTCTGAAAGGCTGGCCTTCATGTATTTCTCAGTCGTACCTTTCGTATCACCGGTTTTCTTGATTTCCAGATAAGCTAATTGTGCAAAACCATCAATCGTCACTTCAACAGACGCCTTTCCATTGTCAGCCGTAACCTCACTTTTGGAAAGCCGCACATTCAGAATTGGACTTCCACCATCCGAATCTGATTTCTCACAGCTTGCAAGTCCCCACGTCATCAGAAGACTTGCAAGCAATACTATATATTTTCTTCTCATATCACAATTTAGAGATACGCAGCACAGCACCTCCGTCAAACAGCCAAAGGCAGTTCTATCTTATCCTTACGGGTCACTGTACGTATTTCCTTACTCAAATGGTTAGGATTCCTCTCAGCATCCGGAGCATCCGTATATACCTCCGCCCGATATTCTCCCTCACCCAGAAAATCCAGCTTCAGGTTTAATGTGCGTGCATTTCATCCCACGTACCGGGAACTGTACGCAAGACCTCAAAACCTGGTTGTCCTTCATAGGCCATAGGCGTATCACACAAGGAAGTTAGATGGTTTTCCAGAACTACATACATCGCCATCATGTGGCAACGAGTGCTCTTTTCACTGATGATTTATAGGCTACCCGCACTTTGATAGGCGGTTCACTGATGGCATTGATAGGGGGCAATGGTGGTTTATAATGGGAGTTTTGTTTTGAAAATATTTCCGTTGAGCGATTGTCTGACTTTGGTTGCTGCTCTTTCATGGGCATTCTATAGTCTGATAATGAAGAAGATGACGGGTAAGTATAATACTACTATTTTTATCACTCGTAAGATCTTTTTTATGGTATATTGACTACGCTTCCCGTCTTTATGTTTCAACCTTGGAAGGCTGAGCTTTCTTTGCTCATTCAGCCTTCTGTTCTGTTGAATTTATTGTTTCTAGATGTAGTTGCTTCCCTGATTTGTTTTGCAGTATGGAATGTCGTACTGAAAAATCTGGGAACGGTACGCGCTTCCAACTATATTTATCTCAATCCGCTGTTCACTTTGGTAGGCTATCCTATTAGATGAACATCTCACAATTATTGCACTGATCGGAGCTGCTTATATTATGGGAGAAGTGTATATGGCTGGGAAAAGATGATGAAAGTTACTAAAGAAAGAGGGACATCATAAAAATTAACCTTGAAAGTTTTGTAAAACTTTCAAGGTTAATTTTATGATGTAAAATTTGGAAAATGGTTATGTATTATAAATATTATTATTCATTTCCCCAAAGGTCTGTCTCGTTTCCTTTGTTCTTTCTCCATTCATGACGCCATTTATGCATCATCACACTGTTTATCATTGGTTTCAACTTACGACTCGCCTTGTCGGGAATGGCGGGAACAGCTGTCGCTTTGTTCTGATACCAGTAGGCAACGGTAGCTAGATCGAGGGTCAGGCAGTTGTTGTGTCCATGCTCTATGGTAGCCTTCAACCCTTTCTCGAAGAAGACGGGATCCTGGATAAAGAAACGGTAGACGTGTGTACGGCCAAGGAAGCCCACGTCGTTGTTCACACGAGGATAGCCGAAATAGATGTGCTGGTAGGGCTCCTGCGGACACCAGGCGGTATTAAAAAAATCTTCCGTACCTGTCCCTAGCAAGGAAGCCTGCTTTTCACCGTCGATGAACCACATATCATCTCCTTCACCATACCACATCGGTGTAGGGCACTGTACGTAATAGTTCAAACCAACAAAGTGTCCTTTACCTTTAATATCTGCAAAAACATAATTATCAGAACCATCCTTATTGGCTCTTTGTTTTCCTACAGAGTTCCATTCTGTTTCTCCTTCTGGAAGAGTTTCTGTTATTTCACGATTAAACCAAGCATGAAAGCGTCCCATATCATTAGGTAGCTCTTTAACTTCTAAATAATCTATATAATAATAAAATGCTTTGATTGTGATATCTGCTTGATTTTCAATTTCGATACGTGCACCTTTGGCAAAAGGCATGGCGAAATAGCTGCACAAACCCGTACCACCGTTGGGACCGGAAGAAAGGGCAAAAGAAGCATAGTTATACTGTTCGTTCCATCCCTGGCCGAAAAAGGGACCGATGGGGGACACGACAGAAGGCTCGTCGCTGCCGTCCCAGTACATCCGAAGGATGATGTCGTTACGGGAAAGCTGGCGCGGTCCTGGAGACATCGTTATCCAAATATGGTTAATTATGCCAGCACCTTTTTTATGTCTGCCAATATTATTGTTTCACCTGGTTCAATTGCTTCTAGACGATCACGATTTTCACCTGTAGGATTATAACTACTAACGCGTCGATTACGAAAACCTTCTTTCATTTTTGCAAGATCGTACATCTCATTTGATAAATTATTTTGAGAGAAACCATGTTTAATCCCAAAAAAGAAGCTAAACAGAGATAAAAATACTTTTTTCATATTCTTCTAAATTTAATATATTAAAATATTTACTTATTTATTTTGAAAACAAACTTTACTTATGTTAGATATGATATTGACAATATTTTATAGAATTGATATTTTACAAATTTGTTTCTTATTTAATATAAATTTTATGCAAACTCTACTTAGTACTTTGGATTTTGTATTAAATTGAATTTTCTGTTACATATTTACGTTGTAATGGTAAATAATAGTGATGCTCAGCAAATACCCGTTTTACATTCCCTTGGCAATTTTCAATCAAATATCCAAACGTATTCCGATTTTTAATATAATAAGCTTTTAAACGATGAAAAACACCTGTAAGTTGTGTATGAGCAGTACGCCATCTACGCAAATCCCAAAAACGTATACCTTCAAAAGCCAATTCAATTCTTCGTTCATGGCGGATTTTTTCTAAATCAATAAAAGCGTGTTCTGGCATACCCGCTCTTTTCCGTATTTCGTTAACAGCTATTCTAGCTTCTTCGATCCGATCTGTATCACCTAATTCAAAGGCTGCTTCTGCCAAGTTTAGATATATTTCTCCTAAACGGTAAATAATAAAGTCGGTGTCAGATTTTCCTTTTAGATATTCCTCGCTCCTCTGTTAGATATTTTTATACAAAATCCTGTTTGGGTAGCACCTGCCGCTGTATTATTCACATCTTTTCCTCTACCTGATAAACTGTTATCTCTTTTATCTGTATTTATATTACTTTTAATAGTAAAATAATGCGTTTCCACAGGAGTATCAATCCAAAAGGTTTGGTTATAAAGAATGGTCGCATGGAAACGGGGATCTTTATTTTTATACAGCTCTTTGGTATCTATCTCTTGATTGTAATTTATAGAGCTTCCAGAAGCTCCATCTATAAATTCATACGCATCTACCATTTCTAAAGTAGGGTTAATTCCACTTGCAACCCAAGGTTTATAGGATATTGGCTGATTATTATAATCATAATCCTGTCCAAAATCATTCTTAGTAAATTTTTTAGCCCAAATAACTTCACTATTGTCTTTTTCTAAAAACAAATATTGATAATTTTTGCTCTTATCATCATATTTCTTAAACAAACTGAACCCGCCTTCTGCCAATATTCTTTTTTGGAGGCTTTGTAAGACTCCTCAAAGTAAAAATCCGCATCCGTAGCCGGTACTCCCAAAATGCCATCCAAATCCATCTTGCCGTAGCGGGCTATGCTTCCCGCATAAAGCATGGCCCGGCTTTTTAGAGCCAATGCTGCAAAGCGGCTGACACGACCCTTATTCGCTGCGTCATAAGAAGGAGGTAAAATACCAATAATTTCATCCAACTCTTTACGTACAAACTCATATACTTCTTTTTCTGTATTTCTGGAAGGATATATATCTTCGTCTCCTATTTGCTGAGGTTCAGTGATAATAGGTACGCCACCCAATCTCATGGCAAGGTTAAAATAATGCAGTGCTCGCAAAAAGCGACATTCAGCCATACGACGGTTTTTAAAATTCTCATCCAAAGTACTATTTTTCATATTTAACAAAAATTCATTATAACCACGTATAACATCATAATCCCACATACCAACATAAGTATCATCACTTATATTATCAGGGGTTATAACTCCTAAAGTAAAAGTATTTAAAAGATTACTCCATCCAAAACAAGTACGAGCTTCGTCCGTAATTACACTTAAACGTGACTGACGATCGAACATTGCATTTACATTTGTAACTCCATATAAGTGGGTCAAATTAGCATCTGCCAAATTTTCATCATTCCATACTGTTGCATCCGAAATGATATTAATGGGTTCTTTATCCAAAACATTACATGAATTGGTAAGACCTGCTAAAAGCAACAAAACAAAATATCGCAATTTCATATTTTATTCATATTAAAAATTCATACTAACTCCCCACAGTGAGTGTTTTTACCTGTGGATAATACCAACCGTTTCTCGTATTTGATTCTGGATCTTTATATTTCACATTTGTAAATGTCAACAAATTATTTCCACTAATAAATAATCTTAGATTATTTATTCCAGCCTTTTGAATCCAACCTTCAGGAAATGTGTAATTTAATTGTAGATTCTTCAGGCGAATGTAATAAGCATTTTGTTGTACCCAAAATGTCGATTGATAGGTATTTGGATGTCATTTTGAAAACCTTGACCGAGGTAATTCTGCATTGGGGTTCGGATTATCTTCTGTCCAACGTTTTTCCCAAAAAGCATAAGGGGTCATATTATCTCCAAAAGGCATCACAAACTGCTCACTATTAAATACAGAATAGTTGGTAGCACCCTGAAATAAAAGATTAAACGACCAATTTTTTATAGGTAAAATCTCCATTCAGTCCGAAGAAAATTTCAGGGTTGGCATTTTTTCCTATTTGAACCTCATCTTTCCAGTTGATTACCCCATCTTCATTTTGATCTACATAGCGAATATCTCCAGGGCGGATTACATTGTTATGTGCGCCATTTGTAATGTCTGCCCAACCGTCAATTTCTTCTTGTGAAGAAAACAATCCGTCCGCTTCATATCCCCATGCAATATTAGTCCATTGACCTGTAAGGTTATAACGGTGTTCTTGCAACGGATCCGTCCGTTCCACTTCGTCATAATGTACCCATTTAGAACGTGCCCATGATACATTTGCCTTTATATCATAAATTAAGTTTCCTATTTTGTTAGCATGTCCCAACATCAGTTCAAAACCGCGAGTATCCTGCTTGTTTATATTTTCTTCCGGTAGGGAAGCACCAAACGTACTGGGCAGGCTGTGTGCACGTGTAGCGAGCATTTTTTTTGATTTCAAGCGATAGAACACGTCCACTTCCGTATAGAATTTGCGGTTGAAGATAGAATAATCGATTCCCACGTTGTAGGTAGTGGTTTCTGCCCAACGAGCATTTGGGTTTGCAAGCCCTTTGGATTTTAACCCTTTACTGATAGCCTCCCCTGTATCAAAAATCCAGCTATTCCCAAATATATATCCTGTCAAATAATTAAAATTAACATTTGCTTCATCACCAGTTTGTCCGACAGACAGACGTAACTTAAAAATTATCTACATTCTTAAATCTGTTCTTGAAGAAGGGTTCTTCGCTGATGCGCCATGCCGCAGATACTCCCGGGAAAAAGCCCCAACGATTGTTCTTAGCGAATTTAGCCGATCCGTCCACTCTTCCTACAAAATCTATCAGATAACGGCTTTCGTATCCATATCCCAATTTAAATACGTAGGACATGCGCCCACCTTCCGAAGCACTTCCACCATTGTTTTTATTTTCATCCGAACCGGCAAACATTTCATCCACTTCCGTAGAAATAAAACCTTCCCGGTAAGCAAAAGAAATTATCATTCTTATCAGCTTGCGCCTCCACCAATGCTAAACCAGTAATATGATGCTTTTCTGCAAAAATACGATCGTAATTCAATTTGAACATTGAATACCATAACCAATCCTTTGTATATTCTTCATTCAAAGAGTTTTGTCCTTTATTAAATTGACCAGTAGTAATATATTCATTCGCATCATAATTATAATCATAACATTCAAAACTCGTATTAAATGTCTTGACAAATTTATTATTTAACCTATAGTCAAATTTTCCATCAGCTGATAAACCTTTAATCCATTTATTAAAATTTAAGTTCACTGAAAAAGTACCTCTTACTGAACTAAAATCTTCATCCGAATAACCAGAATAATCGCGTTCAGAAATCATCAAAGGATTTGCCCAAAGAGCATCATAAGCAGCATTAGTAGGTTTAGAAGAGTCTGGCCAATAAACTGGAATTATAGGTCTAGCCGCTTGAATGGATTTCATTATAATACTCATATTTCTTCCTGGCAAATCTCTATATTCTAATCTCCCACTAAAATCAGCAGATAGACGTAATACCGAATTTATCTGTGCATCAATATTTGAGCGGAAACTGATCCTGTTGAAATTGATGTCGTCTGAACGCAGCAAACTTTTCTGGTTCAAATAACCTAAAGACAAGAAATAAGATACTTTATCTCCACCTCCACGGACACCCATATTTATATCATATTTTTTGGGGAAATACTTTTCAACGTCTCTTTTCGCCAATCAGTATTGGGATAACGTGGATCTGTGCCTGCATAAAACTTTTCTATTTCTTCCGGTCTATAAGTAGGATTATCTCCGTTAACAATATTTGCCTCGTTCATTAGCTCTGCATATAAACCTGAACTCGCCATTTCAATGATTCGTGTAGGAGCAGAGAATCCGACGTTGACATTTAAGTTAAACTTGGGCTTTCCTTTTTTCCCTCTTTTGGTTGTAACCAAAATAACTCCATTGGCAGCCCTAGAACCATACACACTGCAGCCGAAGCATCCTTTAGAATTGAAATATTTTCAATCTCATTAGGATCCATAAAGCCAAAACTCTGTTCGATACCGTCTACTAATACCAGTGGAGTTCCGAAACCACGGATATTCAATTCAGCACCATCGGCACCGGGCTGTCCTCCCCGGTTCATAACCTTCAATCCCGGAACCAGACCTGCCAGAGCGGACGTGACATTTCCCACAGCTTTTGAAGCCAGTTTATCGCCTTCAATGGAGCCTACTGCTCCCGTCAGGTTCACCTTCTTCTGAACACCGTAACCTACTACCACTACATCATCCAATATTTCAGAATCCGGTTCCAGGTTTATATTCAAGGATGTTTGTCCCCTATAAGCAATTTCCTGTGTCTGATAGCCGATATATGAAAAAACAATGGTCCGGTTTCCTTGCGGAATCTCGATTTTGTATTTTCCATCTATATCCGTGGCAACACCGATAGTGGTACCCTTGACCAGGACATTGACACCGATTGCAGGCATGCCTTGTTCATCCAACACCACTCCGGTCAGTATACGCTTTTGTAACGCTTCTCTTTTTTCAGCCTGCATGGATATCACCGAACAAGCTAAAAATATCAATAAAAGCCATGCTTTCCTTTTAATTGCATTTTTCATAAACTGATACATTATTAATTAAACAAAAGGTTATTTTCTCGTTTTTTTCTCTATGTTTACTTTCTCATCCAGCAGCTTGGCCAATTTCTTTACCATTTTCGGATATTTGTTATAAAGATTGGTGGTCTGATATGGATCCTTTTCAAGATTGTACAGTTGTCCTTGAGGAGCATCCGGCTTCACTTTGGCATTTTCAATGTCGCTGTTCACCTGATGGGTAAGCTGGAACACAGCGGCTCCTCCAAATGTATGAGTTCCTATCTTCTTTCCTCCGAATCCCCCGCCATTTTGGGCAGGTATGTACACCCAGTTGTCCTTGCGGATTGACAGGTGGCTCTTGTGCGAAGGACAGATGATAATGTGGTCTCTTATCTGCTTCTTGGAATTTCCGGTAATGGCGGGAAGCATATTGAAGCTGTCCGGACCGTCGTTTTCTTTCAACTCATATCCCGTGAGTGCCGCCATGGTGGCCAGCAGGTCCACATTGCTCATTAGCATATCCGAAGTGCTTCCCGCGGGAATCTTGCCCGGCCATCTTGCTATCATCGGAATGCGGTGTCCTCCTTCCCATGCCTCGAATTTGAAGCCCAACAGTTTGCCGTTCATGTGATGTCCCGCCTTCCAGGCGTCTTGTCCGCCACGATTCATCATGGCGCCATTGTCGCTGGTAAAGATAAAGAGCGTGTTGTCCGCCAGTCCTTCTTCCTCAAGGGTTTTCATTATTTCTCCAACAATCCAGTCAAGTTCGTGGATGGAGTCGCCATATCTTCCCGCCTGGCTGGTTCCTACAAAACGTTCGGCCGGAGTAAAAGGGTGGTGAATGTTGGTGGTTGCGTAGTAAAGGAAGAAGGGAGCGTTCTTATGGTCCTTTATCCACTGCACGGCTTTTTCTTTGAGGGTGGTGCCTACTTCCCGGTCTTTATATAATTTGTGGGCTGCCACTGCACCGCCAATGTCCTTTAGGCCGAATTTCTCGTCAAACTCTTCTGTTTCCGCCTTTTTTCCCACGTACGAAAGGGTCATCGGGCGTATAGCCTACCACATGATGGTTTTCTACGTATACGAAAGGCGGGTGGCTGTTCAGGATAGGCACTCCGAAGTAGTAGTCGAATCCTAATTCCAGGGGACCGGGATACAATTTCTTGTTCCAGTCCATAGGCTTTTCCGTCTGGAATCCCAGATGCCATTTGCCGATGATAGCTGTAGAGTAACCGGCATGCTTCATTACATCGGCGATAGTAGTCCTCGCCGTATCCACCTGTAGCACTTCATTCATGAATATAGGCGCCCACATTCCTTTGCGACAAGGGTATTCGCCGGTTATCAACCCGTATCGGGAAGGTGAGGAAACGGCTGAGGAGGAGTGCGCGTCCATAAAGCTGCGGCCTTCCTGAGCCAGGCGGTCGATATTGGGAGTCTTTACTTTGGTGGCTCCGTAGCATCCTATATCTCCATATCCCAAGTCATCCACATTCAGTATGATAACGTTGGGTTTACCGTTCTCCGTAGTTTTTTCTTTTGCCAGGCCGGGCAGGCTCATCAGGCTGAGACCTATACTGACCGGAATAATTCTGTTTACTTTCATGATAATTAAATTTTAGATTTATGTATAAGAGGTTTTTGCCAATTGCAGGTATTTTCTATAAAGTATTTCATAGATTTTCTTTCTTTCGGTATCCGGTCTATATTCTATTTCAATATCCGACCCCATATACCTCATCGCTTCCCCAACCGTGGAGTAAACTCCCGCTGCAACCGCCGCAAACATAGCTGCGCCTAATGCACACGTCTGCTGCGAGCGTACGATGCGGATAGGCATACCCAGCACGTCTGCCAGCGTCTGCATTACAAAAGGAGCTTTCTTACTGATTCCTCCAATAGCATTGACTGAATCTATCTGCAGCCTCTGGCTTTTCATATGCTCCACAATGCGGCGGGAGCCGAATGCGGTGGCTTCGACAAGGGCTTTGAATACCTCCGGGGCAGTGCTTCCCAGTGTCAGTCCTGCAATCATGCCTTTCACATTCTGGTCTGCATACGGCGTGCGGCGCCCGTTCATCCAGTCAAGGGCAACGATGTCATTTTCAGAAAGTTTCAAGGCTTGTGCTTCCCGGGTCAATTCAATCAGCATGGTGTCCATGACTTTCTGTTTAGCTTCTCCTTCGGGAATATCCTTCAAGGGCCATGACATGAATTTCCCGAACCATGCATAGATGTCTCCGAAAGCTGATTGTCCGGCTTCCAGGCCAATGAATCCGGGAAGTACGGAACCGTCCACCTGCCCGCAGATACCTTCTATGCAGCGGTCGCCTATTTCATGTTTCTCTGCCACCATGATGTCGCATGTGGAGGTTCCCATGATGCGTGTCAGTACCCCTGGTGCTACCGAAGCTCCCACGGCTCCCATGTGTGCATCGAGTGCTCCTACGGCTACGGCGATGCCTTGAGGTAAGCCCAGTTTACCGGCCCATTCAGCGGTCAACGTGCCGGCACGGGTGTCGCTGGTGTAAGTTTGCGTGAAAAGATGGGGGAGGATTCTGTTCAGGGAGGGATTAAGTTCCAAAAGAACTTCGGAAGAAGAAAGTAACCAGCGTTCGTGCCACATGGCTTTATGCCCTGCTGCACAGCGACTACGAAGCATTTTCTCCGGAATTGTGTTCCCTGTAACCAAACCTGTCATCCAATCACAATGCTCTGTCCATGAATAAACAGCCTCTTTTACCCTAGAATTAGTATTAATGACATGTAAAACTTTTGACCATACCCATTCTGAAGAATAAGTACCTCCTTCGTAGAGTAAATAGTCAAGATTACGTTCCTTCATGAGAGCGTTTATCTGCTCGGCTTCACGAACCGCCGTATGGTCTTTCCAAAGGATAAACATGGCATCCGGCTCTTCTGCAAATTCAGGATTCAAGGCTAATGGCATCCCATTGCAATCAGTCAATGCAGGTGTACTACCTGTGGTGTCAAAACATAACCCACAAATAGAAGCTATCTCCTCTTCTGTCAGATGGGATAAAGCAGTGTGCACAGCTTCTGTCATAGATTCAATATAATCCAGCGGATGCTGGCGATACCGATTGCTCTGTGCATCGCAGTAAAGACCTGCTTTCCAACGGGGATAGAAACTTATCCCCGTAGCAACTTCATCTCCATTGCGCACATCCACTATTAATGCCCGGCAGGAATCCGTACCAAAATCAAGTCCAATGACATATTTCTTATTAGATTCTATCATGTGAATTCTTATTTAATTGCTAATTCCTGTTTTCTTGCAATGAAATATCCATAGTAAGCAATAACCGCAAAAGCTATAGCCGGAACAATATATGCAGCCATAATGCTACCGGTCTGATCAGACACAATTCCTTGGATTTGAGTCAAGAGCGCCGCACCTGCAATGGCCATTACCATGCCCGAACCTCCGATTTTAGTATCTTCTCCCAAGCCTGTAAGCCCAAAGCCATAAATGGTTGGGAACATCAGTGACATACATCCGGAAATACCCATCAGACAATATACCCCGAAACTGCCCTTACCGAACATGGCACCTACACAGCATAGCATGGCAAGAATGGCAAGACCTATCAAAAGTTTGTAGGCTTTCACATACTTCATCATTCCGGTACATAGGAAGCGCATAGCGACAAAGAGGATAAGTGACATGATGTAGTAAGTTGCAGCAGCCTGTTCGGCTGTACGAGGCAACAAGTCATTCAATCCAAGCCATTCGCAACCATTATAGAATGCGGCAGATACAGGTTCTACATTGCGCAAGGCATCTACAACAGCATCGGCAGAAGCCGCATTGCCCAGAGAAGCCAACACACCGTCAAAATCCAACTGTGCTGCATAGCATAGCGGATGACAAATGACCACACGGCTATCTGTGCACCTACATAGAAGAATTGCGCAACTACGCCCCACACATAATTCTTATTTTTCATGAGCCTGCGGAAAGTGGCGCCAAATTCAACCTTTTCTCCCTTTTCACTAAGATTAGGCATTTTGGTAATCCAAATGGCGACTAAAAGAACCAACATCACCAATCCAAGCACTACATAAGCCATAGTGACAGCACTTAATTCCTGACCTTGGATGGCAGCCAATTCACTAGCCGGGAGCTGGCTACGTTCTGAAGCAGTCATCATGTTCAATTGCGAAAGAATGAAAATCTGACTAATCACCACTCCCGTAATTGCTCCAAACGGATTGAATGCCTGCGATAGATTTAAGCGACGTGTAGCTGTACTCTCAGGACCAATTGCCAATACATACGAATTGGTTGATGTTTCCAATACGGAAAGTCCGGCAAAAAGAACAAAAATGGCCAGCAGGTACATGAAGGAAACTGAACTCAACGTTTATTCCGGAGCAAAGCATTGCCGGATAGAACAATAAGGCACCCAAAGCATACAAACCAAGTCCCAACATAACACCGGACTTATAAGTGTACTTCTTGATAAATAATGCACCCGGAATGGCACAGCATCCATAGCCCAATAGATAACACACCACTTGTATCCAGGCAGTTTTCGAATCACTGATACTCATGATTCGCTTGAATGCGGCGAGCATGGTATCCGTAAGATTATTCGGCACAGCCCAGGCAAAGAACAGCGTGGTGAGTAGAATGAACGGAAAGAGGATTCCTTTCGGTATTATTCGATTCGATTCCATACGAATTTTGATATTATATAGTTACCCTATTGAAACTTTGTCTTAATTACATTCAAATCTGCTCCGAATAATTTCTGTACGATAGGAGCCAACTGTCCGTCTTCACCCTGTATGTGGATTACTTTCTGTGTATGTACCAACGATGCACCCGGTACAAGTTCCGCTCCCGGGAGAAGATGTTTCAATCTCATAGAAAGGTCCCATGATAGAGCCGTCTTCCACCGGACCGTCATTATAAGAGTTGATAACATCACCCGCAAACGGGTCTTCCTGTGGTCCCCATTGTCCATTCACATAAGCTGAGGGAGTTTCGGGCAGACTGCACCACAAGATAGTCAGTACACCTTTTGACGAGTCATAACTTCCGCACAGGCTTGTTGCGCGTGAGGCCGGCAATCCTAACTTTGAGCGATATTTTCCATCTATTTTAAAATAGATGATACCCTCCTCTTTGGTTAACCTGTCTGCCGGGATTTTTCCGAAATACTCATCATTTACAATCGTTCCTTCCGCATCTTCCTTATATGGAATAAAGACAGTGGTAGTAGGTGTGGGATTAAAACAGCCGAGCATCCATACCGACACCAGTCCGCCCTCTCTTGTCCATGCGTTATCACCCGTATTAGTAATCTTATTCTCACTCTTATAAGCTACTATTTTCATATCTGGTGAAAGTTGTATGCCGAAATCCGCAGCCACTTCATCTGTATTCATCAATGACACCGTACGGTCGATATTCATGTCGAAAGTAGTACCTGAAGCATTTGTCAGACGGGTGTCCTTCACGAAATGAACACTGCTATCATCCTGTGACTTAATGGCAAAGGCTTCCGTGTCGAGCACAGTGGGAACTACCCAGTTATCATAAACCTGCTCCTGTCCTTCCTTAAAATAGAGCGAGAACGGGCCGCCTTCGGGACCCAACCAGAAACGCTCTTCACCTCCTACTGGATTGAACTGTGGGCTGACCTTTCCCTCACGAATAAAGCGGTAGTTAATCCATCCCTAGCTATCGCCCTCGTCACCGGAAGCCGAAGTAGTCATCACCCGTCCCTGCCATGCCGGAACAATCATGACTTTAGAATTTCCATCGGCAGAAACCAGTTCAGTGTATTCTATGCCATTCTCTTTCAGGAATTGGGCATCATAAGCATAACTTCCCATCTTAACTTCTTTTTGTCCGCTGCAAGATGCGAGTAACGTAACCGCACCTACAAGCAGAGTGTTTTTCAAATTGATTAGTTGCAACATAATTCTCAAGTTTTTCATTTATAGAGAGGTCCGTAATTTTTGCAAGCTCTATAATCACTGCCTTCCACGTCTTCACCAAAAGCAGACCATGCGCTGGGGCGGAAAATATTTTCCTCAGGAACATTGTGCATGCATACGGGAATACGGAGCATGGAAGCCAGTGTAATCAAATCAGCACCCGTATGACCATAGCTGATAGCGCCATGATTGGCACCCCAACGATTCATAACGGTATATACATCGCGGAAACAACCTTTACCCGTCAGGCGTGGAGCAAAGAAAGTGGAAGGCCATGTACGGTCGGTACGCTCATTGATAGCCTTGAAAACATCTTCATCCAGATTAACCGCCCAACCTTCAGCTATCTGAAGTACAGGTCCCTGTCCTTTTACAAGATTCAACCGGCACATGGTTTACAGGCATTTCACCACGGGTCAGGAATTGAGAAGAATATCCACCGCCACGCATGTATTCGCGGGAAGCCGGATACCATTTGGTTGCAGCAAGGCATGCCTCAACTTCTTCCTCAGATATTTCCCAGAAAGGCTTCATTACAGGTTTTCCGTCACGGGTTTGAAGTCCTGTTCCGTCGAGCGTGCAAGAACCTGAGTTAATGAGGTGAATGAAACCATTGGCAGCTTTGCCTTCCAATTTTTTGCCGGTTACCCGTTCCACTGCCTTCGGACTCCAATAGGTACGTACGTCAGCAAATATCTGTGCCGTATTTGATAATAAATGTCCAAAAAGCATGGAAGTGCCGTTCAATGTGTCATTTTCCGTAGCAAAAGTAAATGCTTCACGAATACCGTTCCAGTCGAATGAGCTATTCAGTATAGCTTCAGTGAAGTCACCATCCGGCTTGAAGTCCGTCCACTGACGTTGTCCCTGGAAGCCTGCGGCAATGGCATTATGCCCCATTGCTTCTTCCTTAAAGCCCATTTCTGCCAATTTAGGATTACCAATCATCATGTCACGGAAAATAAGAGTCATTTTTACCACGTATTCCCAACGCGCATCCTTTTCCTCACGGGAATATATCAGATGTTCCGGATTGAAATCCTTTCCTTCATTGCTTTTGCAATACTTTTCCGTCCATGCCATGGCGCGGTCAAATTCCTCGTGATCATAAATGCCCAACTGAATACGACGCTCTATCTCACTGGCATCTACATATTCATTACGCATGCCCAGGTATTCCTGAAAGAAATCCGGATTGGGGATGGAGCCGGCAATACCCATGGACACGCTTCCTATAGAAAGATAAGATTTACCTTTCATGGTTGCAACAGCCAGACCTGCACGGGCAAAACGTACTAATTTCTCTTGCACATCTTCCGGGATTTCCGTATTACCGATTTCCTGTACGTCCCGCCCATAAATGCCAAATGCCGGCAATCCCTTCTGTGTATGTCCCTGCCAAGGCAGAAGCCAGATAAACAGCACCCGGACGCTCGGTCCCGTTAAATCCCCAGATGGCTTTCGGCATTTCACCATCCATGTCAATTGTCTCAAATCCGTAGCACCAACAGGGAGTAACGGAGAGTACTACTCCTACTCCATTATTACGGAATTTCTCTGCTGCCATAGCTGCTTCAGCCACACCGCCGATAGTGGTGTCTGCTATGATACATTCCACAGGTGTGCCATCGCTGTGACGTAAAGATGAAGAATAAAGCTCTGCTACTTTATGGGCCATAGTCATGGTCATATCTTCCAGTGATTCGCGGATACCCCCGCGACGGCCATCAATAATAGGCCGAATACCAATTTTCGGCTTTCCACCGATAAGTCTTGAATGAGTCATGGGTAAATAGATTTATATAGATTAATACTGTTAATTAACTAAATCGATTAAGCAAATATTTAAAAAAATAGCCCCGGTTAAGGGGTTATTTCTATAAATACCCCATCAGCAAGTACCGACTGCACAGTATTACCATTAGCAATATTGTCTATCAGTATTCCAAGTGCCTTCTGTACCAATACTTCTGCGGGTTGTTGAACATAGGATACAGGCGCACTGAAAAAGTCGAATGCGGGAGTACCGTCAAATCCTACTAATCCTATTTTATTAATAACCTCCTGTCCCAAATCCTTTATGGTATATAAGCAGGCTATTGAGATCATATTTGTTGCAAACAGAAATGCATCTGCTCCTCCTTCAATCATTTTAGGCAATAAACGGTCAGCCGATTTTCTTGGAGCATCCTGTTTCAGGAAAATGACATTTGCCAATCGTTTCTTGCCGGCATCCTCCATTGCTTTCTTATATCCGCGAATACGCTCCTTCATATGAATCAGATTAATATCATAAGCCACTATACATGGGGCATTATAACCGGAATCCAATAGATATTTAGTTGCGGTATAAGTTGCATTATAATTATTTAAAGCTACATAGCTGACATTTATTTCAGGAAAATAGCGGTCGAAAAGAACAATGGGAACATTGTTATCTACCAATGAAGCAATAGACTTTTCCGAATTTTCACAGGGAACAATAATCAATCCATCTACACCTTTATTAATAAGGTTGCTCACAACGCGGTTCATTTTCTCTGTGTCTTCATCGGAACTACCGAAAAGAACGGTATATCCACGCTTCGTTGCCTCGTCTTCCAGTATACGGGCTAATTGCGAGAAAAAAGGGTTGGATATGTCGGATATCACTACGCCGATTGTTTTAGTCCGCCCACTACGAAGGCTCTTAGCGGCAATATTGGGCTGATAATTCATTTCCTGAGCTATCTTTAATATACGCTTGGCTGTTTCCTCACCTACACGATATTCTTTCTTCTTACCGTTCAGTACGAATGAAACCAGTGCTGTTGATACTCCTGCGGCTTCAGCAATGTCTTTTAGCGATATTTTTTTAGTGCTGACATATGTTTTTCAGTATAACGTTTTTGCTATAATAGAGTACTATGCTTTTCATTTATCTACTGATATTGTACTACTTAGTACTTTACTACGCTGCAAATATAAACATAAAAATTAAAATAGCAAATTATTTTGCTAATTCGTTATAACAATTTTATATTTGCAGCGTGAAATCACTGTAAACTGCCATAAACATCATATAAAAAACTAATTTAAATCTTTAAGACAATGAAAACCAAGATTCTATTTGCCATTTTATTTTTTGTAGCCGGAACGTATTTTTTGCTACGGACAAACTGATTTGAAAATTGATCCTAAAACTTTAGCAGTTCCGGAAGAAAAACGGGATATGGGTGCAGCCTGCCCAAAACACCAAAGCACAACCGATATGGGGATTTGCCGATGGCATCCGGATAGGGATTGCTCCGCTCGACGGTCCACGTGGACTGATACGTATTTATACTCCTTATTTAGGGCATGATAATTTTGTGGTAACTAATTTTATTGCATTCGAACCCATAGACAAAGCAAAAAACATCAGAGGACTGTCCGAATTGGAATGGAGTGAGCTGGATGATGTTCGCGGAAAACGCTTTTGGAGTAGCAATACGCCTGAAGCACCTTCTTTTCCCGATAAATATTATCCGGCGCATGGAGTCATATCCAATGAAAATGGAGTCGAGACACTGACCGTATATCTCTTCTGCGAGACATTTGATAATGGAGCAGATGTTTACGTACGAATTAAATTCACAGCGGGAAAACCTTACGAATTTGAGATAACCGGATATACCACTGAGGACTCCGACGAACTAAGCCGATTTATACTTACAGCGACAATGGGCAACAAGGCCCGACTCAGAACATTGCATCTTGCAAATGGAAAAAACAAAAAGGCCGGTCAGTTATGGCCAACTTATAAGGAAAGCAATTTTACAGAACATAACCATACCCCCTTTATCTGAAATGATAAAAGATAAGAACGGAGGTGCCTGGTTCATCGCTTCTCCTGATGAAGAGGACCCCTGCTAAAGCGGTTTATGCCGAGGATACCCATACACATTGGAAATATACAGGAAAAAAAAGCTACTCAATATTGGTATTGTCCTAAACCAAGTAATGAATTAGAAGGGGTAGTAAATGGTCGTTATACCTACTGGGCAAGTAAATCCCCTATTCCCGGCGGCATTTCTTATGAAAATTTCGAATTGACGGAACCTTTCCGTTCCGGACAGAGTTATGTATTCGGCATCACTCCTCTTTCATGGAAAGAGGTTATATCAGGAATTACTACAGGGCTTACCTCAGACGGTTTATAGCATTGATGCTATATTACCGTGCAACAATGAGGCATAAAATGCTATTTTGTATTTTTTCAATACATACTCGTTCGCTTCAGTTCCATATCCGACTTTTATCTTTTTCTTAGCTACTTCTGACCTTCTCCTTATGCTATAAGAAGGAGAAGGTATGGAGTAGGTATGGAGTAGGTAAGGAGTAAGTAAGGACAAGGTAAGGAGAAAGTATAGCGCAAATATATTCATAATCCGCACAGAAGCTGTGAGAATATAATAATACAGTGGAAATATAACTCAATTTCTACTACTTCTCTTTTATATCCATAATTCTATATGATATAAGTATCAATTGTTTCTCTCTGCGAAGTTCTTTTGGAACTTAATCCCTCCCTGAACAGAATCCTCCCCCATCTTTTCACGCAAACTTACACCAGCGACACCCGTGCCGGCACGTTGACCGCCGAATGGGCCGGTAAACTAGGGCTTACCTCAAGGCATTGCCGTAGCCGTAGGAGCACTCGATGCACACATGGGAGCCGTGGGAGCTTCGGTAGCACCAGGGGTACTGACACGCATCATGGGAACCTCCACATGCGACATCATAGTGGCAGAGAAACATGAAATAGGAGACCGATGCATAGAAGGTATCTGCGGACAGGTAGACGGTTCCGTACTTCCCGGATTCATTGGCCTGGAAGCCGGACAATCAGCTTTCGGAGACATCTATGCATGGTTCAGGAAATTCATGTCATGGCCTTTGAAGAACATTCCCGAAGGAGAAGCTAAACAGAAAGTCATGGACACCATGCTGATTGAATTGACCCGGGAAGCACAAGCCTTGAAACTTTCTGAAAATGACATCGTTGCCCTTGACTGGATGAACGGGCGCCGCACGCCATATGCAGACCAGAATGTGAAAGGCATGATTGCAGGACTGACACTGGGAAGCACTGCCCCGGAGGTATTCAAAGCCCTTGTCGAAGCCACCGCTTTCGGCTCCCGGCGTATTGTAGAGCACATGAAAGCCCAAGGTCTGCATATTGATTCCGTCAACGGCATTGGAGGAATCAGCAAAAAGGCCCCTTTTGTCATGCAGACTTTGGCTGACGTGCTGAATATGCCCATTCGTATCGTGCGCTCGCAGCAGACTTGCGCACTCGGGGCGGCTATGTTTGCAGCGGTGACCGCGGGGAGTATATCGGGACATCATGGAAGCCATGTGAAGTATATGGGGTCGGACGTTGAGGTGGAATATAAACCGGACACCAGGAGGGCAAGGGTTTATGAAACACTTTATCAGAAATACTTAAAATAGCAGAAATAGTCAAATAGTCCCCTTTAGTTTTAATCAGAAAAAACATCTAATATGAAAAATCTTTTAGTCATAGGAACTATTGTTCTTATCTCACTCTGTTCTTGCCATAATCAAGGACAAAATGAACCGCAGATTAGCGAATACAACAAAGAATACAAAGGAGAATTCCTGAATCGCATAGCATTTCCTATTGGAGGAATGGGTGCCGGTATGTTTTGTCTGGAAGGTACTGGTGCCATTTCTAATATGTCAGTCAGGCATCAGCCCAATATATTTAACGAACCTTGCATGTTTGCCGCTATACATGTTAAAGGATACGAGAAAGGTTCCAAAGTTTTAGAAGGGCCTGTTCCTGACCGCAAAAAATTCGGTGGGCCGGAATCGGCTTTGGGAGGACCTTTTGACCTCCTGGGGATTGCCTCGATTTGAAAATGCAAGTTTTAGTTCGCGTTTCCCATTTGCATCCATTCGTTTATCAGATAAAGACATTCCTCTGAATGTTGAATTGAGAGGATGGAGTCCTTTTATTCCGACTGATCAGGATAATTCCAGTTTACCTGTCGGAGCCCTTGAATATGCCTTCACCAATACATCGGATCAAGATATAGAAGCTGTCTTTTCATATAACACACGCAACTTTATGGCAATGCATGGAGCTCCCCATACAATTCGTGCCATGAAAAACGGCTTTATTCTATCACAAGAAGCTTCAGATACTGAAAAACATCTGAAAGGCGATTTTGCTATCTATACCAATACAGATGCAACAAAAGTAAATTATTGCTGGTTCCGTGGTGGATGGTGGGACCCTTTAACTATGGCATGGAATGCCATTGCTGACGGAAAAATAGTAGAAAACGCTCCTGTAAAAGAAGAAGCTCCCGGCGCTTCATTATACGTGCCTTTCAAAGTAAAAGCCGGTGAAACGTATTCGCTTCGTTTACATATGGCATGGTATGTTCCCGATACCAATATGCGTATTGGTGCTGACGCTATTTCAGAAAATGATAAATCTACAGAGTGTCCTACTGTTGAAAAAATGGAAACTCCCCAGTGTTATCGTCCCTGGTATAGCAGCTATTTTGCTGATATTAATGAAGTTTCAGAATATTGGTTATCGAAATATGATGAGCTTAAACATAAAACCGAACTATTTACAAATACATTTTATAATACTACCTTACCGGCAGAGGTTATTGATGCCGTAAGTTCCAACCTCTCTATTCTCAAATCGCCAACCGTAATGCGCCAACATGACGGACGCCTGTGGAATTTCGAAGGATGTGGTGATACCTGGGGTTCTTGCCACGGTTCTTGTACACATGTATGGAACTATGCACAAGCTATCCCCCACCTCTTTCCGGCAATGGAGAGAACTCTACGTGAAAGTGAATTCTTTATAAGTCAGAATAAAGAAGGACACCAAATGTTCAGAACCAATATTCCCATCCGGGCCGTGAAACATGATTTCCATGCAGCAGCAGACGGACAATTAGGTGGCATTATCAAAATTTATCGTGATTGGAGAATTAGTGGAGATACCGATTGGCTACGTATGATGTACCCTCAGGTAAAAACAGCCTTGACTATTGCATTGATACTTGGGACCCGCGACGTGTAGGTGCATTAGAAGAACCGCATCATAATACATACGACATTGAATTCTGGGGAGCTGACGGTATGTGTACCAGCTTTTATGCAGCCGCCTTGCAAAGTTTCATACAGTTAGGTAAAGCCTTAAATGAAAATGTTTCCGAATACGAATCATTGCTTGCAAAAAGTAAAGATTACATGGAAACAAAATTATATGACGGAGAATACTTCATCCAGAATATACAATGGGAGAATCTAAAATCACCAGATCCGATAGCTATAGCCGAAAAGAACTGGAACAGCGATTATTCGGAAGAAGCACGTGCCATCCTTATAAAAGAAGGTCCTAAATATCAATATGGCAAAGGTTGTTTATCAGATGGTATCATCGGTTGTTGGATGTCTCTGGTAGCAGGTTTAGATGAACCCATCGACAAAGCTAAAGTAAAAAGTCATCTAAACTCTATTTATAAATATAATCTTCGTAAAGACTTAAGTGATCATGCAAATCCTCAACGCCCCACTTACGGGCTTGGTAAAGATGGAGGAGTTTTATTATGTACCTGGCCTAAAGGAGGAAAACTAAGTCTTCCATTTGTCTACAGCGATGAAGTATGGACGGGAATCGAATATCAGGTTGCTTCCCACTTGATTTTTGAAGGTGAAGTTGAAAAAGGCCTCGATATTGTCCGTACAGTACGCGAGCGCTACGATGGTAAAGCACGAAATCCATTTAATGAATATGAATGTGGAGGTTGGTATGCACGTGCACTATCAAGCTATAGCCTGCTTCAAGCCCCTAACAGGACTCCGCTATGACGCAGTAGACCACATTTTATATATAGACTCCAAAATAGGTGATAGTTTTAAAACATTTTTATCCACAAATACAGGATTCGGAACAGTTGAAGTACAACAGGGAAAACCCATTATCAATGTTGTTTATGGCAGTCTTGATATTGAATCTTGCATTGTTTCCGGCAACAAAACAGATTTCAAATATCAGGCAAATTAAGGTAGATTAGGTATTAAAAAATAAGGTAATATAGATTGTTTTCAATTATTTCTAATTACAAAACAAAAGATTATGAAGCGAATTAAATTATTAACACTTTCATGTTTAATGTCCTTATCTTTACCTTCCTTTTTCCCAATATTCACCTGACCATAAAGTATCTTTAGATAAAGGTGATATCAAATCATTCATTGGAAACAAGGAAACGAAAGGTGAAAGAAAAGTATACAAAGGTGATGAACTTACAACAATCGGCATGCCGGTTGGAGGTATTTGTGCCGGACAATTATATGTCCGTGGCGATGGCACATTAGCTAATTGGTGGATTGCAAATAATGCTTATAACACAGGTTATGGAATTGACTGGTTATTGAACTTCGATACTCCTCTAGGACCTTGGAAAGTTTGCTATCAAACATTTGAACCGGCGAGCTATATCGATCAGGGATTCAAAATAACCGTAGACAACGGTAGTAAAACGGTAACAAAAGAACTAAATAAAAAAGACTTTGATGACATTGCATTTATAGGTGAATATCCGATTGCTTTTATTGAGTACGGACACAAAAATGAGAATCTACCAGTAAAAGTTTCCGCAGAGGTTTATTCACCATTTGTTCCACTGGATGCTAAGAAATCTGCCACTCCGGCAACAATCATGAAATACACAGTAAAAAATGTGTCGGATAGAAAAGTTACAGCCAATTTGGAAGGTTGGATGCAAAACCTGGTATGCATTGATTTAAAAGGACGTGCAGAGGGAATGCTACAAAATAAAGTTATTGATAAATAATGGTTGGAAATCAGTTTACATGGATATGAGGGTGGATAACCTGCCAATCAAAACCTCTGATAAAAGCCGTAAATATGAAGTATTTGAAAATTTTGAAAGCGGAACTTATAATCGCTGGAAAGTAGAAGGAACGGCTTTCGGAAGAAAACCTTCTCCCGGAGAACAATGCAATCAAAATCCTGTTGGCGGTGATTATGGCAATTACTTAGCCAATTCATATACAAACTATGATAAGCCTGTTGGTAAATTAACTTCCAAGCCATTTACCATCAAGCATAAGTTCATTTCCTTCAATATCGCAGGTGGCTCTCATCCGGGGAAAACTTGTATCAATTTAGTTATCGATGGCAAAGTGGCAATGTCTGCAACAGGCAATAACAATGAAGATTTCCTTCCACGTAATTGGGACGTATCAAAATATAAAGGAAAAAAAGCTTATCTGGAAATCGTAGATAGTGTAGAAGGTGATTGGGGACATATCAGTGTTGACAAATATAGAGTTCTCTAATTCTCCTGTAGCTGCTCCGGCAACAACCATTGATAAATCACATGCATATTTCGGAAATCTTGCTTTATCTGTCTTCGATAATAACGCAACAGCTACAGCTGATGATTCAAAAAATAATGTGGAATATGCAGAAACAGAACTTGGCAATAAAATAAATGGTGCATTAAGCTCATCTATGACCTTACAGCCCGGAGAATCTAAGGAAGTAACGTTTGTACTTTCATGGTATTTCCCAAACCGCCCGTTAAGTTATAAAGGTTCTGAATGGAATAAACCATTGCCGCCTAACAGTCCGGCTATCGGTAATATGTATTCCAACTGGTATGATTCTTCTTTAGATGTTGCAGAACAACTACATGAGAATTATGCAGAATTAGCACAAGAAACTCATAACTTCCACAATACTTACTACAATGAGACTAACCTGCCTTACTGGTTGGTACAACGCGTGATGATGCCTATTTCTACATTAGCAACCGAAACCTGCCAATGGTGGGCCACCGATAAATTCTGGGCATGGGAAGGTGTAGGCTCTTGCGAAGGAACTTGCACGCATGTTTGGGGATATGCTCAATCAATGGCTGCCCTATTCCCTGAACTGGAACGTAATCTGCGTGAAAAGACGGATTATAGCGTTTCACTCAGAGAAGACGGAGCCATTTTATCACGTAATGGAGAACATGGGGTTTTGATTGATGGCCACGCAAGCGTTATTCTACGCATGTATCGTGAACATCTGATGTCCAAAAACAACTTCTTCTTATCAAGGAACTGGGATAAAATAAAGCGTTCTTTACAATATATTATAAATGAGGATGGCAATGAAGATGGTCTGATCGTTAAAACTCAACCGAATACATATGACATTTCATTTAATGGCGCCAACACCTATGTAGGAGCACTTTATCTGGCTGCATTGAGAGCTGGTGAAAAGATGGCTTACATCATGAAAGATACTGTCGCTGCTAATTATTACAAGAAAATATATACAGCAGGTAGTGAAAACACCATGGATCGTCTGTGGAATGGTGAGTATTTCTATCAAGACGTAGACGAAAAAGAATACCCTAAATACCAATATGGCAAAGGTTGCTTAAGTGACCAGCTTTTCGGCCAGACATGGGCCTCTCTCTATCGATTAGGAGATATTTATCCGACAGATGCCATCAACAAGGCGTTGCGTTCTATCTGGAAATTCAATTGGACAAACGATGTGAAGGCTCAAAGTGAAGCTCACCTTCCGGAAAGATATTATGCCCATGCCGGAGAACCCGGATTATTCATATGTACATGGCCTTACAGTAAGCATCCGGGTGAAGATGGGGTAAGATATCGTGATGAAGTCTGGACTGGTATTGAATATCAAGTTGCAACTGAAATGATAAAACGTGACATGATAGATGAAGGTTTAGCCATAGTCAAAGCTATTCACTCACGTTACGACGGTAAGAAACACAACCCATGGAATGAAATAGAATGTGGTGATCATTATGCCCGGGCTATGGCATCCTATGGAGTATTACAAGCAATACAAGGTTATTGGTATGACGGTCCTAAAGGCATTATGGGATTTGAACCGAAACTCAGGAAAGATGATTTCATCGGATTCTTTAATGCAGCTGAAGGATGGGGAAATATTTCACAAATCCGAAAAAACAATAAACAAACTAATTGTGTGAAAGTAAAATTTGGCCGTTTGTACCTTGATAAGTTACAAGTCAACTTAGCTGAAGGAACAGATATCAATAATATAAAAGCTTCCTTGAACAATAAGAACATTGTTGTCAGCGCTACAAATACAAGTGGCTATACTGAAATAGCACTAAACGGTTTACAAATGCGTTCAGGGGACAAATTGCAAATAACTTTTGAATAAAAACAATACATGCTCCTAAAGTAGTATGTTGCATGAACTTCAAAATACATGCTACTTTGGAGCATATCACTTCAAAATACAATAAACAAATTCTTTTTTGTTACATTAAATCAATTAATTATGAAATCAGCATGTAAAAACAGATGCTTAGCAACAATTTTGCTTGCAATTTGCTTGATAGTGGGAACTCCGCTATGGGCACAACAAAAGGTAGTACATGGCGTAGTTGAAGATTTAGAAGGTAATCCTATGCCTGGTGTTTCAGTAACGATAGAAGGTACAGCCACCGGAACTATCACAGATGTGGATGGTAAGTATGAAATTAAAACTCAGGATGGAAAAACATTGGTTTTCTCCTTTGTTGGAATGAAATCAGAAAAAAGTAGAGGTAGGAAAGAAGTCTGTTATTAATGTCAGACTGAAAGAAGATGCCGTAATGCTTCAGGAAGTAGTAGCCATCGGCTATGGTACAAAAACAAGGGCTACCACTACCGGTGCAGTAGATTTGGTCAACTCTGATAAATTAATGAACAGACCGGTAACAAACACAGCTGAGCTTTTTGCAAGGTGTGGTTCCTCGGCATGGAAATCAGAAGAACAAATCAAGGTAAAGTTGGTGAAGAAGGTTATTCCATTCAGGTCAGAGGGGTTACATCCCGTTCAGATCCGGGAATTCTGGTAGTAGTAGATGGCATTCCGTATAAAGATAATAATGCAGATGCCCTAAATAAGATTAACCCACAGGATATTGAAAACATTACTATTCTGAAGGATGCACAAGCAGCTATTTATGGTGCACGCGCAGCAGGCGGTGTCCTATTGGTTACCACTAAAAAGGTAAAACAGCAAAACCGACAATCAGCTATACCGGTAATTTTACTTTTAATGCTCCTGCCAGCGTACCTCAGAAAGTAAACGTATTACAGCACATTGAAATGATGGGTGAATTATATGCCAACGATGGAATAACCAATCACTTCTTTACCCATTTACTTCCATATGTAGAAACTGCTGATATCTATTCCAAGGATCCTCAAGTTGTGAAAGGTCCGTTTGGTGATACTCCTGACTTAGTATTAGGTTGGCATGTCTGGTGGGATGAGATGTATGGAACAGCTTTTGACCATTCACACAACCTATCTATATCCGGAGGTACAGAAAGATCCAATTATTATGCTTCTATCGGCTATCTTGATCAAGGTTCCATGTTCAACTATGGAGAACATAATAATAAAAAAATATTGGGGACGTTTCAAATATGAATATAATCTGAATAAGTATATTAAGCTCCGCTCCAACGTATATGTAGGCCGCAAAAAAGTAACAGAGCCTTATAATATCGACCATCTGGCATGGTTAACCTACTGGACCTGGAACTGCCAGCCTACCTACAATCCTCAAGGCGAGTATTATGCTTCCGGTGGTTTTGGCAATCCAATTGCTTATGCACAGCATACAGGCAATAAATGGAAGACTTATTATTCTTACTACACACAGTTAGGCTTTGACATCACCCCTATCAAAAACTTAACCATTACAGGTGACATGTCATTGAATTATGACATCACCGATGAGAAGTATTATCGCAAAAGACACCAGACCTACCACTGGGATGGTTCTCTAAACTACGATGTCATAGATTACTGGGAAGGCGGAAAAACTAAGACAGAATCTCTTTATGGCAGAAATGAACATATAGTTACATCTTTGCATGCCAACTACAATTTCAATATTACAGATAAGCATATGTTCAATGCAATGTTCGGTGCTTCCCATGAAGAACTCGACAGCAGAGGATTCAATGCCTATCGTTATAATCTGATTACCGATGAATTGCCTGTATTGGGTTTAGGAGATGCAGAACAACAATATAATGATGAATATGCCAACGCATGGGCTATTACTTCCATTTTCGGACGTTTAGGCTACAATTGGGATAATCGTGTCTTTGTTGAAGCTACTTATCGTAATGACGGTTCTTCTAAATTCGCCAAAGGTCATAAATGGGAAGATTTCTGGGGTGTTTCCGGCTCATGGATCATTTCCAATGAAAACTTCTTCACACCTGTCAAGGATTATCTGAACAATTTAAAAATCAGACTTTTCCCTGGGGACAGTTGGGTAATCAGGCAGGTATTGGATTATATGATCATTATCAATATATTTTTTTGTAGGTGGACAATATCCATTCGGAGATTCCAATAACCCATTGAAAGTTCCTAATGCATCATTAGGAGGTATGCCTGCCGTTGACAGAACATGGGAAACCATTGAGACTTATAATGCCGGAATCGATTTCGGTTTATTGAATAATCGCTTAAATGGTACTTTCGATTATTTTATCAAAGAGAATAAAAACATGTTTTATGCAGAAGAATTTCCTACCATTTTGGGAACAAGTGCCCCCTCTATCAATGGAGCTCACGTCAGAACCAACGGTTGGGAACTTACACTGAACTGGAAAGATAAAATAGGTAAAGTTGGTTATAAACTGGGAGTAACTTTAAGCGATAATAAAACCAAAGTTGTTTCTTTAAGTGATTCCAGAAATCCAGGACATGGTTTAAATGCCTTTGTAGAGGGTTATCCTACCAATGCATTCCTTCATTTATGAATTTGATGGATTCATTAAAGACGAAGCTGATCTTGCAGATTATAAATCTAAGATGAAAGGTGGAGTTCCTACTAACCTAAGAGTAGGTGATGCCAAATATGTAGATAAAGATGGAGATGGAATATTGGAACCGACATTATATAAGGCAGGTGACTCCAACTCAGGTGACATTGTATATAAAGGCACTCACAATCAACGGTATTTATATGGCATCAACCTGGGAGTCGACTGGAAAGGAATTGATTTTTAGTGCATTCCTGCAAGGCGTAGGTAAATGGAATTGTATAAATGGAACTTATGCAGGAGGAGGAGAAGTCTGGAAACAATCATCCCAATATTTCTATCATAACACTTGGAGTGCAGACCGCCCGAATGCAGAATATCCTCGTTTAACTCAGGATGGAGGTATCCAAAATAACAATTATATGTGGTCAACTGCACCATATAAATATTTCAATAACAGATATTTGCGATTGAAGGAAATCCAGATAGGTTATACATTTCCAACCAAACTTACAAGGAAAATTGGTGTCGAAAACCTAAGAGTCTATGCAACAGGTATGAATCTATTTGAATGGGATAATTTACCAGATGGATTTGATCCTGAAGCTCCCTATAATGAAAACTTAATACCTTTCTCCAGAACATATTCTATAGGTGTGAATGTACAATTTTAAAAAACAGATAATATGAAGACACATAAATATATAATATTAGGACTCTGTTTACTTTTATTAGGTACTACAGTTTCTTGTGAAAAAGGTTTGAATTTATACTCGAAAGATGTAATTTCTGAACCTGTATACTTTGCAAACGCAGAGGATTTCAAACGATATGCAAATAATTTTTATTATGGCTTATCCACTTTCAATTCGGATGATGACATGTCCGACATTACTAAACCTTCAGGATTTAATAATGTAAGTAACAGTTCATATATAGCCGGAACAACTGACGGAACTTGGGATGGAGCTTATTCCGCTATACGCCTACATAAACTATGGCCTTGAAAAGTGTGCAACCGCACCGGATGATTTGAAAGATGACATAAAAGTCTATGAGGCTGAAATGAAATTTTTCAGAGCTTATCAATATTTCAACTTATTGAAACGTTTCGGTGGTGTTCCTCATATTGAGAAAACCCTTACATTGGATGATAAAGATCTATTGTATGGTCCGCGTGACAGTAGAGAAACAATTGCTGCTTTTATCAAAAAGAATTTAGATGAAGCCATTCCCGAGTTACCACTTGAATCAGAAATAGCTAATGATGATAAAGGTCGTATATCAAAAGGAGCTGCTTTAGCTTTTAAAGCCAGATTTTCACTGTTTGAAGGAACATGGAGAAAATATCATGGTTTGCAAGGAGCAGAGGCTTTCCTGGATGATGCAATATCAGCTTCCAAAAGTGTTATTGATAGTAATGAATATGAATTATGGGATCATAGAACAGAATTAGGAGATTTAGCTTATAAATACTTCTTCACACTTTTTCTAAAATTAAGGCTAATCCGGCCGGTTTAACTAAAGCCGATAATAAAGAAACAATTTTAGCACAACGATATGATGAAGATCTCAGAGAATCTCCTCGTTACGAACATTCCGGTAATCTTTGCCCAACTAAAAAGTTAGCAGATATGTATCTGGATAAAAATGGTTTGCCTATAAATCATCCAAATACTGTATTCAAAGGCTATCAAAGACTCACTTCTGAATATGAAGACCGTGATCCTCGTATGGATATCTTCTTTCTGAAACCGGGCGAACGTTTCTGGCTATTCTCACAACCCATGTACAATGCAGACTGGAATAATCTGGATGATCCTAATAGAGGTATTGTTTATAATGTGGAATTCGGTTTTTGGACTCAAACAGGTTACAGAAATGTAAAATTTGAGGCTGAAATCACATTCCCATTAGGAAACGACTGGTCTGTCATCCGTTATACTGAAGTATTGCTTATCTATGCTGAAGCATCATTCGAAAAGAATAACAGGATAACAGATGCAGAATTGAATTTAAGTATTAACAAACTAAGAGACAGGGTTGGCATGCCTCACCTTACTAATGATTTCGTTACTACAAACGGATTGAATATGTTGGAAGAGATTCGACGTGAAAGAACTATTGAATTAAGTCTGGAAGGCTTCCGCTTAGACGATTTGAGACGTTGGAAAACTGCAGAAACAGAACTTAATCAACCATTGAGAGGCATTAAATATAAAGGTACTGAATATGAAACAGATGGTCGCTGGAATAATCTGGGTTATGAAGTAGACGAAGAGGGAGTTATTATTTTGGAAAAAGCATCAGATAGAAAGTTCGATCCTGACAAACATTATTTATTCCCATTACCTACCCGTCAGATATTACTGAATCCACAATTGGAACAGAATCCGGGATGGAAATAATTTAATTATTCATCAATTTCTCAGTTCCTGATTTTTATTAATCAGGAACTGAGAAATAAAAACAATGAAAATATGAAACGTGGTTTACTATTGTTACTGTTATATTTCTCTTTTTTTTTGTCAGCTTTCGCCCAACAAATGGATGGAGAACTATATAATCTGGCAAAAACAAAAAGCGGCTACCGCTCAAAACGTATAAGTAGTTATGATAAAAGTGGCTATAATGGTGACCGTATTGTCGGAATTAAACCTAACGAAAAAGTCATAATCTGCAATATTCAAGGAGCTGGAATAATCAACCATATCTGGTTTACTATTGCCCCGCCTCCTCATTTAATCAGTCGGAATGATATCATTCTACGAATATATTGGGATGAAAATGATTATCCTTCGGTAGAGTCTCCAATAGGTCCTTTTTTCGGACAAGGATGGGATGAGAGCTACAATTTCTCATCGTATGCATTGACAACCGGACCTGCAAACGGAACAGGTATGTCCACTTACTTTATGATGCCGTTTGGCAAAGGTGCTCGCATTGAAATAGAAAATCAAGCGGACAATGTTATTGATAACATATTTTTCTATGTAGATTATTATGAAGTAGATAAATTGCCTAAAGATATGGGACGTTTTCATGCATGGTTCAATCGCGAAATCACTGTTCCGGTAAAAGACCCTGAAACAGGGGGAGAAATGGCTAATATAGATGGAAAAGAAAATTATGTATTTGCTGATATACAGGGAAAGGACACTTCATTGGATTAAATTACTATGTTCAAAATCCTTCCACTGCCTGGTTTGGTGAAGGAGATGATATGTGGTTTATCGATGGAGAAAAAAAAATACCTTCAATGGTAGGTACCGGAACAGAAGATTTTTTCAATACTTCATGGTGTCCAAAAGAACCTTTCCAAAGTCCTTTCTTCGGTTACCCTCGGGTGAATAATGAAACCGGATGGTTAGGACGTACCCATGCGTACCGTTTCTTTATAAACGATCCCATCTTCTTTGAAAAATCACTGAAAGCAACCATTGAACATGGTACATCCAATGATATGAATTTGGATATTGCCACAGTTGCCCTATTGGTATCAGGATAAAGCTTATCCCATTCCTCCATTCCGAATAAGGCCGGTCGCAAATTGAAATCTCTGATTAATTTCTGGAATATTCATCAGATGCGCGAAACATGGAAAAAGACGAAAGGAAATAATGCCTGGGGAGACGAATAATTATTTATTTATCAAGGAAAAAAGAGAATTATAATATGCAGAATAAATGGATTAAGAATCACTTTATAGTAGCAGGAGGAGTAATTATATGTTTACTACTCTCCTGCTCCACCGTTACAAAGAGAAAATATAATTATTCATCAGAATTAGAAACTCTTTATCGCCCGGATTTATTACCCGATTTCCGTTCCAACTGTATCGTGGAGCAAATTTCCAGTTATGATATAGAACAGGAGGCAATGATGATGGATTTAATGGCACTTATTCATATCTTCGGAAAGAAGGTGATAAACTTGTTATTGCAGAAATGAAAGGTCCCGGAATCATTAATCGCATCTGGACCCCTACCCCCTACTAACGATACATTAGAATTTTACTTTGACGGACAGAAAAAAGCCCAATTGAAAATCTGCTTCCAGGATTTATTCTCTAACAAACGATATCCTTTCATAAACCCTGTTTGCGGAGAAGGAGTAGGCGGATATTATTGCTATCTCCCCCATTCCATACAAAAAATCATGCAAAATTGTATTAGATGGTGATCAAATGAAATTCTATCAAATTCAATACCGCAATATGCCAAACTATGATATAGAAAGCTTTTCCATCGACCTATCTTCTGAAGAGGAAACTACCTTATCGAAAGCATGCCGGGTATGGGAAAACTTTTCTAAATCCCATATGAACACTTTTACTGAAGGAAAGTCTGCAAATTGCCAGACAGAAGAACTTTCTTTTTCATTGGCTCCAGGTGAAGAAAAAGAGTTCTTCCATACAAATACACCGGGACGAATCGTAGGATTCGAAATTAACAGCGAACAGCTTCTTCACAAAGATGTATTTCTACAAACTATATGGGATGAAGAAGAAGTTCCTGCAATAAACATTCCGATGCAAGATTTCTTTGGATATTCCACTGAAAAGCCATCCATGAACGGAATGATTATAGGAAATGACGCAGGAAGGCATTATTGTTTTCTACCTTGCCCATTCGATCAATCCGCAAAAATGTCATTGCAGTATCGAGCTATAGAAGGAACAACTATTCCTTTCAAAGTGAAAGTTTATTATAATACGGAAGCCAGAATCAAACAAACCGAAGGTAAATTATATGCTTTCTGGCATGGAGAAATTAATCCGGAACAAGGCAAATTTTATGATTTCCTTTCTGTAAAAGGTAAAGGGCATTACGTAGGTACCATTCACTCAGCACAAGGTTTATATCCTGGTAATATGGTATTCTTCGAAGGAGATGATTCCACTTACGTAGACGGTAAAATGCGTATTCACGGTACGGGTTCCGAAGATTATTACAATGGAGGATGGTACGATTTGCCCGGAAAATGGGACCGTGCTAAAAGCCTGCCACTACATGGCTGCCTGGATTATCATTTAAAAACTGCACGCACCGGAGGATTCCGTTTCTATACAACAGACAAATTATCATTTGAAAAGGAATTCTACATGGGTATAGAACATGGTATGGTTGGAAATACACATCCTGTAAATTATAAGTCCGTAGCCTTTTATTATTTAGATAAACCCTGAAAACAAGTATAACTCTTACCTTTTCCCAGCCATATACACTCCCCCCATAATACAAGCAGCCCCAATCAGCGCAATAATCGTCAGATGTTCATTCAGCAGAATTGCCGATCCTACCAAAGTGAACAGCGGATTGAGATAGATATAATTGGAAGCACGTACTGTACCGAGATTTTTCAGTACGACATTCCAAATTGCAAAACAAATCAGGGAAGCAACTACACCCAGAAACAATAAATTCAACAGAACGGAAGGCTGAATGAGCAAAGAAAGATCTGCCTGCCAAGGCTGGAACAGAAAAACAGGAAGTATGGTCAATATCCCATAAAAGAATATCTTGCGGGTAATGAAGATTGTATTATACCTCCCTGTCATCTTCTTCATTATCAGACTATAGAACGCCCAGAAAGAGCGGCAAGCAAAGTAAGACAATCGCCCAGCGGAGAGATTTTCAAAACAAAACTACCATTATAAACCACCATTGCCACTCCCACCAACGCCATCAGTGAACCGCCTATCAAAGTGCGGGTAGCTTTCTCCTTCTTATAAATCATCAGTGAAAAGATAGTGGTGAGCAACGGAGCCGTACAAACAATAAACGCCACATTGGTAGCCAGCGTGATGCCTAATGCCATATTCTCCGTCAGAAAATAGACGGAACCACCCGTAATACCACCCAATAACAACCAAAGTTCATCTTTCCAGTTGTTCGCAAACAGTTTGCGGGGAGATATAAACCAGATACCAATATAGGCAATCAGAAAACGAAGCAAGAAGATCTCTTTCGGAGAAAGTCCATTGGCAATTAAAACTTTGGTGGAGATAAAGGTTAATCCCCACACTCCTACGGTGAAGATCGCTATCAGATGATAGGTGTAATTTTTCTTCTCATTCATACGTTCCCGATAAATTGCAGGCAAAGATATACCATTTCTACTTTTTGTACAATAAAACAGGGGATTTAATAGACGCCGGAAACGTTTTTAATAAATAAGGGTGACGTTTTTTAAAAACTTTACCCACGTTTATGAACAACGTGATTAGAGTGTTTTTCAGCAATTCGGCAGAAAATAAACAAAAAGAGGATGAAATCTTCTCAGACTTCATCCCTTGAAATATCCTAAAAACACTTTTGTGTAAAATCCTATTGAATTAACTTAGCCATTTTTTGTATTACATTACTTGAATTAGTTTTAATAAGCACATCACAAATATAAGCAATAAAAATTACTTTGTCAAGTATTTATTTATATTTTTTCCACCTTTTCTACTACTTTATCACTAAACAGGAAAAAATATATATTTTCAGAATGTTCCGCTCCCTGTATGAAACATATCTGAACCATACTTGCTCCATACATTCTTCGGCCAAAAGTACCTCTACATGGAGAAAGTATGGCTTTAGTACGGAGCAAGTGTATCCCGTACGGCCCGGACATATACTTTTTTGTTGTACTAAGCTATGAATCTGAAAATAAACCTGTAAATTTGCACCGTTTAATAAAGTATATAACTAAGTATCAACCATAAAATAACGAAAGAAAAACATTATGGAGTACAATTTCAGGGAGATTGAAAAGAAGTGGCAGAAAAGGTGGGTGGAAGAGAAAACCTACCAAGTGAAGGAAGATGAGACGAAGCAGAAGTACTATGTACTAAACATGTTCCCCTACCCCTCCGGTGCGGGCCTACACGTAGGACACCCGCTGGGATACATCGCTTCGGACATTTATGCTCGTTACAAACGACTGCAGGGCTTCAATGTACTAAATCCCATGGGATATGATGCTTACGGACTTCCCGCCGAACAATATGCTATACAAACAGGACAACATCCTGCAATTACTACGATCAACAATATCGACCGATACCGTGAGCAGTTGGATAAGATAGGTTTCTGTTTCGACTGGAGCCGCGAAATACGTACTTGCGAACCGGAATATTATCATTGGACGCAATGGGCATTCCAGAAGATGTTCAACAGCTATTATTGCAACGATGAACAACAGGCTCGCCCTATCGAAGAGCTGATACAGGCCTTCGAACAAATAGGTACCAACGGCATGAATGTGGCTTGTGGCGAAGAACTCAGCTTCACTGCCGAAGAATGGAAAGCCAAGAGCGAGAAAGAGAAACAGGAAATCCTGATGAACTATCGTATCGCCTATCTGGGTGAAACGATGGTAAACTGGTGTGCCCAATTGGGTACGGTTCTGGCCAACGATGAAGTGATAGACGGTGTATCCGAACGCGGAGGTTTCCCCGTAGTTCAGAAGAAGATGCGTCAATGGTGTCTTCGCGTTTCTGCTTATGCACAACGCCTGCTGGACGGTCTGGATACCATCGACTGGACAGATTCTCTGAAAGAAACTCAAAGGAACTGGATCGGCCGTAGCGAAGGTGCCGAAGTACAATTCAAGGTAAAAGACAGCGATCTGGAATTTACTATCTTCACGACTCGTGCAGATACGATGTTCGGTGTTACTTTCATGGTGTTGGCACCGGAAAGCGAATTGGTAGCCCAGCTGACTACTCCTGAGCAAAAGGACGAAGTTAACGCTTATCTGGAACGTACAAAGAAACGTACTGAACGCGATCGCATCGCTGACCGCAGCGTGACGGGTGTATTCTCCGGAAGTTATGCCATTAATCCTTTCACTGGTGAGGCAGTGCCCATCTGGATTAGTGACTATGTACTTGCCGGTTATGGTACAGGTGCCATCATGGCTGTACCTGCACACGATAGTCGTGACTATGCTTTCGCCAAACATTTCGGATTGGAAATCCGTCCGTTGGTAGAAGGTTGTGATGTCAGTGAAGAAAGCTTTGATGCCAAAGAAGGTATCGTTTGCAACTCTCCGAGACCTGATGTAACTCCTTATTGTGATCTTACATTGAACGGACTGACCATCAAAGAAGCTATCGAAAAGACCAAGAACTACGTAAAAAGAACATAATCTGGGACGCGTAAAAGTGAATTATCGTCTTCGTGACGCTATCTTCTCCCGCCAGCGCTACTGGGGCGAACCGTTTCCGGTTTACTACAAGGATGGAATGCCTTATATTATCGACGAAAATAGTTTGCCGCTTGAATTGCCGGAAGTTGCCAAATTCCTTCCTACCGAAACCGGAGAACCACCGTTGGGACATGCTACCAAATGGGCTTGGGACACCGTAAACAAATGTGTGGTAGAGAATGAAAAAAATAGATAACGTTACTGTATTCCCTCTTGAACTGAATACCATGCCGGGCTTTGCAGGTTCCAGCGCATATTATCTGCGTTATATGAACCCGCACAACAACAAAGCATTGGTTGATAAGAAAATAGATGAATACTGGAAAAGCGTCGACCTTTATGTAGGTGGTACGGAACATGCTACAGGGCACTTGATTTATTCACGTTTCTGGAATAAATTTCTGTACGATGTAGGAGTGTCTATCGTAGAAGAACCGTTCCGGAAATTGGTGAACCAAGGTATGATACAGGGACGGAGTAACTTTGTTTACCGTATCAAAGACAGCAACAAGTTCGTTTCTCTGAATCTGAAGAATCAATACGACACTACGCCTCTGCATGTGGATGTCAATATCGTATCCAATGATATTCTGGATCTCGAAGCTTTCAAGGCATGGCGTCCTGAATTTGCCAACGCTGAATTTATCTTGAAGATGGTAAATACATCTGCGGCTGGGCTGTGGAGAAAATGAGTAAATCCATGTTCAACGTCGTTAATCCCGATATGATTGTTGAGAAATACGGTGCGGATACATTGCGTATGTAAAACGAGATGTTCCTCGGTCCGGTAGAGCAATCCAAGCCTTGGGATACGAACGGTATCGACGGTGTGTACCGCTTCATCAAAAAGTTCTGGTCACTGTTCTACGACCGTAACGGAAACTATATGGTGACGGATGAGCCTGCAACCAAGGAAGAACTGAAATCTTTGCATAAACTGATTAAGAAAGTAACGAGTGATATTGAACAGTTCTCTTACAATACTTCCGTCAGTGCTTTCATGATTTGTGTAAACGAGTTATTCAGCCTGAAATGCAGCAAGAAAGAGATATTGAATCAACTGATTATCGTATTGGCTCCTTTCGCTCTGCACGTATGTGAAGAGTTGTGGGATACACTGGGCCATACAGATTCAGTTTGCGATGCCAAGTGGCCTACTTACAACGAAGAATACCTGGTGGAAGATACAATCAACTACACCATATCTTTCAATGGCAAGGCACGCTTCAATATGGAATTCCCTGCTAACGAAACATCAGAAGCTATTCAAAGCACCGTATTGGCAGATGAACGTTCGGCTAAATGGATGGAAGGCAAATCAGTAGTGAAAGTGATTGTCGTCCCGAAGAAGATCGTAAACATTGTTATTAAATAACGTAAGTTACGAGCTACAAACTACAAGAGACAAGTCAACCTGTCTCATTTACCTACACTTGTAGCTCGTAGCTTGTAGCTTGTAACTAACTAATATGCAAATCACAAAACCAACCAAAGCCGAAATGATGAGAGAGTTGCGAGACTATATCTTCATCACTGTCGGTCTTATCAGTTATGCCTTAGGATGGGCGTTGTTTCTGATCCCTTATCAGATAACGACGGGCGGTACTACAGGTATCGGTGCAATTATCTATTACGCCACGGGGTTTCCTATCCAATGGTCATACTTCATCATCAATGCTGTCTTAATGACATTTGCCATTAAAATACTGGGTCCTAAATTCAGTATTAAAACTACGTTTGCCATCTTCGGGCTGACATTCTTTTTATGGTTTTTCCAAATGCTTGTAAATGGTCCAGACAATACACCACCACTTATACTGGGACCGGGACAGGACTTCATGGCTTGTATGATAGGTGCCGTGATGTGCGGTGCAGGTCTTGGAGTCGTATTCAATTGCAACGGAAGCACGGAGGAACGGATATCATCGCCGCTATCATACATAAGTATAAAGACGTCACACTGGGACGTATGGTGATGCTTTGCGATGTGATTATTATCAGTTCCTGTTACTTCGTATTCCACGACTGGAGACGCGTGATATTTGGTTTTGTAACTTTGTTTGTTATCGGTTTCGTATTAGACTATATTGTGAACAGTGCCCGCCAGTCCGTGCAATTCTTTATCTTCTCCAAAGAGTATGAAAAAATAGCCGACCGTATTACGAAAGAGACACACCGCGGTGTAACCGTTCTGGACGGTATAGGATGGTACAGTAAACACAATGTAAAAGTACTCGTCGTTCTGGCTTACAAACGCCAGTCAATCGACATTTTCCGTTTGGTGAAAGACATTGACCCGAACGCATTTATCTCTCAAAGTTCCGTTATCGGAGTATATGGAGAAGGTTTTGACCGGTTGAAAGTGAAATAAGAACCAATCAACATATGAAACATAAATTCGTATTTGCCACAAACAATGCACACAAATTGGAAGAAGTAACCGCTATTTTAGGTAACAGAATAGAACTTCTTAGTCTGAAAGACATTCATTGCCATACGGACATACCTGAAACTGCCGATACTTTAGAAGGAAACGCTTTACTGAAAGCACAGTACATTTATGAAAACTACCAGATGGATTGTTTTGCCGATGATACCGGTCTGGAAGTAGAAGCTTTAAACGGAGAACCGGGAGTTTACTCGGCACGCTATGCCGGAGACGGACATAATGCAGAAGCAAATATGCTAAAACTGCTGCATGCCATGGAAGGAATAGAGAACCGGAAAGCACAATTCCGCACTGCATTCGCACTGATTATCGACGGAAAAAGAGCATTTGTTCGAAGGTGTAATCAAAGGAGAAATCATCAAAACCAGAAGAGGAAACTCCGGTTTCGGATATGATCCTATATTTGTTCCCGAAGGATATACACAGACTTTTTTGCAGAGATGGGCAACGAACTGAAAAACAAAATCAGCCACCGTGCCATAGCTACAAACAAACTTTGCAAATTCCTTAATAGCATACAATAAACCCGAAAATATGGAGTTATTAGTTTGTAAGTGTGTTGCTTACAAACTAATATAACTCTGATTTTATGAGATTTCAATATATATTTCTTCTCTGCTTAATCTATTTTCTGCCTGCCTATTCGCAAAATGCGATAGGAGAGTGGCAAACTTACCTTTCTTATCATAACCCTACCCGCAGTGAAGTCATTGGAAGTAAACTCTTCATTCTTGCCAATGGTGATTTATATGCTTATGATAAAGAAGATACCAGCATACGAACTTATTCAAAATCTTTTCCGCTAAGCGATACGGAAATATCTTATATTGCTTACCAATCAGCCTATAAATCATTGATCATTATTTATTCCAATGCAAATATAGACCTGTTGGTGAATGAGGAAGATATCTATAACCTTCCCGATTATAAAAACAAGAATATGACGCAGGATAAGACGGTCAACCACGCTTGTTTTTATAAGGAATACACGTATTTATCCACTGCGTCGGGTATTCTTTTGTATCAATTTGAAAAAAGCGGGAAATTAGTAATTACTATCCTCTGAATAAAAACGTTCTGGCATGTAATGTATCAGATAATCATCTTTATGCCGCTACTTCCGAAGGGTTGTTTGCAGGGTTATTGACAGATAATCTGCTGGATATTAAGAACTGGAAGAAAGTGTCGGATGATACCTCTGAATTTCTCTCACAATACCACGATATTCCTTTCAAAGGAAAAGTACCCGAAAACATTACTCCGAATAGTCCTGTACGGAACTATCCGTACTATATGAATTTTACCGGAGAACGATTGCTGATTACCGGAGGAGGACATATAGCCAACAGACTTGACAGACCCGGAACCATTATGACCTTTGAAAATAATACCTGGAACAGTTTTCAAGAAGAAGGCATCAGTGAACAAACCAAACAACGGTATGACGATATAAATTGCATCGTTCAAGATCCCCAGGACCATACTCATCATTTTGCTGCATCGGCAGGAGAAGGAATTTACGAATTTAAAGATGGAAAGTTCGTCAACTGGTATAGTATGCATAATAGTCCGCTGGAAAGTGCATTGTCAAACAGTGCTTCCAAACATAACTATGTACGCGTGAACGGACTGATTTATGACAAAGAAAATAACCTTTGGATGGTGAGTTGCGAGACACAACATGCAGTGAGTGTATTGATGAAAAGTGGTGACTGGGCAAGTCTTCATTATCCGGAAATAGTAAAGGCAAGTAATTTCGGACGGACTATCTTTGATAAAAGAGGTTGGTTGTGGGCCACTTCTTCGCGTATAGAGTCGGGAGGATTGTTCTGCTTGAATTATAACGGCACTATTACAGATACTTCGGACGACCAACACAAGTTCATTACCCGGTTTACGAATCAGGACGGCACCCTTTTAGAACAGCTGGCAGTTTATTGCATTGCCGAAGATAAAGAGGGAGCTATCTGGATCGGTACTAACAGAGGTCCTTTGATACTGAACAATCCTTCCCGCTATTTCAATGATAACTTCTATTGTACACAGATTAAAGTTCCGCGCAATGATGACAGTGGGTTAGCTGATTTCTTATTGGTGAACGAAGCGATTAATGCCATTGCAATAGACGGTGCCAACAGAAAGTGGATAGGTACAGCGTCCAATGGAATTTATCTGAGAAGTGCGGATGGAATGGAAACGATTCATCACTTTATGGAAGAGAATAGTCCGCTACTTTCCAATAGCATCGTATCTATTGCTATACATCCCCGTACCGGCGAAGTCTTCATCGGAACAGGTAAAGGGCTTGTTTCTTACCAAAGTGACGCTACAGAGGCTGAAGACAGCTTTAAAGAGAGTAATGTACGAGCTTATCCTAATCCGGTACGCCCGGACTACAGCGGTGTGATTACTGTTACGGGATGGTCTACGACAGTGATGTGAAGATTGTGGACACTGCCGGACATCTTATTTATCAAGGTACTTCCCTGGGAGGGCAATTCACTTGGGATGGAAGAAATAAGCAGGGTAGGAGAGTGGCCACAGGAATATATATGGTACTTGCCGCAGACAGTGAAGGAAAAAAAGAGGGGATTGTTACGAAAATTGCATTTATCAAATAACATAAAGTTATAATTTATTTTTTATTTTTTTATATTTTTGTTTTTTCTTTCTATAACGAATTGTCCTAATTTTGTAGCAAACCAATATAAAATATAGAAAAACACCATGAAAATAAAAGTTGGTTTGATTGGGTTCGGGCGAATGGGACAGATGTATTTGGAAAGCATGCAAAAAGACTAATCGGTGGGACATTGCATATATCTGCGACACAGATTCCGCTTCTCGAGAATTGGCAAGAACTCTTTTCACCTACATCCAAAATCATATCCGATGAACAGGAAATATTCAATGATGACAGCGTACAGGCCGTAGGACTCTTTACGTTAGCTGATTCACGGAAAGATCAAATAGAGAAAGCTATCCAAAGTAAAAAACACATTATTTCGGAAAAACCCGTTGCCGATACCATCGATAAAGAATGGGAAGTGGTAGATCTAGTGGAAAAGAGTAATATTTTTTCCACAGTAAATCTTTACTTGCGTAACTCATGGTATCATCAGATCATGAAACAGTTTATTGAAGAAGGTGAAATAGGTGAACTAGCCATTCTACGAATCTGTCACATGACTCGTGACTGGCACCAGGCGAAGGACACGAGTACGAAGGCCCTGCTTATCACGATTGCGGCATGCACTACATAGACATTGCCCGTTGGTATGCCAATAGCGAATATAAAACTTGGCATGCACAAGGTATACGAATGTGGAACTATAAAGATCCCTGGTGGGTACAGTGCCACGGTACTTTCCAAAACGGAATTGTATTTGATGTTACACAAGGTTTTGTCTACGGACAGCTCTCCAAAAATCAAACTCATAACGCATATACGGATATCATTGGTACAAAAGGTATTGTACGCATGACGCATGATTTCCAAACTGCTGTAGTGGAACTTCACGGAGTGAACCGTACACTTCGTCTGGAAAAGCCATTTGGCGGGAAGAATCTAGACAAGCTTTGTGACATTATGGCTAATTCTATTGAAAGTGGAAAACGTGACCCACGGCTTCCGCAGATGCGTGATTCTGCAATCGCATCCCAATATGGTTGGACATTTTTGGAAGATGCACACCGAAATGACTTGTCCGCTATCGGAAATTTACAGACACTAGAAGAAATTAGGGAACGCCGAAAGCATATGAAAGAAGGCTACGGACTCCTTCGTCCGAAAAGAACTGTAGTCTGACATATTTGTAATATTGATTGTTTTAAGATTCATAATATTAACCATTTTTAAATCTAAAAAACCATGTCTAAATTTACAAGAAGAGAATTTCTTAAGACCGGAGGTTTAGCTTTGGCAGGACTTACAATTGCTCCAAGCACCATTTTGGGTCGTAGCCACGGACACGTACCTCCTAGTGACCGATTGAACATTGCTGCCGTTGGTATCGGTGGAATGGGACACACCAACATCAACCATGTGAAGAATACAGAAAACATCGTAGCCCTCTGTGACGTAGATTGGCGCTACGCAAAAGGTGTATTCGACGAATTCCCCAATGCAAAGAAATATTGGGATTATCGTAAAATGTACGATGAAATGGGAAAATCTATTGATGCAGTGATCGTTGCTACCGCCGACCACACACATGCCATCATTACAGCCGATGCCATGACAATGGGCAAACACGTATATTGCCAAAAACCGCTGACGCACTCTGTATATGAGTCCCGTCTGCTCACTCGTCTGGCTGCTTCTACTGGTGTAGTTACCCAAATGGGTAACCAAGGTTCTTCAGATGAAGGTACTGACTTAGTATGCGAATGGATATGGAACGGTGAAATTGGCGATGTAATAAAAGTGGAATGCGCTACCGACCGCCCCATCTGGCCGCAAGGACTGAACGTTCCTGAAAAGGAAGATCGTATTCCTCGTACACTAAACTGGGATTTGTTTACCGGTCCTGCCAAATTGAATCCTTTCAACAAAATCTATCATCCTTGGAACTGGCGCGGATGGTGGGCTTATGGTACAGGTGCCTTAGGCGATATGGCCTGCCACATCCTGCACCAACCGTTTAGGGCTTTGAAGTTACAATATCCTACTAAAGTGGAAGGGTCATCTACTTTATTGTTGAATGCTTGTGCTCCGCAGGCACAGCATGTGAAAATGATTTTCCCCGCCCGTGAAAATATGCCGAAAGTAGCTATGCCCGAAGTGGAAGTTCACTGGTACGACGGTGGCATGATGCCTGAACGTCCGAAAGGATTCCCCGAAGGAAAACAACTGATGCAAAGTGGTGGTGGTCTAACCATCTTCCATGGTACCAAAGACACACTAATTTGCGGTTGCTATGGACAAAACCCATGGTTGCTTTCAGGTCGTGTACCCAATGCACCGAAAGTTTGCCGTCGTGTACCGAAGGCTATGAATGGCGGTCATGAAATGGACTGGGTACGTGCTTGCAAAGAAAGCGCTTCAAACCGTGTAATGCCGAAGTCTGACTTCTCAGAAGCAGGCCCAATGAACGAAATGGTAGCTATGGGTGTATTAGCAATCCGTCTACAGGGTTTAAATAAGACATTGGAATGGGACGGTGCCAATATGCGTTTTACTAATATCGGTGACGAGGAAACTATCCGTACAGTCATCAAGGATGGTTTCAAGATACACAACGGTCATCCTACGTTCGACAAGACATGGACCGATCCTGTCAATGCCAAAGCATTTGCCGAAGAACTTGTGAAGCACAACTACCGCGAAGGTTGGAAATTACCCAATATGCCAAGATAACAATCAAACATAAACTATTTAATATTTTTTTATTATGAAGAAAATTTATTATCCTTTGGCTTGCTGCCTCATTGGTGGTATGTTAGCCTCTTGTGGAGGCGGTGCCAAAAACAAAATGTTACGGAAGAAAGTACGCCTACTACCGTTACATTATCTTATTCCAAATCATTAAAGGGAGCTGAAACAGACAGCCTGACCTTACCGATAGACGCTGATGGCTATATAACTATCTTCGACGGAACAAGCTTGGACGGATGGCGCGGATATGGCAAAGACCAAGTACCTTCCAGATGGACTATTGAAGATGGCTGTCTTAAATTTAACGGCACAGGTACTGGTGAAGGACAGACTGGTGAAGGAGGCGATTTAATCTTCGCCCACAAATTCAAAAACTTTGAGATGGAATTAGAATGGAAGATTTCAAAAGGTGGTAACTCCGGTATCTTCTACCTGGCTCAGGAAGTCACTTCTCAAGACAAGGACGGTAATGAAGTGTTGGAACCTATCTACATCTCCGCTCCCGAAGTCCAAGTACTGGACAACGCTAATCATCCCGATGCAAAACTGGGCAAGGACAACAATCGTCAGGCAGCTTCTCTATATGATATGATTCCTGCCGTTCCTCAGAATGCCAAACCATTCGGTGAATGGAATAAAGCCAAAATTATGGTATACAAAGGCACCGTAGTTCATGGACAAAACGATGAGAACGTATTGGAATACCACTTATGGACCAAGCAATGGACAGATATGTTGCAGGCCAGCAAATTCAGTGAAGAAAAATGGCCCTTGGCATTTGAACTCCTGAACAACTGTGGCGGAGATAACCACGAAGGTTTCATTGGTGTACAAGACCATGGAGACGACGTTTGGTTCCGTAACATCCGCGTGAAGGTTCTTGACTAATCCTTTCTTTTCAAACATAACGATGCCTGCAATGAGAATCATCGCTTTTAAAAAGCGACAGTCTCGTTGCAGGCATTTATCCAATACAATCCATGAAAAAATAACAAATATGATAATGAAAAACTATATCTTTACATTGCTGGCAATCTTCTGTCTGACCGTGCCACAAGCGTGTACCACACCCCAATCCCCCCAAAAGAAGGAAAAAGAAAAAAAAGAAGTCGCCATACAACTCTATTCCGTGAGAGATTTGATAAACAATGGCGGAGACCTCAACAAAATTTTGAAAGACTTGGCAGATATGGGTTATACCAGTGTGGAAGCTGCTAACTACAATGATGGAAAATTCTATGGCAAGACTCCCAAAGAATTCAAACAAATGGTAGAAGCAAACGGAATGAAAGTGCTTTCCTCACACACATCGCACGGCTTGTCGGACAAGGAATTATCTTCAGGTGACTTTACGGAAGCTCTGGCATGGTGGGATCAATGTATAGCTGATCACAAAGCTGCCGGTATGGAATACATTGTCACTCCATGGCTTGGCGTACCCAAGACTTTGAAAGAATTGCAAACCTACTGTGACTATTATAATGAAGTGGGCAAGCGTTGCAATGCTGCCGGACTGAAATACGGTTACCACAACCATGCTCATGAATTCCAAAAAGTAGAAAACAAGAAAATAATGCTGGATTATATGCTACAGCATACTAATCCTGAATATGTATTCTTTCAAATGGACGTTTACTGGGTAGTGCGTGGAGATAACAGCCCGGTGGATTACTTCAATAAATATCCCGGACGCTTCACAATGCTCCACATCAAAGACCACCGCGAAATAGGGCAAAGCGGTATGGTAGGTTACGATGCTATTTTCAAAAATACAGATAAAGCAGGTGTGCACCATTTGGTGGCAGAGATCGAACAATACAGTTGTCCTGTAGAAGAAAGTGTAAAGCAAAGCCTAGACTATTTACTTGAAGCTCCCTTTGTAAAAGCATCGTATAGCAAATAAACAGGAAAATTATTTATTTGAAAACACTCCTCAATGGGATGGTGAAAACAATAAGGGCGTATCATTTATCTTGATACACCCTTATTGTCATTTCATACGACTTTAACAGAATATAAGCGTAGCTAATAATTCATACAACCAAAGTTTATTAAAGCCCCAGCTTTGCCGAAATCTCCAGCATCCTCTTGATAGGCTTCACTGCTTTCTCGGCAATTTCAGGATCTACTATTATTTCCGGAGATTCGTCTTTCAAGCAATTATAAAGCTTTTCCAGCGTATTTAATCTCATGAAGCTACATTCATTGCAGGCACAGGTACTATCGTTAGGAGGAGCCGGAATAAACGTCGTTTGCGGACATTTCTTCTGCATCTCATGAAGGATGCCCGATTCGGTAGCAACAATATACTCTTTCTCGGGATGATTCACTGCATACTTCAGCAATGCTGCGGTTGAACCTACCACATCAGCCAACTTCAAAACTACACTCTTACATTCGGGATGTGCCAAAACCACTGCATCGGGATGCTGCGCTTTTAATTCAACAATCTTTTCAACCGAGAATTGTTCGTGTACATGGCATGCGCCGTCCCATAATAACATATTGCGCCCCGTGATAGAGTTAATATAATTCCCCAGATTTCTGTCAGGACCAAAGATTATTTTCTCATCTTTGGGGAAACTTTCCACGATCTGCTTCGCATTGGTAGAAGTTACCACAACATCCGTCACTGCTTTCACGGCAGCTGTCGTATTCACGTAAGATATCACCGTATATCCGGGATGCTCTTTGACAAACTGACTGAACTTGTCCGCCGGACAACTGTCCGCCAACGAACAACCGGCTGCCATATCAGGAACCAGCACTTTCTTATTCGGACAAAGCACTTTGGCTGTTTCACCCATAAAGTGAACACCACACATCACAATGATATCCGCATCCGTTTTAGCTGCCCATTGAGCTAATGCCAGACTATCGCCGACGTAATCGGCTATATCCTGTATTTCCCCCTTCTGGTAATAGTGCCCCAGAATAATCGCGTTCTTCTCCTTTTTAAGTTGCTTGATAGCTTCTATGAGATTATTCATAATTATATTTTTTTATTTCTCTTTCTAATTTAAAAATCCTTTGATGGTGATGATAGGCTGTTAATAGTGTCGACAAGTAAATACGATTTTTCTTGCCGGAGAAGTTATTAGTATGAGATAAAACTTTATTCGTACGTTATCAACGGGCAAATAAAAGGTATATCTCTTGATAATAAGCCATCTATAAAACTCTTTCAACACCTTGTTGATAAAGTGCAAAGTTAATAACTTTATGGTTATAAACCGGTGTAATAGGGCTGAAAAATGTGTTTATATAACCTCAGAAAGTTTCTCTTAACTTTTTTGGAATGTTCATTTCGGTGGATGCATATACGTTGTTTTGAATATTGCAAGAATTATTTTTGAATTTCTTTCCCTACTCTTTTGACAGCTTTTCAACGGTTATTAACAGGGATGTGAACGGAAAGAAGTATCTTTGCAACGGGAATTTAGAAAGATAACATATAAGTATGCTATTTGTTCCAAACTTGTGTGGCTTATCCGTAATGCTTGTGTTATATAAATGAAACACAAGTGTGGTACAAATGGAATGCAAGTGTTAAACAAGTCTTTGTAAATCAATCTATTAATAAAATTCATTTAAAGAGTATGGCTGTCATGCGTAAACTGAAAATAACAGAACTGAATCGTATTAGTATAGAGGAGTTTAAGGAAGCTAAGAAACTACCCTTGGTGGTGGTATTGGATAATATCCGCAGTCTTCATAACATTGGTTCTGTATTTCGTACTTCGGATGCTTTCCGGGTGGAATGTATCTACCTGTGTGGCATTACAGCTACTCCGCCCCATCCTGAGATGCATAAAACGGCTTTAGGTGCCGAATTCACTGTCGACTGGAAGTATGTTGATAACTGTGTTGAAGCGGTTGATAACCTTAAAAAAGGAAGGATATACTGTTTATTCCGTAGAGCAGGCGGAAGGCAGTATCATGTTGGATGAGTTGTCTTTAGACCGTACTAAAAAAAGTATGCAGTAGTTATGGGAAATGAGGTAAAAGGAGTTCAGCAGGAGGTTATTGACCATTCCGATGGATGTATTGAGATACCCCAATATGGTACGAAACACTCATTGAACGTATCTGTTACTGCTGGTATCGTTATCTGGGATTTATTCAAGAAACTGAAATAACAAGGTGTTGATAAGTTGTTTGAACCCTGTTCAAACAGTGGTTATTATGTCCTTATCAATAGAGAAATGAACAATGGTTCATAGTAGTTTTCAACATAGATAAGTAATTGAAATACATGATTTTCTATAATGACTACTTTTCATTACTAACAGTGTTCTTAACATTATATCAACAGGAGGGTTCAAACTATGAAAAAGGTTTTATTAATTCTTTTATTCTGTATTTTCCATAGCTGGAATGGTAAAGCGCAAGCGGACTTTTTATTCGTTGCAACCATTGGGGCGACAGGTATATTTATGACTCTGAATATTTTGATGATTCACGTGAACTGCAAGTATACCGGAGTGGGGTAGATGCTACTTTGAAGAGTGATTCATTGTTGACTATCTATGTATTCGATGCTCAATATCCGCCTACTTTCAATTTGTTTTGTTCTACCTTTGAATTGTTGTATCCGGGTGTTCCCTGTATAATCGTTGGTATTTCGAATCCTAACAGGCAGAGTGAATTAACTCCTCCTTATACGGATGAAGAATCGGTAAAGGGGTATGATGATCCTGGGAAGGCGGATTCTTTATTGTTATCTCTGGAAAAAGAAATTATTCCTTTTATAAAGAGCAGATATAATACGGGTTCGCGGAATATACTGGTAGGACATTCGTTAGGCGGCACGTTTGTGACGTATGCTTTATTTAGCAACCCCGGTTTGTTTCAATGCATTCTGTCCGTCTCTCCTAACTATATGTATAGCAGGAAGATGATGATTGATAAACTTTCAGAATTTACTAAAGAGTACAAAGGGGCTAACCAACTTTATATGTATCTGGCAAGCGGGAAGAAGGATAAAATAGAAGAGTTATTTAAGCCTGCCACAGAGGAGGCAATAAAGATCTTATCCGCTTGTCCGAAGATTGTTTTGAACTATGATTCTTTGAATATAGAAAAACACAGTCATACGATCTTTGAAGGTTATTACAGGGGGCTGTTGGGATTGAAAAGCTACGTAAATAAGGAGTAGGATATTTCTATTTTAAAGTTGTCCGCTTTCTACCAGCAGAATAACCCGTTCGGTAAGCGCATCATCTCCAGTGGGATCATATTGTTTTTTCAGACTGGCACCGAACAGTGCGGCGAAAGTCTGATAGAAACCTGCTTTAAAAGGTCCCATGAAGGCTTTTACCAGTTCGTAACCCGTGGAATTAGTTTGGCGATCCACTAACTTGATTAATAACTTTCCTTGAGAGAAAGAAAGCTTTTTCATGCGTGGAGTATATTGTTCTTTCAGGCTTTTTTCTACCGCTTTCATGTGTTTCTGACGGCTCTTCTCATCAGGTAAAGTCATCATATATTCGTAAGTTTCAATAACTGCGCGGTTGATTTCTTTGGAGATAGGCAATACCTTCTTTACGTTATATACCAGTCGGTTATATTCATTCAACTGTTTTTTTGTTCTTGAATTTGAGAGGTTTGAAAATATAAACGGTAGGTATCTTTATATACGGGATAGTGTCTCCTTCGTAAACGCACATAGGAACCAGGGTATCCTTCGGTTTTCGTTTCCTGTGCCTGGCATAGGGAAGTTACGAACAGAAGGAAGACTACGATGATGAATATGTTCAGTCGTGCGTTCATGCCACAAAATTAAGTGTTTATCTTCATATTTGGTCCGATTGTCGATGTTTTCCTTGTCGTGTTAACTTATTTATGGTAATTTCGCGACAATTAAACTTATTTACACGAATGAAATTACTCAAGTTGGGAGTTTTTCTGAGTATGCTGTTGATGACTCCTGTACTTGAAGCCCAAAATACAAGTGTGTCCCTATGGGAAGAGAACATAGAACAACTCTCTATGGATGAAGAAGAAAAAAGAATTGGGAAGATGAACTTGAAGAGCTGTCCAATCGCCTGCAGGAACCTGTTAATATCAATGTTACTACTAAACATGAATTAGAGCAATTTCCTTTTCTTTCGGATATTCAGATTGAAAATATCTTGGCTTATGTGTATATACACGGGCAGATGCAAACTATTTATGAACTGCAATTGGTGGAAGAAATGGATAAGCATACCATCGACTTGCTACTCCCTTTTGTTTGTGTGCATCCTGTTGCGGAAAAGAAAGGTTTTCCCCGGTTGAAAAGTCTGTTGAAATATGGTAAACAGGAGGTATTAACCCGGCTGGATGTGCCCTTCTATACCCGTAAAGGTTATCAGAAAAATTATTTGGGACCTGCAATGTATCATTCTCTGAGATATGGGTATCGTTATGGAGATTACCTCCAAATGGGAATTACAGCAGAAAAGGATGCGGGAGAACCTTTCTTTTTGCCCTGCATAATGAAAAAAGGATATGATTATTATTCTATCTACTTTCTGATTCGTAATCTGGGTAAGTTGAAAACGTTGGCATTGGGAAATTACAGATTAAGTTTCGGGCAAGGCTTGGTAGTCAGCACTAATTTCCGTTTAGGGAAAACTTATTCTCTTTCAACGGTGGATAACCGTAGCGGTGGCATCCGGAAGCATAGTTCAACGGATGAATATAATTATTTCAGGGGTGCTGCGGCAACAGTGGAGGTTATTCCTGTACTTCAACTATCCGGTTTTTATTCATATCGTTCTATGGATGGAGTCATCGAAGGGAATGAAATTACTTCTATTTATAAAACTGGACTGCATCGTACGGAGAAGGAAGCAGATAAAGTAAATGCTTTCACTTTACAGTTGATGGGTGGGAATATCACCTATGAAAAGAACAATCTAAAAGTAGGAATGACAGGTATTTACTACTTTTTTCAACCGTAGTTATCAACCGGTATTAAGAACCTATGCCAAGTATAATCTGCAAGGGAATTACTTTCATAATGTGGGGGTAGATTATAAATATCGTTGGAATCGATTTACTCTGACAGGTGAAGCAGCTATGGGCAAACAAGGTTATTCACTGTTGAACCAATTGAAATATAATATATTAACCGGTTATCAACTGTTGATTGTTCATAGATATTATAGTCATGATTACTGGGCAATGTTTGCACGTTCGTTTGGTGAAAGTAGTACACCGCAAAATGAAAATGGCTGGTATCTGGCTGCCGAAGCATCGCCTTTGGCACATTGGAAATTCTTTGCTTCTCTGGATTTATTTTCTTTTTTCCCTGGTGGAAATACCGCATCAGTAAACCGTCGCAAGGTGTGGATGGCATGTTTCAGTCAATCTATTCTCTTAAGCGAAATTTATCTATGTATATTAACTATCGCTATAAGCGAAAAGAGAGAGATGTGGCGGGAACGGATGGAAAAGTTATCCTCCCTACTTATCATCACCGCCTTCGTTACCGCCTGACTTATTCACCGGATAATCTACAGTTACGAACAACGGTGGATTATAATCATTTTCATTCGCAGGGGCAGGAGGGAAGCCAGGGATATCAGTTTACACAATCCTGTTCGTATGCTTTTTCTTTTCCGCTGAAGATATCTGTGCAAGGTACTTATTTCCATACGGATGATTACGATTCCCGTATTTATGCTTCCGAAAAAGGTCTGCTTTACACCTTCTATACGCCTTCGTTTTATGGACAAGGATTTCGCTTTTCTGCCTGTGCCCGGTATGATGTGAACAAAGCTTTTATGTTCCTTGTTAAATTCGGGCAGACTATCTACGAAGACCGTGAGAATATTGGTTCGGGTAACGACCTGATACAAGGAAACAAAAAAGCCGACTTACAAATGCAACTTCGTATAAAGATTTAGTTAACTTTGCCGTTATAAACGCTGAAAATACTGTATCTGGTTTTTATAGTAATTCAGTAATTTGAATCGTCAATTGTCAAATCGTAAATAAAATGACTGTAATTTATCCGTCTCCCATTTTCGGTCCTGTTCATTCCCGCCGTTTGGGAGTATCCTTAGGGATTAACTTATTGCCGGAAGATGGTAAGGTGTGTTCATTCGACTGCATTTATTGTGAATGCGGTTTCAATGCAGACCATCGTCCCAAGAAAGCATTGCCTACCCGCGAAGAGGTTCGCGATGCTCTTGAAGCTAGATTGCAAGATATGCAACAGAACGGACCTCAACCGGATGTATTGACCTTTGCCGGAAATGGTGAGCCTACAGCTCATCCGCATTTTCCTGAAATCATAGAAGATACGTTGATGCTTCGTGATAAGTATTTCCCGAATGCCAAAGTCAGTGTATTGAGTAATTCCACCTTTATTCACCGCCCTGCAGTGTTTGATGCGCTGAATAAGATAGATAACAACATATTGAAACTTGATACGGTAGATGAAGATTATATTCATACTGTGGATCGTCCTACAGGGCATTATTCCATAGACGAAATCATAGAACATATGAAAGCTTTTCAAGGAAACTGCATTATTCAGACCATGTTCATGAAAGGCAGTTATCAAGGGAAAGACGTGGATAATACTTCGGATAAGTACGTTCTTCCGTGGCTGGAGGTTGTGAAAGAGATAAAACCCCACCGGTGATGATTTATACCATTGATCGTGAAACGCCTGATCATGATCTTTGTAAGGCTACTCATGAAGAACTGGACCGCATTGCTTCTTTAATTAAAGAAGAAGGTCTTCCGGTTAGTGTTTCTTATTAAGCGGTTTACAGGAGCTATATATCTAACGTATTGGGTCTATATATCCAATGTGTCCCATCTATATATTCAATACGTTGGGTATAGATATCCTGCAAATGTGAAATAATAGAGTGAAAAGAGTTTGAATTAAGATTATAGTAAAACAAATAAGTAGTATGAAACCTATTGCAATTAAAGACCTTTCAGAGAACTTCTTTGAAGTTATCGGTAAAGAATGGATGCTGGTGACGGCAGGTAATAAAGATCATTTCAATACGATGACTGCCAGTTGGGGTGGTATAGGCTTCCTATGGAACAAACCGGTGGTCTATGTCTTTATCCGTCCGGAACGTTACACGTTTGAGTTTATTGAGAAGAGTGAATACTTCACGCTTTCTTTCCTGGGAGAAGAGAATAGAGCTATCCATAAGATATGTGGAAGCAAGTCGGGTAGGGAAGTAGACAAGGTAAAAGAGACGGGACTGAAATCGGTTATTACTGAAAAAGGAAATATTCTTTTTGAACAAGGACGTCTCAGTCTGGAATGCCGTAAGCTCTATACGGATATAATGAAAGAAGAAAGTTTTATTGATCCAAGTGTTTGTAAGCAATGGTATGGTGGTGCCCATGGCGGTTTACATCATATTTATGTAGCAGAGATTACTGGAGCATGGATGAGAGAATAAATATCTTTAATAATATAAAGGAGGGAATGAAAAAATCATTCCCTCCTTTATATTATTACCTTGTTTTACTCATTCAATAATTCTTTCGATCTTTCCAATGCCACATTGATATTCGGGCAGATATTCTTTTCACCCAGAAGCTCATAGAAACCGGATTTTTCCAACGCTTTGTGCACTTTTTCATTCACACCGGAAAGTACGATTGTTGTCTTCTCCCGTTGCGCCATCTGGCAAAGATTGGTTAGATTGTGAATACCTGTTGAATCGATGAAAGGTACTTTCCTCATACGTATAATGCGCACTTTAGGACGGTCTCCCAGTCTGGACATGATTTCCTCAAACTTGGTAGCGATACCAAAGAAGTAGGGACCGTTGATTTCATATACTTCCACACCCTTAGGGATGGACAAGTTTTCTTCTTCTTCTTTGCTGGCAGATTCTTCATTCAGATTTATCTCATCTTTAATAACAGAAATTTCAGTGGTTTCCATAACGCGATGCATGAAAAGTACACAAGCTATGACAAGACCCACTTCAATAGCGATGGTTAAGTCGAAAATTACTGTCAGGAAGAAGGTAATCAGCAATACAGTGACATCTGATTTCGGATTCTTCAGCAATGCCTTGAAAGTACGCCAGCCACTCATGTTATAAGAGACTATCACCAGTACACCTGCCAGACAGGCCATCGGGATATATTGTGCCAGAGGCATCAGGAACAGAAGGATAAGCAAAAGCACCATTGCATGTATCATACCTGCAACAGGGGTTTTACCACCATTGTTTATATTGGCCATTGTACGTGCAATAGCACCGGTGGCAGGAATACCACCAAATAAAGGTGTTATTAGATTGGCAGCTCCTTGTGCTATCAATTCTGTATTGGAATCATGCTTGTCACCGATAACACCATCCGCTACCGTGGCAGAAAGCAGTGATTCGATGGCTCCTAATACTGCAATGGTAATGGCTACAGGGAATAAGTCCTGAATAGCTTCCCAGTTCAGTGAAGGCATTACTGCGTCCGGCAGTTCCGCTTTGATGCTGAAACGGTCACCAATGGTATCTATACAGTTGATTCCGGCATAAGTCTTCATCAAATATACCGCTACTGTTACTACAATGATAGCAATCAGCGATCCCGGTATCTTCTTTGAGAATTTCGGGGTTATGGCAATAATTACAATACTTACAATGCTGACAATCGTATTCCACCAGTTAATGGTGTCGAAATGCTGGAAATAAATCATCCATTTCCCGACAAAATCTCCGGGAACCTTTTCACCACCGAAACTAAGTCCGAAAATATCAGCTATCTGGGTGGTGAAAATAGTGACAGCAATACCACTGGTAAATCCTACGATGATAGGATAAGGGATAAACTTAATTACGGCACCCAACTTGAATATCCCTAACAGAATAAGAATGATTCCCGCCATTAGCGTGGCAACAATCAATCCCGCTTCTCCGTATTGCTGGATAATGCCGTAAATAATAACGATAAAAGCTCCTGTGGGACCACCGATCTGTACTTTGCTACCTCCCAACATGGAGATAATGAATCCGGCAATGATTGCCGTGATAATACCTTTTTCGGGTGATACACCGGATGCAATACCAAATGCAATGGCAAGCGGGAGAGCAACGATACCTACTATGATACCGGCCATCAGGTCTGCCATGAATAATTCTTTCGAGTAGTTCTTCAAAGCCGTGAATAGCTTTGGTTTGAATTCGAACGCTTTCATAAATAATCTGTACTTTTTGTGAAACGAGGTGCAAAATTAGACAAAATAATGCATATATTGGTTGATTGCTTGCAAATATATTATATTTGCAAGAGCTAACAGTAATATTATGAAATCACAGCTGCTTATATTCTTTCTTTTCCTTTCTATTTTTAACGTATATGCTTCGGATGTGAAGTTTTATAATATTAATGCGATGTATGGAATTTCCATGCGGGAGATGGCTTCTGTCTGCAAAGATGAGAATGGCTTTATTTGGGCTTCTTCTAAAACGGGTATATTGAGAATTACGGAAAGTGATTATCGCATCTATCAGCTTCCTTATAAAACAGCCAATATCATAAATGTCAAGCTGGCCTATAATAACTCGTTTTTAATAGCATATACGAATAATGGGCAATTCTTTCATTATAATAAACTGCATGATCGGTTTGATTTATTTCTGGATCTTAGGGTTTCATTAAAAAATTCTTATTTAAGTGTAGGCAAAGTCGTTATTGATGATGAACAGGCTCTCTGGATTCCCACTTCCGGAGGATTGTGCAAATATAAAAATGGAATGTTTTCCAAAATAGGTGAAAAACAAATTATGACACAGAGTATAGCACCTTATGATCAGACACATTTGCTTGTAACGCATCAGGATAGTATTAGTTTGCTGAATATGAATACATTGGAACAAAAAAGTGTATATGAAATAAATAATACTTTTCAGATAAGCAGTCTTTTTTATGATAATAAAGGAGAGGTTTTATGGATAGGAACTTCTACTGACGGTCTTTTTTATTTCTGGATATGCAAAAAAAAATCGTTATTACCATTTCTTGATTTTCCAAAGCAGCCTATCGGAGTGATAACGGAAAGTTCTGATTCAACATTATTGGTTGGGATTGACGGGCAGGGAGTATGGGAATTGGATAAGGATAAAAAAAAGGTTCTGAATATTCTGAAAGAAGATATTGATAACCCTTTCTCTTTCGTGGGGATGGAGTTTATGATATTTATTGCGATGGTCAGCAGAGGGTGTGGGTCACTACCTATACTGGTGGGCTTTCTTTCTTCGACTGGAAATCTCCCTTAATTAATCAAATTACCCATCAGGTTAATAATCCGAATTCTTTAGGGAATGATAATGTAAACAAGATATTGGAAGATAGCAAAGGGGATATCTGGTTTGCTACAAATAATGGGATAAGCAGGTGGAGAGTCGCCACTAATGAAGAATGGGATACTTATTATCAGAATAAGCAGGAACAGGCACAGGTATTTCTGGCTTTATGTGAAGATGATGAAGGAAACATCTGGGCGGGTTCGTTCTCATCCGGATTTTATGTTTTAGATCGGAATACCGGAAAAGAATTGGTTCATTATCCGCGCAATACATCGGATTTGAAGTCTGATGGTAAATTCATAATGAATATATATAAGGATAGCGAAGGTGATATATGGATTGGAGGTATTCGAGATGTAATATGTTATTTAACGAAAGAAAAGCGTTTTCATACGTATGGTGCACAACCTATGCGTACGTTTATGGAGTTTTCTCCGGGAAAAATGTTGTTGGCATGTACTTATTCTGTGCTTTTGTTAGACAAAAGAAACAGAAGAAATATCTTTTTTACCGGAATGCCTTGCACAAGATATTTTAGTAATAGGGGATGATATTTGGGTGGCTACTTCCGGGGACGGATTGTTGCACCATAATTACACGACTCGTGAAACTCATAAGATAACAGTGGAATCCGGCTTGCCATCTAACTATGTTAACAGTGTCATGTATGATAATGGGTATCTATGGTTAGAACGGAAAATGGATTGTGTCGCTATAATCCTGCCGACAGTACGGTGCATACTTATTATTCCACTTTGGCTCTTTCCAGTGCTTCGTTCAATGTGAATGCCAGTTGCAAATTGCGCAATGGCGAATTGATGTGGGGCACCAATAATGGAGCGGTAATGTTTAACCCTGATAAATTATATCATACCCAGCTCAACGGGCAAATTTATTTCCAGAATATCAATATTTCCGGCAGTTCTATCAGAGAAAATCAGGATTTGTTGCGTGGGATTCCGGTAAATAAGCAAACAGATATTTCATTCAAATATGATCAGAATACTCTGACGCTTGAGGTATTGCCTATTGGTGTTTCTTTCAAAGAAATAAAATTTTCATGGAAAATGGAAGGGCTTGATGCGGAGTGGTCACATCCTTCCAGTCAGCAGCAGATAATTACTTATACCAATATCCCCAACGGGAATTTCCGGCTTAGAGTAAGAATGTACAATAATTCACTTTCTCGGATAGTCGATGAACGTACATTGGATATACACGTTATTCCGCTTTACTGGCAGACGTGGTGGTTCCGTCTGGTGATATTCATTATTATAATGAGTATCACATTCTTTGTACTTAAATTCTATATAAACCGTTTAAAACAGCGTCATGCCGAAGATAAAATTCGTTTTTTTACAAATACCGCTCATGATCTTCGTACATCGATAACGTTGATAAATGCACCTATTCAGGAATTGAATAAAGAGAAGGAATTATCAGATAAAGGGCATTATTATTTGAATCTGGCTATGGAACAGTCTGAACGTTTATCTAATGTTGCAACCCAACTCCTGGATTTTCAGAAAGTGGATATGGGGAAAGGACAACTGTTTCTGGTGATGGTTGATATTGTAAACTTGGTGTATAGGCGGAAAACAATGTTCAAGTCTACAGCGGGAAAAAAGAATGTTATATTGGAATTTGTCTCTAACAGAGAATCTTATATGTCGGCTGTCGATGAATTGAAAATAGAGAAAGTCGTTGATAATTTGATATCTAATGCAATCAAATATTCTCATACGAATGGTAAAGTGGAGCTTACATTGAATTGTAATGAGTACTATTGGAGCTTAGAGGTAAGAGATTATGGATTGGGTATCTCTGATAATGCTCAGAAGAAGTTGTTCAAAGAGTTTTATAGAGGAGATAATAAGGTTAATTCACGTATGGTAGGTTCTGGAATAGGCCTGTTGTTGGTGAAGAATTACGTTTTGATGCATGAGGGAAAAGTCTCGCTTGAAAGTAAGGAGAATGAAGGTTCTTTATTCAAAATAAACATCCCTTATAAAGAAGTGGTTGAGGTTGCACCTGTTGAACATGAAGAACCGGAAAATATCACATCTGCCGATGGTTCGTCTGATCAGTCGGAATATAAACAGGAAGATGATAAATCCGGAAAGAAGAAATCTATATTAATCGTAGACGATAATAAGGATTTGCGGAACTTCCTGAAGTGCTCTTTTGAAAATCAATATTACATTTTAGAGGCTGGCAATGGTAATGAAGCATGGGAATTGCTTCAGAAGGAATTTCCTGAATTGATTATTTCGGATGTGATGATGCCTGATATGGATGGCTTTGAGTTATGTAAATTGGTCAAATCTACTTTTGAAACTTCGCATATTCCGGTAATTCTGTTGACTTCACTTTGTGATAAAAGTGACCAGTTGGAAGGTTTAGGTCTGGGGGCAGAGGACTATATCACAAAACCTTTTTGATATATCACTTCTGGAGCAACGGATAAAGTCCCTTGTGCGAAACAGGGAAATTATCAGAGAGAAAGCTTTGAAGTTAATAAAGCCGAATAATGATGATCAACAGGCTATTCTGACGAATGAGCTTAATGACCACTTTGTGAAAAAAAAGCAGTGGAAGTGATTCATAATAATATGCAAAATTTGGATTTTGACAAAGAAAGCTTTGCTATGGAAATGCATGTGAGCGCTTCACTATTGTATAAAAAAAGATAAAAAGCACTGACAGGTCAATCACCTATTGACTTTATTAAATCCATTCGTTTAAGCCGGGCTTTAGAATTACTCCAATCTCATAAATACACTATCACAGAAGTTAGCGAACTTTGTGGCTATTCCAGTATCAGTTACTTTAGTACGGTATTTAAAAAGTACTTTGGTAAGTCTCCTACAGAAATCTGATACCTTTCATTAAGGTGTTATCAACCGCCTTGAATATAGATTTTGCAAGGGCTGTGGGTGATATGACGACTGTTGAAATGGGAAAGATTGCCTATAAATATCCTGAAAAATCTGTTCTTACTTATTTGAAGAAGCATTTCGGGAATAAAGATTGATGTTTTCCATTATTAAGTATTATTTTAGCTCTTGTTTATTGACCGGAAGGTTTTCCTTACGTATCATATAATAAACGAAGATATTATTATGATGAACCAGAAAAAAATACAAGAGCTTATAAGTAGGAGCCAGCAGGGGGATGCAGTAGCATTCTCTCTGCTGGTTTCTATGTTTCAGCCACTTGTATTCCGGCTTGCTTTCCGATTGCTGTGCGACGAAGATGAGGCTAAAGATATGGTACAGGAAACCTTTGTAAAGGTGTGGCTGGCGCTGGGTAAATATAATGGTGAGTGCCGTTTCTCTACCTGGCTTTATAAAATCACTTGCAATACCTGTTATGACCGTCTGCGCTCCCTGCACCATTCACCACTTGATAATGAGGTAGATTATTCCGTTTCTGTGAATATTTCGTCAGATGATAATGTAGAATTGGCGGTGGTAAATAAGCAACTGCGTGAACTAATTTTAAGATATACTGATGAACTATCTCCCCGACAAAGGTTGATTTTTACATTACGGGATATTGAGGAACTGGATGTACCGGAGGTACAAACTATCACCGGACTTTCTGCCGGAATTATTAAAGCCACTCTTTACCTGGCCCGGAAGAATATACGAAACAAAATGAATCAAATAGATGCTGACTTATGAAACAAGATGATAAACTTTACAATGAATGGCTTGATGAGGTGAGAAATGTACAACCTATATTGAGCAATCCGGATGAACTGACTACCGCCATTTTGCAGCAAGTGAGCAGGATCGTTCCCCGAAAGAAGAAAAGGAAAAACCTGCTGATTGGCGGTTGGGTATCCGGGATGGCCGCGGGACTTTTGTTGTGCTTGTTGGTGAGTGAGGCTCTTCTTAGCCCAGTTCCCGATGGTGTCAGAGTAGAAGAGGAGTATCGTTTCCAAGAAAACAGTGCTTATTCCTTACCGGAAGACTGGGAGAAGATGAGGCTTTCTGAAAAGAGCAATTACCTGTCTGGACAGTATGTGCAGTATAAGAAGCTCAGACAAAAGAGAATAATGGAACTTACAAAGAAAACTTATTAAATTATATCATTATGAGAACGTATAAATGGATGGCAGTCATTGTTTTGCTGCTCAGTATGACTTCCTGCGGTACCTATTACCGGATGGTTTCTCAGGTAAATAGTGATGGTAGTATGCACAGAGAGGTGTATGCTTATGGCGACTCTGCTTTCCTTGCGGGAGACAGGACTCACAATCCGTTTCTGTTCCGGATAGATTCGGGGTGGGAAGTGAGCAATCTGGACTCTGTTGTTAAATTCAACTGCTGGGGAGATGAAGATAAACTGAATGTGAAAGTTTGCCGGACTTATCCAACGGTAGGTTCCGATAGCTTCAGTACTTTGGATGGAAAGGAATACAGTCTTCCTCTGGTAGTTCCGGTCGAAAAACTCCGGAAAAGCTTCCGCTGGTTCTATACGTATTATCAGTATACGGCTACTTATGGTGAATTACCCGATAAAGGTCCGGTACCTCTCGAAAATTATATGAGTAAAGAAGAGCGGCGGATATGGTTTCGGGGAGATCAGGAGGGCTTTGATCGGATTAAATGGCATTGAACAGAATAATAGGTTGGATGACATTGAAGCTAAATTTTGGAAATGGTATAACCGTAGTCAGTATGAATTGAGTTGTGAAGTAATTCTTCATTTCATTACAATAAAAGGAGATACGGCCTTTGTACATCAGTTGGCAGATCTGAAGGAGCCGGTTTATGGGAAGTACTTTTCCGGAAAAGATACCGGTGATGACGGTTCGCCCGAAGAGGTATGCAATTATTTGGATGAATTGAGTCAAACGAAATATTTCTCAAGCTTATATGTGGACAATAAAAAGCCAATAGATGATCTGTTTGAGGAAAAAGGGCGGATTGCAGAATTGTTTGGTTATGCTGTGCAGTTTGAGTTATCCATGCCAGGCAGGGTGGTTTCTACCAATGCAGCCATGCAAAAAGATGAGTCACTCATTTGGAAAGTAGATGCTTTTCGTCTATTGGACAGTGATTATATGCTTGTTGCTAAATCTCGTGTAGTTAATTATTGGGCTTTTGGCATTGCATTGTTACTGATATTACTTATTGGTGGATACTGTTGGAGACTATATAGAAAGCTTTCATAACTCTGTAGGATTTATATATATCATATTAATGTCGGGAATGCTATTCATCACTCGATAGTAGCATCTCCCGTTCTTTCTTTGTCAGGCTTTTGACAACAATGTCATAAGACTTCCTTACAAGTTCTTTAATTTTTTCGTCAGGTACATCCTGATTGAAGTAAACACTGATCCAGTATTTCTTATTCATGTGCCATCCGGGCTTTATTCCTATATACGTAGTTTGTAATTCTCCTGATTCTTCCGGCTTGCATTTGATACAGCAAAAGTCAAAGATTTCGATATTTACAAAGCAGAACCATTTATCTGCTATATAAAAGCATAGAACATCATGACTGTATTTATCGGGAATATTTGAGAACGGCATTTTCTCATGAACCCCTTTTAATGACAGGCAGTATTCTCTAAATTCTTCAATGTTCATTTTGATGGATCTTAAAACAGTATACAGAGACAAATATAGTACTTTTTTAGGATGAACTCTGATGGAATACCTATTAAATCTAAATCAAATATCTGTAATCTAAAAGAAGTGCTACTTATCATTTGATGGTAGCACTTCCTGAAACTTTTATGCGTAATCTGTAATCGTAAAGTTCTATTTATTTTCTGCCATAAGAGACTTAAACACAACCTTATATGTTTTAACTACCCCTTTATAATCGAATTTCACAATAGCAGTTCTGGAAACCGATGTTGCTTGGATAATCTCTATTTTCACACTCTTGTCAGTTGCTGATGCCGACACAGTAGGTATTCCGGTACTTCCGGCGGGAAGTTTGTAGACAGCCTCATAGATGTCATAGCCGGTGATGCCATTGCTTTCGGTAGAGCGTACAGGAGTTTCCGGTACTTCGATTGCTTTCCCATTAACCTCTATATTTACTTTGGGGACAATAGGGCGAGTGATCTTCTTCTTGTTTGAACTGAATCCCAATCCGGCTAAATCAAAGAGATCACCGGTCTCCTGGCTTTCAGCAACGAGGTAAATTGCATGTTTCTTGTCCAAATGGTCAACAAACTTCGATACATCAATTGTAAACTGTGTTGTTTCCTGTGCCGAATTGGCGGGAACAACTATCTCACCTATCTTCGTTCCTTTCCAGGTTTCGTTATCCCACGGACCGTCTAACCAAACGTTCACTTTAAACGTCTTTGATGTTTTCGGTGCAAGGAAGAGGTTGAAGGCGGTTTTGTTTCCCTTTTTGGTTCCTTCGAAAGCTTTCAAACCCAATTTGTCTTTATTCAATCCGCCGAAACCGAAGTACTTATATCCTATTATATGGCCGTTCTTCACGTTTGTGATAGGAGCGTGGTTATCCCAGATGTCCCATGAATCCTGCTGGATACGTCCGTCGGAGAGATAACATGCGTATCCTGCGGAATAATACTGATAAGGATCAAGACCAAAAATATATGGAAGCCTTCCGAAGTTACTTCCGCTCCTTTGTATTCATTCGCCTGGCTGTCTTTGGCTGTCCAGATTTTATCTTTTGCATACGGATCGTAAGCTCTGATGGATACTTTGCCGCCTTCCGATACCGGCTTCTTATCCCATTCCACATGGATTGGAGCTACCATCGACTGGCGGGCGTTTCCGAATCCACGGGGCGGGCGGTGATAGAATACATACCATTGTCCGTTGATGAGTTCTATACTTCCATGCGTATTGTGTCCTGCATTAGTTGTTTGCAGACGTGAACCATCCTGGTTTAGCACCGGTGCACGCGAATCGACCAGAACGCCGCCGCTCTTCCACGGACCCAGCGGAGAGTCACCATAAGCGTAGCGCAAAGTGGAGTTGGAACTGCCCAATCCATAATCGGGACCTGAATGTCCGCTATAGATGGTCACATATTTATTTCCAATCTTACGTATGGATGAGGCTTCAAAGAAGTTGAATGCTTCAAGGTCTTCTCCGGGAAAGATGTGCGGATATGAAATATTCTTCGGACCACGGTTGTTACCTCTGCGGACGCCTGCCGGCATGAAATAGGGGATAACCTCTGTTCCGGGGCGTACGGAATATAGGGTGTTCTGATCCAGTTGGGCGGCTAATGAGCGTTGAAATCCCCAATATCCATAGGCTCTGAATCCGATTTCATAATCCGGGTCGTTCGGGTCTGTGATGTATTCGATATATATAGACGGGTCGAATCCAAGAATACTTCCGGGCAGGGTTTTTGTGCCGTCGGCGGTCAGGTTGACGGGTGTAAAAGGTCCGTCGGGACGGCTTCCTTTAGCCACCATCGCTTCCCGGTCTCTGCCGCGGCTGTGCGGGAACAGATAATATTCTTTTGTGCCGTCCTTTCTTTTCACTTCAACAAGGTCGGGAGCGTACATCACATCCCATTGTCCTCCTACCTGATAGGTGAAGATGGGGCCTTCGTCACGCCAACTTGATAAATCTTCCACGGGTGCCGACCACATCCTGATGTCCGGCCCACAATAACTGCCGAAGCGGACATCGTGCGAACCGATGATGTAAGCGCGGAACTTTCCCGGATTGTCAGGGTCTTCAAAAACACGGGGTTCTCCGTCCGGTAAATGTTCCCATAATGGTAGATACGGATTACCGGCTCCGTGATAAACAAACTTGGAAGTTTTGGGCTGATTATTATTATCGGCTATTGCTTTTGTTATTGCAAACATAGGGACAATAGCAAACAATAATAAAACGACTTGAATTCTTTTCATAACCAATCTAATCTTTTTTATACGTAAATATTTATGTTATTATTTGTTCAATAAGACACTATGCGACAAAAGTAAGCCATTGAAGAATGAGTGGCTTTTGATATTAGATATTTGAATTTCAAAATCAGATAAATTTGTGATAATCCTTATAAGTATTGAATAAGAAGATAGATTGTTTTCTCATGTGCCTTTTGTTATTTATTGAATAATAACTGTGCAAAATTATACAGATTGTTTCTCCATACCGGCCGGTGTGTCCACCCGGATATTCGGAATACGTATACTTCAGTTTTATCGTATCAAATTCTTTAAGCATATTCTGGCAGTTCTGGTAGGCTATATCTTCTTTGCCTCCCATGGCGATCCAGAGTAATCTGAGTTGAGAGTCTATTGCCGCTTTATTCTTGTTGATAAACTCGTATTGGTCATCTGCAACTTTCTGGTAGAAGGGTAACCATCCGGAACTGAATACGCCGAGATGAGCGAACAAATCTGTATGATATAGGCCGGCATAAAGTGTTTGTATGCCTCCCATAGAGAGGCCTGCAAGTGCCCGGCTGTCTGCTTCTTTTCTGACACGGTAGTTATCTTCTACAAATGGAATGACAGCCTGCATCAGCTCGGCTTCGAATGCTTTCAAGGCACCGGCATTGAACCCAGCAGAAGGCATATTGCCGTCTAACATTACTATCAACATCGGTTTAGCCTTTCCCTCAGCGATCAGGTTGTCCATTATCAGGTCGGTTTTGCCTTGCGTAGCCCAACCGCGTTCATCTTCTCCACCACCATGCAGCAGATATAAAACAGGATATTTTTCAGCTGTGTGGGTGTCATATCCGGCAGGCGTATATACAAAGAAGCGTCTCCACGAACGGCTTACTTCCGAGTAGTAGCGTTTCATGCGGATATCACCGTGCGGCACATCCTTCAGTGCATAATATTCTCCACCTTTGAAAGGAACTTCAATGCCGCTTGCCATGCGTCCCATGCCATAGAAAGTCTCGCTTCCGGGATCAGCTACCGCCACTCCGTCAATCAGTAGTGAATAGTAATGAAAACCTTCACCCAAAGAATCGGTTACTGTTTCCCAGATACCCCCTTCCTGTCTGACCATATCGTATTTCCGTCCCAGGTCTATCTGTACTTTTTGTGCATCCGGGGCTTTTATGCGAAAAATAGCGCGGTGGTCTGCCGTCAGTTGCGGATATTTGGAATTCCGTACGTTGGATTCCGCACGTGCTCCGTGAAGGCCGTATTTATCGAAGCTTGATGTCTCTACAGGCTTGAATAGCAATTGAGAGAATAGGTAGAGGTCGTTTTTCCATACATTGAAGTCGTGGCCTCCGGGCTCCACATAGAAGATGTGGGGAATACGATGCTGTTGCAGGTAGAGGTGAGTGCGCTCGCTGAAGGACATTAGGTTGTCATTGTCTCCGCAGGATATCCACAGTAGTTTCAGTTGCTGTTTGGCAGCTTCCGGATTAGGGACAAGTACTTCGGGTGCTTTGGTGTTGGGAGCGGATGAGAATCCCCCTACCCAGAGCGAATTTATCCAGATTTCCCAGACCAAAATTTAGGGATTGCCCGCCACCCATTGACAGTCCCGCGATGGCTCTGCTCTCCCGGTTCTTGATTACAGGATATGTCTTTTTCAATAAAGGGAATCAGATCGTTCAGCAAATCTTTTTACAAAAATGGCGAAAACCTTCTACTTTATCTGGAGCCATGATATTGCCGGTAGCGCGGTCATCTTTTATAGCTCTTCCGTTGGGGAGTACTACGATCATCGGCGTTAGTTTGCCTTCGGCATACAGGTTATCGAGAATGACTTGCGGTTTGCCGTTATTGAACCACTCTAGTTCGTCACCCCCAATGCCATGCAGCAGATAAAGTACAGGGTATTTTTTGCTCTTATTGAAGCCGGGAGTGGTATAAACCAATGCTTTCCGTTTCGTGCCGACGGTTTTGGAGTTATAAGTCACTGTTTCTATTTTCCCTTGGGCTATTCCTGCCTTTTCTACGTCGAAACCAGCCTGGGAGTGGGGGATGGTACTTTGTGCCTGTACCCCGAAGCAGTATGCCAATGCGCATACTAAGATAATTGCAATGTTTTTCATGGTTTTGAATTTTATGTCGCAAACATACAGCATTCTGCTTTCTCAGCCCAATAATGATGTTACATGTTTCTTTCCTGGTGTTACATCTTTCGGAAAATATGGCTATCCGCTGCTTTCCCATTTGTATCCTTTCATTGTGCTTTCACCGTACCTGGCTGTACTTGCTCCGTACCAAACCCGTAGTTTCTCCGCCTAAAGGTACTTCTGACCGAAGAATGTACGGAGCAAGTACGGTTCGGATACGGCTTAAGTACGATAGAGCTACGGTAAATCTGCGAAAGAAGTTTTATCTGAAATCTGAAATCAAATCTCTGAAAGTGACAGGTTTGCAATCGCTCTGTTTGGGTGTGTGCCCGTATGATGAGGAAAATTTAGAGAAGGACAGGCATGCCTATGAACTCCCCGGACGCGACTATGTGAATATTGGTTTGAATATATTCATGGCGTAGGAGGAGCTAACTCTTGGGGAACAAGAACGCTGGATGAATACACGATTGATGGCAATCAGGCTTATTATTATGGCTACTTGATGGAATGTTCTGATAGATAGCCATCAATTTATCTAATATTGAAAGTCAAATATGTAATATTGAAAAAGGTGTAAAAAGATATGCAGCTATTTTTGTATCGTACAAAGTTATGGAATGCGAGTTCTAATCATTAAATGTAATAAATGCCATGAAATCAATTAAAAAGTGTATTAATACTAATGGTGCTGTGTTGTTGTATTTCGCTTGCTGGGCAGGATTATCAGCAAATTCCTGAGGGAATTAAAGTGACCATTAATTCTGTAGATGTAGAATTGCAATTCTATACTCCGTCAATTGTAAGAATACTAAAAATCTCCCAATGGGTGGAAGTATACGAAGGAGAGTCTTTCTGTAGTAGAAATTCCTCAGAAAGTGAAGACTTCCGTTACTCAGGAAGGCAATATTATAAGCTTGGAAAGTAGTGAAATGGGGTTGCTCTTAATTTGGAATCCGGCATTGTGTCTTTCTTTAATGCTAAAGGAGAGCCGTTGCTCAGTGAGAAAGGAAAACCGGAATTCACTGATTTTAATGATGCAGGCACAAAAACGTTCGCTGCTTAAGCAGGCGTTTCTTTTAGATAAGGATGAGCCTCTTTATGGATTAGGTATTCTTCAGAATGGGAAAATGTCGCAACGCAATCAGACCAAGCATCTTGTGCAGGGCAATGTGGAGGATGTGATTCCATTCGTACAGTCAGTAAAGGGATACGGCCTTTTCTGGGATAATTATTCGCCAACCAATTTTGCTGATAAAGCGGAAGAGGCGTCTTTCCAGTCCGAAGTGGGAGATTGCATCGACTATTACTTTATGTATGGTGGAAATGCCGACGGAGTAGTTGCGCAGATGCGTGCATTGACCGGACAGGTTCCCATGTTCCCCCTTTGGACTTACGGCTATTTTCAAAGCAAGGAACGGTATAAGAGCCAGGAAGAAACGGTGGGAGTGGTACGGAAATACCGTGAACTGGGTGTTCCTCTCGACGGAATCATTCAGGATTGGCAATACTGGGGACACAACTATTTGTGGAATGCGATGGACTTTAAGAACCCTTCGTTCAGCGATCCTAAAAAGATGATCGATGATGTGCATGGAATGAATGCGCATATGCTGATTTCTATCTGGTCCTCGTTTGGACCGATGACTAAGCCTTATAGGGAACTGGACAAGAATGGTATGCTGTTTAACTTCTCCACATGGCCCCAATCGGGGCTTGAAACTTGGCCGCCCGATATGGAATATCCTTCCGGAGTACGTGTATACGATGCCTATAACCCGAAAGCCCGTGATATTTATTGGAAATACCTGAATGAAGGTATCTTCAAATTAGGCATGGACGGCTGGTGGATGGATTCTACAGAACCCGACCACTTCGATTGGAAGCCGGAGGACTTTGATACGAAGACTTATCTGGGTTCGTTCCGCAAGGTGCGCAATGCTTATCCGCTGTTGACAGTGGGTGGAGTGTATGATAACCAGCGTGCCGTAACTTCCGATAAACGCGTCTTTATTCTTACACGTTCCGTTTTTGCCGGACAGCAACGTTACGGAGCCAATGTATGGTCGGGAGATATCGGCTCTTCCTGGGAGTCACTGCGCAATCAGATTCCGGCAGGCTTGAATTTTACCCTTACCGGAAATCCTAATTTCAATTCGGATATTGGTGGCTTCTTTGCCGGAAACTATAATAGGGGCTGGAATGACGGAAGTGCACCCAAGAATCCGATGTATCAGGAACTGTATGTGCGTTGGTTGCAATTCGGTACGTTTACACCGATGATGCGTTCACATGGAGCTGATACACCGAGGGAGATTTATCAATTCGGAAAAAAAAAGGTGAACCAATATATGATGCTATTGAAAAAATGATTCATCTGCGCTATGCATTGTTGCCCTATATCTATTCCACTTCATGGGAAGTGACCGAACGGCAGTCGAGCTTTATGCGTGCGTTGGTGATGGACTTTGCGGCTGACAAGAAAGTATGGGATATAAAAGACCAATACATGTTCGGCAAATCCATTCTGGTAGCGCCGGTAGTTAATGCGCAATACACACTCAGGAGAAGCTGGTAAAACTAAAAAGAAAATGATGGCTGGGATAAGAATAATGTTCAGAAATTTGAGAATAAAGCTCCGGTAGACTTTATGCAGGCTAAGTCCGCAAAGGTATATTTGCCGGAAGGTGCTATCTGGTATGATTTCTGGACGAATAAAAAGTATGATGGCGGACAGGAAATAGAAAAGGAAACGACTATTGATGTCATTCCTTTGTATATCAAGGCAGGTAGTATCATCCCAATGGGACCTAAAGTGCAGTATGCAACAGAGAAACCATGGGATAATCTTGAATTGAAAGTATATGCCGGTGCCGATGGTTCTTTTGTTCTGTATGAGGATGAATTTGATAATTATAATTATGAGTTGGGAGCATATACTGAAATCCCTATGACATGGAACAATGCTTCCCACCAGTTGACTATTGGAGCACGGAAGGGTACATACGAAGGAATGTTGAAAAACAGAAAGTTTACTGTTGTACTTCAAGATGGAAAGCCGGAAAGTTGTTGACTACAATGGGAAAAGAGTGAGTGTGAAATTTTAGTGCTATTTGGAAATATAAATTTTAAATACCAGAAACAATGAAGAAACTTATTTTGCCCGGGCTGACGGCAGTTATGTTGTGTATGGCTTCTCCTCAGGAGAGCCTGAATGCCCAGACTCCGATTATACAGACCAAATTTACTGCCGACCCTGCGCCCATGGTGCACAAGGGTACAGTATACCTTTATACTACCCATGATGAAGACTATGCTCCCGAAGGGATGGCAGGCTTCCGCATGAAAGAATGGTTGCTTTACACCAGCACCGATATGGTGAACTGGACGGATCATGGAACCATAGCCAACTTATATAACTTTAAATGGGCTGACCCTGCCGTATCAGGTTGGGGAGGATTTGAGAATGGTGCCTGGCTCCTCAGTGCATCGAGCGTAATGGGAAGTTCTATTTGTATTGTCCCGTGCAGGGACGAGGCATCGGTGTGCTGGTTGCTGATAATCCCTTTGGCCCTTTTACCGACCCCCTTGGAAAACCCTTGATCGGTGCCGAGTATGACAGTATTGACCCGAGTGTGTTGATAGACGATGATGGACAGGCATATCTATATTGGGGAAATCCTAATCTTTGGTATGTGAAATTGAATGAAGATATGATATCCTGTGCGGGGAAATCACGAAAGATAAATTAATCCGGAAGATAGAAAATCAGAAAGACCCTTATCATTTTCAAGAGGGTCCTTGGGCATACAAGAAGAACGGGCACTATTATATGGCTTATGCAAGTACATGCTGTCCGGAAGGTATCGGTTATGCAATGGGTCCCAGCCCGGTAGGCCCCTCGGGAATTCAAGGGGTATATAATGAAACCTAACAGAAAGTCTTCCGGAAACCATCCGGGCATCATTGATTATAAAGGTAAATCTTATGTGTTCGGATTTAATTATAGATTGAATTTCATGATAACCGACAAACATCATGAACGTCGGTCTATATGTGTGGCTGAACTAGAATATAATCCTGACGGTACAATCAAAGAACTGCCCTGGTGGGATGACGGTGTCGGGGTTGAACCTGTTGGTACACTGAATCCTTATAAGCGGACTGAGGCGGAAACAATGGCCTGGAGCCAGGGGACTCAAGACTGCCAAGGACGATGAAAGCGGGATGTATGTTACTTCCATTCATAACAGGGACTTCCTTCAAGTGAAAGCGGTTGACTTCGGCAAAGGGGCAAAGACATTTGAAGTCCGTGCGGCTACGATAACCAAAGGAAAGATTGAAATCCGCTTGGATGGTCTTGATGGTACATTGCTGGGCGTATGCGATATCAGTAATACCGGTGGCTGGAATACGTGGAAAACCTTTGTTACCGATGTGGAAAAGGTGGGCGGAGTTCACGATCTGTACCTTGTATTTAGAGGAGGAGACGGAGAGATGTTCAACATGGACTATTGGAGATTCAAGTAGATGGCTGGGAAACCGCGTTAGAAATAAATCGTAAATAAATATATATCTGTATCATGAAAAAGATGATGTTGGCATGGCTGACTGTTGCTTCATTACTAATGGGGTGTTCCGGTTCGGAAATGCCGGTGAAGGGAACGTTTCGTAATCCGGTGGTTTATGCCGATATACCGGACATATCCATTACACGTGCGGGAGAATACTACTATATGATAAGTACCACCATGCACTTGATGCCCGGCGGGCCTGTTATGAGATCAAAAGATCTGGTGAATTGGGAAACTGTGAGTTATGTCTTCGATAAGTTGACTGATAACTCAAAGTATGATTTGATTGGTGGAACTGTTTATGGACGCGGACAATGGGCATCTTCCATACGTTATCATAATGGGAAATTCTATGTATTGTTCTCGCCAAACGATGTACCCTATCGGTCGTATATATTCACGGCGGAAGATCCCGCAGGGAAGTGGGAACTATTGTCGAGAACACAGCATTTCCATGATGCCTCTTTGTTTTTTGATGATGACGGACGGGTATATGTATTCTATGGAACCGGTGAGTTGAAAGAGTTGAAGAGTGACTTGTCGGATGTGAAGCCCGATGGAGTCAGTATGAAGATATTTGAGCGGGATGCTGACGAACAGGGACTATTGGAAGGAAGCCAGGTTGTGAAACATAATGGGAAGTATTATTTGTTGATGATTTCTATGGACTGGAGTGTCCCTCGGCCGAGTGCGCAGGGAAGTATGTTACCGTGCTGACACGATTACAGGACCTTATGAGAAAAAGGTTATCTTGGAACATGATTTTGACGGTTACGGAGGAGTAGGCCAAGGTTGTATTATTGACTCGGAAGAAGGAGACTGGTATGGGGTTATTTTTTCAAGACCGTGGAGGAATAGGCCGGGTGCCTACTCTGATGCCCTGCCGCTGGGTAGACGGATGGCCGATGCTGGGAGATGAAAACGGTCATGTACCCTTGACGATGGAAAAAGAGATATATCCGACTGAAAACACCAAAGGAATACTTGGAAGTGATGACTTCAGCGATGAGAAGCTTTCACTCTACTGGCAATGGAATCATAATCCGGTAGATGATAAGTGGTCGCTCACAGAACGGCCAGGATATTTACGTTTAGAGACCAGTCGGGTGGTTGATAACCTGTATTTAGCTCGAATACAATTACTCAACGTATGGAAGGGCCGAAATGTAAGGCTACTGTCTCGCTTGATATTTCGAATATGAAGGATGGCGATGTGGCAGGTTTCAGTGCATTCAATGGACATTCCGGGCTTTTGTCTGTGGTGAAGGAGGGAGATACGAAACGACTTGTGATGTCTACCAATGTAGTCAACTTTGATAATACTCCTAATAAAGCCATTGCAAGTGTGGATGTAGAGGAACAGGAACAGGTAGAACTTAATCAGGATATCATTTATTTGCGTATAGAGGGTGATTTTACTCCGAAGCGGGATATTGCTACTTTCTATTATAGCTTGGATAATAAGGAATGGAGAAGAAGATTGGAACAGATTTCAAAATGCGTTTTGATTATACAAAACTGTTTATGGGAAGTAAGTTTGCCATCTTTAACTATGCAACGAAGTCGTTGGGAGGTTATGTCGACGTTGACTGCTTTGACTACGAGAGGGCCGATGATAGGGTGACTATTAATAAATAATATCTTGATATTCATGGAATATTAATTGTAGAATAATCAAACTAAAAAAGCAATATGGATAAAATGAAATCTTTATTCCTTTCATCGCTATTGGTGGTGATGGGTACTTCGGGATTGGCACAAAATCCAATCATTCAGACAAATTATACGGCTGATCCGGCCCCAATGGTATATAATGATAAAGTATATCTTTATACTACCCATGATGAGGATAATTCTACCTGGTTTACGATGAACGACTGGCGCTTGTATACGACCAGTGATATGGTGAACTGGACGGATCATGGCGCTGTGTTATCATATACTGATTTTAATTGGGCAAAAGGGGATGCATGGGCTCCACAATGTATTGAGAGAGATGGTAAATTTTATATGTACGTACCCATGATTTCGAATATAAACAATAGAGGTGCAATTGGTGTGGCGGTAGCTGACAGTCCTTACGGTCCCTTCTATGATCCGCTTGGAAAGCCATTGGTTCAGAGTGAATGGGGAGACATTGATCCGACTGTTTTTATTGATGATGACGGACAGGCTTATTTGTATTGGGGAAATCCGAATCTGTATTATGTGAAGTTGAATGAGGATATGATTTCTTATAGTGGGGATATTGTGCGTGTACCTTTGGTAGCAGAATCGTTTGGTAAACGCGAAGGCGATGCCCAGAGAGCCACTCTGTATGAAGAAGGCCCCTGGCTTTATAAGCGGGATAAGAAGTATTATTTATTCTGGCCGGGAGGTCCGCTACCCGAACATATCGGATATTCTATCAGTGATAGCCCTACAGGACCGTGGAAATATGGCGGTACGGTAATGGCTGCCGGAGGCGGATCGTTTACAATCCATCCGGGCGTCATCGACTTCAGAGGTAAGACTTACTATTTTTATCATAACGGAAAGTTGCCCGGTGGTGGTGGATTCAACCGTTCGGTATGTGTGGAAGAACTTAAATTCAACAAAGACGGCTCAATTCCTGAGGTGAAAGCGACGGAAGGAATTACCAAAGGGCTTGCTACCTTGAATCCATACGTAAAGAACGAAGCAGAGACAATCGCTTTCTCCGAAGGTTTCAAATCTTTCAAGAACAATCAGGTGGGTGTTTTTGTGACGGCAATGAAGGACGGCAGCTATATCCGGGTTCGTGACGTGGACTTTGGAAAAGACGGTGCAACGAAGTTCACTGCCAGACTCGGTACAACACACAATGACCCCGTACGGCTTGAAGTGCGTCTGGGTGGTGTGGACGGAGAATTGGTGGGAACCATTAAAGTGCCCCGCACAGGTGGCAGTGACCGTTGGGATCTACGAACCATTGATATCTCGAAAGTGACCGGAGTGCAAGATCTTTATTTTTGTGGTAAAAGGAAGACCATCTACCAATCTTATGTATTTTGATTATTGGATGTTCTCTAAATAACTTGTACTAAATACTATGAGGAATAAAAGAGTATATCAGAACAACAGGAATTATCCTGTTGTTCTGTGCTGTTTTGTTGAATATGGCATGTACTTCAAAGCAAAAAGAAAAAGTAGTTATTGAACTGAAACTGGGATTACTTTCGCTGATACCATTAAATCAGAATGCTGTCCGGATGCAATTTTCCCAACCGGGTTCAGCGTCTTTATCTATACAGAAAAACTTCCTGTTCCTGAATCTGAAGTTACAGAGGATAAGCAATATCTATGCGGGAAAATCAATCGTGATATCACTGTAGTGCTTTCTTGAAATAATGATTTGGAAATATCTTAAAATATGAAGAATAATATGAAACAGTTATTGACCTTTGTAGGGTTTGCAATAGCCTCCATAACTACAGGATATGGTCAATCCCCATACTGTGTGGCTTGATGATTTGGATCTGACAGCTATGACTCAAGGTCATGGAGTAGCTATGAAAAAAATAAATCGGTTGACGGTAAAACCCTGACAATCGGAGGACAAACGTTTGAACGTGGAGTGGGCACCCATGCAGTTAGTGAGATAGCAATTCAATTGATGGCAAAGCCGTATCATTTACGGCTCAGGTAGGGCTGGATGATGAGATCATCGAACATAAGACATCTGCCGAGTTTGTTGTAATAGGAGATGGAGCCAGACTTTGGTCCAGTGGAATTGTAAAGGCGGGAGATGCGCCTAAATTATGTTCGGTTTCACTGGATGGAGTCAAAAGGCTTGAACTGATTGTTGCTGATGGTGGTGACGGGCCTTATTATGATCATGCTGACTGGGCGGATGCAAAGATAATATCAAAAGGAAAGAAGAGTTTTCCTACACTTAAATTCATTGCTACGGAACCTTATATACTGACTCCACCTGCTCCCGCGACGCCGAGAGAATTAATGGGGCTTTTGTGTTTGGGGTGCGTCCCGGTTCCCCATTCCAATATCAGATAGCGGCTACAGGCGATCGTCCGATGACATTTGCAGCAGAGGGATTACCGGCAGGATTGGAGATTCACCCGGAGACGGGTCTGATTACGGGTAAACTAACTAGGGCTGGTACATTTGAAGTGGTTTTGCAGGCGAAAAATGTGAAAGGGACGGCAGAAAGAAAGCTTCGTATTGAGTGTGGTGACAGGATTGCTCTTACCCCACCGATGGGATGGAACAGTTGGAACTGCTTCGGACACGAAGTCTCGGCTGAAAAAGTGAAGCAAGCAGCAAGAGCTATGGTTGAAAGTGGTTTAGTGAATTATGGCTGGACTTATATCAACATAGATGATTCATGGCAACATCACAGAGATCCCAACGACCAGACCAGAGGTGGACGGTTGCGTGACGATCAAGGTAATATCATACCTAATGCTCAATTTCCTGATATGAAAGGGTTAACGGACTATATACATTCACTTGGACTGAAAGTGGGTATTTATTCTTCACCTGGTCCGTGGACTTGTGGAGGTTGCGTAGGCAGTTATGGTTATGAAAAGCAAGATGCTGATATGTATGGTAATTGGGGATTTGATTATTTGAAATATGATTGGTGCAGTTACGGGGGAGTTCTTGACCGTGATTTAGATAAGGATCCTTACAGTGTGTCTTCCTTGGCATTTCAAGGGGGTGGGGATTCAATTGCCGGTAGAAAGCCATTTAAGATTATGGGTGATTATTTACGTAAACAGCCCAGGGACATTGTTTATAACTTGTGCCAGTATGGTATGGGAGATGTTTGGAAATGGGGAGATGCCGTCGGAGGCCAGTGCTGGCGTACGACTAACGATATCACGGATACTTGGGAAAGTGTAAAAGGTATTGCTCTTTCTCAAGACCGTGCAGCTGCATGGGCGAAACCTGGTAACTGGAATGATCCGGACATGCTGGTTCTTGGTATTTGTAGGTTGGGGAAATCCTCACCAAACCAAGCTTAAACCTGACGAACAGTATCTCCATTTCAGTCTTTGGAGTTTATTCTCTGCACCACTTCTGATAGGTTGCGATTTGGAGAAAATGGATGATTTCACCCTAAGTCTGCTGACTAACAATGAGGTGATAGCTGTTAATCAGGATCCTTTGGGTAAACAAGCCATATGTGCGTATTCAATAGGAGAATTACGTATTTATGTGAAAGAACTTGAGGATGGCGGTAAGGCGGTTGGTTTCTGTAATTTCGACCGAGAAAAGGCTAATATCTCTTTCCGTGATTTTGAAAAACTGAACATTACTGGTAAACAAACTGTGCGTGACCTTTGGAGACAAAAGGATATAAAAATCTTGGATACAGGACGGAAACCATTGCCTCTCAATGTTCCGGCTCATGGGGTACTTCTTTATAAATTTACACCGGTTCAGTGAGAATATAAAAAAAATAGAATTACTTACTTAATTGTTTTTGATCATGAGAAACACTCTTTTTATTGTTAGTTTGTATCTGATCTTATCTGCCTGTGGTGAGAAAAGAAATGAAGTGAAGTTTATTTCGGAAGGTAATCCGATAGTGACGGATAAGTTTACCGCTGATCCGGCACCTATGGTGCATAATGGTAGACTGTATCTCTATGTGGGTCACGATGAGGCTGAAGAAGGACAGGACTTTAACATAACCGAATGGCTGTGTTATTCAACAAAAAAGATATGAAAACATGGACCGATCATGGCTGTGTGCTGAAGCCTACCGATTTCTCGTGGGGAGTTGGCGAAGCATGGGCTTCCCAGAGTTGTAGAGAAAGACGGGAAATTCTATTATTATACAACGGTACAGGCGGGTGCGCCATATAATAGTAAAGTAGTAGGCGTTGCCGTGTCAGATAGTCCGACGGGACCTTTCATTGATGCTCGGGGTACACCGCTTATTACAGATGATATGACTCCTAACGGTCCTCGTGGATGGTGGAACGATATCGATCCGACTGTTTTTGTGGATGATGACGGCACACCATGGATGAGCTGGGGTAATGGTACCTGCTTCTTAGTGAAACTTAAACCCAATATGACAGAACTGGACGGAAACATAGAGATTCTTAAAATGCCGAAATTTGTGGAAGGTCCATGGATTCATAAACGTGGAAATCTTTACTATCTGACGTATGCATCGATGGGTAAGGGGCGTGAAACCATTAGCTATGCCACGGCACCAAGCATGGATGGTCCATGGACGTATCGTGGAGTCTTGACAGGAATGGCAGAAAATAGCTTTACCATACATCCGGGAATCATTGAATTCAAGGGACAAAACTATCTGTTCTATCATAATGCAATACTTACCATAGATAGTAAATCCGGTACCACAGGGCGTCGAAGCGTGTGCATTGACTACCTGTATTATCTACCCGACGGACGTATGGCGTATGTTGAGCAGACCAAAGAAGGCATTACTGTGAAGCCGAAGACTGCTGCCGAAGTAGCTGAGATTGTAAATCCATACACTGATGAAGAAGAGGTTGTGGTAGAAATAGTGCAGAATGATACAGAATCTCGAAAAAACTGAAGGTGCTGACTTACACAGATGACTATTAAGGTTTTAGTTCGTTATTGCTTGAATAGATCGTATCTCTATAGATTGTAACCCTGCGCTCCTGAGTCGAATCGTTCTTGATGGAGGTAACATCCCCACGTGTCGTAAAATAGACATAGTTGCCTCTGTCATAAAAGCGATATACTTTGCACCCATCGTGCTCAAAGAGATAACTGACCTGATAGGTCGTATTATTCTCCGATTCACCTACCTTTAGCGGAATAGAAGTGTAACAAGCTGTAATTCCCATCATTATGAATGAGAGAATTAATAATTTAGTTATTGTTTTCATAGTCGGAAGTATTTATGTTTACCAAATACAAAGATAACGTTTTTCCCGAATTATATTTCCGGAAATAGATTTTATCTATGCTTTCATAGATAAATACAATGAATAAAAAGTGTGTAAATATCAAACAAAAAACTTATTTTTGTGTTGTTAATATGAATGACTAACGACAATTGATACGTAATTTACTAACTAAATAAGAAAAAAGATTATGGCTAAAAGTGTTAAGGGAACTCAGACAGAAAAGAATCTGTTGACCTCATTTGCAGGAGAATCACAAGCTAGAATGCGTTATACTTATTTTGCAAGTACTGCAAAAAAGGAAGGTTATGAACAAATCGCTGCTATTTTCACAGAAACAGCTGATCAGGAAAAGGAACATGCAAAACGTATGTTTAAGTGGTTGGAAGGTGGTATGGTAGAAATTACTGCCAGCTATCCTGCCGGTGTTATCAGCACTACATTGGATAACCTGAAAGAAGCTGCTGCTGGTGAACATGAAGAATGGTCTCTGGATTATCCTCACTTTGCTGACGTAGCAGAAAAAGAAGGTTTCTATGAAATTGCTGCTATGTACCGCAACATTTCAATTGCCGAAAAAGGTCACGAAGAAAGATATCTGGCTTTCGTGAACAATATCGAAAATATGACTGTATTCGCTAAAGAAGGCGAAGTGGTATGGCAATGCCGTAACTGTGGTTTCGTCTTTACAGGTAAAGAAGCTCCTGAAGTTTGTCCGGCATGTTTGCATCCGCAGGCTTACTTCGAAGTGAAGAAAGAAAACTATTAAGAAATTCTTATTTCTATGATAAAGAACGCCCGGGTGTTTCGCTTGAAGAAACATCCGGGCGTTTTGCATTACAAGCGTATGCCCTCATAGGGGAGGTCCTTATACTATTTCTTTGCGTGCGGATAATCAATCGTATAATGTAATCCGCGGCTTTCCTTGCGTTCTATTGCCTGACGGGTAATCAGGTAACCGACATTGACCATATTACGCAGCTCGCAAATAGCTCTGGATGCCTTGCTGCGCTTGAAAAGATCTTCCGTCTCTTCATATATCATATCCAAACGTACCCAAGCACGTTTCAGGCGTAGGTCACTACGTACAATACCTACATACGCACCCATAATCTGGTTGACTTCTTTCATGCTTTGAGTAATAAGCACCATTTCTTCGTTAGTCACAGTACCTTCTGCATTCCATTCAGGTATTTCATGATTGAATTCATAACGGTCGAGCATGCTTAGTGCATGTTTGGCAGCAGCATCGGCATAGACAACTGCTTCAATCAAAGAGTTGGAAGCTAAGCGGTTGCCTCCATGCAGACCAGTACAGGAACATTCTCCTACAGCGTACAGGCGGTTGATAGAAGACTCTCCGTTCAGATTAACTTTGATACCACCACACAGATAATGTGCGGCAGGAGCCACAGGTATATAGTCCTTTGTGATATCAATACCTAAACTGAGGCACTTTTCGTAGATGTTCGGGAAATGCTTCCTGGTCTCTTCCGGATCTTTATGGGTAACATCCAAGTAAACATGATCATCACCACGTTGTTTCATTTCACTGTCGATGGCACGTGCCACGATATCACGCGGAGCAAGAGAAAGACGTGGGTCATATTTCTGCATGAATTCTTCGCCTCCCATGTTGCGCAATACGGCACCATACCCGCGCATTGCCTCTGTTATCAGGAAACAGGGGCGGTCTCCCGGATGATAAAGGGCAGTTGGATGGAATTGAATAAATTCCATATCCTGTACGAAACCCTTGGCACGGTATACCATAGCAATCCCGTCTCCGGTGGCAACCAATGGGTTAGTCGTATTTCGGTAAACGGCACCTACGCCACCTGTTGCCATGAGTGTTACTTTAGAAAGGAAAGTATCAACCTCGCCTGTATCTTCATTCAACACATAGGCTCCGTAGCACTTGATGCCTGGGGTATGGCGGGTTACAATAATCCCCATGTGATGTTGTGTGATGATTTCTACGGCAAAATGGCGGTTGAATATCTCAATGTTAGGATGCGTCTTTACAGCTCTGATAAGGCTTTCCTGTATTTCGGCGCCTGTATTGTCTTTATGATGCAGGATACGGAACTCAGAGTGTCCGCCTTCTTTGTGTAAGTCGAAATCTCCTTTGTCATTCTTGTCAAATTCTACTCCCCACTCTATCAGTTCCTTGATTTGTCCGGGTGCTTCACGTACCACTTTTTCTACGGCGGCACGATCACTGATCCAGTCACCTGCAATCATGGTGTCCTCAATGTGCTTATCGAAATTATCTACCAGTGTATTGGTTACTGAGGCGATTCCCCCTTGTGCGAAGAATGTATTAGCTTCTTCCAATTCCGTTTTGCAGATGAGCGCTACTTTACCTTTATGAGCTACTTTCAGAGCGAAACTCATGCCGGCTATACCGGAACCAATTACTAAAAAGTCGAACTCTCTAATCATATTTTGTATGTTTAAGTACTGCAAAGCTACGAAATAAGTAGTTTCATTGTACTTTTCCCGTATATTAATTCATAAAATTATGATAAGAACTGTTTAACAACTTCATCCAGAGACTCTTCTTTTGCAAGTCCTATGTTCTTTCGCATACGCGAACGTATCATATTGACGCTGTTACGGTTAATACCCATAATCAGAGCTATTTCATCCGTACTTTGGTTCATGCAGATAAGCATGGCAAGCAACTCTTCATTGCGGGTGAGTTGCGGATAATATTCCCGTAATCTGGGTAAATAAAGTGGGTGTATTACAGCAAACGATTGTCTGAAATCATTTTCGTCTTCTTTGCTGAGAAGGTTCTGCCCGGTCAGTTGGCGGATAGAAGTCAGGTTGTTGGTAGCCATTGCCTGTTCTATCTGTTCGGTCAACTGCTCGTTACGGCGGTTCAGTTCTTGCTGGCGGGTGATTAATTTCTTTATTTCCTGTTTATGTTTTCCTAAGAGCAAACGATTGGACTTTCGTTTATTTATGAAATAGGCAACAGAAATGATAAGTGTCAACAGCAGGGTAATTGAAATACATATATTATAGAATAACTGTTGCTTTTTTGCAATTTCACTTGTGCCGAGAGCAAAGTATTTTCTTTTTCTTTCCGTTCGGTATCAAACCGGATATTGGCAGCAGCGACGGCACGCATCTTTTCAGCTAAATTCAGTGAATCTATAAAAGTTTGGCTACGCCTATAGCAACGAATGAATGCGTCTTTCATATTCATGTCCAGATAGTAGTCCATAAGTATATCGTTGGCCTTTTGTTCTCTGGATTTCATATCCATCTTTATAAAGCCTTGTGTGGCTTTCTCTATCAGAGGTATTCCTTGCACAGCTTTTCCTGTTTGTAATAGAGCTCGCCCTAAGTGAAGTTCCAGTTCATATTTGGCCCACTTCGGCATGCGGGAACTGTCCGGACAGATACTTAATGCAAGCGTTAGTGCTTTTTGTACAGAATCGGGATACTCCAGATAGGCTTCTGCTGTAGTAACTTTGTTCACAAATACTCCTTTGAAGCTGCCCTGCAGGGCTGATATCTTCTCAGCCTGGTTTAAATAGTAAAATATGGAATCTTTAATTCCTGTTTGACCGAATATGGATGCCCGGTAACGATAGAGATCGCCCAGTCCGAAACTGTCTTTCATAAGCGAATAGCGTTGAGCTTCCGTATTCAGTTGCAGTGCCCGGTCGTACATGCCCAATTCTGCATAAAGGTTTGATTGTTCGCCATAAGCTATTACTATATTAGGGGGAGCTATGCTGTCGGTATAGCTGCTGATGGCTTCCTGATTGATAGCGACCGCCTTTTCATATTCTCCGATGAGGCGATAATAAATACCGAGTCGGGACATGATGCGAAGCATATTCTGGTATTTTCCTCCCTGCCGGTAGGCTTTCACGGCCTTTTCCAATATTCGGATGGCTTGGGGTATGTCATTTCCGGAATAGATATAAACTCCGCTGACTATTTCAGCTTGTGGGATAAAGCGGTCTGCATCCTCATAGTCGGGTAATTGCAGGTATTCATTGGCTAACTTGATGGCTTGCTCATTGTTTCCATGCATCTGGTGCAGGCTTGCCCGGGCGGATAACAGTTCATGTTTGCAGTTCTCGTGTATGAACGGAATCTGGCTGAGACTATCCATATACTCTATGCCGGAACGAAATTGCTTGCTTTTTAAGTAGTTGTAGTAAGAGATAGAAAGTATTTGCCGGGCATATTTGATCAGCGTGTCATTCTCTTCCGTATCATTTGCATTTTCCAGTAATTCCGCTATCTTGGTTTTAGTCAGATTTTCAGTTTCCCGGAATTTTTCCTCTTTTTAGTAATGTGGTGAGTTTTTCTGCTGTTTGTTGCCACTGTCCGACATCTTCTGTGCTTGGAGAATGTGAATCAGTAGCACAAGCTCCTACAAATAGTAAGAGCAAGAATAATGGTTTCCTTATATTCATGATTCTAAAAACTTACTTTGTTTGGGCAAAGATACAATTCCATTTGGAAAAGAAAGAAAATGATATCTATATTTTATGACTTTTATTCATAGTTGATAATGAGGAAGATACATTTTTGTATATTGAATTGTATATTGGCTGTTTATGATTTTATCTTATAGTTTCTGCAAATTTGCAACTAATAATAGAAAACTAACCGACAATGAATAAAGTAGAGAAAATATCCCGATTGTGTATGAAAGAGATCAGTCGGGCTTTGATAGAGATGATTTCCGATGAATCGCCCTATGCTTCGAAGGATATGCTTTGCGGAGCGCGTGGAGCCGTTTTCCGCGAGATATTTATTTTTCATTATCCGGACTTTATAGGGAAAGTACAGGAACTGGTTCCCGGTGTTACGAAAGATGAGGAACTGCTTTGTATGTTGGTCGCCCTTGGACAGTCTGTAGAAGAAATTGAGAAACTGTTTTTGCCTGCCTGCCGAGCAGGTATATATGTTCCGTAAGTCGGTATGTTGGAAAATGAGGTTGGAGGGAGAAAAGCGGTTAGGTGATAAACTGAGGGAGATATTAGAAGAATAACTCACGTCGTTCCATAAAAATACCTATCTTAGCAGCAAAAACAGAATAAAATGAATCGTATCTTCCATGCCCGCATTGCTGTGGGACAATATTTGTTTTTGGTGCTGACAACGATCATCGTCATTTATGCCATGTGGATGCAGCATGCCGTTATGGCTATTCTTTTTATGCTCCTGCTCATCATCGCTATCGAGCGCCTCATCCATACTACGTATACGCTGACCACAGACGGCAGGCTTCTCCTTTTTTACGGTCGCTTTTCCCGTTCGGAGGAAATACTCCTGAAAGACATTATTTCTGTAGAGCGTGCCTCTTCTATGAAAATAGGACGTTTCGCTGTGATGCGCTATGTGCTGGTGAAGTACGGGACGAAGGGAAAATGTGCTGTGTTGCTTCCGGTGAAGGAAGATCTGTTCATAAAAACTCTTACTAATCGTTTAAGTGAAGTGAAGAAATATTAATTCTCGATTTTCTTTTTGCAGCCTTCCGGAAAGTCGTCCGTCTAATTTCTAAAAAAAATAAGAGAAATGATGATGAATTTGACTTGTGCTATTTTGCATGCCGACAGACAGGTGAGTGAACAACTAGAAGCGTTCATAGCCAAAACACCCTTTCTTTCTTTGTGTGGGAAGTACAGTAATCCTATTGAGGCATTGAAAGGTTATTATGACAACAAGGTACACCTTTACTTCGTAGGAATCGGGCAGGAAGAAATGGAGGGAATCAACGGAATGGAATTCAGTAAATTGCTTTCTCCGTTCACCCGTGTCATTTTTATTGCAGATACTCCCCGGTATGCCGCTGAGTGCTTCCGTCTGGATGCATTGGATTACCTGATATCTGAAATCAATTTTCCTATCTTTTTTGAAGCGGTGAATAAGGCTTCGCGCTGGTTCAGTCTGAAAGGTGAAACAGGGATGCAGCTTACTGTCGTTTCCGAAAAGTCTCAGGCAGATACATCTCAGCCCGAAATGCCTAAAGTGATTTATGTAAAGTCCGACAATCGGATTTTCCGTTTGGATATATCCAGAATATCTTATATCGAAGGGTTGGGCGATTACGTGAAGATTTATAGTAAGGATGAACCAAAGCCTATACTGAGTCTGTGTACAATGAAATATATGGAGGAGAGGTTACCTTCTGATGAATTTATACGTGTGCACCGCTCGTTTATTATTCGCAAAGATTGCATACGTACCATAGAGAGCAGTAAAATTGCTCTGGATAAAAGAAGTATCCCTATCGGAGAGGTTTACCGAAAGAAGTTGAAGAATTATATTTCTGATTATTCTGTCCTTTAGTATGCTTCAATGCTTGTTGCCGGAATTGACTCATATCCTACAGATATGAATTAAAGATTGCTGATGGTTTTTTATTAATTTACTAATAATCAACAAATAGCATTTACCAACTGTTTACTACAAAATGTAAAAGCATTTACCGCAGGATGTAACGACCTTTACCGCTTATTGTAACGGCCTTTACCGCGGCATGTAACGGTCTTTACCTCGGCATGTAAATGGAGTTACCGTGTGGAGTTATTCCATTATCACCCTACCACATTATCACATTTAGTTCATAATCCGTCAGAAGAATACTATTCCCTTACCTCAATTTTGACCGTGATATTCTTTCTCCAAACGTAATATTCAGATTCATGCTGAATCGGCTTTCCTGCATCAGGCTACTGCGTGAATTGATTTGTTTCCGCCGGTGGCGCCTAATGAAAGATAGGAGTACCGGATAGGAAAGCTTGCTCCTGCACTCACTTCCAGGTATTGCATTTTTCCACCTCGCAGATTTATATACGAATTACTTAAACCTATTCCCCCATCAATTCAGTGGACCGGGGAAGGCGTGGATTGGTAATATAGGCTCCCCCGATGTTCAATTTGTGCTGGTTTTCGTATTTCATGGAAGTGTAAGATGAGGTATTGCGACTCCAATCCAGATAATTATAATCGGTGGTCACTACCCAACGTTCGGTAGTCATTGATATTCCGGTGCCGATGTGCATAGGCAAATATTGCGTCCGGCTATGATAACTCTTATCGACACCTTCACTGGTGGAAGAATTGCTATAGGTCAGATTGTTTTCGTGGTTAACCTGAAGGGAGGGGGCAAATACAAGTCCCGCTGCCCACTTTTGGTTTCCGATGGTATTGAATTCATAATGTATTCCGAAATCGGCATAAAAAAAGCACGCTTAGAAGATTCGTACTCCACAATGGCACTTTCTTGCGTTTCGCTTTGGGTCACCGTTCCCAGTATGATACCCAGATTTATGCCAACGGACAGGCGTTTGGTCAATGCAAAGGCATTAGTAAGATAACAACGGTATAATCCTCCCGATCCTTCAAATAAGGAATAGGTATAACTTCCGTGCATACCTTCCACTTCTTCTTCGGTCTGGATAATGTAGCCCACGCTGCTATAGGGTGCAGCGCCTATCATGGCATACCAGCGTGGCAGGATTCTGCATCCTATGCTGAAGCGGTTGGGATTACCCATAAAACTGGAACTGTGATCATTCTGAAAGGAATAACGGGCATATGAAGCCGATGCACCGACATCGAATATGAAGCAGGTGCTGTCCATTCGGGTAATGGCTGCCGGGTTCAAGGTATTTTGGAATCCGGTTCTGTTCAGGGCAATACCTATGTTGCCCATTCCGGCATAACGTCCGCCGTCACTGGTACTTAGTTCACCCACTCCATACATAGAAGTGGGTAGATTGGTGTTATTTTTTGGGCTATGATGGAAAGGCTTACCGCACAGAAGCTGCACAGCATAAGGGGAATCCGGTGGTAATGTTTCATTTTTCGTTGTATATTTTAAATCTGATATCTAATCTGCATTGTCTCTCCTCGGTCGGGGGTCGTTGGTGAAGATTATTTTTGATTGAAAGTCATTGTCATTTCATTCTCTGGTAGACTCAGGAGTAGCTTCTGTCGTTTTATGCCCCACGTACCGAAGTTGTTGCGGATGAATTCGGTTACGTCAAAGGAATAATAAGTATCCCGCCCGAACATATCGTCCACTGTTAGATTTCCGGTCTGTACCGTAACACCATCACTGCCGTATACATAATCTTCCAATACATTGTTTTCATCTGTGATGTAAAGGCGTATATCTTCCGGTAGTTGGTTTAGCCTGTTATAACTTCCGGCCAGCGGATAGAGGTAGAGTGTGGCGCTTTCTATGGAGACAATTTCTCCTGCATCCTGCAAGTTATTCAGATGGGGAAATTCTATCTGATTATAGAATCCTGTCAATCCTTGCATATATGCCCGCCTGCCCAGATTGCCGGAGTGGATAAGGTTCTCTATTCCGCTTTCCAAGGTAGCGAGAGGGGTACTGGTGCGATCGTGACGGATACTGGCATAGGCATAATCAGTGTTCACACTGAAGGTCAGTTCTTTTTCTGTGCGTTGACTGGCTATCTCTTTATAGTGCAGAGTGATGGCCATGGATGAATCGTTTACCATGAATCCGGTGATGCATTCTCCGCTGTTTTCGGCCATGAGTGCCAGTCCGGGGAACTTTTCTTTGAACTTATCCTGGCTGTCGAAATAGTCTTCTTCTGTTACGAGATCATTCAGTAACTCTTTTCCCAGTTCATCGGGCAGACGTATTTCTAACTCTTTCTTTCGTCCGGGGCTTGGCGTGAAAGTGAAACTGAATAGAGGCATGCTTTCGGTAGGCAGGATAGTACTGTTGTATAAATCTTCGTCATCGTCCAGATAGATGGCTTGTTTTAGCCGGTAAACAGATATTCGTTGCTGTGTTAAGGTATCGCCCCAGAAGTTGCCGGAAGGCGTCATCCTCAGTACTAACGAGTCGAAGCTGTAACTATAATCCTCGTTGGGAGTAAAGCTGTTTTTAGAGTATTCGGCATAGTAAGCGGCGGAGACCTCACCCCATGAGGCATCCTTATAGTGTCCTAACTGACAAATACTGTCTCCCCTGGTCTCTATGGAGTCCATAAGAATGGTACTGATGTCCACCGCGTACAAGTATCTACATATACATTATAGAAAGAACTGTTCACCAGACTTTGTCCTAATTCTGAATTTTCATCCTGACAAGCACAGATGGCGGCGATCATTATAATCAGACTATACAATAACTTTTTCATTGCTGCGGTTTTTAGAGTCGCAAAGGAAAATGAAACTTCTATATCTTCCTATTAAAATCGGCTATCGGGCAGGTTTTATCGGTAAAGGTATTTACCGGAAAATTAGTGCCGTTTGTCGGTTATATTTGTTGATGAAGTACCTGTAGCCTACTTTTGTTACCAAAAATATAGTAAATCAAAATAAGTTCTGAGAAAAATGAATCGACTATTATTTGGAATGATACTGCTGGCGGTTGGATGCTTGGCTGGCAGTTGTACGGACGACGATGAATACACCCAGGGTGTATGGATGAGAAGATCGGACTTGGACGGTGTAGCGCGGGGACAGGCTGGCAGTTTCACCATTGGAAATAAGGGTTATCTGTGTTGTGGCTATCGTGGGTCGAATAATACCTATCTGAAAGACCTTTGGGAGTACAATATGGATGGAGATTATTGGACACAATGTGCCGATATGCCCGATGCAGCAGCGGGACGCCATAGTGTGGCTTCGTTTGCCTTGAATGATAGAGGTTACATTACTACCGGCATTCAAAAGACCGAACCCACATATCTGGCAGATACCGGGAGTATAATCCCGCTACGGACTCCTGGACTCAAATGGATGACTTTGGTGGTGGTGCACGCTACGGTGCATTGGCTTTTTTCGATTGGAGGATACGGCTATGTGGGTACAGGGTTCAATGATAATTATCTGAAAGATTTCTATCGCTTTAATCCTAATGCCGCTGCCGGAAAGCAATGGGAAATTGTAAATGGATTCGGGGGATACAAGCGTTGGTATGGTACGGCTTTCGTTATAGATGATGTAGCTTATGTCTGCTGTGGGCAGAACAATAACACGCTGGTTGATGATTTGTGGAAATTTGGATGGTGACAACTGGGCTCAGTTGCGTGACATTGCCAATACTAATAGCGATGACGATTATGATGACGATTATGCTATAGCGCGCTTAGGTACTGTATCTTTCGTGATAGATGGAAGAGGGTATATTGCTACCGGAACCCGTAGTGGCGTAACCAGTGATTATTGGGTGTATGATCCTGGTGAGGATTTGTGGTATGGTGACTCCGATGATGATTATACTCCACTTACGAGTGTACACAATGTAAGTTCAGGAGGTTCGTCGCGCGCCTATGCTGTATCTTTCTCTACGGGCAAGCGTGGCTTTGTATTGACGGGGGCTTCGGGAACCAGCTATTTTGATGATGTTTATGAACTCCTGCCCTATGAGCAGGAAGATGTTGATTAGTGTTTTTGTGATTTATGAAGCTAGTGTTTATTGTAAAGATTGGTGTACTGTCCCTGGTGGCAGTATGCCTTTCTTGTTTCTCCGGCTGCACGAATACCGATGAGACGGAATTTACCTGCCGCGCCATGCAGGCGGAGGGTGGCTATGGGTATATGGTACTCCATAAGGGAGATACACTGATTCGTCAGCCTTATATACCTGCTGTAGGGAGGAAAATAGCTTTTGCAACGAAGGAAGACGCCTTGAAGGTAGCGAAGTTGGTTTGTCGTAAGCTGGATGAAAAGCAATCACCCAGCATTAGTAAAGAAGAGATTACAATGCTGGGTATTATAGTGAATAGAGAATGAGTTATTCTTGCGAAGGTAGTTCGCTGACTTCCGTACGGGGTTTCGTGTGAAAGTAAGGAAACTTCCTCGACATTTCTCCTTTCACAATTTTCTCTTCTTGTGTACGTACATTTGTGAGTGTCAATGTATAGGTTATTTGGTGCAATTTATAGAGTATCAGTCCCGAAATTTTGGTTTGTTTCTGAGGGGGAGTCTCTACTTTCACTTCCGTATATTTTAGTTTGCTGTCATACTGTTGTGGAAATAGGCTATATTTCACTTTCTCACCCTGTCAGCTGTATTTTTTTCGTCTACTATTTCCGGGACATCCACTAAAGGTTCTTCGTACTTCAATAATTTGAAGGCAAGATCGTTGGGGCAGTGGAACTGATATTCTTCAGGTGCATGGTCATAAGGAAATATGGTAGTAGTGGTGGAATTGTCCGTATAGTTTCGGAAGGTAAGGCCATAGGGGCGTGAATCCATCCAGAATTCTCCGTCTCCTTCTTCCAGTGAGTAGGTGATGCTTTTTTATTTCATATTTATCTCCGGGATTTTGCTGTACAATGATCTGTTCTGTATAGAGTCCGCTGCTGGTACTCAGGTTGATAATTAGTCCCCGTTCTTCATCTTCCAGGTTCTCGTTGGCCTGTATGGTCAGGGCGTCTTCTTTATCTCTTGTGATGCTTCCCCAGTCAAAATAGATCGTGCCAAATCCTTCCAGTCCGCTTGCCAACTGGTTCCATCCATCAAGGGAAGTAAGTGAAACTATCTTCCAGTTGGTCCGGCTCATGATAATTTCCACACTGTTATTATTTCCTTCCATGATGACTTTCTTCATAGGAGAAAGGCGTTCATCTTCACCGTTATCACAAGCTGTCCCACATAAAAGAATGAAAGTGGAGAACAATAGCAGTTGGAATAAGTTTGTTCGTTTCATGTACCTTTAGTTCCGTTAGTTTAAATAGCTTTTGTTTATAGACGTATTTTATTGAGGAATACTGCAAGCAAAGGTATGTTTTTTTAGTAAGAAAAAGATAAGGGGCGGTGCTTTTTGTAGAATATTAGTTGTACCTTGTCCTAAGAACTACATTATTGAATTGAATGAAAGTGAGATACGACATTTGCGGTCGAAACTTTCGACCGCAAATTTATCCCCTAAAGTACGTGCAATACCTAAAGCTTTCACCGAAAAAGGTCTTTACATGCTTGCTACCGTTTTGAAAAGTCCTCGTGCTACGGCTACAACTCTTGCTATTATAGAGTCTTTTGCCCATTTGAGAGAGCTCTCTCGTAATCTAAATATCTTGTCAACAGAAACAGATGAAGGTAAACAGAAAACATTGACTCAACGCAGCAGTGAGTTACTTCACGAATTATTGTCTGTAGAAGAGAAAGGGGATACAACAGAAACCGAATCTTCGATAGAGCTGAATTTATATGCCTTAAAGATGAAGCGTACGGTGAAAAAGATGAAGAAAGGATAATTCTTTTTTGTGCAGATAAGAGAGGTTTTTATTAACTTGCAGGCAGTTTATAAATAACCCCTGTATACATGGAAAAAATATTCAAATCGAAAGGTATGACTACTACTGAAAAATGGGTAATAGTATTTGTTCTTACTTTTATGTGCGTTGCATACCTGTTGCTGAAAGAAGCGCCTGCCTTATGTGGATTCATTGTGGCTATTCTTTTCCTGATCAGTAATTACCAAAGGAAATATACCTATAAATAAATAGAAACTATGAAATACCAAGTTGCCATTATCGGTGGAGGTCCTGCGGGATATACTGCTGCCGAAGCTGCCGGGAAAGCCGGACTAAGCGTAGTGTTGTTTGAAAAGCAAAGTTTAGGTGGAGTCTGTCTGAATGAAGGCTGCATCCCTACCAAGACTTTATTGTATTCGGCAAAAACGTATGATGCTGCGCGTCATGCTTCCAAATATGCAGTCACTGTTTCCGAAGCCTCATTTGATTTATCGAAGATTATTGCTCGTAAACAGAAAGTGGTGCGTAAACTGGTGTTGGGTGTTAAAGGTAAGCTGACTGCCCACGGAGTGAATATCGTGCAGGGAGAAGCTACCATCATCAATAAGAATACCGTGCAGTGTAGTGGTGAGACTTATGAGTGCGAGAATCTGATTCTATGCACCGGTTCGGAAACATTCATCCCTCCTATTCCCGGAGTGGATACTGTACCTTTCTGGACGCACCGCGATGCTCTAGATAATAAGGAACTTCCCGCTTCACTTGCCATTATTGGTGGTGGAGTAATTGGTATAAGAGTTTGCCTCTTTCTTTAATAGTCTGGGCGTGCAGGTCACTGTTATCGAAATGCTTGATGAAATCCTGGGAGGTATGGATAAAGAGCTTTCCGCTCTTCTGCGTGCGGAATATGCTAAACGTGGAATCAAGTTTATGCTTAGTACGAAGGTTGTATCTCTTGCTGAGGCTTCTTCCGAAGACGGGAAGCCACAAGTACAGGTTAATTTTGAGAATGCAGAAGGTACAGGCAGCGTGCTTGCTGAGAAACTATTGATGAGTGTAGGTCGTCGTCCGGTAACGAAAGGTTTCGGGTTGGAGAATCTGGAATTAAAAAGAACGGAAAGAGGGAATATCTGTACAAACGAACAGATGCAAGCCTCTGCTCCGGGAGTATATGTATGTGGTGACCTGACTGGTTATTCTTTACTGGCACATACAGCCGTTCGTGAGGCGGAAGTAGCTGTGCATACAATACTTGGCAAGAAAGATGTCATGAGCTATTGGGCTATTCCTGGTGTGGTATATACCAATCCGGAGATTGCCGGTGTGGGGCAAACGGAAGAAAGTCTGCAAATGAAAGGTATTAATTATCGTGTTGTAAAACTCCCGATGGCTTATTCCGGTCGTTTTGTTGCTGAGAACGAAGGAGTGAATGGAGTTTGTAAACTTCTGATAGCAGATGATGAGACCATAGTGGGAGCACACATACTGGGTAATCCGGCTTCTGAAATTATCACTCTGGCAGGTATGGCTATCGAACTGAAACTGACTACCGAAGCCTGGAAGAAAATAGTATTCCCGCATCCCACGGTTTCAGAGATTTTTAAAGAAGCGTTGTAACCCGATAAACATGAAAAAATATCTGTTGTCTCTTGTTCTTTCCCTCTTGTTTATCCCTGTGACCGTATGGGGACAAAATACGGTTGCTAAGGGCCTCTCTTCCCGTCTGGATACCTTGATTAAATATCAACTTCCTGTCGGCTCCAACGTTGGCATATCCATATACGACCTGACTGGATACGGGAAGTCTTTATACACTTATCAGGCGGATAAGCTCTCTCGTCCGGCTTGTACTATGAAACTGCTGACTATTATTACCGCCCTTTCCCATCCGGATGCGGATGATCCTTTTAAAACAGAAGTATGGTATCAGGGCGTGATTGAACAAGATACGCTGAAAGGTGATTTGTATGTTGTGGGTGGATATGACCCTGAATTTGATGATGAAGCTCTGGATTCATTGGTAAATGCGGTAAGTCGTTTCCCATTCTCGGTGATATCGGGCCATGTATATGGAGATGTTTCTATGAAAGACTCCATTTATTGGGGAAGCGGTTGGGCTTGGGATGATACGCCTGCCTCCTATCAACCCTATCTCTCGCCATTGATGCTGAATAAAGGTCTGGTCACTGTTACGGCTTCTCCCGGTGAACGGGGGTCATTTGGCAAGTCTCGATTGTGTTCCTGCCTCTTCTTATTATACCGTAACGAATGAAACCAAATCCCGTACTCCTGCTGCCGGGCGTTTCGGGGTTTCCCGGGATTGGCTACAGAATGGTAACAACATAGTTGTAAAAGGGAATGTAGAAGGCAAGCGTACCGGTATGGTGAATATTTATTCTTCACGGGATTTCTTTATGCATACTTTCCTCGAACGTCTGCAGGCGAAAGGTATTCAATGTCCTGTAAATTATGCTTTCAACGAATTGCAGAAGGATAGTCTTTCGGTTCAAATAGCTTTGTTTGAAACTGCCATTCAGGATGTAATCAACCAGATTATGAAAGAAAGCGATAACCTGAATGCTGAGGCTTTGCTTTGTCGTCTGGGCGCGCAGGCCACTGGTAAAAAGCATATTTCCGATGAAGACGGGCTTTCTGTTATCCGTAAACAGATAAAAAGCTTTGGGAGAAGATCCGGATTACTATAAACTGGCTGATGGCTGTGGACTTTCCAATTATAACTATATCTCTCCCAATTTGTTGATTGCTTTTCTTAAATTTGCCTATTCCCGTACGGACATTTTTCAGAAACTATATAAAGCTTTTACCTATCGGTGGTGTAGATGGAACATTGAAGTATCGGATGCAACGCGGAACTCCTTCTCATAAAAACGTACATGCCAAAACAGGCTCCTTTACGGCAATTAGTTGTCTGGCAGGTTATCTGCGGACAACAAACGGACATGAGATTGCTTTTGCCATCATGAACCAAAATGTACTTTCAGGAGCTAAGGCGCGTGCTTTTCAGGATGCCGTGTGTGATGAAGTGATTAGAGGAAGATAAAGTAGATTATTCATGTAAGAAAAACAATTAAAATGAAAGGAATAATTGATGTGTTGAAGAATGTTTGGCAAAAGCTTATGGGAAATGAATTTACTCGTTGGTTGGTCTATATAGGTATTGTTGCTTTCTGTTTTTGTATTATTTATAATGCAGGAAAAATATTGGGCAGTTGGATTGCCGCATAATGACTTTTGTAGAAAATATAAACGGGGCTTGCTATCTGTATGGTGGCAAGCCCCGTTTTTAAAGTATTTACTTGTACTGTGCCCAGTCTACGTTTTGCATATTTCCGCTTTTGGCAAGTTCTGCATGCATAGCCAGTGCAGCACGGGCAGCTTGCGGAGTCTGAGACTTACCATCGGTTAGTTTCAGGTAATCCCAGAGGATATTCTTGTAATCCGGGTGAACGCAATTTTCAATGATTGCCTGTGCACGTTCTTTCGGACTCTTGCCACGCAAGTCAGCAACGCCTTGTTCGGTAATGATGATGTTGACGTCGTGTTCTGTGTGGTCGTGGTGAGATACCATCGGAACAATAGCACTGATTTTGCCTTCTTTGGCAACGGACGGACAAGTAAAGATGGAGATATAAGCATTACGCGTGAAGTCACCGCTTCCACCGATACCATTCATCATCTTCGTACCGCCGATATGCGTAGAGTTTACATTTCCGTAGAGGTCAGCTTCGATAGCTGTGTTGATGGAAATAACTCCTAAACGGCGAACGACTTCGGGACTGTTAGAGATTTCCGAAGGACGGAGTACCAGTTTATCACGGAAGAAATCCATATCGTCATAAATGCCTTGCAGGCAGTCGTTGGTTACAGTCAGTGAGCAAGCGCTACCGAATTTCACACGACCGTCGCGAATCAGTCCGATTACGGAGTTCTGAATCACTTCTGTGTACATTTCAAATGCCGGAATCGTTTTATCACGTCCCAGTGCACCAAGTACGGCGTTGGCAATGTTACCTACACCGGATTGCAGCGGTAAGAATGTTGACGGGATAATACCACGCTTCATGTCCGCAGCCAGGAAGTCGGCTACATTCTGGCCAATCTTGTCAGTCAATGGATCGGCATCGGCAAAGCTACGTGCTTCATCCGGCCAGTTGGTTTCTACTATACCTACAATCTTTTTCGGGTCTACTTGAATATACGGCTGACCGATGCGGTCGCTCGGTTTGTAGATAGGAATTTCACGACGGTAAGGCGGATCAAGCGGTTCTGTATACATCGTGCAGACCCATAGCATTCTTGCTGTGAGCAGCATTCAGTTCCACGATGATCTGGTCGGCAAGGCGACAAACTGTAGGAGCGATACCACCGGCTGCAGTCAGGTAGATTTTACCATCGGGAGTCACTTCACAAGCTTCGATGATGGCAATGTTTACTTTGCCCATGAAACCGTAACGGACTTCCTGTGCCATCTGTGACAAGTGGATGTCGTTATAAGCGATTTCTCCGTTGTTCACAGCTTTACGGAAATCAGAATTGGTTGTGTAAGGAGCACGGTAGCGGATAGCTTTGGCGCGTGAAAGTATGCCGTCGCAGGAGTCACCCGTAGAAGCACCGGTAAAGATACCTATCTGAAAGGGATTACCTTTTGCATGTTCTGCTTCTGCTATTTTTGCTAATTCAGCCGTAACGGCTTTGGCTGTTCCTGCGGGAGTAAATCCGCTCAAGCCGATGTTGTAGCCATGTTTAATCAGGCTTGCAGCTTCCGCTGCCGAGATGTAATTGAGTGCCATAATGTATTTAGTTATTTTTTCTGTGTGAAAATTCGTAAGTTACCGGAAGAGTTACTCTCAACTCTTCATTTTCAACTCTCAACTTTCCGTTTGTTAATACTTTCGTTGCAGTATTTCCGACCAGATAATAGCTTTTCGTGCTTCTTCTGCCGAATGGATCGCATATTCGGAATCAGTTTCGGGCTTTTTGCTGTACGGATGGAGGAGGAGAAATCTTCTGTTTCGGCGGAGCCGTAATAGGTTTGGGGGATGTATTTGCAGGATCTCCTCCAAAAATATGTTTTGAAGAAGAGAATTGGTATTCTTCTTTAGCTGTGGAAACGGGTTTTGGTTCCGGTCGGGGACCTTCGGGGATATATCCGCCATAAGTTTTTCCCCAGCTTTCGGGAATGGGCAGTGCGTCATCGTCAAAGTCAGTGTCCGGCATGGGCATAGCGGGGCTGTTGTCAGCGTTCTTTTTTGCTTCTTTCTTGAATTGTTTGACAATTCCGATAACGATTATGCCTGCGATTAACAGAAACTGTAAGATACCATCCATACTCATTTAAGTTTTTCACCGCCAAAGGTAACTAAATTATCTGAATTACAGCCAATTTTTAAACATGAAAAAAGGGCAGCTTCACAGCTCCCCTTATTTTTTTTAACCTAAACCTTAACTATGAAAAAATCTAATGTTTCTTTCATTGCACAAAATTGTGAAATTAATTGCTTTACGCCAAACATCTACCTCAAAAATGTTTAGTCTCTTAACATTAATTACCAGAAATTCTTCATTTTCTAACTATTGAGTGTTATTTTTTCCTCATTTCATCTGTAATTTAGTGCCGAATGCGTATCTTTGCAACCGAAATAAAAAAAAGAAATTATGGAAAAAGTAACGGGAGCAGACTTTAAATCTGCAACTGCTGATGACAACAAGAAGTTGTTCATTGAAACCTACGGCTGCCAGATGAATGTGGCGGACAGTGGAAGTGATTGCCTCTGTGATGCAGATGGCGGGATACTCAACGGCAGATACACTGGAAGAAGCAGATGCTGTGTTTATGAACACCTGCTCCATTCGCGACAATGCCGAACAGAAAATCCTGAATCGTTTAGAATTCTTCCATTCACTTAAAAAGAAAAAACGAAATCTGATTGTGGGTGTATTAGGGTGTATGGCCGAGCGGGTAAAGGATGATTTGATAACGAATCATCACGTCGACCTGGTGGTTGGACCTGATGCTTATCTCACTCTTCCTGATCTGGTTGCAGCTGTGGAGGCAGGCGAGAAAGCTATCAATGTGGAGCTTTCTACCACTGAAACTTACCGGGATGTGATCCCTTCGCGCATTTGTGGAAACCACATTTCAGGTTTTGTATCTATCATGCGCGGATGTAATAACTTCTGTACGTATTGTATCGTTCCCTATACCCGTGGGCGTGAGCGTAGTCGTGATGTGGAAAGCATCCTTAACGAAGTGTCCGTGACCTCGTGGCTAAAGGTTATAAGGAAGTCACCCTGTTGGGGCAAATGTAAATTCCTACCGTTTTGAGAAACCGGACGGAGAAGTTGTAACTTTCCCTATGCTGCTCCGTACCGTAGCTGAGGCTGCGCCGGGTGTACGTGTCCGTTTCACTACCTCGCACCCTAAAGATATGAGTGACGAAACACTGGAAGTCATCGCACAAGTTCCCAATGTATGCAAGCATATCCATCTGCCTGTACAGAGTGGGAGTTCTCGCATCCTGAAATTGATGAATCGTAAATATACCCGTGAGTGGTATCTGGAACGTGTGGATGCTATCCGCCGTATCATCCCCGATTGTGGTCTGTCTACAGATATATTTTCCGGTTTCCATTCCGAAACGGAGGAAGATCACCTGCTTTCCCTTTCCTTGATGGAAATATGTGGTTACGATTCGGCTTTCATGTTTAAATATTCCGAGCGTCCCGGAACGTATGCTTCCAAGCATCTGCCGGATGATGTACCCGAAGAGGTTAAGATACGCCGGCTGAATGAGATTATCGCTTTGCAGAATCGTCTATCCGCCGAGTCTAACGCCCGTTGCATCGGCAAGACGTATGAAGTGTTGGTGGAAGGTGTTTCCAAACGTTCCCGTGAGCAGCTTGTAGGACGTACGGAGCAAAATCGGGTGGTAGTATTCGACCGGGGTACACATCGCGTGGGTGATTTTGTAATGGTGAAGATTACCGAAGCCAGTTCCGCAACGCTGAAGGGAAGAAGTCTGACCTCAAACATACATAAGATTTTAGTATACTTTTACTTGCACGCTTGCACTCATGCTCTGTACCTCCCTGTTCATCGGTGTTAGAGTGTGGTGTAGGTAGATAAAAACGGCGTGTAGGTAAAGTTACTTACACCTGCCTGTTTTTGTCCATTCCAAATAGGGATTGTAAATGTCAATCCCTTATGTTCATTAAGAAAACTAATCATCTGTATTTTGTTGATAACCATTATTTTTAGTAGCGACCACGGATGTGGGTATTGTGCTTTACAACTGTGAAGCACGTGCTTCACAGTAGTGACGCTGCTGAATCACATCTGTAGGCATCACAAAATGGAGCATTTAGGGAGAAACAATCATAGGAGGAAAATATATTATCCTATGGTAATTATCATGTGAAGTGTGTATATCTTCTCGTATGCCACCAACGGACATCTGAATCTGGTTATTGATGAAGCGCATAGAGCTATTACTTTTCAGAAATAAAATTCTATCTTTGCACTACAACTTATAATAATACGACGGATACAGTGAAAAACAATATAACTTTAACACTCCTTTCGATTGTTTTTTTTTTTCTGGTGGCTTGCAACGAGCAACAGAGTAATAACAGGCAGTTGATATTGGCGGATTCTCTTATGCAATCACAGCCGGACAGTGCGTTGAATATCTTACGTGGCATTTCAATGGAGAATTTTGCGGCACAGGCTGATAGTGCTTATTATGCGCTATTGTTGACACAGGCAAGGGATAAGAATTATGTTGTGCAGACGGATGATTCGTTGATACGCTATGCTGTGGCATATTACGATAAAACGAATGATGTGCGCATGCAGGCAAAGGCACATTATTATTGGGGATGTGTGTATAGGGACATGAACCGGCAGGCGGAAGCAATCCGGGAATTTCTTATTGCGGCGCCTTTGACGGAGAAAGCGAAAGAAAAGAGACAATTGGGATTGATATATAATAATATAGGTTATATATATACTATACAGGACTTCAATGAAAAGGCGGATTCTATCTATCGGTTGGTGGAAGGTATTGCCGAAGAATTGAAAGATACTATTCTTTGGGCTGAAGCACTATCTAAACAAGGCTCTATTGGTTTAGCAAAAGGGGGAGGAATTTTTTTCTATTGCTGAACAGAAATTATCAGATGCTTTTGCAGCAATAGATAGAGCAGGGAATAATGGACTAAAAGCTAATGTTTCAGCTTTACTCAGCAATTTGTATAGTCGGATGGATCAGGGAGAAAAGGCCTTGTATTTTGCAAAGCTGACTCTTTCCTTGCGGAGGGATACTGCACGGGCTTATCATGCTTTTCTCATATTAGGGGATGCTTATTATAAATGTGAACAATATGATTCCGCTATTTTCTATCTCAATAAAAGTCTGGTGAGTAGAGACTATGGAAGAAAGTCAGGTGTTTATATGCGTCTGGCAGATATCGCAATGATTCAGGGAAATATTGCTTTATCTCTGGAACTGGAAAGAAGCAGTTCTGCATACAAAGACAGTTTATATCAATTTCGTCGGAGTGTAGTTGTTAATAAAATGATTGAAGCGGAAGCTGATGCACAGAAAATGCTTCAAAAGCTATATTATAAAGGACGTTTAAATACATATTTATATAGTTTTATGCTGATAACAGTGGTAATTGTGGTAATTGCTCTTTCTCTATACAGACGATATCAAAGAAGAAATGGTTTATTGCAAAGGGATAAACAAGAATTAGAAAAGACAAATCGAGATTTAAGTCAACATTATGCCAGTCTGCAGACTGATATAGTGCAAAAAAGGATTTGGAGATTGAAGGCTTGAAAAAAAGAATTGGCTTCACATCAAATTGATGAAGAACAAAGAAAAAAAAAATACAGGCAGAACTGGACGAGATGATTTTGAAGCGAAGTACTTTAGCAAAGGAGGCTTTCTTGCACTCACCGCTTTACGAAAAGATGCAGGTTATTATTAAAGATTGTCTGGATAAAGATGAATCTGATGAAGAAATAAGCGACCGGGAATGGCAGGAATTTGTTATCGGAATGGATATGCAATGGAATAATGCTATAACGGATCTTTGCGCAAAGTACCAATTGTCTAAAGAAGAACTTCATTTGGTGTGTTTAAGTTTAGCAGGGTTTCCATTCTCCCATTTAGAATACTTATTGCATCTTTCCAGAAGGACACTCTATCGAAAGAAAAGTGCTTTACTTAAGCGGATGGGTGCTGAGCAAAATTGTGAATTTGAAGAAATTTTGCAAAAAAAATAGGTGATGGCACACTTGACACACTTTGTTTGCACAGACTTTTGTAATTTAGCCATCATAAAACAAAAGTCTGATGCATATGAAAAAAGGTATTATTTATTTTATTTTCATTTTTGTCTTTTACTATTTCGATAAACGCACAGTTTGTCTCTGGTAATACGGAGATAATGCTTACGCAAAAGGATGGAGATAGAGATCCTAATAAATCGGTTGGTGATACGAGTCCAGAAGATGCTCCTCAAACTCGCAGTAGTGTTTTTCTACCTGTGTGTGCTTACTTATGTAATAAGGTAGTAACTGTTGATTTTCAAGTAGCATTTTCCGCTGTTACGGTCAATGTTATTAATGAAACTACTGGAGAAACGGTTTATTCTGAGCTGTTTACTAATCCTGCAAGCTTTTCTATTGATTTAAACGGAAGATATGCCGGAGAGTATATAATAGAAATTGTTTCTGATGGAATGATGCTAGAAGGCGATTTTAAGTTATAGCTACTTTGGAATGATCTTCTTGAATGAAATACTAATCATTATTTTGAGCAAATATTACAGAAAGGAGGTTTGGGGTATTTGTTATTTTATTATCTACTAATTGAAAAAATAAAAACCATGAAAACTTTGAAATTGAACTCTTTTGAGAGTTATAAACTGGAAACAAAAGCAGTGAGACAAATTTTAGGTGGTGCTACATGTGGATGTGCTTGTAAAGGGTCTTCAAGTGAATATGACAATGGCACTGAGAACCAAAAAGGTGGCAAACACTCTGATAATGTACCTATAACTAGCCAAACAATCTTCACTGATGAAGTGGTAATCACTCCATAAAAAATGGGGCTCAATAAAAGATAATCCCTGTTTCTTGTTCCTTTGGAATGAGAAATTAGGGATTGTATGTTTGAAGAATATTTATTTTAATCAAATGAATAGTATGAGACACTTAGATTCAACTTCTATAATGAGATGTTTGTGTAATACGCGCCAGATTGTATTTGAAGTTACAGAACGTTGTAATCTGAAGTGTCATTACTGCGGCTATGGCTCATTATATTCTGTTACAGACAACAGGACTAATGATGATTTAAGTTATGAAAAAGTTATTGCTTTTTTAGATTACATGAAATCATTGTGGAAATCTGAATATAATGATTCTGCCAATCGGATTATTTGCATTAGCTTTTTATGGTGGCGAGCCTTTATTGAATATGGCTCTTGTTCAGAGAATTATTACGTATATAGAAGCGAATTTAAAGGATGTCGGGCGGATTTTTTGTTATTCGATGACAACTAATGCTATTCTACTTAATAAATATGCAGACTATTTGGTGGAGAAAAATTTCCAACTATTGTTTAGCTTGGATGGCGATGAATATGGATCTTCATATAGGGTATTCCCCAGCGGAAAGCCGGCATATCATTCCATTGTGGACTGCATAAATGAGTTCCGCAATAAGTATCCCTGAGTTTTACGAGAAGAACGTGAAATTTAACGCTGTATTGCATAATAGGAATGCTATCAAAAAAATATATGATTTCTTTTCTGCTAATTTTGATAAGATTCCCAAGATTTCAGAGTTGAATACTATGGGTATCCGGGTAGAAAAGGAAGATGAATTTCTAGGTATGTTTCAAAATGTAACGGAAGCTTTCTTTGAATCGGAAAACTATACAGAAATGGAAAGAAAAATGCAATTTGACTCTCCTACATATAAGACTGCATCTTTGTATTTGTTGTATTATTCTGATTTTAAATATGATAATTATAATGAGTTGTTATATGGACATGGAGTTATATCAAAGTTGCCTACAGGTACTTGTCTTCCATTTTCTAAGAAGGTTTTTATTACAGTTGCAGGAGAAATATTGCCTTGTGAACGGATAACGCATCAGTATACATTGGGATGGATTAAGGAGCAGGAAGTAAAGTTAGATTTTGAGGAAATTGCAAATAAATATATATAGTTTTTATGCTAGGCTTGAACCTATTTGTAGTAAATGTTATGGAAAAAAAAGGGATGTACTCAATGTATGTTTTTCCTTCATAATCTGGATAGCACTTCAAATCCTATTGAATGCAATGGATATATGAATGAACAAGAATTTCATCTATATAAAGATGCCCAGCTTAAATTTTTTTGCAAGAAATCCTACTTACTATGCAGATATAATGAAAAATCTGAAATTTAGATAACGGAGGGCACATATGAATGATACTAATTATTGGTTCTACGTATATCCTAATATATATGTGAAGCAAGTACATAGAGAAAAGATGATGCTATATAATACGGATACAGGAGCCGTATTGCATTCTGCTAATTTGGTTTTTAATGATTGGGTTAGGGGAAGTACATATAGCAGAAAATCTGGGTGTAATATCTGTTTCGGAAGAGGCTGTTGAAACATGTGATAAAGAATTGTTGGAAGATGCAATAAAGAAAAAAAGCTTGTGAATCTGCAAGCCCATAGCTTCTCACCCGTTGAAGCCTGTTAATTTTTTGCCTATATTGAATCTCCAAAAAAAGATATAGAGAATATTGATGATGAAGCGACAGAACTTATGGGAGATGATATAATTTCCTATTTATCGGAATTGAATATCTTTTTATCATTGGATGATGGTTTGCTGGAAGAATGGGACTTGATTTTACGACAATTATTATTTCCTATCCGGGGAAGTATCGGTCAGTGCAAACAGTTGGATCCTTTTATCATAGAACTATTACTGAGAGATAGTCAGTATTCAATTATGCAGCATGTTAATTTTGTAGGAGGAAATCTTGCACAATATTCTTATTGGGGTAAATTGAGGAATATATTGTCCTCTTTTCCGCAGTATAATTATCATTTGTGGTTTGCATATACTGAATTGGAACAAATAACCGGACTTTATGCTTCCGACTTCTTCTATGATATAATTATCGTTCCCTGTTTCATTGATGATATGGAGGAAGTGAAGGATAGAATTATGCATTTATCTATTCGGCCGGAGAAGGTAACCTTGCATGTATATGTGACATCAGAAGAAGAATATGTTGCTTCTGTTTTTCCTGATAATTATTCTGTTTGCATCCGGCCGTTATATACTGGTCATAATCTTGATTTCTTCAAAAAAGAATGTTTTCTTGAAAGAGGAAGATATTTTAGGGTCTGTGATAGGCATGAGAAAGATATTCTGTAATCAAAAAAAATTAAATTCTACGTTTTTTGGAGTATTGAATGTTTATCCGGATGGTTCTGTAAGAGCTACGAATGATACGGCTGTGCTGGGAAATCTCTGTCAGGATGACATAAAGAGTATTGTGTATAGAGAACTATCAGCTAATACGGCTTGGCGTCAGATTCGGAATAGTACAATATGTGATGCATGTTGCTACCAATATCTTTGTCCGCCACCGGCATTTATGAACGCATTTTAGAAAGGGATAATCTTTGTGATTTGATTTAGAAACTAATATCTGGAATGCTGTATGATGAAATATGTAGCTTGTTTATTGATTGGTTTATTCTGTCAGATATTCTCTTTGCAGTTACACGGGCAAGTGGTGGTGAAGGGAAGGATTATGGATGAGCAAGGGCAGGGTATTTCTTCTGCAAATGTTATGATCGTGAAGAATTTTACAAAACCAGGCATATTATGTTACGCATTAACGGATGATAAAGGGAATTATATTTTGAAGTGCAATATAGTGGGGAGACAGCTTATACATTCTGGTAAAAGGGTTTAATATAGCTCCTATAGAAAGAAAAATAGAAAATAAATCATGCATTCTGGATGTTAAAGCCAAAGAAAAAGCTATCGAAATTAAAGAAGTGGTAGTGAAAAGTAGACGGTTGTGGGAGAATAAAGATACGTTGAACTATTTAGTTAGTTCGTTCAAGTCGGCACATGACGCAAATATCGGTGATGTATTGAAGAAGTTACCAGGCATTAGAGTGGCTGAGTCGGGAAGAATAGAATATAACGGGATGCCTATAAGTAAATTTTATATAGAAGGTATGGACTTATTGAAAAAAACGGTATGGGATTGCCACTAATAACATTTCACCGGATGATATAGCAACTATTCAGGTACTTGAGCATCATCAATCAGTAAAAGCATTAAAGAAAATAGAATATTCCAATCAGGCTGCCATTAATTTAAAATTGAAAGAATCTGCCAAGGGAATATTTTCTCTTGTTTCTCTTCTTGGAGGTGGCTATAGCAATTCCTCGGCTGGGGAAGGAGAAGTATTTGCTTCTTATTTCAGCCGGAAGCATCAGAATCTTGTTACTTATAAAGTTAATAATAGCGGTAAGGACATTGAGAAAGAAATTCAAGATTATAATTCAAGTAATACGATTGAGGCTCTGACAAGAATTCAGGAGCCTGAGGTTCCTGATATTGAAAAGTCAAGATATTATAATAATCAGTCACAGGTGTTGACAGCTAATAATATCATCAAAAATAAAAAAGGGAATGAATGGAATATTGGAGTATATTATTTTAATGATATTGATAAGAAACAGGGATATTCAAGTATTTCATATATGATGCCTGACGGAACATTGAATGTTATAGATGAAACTTTGTCTACTCGCATGAGGACTAACAGGCTTATGGGAGATGGAAGCTACGAAGTCAATACGGATAACGTCTTTTTACAAGAGACTTTGAAATATCAATTCGAATGGCAAGATGGACGTGGACTGGCAGTTAATGAAAAGGATATAAACCAGTATGCCGATTATAAAATGGTAGATGTATCGAATAAGCTGAAATGGGTTATTAAAAAAGACGAATATTCGGGATGGAGAATAAACTCCATTATAAATTTTAAAAACAATCCCCAGAAGTTGACAGTAATACCTTGTTTGTTTGATGATCTGTTTGCCGGTGAAGAAGCGGATCAACTTCACCAAACTATCCGATTGACTCATTTTGATACTAAAAATTCAATAGCTATGCTGTCTGCATTCAGAATTGGAAAGATACGCGTTAATCCTGAACTGTTGGCAAATATTGATTACGACAGATTGAATAGTAACCTTACCGGAAGCTATGGCACCGGTAGTGATAAGCTGTTGGAAAATGAAAAAATGGAAAATAATAGCACTTTACTTAATTTTCGTACAGGTGTAGCGGCTGCCATAAGTTATAATTCGGATGTTTTTAATTTGTCTGTGGATTTACCAGTGATTTTTAATGGAAAATCATTTAAACAAAAGTTACAGGAGCTATCGGTGCACCGTACAAAATGCTTGTTTGAACCCAATGCTCAACTTGCATTTTTGTGGGGAAAATGGGAATTGGCTTTGGGGTATCAACTACTGAGTTATGGTGTAGGTATAGGTCAATTATATGATGGATATATCTTAGGCAATTACAGGAATTTAAGTTCCTATGAACCGGATCTGAGTGATGGTGTTTTGCATTATACAAGCTTTAATCTTAACTATAAAAATGTTTATGCTATATCCTTTTGCCAATATTAGTGCCAATTATAGTCGTTCTTCTACTGAAGTTCTTTACGGACAGACTTTCGAAAATAATTTATCCAGATTGGTGACTCACAAGATACATACGAATGGAGATACTTTTCGAGCAAAAATATTTATCAGCAAAGGGTTTGACTGGAAAAAACTCGCAATGGAGCTGCATGGATTGTATGCAAATAAAAAATTATGCCAGATTGAGGCAAGGACAGGTAGTACGCAATCTTTCGGAAGAGGTGAATATTAATGGAAAGTTGCATTGTGAACCTTTCACTTTTTATCGATGGGCTGGAACGGATTGTGGCGTAAAGGATGGAGTCGCTTGAAGAGTGGAGAGCGCTTTCCGGGAGTATCGAGTTTGGTGAATCAAGTCGATTGTAGTGTGGCTTTTCCTTATGATATTAGTTTGTCTGCATCCTATTATAATTATTATACTGATTATAACAGTGGTAGAAAATCTTTCTCTTTAGCTAATTTGGGTTTACAGTATAAATGGAAATCAACTCGCTTTTATTTGGAATGGAATAATATATTTGATGTGCGTTCCTATTCCTATACTTCACTGAATGACTTGGATCGTAGTTATTCCAGTTATTTAATTCGGCCTTCTTCTGTTATGTTTAAGGTTAGTTTTAAGATTATGTAAAATTAAAAATTATATAATATGAGAAAACTGATATTTATATTTCTAATCATTTTCCAATGTTATAGTGTGGCGGTTAAAGCACAAATTTTTGTTCCAAGCTCAGAGAGTTTGGAGAAGTATGAAGTGCTTGACACGTGTCTGTATAAAGCTTATTATGATTTTACTTTGTATCCGGATTCTGGAAATAGAGGGGCGGTTATCAAGGATATACATCTTCTTGAAATAGGAAAAAATGTCTCAAAATGCCATAGCTATCTACTTTTTTCAGAAGGACTCCATAACAACTGAAATGGTAGCACAAGGACTGGATACGGGGTTTTTGATACACAACAACAGATTTGGCCTGTAGAAACGCATTTCCTTTTTGATACACATAGGATCGTTTTTCTATGTCGGGCTTTTTTGGGACCTATTTTTGAATATACTGAGTCTATGGAAAATATAAACTGGAAAATTGAAGAAGATATGGATAGTATTGCAAGTTATCTCTGTCAGAAGGCAACCTGCTGGTTTAGGGGCGGACTTATAATGCATGGTTTGCTACAGATATTCCTTTGAGTGTAGGACCTTATAAATTTCATGGCTTACCGGGATTAATTCTAAAGATATCGGATGATGATAATCAATACAACTGGGTTTGTAGCGGGTTTGAAAAGGCAAAGCCGGGTGAAACGATTAAAGACTATAAATGGAAACGTGAAAGAATGTCCCGTAAGAAGGTAGAAGCCATTATGATCAGAATGTACAATGCTCCTTATCAGTTCTGTGAATCAATGGGGGTGAAATTCCGTGTTAGAAGGAGTAATGGAGAATATGGAGCGCGTGGGAAGGATGTTCCTTTACCTTATAGTCCTATTGAAAAATCAAAATAAAAGAGATATGAGAACAATATTGATGTACATTTATTTTCTTACGTGTGTTGTGTGCCAACTGATGGCTGGCAATGACGTGCCGGAAAGCAATATTTCCTTTAAGGGGATAGTGGAGATAAAAGGGACACCTATCTCCTTTAACTACCGTTATCAACCTGTTACTCAGGAAGTAGGAATTGTCTTCCATAATGGTTTTTTAATCTACAAGAACTCTAATGAGCCTTTGCGTGCTTTAGATGTAAGAGAAAAAAAAAAAATATTCGTAGAATTAGGAGCATGGGGAGATTATCCGGCAAAGTTTTTTAATCCGCATATTTGTTTACCTAAAAGTGATTCCATTTTATGCTATATTGAAGATGAGGGATTTATTTACAACGTATACAATAATGGTGAAGTAGAAAAGACAAAACAGCGAAGTTACTCATGGAATCATGAAATGGGCGGCAATAGGGTCGCCATTATTAAAAAAAATTTTGTAGATATGACAGAAGGAGTATGGTTATTTGCTGGTAAGTCTTCAAAGGGACAATCACTTTATATAACAGAGAATAAGGGCAAAGAATCTGAGACTAGTGAACTACTTCCACTGTTTTTAGATACGGATATTGCAGATTGGTCTTTGTATTTGGGCAATCTTGTGGCTCGGAAAGATCGAAAAAAAAAAGCTGTTTATGCATATACGTATTATAACAGATTGCAATTTATAGATTTGGAAAAGAAAACATCACATATTGTAAAAAACAACCAGGGAAAGGGTATGATTACAATACTCTAAATCAAGCTGATGTTGATCAATTGAATCTATTGTATTATAGATATTGCTATCCGGGGGAAAAATATGTTTATTTCTTGAAGCATGGCGGAAGATTTTTTTAAAGAGATTCAAAAAGATAACAAGAGTGGTGATACATATGTATATATTGAGCAGTTTGATTGGGAAGGTCATCCTATAAGAAAGATGAAACTTGATAAGTTTGGCTATTTCTTCTGTGTGGATGAAGAAAATGGGAAGTTATATTTAGTAGAGAAAAAAGGAGAAGGGGGCACCATTTTATGAATATGATATATTCTCAGGTGTGGAGGCCATAAGGATGACTAAATAGGTAGTGTGTCTGATAAATAGTTATGAAAAATTTTCCTCTTTATACTCAGTATGATACTATGGATTGTGGTCCTACCTGCCTGCGCATGGTGACTGCTTTCTATGGCAAGCATTACTCGCTGGAAAAATTAAGGGAAAAATCATTCATCACCCGTGAAGGTGTATCCATGCTAGGCATTAGTGAGGCGGCAGATAAACTTGGTTTTCGTAGCATTTGTGTACAAGTGGGTTATGAAAAACTAAAAGAAGCTCCCTTGCCTTGCATCATATATTGGAATCAGCAGCATTTTGTCGTGGCATATAAGCTCAATGACAAACAGGTTTGGGTTGCCGATCCCGGAGCAGGAAAACTGAAATACACCAAAAAAGAATTTTGCCGTTGCTGGATAAGTTCGCGAAAGAACGGGGAAAATACGGGAGTTGTACTATTGCTGGAGCCTACTCCCGATTTCTATGCCATGAAGGACGAAGATGAACCCATTAATCGTAAAGGCTTCGGATTTCTGTATTCATATCTTCGCCCCTATCGAAATTTGGTGGGGCAACTACTATTGGGACTGCTATTGGGAAGTATGATACAACTAATGCTTCCATTTCTCACCCAGTCCATTGTGGACTTTGGAATTAATAACCAGAACCTTAGCTTTATATATATCTGATACTGATAGCTCAACTGATGTTGAGCTTCAGTAGCAGTGCCGTGGAGTTTATCCGTGGCTGGATATTGTTGCATCTGGGAACACGTATTAACATTGCTCTTATCTCAGATTTCCTTATTAAACTTATGAAGCTCCCTATGGGATACTTTGATACTAAGATGACAGGTGATATCCTACAACGCATCAACGATCATATACGCGTATTCAGAATTTTCTGACGGGGAGCAGTCTGAGTGTAGTGTTTTCTACGTTCAATATCGTGGTGTTCGGTATTGTTCTGTTACTCTATAATTGGCTGATATTTCTTATCTTCATGGGAGGAAGTGTACTCTATGTTGCTTATGTGTGGTTATTTATGAAAAAAACGTGCGGAGCTGGATCACAAACGTTTTGCCCAGCAGAGTGCCAATCAGAGCACAGTGGTGCAACTGGTGAATGGCATGCAGGAAATAAAGTTGAGTGCCTGTGAGCAGCAGAAGCGCTGGGAATGGGAACGAATACAGGCACGTTTGTTCAAGGTGAATATCCGCAGCCTTGCCCTGCGGCAATATCAGGATTCGGGAGCAGTATTGATAAATCAAACGAAGAACATTATAATTACGGGGTTGGTAGCGAGCCTTGTGGTGCGGGGAGAGATGACATTGGGTATGATGCTGTCAGTGCAGTATATCATTGGGCAGTTGAACAGTCCGGTAAATGACCTGATAGCTTTCGCACGTGATATGCAGGATGCACGCCTCAGCATGAATCGTTTGGGGAGGTGCGGGATAAGCCGGATGAAGAAGAACCGACAAGACAATTGATACGGGAAATACCTGTGGGAAAAGACTTGAGAATAGAGAATCTAAGTTTTAAATACGACCCGTTGAGCGAATTTCCTACACTGGATAACATCAATTTGGAGATAAAGGCAGGCAAGCAGACAGCCGTGGTTGGCATGAGTGGGAGTGGAAAGACAACTCTGGTAAAACTGTTGTTGGGCTTCTATCCTCCTGCATGCGGGCAGATACTGCTGGGGGATACGCCATTGGAGAACTATAGTATCCGGGAGTGGAGAAAACAGTGCGGCGTTGTGATGCAGGACGGGTTTATCTTTTCCGATACCATTGCGGGGAACATTGCGCCGGGAGTGGAACACATCGATAAAGAATGCCTGCGCCATGCAGCAAAAGTGGCAAACATACATGGATTCATTGAAGAATTACCACTTGGTTACAACACCAAAATAGGACAGGAAGGGCATGGGTTGAGTCAGGGACAAAAACAACGTATCCTCATAGCCCGCGCCGTATATAAGAATCCGGAATTCATCTTCTTCGATGAAGCTACCAATGCACTGGATGCTAACAATGAGCGCATCATTATGGAGAATTTGCAGGTGTTTTTTAAGGGACGGACATCTGTGGTGGTGGCGCATCGCCTGAGCACCGTGAGAAATGCCGACAGGATAGTGGTGATAGAGCAAGGGCGAATAGCGGAAACAGGAACGCACGAAGAGCTGACGGCTCGCAAAGGAATCTATTACAGGCTGGTGAAGAATCAACTGGAACTTTGAGAAGTGGAGAGTTGGGAATTATGGAGAGACAGGAAGAAAAAGACATAGAATTGAGGTGCGAGGAGGTGCAGGAGATACTGACACGGCCGCCACATGCGCTGGTAAGGTGGGGAATCACGGTATTCTTCAGTGTGCTGGCTCTGGTTTTTATCGGTGGTTGTTTCTTTAAGTATCCGGATGTGGTGAGTGCGGAAATCACGGTTACCACGGAGCATCCGCCTGTATGGATAGTGGCGCGGGGAAGCGGGAAAATAAAGGAGGTATATGGCAAAGACCGGGAGCAGGTGGAAGCCGGCAAGATCATTGCCGTGTTGGAAAATCCGGCAGAGACGAAAGATGTATTACTATTGGGGGAGGTATTGCAGGATTTTTGCCTGACGGATAGTTGCATAAATAGCATTGAATTTCCCGAACGTTTGGCTTTGGGCAGTATACAGGCTGTTTATGCTACGTTTATCAAAAGTTTGACGGATTATCGTAATTTCCTGTCTTTAGATCTTTACGAACAGAAAATAGAGGCAACTCGCAAGGAATTGCAGGAACATCGCAACTATATAAAACATCTGAATCGCCAGGCAGAACTGGACAAAGAGCAGGTACGGATAGCCGAAACGGTGCACAGCCGGGAGAAGAAACTTTTTGGCGAGGGACTGACGGCACAATCGGACTATGAAGAAGCCAAACAGGTGTTTCTGAACAGACAACAGGGACAGGAACAGATGATGACTTCACTTTCTTCGGCCAAAATACAGGAGGCGCAGTTACAGCAAAATATTCTTGAAAACCGGATGGAGCAAAGTCGGGAAGCTAACAGTCTGGGGACAGCCTTAAAAAGCTGCTTACAATGAATTACAGGTGAGCATCGAGGACTGGAAGATGACGTATCTTTTCATCAGTCCGGCCGGTGGAATATTGTCTTATAACAATGTGTGGCAAAAGAATCAGAATGTGAACAGCGGAGATAAAGTTTTCTCCATCGTGGCCTCGCAGACCGGGGGATATTATCGGCAAGATAAAGCTACCCGTTAACGGTTCGGGCAAAGTGAAATCCGGACAACGGGTGAATATCAGCGTGACGGGATATCCTTATATGGAATTCGGCTTCCTGACCGGAACAGTAGTATCTGTTTCCCTCTTGACGGATAGCGATAGCATGTATACCGTTACTGTAAGCTTACCGCAGGATTTATGTACATCTTATGGTAAAGTGCTGGATTTCAACGGAGAACTTACCGGAACAGCGGAAGTGATGACGGATGAAAGGAGCATAACCGGAAGATTGCTTGAGCCGCTGCGCTATTTGTGGGAGAAATATCTGTAATTCTTTGTGATTTAATACAGAAATCCGAACAACCAGAGAGGTATCCGCTTGCCTGTTCCATATTCCACATTGTCTATTGCCAGATAGCTATTGGGAATATCCTTTATCTGTTCAAAGCTTTTTGTTTTTCCCCCCTACCTCAAATGTATAAGTGTCATCTATCCGGAAATCTCCTTGTCCGGAGAAGGTTATTGTATGGTTCGCTTTCAGCTGATTGGCAAAAAGGTTTCACGGATATTGCCTATGTCTGAGGTTGGAGTGAGTGCATACATCAGGTTGGTATTTTCCAGATATACCTTTTCCGGTTTGGTAAGCTGCTGCATATTATTCTTTTCGGAATAAAGCATGATGAAGGAACCATTTGTGAAACAATCATCAATAGGCGTTTCATCTTTTTGATAGAAACATACTCTACCTTTTCTACCGCAGGCAGGTCATTTTCAAGAATGGTAGTAATGACTTGTTGCAGGCGTAGAGGATAGGAAGCCGGAGCTTCTTTATAGAAAGGGTAATAGCCATGTCGCAAACTATGGAAAAGTCAATTTGTAATAAAGAGGAACCGGTGAATACAATGTGTGAAGTTCGGGGTATCTCCATAGATATCTCCTGAACCTTATTATAAAAAAACACGAATCTCTCGATCCGTGCTCTTTAACTAATGGTTAACTTTAATTTCTGTATTCTTATTTTGCAATTGCCAATAGATTAGTTGTGAAGTCCATCTGTTTGTGGTCAACCAGAGTCCAATCTGATTTATTATCTTGCTTGTAGGCTTTGTAAGCCGTCGGCATATTTGCATCATTCAGTTCGTTATACACTTTTCTGAATTGCTTCGTCAAAAGCTTTGTGAGATTCGTTCCAGCGACCATAGTTCATTATTATTTCATTATCGCTGTACTGGTAAGTCATTTTGAAATAGGGTACCCATTCATCTTTTGCACCATCCCATTTGGAAGCCTCTTTGCTGATCAAACGGTTCTGATCATCGTATGAAAAGGTGTACTGCATGTGGCGTTGGAGGTAAGAGCCATCTTTTTTGAAGATAGTTTTTGATGCTACCAATTCGCCGTTCATCACCTGATTTGTTATGAAACCATCCTGAGCTTTCACTTCGGAGTTAAGAACACTTGCTATCATAATAGCTACCAATGCGACTGCTTTAAATAAACTTGTAGTTTTCATAATCTTTATTTTTAAATTGTTACTAATTCTATTGGGTTTTCGCTCTTATCTGTTAGACGGAACTACTTGCTGAAAAGTGGCAGTTAATCTTTATTTTTTTGCTGACCGCTTTCGCTTAATAGAAGTCAATTCCTGTGCCAAAGTGATAATGCGTTGATAATCAGTGGTTGTTTAAGAGTGCAACCTGTTCATTATCGGACAACTGTCCGCTCATTATCGAACAGTGATCAGAAATAAATCGAAATATTTATTCTTTTTAAAACATGAGTTTAAAACATATAGCATGTAACCAATAAAGAGTTATTGGTTACATGCTATATGCTATGAAGGATTTCTATTTGATTACTCCCCGCTCTTTTTTCACTATGATTTTCGCTGCATATTGTGTAGCGACATTTTTTGCGGAAGTCCATGAAGTCTGTATTATCTTCTTTGGGATAATTTCCTTGATGGAACAATAGTCGGTGCACAATAAGAATATTTCCACCTTCTTCTAAGGTGATGGAAGAATGAAATTTGCCGAATTTAGTTTCCATATCTGTAGTTTTAGGTAGTGATTCTATTTCGTATCCTTCCGGTAACCGGATGTTGAGGCTGTCTATATCAAGATAACCGTAATTGATTTGAATATCTTGAGTACGCTCACCTTGGTTGCTTGGGCTATAGAAGCCTTTATGGAATATGTTGACGGGGATGAACAGACGCTTTCCGGTTTTATTTCCATACTGGCTGCTTTCGATGGTGTAATGAATATCCAGTTGAGGCTCTTTTTGTTTGGTCTCTTTGAAGCGAATATTATCTACTTTAGCTTGTACAAGACTGATGTCTGAGCGTAGCCAGTCTTTCTGCCGGGCAGGTTCTATGTTTATGATATCTGCTTTATCTTCATATTGAAACAGGCGTGAACTTTGTTTTACTTCGATTTTGGCGCTTCCATCCGGTTGAAGGGAGATGAGAGCGTCGTTGACTTGGGTGCTCAAGGAATCGGCATAGGTCGGTAGTCGGTAAAGTGTTCCGCCATCAGGGCCGATAAGTAAAGCATCATGTCCGGCTATGGAGTGATGTACATAACCCAAGGGCAGAGTAGGGTTAGTGCATTCAATCCAAAGTGTATCGTTAGGTAACGGCACTTGCAGGATGACGTGGTTATTCTGGTTGGCACTGGCAAAATCGGCTAACAGGCGTCTGTTTGTAGTACTGATTACAGTATAGGTAGATGGAATTCCTAACTCTGTAAGCATGGCACGCATATAGTTGGATAGTCCTTTACAATCACCGAATCCGGTACGGTGTACATCGGCAGCGGCAATGGGCTGTAGGCCACCGATACCGAGTTGTATGCTGACATAACGTGTAGTGGATGCAAGATACTGGTATACTGCGGCTATTTTCTCATAAGGGGTATTGCAGTTTGCTGTCCGCCTTTGCAGTTCTTCTTTTAGTGCCGGGGAATCTGATCTCTGCCGCTTAGTAACTGATATTGCCATGCGCCGTATGTTTGCCAGTTATCCATACTTCCTTTAGTTCCTTCAAAAGAGAAATTCCGGGGAGTGAAATAGATGCGTGGCAATAGTTCGGAGAGGGCAGGGCTGTAAGGCTCTTTCTGAATGGCGGGTAGGGACTGAACTTTAACTTCCGTCAGCCAGTTTCCGTCCGTCGTTTGCTTTTGGCTGACCTCTGCCTGCATATTGATTGTACGGTAACGACAGGGATTATCGGCCGGAGTGAGAATGCGATAACTTGCTTGTGCGACGGACTGGTTATAATTCTTTTGTGGTAGGAAACTGGGATAGCCGATGAGACCGTCGCTGTTCTTTATTTCCCATTCATAGGTGATGGTTATAGGGTATCGCGATGGAGTGTATTCAAAGAAATAATAATAATCGTCGCTAACAAGTTCATCCGAGTATTCGGTAACTTTCAGCTCGCTCTTTTTTATCTTACGGATGACGTTGCCGGAGGCATCGCGGACTTCTCCGGAGAATTTCTTTAAAGAGGAAAAGCGGTCGCACATACAGACAAAAAGAGGCATCCCCCCTTTTTCATCCAGTATTTGTATTACGCGTTTCTCTTTCTGAATGGCATCGGTAGGAGAGGTACATACAATATCCGTTACGGCATCTCCTGTATGATGGAATAAGCATTGGCATGTAAATCTGTTTGGGCGTGCAGACCACTGGAACAAACGGTGGCTTGTAACATAAATCCGATCAAGAACTTGTTTGTTTTCATAAATCTCTCTATTAGAGTTTCTTTAAAACCATTATTTCATTATTCTTCTTTACTATTATTTCCCATAATTGCTGCAGTTCGGGATAATCGGTATTCAGGAATAATAGCTTTTTGCAACCTGAAAAGGTATCTGAGAGTGACCTGATTGTTTTGCTGGGTGATGGTATACCGGCAGAATACTTTCTCATCACCTGTTTGCACCCTTAGACCTTCCGGCTTCTCATCTACTACATATCCCTCTGGGATAGTCAGATTAGCGGTCAGTGACAGATGGTCCGTATAAGGAAATTCTACAGGGAGCTTTCTTTCTGATTGTTTGAAAGGGGATTCGGAAACATGCAGGAATACAAGCGGATTGACGTAAATAAACTGGTCGTTAACTGTAGATTGTTTTTCGAATTCCATTACTTCACGTACTTGTGGTGAGAAGCCGTTTCTTCCTTCTATCCGGAGTGACTTGACCTGGATGTTTTCTTCGGAAGCCAGCTTGTTGACAAAGTCGGTGCTGTCCTTTGCCGTGCGGAACTTATTCCGTAAGCGGGAAGCATACTGACCTGCATAAAGTGTTTCGCGTGTACCAGAAATGGTACCTTCAGGAGAAATGCTGGCAATAACGGCGGATCTCAACTGGTTTGTTCCGAGAGCTTCCAGATTAACCCATTGACTGTGGTTACCCGGAATGATGACCCGGGCGCGGTTGGTCATAAGTAGAGGAGGCAGTACATTGAGGTAGCCGTCTTCTACTGAACTGTCCAGATAAACCAAGGTGGTGTCTGTGTGGGCAATACCTACGATGAAAGTATTTAGTTTCTGAAGGCTGGGGTGGGTCAGGGGGAGTATGCCCATATTCCGCCGGCTCATTACTACCGGATAGGCAGGTATTCCGGCATCTGTCAACATACTGATGAGGATGAAGTTTAAATCAGCATTGCTTCCTGTACCCTCTTTCAGTATTTGCTTTGGGGCTTTACCGTATAAGTTGTATTTCTCATTCCATTTCACCTTATTTTTGAGTAGAGTGTAGATGGCACATATCTTTTCTTCTGTTCCTTTCATCTGTTCAAGATGTAGTGCATTCATCTCTTCTTTAAGAGGATTGCTCATTTTCAGTCTGCCACCGAATTCATTGTCTTTGAGCAATGCTTCATCAATTTGTTCCCAGCTTTTTGTGAACGATTGATAGAGAGAGCCGGGAAAATCAATTCCCAGTAGTTCTAAATTTACCTGTGTACAGTAGTCATCTGCACACCACACGTAACTGTCGTCTTTCAAGGCGGGTAGTTGAGTTCCCCGAAAATTCATGTGTGATCCGGTGCATTGGAAGAACTGTCCCCCGATAGAGAGACTGAGAGAAGTGGATTCGCTTTTTGTCTCCAGGCTCTCCATGCCCCGCGCATGTCTGTATTGAACTTGAAATATTCGGGAATGATTATATCGTATTCAGCATATAAAGTAGGAATGTCACTTTGTGCTTTCCAGCTGTCGATGGTGAAGAAGAAGTCTGATTCTAACCGGTATTCATATTCTATCAAAGTCCCTGCTTTTACTTGCGGGATGGAGAATTTCAGAGCCATCTGGTTTTCGTTAAGGCGCTCTTTGAATACCATATCTTTTTTCATTTTGGTACGTACCATTTTCCCGTTTTCCATATTATAAGCGCTGGCATCCAAACCGATGATATTTTCTTTCATGGTGTTGTTGGCCAATTCATAGTAGGGAATCGTAACATTGGCGTAAGATGTACCTTCCGGTTTGAGTACTTTGATTTTTTACTTTATACTCAGAAACGAGGCGGAAGCTTTCAAGCCCCCATTTGTAGCTGACATTGGTCAGTTTACATAGAATAACGGCGGTGGCATTAGAGTCGGGCGCATAGGTAGTCATGGTCAAACTCTTCCATGGTAGGTTTTCCAAACTTTAGATTGGGAATAATTGTTTGCTCGTCGGCAAATAGTTGGAGACAGCAAAGATAGCATAGTAAAGTCAATAAAGCGTTTTTCATATAGTTTTGAATTGAGTGTTGTTGTTTCCGCAAATATATGTTTTTTTCATTTAAAACAAGCGTTTATTCCTCTCTTTTATTAAAACTCCTTAAAGAAAGCCCGTAGCGTCACTTTTTTATTTGTTATTTTGCACCAAATTCGGGTATAGTGTGGTCTGATTGATTCGGACTGCACTTCATTATTGCATAATGTTCAATGAATAAACTCACCATAAAAGTCTGTCCGGTATGCGGTAGTGCACATATAGAGCGTGCTATGACTTGCATAGACCATTATGCTTCCAGCGAAGCATTCTATCTGTGTCGTTGTCAGGATTGCGACTTTCTCTTTACGCAAGATTTTCCTGTGGAGGCTGAGATAGGCAAGTATTACGAGACTCCCGATTACATTTCCCATTCCGATACGAAAAAAGGCCTTATGAACAGGGTGTACCATTGGGTGCGTGGTTATATGCTGGGCCGTAAGGCGCGCTTGGTGGCTCGCGAAGCACATCGTAAGGAAGGACGTCTGCTGGATATCGGTACGGGAACAGGATATTTTGCCGATGCTATGCAGAAGCGAGGCTGGCAGGTGGAGGCAGTGGAAAGGAATGCGCAGGCACGCGTATTTGCTAAGGAACACTTCAATCTGGATATAAAGCCTGATACCGCATTGCAGGATTTTGCTCCCGGCAGCTTTGATGTCATTACTTTGTGGCACGTTATGGAGCATTTGGAACATTTGAATGAGACGTGGGATACATTGAATGAACTCCTGACGGAAAAGGGTGTACTGATTATTGCAGTGCCTAACTGTTCTTCTTATGATGCTAAGAAGTATGGTGCACATTGGGCTGCTTATGATGTTCCGCGCCATTTGTGGCATTTTACGCCGGGTACCATTCAGAAGAATTGGGTGCCAAGCATTAGTTAATATTGGCTGCACGCTATCCGATGCCGTTTGATGCGTTCTATGTATCGATGTTGAGTGAAAAGTATATGGGACGTTCTCTGTCTTTCTTCCGGGGCATGCTTAGTGGTACGTTGGCATGGTTCAGTGCATTGGGAAGCAAGGAACGGAGCAGTTCGATGATTTATGTATTCAGAAAGAAACAGAAGTAGGGGGATAAGATAAAAGGTGATAGGGTGGTAAAGTGATAGAGTGATAAGAAGGTGATAAAGGAAGAAATGAAGGTATGAAGACGAAAAGCAAAAATAATTCCGTATCCTATTTTGATATGCAGTTCATTACGTCCAGTATCAGTACTACGTTGGTATTGCTGTTGTTGGGGTTGGTGGTGTTTTTCGTGCTGACTGCCCATAATCTGTCTGTGTATGTGAAGGAGAATATCAATTTCTCTATTATCATTAGTGATGATATGAAGGAAAGAGGCAGATATTCTGAAGTTACAAAAGAGACTGGATAAGGAAGTGTTTGTACGGTCTACGGAGTATATTTCGAAGAAGCAGGCGCTTCGCGAGCAAATTGAAGCGATGGGAACAGACCCGCAAGATTTTCTGGGGTATAATCCGCTTCATGCATCTATCGAAGTGAAGTTGCATTCTGATTATGCGAATACCGACAGTATAGCTAAAATAGAGAAACAGATAAAGAAGAATACCAATGTACAGGAAGTGCGTTATCAGGAAGATCTGATAAACATGGTCAATGAGAATATCCGCAACATAAGCCTGATGTTACTGGGGTTGGCGGTATTATTGGCGTTCATATCCTTTGCATTGATTAATAATACCATCCGGTTGACAATCTATTCCAAGCGCTTTCTCATTCATACAATGAAGCTGGTAGGGGCGAGTTGGAGTTTTATCAGGCGTCCGTTCCTGTGGCGTAACTTCTGGATCGGTGTGTTGGCGGCTGTCATTGCCGATGGGATTTTGTGGGGCGCTGCCTACTGGTTGGTGGTATATGAGCCGGATCTGATTAGTGTTATTACGCCCAATGTCATGATGCTGGTTTCTGTATCGGTGCTTGTGTTCGGGGTGTGTATTACGTGGTTCTGTGCATACCTGTCCATTAATAAGTTCCTGCGGATGAAGGCAAGTACACTGTATTATATATAATACCGGACAGTATAGTTACTTCAATAGGGACTTATACGTAAATGGAAAAATAAGAGACGTTTTGAATGAAGTTAAACCGTAAATAATTAAATCATAAATAAAGAGATGAGTAAACAGAAATTTGCTTTCGATAAAACCAACTTTATCCTACTTGCAGTTGCAATGGCGGTAGTGATTATCGGCTTTATCCTGATGACCGGTCCGGTGTCTACACCGACGCACTTTGAACCGGATATTTTTAGTGCAAGACGTATTAAAGTTGCTCCGGTGGTTTGCCTTGCGGGCTTCTTACTTATGATATATGCAGTGTTGCGTAAGCCGCGTGACAAGCAAATGGATAATGGGGTAATGAAAGAATGAAATGCTATGTGTGGAGGAGGATGGCCTTCTATCATAAATTATAAATCATAAATAAACTACATGGAATGGTTTGAGGCGCTCATCCTTGGGATAATCCAAGGTTTGACAGAGTATTTGCCGGTAAGTAGTAGCGGACATTTGGCTATCGGTTCGGCATTATTTGGTATTGAGGGAGAAGAAAATCTGGCATTTACGATTGTTGTCCATGTGGCGACCGTGTTTAGTACGCTGGTGATTTTGTGGAAAGAGATCGAATGGATTTTCAAAGGGCTGTTTAAGTGGCAGATGAATGAAGAGACGCGCTATGTAATTAATATCTTGATTTCTATGGTACCTATCGGTATTGTAGGCGTGTTCTTTAAAGATGAGGTGGAATCGGTCTTTGGTTCAGGTTTACTGATCGTAGGCTGTATGTTGCTGTTGACGGCTGCTTTATTGTCTTTCTCTTATTATTATAAGCCGAAACAGAAAGAGAATATCTCTATGAAAGATGCATTCATTATCGGTTTGGCTCAGGCTTGTGCTGTACTTCCCGGACTTTCACGTTCCGGAACTACAATTGCTACAGGGTTATTGCTGGGTGATAATAAGGCAAAGTTGGCTCAGTTCTCTTTCCTGATGGTGATGCCACCCATATTGGGTGAAGGGCTGCTGGATGGTATCAAGTTGATGAAAGGAGAAGACATTGCTGGAAGTATTTCAACCTTGTCATTGTTGATAGGCTTCATTGCGGCTTTTGTATCGGGTTGTTTGGCTTGTAAGTGGATGATTAATATTGTGAAAAAGGGGAAATTGATATACTTCGCGATTTATTGTGCGATTGCCGGTATTGCAACCCTTGTACTGTCACAAATGCAAGGATAGCAGATGAAGTTTAAAGAAGGAGAAGTACTCTATTTTAATAAACCGTTGGGGTGGACTTCGTTTAAGGTTGTGGGACATGTGCGTTATCACATCTGCCGACGGATGAAAGTGAAGAAGTTGAAAGTAGGCCATGCCGGCACACTCGATCCTTTGGCTACGGGGGTGATGATTGTCTGTACAGGTAAGGCTACGAAGCGAATTGAAGAGTTTCAGTACCATACGAAGGAATATGTTGCCACCATTCAGTTGGGCGCCACCACTCCTTCCTACGATCTGGAACACGAGATAGATGCCACTTACCCTACGGAGCATATTACGCGGGAGTTGGTGGAAGAGACGTTGAAGACATTTATCGGTGAGATACAACAAGTGCCTCCCGCCTTTTCCGCCTGCATGGTGGACGGCAAGCGCGCTTATGAGCTGGCACGTAAAGGTGAAGAGGTAGAGTTGAAGCCGAAGTTGTTGGTGATTGACGAGATAGAGTTGCTGGAATGTAACTTACCGGAGATTAAAGTCCGCGTGGTGTGCAGCAAGGGTACGTATATCCGTGCCTTGGCACGTGATATCGGTGAAGCGCTGAATAGTGGTGCTCATCTTACGGCTTTGGAACGTACTCGCGTAGGTGATGTCCGATTGGAAGATTGCCTCGACCCGATGAATTTTAAGGAGTGGATAGATGCTCAGGAGATAGAAATTGAAGAATAACTTAAAAGAAAGAATAGATATGAAACTGTCGCAATTTAAATTTAAGCTTCCGGAAGAGAAGATTGCTTTGCACCCTACAAAGTATAGAGATGAATCGCGCCTTATGGTGCTTCACAGAAAGACAGGTGAGATTGAGCACAAAGAATTCAAAGATGTTCTGAACTACTTTGATGACAAAGATGTGTTCATCTTCAATGATACGAAAGTATTTCCTGCCCGCCTGTATGGTAATAAGGAGAAGACGGGTGCTCGTATCGAGGTATTCCTTCTTCGCGAGTTGAACGAAGAACTTCGTCTGTGGGATGTATTGGTAGATCCTGCCCGTAAAATCCGTATCGGTAACAAGTTGTATTTCGGTGCGGACGACTCGATGGTAGCGGAAGTAATAGACAACACCACTTCCCGCGGCCGTACGCTCCGTTTCCTTTATGACGGACCGCACGATGAGTTCAAGAAAGCTTTGTACGCACTGGGCGAAACCCCACTGCCGCATAGCATTATCAATCGTCCTGTAGAACCGGATGATTCAGAACGTTTCCAGTCTATCTTTGCTCGCAATGAAGGTGCGGTAACGGCTCCTACTGCCAGTCTGCACTTCAGCCGTGAACTGATGAAGCGCTTGGAAATCAAGGGTATCGATTTTGCTTATATTACTCTTCATGCCGGTTTGGGTAATTTCCGCGACATTGATGTGGAAGACCTCACGAAGCATAAGACGGACTCTGAACAAATGGTTGTGAACGAAGAAGCCGTCAGCATTGTGAACCGTGCCAAGGATATGAACAGACAGGTTTGTGCCGTGGGTACTACCGTGATGCGTGCTATCGAGAGCACCGTAAGCACAGACGGACATCTGAAACCGTACGAAGGCTGGACGAACAAGTTCATCTTCCCTCCTTACGACTTTACAGTGGCAAATGCGATGATTTCCAATTTCCACATGCCGCTTTCTACTTTGTTGATGATTGTTGCTGCTTTCGGTGGATACGATCAGGTAATGGAGGCGTATAATGTGGCTCTGAAGGAAGGTTACCGCTTCGGTACGTATGGCGATGCGATGTTGATTACGGATAAGTAATGCACGTCTATTTCAGTTTAGGGACTAACTTAGGCAATAAGGAGCAGAATCTCCGTCTTGCCGTGCAATATATTGAGAAGCGGATAGGGAAAGTGATTTCCCTGTCCGCTTTTTATGCTACTGCTCCGTGGGGGTTCTCCTCGGACAATGCTTTCCTGAATGCTGCTGTCTGTATAGAAACCACGCTTTCTCCCTTAGAGGTACTTTCTGAGTCGCAGTCCATTGAGCGGGAGATGGGACGTATTCATAAATCCGTAAATGGTGTGTACAGTGATCGTGTGATAGATGTCGACTTGTTGTTGTATGATGATCTTATTCTGGATACCCCTACATTGAAACTTCCCCATCCGTTGATGCAAGAACGTGCTTTTGTGATGGAACCATTGGCGGAAATTGCCCCTGATGTGATGCATCCTGTATTGGGGAAAACCATACAGGAACTTTATAGGACACTTGTGTCTCAGAAATAGAATACTTGTGTTACAAAAAAAAATGAAATACTTGTGTTGTAGGAATAGAATGCTTGTGTTATAAAAACAGTATGAAGAATAAATATCGCAACTTGTTCTTGCTTTTTGGCGTGCTGGCTATCGTTCTCATGCTTTGCACGATGGATATGGATTATTCCGATATATGGGAGAATCTGAAGCGCGTGGGTTTCTGGTTTTCTGTGATCATGCTGTTGTGGTTCTTTGTCTATCTGATAAATACATGTTCATGGTATCTGATAATCAGGGATGACCGTAAGTATCGCGTTCCTTTCTGGACGGTCTGCAAACTGTCGATCACCGGTTTTGCCATCAATTATGCCACGCCCGGCGGGCTGATGGGAGGCGAACCGTACCGGATTATGGAGCTGGCTCCCTATGTGGGTGTAAGTAAGGCTACTTCTTCCGTCATTCTGTACGTGATGATGCATATCTTTTCTCACTTCTGGTTTTGGTTTCTCTCCATATTCTTATATATCTTCCTGTATCCTGTGAATACCTTTATGGCAATTTTACTCACTGCAATAGGAGTATTCTGTCTGTTGGCTATCTGTTTCTTTGCCCTTGGATATAAGAATGGAATGACGGTGAAGACTTTCCGGTTTTTACAGAAGGTACCCTTTATCAAACGGTGGGCGCATAGTTTCGTTGTGAAGCAAAAAGATACTCTGGAACAGATTGATAGCCAGATAGCCTTGCTGCATAGCCAACATAAGACTACTTTCTACAGTTCGCTGTTGTTGGAGCTTTCGGCACGCATATTCTCCAGCCTTGAAATATACATCATTCTGCGCGTCTTCACCCCGGAAGTGAGTGGATGGGATTGTGTGTTGATATTGGCTTTCTCTTCGTTGTTCAGCAATCTGATATTCTTCTTCCCGATGCAGCTGGGCGCGCGCGAAGGTGGACTGGCACTGGCTGTAGACGGGTTGCACATATCTCCGGTACTGGGTGTTTATGTAGGGTTGATAACTCGGTTGCGCGAATTACTGTGGATAGCTATCGGAATGATTCTGATTAAAATAGGCAATAGAAAGTCGTAGAAATTTTCGTTAATACTTCATTGATTATATGCCATATTCACAGAAAACCTTTATCTTTGCACCCGAAAAATGAATGTGGAAAGATTTGAGTAGCTTGCAACCACAGAAAAAAATGCTAAAACAACATCCTTTTCTGACGGCTCTGTGCTGATGCTTCTACTCACATTTATCTCTACTGCCTTCATTTTCTAATTTTTAATTTCTAATTTTTAATTTGAAATGGGATATTTATTCACATCCGAATCGGTGTCTGAAGGACACCCCGACAAAGTGGCCGATCAAATATCGGACGCTGTGCTTGACAAACTGTTGGCTTACGACCCCAGTTCGAAAGTAGCTTGCGAAACACTAGTAACTACCGGACAGGTGGTATTAGCGGGTGAAGTGAAAACTAAAGCGTACGTTGATCTGCAGCTCATTGCGCGCGAAGTAATTCAGAAAATCGGTTACACTAAAGGAGAGTACATGTTCGAAAGTAACTCTTGCGGTGTGCTTTCTGCCATTCATGAGCAAAGTCCCGACATCAACCGTGGCGTAGAGCGTCAGGACCCGATGGAACAGGGTGCGGGCGATCAGGGCATGATGTTCGGCTATGCTACGAACGAGACAGAAAACTATATGCCTCTTTCTCTTGACCTGGCACACCGCATTCTGCAAGTGCTGGCGGAAATTCGTCGTGAAGGGAAGGTGATGACTTATCTTCGTCCCGACGCCAAGAGCCAGGTTACTATTGAATACGATGATAACGGCAAGCCCGTACGCATCGATACGATCGTAGTTTCTACTCAGCATGATGATTTCATCCAGCCGGTTGACGACAGCGAGGCTGCCCAGTTGAAAGCAGATGAAGAAATGCTTGCCACAATTCGTCGGGATGTCATCAATATCCTGATGCCGCGTGTCATAGCTTCCATCCATGCAGAGAAAGTTTTGGCATTGTTTAATGATCATATCACTTATCACGTCAATCCTACCGGAAAGTTTGTTATCGGCGGACCTCATGGAGATACCGGTCTGACAGGGCGTAAGATTATTGTAGATACATATGGTGGCAAGGGTGCTCATGGTGGTGGCGCTTTCTCAGGTAAAGATCCCTCGAAGGTAGACCGTAGTGCTGCTTATGCTGCCCGTCACATTGCTAAGAATCTGGTAGCTGCCGGTGTAGCTGATGAAATGCTGGTACAGGTATCTTATGCAATCGGTGTGGCACGTCCCATCAATATTTACGTTAATACTTATGGACGCGGTCATGTAGCGATGAGTGATGGTGAGATTGCAAAGAAGATTGATGAACTTTTCGATCTTCGTCCGAAAGCCATTGAAGATCGTTTGAAGCTCCGTAATCCGATTTATCAGGAAACTGCAGCTTACGGCCATTTGGGACGTGAACCACAAGTAATCACCAAGCACTTCAAATCTCGTTATGAAGGTGACAAGGATGTAGAGGTAGAGCTCTTCACTTGGGAAAAACTGGATTATGTGGATAAAGTGAAGGCTGCTTTTGGTCTGTAGTATTTTCCTTTCAGTTAGTAATCAGCGTAGCTTTACAAGCTATTTATATAGAAGCCGTTTTTTCTTCATTCCGTTTTTGCGCGGGGGGGGAGAGGACGGCTTTTGCTATTCTTCTTGCTACATTTGCACTTTTTAAAATTATTCTGTTTGACAATAAAACATTTTCTTTGAATAAAGAGTTATTTATATGGTTGCAAAGATATAATTTATTTGTGATTTGTCATTATCTTTGTAGGCATTGGAATAATGCCAGCGGTGTTTATTAAATAATTGAAGATACACTTTTGAACTGATTAAGAATGAGCAATCTCTTTAAAAAAAAATATTCTCTTTAACGAGAGATAATGAAAGCAAACCGGATTTCCAGACTTGTTGCACTCCTATGGAAGTATTTGATGAACAGAAAGTAAAAAGCTATTGTAAAACACTGGCTTTTGTCCATTGATGAGTATGAGACTATCCCGGATGATATCGTTGCATTGAACTTCAATCTTTGGGAAGCTGTCGAGGAGGATGGTGAGAGTTGCTATACGCTTGAGTTGACGGGTGCTAAACAGTATGATGCAGAAGATGATGACTGGGCATGCGAAGAGGATTTTGATCCAAGACTAAGAAACTGTGATACATTGCAACTTTCAAGTGCAATCCCATGGGAGGATATATTGAAAGGGCTGGTAGAAGTCTTGAAAGAACTGAAGGCTGAGTTAGCGGAGATAAATCTCTTTCAGGTGGAGCATATAACTGTTGGATTTACGGAAGGGGGATCTGGAAGTTATAAAATAATGCATAAATGTTACTCAATGGTTATATTATCCTTCCGACGTCTCCAACATATCGATCAGTTGTACCCGCTGTATAGAGAAGCTATTGCTTTCTTTTTGTACATACTTGAGCAGTGCAAGTCCATCCTGGCGAAGTTTGGATTTTCGAAGAAGATCATCTGTTCCCATATCGTCGGATATCTTCAGCATGGTCATAGCGGCAAGCTCCGTCTTCCCCATTTCATTGGGGTCGCCCTTGTACCGATCAATTAATTCCTCTATATTCATTCCCAGCAAATTTTCGGAAGGGAAACCCAGTATTTGTCTGGTCAGATCGTCATATTCAGTCCATTCACTCCAGCGGTATTTCTTCTTCTGGAGCAGGGCGTTCACAATTAAAGAAATGATTTCCTGGATCATTCGTATCAGATAATCTTGTTTAATCATATATTCCTCCTTTTAATAGTGTTAGTTGAAAAGAATGAGAACAGGTTACAAAGTTAGTGATATTTTTAAGATATCGCTGAAAATCTTTACCTTTGCACTCACTAATGATATAAGGTATAGCAATTTCCATGAATAAGATAACTTCCGTATGTGTATATTGTGCTTCGAGCACTAAAATCGATTCCGCCTATTTTGAAGCAGCCCGTGAACTGGGTACTCTGTTGGGGCAACGTCGTATCCGACTGATAAATGGTGCTGGTGGTATCGGACTGATGAGTACTACTTCTGACGCCGTGTTGGCAGCAGATGGAGAGGTGACTGGTGTTATTCCTCATTTTATGGTGGAACAAGGATGGCAGCATAAAGGGTTGACAGAGATGATAGAAGTGGAAAACATGCACCAGCGTAAGCAGAAAATGGCAGATTTAAGCGATGCTATTATTGCTTTGCCCGGTGGATGCGGTACATTGGAAGAACTGCTGGAAATTATTACTTGGAAGCAATTAGGTTTGTATCTGAATCCTATTGTTATCCTAAATACCAATGGATATTTTGATCCCTTGTTAACCATGTTGCAGCGTGCCGTGGATGAAAACTTTATGCGCGAGCAACACGGTGCTATCTGGCATGTGGCAAGTACACCGCAGGAAGCCATTGATTTGATACATACCACTCCCATCTGGGATAGTTCCATACGTAAGTTTGCGGCAATATGATCGGGCTACTGCTGACATGGATTGCGGGATTCGAGGGAATGCCTATTCCCTATTCTCCTAAATTGGATGACGGAATCACTATGCTCCTGTTGTGCTGCTTTTTCATATCTGCCTATGTCTTATCTCGTAGTCGTAAGTTTCTGGTGCAGCTGGTGAAAGACTTTCTGCTCAACCGTGAGCGGACCAGTATCTTTGCAGCCACCACGGCGGCGGATATGCGTTATATGTTGCTGTTGATCTTGCAGACTTGTGTATTGGGAGCTGTCTGTACCTTCAACTATATTCTAGATGTCCGGCCGGAACTGGGAGAACGCATTCCTCCTTATATCCTGCTTGGAGTATATCTTGCAATAGCTTTACTTTATCTTTTCTGGAAGTGGGTGACTTACTCTTTCCTGGGTTGGATTTTTTTTTGACGGAAACCGCACAACCCTCTGGATGGAGTCTTATTCTACACTGCTTTATTACCTTGGATTTGCCCTTTTTTTCCCTTTGCTTTGTTCCTTGTTTACTTCGACTTGAGTTTATTTGCAACTGTGATAATTGGTTTATTTCTGATGTTTTTTACTAAAATATTGATGTTGTACAAGTGGATAAAGCTTTTTTGTAACAATTTATATGGCGTTTTGCTTTTAATTTTGTACTTTTGTGCCCTTGAAATCATACCTTGTTTCATTATATATCGAGGTGTGTTACAACTAAATGATTATTTGATAATAAATTTTTAGGACGTTGAAAATTAAGAAAGTACTTGTGTCGCAGCCGAAACCGGCATCAGAGAAATCTCCTTACTACGACATCGCCCAGAAGTACGGTGTGAAAATTGATTTTCGCCCGTTTATCAAGGTGGAAAGTCTGTCTGCTAAAGAATTCAGACAGCAAAAAGTGTCAATCCTGGATCATACCGCTGTTATCTTTACATCGCGTCATGCCATCGACCACTTCTTTCACCTGTGTACAGAATTACGCGTTTCCATTCCGGAAACTATGAAGTATTTCTGTGTGACAGAGGCTGTTGCATTGTATATCCAAAAGTATATTCAATACCGCAAGCGTAAGATCTTCTTTGGTAATACAGGAAAGTTTGAAGACTTGTTGCCTTCTATCATCAAGCATAAAACTGAGAAGTATCTGGTTCCGATGTCTGATGTGCACACAGACGAGATCAAAAATCTCTTGGAAAAAAGCAAGATACAGCATACAGAAACTGTTATGTATCGTACGGTAAGTAATGACTTTACTGCGGAAGAAGAATTTGATTATGACATGCTTGTATTCTTTAGTCCTGCAGGAGTAACTTCTCTGAAGAAGAATTTCCCGGACTTCCAACAGAAAGAAATCAAGATTGGTACCTTTGGCTCCACTACAGCACAAGCTGTACGCGATGCCGGACTCCGTCTCGATCTGGAAGCTCCCAGTGTACAAGCTCCGTCTATGACGGCAGCGCTGGATATGTTCATCAAAGAGAACAATAAAGGAAAATAAATTTAGAGTTACGAGCTACAAGCTACGGGCTACAAATGTCATGCGGAAGAGTATGCCATTTACAGCTTAACTTGTAGCTCGTAACTTATTTACTGCGAAGCTACTTGTAGCTCGTAGCCTGTAACTCGTAGCTAAGAATGCTTAATACCCTGCATAAGACCGAAAGGCTGGATAAGAAGAAAGTCATCGACAAGATGTTTTCAGGCGGCGCACGTTCGTTTTCCGTCTTTCCTCTGCGTGTGGTATATCTGCCGGTAGAGGAGTTGGAAGCGCCTGTTTCCATACTTGTCAGTGTGTCAAAACGCCGTTTTAAGCGGGCAGTGAAACGTAACCGTGTGAAAACGCCAGATACGTGAGGCATACCGGAAAAATAAACATGGATTATTGCAGACGCTTCAGGATAAGGAGCGGCAACTTGCTGTGGCTTTCATTTATCTTTCCGACCGGTTGACTGACTCGATGGAAATTGAAGAAAGGATGAAGATTGCCTTGGCTCGTATCACGGAGAAAGTAACCTCCTTATGAAAAAGCTGCTTTCATATCTGCTGTTGCTCCCTATTTATTTTTATCAGAAGTGCATTTCACCCCTGACTTCTCCTTCGTGCCGCTTCACTCCCACATGTTCACAATATGCCGTTGAGGCGATTAAGAAGCATGGTCCTTTCAAGGGATTGTATTTGGCGATCAGGCGTATACTGCGTTGTCATCCCTGGGAGGTTCCGGATATGATCCTGTTCCATAAAGACATAATATCTTTGCTGTATGATCATCCCTGCCGATATACACACTCATCGCCAACCGGAAGTGCCTGGAGAAGCTATTGTGAATTGCTTTCCCGAAACATTTGTTCCGCAACAGGAAGGGGTGGTATTCTGTAGGAATACATCCGTGGTATATAGCTTCTTCTAGTGTATCTCTGGCTGATAAAAAGAGATGTTTGGAGAGGTTATTGTATCATCCTCAGGTTTTGGCTATAGGTGAAGTAGGACTGGATAAATTGGCTGATGCTTCTCTGCCTTTACAGGGGGAAGTTTTCGAATATCAGGCACGGCTGGCTGAAGAAACTGATAAGCCGCTGGTTATTCATCTGGTGAAGGCTGTAGATGAACTCTTAAAATTGAAACAGAAGATACGTCCGGTGGAACCGTGGATTATTCATGGGTTTCGCGGAAAAGCAGTGCTGGCAGAAGAATATCTCCGACACGGTTTTTTTCTTTCTTTCGGGGAAAAGTATCAGGAAGAAGCACTGCGAATCGTACCATCTGACAGGTTGTTCATAGAGACAGATGAGAGTATGGCTTCTATTGACGCGCTCTATGAGAGGGCGGCTATGATTCGTAAGGTTCCCTCTTGGGAACTTCGGGAAACGATTCGGAAGAATGTGGAGGGAATCTTTTTTAGGCGATAAGAGTTGTTTGTTCAGATAAAGAGTCGTACTTTTGCAATTACAAAGTATATCAAATATTTAAATAGTTAATCATTCGATGAATTTTGTAGAAGAATTGAAATGGCGTGGCATGCTCCACGATATGATGCCTGGTACGGAAGAACTTCTGGCTAAGGAACAAGTGACCGCATACATAGGTTTTGACCCTACAGCGGACTCATTGCACATTGGACACCTCTGCAGTGTAATGATACTGCGTCATTTCCAACGTTGCGGACATAAGCCAATGGCATTGATTGGTGGTGCTACGGGTATGATTGGTGACCCTTCCGGCAAGTCGGCAGAGCGCAATCTGCTCACAGAAGAGATTCTGCAACGCAACATGGATGGTATGAAGAAGCAGTTGAGCAAGTTCCTGGATTTTGAATCTGATGCTCCCAACCGTGCAGAACTGGTGAACAACTACGACTGGATGAAGAACTTCACATTCCTTGACTTTGCTCGCGAAGTAGGCAAGCATATCACCGTAAACTATATGATGGCGAAAGATTCTGTAAAGAAGCGCCTGAATGGTGAAGCTCGTGATGGTTTGTCTTTCACTGAGTTTACTTATCAGTTATTACAAGGTTATGACTTCCTGCATCTGTATGAAACCAAAGGTTGCAAACTGCAAATGGGCGGTTCCGATCAATGGGGTAACATTACAACAGGTGCCGAGTTAATTCGTCGTACAAACGGTGGTGAGGTATTTGCACTGACCAGTCCTCTGATTACGAAGGCTGACGGCGGTAAGTTCGGTAAGACTGAGTCCGGTAACATCTGGCTTGATCCTCGCTATACTTCTCCGTATAAATTCTATCAATTCTGGTTGAATGTGAGCGATGCTGATGCTGCACGTTACATTAAGATATTTACTTCTTTGAGCAAAGAAGAAATAGATGCTCTGATAGTAGAACATGAAGCTGCACCGCATCTGCGTATTCTTCAGAAGCGTCTGGCAAAAGAAGTGACTATTATGGTTCATTCTGAAGAAGATTATAATGCAGCAGTAGATGCATCCAATATATTATTCGGTAATGCAACTTCTGATGCTTTGAAGAAATTGGATGAAGATACTCTGTTGGCTGTATTCGAAGGTGTGCCTCAGTTCGAAGTGTCTAAGGATGCTGTGGCGGCTGGAGTGAAAGCAGTCGATCTGTTCACTGAGAACGCGGCTATCTTTGCTTCCAAAGGTGAGATGCGTAAACTGGTGCAGGGTGGTGGTGTTTCTCTTAACAAAGAGAAGCTGGAAGCCTTTGACCAAGTGATTACTTCTGCTAATCTTTTGGATGAAAAATATCTGCTTGTGCAGCGCGGAAAGAAGAATTACTATCTGATTATTGCCAAATAAACGGTTAATTAATAACAGATATGAAAAAATGCCCCGAAATATTTGGATATTTCGGGGCATACATACATTTATCTTTGCACCGCTTTTTAACAGAAAGCGCATAAGTTTGGACTATGGTGTAATGGTAGCACAACAGGTTTTGGTTCTGTTTGTCCAAGTTCGAATCTTGGTAGTCCAACCAAAGAAGGCCCTGAAAGAGAAATCTTTCGGGGCTTTTTAGTTCGCCCAGCATGGGTATATTCTAATGGGTGCAAGTCCCTAACACGCCCTGATAGTGGGAAGTGTTTAGCCAACGCCAAGGGTGTCCATCGTGAGTTGGAATCTGAAGGAAGGTAGCGGCAAACATCTGGCCTGACGTACAGAAACCGGATATAAGGCTAAAGGATGTGGGTTAGTCTGCTAAACAAGACAAAGCCTTATAACTATCCGGAAACATCCAAAGTAAATCCGGCAGGTATAAGATGGAAAGAATGTATTCTTAACTGGGGAGGTCTCACAGACGTGCAGATGTTTTTTTTTTCAGAAGCACGGAGTAAAGCTTGCTGTGAGAAGTCAGCAGACGACATAGTACCCGAAAAAAAAAAATCGGCATTCGGGGAAGGTCTGAACTTTATTTAAGCGAGTAGTCAATGAATGTTACCCGATGAAGGAACGAATGCAGAAAATATCAACATTGAGTGATAACTGCCGGCAAAAGGATAGGACGGAATCCGAAAGCTATGCCGGAGTGCAGACCTTTATTGGGATAACTGAAAACCACCTCGTGGAAGCGCAATTTACCAAAGATGCTTTATTGGAACGTATTGTGTCGCCCGCAAACATGAACCGCGCCTACAAGCAGGTCGTGGCCAACGGTGGCTGTGGAGGTGTCGATAAGATGGAAACGGAAGATTTACTTCCTTACCTGAAACTCCATAAAGACGAACTGATAAACTCTTTGTTGGACGGTAGCTATCGTCCCAATCCCGTCCGGCGGGTTGAAATTCCCAAGGATGGAGGTAAGAAACGTCAATTAGGTATTCCTACCGTTATTGACCGTCTTATTCAACAATCCATCAGCCAGGTGCTTAGTCCGCTTTACGAACGCCAGTTCAGTGACAACAGCTTTGGCCTCCGCCCTAAACGCAGTGCTCACCAAGCCTTGCGGCGCGCCCAATCTCATATCAATAGTGGTCATAAATACTGTGTTGACTTGGACTTAGAAAAGTTCTTCGACACAGTTAATCATAGCAAGTTGATAGAGATTTTGTCACGCACCGTGAAGGATGGTCGTGTTATCTCCCTCGTCCATAAATACCTCCTCTCGGGGGCAATGGTAGCTGGTCACTACGAGAGCCGTGTTCAGGGAACTGTCCAAGGAGGACCTTTGAGCCCCTTGCTGAGCAATGTTATGCTCCATGAATTGGATACAGAGTTGGAATCCCGTGGTCACAAGTTTGTGCGTTATGCGGACGACTGTATGATTTTCTGCAAGAGTAAACGTTCTGCCCTGCGTGTAAAGAAGAGCATAAGCGCTTTTATTGAGAAACATCTTTTTCCTAAAAGGTAAATCAAGATAAAACCAGCAGCGTTGGTTATGTTCGTGGCATGAAGTTTCTGGGTTATTCTTTTTTATGTAAAGAATGGCGAATGTCGCTTATCTGTCCATCCCAAAAGTTACCTTAAACTGAAAGTTCGCTTGAAAGAACTGACCGGAAGAAGTAATGGTATGGGGTATGAGCAGCGCAAATCAAAGCTTCATCTGTTTATACGTAGCTGGATAGAATACTTTCAGTTGGCAGATATGCAGAGTTATCTGAAACGTATAGATGAATGGCTTCGTCGTAGGATACGCATGTGTATATGGAAATACTGGAAGAAGGTCAAAACTCGGTTTGCCAATTTGCAGAAGTGTGGCATCAGTAAGTTCTATGCCTGGCAACATGCCAATACTCGCTTAGGGTATTGGTGTATAGCTGGGGAGCAGAATCCTAACTTCTGCCATGGATAATGACAAATTGAAACTAGTGGGGTACCCTACCTTGATGGAGTATTACAGTAAATTGCATCGTAAGTAAAGAACCGCCACGTGCCGAACGGCATGCGTGGTGGTGTGAGAGGTCGGAAAGCGAAAGTAGGAAGAAAACTACTTCGTTTTCCTCCTACTCGATTTTAGAATTACTCTGATGGCTCTCTCTATTGTATTATTTTCTGTTAAAGATTTCCTATTTTTATCCATTTGAACAATAATACTACATAATTGGGACAAAAAACACAATGTTTTGACGTTTTCTTTTTGCTACATTTGCATCGTGTACGTAAACGAAGTATGCCAATAACCGATTATTATAAACTTTAAAACGTAATAGGATTATGAAAACGAACTATGAAATTCGCTATGCAGCGCATCCCGAAGATGCAAAAAGTTACGATACCAAACGCATCCGTCGTGATTTCCTCATTGAGAAAGTATTTTCTGCTAACGAAGTAAATATGGTATATTCCATGTACGACCGTATGGTTGTGGGCGGTGCGTTTCCGGTAGGGGAGGTACTGACGCTTGAAGCAATCGATCCGCTGAAAGCTCCGGCGTTCTTCCTGACTCGTCGTGAAATGGGTATCTATAACGTAGGTGGTCCCGGTGTAGTAAAAAGCCGGAGACGCTGTATTCGAATTGAATTATAAAGAAGCTCTTTATTTGGGCTCAGGTGACCGTGAAGTGACCTTTGAAAGCAAGGACGAAAAGAATCCTGCTAAATTCTATTTCAACTCACTGACTGCTCACCGTAACTATCCTGATAAGAAAGTGACGAAAGCTGATGCAGTAGTTGCTGAAATGGGTAGCTTGGAAGGTTCCAACCACCGTAATATTAATAAGATGTTGGTTAATCAGGTATTGCCGACCTGCCAGTTACAGATGGGTATGACAGAACTTGCTCCGGGTAGTGTATGGAATACAATGCCGGCACACGTTCATAGCCGTCGTATGGAAGCTTATTTCTATTTTGAAGTGCCCGAAGACCATGCAGTTTGCCATTTCATGGGTGAAGTTGATGAAACCCGCCATGTATGGATGAAGGGCGATCAGGAGGGCTGTATTGTCTCCTGAATGGTCTATCCACTCTGCTGCCGCTACTCATAACTATACCTTTATCTGGGGTATGGGCGGTGAAAACCTTGGATTATGGAGATCAGGATTTCTCTTTGATTACCGACCTGAAGTAATATATTGAGTAAATCACGACTCTGAATCGTAAATTAGAAACAAATAACTATTAAACCTAAGTAAATAAATTATGGTAAACTTTTCATTAGAAGGCAAAGTAGCACTTGTAACCGGTGCTTCTTATGGAATTGGTTTCGCTTTGGCAACTGCTTACGCACAAGCCGGTGCCAAAATCGTGTTCAACGACATTAAACAAGAATTAGTAGACAAAGGTATTGCTGCTTACAAAGCTGAAGGTATTGAAGCTAAAGGTTATGTATGCGATGTAACCAACGAAGAGCAGGTGAACGCTATGGTTGCCCAGATTGAGAAAGAAGTAGGCGTTATCGATATTCTGGTAAACAATGCCGGTATCATCAAACGTATTCCGATGCACGAAATGAGTGCTGCCGAATTCCGTCAGGTAATCGATATCGACTTGAACGGTCCGTTTATCGTCTCTAAAGCAGTTATCCCTTCCATGATCAAGAAAGGACACGGAAAGATTATCAATATCTGTTCTATGATGAGTGAGCTGGGACGTGAGACCGTATCGGCTTATGCTGCCGCCAAGGGTGGTTTGAAGATGTTGACTCGCAATATCGCTTCCGAATATGGCGAATATAACATCCAGTGTAATGGTATCGGTCCGGGTTATATCGCAACTCCGCAGACTGCACCGCTTCGCGAACCGCAAGCTGATGGTTCTCGTCATCCGTTCGATGCCTTTATCGTTGCCAAGACTCCGGCTGCCCGTTGGGGAACTCCTGAAGATTTGATGGGACCTGCCGTATTCCTGGCCTCCGACGCTTCCAACTTCGTAAACGGTCACGTACTCTACGTTGACGGTGGTATCCTGGCTTACATTGGCAAACAGCCTAAATAAGTATATGAATAGATAATGGGAAATGGATAATTGATGCTGTCAGTTATCCATTTTTTTCCCATTATTTATATCTTTATTATCCGTTTTCAATTATCAATTGATTAAGCAATATGAAAAAGTTATTCCTTTTACTGGCAACAGCATTTTTGTATGTTTTGCCTGCACCAACACTAAGGATGTGGTTACTGTAACGGTAAGTAATCCTTTAGCAATGGAGCGTTCAATGAAATGGTTGAAGTGGCTATGAGTGATATCTCTAACCAACTGAAACTGGCTGACACAGCTCAGATTGTAGTTCTGAATGCTGACGGACAACAGGTCCCCTATCAGATTACTTACGATGAAAAAGTAATTTTTCCTGCAAGCGTAGCTGCGAATGGCACAGCTGTCTATACTATTCAGGCAGGTACACCTGAGAATTTCGCTGTAAAGGCTTGTGGTAGATATTATCCTGAACGTGTGGATGACGTAGCTTGGGAAAACGACTTGGTTGCTTTCCGTACTTATGGTCCTGCTTTGCAAAAGAGTGGTGAACGTGCCTTCGGTTATGATGTTTGGACAAAGTACAATACTACTGAACCAGTTGTAGAAGCTCGTTATGCAAGCGAATTGAACCCGGAGACCAAAGCTAAGATTGCTGAACTGAAGAAGACTGACCCGAAAGCTGCACAGGAATTGTATAAATCAGTTTCTTATCACGTAGATCATGGAAACGGCCTGGACTGTTATAAAAGTAGGTCCTACACTGGGTGGTGGTACTGCTGCTCTGATGCCCGATGGTGAAATCGTATATCCTTATTGCTATGCAACACAGGATATTCTGGACAATGGTCCGTTGCGTTTCACTGTGAAGCTGGTATATAATCCGCTGAACATCAAGGGGGACTCTACAGTAGTTGAAACACGTGTTATTACGTTAGATGCAGGTTCTCATTTGAATAAAACAGTTGTGGTTTATGATAACCTGAAAGAAACTACTCCGGTAGTTGCTGGTATCGTATTGCACGAACCGGATGGTGCTGTAGTAGCTGATGCTGCTAACGGTTATATCACCTATGTAGATCCTACAGATAATGTGAATAACAACAACGGTAAGATTTTTTGTAGGTGCTGCTTTCCCGGCTACTGTAAAAGAAGCTAAATCATTGCTTTTCCCTGAAAAGGAGAAGAATGAACTGCGTGGTGGTGCCGATGGTCATGTACTGGCTATCAGCGATTACGAGCCGGGTTCAGAATATGTTTACTACTGGGGTGCAGCTTGGGACAAGGCTGACATCAAGACTCCGGAAGCTTATGGAATGCATATATGGCAAATTATGCTCAGCAAGTACGCAATCCGTTGACGGTGACAATTAAGTAATCGGATACTGTATAGAGAATAAAAATGAGAGTGTGTCAAAAACTGAATAAAAAGAACGTAAAATTACACAAATTACGCAAATAACCAATCAGATAAGCTCTGATTATCAGAAGTCTAAAAAAAAATATTATTTTGTGTAATTTGTGTTCTAATCCTATTTTGACACACCTTCATTTCTTATATAACTATGTAATTGGGATTACAATAACTTAAACTCGTACCCTTCTTCTTCCAGAAAATCAAGTGTCCGTGGCAATGCATATTGCAGGTTTCCGTATTCCGGATTTTAATGAATCATGGAAAGTGATAATAGAGCCATTTCTTGCATATCTCATCACATTGGCAAGTACTTGCCAGACCGCGCAATTTCTTGCAACTAGTCGCGTAACCAAATCATCACTATCTTAATGCCGTTTCAGAGTGAGAAATACTGTCCCCAGCGCATGCTTGACCGTACACGGTGAACCCGAGAAGAGATCTGTTTCATCAATTCATTCGCCTTGTCGTATTGGCAGATAATTGTCAGACAGGTATATTCAAATCCGCAGTGATTGATAGCCATGGTTTCCGTGCGGTAGCGCCATCACACCACCATTTGGAATACATCAGGATGCTTACGTATATTGTCTCCC